>JAABUZ0100000135.1_pt1 | contig 190625 bp, 182 predicted proteins | sample 5562091 | NCBI WGS metagenome assembly JAABUZ01 (sample SAMN12813069, study PRJNA571459) | rock metagenome | isolation source: Antarctica rocks | place: Antarctica: Victoria Land, Linnaeus Terrace sud | collected 2015-12-21
TCGCGCCCCTACCGCTGACTGGATTATTTTCTTATAAGACCATAATTGGGCTCCTACAGACACCTGATAAATCGGGATGATGATACCCAAAACAACAGAGAAGAAAGAAGAGGTCTACATGAAAGAGAATGTACTCAAAGGAAAGGTCGTGCTCGTAACTGGCGCGGGAAGCGGTCTTGGTGAGGCAACAGCACGCGCTTTCGCTGACGCGGGGTGCTCGGTTGCCTGTGTTGATATCAACCAGGTAGAGGCAGAGCGTGTCAGCAAGAGCCTTGAGGCTCGGAATGGAAGAAGCATCGCACTCCCCTGCGATGTGAGCAATGCTGATGCCGTTTTTGCTACGGTAAAGGCGGTTGGGGAGCAGTTTGGACGCCTGGATGTGGTGGTAAACTGTGCCGCAATCGACTACACACTGTCGGTTGCCGAGATGACCGTCGAACAGTGGGATCGCGTGATCGGCGTGAACCTGCGTGGCCCCTTTGTCTTTACAAAGGCAGCACTGCCAATTATGCGTGTACAGCACTCCGGTCATATCATCAATGTCGCCTCGACTGCTGCTGTCCGTCAGTGGGCCAATGCGTCCGCGTATCATGCCTCGAAAGCTGGCCTTGTCGCCTTTGGGCGCGGTTTCGGTGTCGAGGGCAGGGAAGACGGCATTCGCGTCACAACGATTATTCCTGGCGGCATGCGCACTCACTTCTTCGACCGCTTCCAGGATCAGGGTATCCCAATGCCAGAAGAGAAAAATCTGCAAGATCCGGCTAATGTCGCCGATTTGATCGTATACGCCGCACAGGTTCCGCCAGAGTCAGCCTTACAGGAGGTGATAATCACTCCTTTCACCGAGACGAGCTGGCCTTAGACACAGAAAAAGGGGAGTCAGCATAACGCCGACCCCCCTTTTTCTGTGTCTAAGCACACTTTTATTGCTGAAGCCGAAACCTTTCGCCCGTGCTAATCGTGAATATACATGTGTTGTAATAACTTCAAGAGATAGGCAGGAGGGATGATCTATGGCGGTTAATAAGGTCCCCATTCAAACCGCGCCTCTGTTTGATAATCCCTTCCACATCGAGGATCTTTGCGTCTTTGACGACGATTCACTACGAAGAATACTGCTAAATGGTGGCTTCGGTGTGACGATAGAGCAGCTTGCACACAGCCTTCATGGCGCTCCTCGACCACTCGTGAAGCGTCTTAAAAAGAACATGACTCACTCCCAGCGTTCGGTTTTCCGACAGGAGTCCCGGCAGCCTCTCTCTCATGAACAGGTAGAGCAAGTACGAAAGCGGTTACTCGATAATCTCTTCTGGGAACTGACCTATTGGAAAACACCTGGCCTGTACGAGGAACTCACCGAAGGCGAGCAGTTGCACCCTGGTATCTTTCAACAACTAGAGCCAGAACTGCGTGAGAAAACAGTGCTTGACGTAGGTGCGGGAAGTGGACGTGCAACGTTTGAGTGTCTCCGTTTCGGCGCGAAACTGGTGCATGCGGTTGAGCCTTCACCTGGATTGTTACACATTCTCAAGCAAAAACAAGTATATCAACCCGCATCCCATCGGATTATCCCCCAAATCGGGCGCTTTGATGCTATCCCTTTGCCAGATAACAGTGTTGATACCGCACTCTCCTGTTCAGCCTTTACTGCTAGTCCAGAGCAGGGTGGCGAACCGGGCCTTACAGAACTGCAAAGGGTAACAAGGCCAGGAGGGAAAATTATCTTTGTCTGGCCTCGCGTCGAAGACCGAGATTGGCTAACCAGGCATGGATTTCATTATGTCACACTGCCACTTCATCAGGAGATGAGCGTTCACTTCCGCTCGTTGCAGAGTGCTTTAGATTGTGCTCATCGCTTTTACGCTCATAATAAGGCCGTTCTGCATTATATCCTTACGAAGCAGAAGGCAGATGTCCCCTTCTCCGTAATAGGGATCAATCCACCGCGTGACTACTGCTGGTTAGAGGTCAATACATAAGAGAAAAGGAATAAAAAACATGGCTTCAAACGTGACAACAAGTTCTAACAAGAGTTGGATGGATACACCACCGCACACTCCTGCATTGCGCCGCCTTACTGGTGAACTGGTCGAACGTATGCCCTGGCTCGACAAGGTATCACAACCTGTGCAAGAATGGGTCGGTAAGCTCTATGGGCAGCCAGGAGAGGCTAGCTACAAGGTCAAAGATATACTGAATGGTGTGTGGCTTGGGCATGTGTTGCATCCCGTTCTCGTCACAGTCCCTATCGGAGCTTGGACAGCCACTCTATTGCTCGACATCGTCTGGCTCACTGATGAGGACGAAGGTATTGCCCGTGGAGCGGACCTTACTTTGTGGTTGGGCCTCGTTGGTGCCCTCGGCTCTGCCGCTACTGGACTGACCAACTGGGTCGATACCTACGGGACGGGAAAACGCGCAGGTATGCTGCATGCTCTGCTCAATAGCGGTATCACGGTGCTCAATACCACCTCCGCTATCTTACGCATTACAGGTCAGCGCCGCACCGCCATTACCCTGGCATCAACTGCATACGCAATCGCTGCCTACTCTGCCTACGTTGGTGGTGAACTGTCCTACTCAAATGGCATTGGTGTGAACCACGTTGCATGGGAGGGCGGCTCTGACGATTTCGTCGCGGTCATGAACGAGACCGACCTTGTACCCGGAAAACTCACGCGCGTAGAGGCCGCAGGCATTCCCGCCGTGCTCTTTAAAGAAGGAAAGGCCATCTACGCTATAGCTGCTACCTGCTCGCATCTCGCTGGCCCCCTCGACGAGGGGCGAGTCGAAAATGGCGTCGTCCACTGCCCGTGGCACAACTCAGGCTTCCGCCTGTGTGACGGAAGTGTAGCCAATAGTCCAGCCGTCTACGCCCAACCAACCTTCGCGGTACGCACTCGCAATGGCAAGATCGAGTTGCGCCGCCTCGAACAAGCATAATTGGTTCATCCACGAAGGGAATAGGATGTCGTAGGGACGCAATAATGCGCTTTAATAAAATAATATCGGAATGAGCCTTCCGTAGGGGCGCAATTGATTGCGCCCTGCTTGGGCGAGGACCACGAGGCGCAATCAATTGCGCCCCTACGGAGGGATCGATCCATGACCGGATGATTTTGTTAAAAGGCATTATTGCGCCTAAGGACGAAGTGAATAGGATGTCGTAGCGGCCCAATTTATTGCGCCTAAGGACGAGCGAAGCAATGTCCTTTCCCCGTTCATAGAGCGGCTGAACCAATAATCCAGCCCTAAATAGTAGTAGGGAGACCCACAAGAGGTCTCCCTACTGATTCCTCTCACGAATCTAAGAAACGTCTAAGAATTCCATAGACTCTCTTTAGTATTTGATTACAAGTGCTTATGGAAGAGGTTTTATGAAGGAAAAAACATTGTAATTTCGATAAGAAAGCGATACGCTAGTAAGACACAAAGAAAAAATAATTCAGCTATCCACTAAAACTCAACCTTAGTCAACGAGGAGAGTACTCGTGCAGATTAGAGAGACGATGCGAGAAACAAAAAAGCCAGTATACGACATATCAGATATGATTCTGGCGCAGCAGGCACTTTCTGGCGACCAGAATGCTTTTGAGATGTTGGTACGTAGATATAGCTCACCTTTATTTAACTTTATCTGTCGCTTCCTGGGCGATTATGACCAGGCATGTGATGTGCTGCAGCAGGTATTTCTACGCTTCTACACTTCTTTACCTAACCTGGGAACTAACGAGCCGTTCAAGCCCTGGCTCTTTCAGGTTGCGCGAAATTGCTGCGTTGATGAGCTGCGTCGTCGAAAGCGCTATGCGATACACTTCTCACAGTTAGAATCAGAGAACAGCGAAGGCGAGGTAACGTTCCTCGGCGATATGGCTGATCCAGGTCCACTACCTGAAGAGATAATGGAGCGGCACGATATGCAAGACATGTTGCAAGGTGCCATTCAATCTCTTCCACCCAAATTTCGTGCCGTTGTCACCTTGCGTTACATTGCGCAGTTGAGCTTTTCCGAAATAGGTAAGACTCTCAACATGCCAGAGGCGACCGCGAAAACATACTTTCACAGAGCGAAAGTTCTGTTGCGCAAAATATTAAGCACACAAATGCAAGCTATGTCCGCATAAACGGACGTACGGATAAGCTATGAAGGTACTGCGGTGATGGAGTGCACATGTGCAAGACCTCTTTACACTGGAAACAACGTCGAAAGATGTACAAAAATCGAAGCCCGACCCGGACATTATACAATCTGCTCTTCAGCGATCACGTTGTTCAGCCGACGAGGTTGTCATGCTGGGTGATACGCCCTATGACATCGAATCAGCAGCCAAAGCGAATGTGAAAACTATTGCTCTGCGCAGTGGTGGTTGGAAAGACGGTGATCTCTCACAAGCCATCGCCATCTACACTGATCCCGCCGATCTGCTTGCTCACTACGATACATCGCCACTTGCAAGTGGGATACCTGTATAACAGACACATACCATGCTCGGTGGAACGGGCGCACCCGTTCCACCGAGCATGGTATGTGTCTGTTATACCCTCAACGTCTACAGACGACCACAAAGGTACGCCCCTTACTACGACACGACGATACTGATACGTCATCATAGTAGGGGCGTACCCTTGTGGTCGCCCTGCCAGGCTTATTGGGCAAGAGTTAGATGCCGAACTGTGTACGGTACTTCTGCACCTGCTGTAGCACTTGCTGACGGATTTGCGCGCCAGGCATTGGCGTGTACAACAAAGCGAGAACAATGCCAACGAGGAGACCGACGCGGAACAGGGTTTGTGCGCGTGCCTTGCGGCGCGCCCGTCTCTCACGTTCAGCCTGCACGTCGTCTAGCCTATCCTGAATGCCGGACTTAGCCTGTAGGAAGCTCGTGCCAGTCTTTTTCTGAGTCTTATCGAGAACATCCTGCGCCCCGAAAATGCCTGACTGCACATTGTCCTGTGCGGATTTCTGCGCCCTCTTCAGGTTCTTCCGAGCCTGTTTCTGCGCCCTCTTCAGGTTCTTCCTGGCCGACCTTGAGTTCTTCTGCAAGAGATCCTGCGCTGTGCCTAAGGTGCCCTGCACCACGTCTTGGGCTTTCGACAAACCTGTCTGAACGTTGCTCTGTACGGTATCCTGTAGATTGCCGAGCGTGTTCTGGGCCTGCCTCAGGTTCTTGTTAACATTCTTGTTGGCCTTCTTTGTATTGTACTTGAAGAGACCTCTTGCCGCACCAAGACTCGCCGCTGTCGCAGCTTGTGCCTTGCCAACTGTATCCTGTACGTTGGCCTGGATATTAGAAGAGGAAGGTCTGTTACTGCCCTTTACATTCGAGTAGGCGGATTTTGCAGTACCCTTGATGTTCTCGTATGCCGACTGTGCAGCACCTTTAACATTGTCCAGGGTATCCTGTGCGGTAACCTTAACATTATCCAGTGTGTCCTCTGTGGCGTCCTGGGCCTTTTCAGCCTTCGACCGACTTAGAATAGTGAATTTTGCCATCTATTCCTCCGTTCTTCTCTGTTATCTTTCAATAAAAATTTATATGGGTTGTATGCATTCATCATTTTGCTCACCCATACTTCTTCAATATGCTCGCATACCTACATGTCTATTATAGACCACGCATGAGATGTGTAACAGGTTTCATATTTTCCCCATTTGTCATCTTTCAACATCGTCTTGTGATATGCTGTGTGAGAATGAACCTGACATATACTCGTAGGTGCGTCCGCTTGCGTGCGCCCACGGGGTGGGATGGGGAATAGTTCTCCACAAGCATCAAGTAGGGAGACCTCTTGTGGGTCTCCTTATAGCAAGAAAGGAACACGTATTTTGAAGATCAAGCGTATGGGACGTACTGGCCTCAAGGTGTCCGAGGTGTGCCTGGGAACGATGACCTTTGGCAACCAGTGTGACGAGCCAACCTCACATGCTATCATGGACAAGGCATTTGAGTCGGGCATCACTTTCTTTGATACCGCGGATGCATATCCGCTGGGCGCTGTGCCTGAAATGCTTGGGCGCACCGAGGAGTATATTGGACGCTGGCTCAACGCGAGCGAAGGCCGTAGAGAGCAAATCGTGCTGGCGACCAAGTGCCGTATGCAGATGGGGCCTGATCCCAACAATCAGGGCGCTTCACGTAAGCACATCATGGCTGCAGCAGAGGCGAGCCTGCGTCGCCTGAACACAGACTACATTGATCTCTACCAGATTCACGCCCCTGATGCCGAGACGCCGATTGACGAGACGCTGAGTGCCCTCGATGACCTGGTACACAGCGGTAAGGTGCGCTATATCGGCTGCTCGAACTATCCAACGTGGGAAGTGTGCAAAGCTCTCTGGACGAGTGACCGTTTGGGGCTTGCACGTTTCGATTGTGTCCAGCCGCGCTACAACATCCTGTTCCGCCACATCGAGGCCGAACTATTCCCACTGGTCCTTGACCAGGGCCTCGGCATCATTTCGTATAATCCTCTTGCTGGTGGCCTGCTCACAGGGCGGTATCAGCCCGGACAAACTCCCAGCGAGGGAACGCGCTTCACTCTGTACAACGCGGGATGGCTCTACCAGGAGCGATACTGGAAGGAGCCATAGATGCAGGCGGTCGAGAATCTGAAAAAGTTTTGCAGTGAGCACAACATCTCGATAGCCCAACTCGCCATTGCATGGGTCCTTGACCATCCAGAAATCACCTCGGCGATTGTTGGCGCAAGCAAGTTTCAGCAATTTATGCTCTCGTATAATGCTTGATGACATCCATGATCTCGCTGATCTTCTCGTCGCCTTTGCCTTCCTGGATGGCATCCGAGACACAGTGCAGCAGATGATTCTCCATGAGCAGCAAGGACACTTGCTCAAGAGCGGATTGCACTCCTGCAATCTGGTTCATAATGTCCACACAATACTTGTCCCCTTCCACCATGCGCTGAACGCCACGAGTTTGTCCCTCGATTCTGCGTAAGCGGGTGAGAAGCTTTTGTTTCTCTTCGCTAGATGTTGCCATTATTTGGTTCTCCTCATAAGTTCGGACGCTTTAATACCCCAGCCTTATACCCCTGATTCTTACCCACAATTTACAATTGGAGGTGAAAAGCGAGATGAACGCCCTCAAGGAGCGTCTGCAAGGAAAGCCAGCCTTTCCAGATGGTCCGCCATCCCGGAAGACCATCATGGGAGCGAGCCAAATAGCCACCCATGCATGCGACCTCCGTCCAGAAGGTGCCCACCGTCATGGGAGCAGGCGACTGCTCAGAGTGCTGAGCCAAGACCGCAAGCATCAGAGGCTCAATCACCTCGGAAGCCGGACGCTCTGGGTCTTCACGAGCGCAGGCACGCACTTGCAACAAGCGCACGGCAAGAGGCGACAACAGACCCAACAAACGCATCAAGCCGTCAACCGTTTGCAATTGCCGTTCCTCGATGCGGCACCCACTTTTGAGACATTGGTGATAGTCCTCGACCAGCCACCGATGCCGATACCACTCCACGCTCGACCAGGCCTGGTCGAGCGTGGTGGTGGGAACCGAGGTCAACAGAACCCATTCCAGCGGCTCCTCGCCTTCGGGGGCCTTCTCTTCCCACACGCGAATGACCCAAACGCTCATGGGGTCCTTGCAGGCACGTGGGTCATTGCGTGGGGGCAAAAGCGTCATCTGACCAAAGGAAAGGTGGAGGTGCACCCAACGCGCCTGATGACCATGCCGAGCGGGAAGCTCAAGCTCACGACTGGCCTGGCTTGGAAAGGCGCGTGCCTGCGTCAGCGAATAGGTGATCTCGTCCTCGCTCTCTTGCACACGCCGGTTCTGAGCCGCTCGCACCAGAAAGTGTGTCTGCGTCGAGTGGCATGGCTGGAAGAAGGGGAACATATCAGCACCTCGATCTCCTACATGGACCCACATGCTTTCCGGCTCAGGCGTGCCAATGGCAGAGACCTGTCGCATCCAGACATCAGTTTCGCGCTCGTCTCGCTTGCGCCGTCCAGAGCGTTGTTCTCCCTCCGGGGCTGGAATGCGCACAAAGGGTTCTTGTGCTATGCATCCAAGCACTTCTCGTGTTTGAGGTCGCACCGCAAGCACGGTTTGCAGGAAAAATCCCCGTCCGCGTTCGTTGCCGATGTGTCCCACACCGCTGATCTTGCGACGGTGCGACAGATCAATGTCGGTGGTATCTTGCACCAACAGCACTATAGGAGAGGATGTGGCTTGTGCTCTGGTCTGCTCAACGTGAGGCTGCATCAACGCCGCAAAGGTGACATCTGGCTCATCGAGCAACCGATACAAGGCTTTACTCTCTTTCCACGTCTGCATTTGAGCGGGCAAAGAACCCAGAGGATTCGTCGCCAATTTGCTGGCTGCTTGTACTGCGCGTCTCGTGCGACGCATATCATGAAGTTGGACACCTCCAAAGGTTCGCTCAGCCCACCCTTTGGGATCCAACAGGTCTTGAGTCTTCATCCTTCTATTCTATCACTTTGTAAATTGTGGGTAAGAATCAGGCCTTATACCCCCAGGGGGTATTGTCAAGGTGTTCGATTAAGTGGGTATGAGAACGGAATATATGAGGAGTAATCTACAATTCTGTTCAGAACTGTAGGTTATTGGTGGACCTACTTCATCCCGATCACAGACAATTCTCTGAACTGTTTATGCTCGGGCCCCATTTCGACATAGACACGTGTGAAGCCTACGTCTGTCATTAGCTTTGCCATGTCGTCGCCCGAATAAACATGACAGAGCTTTGCCTCCTCCCAATTAGGCCACTTTGCTTTAGGGAGAATTGTCATCGCCAGCATTCCTCCTGGCTTGAGGACGCGCAGAACTTCTTTAAGGGCAGTGATTGGCTCAGACCAGAAATAGATTGAGTGAATGCTGAAAGCCTTGTCAAAGGAATTGTCGTCAAAGGGGAGTTCCACGACATCTCCATATTTCAAGTCAACACGTCTGGCCTTGACCGCCTGTGCATTCCGCTTACGTGCGACACTTACCATCACCCGAGAAAAATCAATCCCAGCAACGAGTCCCTTTGTCGCAAGCGTAGCAACTTGCTGTATCGCTATCCCTGGTCCAAAACCAAGCTCAAGGATAGAATCAGTCGGTTGAATAGTCAGTAGCGAGACAGTCCACATGTTTTCTGGCACATGTTGTCGTGCCATGCGGCCTCCGATAATATGTCCAGCAATGCCTGTGGGACGGCGGAATTGCCCATCGATAAACTTCGTGATGTTCATAGAACATTCTCTCTTTTCAAAGCTATATACACTCACTTTAGTGTTTTAAACGAACGCTCTATCTTATTCTCATTCAACGAGATAGACCGGTTGTAAGATGCTATAATTAGCGTATCTGGCTTGTTAAGGAAGCCGAGGATGATGGCTATCATCATTTTCTAGTGCGTCATAGCTAACACACTAAGAGGCAGCTTATGAACGAGCATACGACAGAGTACCAGCATGACCATCATGAGCACCGTCATGAGCACCAGGACGATCACGGCGAGCATGACCATCACGACCATGAGAGGCACGACCACGGCGGGCATGGACATAATGGACATGGGCATGAGCATGGCAAGGTAGACGCCGACCTGTATGGCAATAAAGCAGGCTTGCGAGCGGTACAAATCTCGACGGTTGGTATGTTCATTGTTGCCGCCATTCAATTTATTATCGCTGGTATAGGAGGCAGTGCTGGCCTTTTTGCCGATGCCCTACACAACCTTGGTGATGTATTGACAACCGTGGCACTCTGGATCGCTTTTGTGCTCTCCACTCGTGCCGCAAACCGACACTATACTTATGGCTATTACCGCGCTGAGGACCTCGCCGGTATTTTCATCGTTCTGGTCATTATAGCGAGTGCTGTAGCTGGTGCTGTTGAGTCAATTCAAAAATTGAGCAGCGGAGCGGCACCAACGCAACTCTACTTGAGCATGGCCGCCGCACTAGTCGGTGTTGCTGGCAACGAAATCCTCGCGCAATACAAAATTTCAGTGGGAAGACGTATCAATAGCGTTCCTCTCGTCGCGGATGGGCAACACTCACGTATCGACGGGCTGACTTCCCTTGCTGCATTCATCGGTCTAATCGGTGTGGCGTTTGGTTTGCGCATCGCAGACCCAATAGCAGGTATCATCATAACTCTCGTTATTCTCACCGTGGTCTACTCAACCACTCGCAGTGTGCTTCAACGTCTTCTCGACGCCGTTGATCCGCGCCTTGTCCCTTCCATCATGGATACGGCAAGCAATGTTCCTGGTGTAGAAGCCGTCACAGATGTCCATGCACGTTGGGTTGGGCATACGCTTCACGTAGCTATGAATATCGAGGTCGATCCAGAATTGACGCTGCTCAAGGCTCACACCATCGCTGAGGAGGTTCGTCATAGCCTCTTCCACCACAGCGACGGGCTGTCAGAAGTGATTATCCATACCGACCCCTCTAGTCAGAGCGGCGACCATCATCAAGCGGTTGCACACCACATACAACAGGCACAACGTTCCGTTGTGCGAAGGTAGGGCCGTTGGAGTGTAGGAAGTTCTTAAAGAGCTGACTTGCGTTTTTATGCTCATTTGCTCTATACTTAGAAAAATATATTGTCTTCCTTTTTCATCATCTTAGGAAGCGAGGTATTTACATAGGGCAAGTACACGAAAAGGAGCTATTCATGACTGAAGCCTTACGGTGAGCCTTTGAACTTGCACAGCAACAGCCCGAAGAAGAGCAAGAGGTGATCGCACAGCTTATCCTTGAGGAGTTCGGAGCCGAAGATCACCCGTATCGGTATTCATTACCGTGCTCTCGCTTTGCGTGAAGGGGACACGCTTCTCTGGTTCTGGATTGGGTCACATGCAGACTACGACACGTTGCTCTCTCAACTGTAGCTTGCCTATTTCAACTCTCAGCCAGTTCTGTGATCTAGCATTGTTAATCTAAAAAGTTGACGCTAAAAGTCTCGCCAGCCCTATAAACCATTGACCTACCCCTACGATAGAGTGTGACCGCACCTTGCCCATACACGCGCCATGCTGTCTTTCTCTCACCGTCGCCATCGTCTATCATGCCAGTTCGCTCATCAATACCCAGCAAGACCGCATCGGGCAACAAATTTGCCAAACGAGAGGCCCAGCCTTTCCCGAAGGTATTGTGATGCGGGAGTACACACGTATTAGGCACCAGTCCCAATCCTTCGACAACTTTCCCCGCGCCAGAATCAGAATAATACTGACATAAGACCATCGCACCAGCACTGCTCCCAGCAACAACCGCTCCATTCTCATACGCCTCAAGCACCGCTTGCCAGCTAACACTTCCTGCAAGCGTCTGACCAAGATAGCCAGTGAAGCCGCCCAGCATATAAATGAGCCGTGATTGGCGAAGTGTAGCCGCTATATTGGAATCATCCGCCGACGCCTTGTCGAGCAGGGAAAGCGACCCGACATTCCTTGCTCCCAGGCTTTTAAACCAGTTCGTCCCGTTACGACCCGCACGCTGAGCATTATTGTCAGGAGCCGCCGCCGTTGGAAGAATGCTAATGAGCGCATCCAACCCCCCTGCCAGTTCAATTGCTCGACGGTCGGGTTCCACCATCTTTCCACCAAACTCGGCACCACCCTCCAGTACAATGTATCCTGCCATGTTGTATCCTTCCTTCTGCCTGATAACCTTCAATGAACAAACCTATGGGTATAGCGCAATTTTGCTATTTGCTATTTTAATCTGGCAACGAGGAATAGGTGTAGGGGTCTAATTCATTAGACCCTCGTAGCTATTTTAATCTGGCAACGAGGAATAGGTGTAGGGGTCTAATTCATTAGACCCTCGTAGCTATTTTAATCTGGCAACGAGGAATAGGTGTAGGGGTCTAATTCATTAGACCCTCGTACGGCCTTTGATGCGCTACGAGGGTCTAATGAATTAGACCCCTACGATGATTTCATCACCGAAAAATTGGTCAATATGCGTCATTGCGTTCCGCTCGTTATTACCCATTATAGAGCGATGGCTCTATCGCCAATGCCAACCCTGGCTCACGATCAGCAATTGCACGTAACAAACCATAACAGCCTGCTAACATCATATCTCCATGCGGCACCGCTTCATATGGCTTCAACTTCGACCCACGTAACAGTTCCCGGCGTGGCCCTGTGACCGATAAAAACGGAAACACACGATCACTCCGTGCTGATTGACGTAGTACCAGTGCTCCATGACCACTATCCGCGAACACCTCTTCGTTCGACAGCGTGCCATCCGCAAGCTTTATAAGCAGCTCTTCCAGTCTCTCCTTGCTGATCTCTCCCGTATGATGTTCAAAGATACCCACGATTTGCCCCTGGACAAGATGGAACGCAAGCGTATGGAAGTTGCCGATATTGCAAAGCAAAGTCTCTTGTTGAGCGCGTACCAACGGGTCTTCCAACGAACCAAGTGCCGCCGCCGACCCGGTATCCATCAGGAACAGGGGCGTATCTGGATTCGAGCCGCTCAACTGTAGATAGCGCGAAGCACTCGTTGATATAGCTCGCAGTCGCGTCAGTTCTGTTGGCGTATTCTGTGCGGTATAAGCGAAGGCACTAGGAGTAGGGTCTATCCGCACCGTTCTAGCGATAAAGTCAAAACGAAAACGCCGATCACTCACACCAGGAGGAGCCGCCCCATGATCGAAGGCCGCGAGTGCCAGCGCATCGACACGAGGATCGACATCAAAGGCACGCAGAGCAGTAGTGATTGCCTGTGCATCGAAATCTTGTAGCTCGATATGCATAACACCGGGATTCTCACTACGTCGCACAGCCTCTTCCTCGTCAATAATCTCAAAGCCCATCTTCTCCACCATCGTCAAATCATCATCGAACGTCCGTCCTGCCGCAGGAGTAACCGCGACAGGATATCCGGCGAGTGCATGGTCGCGTGTCGCCCAATGCGAGGGCCCTCCACCCATCGTCACGCCCGTCAAAACGAGAGCTTGCCCCCGTTCAGTCGCACGTTTCACGCGATCCGCGACAATAACGGTTGGCGACGGCATAACCATCTTAAAATTGTTCTCCATCGTCTTGCCGCTCTCGAAGAGAAGAATATCTTGAGTTCCCGTGCCGACATCGACGGCTAGAATGCGCATAGGTGAGGACATGAGAGTGCTCCTAAACAGATAAAGCTCCTTGATATAATTTGGACGCAGTATACCACGTTCAATACCTGAACCCATTGAATTGCAAATTTTGAGTTATTGATAATAATTTGCAATTACATATTTGGGATGGTATACTTCTCTTCAAGAAGAGTTTGTGTACCAGTACATGCCATTATATGAATGTCAGTTAGAACCGTATGTTGTCCCCTGTAGAACTGAACAACGAAATATTTCTTTCTCCTCGGCCTCAGTACAACTAATTTCGCTTTTAGTAGCGATACTTTGCCCTTTCAGGAGGTTTCATGAGCAGTACCCCTACCAGTAGCTTTGGTATTTCAGCCATCTCTCGCGTGTTCAACGATAGTTCGAGCGATCTGCGAAACAAGATCATTGGCATCTATACACTCCTCATCGCCTTTAATATTTTGGCATGGGTTGTGGCTTTTGCCGGGTTCTCAGTGAAGTATCCCACGCTTCTAGGCGTGGCTTTGGTCGCCTATACCTTTGGTCTGCGCCACTCGGTCGATGCCGACCATATTTCGGCCATTGATAACGTCACGCGTAAATTGATGCAGGAAAACAAGCGGCCTATCGCTGTAGGATTCTTTTTCTCGCTCGGCCACTCTACCATTGTGGTTGCATTGACCGTCGCGATTGCCCTCGCCGCTACCGCCATTCAGGGTAGTTTTCCAGCCCTCAAAAATGCTGGTGGGCTCATTGGCACCTCGGTCTCGGCTGCGTTCCTGTACTTGATCGCCATTATCAACATCCTCGTCCTGTGGGAAATCTTTCAGACATTCCGCAAGGTCAAGAATGGTGGTGAATACAATGATAGGACCCTTGATGAATTCTTGAATCAGCGTGGACTCATGGGACGCTTCTTCCGCCCACTCCTCAAGCTTGTAGACAGGAGTTGGAAGATGTACCCAGTTGGTGTTCTCTTCGGCCTTGGTTTCGATACCGCCACCGAAGTTGGGCTGTTAGGCATTGCAGCGACACAAGCGGGTAAGGGCCTCCCCATTGCCTACATTTTGATCTTTCCGGCTTTGTTCATGGCGGGCATGTGCCTGATGGACACAACCGATGGAATCCTGATGCTTGGCGCGTATGGGTGGGCCTTTGTCAAGCCAGTTCGCAAACTGTACTACAATTTGAACATTACCCTCGTCTCCGTCCTGGTTGCTTTGGTTATCGGTACGATTGAAGTGCTCAGTATCATCGGAACAGAGTTTAATCTGAGCGGTGGAATATGGGACTACCTCGGCAACCTGGATTTTGGAGTGCTCGGTGGCATCATCATCGGCATCTTCATTCTCAGTTGGGCTATATCAACTCTCATCTATAAAGTGAAGAAGTATGATGATATTGAGGTCAATGTCGCTCCCACGACTCGCTCCGTTCCGATAGAGATACAGGGTACCATAGTTAGTAGCCCTGTTCCAACTGCATCGAAGGATGACATAAGAAACAGAGCAGGTGCGTAGAAACGCCTCACAGAGAAGTCAGTTAAACGTCAACATGCAGGGCTTTTTGAAAGCCGAAAACAGAAAACAGGGCACCCGCAAGGGGATGCCCCTCCCATACATGAGCGTTCCATGCTTTCCCGTCGTATGGGAGGGGCATCCCCTTGCGCGGCAAAAATGTCTGGGAGACATTTGCCCTGCGCACTCTTTCACGTTGACGCCTATCCATCGCAGTGCTACGATATGCATACATATCATGCCCATACAGAAGTCGAGAGGAGATGCAGGATGCATCATTATGTTGAGTCGAGTAACGACCTGCTTCACAAACGAGGATATCGCCTGACTCCGCAGCGTTATCTTGTTTTAAACGTCATTCAGGAGGCCAATGGGCATGTCAGCCTTGAGCAGATCGCCGAGCGCGTGCAAAAGCTTAATCCACGTGTCAGCCTTTCAACTATCTATCGCACACTGGAGCTACTGCGACAATTGGGGCTGGTTCATGAAGATCACCTGCCAGGGGAACCGCCGCATTATGAAATTCCACAAGGAAAAACACATCACCATCTCGTCTGTCAAAACTGCCGGGCAGTTGTGCATCTTGAAGATGATTTATTGGGAAACCTGCATGAACAACTCCAGGAGCAATACCACTATCATGGTTTGACACTTGGCCTGCTTGCGGCAGGTTACTGCGCTGACTGCTGGCAACACATGCAGCATGAGACGGAATCCGCTCCGTAGAAACCTTCTACACTACCGACACCTTCATTCAAACAAAAAGTGAAAAAGGTGCTGAAAACTCCGCCAGGTGTTTGTACCCGGGTTTGCATAGTAGCACCACTTTACTGCTACAACAGCAATCGAGTACTCACCATTCGCTGCTGGAACGTCAACTCTAGTGATGCGATATAATACATACGGCATATGCGTAGGGCGCTGCGTCATCCAGTATGATGATTGTGCATATTTCCTTACTGCCGTTCATGACCTGGAGGCACATTATATCAATGAGGATTTTCAACACTCTCACGAGGGAAATAGAAGAGATTGTTCCTATAGAGTCGGGCAAGATCAAGATGTATTCCTGCGGTCCTACCGTCTACCGCTATATACACATCGGCAATCTGCGCACCTTTACGATGGCCGACTGGATACGGCGAGCGTTTGCATACCGAGGCATTGAGGTGTCGCATGTCAAAAATATCACGGACGTGGGACATATGCGGCGCGAGGTGGTAGATCAAGGTGAGGACAAAATTGAGGCTCAGGCACGTAAAGAGGGTAAATCCTCGCTCGATATCGCGCAATTCTACACTCATGCCTTCCACGAAGACGAAACCAGGCTTAATATTCTCCCCGCGCACGTCTTTCCCCGCGCCACACAGCACGTCCCCGAAATGATCGAGATCATTCAAGGATTAGAGGCAAAGGGTATCGCATACGCCGTTAATGGCAACGTCTATTACGATGTCAAGCGCTTCCCCGATTACGGCAAGCTCTCTGGCAACCTGCTAGAGAATATGATGGCAGGTGTACGCGAAGGTGTAGATGCCGATAGGCATAACAGAGAGGACTTCCCTCTGTGGAAGGTTGCCGAACCTGGACGCGAGATGGCATGGGATAGTCCCTGGGGCCGTGGCTTCCCCGGCTGGCATATCGAATGCAGTGCCATGTCGATGAAGTATCTCGGTGAGCAGTTCGATATTCACACGGGCGGCGTAGACAACATTTTTCCTCATCATGAAGATGAGATCGCGCAGAGCGAAGGATTTTTAGGCCACCAATTTGTGAATTACTGGATTCATGCGCAGCATCTTCTGGCCGACGGTCAAAAAATGGCGAAGTCTACCGGAAACGATTACACACGTACCGAGATTGAGGCGCGTGGCTTTGAGCCAATGGCGCTTCGCTACTTCTACACGACCGCGCTCTATCGCAGCCGTATCAACTTCACCTTCCGTGCGCTGCAAGCAGCGCAAACCGCCCTGGAGCGACTGCGGAATCTTGCCTATCAACTTCTTACCCAGGCAGATGAAAAACAAGTCTTCTCAGATGAGCCGATAAGGGGCAGCCGATGGCAAGAAATGTTTCTCGGCGAGGTCGAAAACGATTTGAATATACCTCGCGCTATGGCCGTTGTATGGGCTATGCTGCGCTCGCAGGAGAGTTCAACCAGCAAACTACGCATCCTCTTTGACATGGACCGTATTCTTGGCTTTGGCCTCAAAGAATATCTCCAGAGTGACCAACCTCGGCGCATGAACGAGCCTACCTTTTATCTAGCGGCGGTCCCGTCGTCTGTCGCGACACAGGTGCGTGGGCGAGAAGAGCTACGTCATCAACAGCAGTACCAGCAGGCCGATCAAGTGCGCGAACATTTGAACAACGAAGGCTACCGTGTGCGGGATACTGAGCGGGGACCTCTTGTCGCGCCGCGTCGCCTTGACGAAGAATTTTCCGTCCTTGCTCATTCCACCGATGCGCCAGATAACACGCAATTACCAGACCTCTTCGATTTCTCGGTCAATCTGCTGGCGCACAATAGCAGAGATGATCTGGACCGTTGTATTGAAAGCATCCGTCATCACGTCGGAAATCATAGTATTGAGCTAGTGATAATCGACAACGGCTCAACTGATGAAACTCTGCCCTACCTCCAGCAACTTGCGCGTCAAGACGATCTGAAAGGAGAGAACGGACAGCGTATCGGTATGCAGGTCCTCTTCGCTGACCACAACATGGGGTTCGCTGCTGGACGTAACGCGACAATGCGTGTCAGTAGAGGCCGCTACATTCTCCTTATGGACACCTCAATTGAGGTAACAGGCGATATCTGGACGCCACTGACAACGGTACTGGCAGATGCTACTGTCGGTGTAGCGGGACCCTATGGCTTGGTAACAGAAGACCTGCGTGAGTTCTACGAGGCACCAGGACCAGACGTTGACGCGATTGAGGGCTACCTGGTGGCCTTTCGGCGCGAACTGCTGCAAGAGATAGGCTGGATCGACGAAAAGTTCCGTTTCTATCGCTTAATGGATATTTTCTACAGCTTTTTCTTCAAAGCGGCAGGGTATCGTGCTGTAACGGTCCCGCACGTTGCTGAACTTGTCGAGAAACATCCACACCGTGAATGGTACAGCCTCAGCCCAGAGGAGCGACAGGGAAAAAGCAAGAAAAACTATGATGTCTTCCGCGACCGCTGGCATCATGGCGAAAGTCTGCTGGTTGCTAACTACAATGTACAGAACCTGTGGCGTGGTCATGAGCACGTGCATCATCTAGAAGGGACACATCCGCATACCGCAGATGAATTCCCGCCTCCTGGCACTATGCATAGCCACAATCACCAGCACTGGCCCGATCATTCACATGACCACCCGCATTATCACGAAAGCAGGCAATGAAGGTAGGGGCGCGATTGATCGCGCCCTGGGGTGGGGTTGAGGGGACACACGTTGTAAGTAGCGATACATTGACCCACCCCAGGGCGCGATCAATCGCGCCCCTACAAGACGTGAAAGAGGTTATAGCCAGGAAGAGGGAAATCATGTTTGGCGTTGAAGATATTTCGGTTGCTACTGCCCAGAACCTGTTCGCCCATCTAAGCACACAACAGGTGGTCATGCTCGATGGAAGCATTGCCCCACTCACATCTGAACAGGAGGAGGCACTATGCGACTTTGTTGAGCATGGTGGTGGATTGGTCTGTATCGGGAATGCAGCAGAGGTGTACCACGAATACACGTTGCTGGGCGATGTTCTGGGACGTATTCGCGGTATGTGTACCCCACAAAGCGAGATTATCGCTCGCGTCACTACCCCCGACCACTATCTTACCCGTCGCATGAATGCCTCCTTTGCTGTGTTCGAGGCGGTCTATCTACTTGATAAAGCCCCCGCCGATGCCCAGGTCCTTTGGCACACCACGTGGCACTATGCCCTCTATACCCTGGCCTACATACGCACGTATGGTGAGGGAAGAGTCTTCTGTACGACGCTGGGAAGCACAGCAGAGACACGAAATCATCCTGTTTTTCAGCAGATGATAGGCCGTGCGCTCAGATATACCTCCGGTGTTGAAACACTGGAGCGACCTGCACGTGTTGCTATGATTGGCTACGGGGCTATTGGCTTCGAGCATGGCACCGCGATTAGCAACGTACCAGGGCTGGAATACGCACTCGTCTGCGACCGCAACGAGGAGCGTTTAGCAGTCGCACGCGCTGCATTTCCGGATGTACGAACATGTGCCGACCTTACTGAGGTGGAAGAGGACCCGGACATTGATCTCGTGATCGTTTCGACTCCGCCGAATACGCATGCTGCTATCTCCAAGCGGATGTTACGTGCGAGTAAACACGTCGTCAGTGAAAAGCCATTCTGTCTGACGACCGCTGAAGCCGATGAGATGATTGTACTCGCCAATGAGTATCAGCGCGCACTTACTGTCTACCAGTGCCGACGCTGGGACCCCGATTACCTCGCCATTCAGCAGGTGCTCAAAAGCGGAACCATTGGCCCTATCTTCCACATGGAAACATTCATTGGAGGTTATGCGCACCCATGTGACTACTGGCATTCTCACGAGCCTGTTTCCGGTGGCGTGTTTTATGACTGGGGTTCACACTATTTAGACTGGATTCTGCAACTGATTCCCGACCGCGTGGTAAGCGTGCGTGGCGTCGAACATAAACGCATCTGGCACGATGTCACCAATGCCGACCAGTCCAGCGTCTACCTGCGCTTCGCTGGTGGACAAGAAGCCGAGTTTATGCATTCAGATATCGCTGCCGCGATGAAGCCCAAATGGTACATCCTGGGTGAACGAGGTGCAATCGTGGGGGAATGGCGACAGGAGACGGTGAAGACGCGCCGCTGGTCCGGCGACTTGACCGAAGAACACCTCGCCCCCTCCGAAGCATTGCCTGACCTCTTCGTTTATACACGTGACAGGAGCGATGCCATTCACAAACAGCACCTGACCCTCCCATCAGCGCCGCTGTACGCCTTTCACCGCAACCTGGCAAATCACCTGCACTCGGGGGAAGCACTGGCCGTGCCGCCCGAAGAGTCACGGCGCAACATTGCGGTCATGGAGGCGGCGAAACGCTCAGCGGAACATGGCGGTGAGATAATTGAGGTGCAATGTTGACAGCAATGCGCGTGATAGATATTGAGATGGTGCCAATAACAAGAGTCCTCGTCATTGTCGCACATCCCGATGATATCGAAAGTTGGTGTGCGGGCACCGTCATACATACTACGATGCCAAAAACGAGAGGAAAATAAGCGCAATGGCACCTCAAAACGTACGTCCCATTCCTGGGTCCGTCGCCCTGCTCGGGTCGGGCGAATACCTCGACGTAATGAATGATATTGACGCCTATCTCCTGGAGACGCTGGGTGGAGTGGATACGGCACGGGTTGCACTGCTGCCCACAGCCAGTGGCCTCGAACCAAATGGACCTACACTCTGGAACAACCTGGGACGGAGCCATTTTGAGAAACTGGGCGTGAAAGATATACGGGCAACGCACATCATTGACCGTGCCAGTGCCGCCGACTCAAAGCAATTAGCCCTTTTGCAGGATGCCAACCTCTATTATTTTTCTGGCGGAAGTCCACAGCACATCATAGAGTCTCTGCGCGACTCCGTTGCATGGAACATCATCAAGGATGCATATAACCGGGGCGCGGCCCTCGCTGGATGCAGCGCTGGGGCAATGATGCTCAGTGGGCATACGATCTCAATGCGGCAGGCGATGATGGGTGATAAGGTAAGCTTTGTCGAGTCGCTCGGTATTGTTCACCATCTCATCGTCTTCCCCCATTTTGATCGTATGGCTGGCTTTATGAACCAGAGTCGCTTCCAGAGCTTGCTTCATACCGCTCCCCAGGATCATATCGTCGTGGGCATCGACGAAGACACCGCCCTTGTACGTATCAAGCCGAATGAGACAGCTAACGCAAAGGCTCGTTGGCGTGTCATGGGACGACAAACAGTGAAAGTGTACGAAGGTGATAAGGTCCCTCACACGCTTAATTCCGGTGATGAGGTGATGCTCTAGTTATAAAAAACGGGCTGGCCCTTATAGCTGGTATACTATTCATAACGTTGTTCCAATAGAATTGGAGTATTATTTTATGAGTGACCCGCGAATTACCACGCTACAAGCGAACCCCTTTAATACGATGTCAACGACACGACTAACACCTGTAACTCCTGGAACTCTGCTGAATCGCCGCATTCCTACCGGAGCCGTTATCTCTCCTGACGGGAAACGTGTTGCGTTCACTCTATTGGAACGCATCGGAGACGAAGCCAAGGCCCAGGGACGCATCTGGACTCTTGATACCACTCTTGCAGACAGCAACATTGAAGAGCCGAAACCTTTAACGAAAGGTCCCAAGGCATCCAGCAATCCGTGCTGGTCGCCAGATGGAAAACAGCTCGCGTACATCGCTACGGTGGGCGAAGGTGAGAAGGCCAGGTCACAACTACATATCATCTCGGCAGAGGGTGGGGAAGCGAGACAGGTCTGTACGATGCCTAACGGAGTAAGCGTGCCACAATGGTCGCCCGATGGGACGCATATCGCCTTTCTCTCTCATGAAGGGGAGGAGCCTAAGACCGACCCACTTGTCGTCGTGCCTGCCCGACATCAACGTCTGTGGACGGTGCATGTCGAGAGCGACCGCCCTACTCCTGTAACCCCTGACGGTTTGAGTGTGTGGGAATACGCGTGGTCGCCCGATAGTCGTCAATTTGCCCTCTACTATTCAATCAAGCCAGATGAAAACGGGTGGTACGCCGGACAGATTGGGCTTGTCGCCGCTGGCGGCGGCGCTGTGCGCCAGATGACACAACTTAGAGTTCAGGCCGCTTCACTCGCATGGTCTCCTGACGGAACGCAGCTAGCCTACATCTCTGGCGATTGGAGCGACCGAGGCCCAGGTGCTGGTGACATCTTCGCGCTCTCGCTGGACGGTGGTGAGCCGCGCAATCTGACGCCAGGAATCGAATGCAGTCTTGCCTGGTGCCGCTGGTTTCCTGATGGCAAACGGCTGCTCTTTGCCGCCTACAGTGGCGTTACGCAGCAGATCAGTATGCTAAGTGAAGATGGTGCCGTGACGGTGCTTGATGATGACTTCGTGATGATTTGGCCCTCCCTTTCAACCACGCCTGATCTGCATTCCTTTGTGACAATACACGGCACTTCACAAGCGATGTACGATGTCTGGTTCGGCGAACTGTCAGGTGATACACTCTTTACCATTAACTGGCGTCGTCTCTCGCGGCTCAATCCCATTATCGAAGAGACCTTCGCGTTGGCGAAGACGGAGCGTTTTCGCTATGACAGTGTCGATGGTTGGCAGATCGACGCCATTCTCACGCATCCCAGTGTGCGCAAGACTGAGGGACCGCCGCCACTGGTGGTCAACGTGCATGGTGGACCATCCTGGGCATGGTCAGACGATATTGGCCTGTTCTGGACACAGTTGTTGGCCGCGGCTGGCTATGCGGTGCTGCGACCCAATATTCGTGGTAGCTGGGGGCGTGGTGTTGCCTTTGCCAATGCAGTCGTGGGCGACATGGGCGGGAAGGACTTCCAGGATATCATGCACGGCGTCGATTATCTCATTGAGCGCGGCCTCGTAGACGGAGACCGTATGGCTATCGCGGGTTGGAGCTACGGCGGTTTCATGACCGCGTGGGCCATCAGCCAGACAGCACGCTTCAAAGCCGCTGTAATGGGTGCGGGCATCTCAGACTGGCACAGCTTCCACGCCCAATCTAATCTCTCGGACTGGGATATTCGCTTCCTGGATGCCGATCTGCTGGATAACCCAGAGGTGTACCGCGAAAGGTCTCCTATCACCTACGCGAACCGGATTATCACGCCTACCTTGATCCTGCATGGCGAGAACGACCAACCCGTTCCAGTAAATCAGGGCTATGCGTTCTATCGCGCTCTTTATGAGCGTGGCATTCCCGTCGAATTTGTGGTCTATCCCCGCGAAGGCCATGGACCCATCGAACGCGACCATCTACTTGATGGAGAGGAACGCGTGATACACTGGTTCGAGAAGTATCTCTAATTGCCGTTGATGTGCTGGTGATGGGTACGGGCGCAATTCATTGCGCCCGTACCCATCACCGTGCGGCTTCTGTCTCTAAATCCCCTGCCTCTGGGAGAGTCTCCAACACCTTCGGTTGAGTGATGAGCATCCATATGAAGTAGAGGACGCCAAGCCCCACCATTACGAGGCAGTACATCCAGGGCGTGGCAAACTGTGCATCTCGGAAGATGGCAAGCTCGAAGAGGAGCCATATCAGCGAGAGTATCACAACGGGCCACTCGAACGCGCCAAGGCTGAAGCCCTGTGCTCTAGGAAGTTTGCGTCGTGTAACGACATAGAGAATGACCGTTGCAAGATAGATGATCGTGGGCAGCAGCGTCGCCGCGCTGAACAAATTGCTCAGTGCATTAGTCTGTGTGGCAAATACTGCCAGGACAACCTCAATCACGACTGCGAGTAATACCGTCGCTGCAACCGGCGTCCCCGTGCGCTCACTAACCCGACTGATGATACTATGCCCAGGGAAGCGTTGGTCGCGTGCCATCGCCCATGTGAGTCGAGTCGCGGTAATGAAGATCACCAGTCCGCAGGCGAAAATCGAGAAAGTGACGAGGACTAAAAAGATACTACCTACCACCGAGCCAAGTGTGCCAGTCACGATATCGGCGACAGGCGTAGCTGATGCCGACAACGTCTTGAGATTCCCCGATGCCAGGTTCAACGCGATGAGGAAGGCGAAACCGACAATGCCGCTCAATACTACCGCAGACCACATGGCAAAGGGGACCACTCTGTGCGCGTCCTGCGTCTCCTCCGCCAGATTTGCCGCAGCTTCAAAGCCAACAATAGTGTAGGAACCGAGCAGAAATGAGAGCATGAACGGCCCCGTCGCATTCCAGGCACCGAGATTGAAATAGCCACTGGACGAGACGACGCCCGTGCTAAACAGATGGTCCGGGTGCAACAGGCCACGCACAGCCCCAACGATGAGTAACAACAGTGTCAGTCCGATAATGCCGACCACCTCTGTTCCCACTGCTGCATTGTTGATGCGCGTTGACCAGAATGTTGAGAAGATTATGAGCAGCATCTGGATCACAACAATCAGCGCCGTGGCTGCCCAGGCGTTAAGTGGCGTCTCCGTGTAGCCGAAGAGGCTCGGTAGGACCGTTGTAGAAATCGCGTAGTCAACGGATACGGTGACGACGATAAGGAAGGTGAAGGAAATCCAACCAATGAGCCAGCCGATCTTAGGGTTTGTCAGGCGTGATGCCCATTGATACGAGTAGCCCGCGAGAGGAATGCGTGATGCTAACGATCCGAATACCAACGCGACAAAGAGTTGTCCCAATGCAACAAGGGGCCATGTCCAGATGCCCAATGGTCCACCCCAGTTCAATACAGAACCATAGGTGGTGAAAATGCCTGTCGTAATTGAAATAAAACTAAAGCCTACGGCGAAGGAGGCGAAGCGTTTGAGTTCACGCCGAAATGCTGGTTTATACCCAAACTGTGTAATAATCTGATCTGCGCTTGATGTCTCATTAGTGGTTGACAAGTGAACGCTCCTTCCGCTGCAACGCGACACCTGTGAGTTGCTCTATGAACCATGTTACAAGGTACGAAGATACAAGGGTTGTCTCTACTTGGAAGATAAGCAAGCTTTCGTTGCTCGATAAGACAAGTGTAACATATTGTGCTTGAGTAATGTAGGGGCGCAATTGATTGCGCCCGAGAACGCGCATCCTCCGTCCTTCCAGGTGAAATACCTGGATGATGGTAGGGGCGCAATTGATTGCGCCCGTGAACTGGGTGATGGTAGGGACGCAATTGCTTGCGCCCGTGACCGCACATCCTTCCCTGGGTGATGGTAGGGGCGCAATTGCTTGCGCCCGTGACCGCACATCCTTCCCCAGAGGGGCGCAAGCAATTGCGCCCCTACGCCCTGTGACTTTTTTTCGACGTTACCGTCTAATGGGTTGTATTGATCATTAGAGTGAACAGTAGAGAAAGATGTATAAAAAGAGAAAACATGTAAAGAACGCTTTGCATACCTCTCTGGAATACCTATCTTATTACTGTATCCCAGTTGAAAAGGAGTCCTTCGTGAACATTCTCAATGCTGTTATCAATTCGTTTCAAGCAGCCCTGGCTCTGCTCTTCACCTTTGTGCCTAAGCTGCTCGGCTTCCTGGTGATCCTGCTTATTGGCTGGATCGTTGCTTCCGCATTAGCGAAAGCGGTAACATTCCTTCTCAGGAAAGTGGGTTTCGACCGCATCGGAAATCGTATCGGCCTGACACGTCTGAGTCAGCAGGCAGGGATCAAAACAGATGCCGCCGACATTCTAGGTCGCATCGTGTACTGGTTCCTCTTCCTGATCTTCCTAGTGCCTGCCGTTGATGCCCTTGGCCTCACCACAGTCAGCAATCTTCTAGGTCAGGTCATAGGCTATCTGCCTAACGTGTTTGTCGCCATTCTGGTTCTCTTCCTGGGAACATTGGCTGCCACTGTCGTTGCTGACATTGTGCGTGGAGCGACTGCCAGTGCACGCATCGGTAATCCCAACATTTTTGCCAATATCGCCCGCTATGCCATTCTGGCCTTTGTAGCTCTGATTGCTCTTGAGCAATTACAGATTGCAACCTCTCTGCTCAACATTCTGTTCACAGCCATCATGGGTGCGGCTGCCCTTGCCTTCGGTCTGGCCTTTGGTCTGGGCGGAGTGGACACGGCTCGCAACTACCTCAATCGTGCGGAGAATACAGCCAGTAATGCTGCTACTCAGGTCAGTAGCCAGCAGGACTCTCGGGCACGCGCAGGTCAGACGAGTGATATTCCCACGGTGGCCCCCGTACAAAGACCCTACAATCGTCCCAGTTAATGCCCGCTCATACGTATTATATAATAAGACGGTGTGCGTCAAGAGGAAAAAGAGTAATCGTAGGATGCTTCGCGAGAAGCATCCTCGTATAGTTCTCCTCTGTCGAGAAGTCTCAAACGTGTAATTTACAAATATTCTGAACCAAGGAAAGGAAAGGAAACATGGGAAGGTTTCTTAATGGTTTACTTATTGGAGCTGGTGTCGGTCTGCTTTTGGCACCAATGAGAGGCGAAGAAATGCGCCGCGTTATTGGTCAGCGCCTCCAGAGCTTGCAGGGTTCGCTTCCAGAGAACAGTCAGCTCTCTCAGTACACCCAGCAGGTCTCTGATCGCGTCTCCCAGGCAGGCAGCAACCTGCAAAACTATGCGCAGCAGGCCGCGGCGCAGGTGCAGTCAACGGCAAGCAATCTCGCCAATATTGGACAGCAAGCTGGCACGGAAGTGAAACAAACCGGCCAGGATGTTGCCAGCACGGCGAAGCAGGCTAGCCAGAATACCACGAGCACGACCAGGCCGACGACTACCCAGGACGCTGCTAGCAGCGCTCGGCAGACCGCTCAGGATGCCGCGAATACGGCCCGGCAAACCACTCAGGATGCCGCCAATACAGCCCGGCAAACTGCCCAGGATGCTGCTAACACGGCCCGGCAGCAGACCACAAGACCCACCAATCCTAACACTGGTGGGGGCACGACCCGCCCATAAGGGTCTCATTCACTACACCCTGGGCCGCCCATGATCCCATCGTGGATCATGGGCGGCCCAGGGTGTAATAGGGTCTCCATCCTTCCGGGTGGTGGTAGGGGCGCAATTGATTGCGTCCGCCCGGGCCAGGGATGCATGTGCAGGGGCGCAATCAATTGCGCCCTCTTCTTCATATTGCATGAGATGTGGGGCGCAATCAATTGCGCCCTCTTCTTCATATTGCATGAGATGTGGGGCGCAATCAATTGCGCCCGTACATTGCCGAGCGGCGAAAGACCTTGCAAAACGGGATTGTTATCTCCCTGCTACTGCCATACATAACTCTTGGCATGCAGGAAGCCCTGTGTATAGAGCCGCACCTGCACATGCTCCTGGCGCAGAAAGGCAATCAGGTCCTCAACCAATTGCAGCGACTGAGCATTGAAGTCGGCACCCGCCAACTCGCGAATAAGACCCTTGATCGGTTTGGCTCCCACCTCACGCAATCCCAGATCGGCTCTCGCATCCGGTTCGTCTCCTAAAAGCAAACGAAAGTTGCCCAGCGTATCAAGACCGTCGCGCAACAATTGCCAGCCGCCCACATTAAAGTAAGCCGTAGCAATATACAGCGAGCGACCATTATGCTGCGCCAACGAAATATTCAGCACATCTGCCATACGGTGCTGCTGATTATCAATGACAAACGGAATGCCGCTATTCATGCTCTCCCCTCATGAAAATATCCTGTACGGGCGCAATGAATTGCGCCCCTTACCCTTACCTTTGCCTAATTGAATTGTCAAATTGCATAATCGTGCCTCTAATGTGGGCGCAATGAATTGCGCCCGTACTGAGAACATCCGCCATGTACGGGCGCAATTCATTGCGCCCTCGTCCCAATCCACGCACACGCCTCCTTCTGCAAATCCGCCACTATCTGCTGCATCTCCAGCACAATCATCGCCGCCGCCTGGGGCTGACGCCGCTCAATCGCACGCTGAAAACACGTAAAACCCTGCATCATCCTCACCTGCATCTCTTGCCAATGGTTCCACGTAAAGGTAGTGAAAGGAGCATCAAAACCGTTCTCTTCCACAATCCCACACTCTAGTCGAACTTCTGCCAATATCATCATATCCTCTTGCATATATGTTCCTATTCTACCACTGTATAACGGTCAACAATAACCCGATAAGTTGAATATACCATATATTTTGCATTTCGTGAACTGTAAAAACGCACCACCTAATCACAAAATGCAAATTAGCAATAGAGTACGCATATGAATGAGTATGTTGACCTCCCTGATATGCCAGGATATGTTTCTATAAAAGAGGCTGCGAAGATTTTAGGTCTCTCGCCTAATAGGGTGTATGAATATGTTACAGAAGGCCGCCTCCCTGCTGTGCGTGCAGCCGATGTTATCATGATTCTGTTAGAGGATATCAAGGCTTTCAAGAGAGGGACATCTGGACGCTCACGTACCAGCATTCCAAAGTGGCGTTTCTCTTCGGGCGACAATACGCAATTCATGACCACTATCACTGTCCAGGTGCGAACCGGGCAGCAAGAAGCATTGCTGAAAAAGCTAGAGGAGATCAAACAGAGCAGCGAATACCTCTTCCCTGGCACCATTGCACGCTACTTCACACTCAGCGAAAAGACCCTCAACCGCGTAAGTATCTCGCTAGTTTGGCGCAGCACAGTCATGCCCGATGAAGCCACACGCGATGCAGCACTACAAAAGTTCAAGGAAGCACTAGCCGACGTGCTAGATTGGAATAGCGCGCAGTATGATACCAGCAAAGTGCTGATGCATACGTGAGAACGCAATGAGGAGGGGCGCAATTGATTGCGCCCCCCAAGAGAGCAGCCCATGTACGGGCGCAATTGATTGCGCCCCCCAAGAGAGCAGGCTGATAGAGTGCGCTAATTGCGCCTCAATAAAATCCTTCTCAGTTCTCCTCAATGCGCCCCTGCTGTGAAGGGCGCAATCAATTGCGCCCGTACGACAAATTCTCTGCTGCTCTGACCGCTGCGAACTGTGAAGGGCGCAATCAATTGCGCCCGTACAGGCTATCTTCGGCCCAGCGAGCTGGATTATCGAGAATATATTGACGAATGCGGTCTAACTCATTCATTTTTCGGAGACGAGCGATATGTTCATAGTAGTTGCGATGCCATGCGAATTCAGGCATTCCAGCATAACGTATAGTCCTTGTAACAGCAGCTTTGTATGCTCTAATCATCTGACCTAATGTAAGATTACGCATGCCAGATGTAGGGGCGCAATTCATTGCGCCCTGTGATTGTGCTGTAATGACGAGAATACCATGCATATGGTTAGGCATAATGACGAAGAGATCAAGTTCTATATTTGGAAAACGCTTCGGCATCGTACTCCATATGCTATGAGCAATTTCGCCACTGCTACTCAGATGCATCTCCCCATCTTGAATCTCGCCAAAAGCCTCCATGCGTTCCCGTGTACAAATCGTCACAAAATACATCCCTGGTTGACTATAATCATAACCCCTCAAACGAATAGATTGCCGATGATGTACTTGCGGATTATAACCCATTGTGCTATCCCTCACGCTTTTTCAATGATAGAGCGCAATCTCTTGCTCTCCCCGCAGAATCATACACCATAAGCTGTACGGGCGCAATTCATTGCGCCCCTCAAAGCCTGTGCGCAATCTGAGGAGGCACGCAATCAGGGGGCGCAATTCATTGCACCCGTACATGGGCTTGTTTGCTCTTGCTACCTGTACGGGCGCAATTCATTGCGCCCTACCCTCTACCACCTCAATCTCCTCCTCCGTCAAGCCATATAACCGATACACCACCTGATCAATCAACCTATCCGTGCGCCCCAACTGCTCTTTAAGTGGCAGCACTACCCTCAAACTATCCTCATACTGCCTTCTCAACTCATCCTGCACCAGCTCAATCGAAGGCACCCCAGCCGCGCCTTATTCTTGGTTCGTAGAATGTCCACCAGTTCCCCAAACTTCAGTTCAGGCTCCCCCTTCTGATAGTCCCCAGGATAATCCATAATGCGTTGTTTCCCTACTAAAGCATCTATTCCTTTTCTACCATCCTTATCCGCTCGTATCCTCAGCAACTTCACCATTTCTGCCAGGAACCGCTGTTGCTCATCCCGTTTCTCCTTATTCAACCGCAGCATCTCCTCCGCCAGGAACGCCAGCAGATCATGTATCACATCCGATTCCTCTGGCACCTTCTTCAGGTGATGCTCCACGAAACCGAGCACACAATCCTGATCGTTCTTGCTCATGCATTGCTTGTGGAGTAGCTTGGCCTTATCAAGGTAGTAGTTGCGCCCATCTTATGCACGAGCAGGAAGCGTGCTGCCTCTGCCTCTGCTGACATATCAAGTTCGTGTGGCTCCGTCATGAACAGGCCACCGTTGTAGATCGGCACGTTGAGGTCCTTATCGCCCTTATCAACCGCTCGGAACACGACTTGCAGTCCGTCATAAAGAGCAGTGCTTGTAGTATCCTTGTAGGCCGATCTAATTTTGCCAGGAGCATCGGCCTCGCTCACACCCGCCTTCTCTTTGATATCCTGCTTGAGCTTTTCCAGGCTTCTCTGGTAATAGGTATCTGTCTCACGCACAGGCAGCAAATTGCGGCTCTCTGCATAAAGCAGGAAGAGCAGGCGATAGAGAAAGGTCAGGGTGCCATCAAAATAGGGCTTGAGCCTGCTATCCCGCTCCTTCTCATCCAGATCATCCAGGTCCTCGGGCAGCAGCTTATTATCAGGTTTCCTCCACTCTTCGCGCTCTTCAGGAAGCCGCTCTTTGAGATAGTAGCCGGAGAAGAGGGCGCGGTTATTAAAGTATTCTTCGCTCCAATACGCCACGTCATAAGCGTTACGCAATCGCTCGCTATAATCAAAAACACTCTGCCCACGTGTATAGCTAAACAGGCGCAGCACCCGCAGTGCCACATCTCCAGGATTGGAGCGATTTACCGTCAGGAAGCGCGGATATGCGCCACCGACCCTATGAATAGGCGGCTGCATACCCACAACCTCTTTTTGCAGCATGCCAGCCTCAGCATTGGAACGCTCCACCAGCATAAAGTCAAGCTGCTTATAGTCAGTGGTCAGCACCAGCAGGTAGTCGCCTGAACGATCACGAAAGGCACGCGAAATCTCTTTCTTCGCGGTCATCGTCACCGATCTTGCGTTAAGTTGGAACAGGTAGACCTCAATAGAATAGCCATCGTCCAGACGTGCGATACGTTCGACATGTTTAACCGCATGGCTACTATCGCCCCTAATGCCGAGAGCACCAACTGAGGAGAGTGTATGTGCATCAATGTCATAGCCCAGATTGAGGAAAAACGAAGTTATTTGATCGGGGCTAGAGAGTGCCTGAACGTCTTTGTTGGTGATATCTTGCGGCATGAGGTCTATCCACCTATTCTAGTATTGTGTAGCAAGCGTACAATTATGATACAACAAGTACATAAACAAAAGAACGTCATCAAGCTGCAAGACTATCATTAGCGTCTGGGGTTGTCAAGTCGGCATGATAGGGGTTTCTCCGTCCTTCCAGGTGAACTACCTGGGTGATGGTAGGGGCGCAATTGATTGCGCCCGTGAACGCGCACCCCTTCCCCAGATGGGCGCAATCAATTGCGCCCCTACCATCACCCGCAAGGATGGGCGCAATCAATTGCGCCCCTACCATCACCCGCAAGGATGGGCGCAATCAATTGCGCCCCTACCATCACCCGCAAGGATGGGCGCAATCAATTGCGCCCCTACAGGAAAATGATAGATTGCTCCGCCATGTACGGGCGCAATTCATTGCGCCCTGCCCATTGTACAGGAAAATCTCAAAGAAAGGAATGTGGCAAGGGTATGATTCAATCATGCTCCCGAGGACTCATGAGGCACCATTTGAAACAAGCATGTTGCCACTATGCTTGTGCTTGGTTCCCCCTTCTTTACTGCATCTCTTGAGGACGCCACTCTTCCATTGCATTGTCTAGCGAAACCACATAGGCATCATTGCCAGGAGCCACAGGCAAGCAGGATGGAGCTTCTTCTGTCAAAAAACCTGCCGTTCCACCAAAGGTGGTGAGCGTCGAGGTAACCTCTTTCAGCCACTGCCCACGCCTCGGTCTTTTTGGGAGACCAGGCCACTCGACGGTCACTCCCTGATCTATCACAAAGGGATCAACGCCACTGTTCACACGGAAGTGGTGACCCATCATCGCCCAGAGATCATCAGGCTCTCCATCTCGCACCGGAACCAGAGCTTTGGTGTGGTGATTGTTCCCGCACCACACGAGAAGTTTCCCATCCACTGGCAAGGTGGCAAGGACCTCGATGAGATGGCTGGCTTGCTGCTCTTCACGCCAGTTGTTCCGTTGCCGTTCGGAGAAACCAGGGAGTTCTTGACTGAGGTCCGCCTCATACGCGATCAGCCTCCATCCCAAATCCAGGGCTGTTTGGATGAAGGCACACATCTCCGGTTGCTCCAGATACCCCCACGTATCCGCAGGTAGGTGTCGGGTTCGGTTCGCCTCTTCGACCACGGATGGATACAATGCCTCCATCGCCAGATGACGTACCCCGAACTGATGGGCGCTTGGCAAGATGCGTTGCCCAATACGCCGGGTGCGAATACAGCGAAACCACTCAGCATGACACTCATTCATCATGACGACGCGCGAACGCTGATAGCCAATCTCGATGAGTGCTTCGACTGTGCGCCACGGATGAGCATGGCGTTCTTCCATGACAGGCTCCTTTCATCAATGCTCGTCGTACCAGTGTCTCTTGCTTTCCCACCTGTTCATCACCTGCCCTCTTTTCCACTTACTTGTGCGGGGAAACCATTGCCAGTCTTCTTGGGAGAAGGAGATCCATCCTGATGGCCTCCATCAGGGTGGTGCGAATGCGGCGGTAGCCATGCAGCCGCTCCGCTTCCGCGAGGTCTGCGGATGGAATGTCTTCGCCGGACCACAGATGACGCCGACCGGCGTTGGGAATGAGCGGTCATTGATCCGTTGCACCACTGCATAAGACAATTCCCTCATCCCAGGAGCGGTCAAAAGATGGTTCTGCTGTTTGAGGTGAGGTGAGCAAGGGAACATGGACCTCATCCAAGACCTGGCGTACCAGTGCAACATCCTTCGCCGCGAACGTGCCAGGTGCAATCCAGATATCCCACCCTCCGGGAACTTGTGCTGTGAGCAGACTTGCTGCCATCAGCTCACGGACAGAGCGATGGGCACACAGGAAAAGAACCCGTTTGCTGTTTGCACTCATGCGATTTTTCCCTGATCAGATGACGAAGGTACGACGACAGAGGAGAACGGAAGAATGGAATACTTCCTCAAGATAGCTTACTCTATTTTCTGAAGACAGACAAGGAATTTTGCAATGGATACTGCACACAGTTGCAAAAAATGCCTGCGTGGGGAATCAGTAGCAGCCCCACTTGGTGATCTGCTCAGAAGAGCCTAGAATGACTTCGAGTTCCGATGGGATGTATTCAGGTGCAATCAAGTACGCGGTCAGCCGCGCATGTCCCTCCATGACCACCAAATACGCATCGACATCCTTTCTCACGAGAATGAGTGGGGGAAACTGGGCACCTTTGCGTAGCTCATTTGCCAGATACACCAGCCCATCACTGCTCACGCCAAAGACGACCTTTCCCGCTACTGCGTTCCTCGCTCCGTCAATTGCCAGGCGTGTACCACCTGAGAGTTCAATCCAGTAATCATACTCAATGTAGCGAATGTGCTCCAGTTCCTGCCTGCTCAGGAGAACCCGTTCCCAACGCATATCAGGGGGGAAGTCCGTAAAATAATCTGCATTTCTGCCATAGCCGCGATAGACTCCCAGAAGCATTCTTCTCCGCGCGTTTTCAGAGGCATTGTGCCAATCAGGCGCTTGAAGAATATGAGGATCAATCCCTTCCTGCCGCGCCAGTGCTTCAAGAGTCTGATGAAAACGCGACGAGTGAAACTCCGTTTGCAGAAAGATGCCGATCATCTCATCTTCACTGATATCTCGGATCTTGCGCATATGCTGGCTTCCTCCTTGCTGGTTCATGCCACTCTGGTGTTCGCTCATGCGGTTTCGTCCTGATCGAGTGTGAGTGTGAACTGAATAACAACCGAACGGCTTTTGCGCCTCCGTCGTCGGGTTGGCGGATCACAGCGAATGATGACTAGGTATGTTACGTGGCCTCCTGCGACTCCCACTACTCCCACTACTCTTACTACTCTGGACGGAGGAGCGGTGTATTGTAGTGAGAGGGCTTGTCTCTCTCATGCAGAAAACACCCCCTGGCCTCACAATCTGATAATCCTTACCTCTTTCTCTGCCTCCCAATGCCTACTCATAACATTTAGTAGTAATATCAGTAATGAAGTAATGAACAGCAATCTGAAGCGATATTCCCTGCATAACGTTTACAATATAGGAGATATTTTTTACTAATACACATAACGTTACGTAATTTAGGGTCTCCATCCTTGCAGGTGATGGTAGGGGCGCAATTGATTGCGCCCGTGAACGCGCATCCCTTCCCCAGAAGGGCGCAATTGATTGCGGGCGCAATCAATTGCGCCCCTACCATCACCGAGGTATTTCACCTGGAAGGACGGAGAACCGTAATTTAGACGAGCTAAATATAGAACTGACTATGCTTATCTGTTATAACTAACTTTGTCAATGCATAGATAGGGTAGAATATACTCAATCCTGGAAAGTAGCTTGAAAATGGCTGATAGCGTCAATGGTATAGGCAAGCAAGTAGGCAACTATCGCCTGACCCGCCTGCTGGGACATGGGGGCTTCGCGGATGTGTATCTGGGCGAACACGTGTATCTCAATACGCAAGCGGCTATTAAAGTGCTGCACACCCAGTTAGAAGATGAGGGTATAGAGGCGTTCCGCAATGAGGCGCTCACGATTGCCCATCTTGTTCATCCTCATATCGTGCGCGTGCTGGACTTTGATGTAGAAGACTTCAAACCCTTTCTCGTTATGGACTACGCCCCCAATGGCACGCTGCGCCAACGCCACTCCAAAGGGACGCGTCTGCCATCGGCAAGTGTTGTCTCCTATGTGAAGCAGGTTGCTGCTGCCTTACAATACGCCCATGACCAGAAGCTGATTCATCGCGATGTAAAGCCAGAAAACATGCTGCTCGGTCACAACAACGATGTGCTCCTCAGCGATTTCGGCATTGCCCTCGTCGCCCAAAGCTCGCGCAACCTCCAAACGGAGGATGTCGTGGTTGGAACGATGTCCTATATGGCACCTGAACAGATTCAGGGTAAGGCACGTCCCGCCAGTGACCAATACGCGTTAGGTGCGGTTGTCTACGAATGGCTCTGCGGTGTACGTCCTTTCCGTGGTTCATATATGGAGATAGTCACCCAACATCTTTCCGCACAGCCTCCATCTTTCCAGGAGCAGGGAGTCATCGTCCCTCCAGCCGTTGAGCAGGTCGTACGCAGAGCACTCGCCAAAGACTATCACCAGCGTTTCCCACGTGTACAAGACTTCGCGGACGCCCTGGAACTGGCCTATCAAGCACCTTCTCCAGTTGTCGTAACTCCACCATCACAGAGGCAAACTGCCGCAGTCCCTCCGGCAATGCAGGCACCTCCTGTTCGTGTGTCAGGGTCTCAGTCAATAAAGACACCACCTATTACGACTTTACCTCCGATGACACAGACACCGCCCGTAAGAACGTCGTCTAGGGTAAAATCAGGTGGCATAATACGCCGAGGCATCTCTGTGCTTTTGAGCATAGTCCTACTGGTTGGATTGGGACTATGTGGCCTTGGATATGCCGCGTACCACTTTTTCACGACAAACAACGCGCCTGTAAGTACGACAGGAACACCAGGGGCGACGGCAAAGGCAAACGATTTTGTGAACGCAGTCGCAAGTGGTAACTATGACCATGCATATAATGATCTCAGCACTGCAATCACGAACCAGACCTCAAAAAATGCTTTTCTGCAACAAATACGGCAGGAAGATACCTGTTATGGTTCGGTAACAGGAGATAGCAGAATAGAGACCGATACAACCGCGCAGGGCAACAACCTGAATTATGTCTATCAAGTGACGCGAGGAAAGCTCTCCAGGCCCTATCAACTCCACGTCACACTACAACAAGATAATTCAGGCAACTGGCAAATCACGGATTACAACAGCAACATCGAATCGGTACAACCTGCCTGTAGTTAGGGAGCCCTACAAGAGGTCATATGGACCTCTATCCTCGATAACCATTTCAGAAGCTGGTTTGCCACCAGCAAATGCTTGCGCGAGACGTTCACGCTCAGCTAGTTCTTTCCGAGTTAATGGTCTCCTTGTAGGAATATTGAAAACTTTTCCTTCACGGTATAACTTTTCTATAAACTCTTGCTCTGTTAATGGACGTTTTTCCTGGGAAACTTGCTGTAAATGCTGTATCATGTCATGCAAAAGCATCTCAGGTTGTTTTCCACTCTTGGCTGCTTCTGCCGCAAGTGCTGCGTATTCTTGATCAGTCAAGGTTACGGTCATTTGATAAGCCATGAAGATACTCCCTCACATAGTGTACGAATGTTATATTAGTATATCATCTCAAACTAGTATTGTTCAGTAGTACATACCTTTATGTTTGTCCTGACTTCTTCCTCTGCCATTGCACATGGTACAATACAGTAGAGACCAACTAGACTACTTTACTTACTGTTTCCCCCACGTGACAAAAGGAGCGTCTCAATGGAGACTTTACGTACACCCGACGAGCGTTTCGCCAACCTCCCTGGCTATCCCTTCGCGCCTCACTATGTCGAGGTTGACGGTCTACGTATTCATTATGTCGATGAAGGTCCACGTGACGCCGAACCTGTTTTGATGCTGCATGGTGAGCCGTCGTGGTCCTACCTCTATCGCAAGATGATTCCTATTTTTACCGCCGCTGGCTATCGTTCCATTGCGCCCGACCTTGTCGGCTTCGGTCGCTCCGATAAGCCAACGCAGCGCAGCGACTACACCTATCAGAGGCATGTCGATTGGATGCGAGGCGTCATTGAGGCGCTTGACCTCAAGCACATAACTCTCGTCTGTCAAGACTGGGGTGGCTTGATCGGGCTGCGCCTCGCCGCTGAGAATGAAGGCCGTTTCGCGCGTATCGTCGCGGCCAACACATTTCTGCCTACCGGCGATATTCCGCCGGGGAAGGCGTTCTTGCGCTGGCAACAATTCTCACAGGAGACGCCAAATTTTCATCCTGGCGGCATTGTCAAGGGTGGCTGCGTCACTGAGCTAGCGCCAGAGGTGATCGCGGCTTATAACGCGCCTTTCCCTGACGATAGTTACATGGCGGGTGCGCGCCAATTTCCCCTGCTCGTTCCTACATCACCCGGTGATCCCGCCTCGGCCCCAAACCGCAAGGCATGGGAAGTGCTCCAACAGTGGCAAAAGCCATTCCTCACTGCCTTTAGTGACTCCGATGCAATTACAAAAGGGGGCGATACCTTCTTCCAATCGGCTGTACCAGGAACAAAGGGTCAGCCACATACAACAATTGTTGGTGCAGGTCACTTTTTGCAAGAAGATAAAGGGGAAGAACTGGCACAGGTCGTTGTGAATTTCCTCACCACGTGGTCCACCCATTCTTAAAGAGATTAGCGAGAACATCTATAGCCGTTTTAGGAACTTTTTTGACACCAGATGTATGGGCTGGCTATACTTCTCTTGTGTACTTTACTGAGCGTGGATAAGCTCTTCGGGGGAGGGTAGTCAATATGAAAGATAACGACAACGCTATTAGCAGTGCGTTTCGCGAGTACCAGGTTTATGCCCAAATTGCAAGGAAGGTGTCGAGCCGCGTATATCTCGCTCAACTTCCCAACTCTGCTGCGGAGCAGCGTCTTGTGATCAAAGTATTAGAGTTCATGTATCTTCAGTCCCAGCATGAGCAGAATACGTTTCTGCAAGAAGCGACCGCCCTTGCACAGCTCAAACACTCTTCTATTTTGCCCATAGTAGATGTTGGTATAGAGAAAAACCTACCCTACTTCGTGACCGAGTATGCTCCCAATGGCTCTCTCTATGATCGTTTGAAACGTGAGGCGGCTTTTCTCCTTCCACTGCCAGAGTTCTTACGCATTCTTTCGCAGATTGGGCAGGCTTTACAGTATGCCCACAATCACGCTATTGTTCATGGTAATGTAAAACCTGAAAATATCCTGTTCAATACGAATGATGAAGCGTTGCTTACCGATTTCAACCTTCCCTCGATGCACACTATCTCTATGCCTACGCACTCTCTCGATATACGCTCCGCCAATTATATGGCACCTGAGCAGTTTAGCGGTAGAGCGGACAAAAAGAGTGATCAATACGCCCTTGCATGCATTGCCTACGAACTTCTGACGGGACGCGTGCCCTTTCCCGCGATGGCTTGCTCCACTGTACGCATGAAGCATGCTACAGAAACGCCTCTTTCTCCTCGACGCTTCAATCCCTATCTGCCAGAACATGTTGAGCGAGCAGTCTTAAAGGCTATGGAGAAAGACCCCGAGCATCGTTACGCAAGCGTTCTCGATTTTGTCACGGCCTTGAATACGGTGCCTCAAACTCCCAAAGCTGCGGCGGCATCGTCAGGGGCAACAGTCTCTACTGTCGCCGATGCTGCTTTATCGGCTTCTCCATCAGTAGTACCATTGGCGCGTGCTATCCCTGATGCTGTACCGTTCGAGACAACTGCCCTTCAGCAAGGTATACAGATAAAGAACAACAGAGAGGATGCCTTGATTAATCGTCGTATAGGAGTTGGTTATCAGCCGAGAAAGCGTTCCGCAAGGGAGACATGGTTTGCTATTGTCATGGCCTGCCTCGTTATTTTCGCTACACTGGGCCTTCTTCGTTTCTTTACTCTTGCTCACACACCCAATCCGAGCCAGAAGCTAAACCCAGCCTCTTCAACAACCGTCAGGGTAACACCTACAGTACAACTAAGACCTACGTCACCCTCACCGACCGCAGCACCACAATCGTCGCCAACACCTGGATCATCTGCCGTGACACCTACGCCAACAACAGCACCACAGCCCAGGTCGATGCTTACAGTTTCACTGTCGGCACCTCTCGCCAATGTGAATCTAACAAACGAGGGAAGTCGCGATTGGATACATTGGGGCTTGAACAGGTCAACCGAGACTGATCGTAAAAATGGTGTCGCACCGCAGTTCGGTACATACACTGTTATAGGTAATGCAGCGGCTCAGCCGTATAACAATAATCCAGGTGGCTATACCTGGTATGATGGTACTCCCACGACCGTCGTGCGGTACACACCAACAGGTGTTTTTGTGCTTGGCACCAATAATGGCTTTTTGCTTTCACTACCAGCAAGTACAACTTTAACAACAGTGCGCGTGTATGTGGGGGTATTCCAGACTCAAGGCACATTCAATGCATCATTAAGCGATGGTAGTGTACCGGCATACGTCGATGCTTCGCTTAATAATGCCAATGACATCCTGGGAGGCGTCTATACGATTACGTATCGCTCCGCCGCTAATAACGGGCAGCATCTCACTATTACCTTCATCAATAGCAATAACAACTACGGAGGGGTAACGCTACAGGCCGTAACAATGCGTTGAAGAACACGACTGTAGGGGTCCGACGTATCACGTCTGCATTTAGCAGTAATCCAATCAGCCTTGGAATAGAGCGAGCGCGATACGTCGGGTCTCTACAGTTGTGCTACTTTCCAGCATTCCTTCGCTATCTCCCAATCTTCCTCGGTATGCACGATCAGGATGCGCACGTCAGAGTCATTCGTAGAAATCTCCTGGTCGGCGGGAGATAGCTTGTTCTTTTCTACATCTAATTTGAGGTTGAGGAAGCCGAACGCCTCACACGCGTCAGCACGTACTTGAGTCGCATTTTCGCCGACACCTCCTGTGAAGGAGAGTACGTCTACGCCACCCAGGACGGCGATCATTGCTCCGATGAAGTAACGCAAGCGGTAGATGTATATGTTGAGCGCCAGCTTAGCGCGCTCGTTCCCTTCGTCTATCGCCTTGTTTATCTGACGTATATCATTCGAGACGCCGGAGATGCCTTTAAGTCCCGACTCCTTGTTGAGTAGCTGGTCGAACTGGTCGGCTGAATAGCCCTTCTCGCGTTGGAGGTAGATCAGGATGCTGGGGTCAACTGTTCCAGAGCGGCTTCCCATCATCAAGCCTTCTAACGGCGTAAAACCCATCGTTGTGTCAATGCTTTGCCCATTGCGAATAGCTGCGAGCGAGCAGCCGTTGCCAAGATGACAGTTGATGATACGGAGAAAACTCTCATCTTCTTCCAGGATTTGCCCGATACGCTGTACACAATACTGGTGGCTGATACCGTGGAAACCATAACGACGAATGCCTTGCTCATACCATTCGTAGGGTCCAGGATAGACGACCGTCTCCATAGGTAAGGTCTTATGAAAGGCTGTATCGAAGGCAGCCACCTGGGGTATCTTGTCTCCCAGAATGTGTTCGACCGCCTCGATACCCTCAAGGTTAACGGGATTATGCAGTGGTGCGAACGAGGCATATCGCTGAATGTCCTCTTTCACCCTCGGTGTGATGATAACGCTCTCTCTATAGTCTGGTCCACCATGCACGACGCGATGCCCCACCATATCAATATCTGCTGGCTGCGCGATTACCTGCGTCTTGCCGCTCCACAGCGTCTTAAGCATTTGATCGACGACGGAATGCCGCGAGTCCGCCGAAACCTCCTGTTGCAGCATCTGCCCGTTGGAGGTAGACATTTTCAGTTGTGCTGAGCCTTTCTCTTTTTCCCAGTCGGCATCTGCCTGCCATAGCGGTTGAGGCGCGGAAACTGGTAGAGTATCACCAATCTCATAAAGGCGGCTCTTCTGACTGCTTGAACCTGCGTTGAGAACGAGTATTTTCATGGGTAATTCTCTATTTCTTTGGTTCTACGTCCTTGCGGGTGATGGTAGGGGCGCAATTGATTGCGCCCATGCACATGCATCCCTGTCCCGGGCGGGCGCAATTGATTGCGCCCGTACACATGCATCCCTGTCCCAGGCGGGCGCAATCAATTGCGCCCCTACTAAAACCTTCTCTCAGCCTTAGTCAGTCCATACCCAGTCGCGCACCTCTGGCATATCCTCGAAGTATGTTCGTACATAGTTATGATGCCTGGCGAGCATATCGTTGCATTCCTGGATTAATGGTGGTGCGAAGTTCCGTACTCGTTCCGCGTGTTGCAGTGCCAGGAGGCAGAGATGATAGCGGCTGACCTCGTTGAGAACAACCATATCAAAGGGAGTCGTGGTTGTTCCCTCGTCGTTAAAACCGCGCACATGGAAGCGTTCTGCGTTTGGGCGTCCATGGATAAGTTGATGTATTTCTCTCAGGTAGCCGTGAAAGGCAAACACGACGGGTTTGTTTTCCGTAAAGATTTGTGTGAAGCTGGCATCATCTATGCCATGAGGGTGTACGTAGGGCGGGTAAAGTGTCATCAGGTCCACGACGTTCACCACGCGCACCTTCAATTCTGGAATGTGATGACGGAGCCACCATGCCGCGGCGACCGTTTCCATCGTCATGACATCACCAGCACAACCCAGCACAATATCAGGTTCAACACTTTCTTCGTTACCAGCCCAATCCCATATGGAGAGACCACGTGTGCAGTGTTCAATTGCATCGTGCATGTTGAGGAATTGCAGATGCGGTTGTTTATCAATGACAATGAGGTTCACATAATCTCGGCTACGGAAACAATGGTCAGCGACGGAAAGCAGGCAGTTCGCATCCGGTGGTAGGTAGACACGCGATATTGTGCCTTTTCTTGAAAGTGCTGTGTCGATAAGCCCTGGTCCTTGATGGCTAAAACCGTTGTGATCGTTGCGCCAGCAGGTAGAGGTCAGAAGAATGTTGAGCGATGAGATCGGCTCGCGCCAGGGAAGGCTGCGTGCTCCTTCGAGCCACTTCGCATGTTGAGTCATCATCGAGTCAATGATCATCGCGAATGCTTCGTAGGTCGCCCACAGCCCATGCCGACCTGTCAATAGATAGCCTTCCAGCCATCCCTCGCAGAGATGTTCGCTCAGCACCTCCATGACTCTTCCATCAGGAGCAAGGTGGTCATCGATCGGGACACTTTTTTCCTCCCATGTCCGGTTTTCCACCTGGAAGACATCACCAAGGCGGTTTGAATTGGTTTCATCAGGACACATGAAACGGAAATTCTGCTGCTCAGCGTTTCTCGTAAACATGTCCCGCATCATTGCGCCAAGTACGAGCGTATTGCCGTAATACGACGCGGCAGGCTTTTTGACTTCAACAGCATAGTCCGTAAAATCGGGCAGGTTCAGGTCTACCAGCAACTTGCCGCCATTCGCATGTGGATTGGCTCCCATACGACGGTCCCCTTTAGGAGCCAGTTCTGCGAGTTCAGGAATGAAACGTCCCTGCTCGTCAAACAGCTCTTCTGGCTTGTAGCTCCGCATCCAATCTTCAAGTATTTTCAAGTGTTCGGGACTGGTCTTCACCTTTTCTACGGGGACCTGGTGGGCGCGAAAGGTGCCTTCGATGGGGATGCCATCAACCTCTTTGGGGCCAGTCCATCCTTTAGGACTACGCAGGACGATGGCGGGCCACCCAGGGGCTCCTGTAAAGCCATTCTTGCGCGCGTTGTCTTGAATCGAGCGAATTTTTGCATAGCAGGTTTCTAGTGTTTGGGCAAACGCCTGGTGCATCTGCATGGGATCATCGCCCTCAACGAAATGAACATCATAGCCATTCCCTGAGATGACTTCCCGTACCGACTCGTCATCGTCGCGTCCAAAGACCGTTGGACCGGAAATCTTGTACCCGTTGAGATGGAGAATCGGTAGGACTGCTCCATCGCGAACGGGATTCAAAAACTTGATACTCTTCCATGACCCTGCCAGCGGTCCTGTTTCCGCTTCACCATCACCAACGACCGCGATAGCGATCAGGTCTGGATTATCGAAAGCGGCACCGAAGGCATGAGTGAGGACATAGCCTAATTCTCCACCTTCGTGAATGGAACCAGGAGTGGGAACACTGACATGGCTTGGGACGCCTCCCGGCGTCGAGAACTGGCGAAAGAGGCGGCGCATCCCTTCTGTATCCTGAGTGATCTCAGGATACACCTCTGTGTAGGTTCCTTCGAGATACACGTTTGCTAGTATCGCAGGGCCACCATGTCCTGGTCCTGCCAGGTAGATCGCGTCAACGTCATGATCTTGGATGAGTTGGTTTACGTGGACATAAATAAAACTGAGGCCAGGTGATGTTCCCCAATGCCCCAGCAAACGAGGTTTGATATGCTCAGGGCGTAGGGGCTCCCTCAGCAGGGGGTTGTCCTGCAAATATATCTGACCGATAGTCAGATAGTTAGCTGCATTCCAATATCTATTCATCAGATTGAGGCGATTCTGGTTTATATCCGACATTGTATCTCCTGTAAGAATGCTATGAACAGTAAACTCGTTCGACTACCAAAGCGTATTCGTTAATCTTCAATGTACTGTGATGATTCGCCTGCTACGTGTGACAGCAATCCCTTATAGTACGCGTTTGCACAACCAACCGTGACATTCCCTCTGGATGGGCATATTCGTTGATGGTGTTGTCTTCACTATGCCTACGTTCATGTTGGAATATAATAAGGGTATATTTCACATCATGAAAGGTAGCTAATGCTTAAAGTATCCAGGCACACAGTCAAGGTTGGGGACTCTAATGTACGTTACCAGATGATAGGCCAAGGTGACCCCGTGATTCTGATACATGGACTCTCAGGTTCCACGCGCTGGTGGATGCGCAACGTACAGAGCCTCGCGCAGCATCATTGCGTCTATCTTATAGACCTTCCTGGCTTTGGCTCCATGAGCCGTAGAAATCACGCTTACATGCGCTTCGCCTTGACGAAGGCTGGTTCCTGGTTGTTGGCGTGGATGGATGCGATAAGTTTGAAGCAAGCGCATTTCATCGGTCATTCGATGGGTGGTTACATCTGTATGTGGATAGCGGCCCATCGACCCGATGTCGTGATGCGGCTTGTGCTGGTAGCACCCGCTGTCATGCCTCAAGTGCGCTCTGTGTTTGGCTACTTCATACCTCTGCTTATAACCGTGCTTTACCTCAAACCTCGTTTCTTGCCTATCCTGGTATTCGATGCCCTGCGTGCTGGCCCTTTGATGCTTCTGCGAACGGCCCAAGACCTGCTGACACAAGATGTCCATGAAGAGATGAAAGCGATCACGGCACCTACTCTGCTCGTGTGGGGCGAGAACGACTCGCTTGTGCCTCCGACGTTAGGACATATTTTGCGCGAGAACCTTGTCAATTCCCGCCTGCTCATCCTGAAAAGGGCAGGTCACGTCAGCATGTTCGATCAATACCAAGAGTTTAACGAGGCCGTCAATGCGTTTCTCAGTGGAGAGACAGTAGGGGAGTAACCTATAAATAAATCATAGAGAGACATCTACCTAAGGAAAGGCATGAAGAGGAGAATTGAGAAAGAAAATGCGGCTTGCATTAGCCGAAAACTAGAAGTGTTCTCGAAACATGCGGCTGATCCTGTTACGACCTTGTTTGTCTATACCAACCATCATTAGCATTCCTCCTCCGAAATGAAGGCTAGCATTTACACTACGCCAGAGTAAGCGATAGCAGCGGGCGTGTAGAAGAGATAGTTGTTGTACGATAATTTTGCGATCACGATACAAGACTCGACCATTCGACGTAAACGAGAAGATGCCATTGCTGGTAGTGAATTGCCCATGTTTGATGGCCTCGAGAATATCATCCTGATTATTGGATTGTGCTTGTACGACCGTCGCGATCTTGCGCTTGGGATCAATTTTGTGAATGTCGTTGCCACCAGTCATAATTTTTCCGGGTAGTAACTGCCGTTTCCAATTGACGAACCAGTCCAGGGGAGGCATATAGCTTCCCATACGACGTGAGTTCCATCCTTCGAAGCCATCTACTTGCTCAAGCACCGCAGGAATTATCTGCTTCGCTTCGGGATGTGCCAGCAGAATAAGGCAACCGGATGCCTCTTTAAGGACTTGAAAAGGGTCTGTTGTGCAGATGTACTTTCTGCATCCTAGCAAGAGCATATCTCCCGACTCTGTAGCAACCTCTAAACCAGGGATGAAACGGAAATGTTCATCACTCAAGGTCTCGCACTCCTGTATATACGAGGCGTAAACTTCTGCCGTAGTTTTTTCCGCGTGCTCTGTCATGGCCGCGAAGTCAAACTCAGATGCCCAACGCTGGCGCAAGATGTTCAAAGGGTAGCATCCTTCTTTTGAATATACGGAGTGATTGTGAATAATTCCGCGATACTGCTTCATAATTTTCATCTTATCCATAACTTGAATTTTATACTATGGTAGATTTTAAGAGGTTCTCTTCATGAGTATAATTCTAATTATTAAACGCCACACAAGTTAGACGGTAACTGTGTAATGGTCATTATCACATCACCTGCCACAATACGTTGCATGTCCTAAAGAGCTAAATTTCATTATCGGTTTCTACGAAAAATAAAAGAGGATAGTATTTCAAACGTAACGAAGATTGAAGAAGGTGTTGTTCACTAGACAAATGGGTAAGTAGACGGGGCTGTGGCATAATAAATAGATGAAACGTGGTACTAAAAACCACTTGCATGATACATAATGCTAGAGGGTAAGATGGCACAGCAGACATCACAGGTACAACAGATACCAGACGAGGCATATCGGCTTGGTGAAACCTATCAGCTTGGGGTGCCAACAGCAGTATACAGAGTGATATACACACGCGTGGACATGTTCTTTTTCTGGTCGCAAATAGCGATATTTTTACTAATGTTTGTTGTAGCCGTTGCGTTAATAGTAGCTTTAACGGTCTTTCATGCCCACCTCAAATCTATATTACTTCCTGTGATTCTCGCGTTGAGCGCTCTCAACATTGCCAATTATTCCAGGGCCGCTCAACGGAGAAATAAGCCATTTGTTGATCCTTTCTCGCGGAACTTGCGTGTCTATGTGTACCCTAATGGTTTCATTCGTTTGAGAAACTCTGTACCTGATGTGGTGCGCTGGAACCAGATCAAGCGTGTACGCTACATTCATCCGGGCAGTGTCTATGGAGGAAGCATTCAGCATTCTGTTACGGTGGTTCGCAACGATGGAAAAAGAATGGGATTTGGTACAGTTTTGCCGAAGATTGATGAGCTAGGCACAATCATTGAGCATGAGTGTTATCTACGGCGACATGAGAATTAATCTCTCAGCGGGTATGTTCTCGCTGCTTCAACGTGTTTCTCCATTCTATGTGATTCTTCTACAGAAATATGACACAAGGTGTCAGGAAGTGTTGCGTATACTCTATGTGTTCAAGCCAAAAAAATCGGCTTGTGTTCTTCCGGGGGGAAACAACACGTGTTTCTCTTCCGTATGGATCTAATTTATTACATTCTGATTTCGCTCGTGGTGCGCCCGAAGGGTGTAATAATGCCTTTTAACAAAATCATCCGGTCATGGATCGATTCCTCCGTAGGGGCGCAATTGATTGCGCCTCGTGGTCCTGGCCCAAGCAGGGCGCAATCAATTGCGCCCCTACGGAAGGCTCATTCCCATATTATTTTATTAAAGCGCATAATTGGATCCATACGGGAGGGGTAATCTCTAAAGGCTGAGAATCTCGAAAAGGAGAGACGTATGCAGTACGGGTTCGTTATTCCGGGTGGTGATGTCAAAACTATTGTTGAACTTGCCCAGGAGGCGGAAGAGGCGGGGTGGGATGGTGTCTTTTACTGGGATGGAATTTATATCGAGTCTCAAGGGGCAATGTACGATCCGTGGGTTTTGTTAGCTGCCATCGCTATGCGTACAAAACGGGTACGCATTGGGGCTGTGTTGACGCCACTGTCTCGACGACGCCCGTGGAAAGTTGCTCGTGAGACGGCGACTCTTGACCACCTGTCCAACGGTCGGCTCATCCTGCCTGTCGGATTAGGAGCCCTTGATGATGGCGGCTTTGTGAAGGTGGGAGAGGCAACGGATCGCAAGATTCGAGCGCAACTGCTGGATGAAGGTTTGGAGATTCTAACTGGACTATGGAGTGGGCAGCCTTTCAGTTTCCAGGGCGACCACTATCACGTGGAGGAGATGACCTTCTTGCCACCTCCTGTTCAGTCGCCTCGTATCCCTATCTGGGTGGTAGGTGTATGGCCGAGCACGAAATCTATGCAGCGCGTCCTTCGCTATGACGGATTGCTTCCCGCGAAGATGAATAGCGATGGAGCATTTGCAGAGATAACGCCTGCCGATATTCAGGAAATGAAGTCATATATCGCCGAGCGTCGCACTTCGGCAACTCCATTTGATATCATAATGGAAGGGGAAACGCCCGTAGGTAACTCTGAGCGAGCCGTTGAAATCGTTCGTCCATATGCTGACGCGGGTGCTACCTGGTGGATGGAGGCCAGGTGGTCTCCCGAAACAAGATATGAAGTGCGTTCCCGTATCAGGCAGGGGCCACCTCGTGTAGATGGGAAAGATTGAAATAGCATCAAATGTAGCCTTTCTTGGAAAGATGGAGAAAATGCAAGAAATGGTCCCGTTACAATGGTGCTGTAGCGGGACCATTGGTTATGGTGTTTGAGATGCTAGCGAAATTTTAGAATCCACCCGAACCATTGGGTGTACCAAGTCCGGTTGGGCCGTCGTATCCTGACCCCGCAGTACAGAGGTACGAGGGGCTACAACTGCCATTGCTGCCACTGGTAACATCGAAGAGGCTACCTGTGTGGCTATACGGGTATGATCCGTAGGTGATGCTGGACTCATTGCCTGCCAGTGCATAGACGCTGGCGATGATCGGTGAGGCAACGCTGGTACCGCCGAAGACGAGCCAACCGCCTACATTACCATAGGTGTCGTAGACCGAGACACCTGTGTTGGGGTCGGCGACTGCTGACACGTCTGCGACCGTTCTGTGTGCACAACCGCTGTCGTGCTGCCAACTGGGTTTGGAGATGTAGGCACTACAGCCACTCCCTGCACCACTCCAGGCTGTTTCCGTCCAACCGCGAGCACTACCGTTTCTCGTTAGCGATGTTCCACCAACTGCTGTTACGGTATTATAAGCCGCGGGAACCTCGACACCGTAGCCATTGTCACCAGAACTTGCAGTGATGGCTACGCCAGGATGATTATAGTATGATGCATAGCTTGTCTCGCCACTGGACTCACCGCCGCCGTAACTATTGCTGACGGCCTTGGCACCCAATCGAACTGCTGTATTCACTGCCGTTCCCAGGTTGGCGAAAGAAGGACTTGTTGCCTCGACGAGCAGAATGTGACAATTGGGGCAAACGGCACTGACCATGTCGAGGTCGAGTGAAATCTCCTCTGCCCATCCCGAGTCACTTCTCGGGTAACTTGTACCACCACTTTGGTTGACCTTTTTAAAGCAGCCATTCGCTGTAGTGCAAGCGGGAAGACCAAACTGCGACCGATACACGGCAAGATCAGACGCGGCATTGGGATCGTTGTAGGCATCGACGATAGCGACCGTCTGCCCACTTCCTGCTGATGAGGAGGGCAGTTTGTATGCTGATTGTAGGTCGGAGGGATTGAGTCCTGATGGGCTACTCGCGTTTGGTTTAATATTGCCATCAGGGAGTACCAGAATTGCCGAACAACTCGCGTTGCCTCTCGCTGCTTGTGAACAAACACGCTGGTTGTGATGTGCGCGAGGCGATGCTACAGAGGCATTATGTGCGAATGTCAGAGAGGTTGTGCTTAGCGCTGCGAGCGCGAGCATGGAAATAATACAGAGTAGTATGAAGGGTCTTCTCAACGGATTCTCCTTTCGTAAGGGACGGTACCGTTCTGCAGAGTACAAGACATCAGCAATGCCTCGTGGATGGTTGTTCCCTCTGCCGCATCATGGAACGGCCTACACTCTTCCTTGTGTGTAGATGCCGAAGCATTGCGCGGTTTGGCAGCCAGAGAGGAACCGCGAGGATGTGAAGATAATCCTCTCTCTAAAGTATAAGGATGAAAAGTGGAATGTCAAGCCTTTATGGACAAGAGTAACTTAACTATATAAAAGAGGCAAATTTTTATAGAGGCTCCAATAGAGTTACACGAGCAAAATCGGAACTGGCGTGAAGTGCCAGTTCCGATTTTGCTCGTGTAACTCCGTTTAGAACGCTACGCGCGAACACGTTTTGCTGGAACGTGCTGAAGTGCCAAGAACGGACCGCTGTGGTTTTTTGGCATGTGACCGCGCAGGTGTGTGCCGTCTGACTCGTAGCTTTCGTGTTCGATGGTGCCAAATTGATGAAACAGTGCCACCAGATCGCCACGATCATAAGGTATCAGCACATCGAGTGCTACGAACTGCTGCACGAGCGTCTCGCTGATGCAGCGCAGCAATTCATCAATGCCGGTTCCATCCTTCGCAGAGACCACGACCGAGGGTACTGCCGCCGCCATACCTTGAAGTTGCAAGGGCATGTCACTGGGCAGCAGATCTCTTTTATTTAACGCAATGATCATTGGGCGGCCTGCGGCCTCGATCTCTTCCAGTACCTCTTCAACTGCCTCGATCTGGCGATGGACAGAAGGATGCGATGCATCAACGACATGGATCAGCAGGTCCGCCTCTTTCACCTCCTCCAGAGTCGCGCGAAAGGCGGCTACTAGAGTCGTTGGTAGGCGTTGCACGAAGCCTACCGTATCGGTGAGGAGAAACTCCTGACCACCAGGAAGGCGCACGCGTCGCGTCGTCGGGTCCAACGTCGCAAAGAGCTTGTTCTCAGCGAAGGCGCTTGCCGTGGCGAGACGGTTGAGCAGCGTGGACTTGCCCGCGTTGGTGTAGCCAACGAGAGCCACGACAGGTGCACCGACATCTTTGCGTCGTTCGCGGTGACGCTGACGCTGGTTACGCACCTGCTCCAAGTCCTCCAAAAGATCTTCTTTCTGACGGTGGAGCAAACGACGGTCAACCTCGATCTGTTTTTCACCTTCGCCGCGTTGTTGTGTGCCGCCGCGCTGTCGGGAAAGGTGCGACCACTGGCGGGCGATACGTGGCAGGTCATACTCGACCTGCGCCAGCTCGACCTGTAGTCGGCCTTCTCGAGTGTGGGCGCGTTGTCCGAAAATGATAAGGATGATGCCTCCTGCTGCACGCACAGAGAGAAAGCTTATTTTCCTATTGAGGTGGATTTATCTCATTTGGGTATGGCGGCAGTAGAGTTCCTGCCTTCCAAGCAGGCTGTCGCGGGTTCGAGTCCCGTCTCCCGCTCTCTTCGTTAAACCGTCTCTCTGGGAGAGCTTCATACGCTGTTTGAAGACAAGCAGGCAGTGATGAAGGCCAGAGTAGGCGGTTTTGTTGTCTGCACAAATGCGTGCAGCGACTATCTGCCTCATGTTCGTTGTGACTATCTGCCTCGGTGTGGGTGCGACCATCTGCCTCACCACTCATCATGCCTGCCTGTCTCCTGTTGAGCAACAAGGAGAATAACTGATGGCATCCGAGCAATCCAACCATCCCTCCAAACAGGTGACAGAGGCCCGTGCGGCGGCACAGCGCGCGAAACTGAACGCACAAGCGGCAGAGCGAAAACGCACCGCCGAGAAACCTTCGAAGACGAAGCGCCCAACTGGCAAGCAGGGGCAACGCGACCTGCAGGCCAAACGCCGGGCTCAGACAACCATAGCACGCGCGATTGACGACTACCTGGCTGATCATGAGGGCAGCAACCACAGCCCAAAAACCCTGCAATGGCACCAGACGGCGCTTGGTCTCTTGCGCACCTTCCTGGAAGAAGAGCGAGGCGTCATGCTGGTGGGCGAAGTTGCTGCCACCGACCTCTCTGCCTGGTTTGCTGCCCTGCGCAAGACCCCCGGCAGTCGTGGCAAGCCGAGGGCAGAGCGGACTGTTCAGACGTATGCCCGCTCCGCCCGCGCCTTCCTGCATTGGCTGGTGCGCCAGGAGATCCTTGAGCGCAGCCCCTTTGACAAGCTGTCCCTGCCCAAAGTCGGAAAGCCGCTGATTAGAATTATTGAACCTGATGAGTTTGAACGGCTCTTGCAGGCCTGCACACCTCCAGGAGAAATCGGGCCCCTGGCCGATCGCGCTGCCGCTCGCAACCGTGCCTTCCTCTGGCTGCTCTACGACACGGGTATCCGCCTGGCTGAGTTATGCAATTTACGCCTGGAAGACTTTGACCGTAAGTATGGCACCATTATTGTCAAAGGCAAAGGCTCCAAGGAACGGCGCATTGCCCTGGGCAACAACTGCCTGCGGAACCTGCTCTATTACCTGGATCGCCATCGACCAGATGAGGAGGAGCTCGCACAGTGGGGCAGTGCCGGGGAAGATCACCTCTTCCTCTCCGAAACGCGTCTGCCGCTGACGAAAAATGGGGTGAGTTTGCTCATGAAGCGGGTACGACAGCGCGCGGGGATCACAGACAAGCGCATCAGCCCGCACATCTTCCGGCATACCTTTGCCGTGCGGTACCTCATTCTGGGAAATGATCCCTTTTCTTTACAAGAGCTGTTGGGCCACGAGGATCTTTCAACGGTGCTCAATTATATGCATATGAACGATGAGACCAGGCAGGCCCAGAAGCGCAAATACAGCCCAGGGGATCACCTACCAACACGCATGCCAGGGCCACGAGAGGACCGCCGCCGGGGCTTCCGCAAGAAACCATCCCGCAGACCGGAGAGGAAGTGACCGCATGCACGCTTTCCACTCATCGTTGTTTGCCAGCGGAGCGAGACGCTCCGCTGGTTGGTCCACCTGTTCGCGCTCAACCGCGAGGTCTGCACGTGATCGAGTCTGCCTGCTGCCCACAGTCTGGATTGGAGGGAGCGTATGAACCAGCGGATCGGGCAGCAGGTGGGGACCTATCGGCTGCTGCGCGTACTCGGAGAAGGTGGATTTGCCACAGTTTACCTTGGCGAGCATCTTCACCTGGGGACGCTCGCTGCCCTCAAGCTCCTCCACCTGTCCTTCACGCCCGAGGACAGTGAGGCTTTCCGGCAGGAAGCGCAGCTCATCGCCCGTCTGGAGCATCCGCACATCGTGCGGGTGCTTGACTATGACGTGCAGGTGGGTACGCCTTTTCTGGTGATGAGTTATGCCGCGGGGGGTACGCTACGCAGTGTGCATCCCAGGGGCACGAAGCTTCCCTTGTCCACGGTAGTCGACTACGTGGCGCAGGTGGCCGAGGCGCTCCAGTACGCTCACGATCGTGACGTCATCCATCGCGACGTCAAACCGGAGAACCTGCTGGTGGGAGCGCGCCAGGAGGTGCTGCTCGGCGACTTTGGCATTGCGGTGCTCTCCCAGCGCTCCCGTAGTGTCAGTACCCAGGCGGTCGTCGGGACTGCAGCCTACATGGCCCCGGAACAGTTTCGAGGAAAGCCCAGTGTCGCCAGCGATCAGTATGCCCTGGCCGTGGTCGTCTACGAGTGGCTCGTGGGCGAGCGTCCTTTTGCGGGATCGTTTGTGGAGCTAGCGAGTCAGCATCTGCTGACCCCACCCCCGGCGTTGCGGGAGAAACATTCGGGTATCTCGCCAGAGGTGGAACGCGTGGTGCTCACCGCACTGGCCAAAGAACCTGCGCAGCGCTTTGGCAGCGTCAAGGACTTCGCCTTGGCCCTGGCGCACGCGAGCCAGGCGACGGCCTCCACCTACTTCTCGCCAGACCAGCTCCAGGCTGACCCGCTGCCCTATCAGTCCATCGTTCCGACTGTAGCGGCGGCCTCGTCGGCACAGCGTGCCGCGACCGTTTTGCCAGGCGACCACACCGCTCTACCTGTCACGACCAGGTTCCGGCGGCGGATCAGACAAACTGCGCTGATCAAGCGCGTCTGCCTCTGCCTGCTGTTCGCCACCATTCTACTCTGGATGCTCACTGCGGCCAACCCAGCGCTCCATCCCCTCTTTGCGCTGATGATCCTGCTTGCCCTGCTCCTGTGGATCGCGGCTTACGCGGATCATCGTCGGGCAACAGAGAAACCGGTTTTGAAACAGGCCCCTCTAGACGGAAAGAGGGAACTTTTATGACCGTTTGCTAAGGATGTTGTTTGACATGCGAGCAAGGGAGCACGCCTATCTCTGCATGTGTGTGGAGGGTCAACCTCTCATCACGCTGGGAGCGTCTGCTAACGAATGCCGAACAGGGCATAGCCCCCCTGGAGAAGCGAGGGGTCTGCCTTCGCTGCCAGGGTCTTGAGCAGGCTCAGCGAATTCTGGGCTTGAGGGAGGGCACGGCGCATCTTCGATCGTCCCCTGAGCACCTGTTGCTGCTTACATGCCTCGTTCAGTTTCTGCCAGCGAAAGCCCCCATCACCCCGCAAAGCACCCCAGTAGTGCGTGTACTGCTGCATCAAGCAGTGCCAGCTCAAAGAGGGCAAGCGAAGATGGTACTGCCCGGCAGTGAATGCGAGGACCTGCTGATGAAAGGGAACGTCGTAAGCGATGATGGTGTGCCTCCGCTTGAAGATGCACAACAGTTCGGGCCAGATGTCAGGAAAGGTGGGGGCCACCTGCACATCTGGATCGGTCAAACCGTGGATGGTCGTCGCTTCCGGGTCGATGAGGGACTGGGGGCGCAGCAGGGTATGCAGGAGTACCTCGCCATTTGGACGGAGCACTGCCAGCTCGATGACCTCGGCCCATAAGTGGAGGCCCGTCGTCGCCGTAGCGAGGAGCACCCAGTCATCGGCCTGCATCAGGTCGTGTGCCCATCGGCACACCGCTTTGCGCTGTCTGAGCCACTCCTGCTCGAAGCGGCAGGCATCGCAGCAGAGCGAGGTGAAATGCTTCCAGTCCTCATCGCTCTCCGGCCGCCAGCCGCACCACTGGCACCAGGCTGGCCCGCTTCCCCACCAGGCCTTGAGGCGCGCCGCCATGTTGAAGCGGGGCAGTTTGGGCGGCTCGCGCGGAGTTGCCTTGCGCACATCGAAAAGCCAGAGCCAGTGCGGCTCTTTCAACCGGAAGTAACACGCATCGGGCGGACCAGCGGCCTGGAGGTGGCGACGGTGGAGCTCCGGTTCGGATACCAGGTACGAAGGGAAATCGTCGACGCGATAGCAAGGTACCCCAGGACAGGCCGATCGCGGGGGTCTCTTCCATGTCCACTGGCACACGGTACAATGATAACGCCTTTCTTCCAATTCGAGGTTGTGCTTTCTATTGCGCGGTTTGCTTGCCATACTAGTCACTCCTGTTCCGTTTGCTGCCCGTGAGTGCTCGCTGCTTGAACTGAGCATGTCACCGTGTCGACCCGCTTTGTCACCCTACGGGGATGATGAGAACGCTTGCGACGGCTCAGAGAGCCATGCAAGGGGACACCTACAGAAGGCCGCCCTGGCGTTGTCCCTCTCCAGAATATCTTTGAGACCGGGATGAAGGCTGGAAGATGATTCTCCTTCACGAACTCAGGAAACCAGGGCCTCCAACCAGTCGACCAGATCCACCAAGCGCATCCGCTGGGGAGTGTCGGAACGGTCAAAAGGATTGCAGACCATCATCCGGCGGAGGTCAGCTCCCTCCTCGTAGAGGCCGTACAAGAGGTCCAGAAACCGTTCCAGGTCGTCATAGGTATAGCCTGCAGGGCACGATCCATAGACCTTGATCAAGCGTTTGCGTTTGGCTGGCGTTCCCATGCTCTCGTTCCGTCCCGCTTATGAACGTGGAAGGCAGTCCTCCATCCTGTGTCTGGCTGGACACACAATTCCCGTCTCTCTGGGAGTCAAACATACTCCGGATTCACTTCAGGATGGAGGGCTGCTCTCTGCTCCGACAGAAAAAAGTTCGTCAAGTTCGCTGTCAGTGATCACCCACACTAGTGCGAGCACTGGCCTCTAGAGGAGCGTGGAGTGCTCATACACCCGTTCCTGGGACAATGCCACGTGAGACAGCGGGAGAACCCGCGCAGGTGGATGATGCTGACGGTGGCTGTCCTCCTTTCACTAACTGATGCACTCTTCTTGATACAATGGTGCTCAGCCGGCCTTGCCGATCCCGCCATACGTTCACTGTAGCGCATTTGTACGGCCAAAAATGGTCGCACGGCGACAACTTTTTCCGCGAAAGGCCACACTTTTTTCTTCGCTTCAGAGGGGTGAAATGTGTGGGAAAGTGAATAGCGGACGGCTCCAGGAGCGGTGGGAAAGGGATCGAAATGCAGATAAACAGGTGCGTATTGGGAAATAGATACGTATCAATTCGACGCAATGCTGCTCTTCCGTGTGGTGCTCTTATGAAATGGGTTGAAGAGCATCGCTGCTGTTGGAGCAGCAACCATCCTCACCTGGAATGGTGCACGGAGTCACCAGAAAGGGCGACTGCTGTGAACATGCTGCTCGCCGATACCAGGAAGCTCCACAGGGGAATGCGTGAGTACATGAGGACGGAAGCTGCGCCGTTGCTCTCGACGTGAGCATCACAGGCGGATGTCTGACAACGCCGGCAAATCCCTCCTGATGTCAGACACAAGGGTTGAAGCTGTCTGACAGCTTCAACCGGGTCGCCGGTTCCTGTGTGACACATGTTTCAAGGAAGATCTTCTGAAGGCCAGTGCCTTGTCCACAATGACCCCGCTAATTCACTCATTCCTTCTTGTGACTATGAGATCCTAGATAGGAACCAGATACAGAATGCGTGTAGCCAGAATGGCGGTGGTACCGCGGTGGACTGCCCGTGCCGTTCAAAAAAGGCCGGAAGAGGTGTGGATCATATCAGCCTCGAAATCATAGATAGCGCTGATGTCGGCCAGCTCACATAAGCCCATCACGGCAATGATGTGGAGTTTCTTGCAGCATGCGTCGAGCTAGCAGCGGAAGCGTAAAGTCATGCTTGGTTTACCTTACGTTCTGATTAACGGAAGTTTCAGAGAACCGATCACCAAGAAAGGACCTTCTTGCTCAACCACCAACTGATACCTTTGCTGGTGTGGTTTTCCTAATTCATGGAACGCTTCATAGGCTTGCTGAAGATCCTGCCAGAACAGTGCCATGCCGTACACCTCCCCACGCCACGTGGCTTCTTCCTGCTGCTTCTGTAAGCGCACCAGGGCCTTGCGCTTTGGCTCAATGACGAGAATCGTGTGCGTCTCTGATGAGGTGCCGCGCTGCATGTGCTTGCGTTTGCTGACCTGGCAATCAGGAATACGCCATTGCAGAAACCACCGGAACGTTGGATCAAAGAGCGCGTCAGGAAAAACAGGGTCATTCTCCAGCACAAATGTTGTCTGACACGGTTGTTGCAACAGACTCGCTATGTTCGCTTGAGGCACACTGATCGCTTCCGTCTCAAGCGGCATAAAATGCAAGGGCTCCGCCAGAAAATGTCCGCTCACGCTCTCGGCAGTTTTCTCCATCACCAGAAAACCGCTAGCTAGTGTCCCCTGTAAATCCATTACCAGCCTTCCGCCGATGTCTAATTGCTTCATCCATGCCATCGGAAGTGTGGCAGCGCTGGCGGTGGCAATGATCCGATCATAGGGAGCGCCTGCCGGCCATCCCGCTGCCCCATCTCCGACGACGACTGTCACTCCCGGTCCAATCACCTCTTCAAGCGTGTGCCTGGCCTGCGCAGCCAGTGTTGCATCCCGTTCGATGGTCACCACCTGCTCAGGGGTACCTGTAAGCGTCGCAAGCAGGGCGGCGTTATACCCTGATCCGGTTCCTATTTCGAGCACGCGCTGGCCCGGCTGCACATCGAGCGCTTCCAGCATTGTCGCCATAATCGAAGGGAGCGAGCTGGAACTGACGGGCCAGCTCCGTTCATCGATTTTGGTGACGAGGCTGGCATTGCGATACACGGCTGCCAGATAGTTCTCTCTCGGCATCTCGTGTGCCGAGACGAGCTTCCATGCCATCGTGCGGCTGGTTGTCTCCTGCTCATAAAAGCACGGAACGAATGCCTCGCGCGGAATGCTCAAGAACGCCTGCTCGATCGCAGGTGAATGCACCGCACCGATCTGGAGCAGAGAATCCACCAAGTGCTGGCGCAGGTGCGCAGCGAGCTCATCCTGCGTGGAGTGAGAAGAGCGGTATGCCATATTCATAAACGATAGTCCTCAGGAGAGACGAGTAAATCGGCCATCGCCTCCTTGACCGGGAAGTGATCGAGGAGGTGGGTCTGCAACCAGTAAAACTGTCCATTGGGATTCAGATCGAGAAACACATAGTCGCCTTCCGACGTCAGCAGGAAGTCCATCGAGGAGAATTGCAGTTGAAACAGACGGACAAGCGCCAGCGCCTTGGCTGCAACGTCCCCTGGAAGAGTGTGGATTGCGTAGGTGAGATCTTCATACCCTTGCCGAAAATCAAGCCTGGTGCGTTCGCTCTGCTGCGAATGAATCTCAGCGGCAAATACCTGACGTCCGATCACCACGACGCGGAGGTCAAGGCGCTTTGGGAGATATTCTTGGAAGAGATGAGTGGTAGCGCGCACCCCCTCTAATGAGGCAAGATGTTCCGGCAGCACACGGCTGGTGTAAATGAAGCGTCTTTCCTCCTCCTCAATCGCTCCTCTGGAGACCGCCTTGAGGACCACCTGTCCCTGACACAACTCATAAAAGGCGCGGGCCGCGCCAGGGTCATTGGTCAGCAGGGTGCGCGGTGTGCGCAGTCCAAGCTGTTGCGCGGCTGCCAATTGCAAGGCCTTCAGTTCCGCCCGGCGAATACTGTGTAACCGACTGACCCAGAGGGTCTGCTGCTGCGCCAGGCTTTCAAGCACCCCAATGAAGCCACGGTTGGCTTCTTCCTCAAGAAAGGTTCTTTCGCCAGGCGAATATGCCGCTGGCGCTTTGTACTGTTTGGGCCGACGCCACCAGATGCTCACCAGCGAGTCCAGTGGAACGTGCTGTTCCTGATAGCTGATGCTCCCGGACCACCCATCCTGACGACCATCAAGTGTTGTTTGCAGGGCCACCTCTTCAGGAAAATCAGCGAGGTTGAAGCAGACCACACCCGCGCCTCTGGCGCGAATAGCGCCCGCGACTGGTGGCAGATGCGGATCATGCAACTGGGTTAGAATGAGCACGTTTCTCATATCTGCACGCTTTTATTTCCATCGGCTCCGTGAGGGTGGCCTTTCACCCTTGAGCCTGCTCACGAATCGACATCCTCATCCTCTTCAGAATCGGTTTTCACGATCCCATCCAGGCTGGTTTGCGTTTCCGTTTCAGCGCCCCCTGTCTGATCTCCCTCACGAGTAGGGACGGTTTTCTGTGCAAACAGCAAACTAAATGGGACAGAGAGAGAACCAGCAGGAACAGAGCGTTCCGCAGGTGTTTCCATAAGAGGCTCCTTTCGTCGTTCACGCAGTCACCCGGTGCAGTGACGTATCAGAGGTACGCTTGTCCAATCTCTCTCACGATAGGCCTGTTTCCATTGTACGATATACGTTCCCAAGAATGTAGAGGTAGAACCGAGATCCTTTCCCGATCTCCAAACTGGTACGCTCTTGCCTCATTAGTCTCGTGTACTCGCTTGATTATCCACAATGCGCTCATACACTTACACAGCTTTCTTTGCATCACCCTGTTGCCTTGTTCTGGCCTGGTGCATTGGTCTGCCTGAAGGTGATTGAAAGGCATCTTCTGCCTCAGAGCGTCCTTTCCAGGCATGTTCCTTCCTCATGGAGCGAAACCACGCTCGGCATAAGCGCTGCCTAGCATCACCTGCTGGATCAGCGCAAGAAGCTCCTGGATGTGGAACGGTTTCAGGACCACGCGTTCCTGGGCTGCCAGGTCTTGTTGCACCTGCTTACTCGTCGTCAGGACAATGATCTGCGGATGCTCACCACAGGCGTCATGCCAGCGCGTGCGGAGGTGAGAGAGGAAGTCCGCCGCGTGGATGTCTGGTAGACTCAGATCGAGGAGCAGCAATGCCGGACAATCGCCAGATGACGTAAGCTGGTCTATCCTGCTGAGAGCAGCGTGCCTTCCGGCACAGATTGTGGTGCGATAGCCTGCCAGTGCCAAAGCTGTATTGAGCAACTCCTGGATCGCCGGGTGCTCCTCGGCGATTGTGACTGGAACCATATCCTGTCGCTACTTGGAAGCATAACGTGTCGTCTCTTCTCATCCATTCAAGTTCGCTAGACAAATGTGCAAGTAACAGGATATACTTTTATTGGAAGCATATCCTGTCAGAAAATACAAATTGGAAGCATAAGCCGTCAGAGAATCCTTCTATAGCAGTGAAGAAAGAAAAAAAGATCGTGGACCGTGATCCCAAACAGCTTGTTGAGTTGGGCTATGATCGTATTGCACAACGGTATCTCGAAGTCGCACAACGCAATCTGACACGGGAGAAACCCTCTGCACGCATGGAGTATCTGCACAAGGTACTGGAATGTCTTCCAGCGCGAGCACAACTCCTCGAATTAGGATGCGGAGCTGGAGTCCCTTGTACGCAACTGCTTGCTCAACATGGTCAGGTGACTGGAGTTGATATCTCGGCGGCACAGATTGCACTTGCCAAGCAACATGTTCCTGACGCAACGCTGGTACAAGCAGATATGATGACGCTTGCATTTTCTCCCGCATCATTTGACGCGGTCGTTGCCTTCTATTCAATCATTCATCTTCCTCGTACAGAACAGGCTGTTCTGATAGAGCGTCTTGCCGCGTGGCTCCGCCCCGGTGGGTTGTTTCTGGCAAATCTAGGTGTCTCAAATGATCCTGGCTCCATTGAGCCTGAATGGTTTGGAACAGCCATGTATTGGAGTAGTTACGATGCTCAGACGAACCTTGATCTAGTCAGCCAAGCAGGGTTCGCGCTCGTTGAGACGGACATCCTGATCGATGACGAAGATGGGGAACCGGTTTCGTTTCTCTGGATACTTGCAAAGAAAGTAGTTTTGGCGAAAGATTGATTTTTCGAGGCGATGACCATCATGCTCAACGATGAAGTATTTGAACAATGGTGTCGGGATATTAAACTTCCAGATCAGACGAAAGTGCTCGTTGCCCACATTCGAGTATCTCCTCCAGCCCGCAGAGTCCAGAGCGCAGTAGGCAACGTGAGCGGTCGTTATCCCAGTAAGAAAATGGGTGTGAGTATTCAATTTGAAAGTCATCGGCTTGAGCTTGCCGCCATCCATGAGATGGAGCATGACCCCGATGTGCTTGCCTACTACGATCAGCCAAGCAGGATCAAATTAACCTATCAAGGTAAGAACAACGACCGACGTGTTGGGGTCTTACACACCCCTGACTTCTTTGTCATCCGACAAAACAGTGCTGGATGGCTGGAATGCAAAATGGAAGAACGACTCATGGAACTGGCCGAGGAAATGCCACATCGCTACGTGCGAGGGTCTAATGGAACTTGGTCCTGTCCTCCTGGAGAAGCCTACGCCGAACCTTTTGGTCTTTTCTACAACCTCTACACCTCTGCTCAAATCGACTGGATTTGCCAACGCAACCTCCTTTTTCTGGAAGATTATCTACGTGTCAACGCTCCCAACATATCAAAAGAACTGACTGAAGCCATTTGCACGGTTGTCATGAGAAATCCTGGTCTCACCTTGCAAGAACTGCTTGAGGAGCAGCAAAGTGGTTGGGCTGATGCCATTTACTTCTTGATCGTGACGGATGGTTTGTACGTTGATCTGCGCTTAACTCCTCTTGCGGAGCCCAACAAAGTGCGTGTTTTTCTCGACAGCAAGACCGCTCGTGCTCACGCCATTTTAGCACCCATTTCCCCATCGTGCTCGCGTCCCCACGTTCTTCAAGCCCGTGTCGGCACATCTTTCCTTTGGGATGGAAAACCTTGGAGTATTCTCAACATTGGCTTGACGCTCACGACCCTACGTTCAGAACACAACGAACTGGTTGATTTGCCGCATGAAACGTTTGAGACGTTGCTCCAACAAGGCAAGATCACAGGACTTGCTATCCGATCTCAGGAAGAACAACAGGAAAACGCGCAAACCCGGCTCACGCAGGCTAGTCCTGATGATTTACCCACGGGATGCGCAACGAGATAAACTCAAGCAGTCGTTAACATGTTAAGGTGGCTGGCCTTGTTTTCACTGTCGGGTTGCTCTACAATGACAGAACATCAAGAAAATGCAGTGAAGAGAGGACATTTTTCCTGTTATGAGCGCTGACCAGGTGATCGCGACCCTGAAATTGCATGCGGACGCACAAGCCGTTCAAAGGATGGCAAGATTCGGCATCAAACCAGGCCAAGCTTTGGGGATTTCCCTCCCAACCTTGCGCAAATTGGCCAGGGCGAACGGCAAGGATCAGGCACTGGCATTAGCCCTCTGGGATTCAGGCATCCACGAAGCGAGGATTCTTGCCTCAATGGTGGCTGAACCTCAACTTGTTTCTCCTCAACTGATGGATCGCTGGGTCAATGATTTTGATTCGTGGGATGTCTGCGATCAGGTCTGCGGAAATCTCTTTGATAAAACTCCCTTTGCGTATCAAAAGGCGATGCAGTGGTGTCATGAAGAGAAAGAGTTTGTCAGAAGAGCAGGCTTTGTCATGATGGCCGAGTTGGCAGTCCATGATAAAGAAGCGTCTGATGAAGCCTTCATCCCCTTTTTTCCGCTCATCAAGCAGTATGCGTGGGATGAAAGAAATTTTGTCAAAAAAGCCGTCAACTGGGCATTACGACAGATGGGCAAGCGGAACAAGCATCTTTGTGCCATCGCCCTGGAATGCGCCAACGAGCTTGAGGGCATGGGCTCTCAAGCCGCGAAATGGATAGCTAAAGATGCGCTCAGAGAATTGCGGGCGCTGGCTGACAAGGATTGACTTGAACTGTCTTCTCCTAAAATTGCTCGATGCGTGCGGAGTACCCCCTGCTCGTTACGCAACCTGTGGGATTCTCGAAGCTGTGTGGCTGGCTACGCTGGCTACAGTCCGAGGAAGTGAGCGAAATGGTCAGGCACTCCGAAGAGCTTAATGCTGACTTGCCCCTCGTCGAGTGCATGGGTATTGCGCCTCAACCGCTCAGCCCATGAGAGCCGAACATGTGCCCGTTGCTCCCGCGAAAGGATCGCAGGCGCAGGCACGGAGCGGCTCTGGCTAGGCGGATCAGATTCCTGCCTCACCTCAAGGTGTTGAGCACGTGTCAGTTGCATACAAGCGCGTCGATGCTGTCTCCGCCTCCAGTCCTGCCAGAGAAGGGGAACCGAGCCGATATGGAGGGGATGAAGCAGTACGCTGACCTGGCGCGGCTTCTTGGTGGCACTGCCCTGCCATTGGCACTGTTCGCGCAGGGGACAGGGACGACAACTCCGGATACTGGCCGCATACACCATGCGCAGGCTGCCATCAGCTTCTCGACGCTGTTCCTGGACACGAAGTTCCTGGTTGGCTGGACACCGAAGCGTCCCATCTGGTTGGAGGGTGAAATCGTGGCCGGAGAAGCGACCAGTCTTCCATGTTGAGCCCACCTCTGGGGGCGCATAGCCGGAAGAAGGAGCCGTGTGTGGTGGTGGAGGTGGGAGAGCCGGAGCAAACTCAGTCGTGCGCAGTGGCTCTGGCTGGAGCTGATGGCCCAGTTCGAGTCTCAGGTTCCAGGTCCACTGCGAGATCACTTGCCAGCATTCCTGCCCCCAGGCCGAATGACTGCACCAGCGGTCTGGGTCCTGCTCCTTGTCTTCATCGGAGAGGATCGGGGCGTAAGCCCCGCGATGCAGGTACAACTCGACCACATCGCAGGCGGTGAAGGCGTGTTGTGGCAGATTCGTGAAGAACAGTTCGTAGACCATCCCTGCGCGTGTCACCCCAATGGGACTCTTCTTCTTTCCGGCAGGATGCGTGGCCACGATCACGCGGCAGGGCACTCCCTCGGGTCTTACCGGAATCTCGGGGCAATCGTAGAGGCTGCGCGCCATCTGACTTTCGGGACGTTGTTGGACCTGATTGGGAGGCAGGTGCAAGCGCGCCTGAAGCCGCGGATGATCGAGCAGGTGATAGTCTTTGCCACGGGTGACAAAGGTGAACCCAGCCACATCGGAGAGCACGGCCCCGTTGCCATATTGTCCATCGAGGCGGAGCAGGGTGCGTGAAGCTTCGAGTTGATACGCCGTCAGATACCGGCCAATGGTCGCCAGCCCCTTGCGCAATTCTTCCCGATAGCGCCCGTTTCCTTGGTTGCCGAAACTGCCGAGCCACTGATAGCTATGCGCCTGTGACACCGTTGTGCGGGTCCTGACAACCTCCCCGCGTTTGCGGCCTCGGTAGCCAGGGGCGCAGACGTCATCCAACCGGCGAAAGGGCGGAGGAAGTTCATCAGTCTGGGGTAAGGCGCGTTGCCGGGCTGCCTCCCGTGTCCCATCAATGTCAAAGACCATCCAGGTGTTCCCTGCTCGATCCATCAGTCCTCCGGTTTGCTTGTCAGGCGTCAGCGGGCGCGCCAGCAGATCATCGAGAAAGAGCGTCCGCAGGGCTTCGACCGGTTCCTCCGTCAACGCCGCTAAAAACCGCGAGAGCGTTGAGCGGGCGGGGAACCGATCACGCTCAAACAACGCCATGAATGGGACGGCAAACGGCTGGAGTCGCTCGTAGAAAGCTTCCAGGGTGCGTTCGCCACTGATGGCGTAGCCGAAGAGGACCGCCAGAAAATCGATCACGTCGTAGCGTCCGAAGCGTCGCCGCGCAAAGCGCACCTGCTCAGTGATCTTGTTGAAAACGCCGTGCTTCCGCAGATGCGCCGTCAGCAGCACGACTTCTCCGAACCACGAAGGCGTTGCGGGAACCGATTCGGAAGAGGTCTGGATACAAACCGCTCCATCGGCGATACTGGTCATATGTGCCTCCTTGAGAGAAAGTGTTTGCTTCTTTCTTCTCAACAAGGCACATACTTATCCCTACCTGCTACAGGTCATCGCTCGTTGCGCATCGCGTGGGTTTTTGCTGTCATGCCCTGTCTCCATCGAGGTCTCTCGATATGTCTGGGAACGTCACTACAGGACTTGCTTTTCCCCTTTGTTCTTGCTTCTTCCTGTCATGATATGACAGTCACTGGTATCTGCATTTGTCGATAACGCTATTGCAGATCCCAAAGCACGGAACGCTTGATATTGCGTTGGCGTGTGCAGAAGCTCGCAGCGGGGGGCAGGGCTGGAGTTATATTACGGAAGGTCTCGGTTACAGCGAGATCTGACACTTTGTCCCCTCTTCCGCGCTGCCATTCCCGGAAGCGATCCGCAAGAAGCTCAAACGGCCGAGAACACCTCCAATGCCGACGCAATCCTCGCTCCCACTGAGTCCCTCGCGTAAGAAGCAGAAGAAAAGGTCATGATGTGTTTGTACGTTTGACAGCCTACCAGAACCGCACTTTTTCTCCAGTTGTCTGCAAGTCGCCAAGGGATACTGACCGCTCACCCCTGCGAGCGTTGTCAGGCGTGCGAACCTTGACACCGGAACTGAAATCGAGTACAGTAGGGTGCAAGAGGACCATCATGTGACGTCCTCAGAACTCTGTTCCTCGTCTCTCTGGCGTTGCTCATACCAGCGCGCAGTGTCAGATATGGTCGTGCAAAAACAGCCAGAGTGCTTCATGCCCCATTCAAGATGTACGAAATGGACTTCGTAGGTCTTGTGTTTTTGGTTATTGGGCTGCATGCCCATCAGAAGCACGATCACACCCTTTCTGCTCTCCTGTGCTGGCTACTTGGGACATCCGTTCTCAAAATCCGTTGCTTTCCACGAACGGATATTCCAAGTAGCCAGCACAGGGAGACGAGGATGGCATGGCTGGGCCTAGTATAATTGTACTCGCTGATTAGCAAGGTCTAAGCTTGTATTCTATCTCGGCTTGAAGTTACAGTTCTTCGTCTTGTTTCATATGCGTACTGTATCCGATAGAAGATATGCAACACAAATCCCTGGCTTATCTGAATAGTTATATGCAAAAGAAAGTAGATGCGTAACCATTTCAGATGTAGGTAGGTCAAGTCCCTTCCAAACTTAGAAAGGACTTGACCTATACCCTAGCCAACTTTTACGACGCGCATCATACCAGCGTCCTCGTGATACCGATTGTGGCAATGGAAAGCCCATAATCCAGGATTATCTGAGGTCCAGTTGACGTTGAGCTTTTGCATTGGATCCACAAGCACAGTATCCTTCAGTGGTCCACGTCCGGTACCATTGTCTAACTGAAAGAAGTGTCCATGCAAATGCATTGGGTGAGGCATCATGCTTGAACTCGCAAATTGGAAGCGGATCAACTGCATGTGTCCAACTGCGATCTGCTCTGCTTTCGGGAACACCTGATTATTGATCTTCCACACATATTGTCCCATACCACCACTCAGTTGTATTGGCACAATCTTGTCAGGGTCACCACCTGGAGGAACAACGAGCTCAGGCGCGGCTTTGAGCATAGAGTACTGCAATATCTGACCTCCCAGCTCTGCTGGTTGATAGGTTGCGAGAGGTAATGAAGACATATTTCCCTTGTAGCGCAATATAGCTCGAACCATACTCTGTGTTCCTTCTGCACGGGCTGCCAACTGCCAGACACCAGGATTTGTGGCAGCCACCAGAACATCATAGCGCTCACCCATACCAATGCGTATTGTATCGACTTCCACTGGCTCTACTGGCTGACCATCCGTATGCGTGACCGTCAAGCGATGCCCTTGTAGAGCCACCCGGTAAATGGTGGACGCAGAAGCATTGATGAGGCGTATACGCGCCTTGTGTCCCTTGCTCATCTTGAGTTCTAGTGGATTGTCACTCGAGTGACCACTGATGAGATAGAGAGGGTAGACAATGTCAGGAGGCATTTCCATGTTTCCCATACCACCCATATTCCCCATACCAGTCATACGATCTCCTCCAGCAATCAATTTTTGCATGGCTACTTCTGGTGTTGCAGGCATACCATCAAGCCAATCATCCAGCACCAGGACAAAGTCGTGGTCATAGTTCTTTGGCTCTTTCGCTGACTCGATAATTAAAGGACCATAAAGTCCGCGATCAAGTTGTAAACCAGCATGAGAATGATAAAAGTAGGTACCAGTCGTGGGTGCCAGGAAGTCGTAGGTGAAATCTTGCCCTGATTGGATTGCCTTTTGTGTGACATCTGGAACGCCATCCATTGCATTGGCAAGTGGGACTCCGTGCCAGTGAATGGTCGTATCTTGTGGTAGACGATTTTTAACCGTTACACGCAATCTATCTCCCTCAGTAAGCCTCAATTCCGGTCCTGGCAAAGCACCATTATAGGTCCAGGTTGCAATATTTCGTCCTTCTAGCGTGATATTTGCAGGTGCAGCTTCTAACGTGTAGTGTTTCACTTGACCAGTACTTGCTGCCCGTGGGAATGACGGCAGTGTACGTGTGTTCCCTGTTGCTGTAGGCCACAAACCACAACCACTAAGAGCAGCAGTAGTGGCTCCCATTCCTACAACAGTCAAAAACTCTCTGCGCGTCAACGCAGAAAGTTGTCTAAAATCTTTCATAATTCTCTTTCTTGCGCTTAGCTTTTCTTTCCAGCATTACCTTCTCGTCTTGATTTTCACCTGTTCGCTGCCAAGCAAACAAGGTGAGTTTGTTGTTCGTGAACGTGCAGGTCCCTCTATCTAATTGCTGTTAGTCACTGCTTTCACGCATCATGCCATCACTATTCTAGTAGCTAGAAAAGTAGTTTGCTCATCTATGGCAAACTATGTGACATATTAGTACTATCAGCGATAGTACCATAGCAAAGATATAGTTCATACGTAATTGTAGTCGCTGTGGCAAGAAAGTACCACGTTTGGGAAAGATATGTATCTGCTTCCTGCTTACTCGTTTCTCTTTGCCACTTAGACCACGTCCGTCATGCCGTTTGAGCGGATGTTCTATCTGATTGATATCTCTTTATAGATCAGATAGAGCCTAAGCGAAACCTGTCTATAGGCGATACGGACCTATCAAGTCTACTAGTGGTAGTAGGTTATAGAACTGACTGCTCGTCAGAACCATGAGAGGATATCAACGATTTCAGTCTTGACGGTATTACAGGGGATAGTGCTACAATAATCAAGAGTACTATTGGCGGTAGTACCTATTCGCAACACTAGAGTAATAAAATGGATAATCTGCGAAGATACTGAGGAGAAGCAAGGACAATGTGCTGTTGCTGATGGCAGCCGTGAATAACAAGCACATGCAGAACTATTTGTGGAGTATCCCATGATTGGAGCAATTCTCTCATTGGAGAGTTGTAGAGTTTAACCCCGTTCTTCAACACAGAAAGAAGATTGCAACATGAATAAACGTTTTCTTTTCCCTCTGCTCATAAGCCTCTTTTTGGCCTTTGTGCTGGCCGCGTGCGGTAACACCATATCCACCGGTTCATCTAGTGGAGATCATAACAACATGCCTGGCATGTCCACATCGACGCCAGCAAGTGACCCGATGACTGATAGTCTGAAGGGTTTGAGCGGCAAGGATTTCGAGGTGAAGTTTATGCAGGACATGATTGCTCATCACCAGTCAGCCATTGACATGGCGAAACTTGTTCCCGCACATACTAAGCGTCCCGAACTGAATACACTTTCACAAAATATTATCTCTGCACAAACCAAGGAGATCAGTCAAATGACCACGTGGTTGGCACAGTGGTACAATGAGAAACCTCTTGCTGATTCGATGAGTGCACCGGGCATGATGGATATGATGGGCGGTATGGACAAGCTGAAGAATACGAAGGATGCGGAATTCGACAGGCAATTCCTTGCTATGATGACGCAGCATCATCAGCAGGCTGTCAGCATGGCGAAGCTTGTTCCTGAAAAAACGCAACGTCCAGAACTGGTGAACTTGAGTAAAGATATTATTCGGACCCAAAGTGCAGAGATACAACAAATGACCACATGGAAAAAGCAGTGGTTCAACGCTTAGGCCCTACACCTTCCTCGCACAAGTCAGTCCGATGCTTGATCGAGTTGCATACCTACAGTTAGCATTAGTGCTGTCAACTACCCCTTTTTCATAAAGAGAGAAGCCAAAGGATTTTGACTTCTGCCCTATGATGTTCTATTAGCAATAGAACATCATAGGGCAGAAAATCTTTCACCTACATTAGTGATCTGAAAGGTTTGGGAGGATTAATTTCTGTCTGCCAGGCTGTCATACGTTCCTCAACCTCGCCTGAAAAGGTCTCCTTGCCATGTATCTTATCTGGGCTTGAACAAGAGATGGTATCCCATTTCAATGAAGCTTAAGCCGAACAATGCACCACCTAAAGTTTCAACAAAGGAGGGAATTGCTGTCTGCGGGCTGAAAAGGAACGCACCGCTAAGAAGAACTAATGCCCCCAACGAGAGAAAACACTTGCACGTAGTGCCGCAACTGCAAAAACTATGTAACTTATTGTGAAGAGTAGTCCAATGAAAGGCATAACCGTGACGATAATGGGGTTCATGAAACCGTGTACCACACGTAAGAAGACCTAAACCACAAACACCTGTCGGGTATACCTGCAATGAGGACATACCCGACAATGTTACTTTCGCATTATGAAAAGCGAGAATGCTTCACTACACATCATTCATCGTGCAAAGCGACGCAACCGCAGCGAATTGCTCACCACAGTAACCGAGGAGAGGGCCATCGCTGCCGCCGCAAAGATCGGGGCGTTCTCACGCAAGAATGGAATCAAGGGCGATAGAATGGCTATCGGAATCAAGACCACATTATAGGCAAAGGCCCAGAAGAGATTTTGCTTGATGGTTCGCAGCGTAGCTCGCGAAAGGGACAATGCTGTCGCAACACTCTTCAAATTGCCCTTGACCAGGGTGATGTCTGATGCCTCCATCGCAACATCTGTCCCCGTTCCCATCGCGATACCCGCATCGGCCTGGACTAGTGCTGGCGCATCGTTGATGCCATCGCCTGCGAAGGCCACGACAAGGCCTTGCTCCTGTAAACGCTTGACTTGGTTCGCTTTGTCTTCTGGCAGCACCTCCGCCAGGACATGTTCGGACGGAATGCCAACTTGAGCTGCGATAGCTTGAGCTGTACGTCGATTGTCGCCGGTGATCATCCACACAGAAAGCCCTTGTGCATGCAGCTGTTCGATGGCTTCTACTGAGCCAACCTTGACCGTATCAGCTACGGCGACCACTCCTGCCAACTTCCCATCAAGCGCGACCAGCATTGCTGTCTTACCTTGCTCTTCCAGAGCTTTCAGTTGCTCTTCTAAAGAAGCAGAGTCGATGGAGTGTTCACGCAGCAGCGTTCGCGTCCCAATGAGCGTGTCATGCCCTTCTACCGTCGCCTCCAAGCCGCGTCCGGCAAGCGCGGTAAAGCGTTCGGGATACGTATTCAATGTCAGGCCACGAGCTTTCGCTCCCTCGACAATGGCCGACGCAAGCGGATGTTCCGACCCCTGCTCTGCCTCTGCCACCAGGCGAAGCATCGCGTCGGTCTGTAGGCCAGGAACCACAATCACATCCGTCAGTTCGGGCTTGCCTTTGGTGATCGTGCCGGTCTTATCGAGCAGCACCGCACGCACCGCCTGAATACGCTCTAAGCTTTCACCACCCTTGATCAGAATGCCCTGCTCCGCCCCTTTGCCTGTGCCAACCATAATGGCGGTGGGGGTAGCAAGACCGAGCGCACAGGGACAGGCGACCACAAGCACCGCGACTGCCGCCACAATCGCAATAATCCACGGGGAACTTGCAGCCGCACTCATCATACTGGCTGTGTGGAGGCCAATTCCAAAGACGTTACTGAGAATAGCCCATACGATAAAGGTCAGGGCAGCGATCACCAGCACGGTTGGGACAAAGATGCCAGAGATGGTATCAGCTAGACGCTGAATGGGGGCCTTGGAACCCTGAGCCTGTTCCACCATACGGATGATGTTCGCCAGGACCGTGTCCGCTCCAACCTTGGTGGCACGCATATGCAGCAAGCCGCGCTGATTGACGGTGGCACCAATGAGTATATCACCCTCAGCCTTGTCAACGGGAATGCTCTCACCCGTAATCATCGACTCATCGACCGAGGAGTGGCCGGAGATAACCTCGCCGTCAACAGGGATTTTTTCACCAGGGCGCACGATGAGTTCATCACCAACCTGCACCTGCTCAATAGGTAGCTCTATCTCTTGCCCTACACGTAGCACATGGGCCGTGCGAGCTTGTAGGCCGATCAATTTTTTGATCGCATCATTTGTCTGCCCTTTGGCACGTGCTTCCAGGTACTTGCCCAGAAAGATGAGCGTGACGATTAAGGCCGTCGTGTCGTAAAAGGTGACGCCACCAACAACGTTAGGGAAGAAGGTTGCCACCACACTCAGTACATAGGCCGCCGTCGAGCCAAGCGAAACCAGCGTATCCATATTCGCACTGGCATGGCGCAGTGTTTTGATGGCCCCTCGATGAAACTCCCAACCGACCACGGCCCAGATGGGTGTTGTCAGGACGAGCAGGAGCACGTTTTCACCAGGGAAGCGGTTCATGAAGAACATGCTCAGGATCACGACAGGGATCGAGAGCACGATTCCTAGAAGTAAAAGGTTCCGCTTCCGAACAATTTCCGCCGACTTGCGTTTATTGCGCTCATCCTCTTGCAGCACATCGGCAGAAGTGAAACTGGCAGCACTGCCCGATGTTGTGGCTGGCACTGCTTGTGGCGCAGGTTGCTCTACTGGAGCAGCTTTGTACCCAACGGCCTCCACCTTCTGTACCATTTGCTCCAGCCCTGTCTGTTCGGGATTGTAGGTCACGGTCCCACGCTCCGTGGCAAGATTCACCTGTGCATCGATGACCCCTGGGACCTTTTTGAGGCCCTTCTCAATACGCATAGCACACGATGCACAGGTCATGCCTTCCAGTGCCAAAACCGCGTACGCCTCCTTCTTTTCCCGTAGCTCGACTGGCTTCGCAGGAGGTACCACCAGTGGTACTGCTTTGTACCCGACGGCCTCCACCTTCTTCACCATCTGCTCTGGTCCCGTCTCAGCAGGATTGTAGGTCACGGTTGCTTGCTCCGTGGCAAGATTGACCTGTGCGTCCGCTACCCCCGGGACCTTCTTCAATCCCTTTTCTATGCGCATAGCACAGGAGGCACAGGTCATTCCCTCAAGTGCAAAGGTCGCACGACATTGCTTACTTGCCTGCTCTTGAGGAACAACTGCATACTGTTCTATAGAATGTTTGGCTTCTGTTGCCATCGGAATCGCCTCTCGTTTTTCCATGTAGACAATACCCATACCCCCTGGGACGGGTGTATATAGTATACTCACTTCTTACTAGTTTGTCAAATCAAAGGATAATGACTTTTGGTTGCGCATATCGTCTGTGTAAGAGTTTCTTACCCTTTCGCTGATAGATAAGAAGCATGCTAGCCCTTTACCTCATGTGCAAGAGGAAAGTCCTATGTCTCAGGATGTCCGACCAAATCGGATCAAGCGGTTCCACCTTGCGCCGCAGCCGATTCATGTTCACTGAAACCAAAAACCAACTTGAAGTGGATGCATAGAAGATTTTTTTCTTTCAGGTACGCTCGGCACTGGTACCCTTGCATAGGGTACGATAAGCCCTTATAATAGAACTAAAAGGTCCGCATATATGTTTTGACGAAAGGATACAATAGGTGTGTTGATGCACTCATCAAGCGGCCTGAAGCGTTGTGAAAAGTGGAGATATTGCCTCCTCTGTTTCTACTGCCTATGTTGACCGCGCTCCTTGAGCCGTTCGACACAGCATATGTATCTTTTCGGGATTACTATTATTGTGCGGGGCTGAACATACGCGAAGCAGGCGAAGAGAAGCAAGAGGAGATAATGAGCATGGCACGGAGACATACAGCACATAAGCGTTCAGTGGCAGAGGCAGAACCGCACATTGCTGTCGTCCAGTCGGACACCCCGACCCTCACAGGTGATAGGTTCACAGCTTTGCTGGAGAGTGCGACGCAGCCGATACTGGCGGTGACGTACTGGTTCGATCCTGTTCCACATTCAGGTCCCTATGCTGTCACGGTCAAGTTTTCGGGGCGCCGTGTCGATGTGAAGAGGCGGCTCTCGCCTGGTGATCGGTTCGTCCAAGACGAGATAATCGAGAATGTCGTTCCTGGAAGCGGCCCGATCTCAGCCACCGCCCGTGTCCGTGGCATCAATGCTGGCGAGTGGGCTGTCACCGCCCATGTGCAGGAGTCACCAACCCCTGCACATGGGTCGAGGGTGCAAAAGAATTCGACCCCTGCGGCTGGTTTGCAGCGTCCAGTCACTCGACTTTGGCGCAGGTGGGCACCGTCCGTTGGGGAGGTCGAACTTGTGAGAACCTGTCTGGCCCCCTTCGCTCATATACCAGGAATCCTTCCTGGTATTTGGGGAGTGATGGTAATGCTTGGCATCGTTGTCGCCCTGACGCTCCAGTCCCTAGTGATTTACAGGGACTACCTTGCGGTTGGCTCATCATGGGTGGTATCACTTGTCGCAATTCTAGTCGGCATCGTAGGCGCGAAGGTGTGGTACATCGTCCTTTACCACCGAATAGGAGGATGGTGCATCCAGGGGTTTATTACTGGTGCATCCCTGACTGCTGCGTTGCTCCTCGTGGTGCTTCGTGTGCCAGCCGGAGTCTTTCTTGATGCGACGGCACCAGGTCTGCTGACTGCAATGGCGGTGGGCAGGGTGGGATGCTTCTTCGCTGGCTGCTGTGGAGGGCCGCTTACTGCGTCCCGCTGGGGAGTGTGGTCATCCGACCAACGCGTGGGAGCACGCCGTATCCCCACACAGCTGCTGGAGTTGGTGCTCGCGGGGATGCTGGGGCTGGGAGTGCTGGTGGCGGTCTTGGCTCATGGACCGAGAGGCGGTGCCTTCTTTGTTGGGGGACTGGCAGCCTATACCCTGGTGCGACAAGGTATTCTGCATCTACGCGCCGAGCAGCGCAAGACGAGGCGGGGGAGGATGGTCACCACGGCTTTGGCTGCACTCGTGCTCATTGTAGCCGTCGTATTTCTCGCTCTGTGACTCAATAGGAACTATGTTTCCTTGCACTATGTCATATGACGTGTGTTATGCATGCAGTGATTTTACTGGTATGGCGATTCCTTTTAGGTACTCCCTTATTTCCTCCGCACGCCATTAGCAATGCTCAATGAGGTGTGCCTAATAACAGCGACGAAGCATGTGTAGCAAATGCCACCCACACCTGTGGCAGGACACCGCTTAGCAGTGTACCAATACCGAGCAGAAGGAGTGCAATACGCAGGGGCAGTGGCTCCCTTTGCAGCACCTTCTCTTTTGAAGGACGTAGGTACAACGGTACCAGAACGCGAGCATAGTAAAAGAGGGAAAGCGCAATGTTAAGGAGCATGACCACCGCGAGCCACGTCCAACCTACCCCGATAGCAGCGTTAAACAATAGAACCTTGCCCATGAAGCTGCCAAACGGCGGGAAGCCTGCTAGAGCGAGGACACCAATTGCTAGCACCACTGCTGCAAGTGGTAATCGTCGTCCCATCCCTGCGAATTTCGTGAGGTCATCTGATCCTATCTGTCGCTCGATGGCATCCACCGCCAGAAATGCTCCTAAGTTCATAAAAAGATAGACCGCCAGGTACATAAGCAGACCAGGGATCGCAAATGAGGTACGTTGTGCTGTCGCTACACCAACGAGGAGATAGCCAACTTGCCCAATCGAGGAGTATGCCAGAAGTCGTTTCACACTCGTTTGTCGCAAGGCAAAGATGTTTCCAACGGTCATGGTTACGGCAGCGAGGACCGCAAACAATTCCGCCCAATGCCCAAGGTTGTGTGGAAAGGCGACATACAGAGTGCGTAAAAGTATCGCCAACCCTGCCGCTTTGGGACCGACCGAGACAAAGCCTGCAATGGGCGTGGGAGCACCTTGATACGCATCTGGTGCCCATGTATGGAATGGAACGAGCGTGACCTCGAAACCGTAGCCGACCAGGACAAGACAAAAGGCGGCAGTGGTCGTGATCACAGGCATGGCCGGGAGCTTCGCCGCGAGTTGTGGCAGGTCCAGTGTCCCCGTGAGTCCGAAGAGCAGCACCATGCCATAGATCATCACGGCTCCTACTGCTGCTGAGAAGAGAAACATTTTGAGGGCTGCCTCTGTTGCCAATCGGCTCTCTTTTGCTATACCGATCAGGATATAGGAGCCTACCGTGACGAGTTGAATAAAGAGTGCGATCAGTGCCAAATTTTGGCTTGCCGCCAGACACATGATGCCCAGACAGGTGAGCAACAGCAGGGCCGGAACCTCACCCTCGTGAGGACGACCTTTAAAATGGCTCTCAGTAGCGAGCAGCACAAAGGCAGTAGTGACAACGGCAAACAACTTGAAGTACACCGCGAATTGATCCACTGCATAGGTCCCAATAAAGATTGGCTGTGTGCGAAACGAGAGCATCAGGATACTCTCGACCGCAGCAGCACCAAGTCCGATCAGAGCAATCGTCGTTGCAAGAAATTTCCGGGTCGGTGGTAGAAAAGGACCAAGTGGGAGCAGAATGAGCACCAGGATACCAAGCGTCATTTCTGATACGATTGCCCATAGCTCCATGCCACCTTGCATTCCTCCCATGTGTTACCTCCCTCCTAGAAAGAGACCGAGTGGTCCAAGCGGACCAACGCTGAGTGCTGTGTTTATAATACTTACCAGAGGGCCAGGAAGAATTCCCAGCAGGACAATCAGCACAATGAGTGGAATGAGTGTTGCTAGCTCTCTTCGTTTGAGGCGCGGCAGCTTTGCCCATTCAGGTGACAGTTTGCCAAGTAGGACGCGCTGCAGAGTCCAGAGGAACATAGCGGTTGTGACCAGGATACCTAGAAGCATGCCGAATGCAGCCCAGCGATAAATACCCAATGTTCCCAGCACGATTTGCACCTCAGCCGCAAAATGCGCAAGGGCAGGGAGACCGAGTGAGGCAAACATGGAAAATGCGAAGATTGAGCCATACAAAGGCAGTGCCGCCCATATGCCTGACAGACGCGCGATCTCGCGTGTTCCTGTTCGATCAGCAAGCATGCCCACCAGAAAGAAGAGTGCACTCGTGACCAGACCATGCGCGATGAGTTGGTAGGCTGCACCGCTTGCTGCCGTTGCACGATCCGCTGGATTCGCTGCGAGGGCAGCTGCCACCGCTATCCCAAGCAATACATAGCCCATGTGGTTGATACTGGTGAAGGCAATCAGCCGTTTCAGGTCTTTCTGGGCCATTGCTACTGCTGCGCCGTAGACCGCCGAAACAACCGCAAGTGCCGCGATTGGCACTGCCCATGCACTAAACGCATCTGGTACGGTTGGTAAGGCGAGTCGAAGCAATCCGTAGCCGCCCAACTTGAGGAGAAGACCCGCCAGAATAACGCTCCCCTCAGTCGGAGCCTCCGTGTGGGCATCCGGCAACCAGGAATGCAATGGAACGATAGGTAACTTAATACCAAAACCGATTAGGAATCCCAACAGAATGAGGAAGGCTCCAACACTTGTGCCGACAAATGGTCGGGCGGCGATAATTGCTGGCAGGTCGAAGGTGTGAGGGTTCGTGCCCAGGTAAAGGCCGAGGATGGAAAGCAACACCGCGAGGCTGCCAACACGCGTATAGAGAAAAAACTTCATCGCTGCTTGCAGTCGTTGTCCCTCGTGTCCCCATATGCCGATAATAAAGTACATGGGCACCAACGCAATCTCGAAGAAGACGTAGAAGAGTAAGAGGTCCAGGGTGCTGAAAAAACCAATGAGACCTGTTTCCATGACCAGATAGAGTGCGAAGTATTCGCGTGGCGATTTTTCCTGCTTCCATGCATAGACCAATACCAAAAAGGTCAGGAGCGCACTGAGCAGAATCAGGGGTAGGGAAAGACCATCGACGGCAAGATGATAGCTTGAACCCAGCGTCGGAATCCAGGAAGCGCGTTCCTCGAATTGCGGCGTTCCCCGCCGCCAATTGAAGAGCGTAGCCAGGACGATGCCTACTCCAAGCACGAGGCCGGAGGTTCCAACGGCAATCCAACGCTGTACCTGCCTGTTAGGAGTGATGTAGAGCAACACCGCTCCCAGCAGTGGCAGAAATGTGATGAGTGTTAACATGCCATTCTTCCTCCCTTACCGTATTACTGCGGCGAGGACAGCCAGAGCAAGAACTCCCACTCCCCAGACAAAGACCAACAGTAAATAATTTTCAATGCGTCCTGTTTGTAGACCTCTCACCCGTTGACTCAAGCTAAGAATACCTTGTCCCAGGTCTCTCACCGTGTCGTCGAAGCCACGAAGGTCAAAGCGACCACTTGCCCGCACAACTGCCATCGTTGCTCTGGTGAGAGCACTCGCGAATGCATCAAAGACATTGTGGTCAATTCCTGCACCGGCTCGAATGAATGCAAGCAGTGCACTGACAGCTCCTCTATTCAGCGTGTCGAAGAGAGCATGGTCAGTAGTATTCACTATCCTGGCTGCACCTAGTCCAAGTTGGGCTATGAGCCGATAGAGAGCCTTGAGGCCGAACTCTCCTGCAAAAACAGGTCTGATCGTTTGCAGCACAGGCCAGATGAGAGCGCGGGGCCAGACAAAACGTGCCCAGAGACCGGCTGCAACACCGATGATAGCGATAACCAGCGCCAACATGGTTGCCGTTGGAGCATCGGGCATCTTCCCACCAAGCAGATGACGAAGGGGCTGACCGAGAAGTGCCGCGTTGACAAGCAAGCCCAAAGGAATAAGTGCAGTCAGTAGGAGGATTGGCGCGAGCAATCCTGGCGTTGTTTCATGGGCCTTCTGTGCTGTCGGCGCTGGAATACCAAGAAAGACTAAACCAAAGGCACGTACACTGTAGAGTGCCGTAAGCAGACTGGCAACCAGTGCCGCAATGAAAAGTGGAGCGTTGGCTTGCCATGCGGCTGCTAGCACAGGATCCTTCGGTGGAAGGGCAAGCGTCACAGGGAGCCCAGAGAGGGCTGCCGCACCGAGAGCAAATGCAACGGCGGTCAATGGCATCCGTCGCAACAACCCACCCATGTAGTTATAGGTTGTATGCTCCTCAACCGCACGGTCAACAGCACCTGCCGCCAGAAAGAGGGTTGCCTTGTACAATGCCTGCGCGACGAGCAACAGCACACCTGCAAGCAGGCTTCCACTTCCAAGTCCGACAAACATCAAACCGATCTGACTCATTGTCGAGTATGCCAGTGTACGCTTCAGGTCCGTTTCTACGAGTGCCGCCGCTCCTCCGAGCAGAGAGGTAATGACCCCTACCCATGCGATAACGTGAAGCGATGGAGTGGCGGCGAGAAAGAGCGGGTACAAACGAGCGACCAGAAAGACACCAGCGGCAACCATCGTGGCGGAGTGCAGCAGAGCAGAAACGGGTGTCGGACCAGCCATTGCATCAGGGAGCCAGCCCTGAAAAGGTACTTGGGCAGATTTGCCAGCCGCCCCCGCGAAGAGCAGCAAGGCGATGAAGAGCAACAAGCCAGCCGCGATTTTCCCACTGGTTGCAGCCGCGAGGATAGCATCAATGCGTCCACTGCCAACGCTTGCAACGAGCAGTAGCACACCAGCAAGGAACAGGAGGTCCGCTAGACGTGTTGTGAGAAATGCTTTGGTCGCGGCACCTGGGGCAGCCTCGCGCTCAAACCAGAAGCCGATGAGCAGATACGAGCAGATGCCAACCAACTCCCAGGCGATAAAGAGTGTGATGAGGTCGGCGGCAAGCACGAGTGTGAGCATAGAGCCTGCGAAGAGGCTGAACTCGGCGAAGAAACGTCCACGACGTGGATCCTCAGCCATGTAGCTCGCTGCATAGACGAAGACGACCAGCCCGACGACAGATACCAAGGTAGCAACAAGCGCACTCAGGGGATCGAGCCAGAGTGCGAGTGTCAGATTGCGTCCACCAACGGATAACCAGGGCAGTGAAACGAGAGTCTTCATCCCTTGAGCAGCGGCAACGAGCCCCAGGACAGAGACGACTGTAGACCCAGCCATTGACGCTACTGCAAGTGCTGAGGCAAGCCGACCAGAACGCGAAAGACCAAGTGCCAGCAGCACAAAGACGCCGAGTGGAAGGATTGGAGCCAACCAGAACACCTGAATACCAATCACTGTTTCAACTCCTTGACCGCGTCCACATTGGCGTTACCGCGCTGACGGAAGACCATCAGCACCAGGCCAAGTCCTGCCGCCATCTCAACGGCTGCAATCGTGACGATGATGATGACAAACACCTGTGCATCAAACTGGTCGGGCCGTACAAAGCGCCAGAAAGCGACAAGCGTCAGGATGGCAGCATTCATGATGATCTCGACACTCATCAAGACCATCAGCGCATTGCGTTGCGAAAGAACACCTGTAACGCCAATCCCAAAGAGAATTGCGCCAACGAGAAGATAGGGAAGAAGCCCTGGACCACCACTACTTGTAAGCCAACTCATGACTGACCTCCTCTCTGGCCACCTGTTACAACTGTTTCCTGAGATGGAATAAGGGTCATACCGCACTTAGGGCACTTGCCTGGTCCTTGTTGTCGGACCTCTAGATGCATGGGACAGGTGTAGATTTGCTTCACTTGCTCATTGGTTTCATGCTGCTTTGTCTGTGCTTGCTTCACAGGTGGATGTTCGCGTTTGGCAAGAATCACTGCGCCAGCAATACCTGCCAGAATAAGCAGGGCAGCACCCTCAAAAGCAATCATGTAACGCGAGAGAAGTAACTCACCGACAACACGCGATGCGTCCTGTGTTGGAACGGTGTTGGCAAGCGGCCAAGGGGTAAGGACCAATAAGGCAATGAGTAAGAGTGCTGATATCACCCCAACTACGATTGCCCACGGCAGTTGAGCCGTCGACATCGCCATATCGACCATCATGTCATAGTTTTGCCGTGGCGTCATCCCTGACATATTCATGCCACTCATGTCATGATCGCCCATATCCATAGCTGACATGCTCATATCGTGACTGTCCATATGCATGTCACTCATGCCTGACCTGTTCATATCGTGCTTGCTGTAATTGTCCGCGCCATTTGCCTGAGTCATTGTTGACATGTCATGCATGCTCTGATCGGCCATATCCTGTTTCGCCATATCACTACTTGAATGGCTCATAGACATCATCATATGACTATCCGGCTGCTCGGTACTCTTTTTCTCAACCAGTGTCATGCCACACTTAGGACAACTACCAGAATGATCCCGCTGGACTTCGGGATGCATGGGGCAGGTCCAATCTTTGACGTGAGAAGTTCCCTGCTGCTCCTGATTTTGAGAAGGTTCCTCCTCTGGTGGAGGGGGACCTGATGGCATGTGCATGGAAAAGGCACCAGGGCCTGGCATATGCATGTCTCGTTTCATGCCCCACATCATCTCGCCGCCTGGGTCCATCATCATCATGACCATGAAAAGCACCATCACCAGCATACCGCCCACGTTCATCATCACTTGAATAGCTGCCAATAGGTCAGCATCGAGGAGAATGAACAGGCCAGCTAGTGCGACAAAACTTGCCATCAGTGCCAGCCCTGCACGATACATGCTCATGGTGATAATCATACCAGCCGCCGTAACGATGGCAATGAGAGCCAGGGGAACAAAAATAATCCATTCAATCAATCCACTCATCAGCTACTTCCCTCCTGGAATAATCAGCGTGAGAATGCCGACCAACGTAATATTGATCAGGCTGGCGGGCAACAGTATTTTCCAAGATAGCGTGAGTATCTGGTCTGTCCTGAGCCTGGGGAAAAAACGAGCGAGCCAGAGCACCAACGCGGACAGTGCAAGGGTCTTGAGCACAAACCATACCGGTCCTGGAAGCAGAGGTCCTTGCCATCCACCAAAGAAGAGTACAACGCCCATTGCCATGACAAGCAGAAAGATGGCATCGAGTGCGACCTTGAAGAGGAGCAGGCGTGCCCCAGAATATTCGGCAAACGCTCCGCCCTCAAGTTCGCTTCCTGCTAGAGCACTGTCAAAAGGATGGCGGAAGGAAACGAAGAGCGCAGCAAACAGATAGATAACCACTCCCAACGGCTGCCAGACGACGTACCACAGTCCTACTTGCGACTCCACAATACGCTGTGTTGAGAGCGATTGGGCAGCCATTACAGGACCAATTGCCGCAAAGCCGATGGGCACCTCGTAACTAATGAGGTATGCAGCCGTGCGGAAGGTCGCAAAAAGCCCTTCTTTTGAATTCTGACTCCATCCGGCATTCATGATAGCAACGACAAAAGGACTGAGGAGCACGATGAAGTAAAAGAGTCCAATCGATGGATTAAACGCAACCAGGTTTGGCCCGAGTGGAATGACGAGTGCGACGAGTGCAACAACCGACAGGGCAATAAGTGGAGCCGAACGGAAGAGGAAGAAATCCGCTCTGCGTGGCTCCAGGTCCTCCTGACGGAGCAGCCTAAGAGCATTGGCAATGGGTAAGGTAAGAGCGACCGCGACCCCGCCTGGACCCAGGACGAGCAGTTGCTCCATGACGGCGATACAGTAGGTGCCGATAAGGAGTAGGAGCAAGACCACAAGAGCGGTCAAAATCATATTCATCCATCGACCTCCGCCATAGCCAGATCGAGGCTTGCCAGGATCACTTCCGCATCGGCAAGTTTTTGTCCCACGAGCAGTTCAGGAAGGAGCGCGACGAGCGGAGCAGACGGACGTTGCCATTCAACCTGTGTCGGTCCATCGTGTTCCTTCGCATCTTGATGGACCAGGTGCAGCCCAATAGTCCCTCGTGGCCCTGTGACAGCAGTTCTTGCTTCTCCAACAGGGACATCCCAAGCCGCTGAATGGGCTGAGCCTTCTGCTGTTTGAGACACTACCATTTCGGCTGCCAAACGAAGATCACTCACGGCAGCTTGCAAACGTGTCACAAGTCTGCTCTGCACATCGCCGCTCCCATGCTCGCTCGCGGAGAGCACAGGCCCACTTTTTACGTCGCTCTTCTTCAGTTGCTCTACTGCCAGTATTCCAATGCCACGAGTACGCAGGGCCAACCCACGGTTTCGCTCAGCATACTGTCGTAGCGCATCAGCACCATCCGACACCTGCCCCAGTTCTACTGAAACGTTGTTCCTTCCGATCATTCCTGTTGCAACGTGTTGGGGTACAATCCATTCTTCGGGCGATTTCTGCCATAACCAGGAACGCACTTCTGTCAGGTTTCGTGTAAGCTGATACGAGCGTTGCAGCAGTGACGCATCATCAAGAATGCTGGCGAAACGGACGAGCCACCAAAGGACATTTTGTGCTCGTTCGAGAGCTAATGCAACCTCACGGTATCTTTCAACCGGTGCAGGTGCTTGCCAGCCTTGAAGTTGTTCGATGGCACGAACGTAGGCAAGCTGACCGGCGATTGGCGCAAGTGGGTCGAAATGGCGGGTAAGGATGAGACCTTGTTGCCAGTCCACCCGGGTCATTGCAGCATCGATTCCACGGTAGGCATACTCCGTTTCCATCTGGACAGAAAAGACTTGCTCTCCATCACACATGAGAAAGAGACGCAATGGACCATTCGTAAATGGTTGGATGGGACCCAGGCTCAGAACAGCCAACTCGGTCGCCATCTCCTGGTCTTGCTTTGAGGGAAGCTGAATCGTCGTCTCTTCTTCGGCAGGGATGTTGGTAGTGTTTATTTCTGACCACCGTTCAGCATGAAGCGCAGCATCAAGCACCTGTTCGACTGAAGCGGATGCAACACGATGCGCTCCTGGGAACAGATCATCCAGGCGGGGAAGGTCCGTTCCTGGAAATGTGGCAAGCCCGGCTTCAGGCTCACCAACAATGAGGACGTGGGCCGGATGGGCAAGTGCTTTTGCCTCTGTTACTACAGCAGGGAGAAGCTTGCGACTGATCGGCTCGACAAGAATAAGCAGGTCGGCTTGACGCGGCGAAGGACCTTGTTGCAGATAGGGGTCGCGCCCGGCAAGGTCTGTCAGAAGATGTGCTCCCGCTCCTCCATCAATGCCGACATAGCGATGGACCCTTTGAGTCAAATGCGTTAGCCATCCAGAACGAGGTTTCGCTGTTGTTTTACCGCTCCCAATCAAAAGCTCCCTCCTTCCAGGCAAAGAAGATCGCAGAGGTCAGAATGGCAACGAACACAAACATATCGAAGAACGCGACAAGCCCTACCTCTTTGAAGGCGACCGCCCACGGGAACATAAACACCATCTCCATATCGAAGGCAACGAAAAGCAAAGCCAGCACAGCGTAGCGTAAGCGAAATTGCACCCAGGTCTTATGTCCTGTTCGACCGCCATGCTCTGGTGGTGGATTCTTCTCAGGGTCGCGTGTGGTAGGTCCTAACCAACGATTGAGGCCTAAGGCAAACGCCCCAAGAAGGAGCGCAACAAGCAGCATAACGCCTGCAATGGCAAATTGTGTGCTGATACTAGCGGTCATGGTACGTATCTCCTTCGTATATCTCTCAATTACATACACGCATAAACATGCCAATAGGTGATAGCATTCGCTGTTCAATGAAGCAAGGAGTCTTCAAATCGTTACTGAATGATACAGGAAACACAATAGTATGGATGAGGCAAACGATAATGATACGCGAGAGACAATCCTGACGCTACTCTTCGTATTCTTGCTAGCTATCTCTGCGGTGAGCTGTTTACACTCGACAACGAACTGGAACAGCAGATAGCTTGTTCCAGTCCGTGAAAAAGGGTACAAGCTGTTTTATATGCGACCTTGTTTCCTTTGCTAGCCTGGACAAACATGCATCCAACTATTTAGCAACGGTATAGCCTGCGCCGTCCAGTGTCTCCTCGATCTTTTGCATCGAAACCTGATTAGGATCGTAGCGGAAGTGCACACTTTTCGTGGCAATGTCGGTATTCACGTCCTCTACTCCCTGAAGAGACCCCAGGGCTCCATTCACGGTCTTGACACAATGCTCACAGCTCACATCAGGAATTGAAAGCGTGACCTCTTGTACGTCTGACATAAACATTTCCTTTCATTTCACGAGTTCTGACGGTTTCCTGCCAGGTTATAGAGCTGCACCAATTCCTCGATGACAGCGTCTCCATTCCCGTTCGTGATACCCTCAGGAACACACGTATGCAGATGATTCTCCAAGATAAGAGCTTCAAGCTTTTCGATGGACTTACGTACTGCATAGGTTTGTCGTAGGATATCGACGCAGTACTTATCCTCTTCGATCATCTTGCGAATACCTTTGAGGTGCCCATCTATATAATTGAGTCGTTTCAGCACATCTTGCTTGTCAGCTTGCATTTGCATTCTCCTTTATATCCCCTACCCCCTGGATATGGGTATGGGAAAAGTATATCACAATCCCTTCTAATGTGCAAATGGAAGAAAAGGACAAAACCTACAATCCAATAATTTTTTTGATTAAGAAAGTTGTTTGATGTTACTCTGCAACATCTGTTCGGTCAGTTCCCCCATCACTCTGCGGACGACTACACCATGACTGTTAATAAAGAACGTTTCAGGCACGCCCGTTACTCCATAGTTGATGGCAACACTGCTATTTGGGTCTACCACGTTTGTATAGGTGATCCCGTATTTCTGTAAGAAGCTTTGCCCATCGCTTTGTGTGTCCTGATAGTCGATACCGAGCAAGACTACTCCCTGCTTCTGCACGCGTTGCCAAGTTGACTGTAGAAGCGGTGCTTCCCGCTTACATGGATCACACCACGACGCCCAGAAGTTGATTACAACTGGCTTTCCCTTCAAACTCGCTAGATGAACTTTCGGTACGGAACCGCTACTCAGTTGGGCAAGTCTAAAATCTGGGGCAGGGCGACCATCAAGAGGACTCTTGCTCTGCATACTACTCATACCGCTAGAGCTAGAGTCAGACTGGTTTTGAGCAGGGACGAGCAATTGTGACCACAGCAAAACGAGTAGTGCAACGTTAATGATGCTCACGATGACGAGGGTAATGATACGACGCTTATGGCTCCTTCTTTGCCTTTCCCCTATTTTTTCACCTTCGCCACGCATTTCGTCAGGTAACGTGCCTTCGTGTGCTCTATCTTCGACTTCCATATGCCGTTACTTTCTTCGTCACTTGTTTAGACATTCTGCCAGTTAGTAAATGGCGTAGGGTGAATATTGGAACTATTGTATAGAATGGCAATTGTTTCGTGATCTGCAAGAGGGAGTGCATGAATAGCAACGCTACCTATAACGAGACCAAGTTGTATGCTACGTCGGTTGCGTTTTTTTCGCGCCTGTTCGCGTTGCAGTTCCGCGTTTCGCTGCTGTCGTTGAGCAAGTCGTGTCTCACGACGCCCACCTTGTTTCTTTGTAACAAAACCTTGCTTGCTCATGGCTCTTCCTTCACTTTCTGCTATCTCCTACCAATGCTTGATTGCCACCGCCTCATAGTCTTACGCCTTGTTAGGCGATACATTGTTGTCTTTCTCAGCAGCATCAAGCATATTTCATCTATCGTGTTCATAGCATGCCCTCCAACCCTTTGTAGGCATATCAAAAGGGCATTTCCTTAATAAAAAAAGTCGTGTTTATACCGAATAGAGGAGATGTATATCAGTAGACGCATTTGCCTGTTTGATACATTGGATTATAGCGAACGAAGATACTCTTTTCAAGAGTACTACTGTTAGTCGTAGGAAGAAAAACGATTGCTTGCCCGTGTAAAGCACCTCTCATAGCTGCTCTGCTTCCAATAGGCTAACCCCTAGAAACACGTACCATTGCCAATAGTACGTTTGACGATTGTATTTATTCAGCTTACAATAAGATAGAGGAGTCTTCTTTACGCAGCGAGAAAGAGACAAACGTGGGTAGCTACTATACGGGATGGCGAGCACGACATTACAACATATGTTGGCGTTCGTTCACCAAAAGAACATTGGCAGAAACCGTTGCAATGATTGATGTTGCCAAGTTGCAAAACATAGCATCGCAGATGGGACGTCCACCTCGTGTGCTTGATGTGGCTTGCGGGACGGGCGTTCTACTGAGCATGCTCATTGAGCTGATTCCTGATGTAGAGGCGTATGGGGTGGATGCTAGCACGGATATGCTGGTACAGGCGCGTCTTGCACTGAGAGGTCAGCTGCACGTACAGCTAGAGCGGGCGAGACTAGGGGATGGCGAGACAGCACATCTTCCATACGCACCACAGTCTTTTGATTTGATTACATGTACGAACGCTCTGCATGACATGTCTAACCCAGTAGGGGTGCTAGCGGAGCTTGGGCGGTTGCTGGCACCAGAGGGACAACTGATCGTAGAAGATTACGCACGACATGGGCCTCCTTTTCTCTGGGCACTTTTTGAGTGGTTGGCACGACGGATTGAAGGAGGACATGAGCATGCATATACCTTGTCGGAGGCACAGGCACTATGTATGCAAGCGGGACTTTGCGTCGTATGCGAACATGCGTTTACCTTAGACTGGTTATGGCATGGGTGGGTGTTACGTCTCTCTGTCGTGCCTGACAGGTGAAGTTGAAGAGAGAGTAGAACCAGGAGTTTTACAAGCGTATGAATGTATCACTATTGGGCTTTGGGATTGCCTTCGTTGCGGGATTAGCTTCCTTTCTCTCGCCCTGTATGCTACCATTAGTTCCTATTTATCTGACACAACTCGTCGGTCAGAGTGTTTCGCAATCTCCAGGACGAGGAGACGACCATCCAGCACGTTTTACCACATTTCTCCATTCCGTCATGTTTGTACTGGGCTTCACGACCGCTTTCGTTGCACTCGGAGCGACGGCTAGCGCACTAGGAAGTCTCCTCAGCGCGTACCAGTTTCAGTTGCGTCAAATCGGTGGCATCTTGCTCGTCATCATTGGACTACACCTGGCGGGTATCCTCAAATTGCCCTTTCTCTACTGGCAGAAGCACTTTGAATTTCATCCCACTCGTCCCAATTATTTGATTTCATTGGTGATCGGTATGATTTTTGCTATTGGCTGGACCCCTTGTATCAGTCTCCTGCTCGGCTCGATCCTGGGCCTCGCGGCCAATGCTGCAACATTAAGACAAGGGGTTATGCTGCTCCTGTTCTATTCGCTTGGTATGGGTCTTCCGTTTCTACTACTTGGACTCGGTCTTGACTGGGCGAGTCATGTGTTGAAGCGTCTTCAACCTCATCTTGGAAAGATTGAAATTGGCACAGGGGCTGTCATGATTGTGATGGGAGTGATGATCTACTTCAACTGGCTTGCCTACCTGAACCGCTATTTTACCCCTCTCATCAAAATATGATGAATGCAATAAAAGTACCTCTCGAAAGGATAAGACCTTGATACAAAGGGATGAGCATAATGGAACGAAAGTAAAATCATGTGGATACTCCTCCTAAGAAGGCTCGCAGAGATACTATTACCCTCGGTGCTACTATTGCCAGTGCCGTTACTCTATTTGAACTTTGAGGGCACTCCACACTTCTTCCTACATACGTTCGTGGGCCAGCAACTTCAAACGCTCCAGGAGATACTACCTGAGGTAGAGATGCAAGGTGTTGTCGTCTTGATAAGTATCGACTGATACCTCGGCAGTTCAGCGAGCAGTTGCGCAAGATCTTCATCTCACCTACCCTCTGCTGTCAGAGGCTCATACGCCTGCTCATGCCGGTGTATATTTCATGATAAGATTCGCGTAATCATCTGACACAAAAATGTTTCCATGACTATCAATGCCCAATCCTTGCGGCTCGATATACCCCTGGCTCCCTAGAGTCTCACGCTTGCCCGTCACTAGGTTGAGACGGATGAGCGAGTGAATGGAGGGTTCGAGATCGATTACCAAAACATTGCCGTATCCATCGGGTACGACATCGTCTGGCATGCCAAAGCCACCGATACGTGTTTTCTTTCCATCTGGCGTGATGCGCCAGATAGCGTTTCCACATTCATCAGCGATGAAGATGTTTCCCTGATTGTCTACTCCTGCACCAACAGGCCGTACAATACCTGATGCCAGAAGCGTGAATCGTTTGCCATCCAGGCTCATACGGTATACATCACCTGTCGGACTATCCGGCACAATAACCGTGTTCGTGGTAGGATCAAGCGCGATGCCATCTACACCGTGCTTACAATTGGCAGTACTCGGTGTGCCCGGCAGCGTTCGCAAGACAGTAGGTGTTTGCGCGCCAGGAGCAAGAGAGACAATCTGGTTGGAGTCTTGCTCCGAGAAGATCAATGTTCCATCTGGCAAGGTGATAAGACCCTCGGGTCCATTCGTATCTTTCAGCAGCAGTGTGACCGAACCGTCTGCGTTCAATCTGCTGATAGTTTTATTAATTTCGTCACTAAACAACAAATGCCCTTGTTGATCGAAGATCAAATCATCAGGTCGTCCCGCTCCTCGTAACACCACCTGCGCAGTGTAGCGTTGCGGTGCCACTTTTAGGAACGCTCGTCGGGGAAGGTTTGGCGGTAACTGTAGGTGAGCTGATAGACGTGCGAGAAGGCGCGGCGGTCGGTTTGACGGGTCCAGTTGTCTGCTGAGGAGACGACTGAGTACAAGAGGCCGAGAGCAAAAGAAAGAGAAGTAAGTATGTACCTATAATGCTAGTACGCCGATCTAACATGTTGTACCTTTCCAGTAATCTTCTTATCGAGTTGCTGTAGTAGCATTATTGAGATATACAGGACAGCCACGGCGAAGAACGCGTATACGCAAGAGCAATGTCACACTTAACAGCACAATAGAGGCTATACCCAGGAATGGTCGCAAAGGATTGAAGAATGTCATTGCTCCACTTATGCCGAGCAGCAAGACTATCAACTTATTACAAATAGGGCATCCAACTGAGAAAAAGGAGAGGAGCGTTCCGGCTACTGCACGAGCACCTCCTGTACGTGAGTTTGTTGATGCCTGTGCTGTTGGTACTCCAGGGTAGAGCGTCACAAGTGCCATGACCGGTCCTATCAACATTACTGATATGCTCCAAATCACGTAGTCCTGGAGACTTGTGGGTGTCATCCGACTGAAAAAGTGATTGGGGATTAGGACCGTTGGGATGCCAATAAGCAAGGCCGCACCCAGTGTGTAGAGCGCTGAGAGTCCCCAGAAGCGTATTCTAAACATACATGTCCTCCTCATAGGCTAGAGTGTCAGCACAGAGACGTTCTTGTTATCTTGCCTCTAGTATTATACTATAACCTACCATGCAATGGAATACGAGCGGTGATAGTAGAGCAATGCGTTTCTTACTTAAAGTAATGAAGAGAGTGCGATGAGACGAGATTGATGAAAGAGGCATGGGCGATCTTTTTCTCACATAGGCCTATCATTCAAGCTGGAGCAGAGTGAATGCCTCAGCAAGTGGTAGTCTGGTGATCTGACCAATGGAGATGGAACTGCCCACGGGATGTGCAACGAGATGACAAGAAGCAAGCAAAAAGACAGGCGAAAATCCGATCATGAGAGGTCAATGGAACAACCGCCCTTCCCTCAACGTCTCCTTCATTAGCAGGTATCTAAGCAAAGACGCTAGAGGAGTCAAACCATGAGAAATATTTCCGGAAGAATACGAAGCATCACACCGACACTGCTTGTTGTTCTGTTGCCCTTGCTTGGGCTGGTGAGTTGCACCTCTCCAAACACCCAAAACGTCGTGATTGACTGGGTGAACTTCATCCGCTTTGGAGGGACTACCTATCTCGCCGCACCCACCAGACCAGGACGGCCCTTAACAGAGAGTGATCTCGGACCAGTGTTCGCGACAGTCACATTCAAGCTCGAGGGCAATGTGCAAAATCCGGGGTATCAAAGCAGGGATGGAGACGCGGCCTTCCTCGATGCCGGGACAAAGGTGTATACCGTGAAGGGCTACAGCCCTACCTTTCGACTCGCCGCACATAAGAACAACGCTTTCACCCTCTACGAGGCAGACACCAATCCCCATGCCAGGAAAGGTGCCGATCTCCTCGACATCGGTGGGAAGGTGCAATATATAGGGATAGTGAGCGACCAGGACGGCGTGACCGAATTGGGCGCCATCAAAGACCCAAAGCGGGTGGCCGCGCTGGTCGCCATGGTCCTGGAAGCCCCCATAGATCAAAACCGTCAGGGAGGTCATAGGCAATATTTCATTGCTTTTCATCTTGCCGATGGCACAGTGGTGACACGGGCATACTGGCTGGATACTGGTGAACTGGCTCGCGGCATTCTACTGCCCAAAGCGTTTGGGCTTGCCATCAAGGCAGCATTACCAAAGTAACTGGACAGGCACGCGGATCTCCCTACGAGATGGCAGGAAGGAAGTAAATCAGAGAGACATGACACCTCACCGAAAAGCTTTCTGTTGCCAGTTCCTCCTTGGTTAGCCCGTGGCCAGAAAAGAAGGAACCCCACAGACGGTGATGCGCATTTGTGATGGTTCCCCTGTTGATCGTTTTCAGGAAAAAGAGGTGAGCCCTTTTGAGGTCTTCCTGGAGATAGAAAAAGCTTTCGCCAGGAAATAGCTCCGGGGCAACGAACCGCCGGGTAAGATTTTTGGTGGAGCAATGCAACCCGCTCCTTCCTTATTTCCCCTTACCGTCTCACCGAGGGCCCTAACCGCTGGCCTTGCTCTTCCCTTGCTCATTTGTGCTACATGTGCTACACTCTCTTCTTAAGAGTGGTTCTCTATTGTTTGTTTTGTAGAGATGATCTAACAGTAGCGATAAGGAGACGAAAGAAATGCGACGCGTCCGAGTCCTTGGAGTCGTTCTATTTCTGTTGGGTCTGTGGGTGTTCCTGGCCCCCTTCATTGGCCCGGCAATACACCTGTACTTGGTTCCCCCGTCAATGCATATGGGCATGATGCATATGGGAGGAGGGATGAACATGAATGCTGTGGTGCTCAACCAAGCGATGGTGTTTTTCAACTTCCTGCCAGGTGTAATACTTATTCTCCTTGGCATCTACCACATCTTCAGGGGTCCGGTTTCTGTCTCGTCTTAGCTCTATTTCCTTCGGGAGATGCGGCAGGTATGGATAGTGGCGCAGAACCTTTTGATTGTTGTGTGAACTGAACCTCGAGGAGGTAGAGCGCAGCTCGTCGCTGTAATGGTAGCCTTTGGAATTGTCTTAACTATGTTCAGTTGTATGTAAAGCGCGTGACTATTTGAGTTGTAAGTGCTACCTTTGTGACAAAGGTAGTCGATTCTGAAGAAAGGTAATAGACATGGCTGAAACGGCTGAGAAGGTTGTAGATTACACTTCACTTCCTGAAGGTTCGACGAAGTCGCGAGCCTGGACGGGTATCGCAGCGGGGCTCATCTCGACTGGCTGTTGAGGGACGAGCGCTGTCACTCTCGGTTTGATGGGAGTGAGCGCTGGATCCCTGTCAGGGGTCCTCGGAGGATTCGGGAGTTTTCTCAACATGCAGTTCTTAGCGTTGTCCGGGCTATTGCTAAGCACCCTCATTCTCCTCGGTTTCACGTACTTTTCGGTACGGCACTTCAAGTCACATATGTCTGTGGACGCCTTCAGGCATCTCTACATACAGAGATTACTCCGTACTGCCGGTTGGGCCGTGGGAACCTATCTCGTCTCGTTCATTCTGATCGTGCCGATTGTAGACCTCATCCTTCACAACCTCCACGTGAAGGGCTTCTAATAGGAAAGGAGATAGAGATATGGCCGATACAGTAAAAGGCACCCAGCTACAGCCGCAGATACAGCCTCAACCAGTTCCACTTCCTGGAGTGCAGGAAGGTTTTTGTGTCAACCGGGGAGCAGTCGCGTCTATCGGGTTCTTCGCCGGTTGGCTGCCAGTCACTTGCTGTAGCATTGGCTTAGTACCTGCCGTACTCACCGGGCTCGGCCTGGGTTCTGCTTACTTTGCGGTGGGCAAGACATTGCTCTTTGGGCTCGGATGGACGCCGATTTTGGCGCTCTTCTCTATAGCCATTGTGCTGATTGCCAGCTACTTCGTCGTCCGTCCGGCATTTGCGAGCTATTCACGGGAGGTAGCCACCCGCTCTTATTGGCGGACAGCCGCTCTTATGGGTCTGGTAGCTGGCGTAACATTCATCCTCTGGATGGAACTGATCATGCCGCTCCTTTTCCTACTGGGTGTTCCGATGGGCGCCCTCTTTGGCAGGTAAAAGCAGCGAGCGACACGGGGGGACACATACCTGTGTCCCTCATCTCTCTATGTCCGCCCACTATACGTTCCGGGGTCGAATGTCTTACGCTGAGGCGTTCCGTCCAAAGTGCCTCGCTACCTCCCGCCAGTATAGCAAAGATGAGGCTAGCTTATTGGGTGTTTCGATGAGTGCCCTCAACGACATGTGAGAACAATGAAGGGGTAGAGACCTGTGTCCCCTCATTCTTTATGATGAGAGGCCCATCTTGGTCCGCGTTCACCTCCACCAGCACGCGGCCACCTCCAGAGCGGAAATCTCCAGCCACGACCCTCATGGCCAGCATATCCTCCAGTTCCCGCCGAATCAACCGCTTGAGTGGCCGAGCACCATATTCGATGTCGTATCCCTTTGACGCCAGCCAATCGCGTGCAGCCAGGCTCAGTAGCAATTCGATCCTGTATTCTGTCGCCAATCGCTCCTGCAATCGCGCTACCTGGATGTCGACCACACGCCGGATCTCATCACGCTTGAGGCGATGGAAGACAATGAGTTCGTCGATCCGGTTCAGGAATTCGGGCTTGAACTGAGCTCGGACGTCCTCCATAGCACGTTCCCGAACCTCTTCTTCGGATGCCTCGGAGAGTTGGATGATGTGTGCTGAGCCACAGTTAGAGGTCATGATGATGACTGCATGGCGGAAGTCGACCGTCTGGCCGAGACCATCAGTCAGGCGTCCGTCCTCCATAATCTGAAGCAACAGGTTGAAGACATCCGAATGAGCCTTCTCCAACTCGTCGAGAAGAATAATGCTATACGGTCGCTGGCGAACCGCATCAGTCAGCTGGCCTCCCTTGTCGTAGCCGACGTAGCCGGGGGGTGCCCCGATGAGGCGGGCGATCTGGTGCCTCTCCATGTATTCAGACATATCAATTCTCACCAGTGCGGCTTCGTCCTGAAACAGAATCGTTGCGAGAGCACGGGCCAGCTCGGTCTTGCCGACACCTGTCGGTCCGAGAAAGAGGAAGGTACCGACCGGCCGACTCGGATCAGCGAGTCTGGCACGCACTCTCCGTACAGCGTTCGCGACCGCAGTTACAGCCGCATCCTGCCCCACCACCCGCCTGTGAAGCACCTCCTCCAATCTGGCGAGACGAGCGGATTCCTCGGCGAGCAGATTCTGGAGCGGAATTCCAGTCCATCGTGAGGCCACTGTCGCCACTTGCTCGGGGCTCACAATCGCACTCTTTTTCCCTGTAAGTCTAGCGGCGGCGGCAGCCTGATCGAGCAGGGAAAGGGCGGAATCTGGAAGTGCCCGCGCCTTGAGGAAGCGCCCAGCGAGATGCGCAGCGTGTTCAAGTGTTGGAGGAGGAATTGAAACGCCGTGATGAACTTCAATATCCCCAACCCAGGACTCAAGCATCTCGAGAACCTGAGGATGCAGCGGCTCATCCAGCTGAATCGCCTGAAACTGTGCCTCCACCTGGCGCTTGAGTTCGGTATGTCCCTGTAGCAACTCACCGTCGGCAGTAGCCAGGGTTGGAGTTTCCGATGACTCGATCACTGCCCCGAAGAGCCGAAGGAGATCCACTCCTCCTACTGAGGCAGTAGTAAGAAGAGCGGGAAGGTCGTCAAATACGAGCACAAGTGAGCCGTGATACCCCTGAAGTTCGTGGACCACAGCAGCAGCCCGCTCTTCGAGTTGTCCGCGCACGCTGGCACCAGCAATCAGGGCCCGCATGTTGAGTTCCACCATCCCCCGGCCCGAGAGCCCGGCAGGTGCGGTACCCAGAGCCATTCGCCGCGCCACCTCGACGACTACGGCGGTCTTGCCCACACCAGGACGGCCCAGGATGAGCGCGTTGTTGTGCCGCCACCGGAGCAACACCTCGAAAACCTCTGCGATCTCGGTCTCACGCCCAACCATGGGACGTGCAGCGACAGCCATCCTCGTCAGATCCCGGCCATAGTGACTGAGGATGGGACCAGGAACGGGAAAATTTGCCGGGCGAACCAGCGATCCACCGCTGTCGCCCTTCGGAAACAAGCTCCATGATCTTTTCATTGTCACTTTCCTGCTCTAGGAGGTTGAGGACCCCTCTCTCTCCCTGAAACTTTTAGCAAAGAGAGGATAAAATCTGCGGCTGCTTGCAGTGAAACATCTGCGGCAGTATCTCCATTATAGCATGATTGTTAGATGCAACGCCTGTCTCTGATGATTTTGCAGTTGCCTTACCTATGTTGATACAACATACGAAAATGATGGATGTGCTACAATATGTAAAGAAAGCCACTTTCTAAGTGGACACCGTTGTTCCCCACAAGGGAGAAGGAGTACAGCTATGATGGGTGGCTCTGGAATGTTCGCTATGATGCTTTGGATGCCGATGGTAATGCTGCTCGGCTTTGCCCTGGTGGTGGTAGTCATCTGGCTAATTGTACGTTGGCTGAACAATCAAAAGACTCCAACGATGCTATACACCCGGCCGCCGCAGAACTCTTATCAAACATATGAGCAAGGATATCAGCCACAGCAGCAGACACTCGAAACCTATCGAGAAGGTGGCGAGCAGTATCACTACCCGCAGCCACAGTATGAACAACCACAAGCACAGTATCCACAAGAACAAGAGATGCCGCCGCAGCAGTAAGTCTCTAGAAATCAAGCACCGATAGAGCAGGATCAGAGTGATTACAAAGTCATGTGTGCTGGGTCGTAAGTGTACAGGCCAAGTTCTATGGTTTGTACAGGAGAACAAATATGCGAGATGCCGTGGATGATGTGCTGGATGCTGTCAATCGTGATATGTACGTTCGGCAACTCGATGGACAGATGCTTCCACAGACATCTGCGCTGGAAATCACTGCCACCATGCTGCGCCTGCTGGATGTGCGGCCGACCATGCATGTCTTAGAGATAGGTACAGGGTCTGGGTACAGTACAGCTCTCCTTGCACACCTCGTTGGCCCTGCCGGGTCCGTTGTTTCGCTCGACGTTGACTCAGAACTCACTAGGCGTGCAATCCGATTGCTGTTGCGTGAGAGACTCCATCAGGTAACAGTAGCTGCAAGGGATGGTCGTGTTGGGTACCCATCTGCTGCTCCATTCGACCGTCTCATAGTATGGGTAACAGCGGACATGGTACCAACAGCCTGGATCGAACAAATGTGCATCGATGGTCTGATTGTTGCCCCCATCAAGCTTGTACCCCTCGCAGGACCTGGTATTGCTGTGGTCTGCGGGCGAATCAAGTCTTCTGGGAGCTTTGTTGGAGAGCGTATCATTCCAGGGACATTTGCCCCGTTGACAGCCGCCCCCCTTCACTACTGGTATGGCCCTGCTAGTGAGGCCGATGTCGTGATCGAGGCGGGTGGACAGCTTTTGGCTTGGGTAAGTGCAGCATGGCTGCGTGGGCACGATAGGAGTGCGGACAGGTTGCACATCGTCCGCAAGAGGCGGACGATAGTGCCACAGTCTAGTCCGTTGAACCCTCTCGAAGACGCCAAGGGTTTCTGGGCGTACCTTTTGGCAGCCCGTCCCACTAGCTTGACAACGGCATGGACACAGGACAATGGATTAGCCTTTGGGTGTAGCCAGCCTAGGAGTATTGCATTGTTGTCTCTCAAGACGTCAGGCTGCGTTGAGGCAGGGGAGCATAGTGTTGCTGATGTAGTTGAGCACTGGATCACAGAGTGGCGTGCCGTCGGGTGTCCAGGCTTCGACCAGCTGCAACCGCTTGCCGAGCGTGGACCGAATGGCTTGCGCGTACAGGCGACAATGAGAAACATCTGAAAGGAGAGAGCAAACCATGTGGGCTGTACTAGCACTCAGGACTACCGTTCTCACATCTGTGCTCCCGATTCTCAATAAGCAACTGTTACGCGATGCACGCCCGGCACTCGTGGCTTGGGCCATCAATACATTCTCGCTCCCGCTCCTAGCAGTAGGCACGTTCCTTCTCACGCAATGCACAGTTGAGGGATTACCAGGCAGAGTGTCTCTCTTGCACAGGACACTTGCTACAGATAGATACAGTTTTTGTTGTCGGACTCCTGGCTTCAGCCGTACTCAACTGGGCAGCCCCCCTGCTCTCTACGTATGCGTTGTCTCGGGCCGATGCTTCGGAGGAAGTGATGAACCGAAGAAAATTTACCATCGATGTGCTTTTGGGGCTCTCCCAGCCAACAACTCGCGTACCTCTCCATCTTTCACCCGATGGAAGAAAGCTCGTTGTGAATACGCAGTCTTGCAGACGAGAGAATGATCCTGGCGGAGACCGTAGTTACACAGCCAGTGGCATTCCCAGAGAAATGGTGGGCAGCCGCATTCTTGTGGTGGACACCGTCACCGGCACGGTCGAGGAGCCGTTTCCCGCTGGGAGCAGCAGTTGGGGAGCACAGTGGTCGCCTGATGGGACGAAGCTCGCTGCATACATTCGAGACGAGGGAGCACCATGCCTGGGTTTATGGGAGCGAACGAGCGGAAGCTATCGGCTGTATTCGCATGTCCTTGTCCGGCCGTTCTTCGGTTTTGAAGTGCCGAAATGGACACCTGACAGTCAATCGCTCCTGCTCAAGCTCATCGCAACGAGCGTGCAGAACAAGCGCGAGATGGTGGAAGAAGCAAAGGAGAGACATACGGGCCCGGCCACTGTTTTCTCTTTTATCCCCGAACTTGAGCAAGAGAGCGGTCCTCTGCCTGGCTCGGCAGACGGCTTCATTTGCGATCTTGCTCGTGTAGACATCGCAACTGGGGCAGTACAGCAGCTGGCTGAGAATTGGAGGCTGATCGGCTGGAAAGTCGCCCCTGATGGGCATGCGGTTGCCGTGATGCGCTACACGGAAGCTGACCAGAAGCTCCAACAGTTCTACTATGACCTGACCGTGCTGTCATTGCACGATGGCAGCCCCCGCCTGCTCGCACGTCGAGTGCCGCAAGGCGGGGGCGTTGCCTTCAACTGGTCGCCTGACAGCCGCTTCATTGCCTATATTACCAAGGAACGCGGAACCAGAGACCGTCTCTTTGTGGGGCTTCGCCGTCTTGGAAAGCAAGTGGAACTGCGGCACTACAAGGGGGAAGGACACTGGCCGGGAAGGTGGAGCGAGCGTAGTTATCGGAACCTGTGTGAGCGCGTGCTCGCGTGGTTTGATGAACAACTCAACAGGTGAGAGGTCTAGGTGCCGGGTGTAAATGTGAGAACTCCCATGGTGGAATCTGTACAATGATTCTGGTCAAAAAGTGTCTCACTCGTTCTGAGATGAGTTTTGAGGCTATCCTCTCAAGAGAGGCAGGAAGCCCTACCATGCGACTTCGATGGGCTCATGAAACGTTCTTTGGGGTGCTTGCTCACCAGAATAATTGTGCAGATTCCACCATGGGAATTCCAAAATTTACACCAAGGAGCCAAAGCCAAGCCAAGGTGGAGATCAGCCACCAAGCTGCTGCTGTGGTAAGAAGATGCAGAAGAAGAGCTAGCACTATAAACCGAGGTGGTTTCACACGATAGCGAGGTGGAGCCACTTCGGTGCTCTTCATCATGTAAGGTAGAAAGCTATTGCTTAAAAAAGTAAAGTGATAAAAATATTATGTTTTCTTTTCGCCGCGTTATTGTCCCATACGTCACCATTATTCAGAACAGACACTACTTTCCGCTCTGGCTTGGGCAGTTGATTTCCAGCCTAGGGGATACTCTCAACTACATTGCACTTGTGATCTATGTGTATAAGCTGACAGGCTCAGGATTTGACCTTTCCAAGTTATCTATTTTCCAAATCATTCCCATTCTCATCATTTCACCAATTGCAGGGGTCATTATTGACCGATTTCATCGAAAGAAGGTACTGATTGCAGCAGATGTGGTACGGGCACTGCTTCTCCTTGGTCTTGTCTTTGCACCAAATGTGACCGCTATTTATGCTCTTGCGATGCTTATTGCTATTGCAACCACCTTCTTTCGTCCAACCGTCCAAGCCGTTATCCCCGCTATTGTGAAAGAAAATGAGCTTCTTGCTGCAAACTCTGTTGCCTGGTCTACAGAACAGTTAGTGCAGATTATCGGTTCTGCCATTGCAGGCGGACTTATTCTCTTCATTGGCCCGAAAGCCGCCTTTGTGTTCAATGCGGGTACGTTTCTTTTTTCCGCTCTTATGATTTCGACCATGCAGGTTCCCGAAGTCTCGCTTCCTGAGAGTGAAAAGAAAGGCTGGCGTCTGTATTTAGGGGAAATGCGTGATGGGCTAAAGTACGCGCTGAAAGACGCGTTTGTTTCTCGGTTCATTATCGTGCAAATGATTGCTTCACTTGCTGTTGGAGGGACATCGGCACTGCTGGTCGTGTTATCGCAGAAGCATCTGAAGCTTGCGCCTGCTGGCTTTTCAACGCTACTTCTTGTCATTGGCATTGGTGCGCTGCTTGGGCCATTTTTGCTTGGATTATTCACCCAGAACTACAAAAATATGAAGCTGTTATTTGTTCCCTATGTCATTCGCGGGATTGGTGACATTCTCATTGCGTTGGTAGCGTCGTACCCATTTGCGCTATTTCTGCTGTTTGTGTATGGACTCAATACATCAACAGGTATGGTGGTAAACAATTCCATTATGCAATCAACCGTACCAGATCGTGTGAAAGGGCGAGTATTTACGCTCATGGACATGACTTGGAGTATCATGGAAATTGCATCAATTGGTCTTGCTGGTTTGCTGGCAGATGCCATCGGCATTCGCGCCGTCTATTATCTTGGTGGCTCTTTGCTTATCTTCGCTGGCATCCTGGGGTTAGTCCTTCTTGGTCGATATCAATTCGAACACACAAACGCATTGGGATAGGACTAACGATATTTACTTTTGACTTTGCAATCGTCCTGCGTTGAGGCACTTGGTATCTTGACATCTTACAGTGCAATACAGTACACTAGAGAGCGGTATATGTAAAATACATATAGGTAATTCACATATAGGGACAAGAGATGCTGCCGTTGGACCTGAAAAAACTGAAGCGACTCAGAAGCTAAGAACTCTGTATTCGCAACTTGCTGTGATGATGTTTAGAGCACGTGCAGAAAGAAGTAAGCAGTGGCTGATAATAACAACGAGCGCATTGTGACAGTTGCAAAGCAGCTCCAGAAGACAGATGAGCAATCCCGTACACCAAGCGAGAAAGAGCAGCCGAAGCGGGTACGAGTGCATAGCAGCATGTACCTGGAGCGGGCCTTACTTGATCGGCTTGATGAAGCATATAAAACGACCAGCCACGAACTGTACCCGCTGGAAGTGCGCAAGTCTACGTTCATAGAAGCCTGCATCGCCTATGCCCTCGACCACCTTCCCGACATCAAAGCCCTCTTGCGCGAGAACATGTCAAGCCCTGAGCACAACTCGCTCGGAGAATGACTATGCGGTGGACGAGGTTCCACTGTGCTCTCTCTTCTTGGAATTTGCTTGCCTTCACTTCGGTGCTGCAATTGGGCTACACCCAAAAGACCAAAGAAAAGTCTCGCGGACAGTGCGAGCGATATGGACATGACTTGTAGAACCTCTTAGAACCTCTTTTGAGGCCGATACAATGCCTACACGCTCATCACGCAACTCGAAGCCTTGACACCTCTCAATACGAGGCAGTATATTACTTCATAGTATATGTGAATTACATATAGAGAATGTGCTACTACTGACAAGAGGTACTGTGGTTGGAACTGACTGATACGATCGTACCGGTACTCGCCAAGAGCAGCTCATCCCCTTGCCAGTGCAGTGAGGAACAACTCAAGGGTTCGTGCAACTCTGCCTTCTGTTGTTGCTCTTCCAGATTCCACTGCGACGATATAATCTCCTGCAGATGTTCAAGCGTTGCATCCTAGCACAAAAGGGGCGATGTGTATGAGTCGTGCGAGAAAAACCATCCGTCAACAGCTTGACTATCGCCCGGAAATTGCAGGGTGGTTTGAGGAGACGAAAGCCCTGTTCAATCGGGTCACGGCCTTCTACTTCGAGGTGATCGACGCCCATCCCGAAGTGTTGAAGTTGGACGGGAACGGGCCCCGGGACACTCTTGAGCGCCTCACCCACCGCACGAAAACGAATCCTGAACCGGCCATGCCGCTTGCGGCAGTAGCCGACAATCTCCCGGCACTGATGCGGCGGACCGCTATCCAAGCGGCATTAGGGGCGGCCCATTCCTTCCACTCTAACCTTGCCAGGTGGCACAGGGAAAAAGAACAGGCTTTGGGCAAGGGCAAGAAGTTCAGGAAGCGGCCGCCTGTTGCGCCCCGTCGCTGGAATGCATCGTTCACGTTGTATGCCGGGATGTGGAAAGAGCGCACTGCCAACAGCATTCTGCTCAAGCTCTGGACGGGGACAAGTTGGTGCTGGGTGAAGCTTCATGTGCTGGGCCGCGAGATCCCTGAGGATTGGGAAGCGGGGAGCCTGCAGGTGGTACAGCACGGCAAGCACTGGTGGCTGCACACCTTTGTTGAGAAGGACGTTTCCAATCCCGGTACGGTGAAGGAACAGGTGATGGGCACGCCCGCTACGCAGGTATGCTCGGTCAAGTTGAGCGCGAGCGAGGCCCTGGCGGTCTGTACGATCCAGACAAGGGAAGGCACGGCACTGGCGACCCGCTTCATCGGAGGCGGACGCCGTTTGAACGGCCTTAGGAAGTCCTTGCTGGGGCGGGTGGCACGCCGCCGGGCCGATACAGGCATCATCGCGCTCGGGGAAGCTGACAATGCCCACCTGTGGGCCAAGGTGCGCAATCTCGATGAACAGGTGGCCCACCGGACCAGCCGACGCATTGTGGAGTTCGCGCGGGCGCACGGCGCAGCCATAGTGGTATTCGAGCATCTTCCTCCCCATCACCTAAAGAAGGGGACCTACAGTCAGAGGGAGAATGAGAAACGGGCGTCCTGGTTGTGCAGCAGGATCTACCGCTACAGCCAGTACAAGGCGTGGGCCGAGGGGATGGTCACCTGTCGGGTAACCTCCCGCCAAAACAGCCGGGAGTGCGCCAACTGTAAATCCCCAGTAGCCAGGTATAGCGAGGGCCAGGCCGCTTCAGGCTATACCCCCGGCGCGCCCCTGGTGTTCTGCGAGAAGTGTGGCATGCGCGGGAACGCTGACCGCAACGCCAGCCTCAATATTGGGAAAAGGCTCTTTGCCCGCTACCAGAAACAGGAAAAGCCTCAAACTCGCCCGCTTGCGGGAAGGCTCTCGAAAGAGAGGGGTGTCCCAGTCTCCGAAGGAGCCGAAAGCGGGGGAAGGCCACGCACCGAACCCGCAAGGCAGGGGGAAGGGGACGGGCATGGCGCCGCCCAAGGCCAGAGGCGTGGTGTGGCACGCACTGGTCAGGTATTCCTCGCTGAGTACGACCCTGTGGAGTAGTGGCTTGGCCACACATACTTTTGGGTGCGTGTACGCAGGAGTGCCAGAAGAAGCCGCGGCACGCGGCGGAGTGCCACTTGGTGGTAACGCGTAGAGCGATAGCTATCTGTTAGGAGTATCGATTCGACTCTCCTTAATTAGAAATAGCTTGTGCTCGGCGGTTTTCAAGCCTATACTGTAATCCGTCCAGAGGTGAGGACGTATTACATAGTAGAGCTGTTTTGCACAAAAGGCGACACGAGACGTAAATGCGCTGTTGATGAATGACATGCATAAAAGTGTTTGCATGTGATTACATTCGCGTCCTGTACAGCACATCGCGTCGTGCCGATCTGCGATCCGAGGTAGTAGGTGCTTTACCCCAACCTCTGTTGTTTTTTCTGTAGGAAAGGATATTGTATTGTGAAAATTGCGATTGTAGGCAAGGGCGGTTCGGGCAAGACAACGCTCGCGGCTACCCTGTCGCGCCTGCTCGCCCGGCGTGGTTTCTCGGTCGTGGCGATTGACGGCGATCCCAATCCGAACCTGGGGATGGCCCTGGGTGTTGCAAGCCCAAAACTGGCGGCGCAGCACAGCCTTCCGCGCTCAATCCTTGAGGAGCACGCTGATGCGTCGGGTAAGTCACACATCGTGGGTCTGGCGGAATCCATGCAGACGATCAACGCAGAGCATGGAGTACCTGCGCCCGATGGCGTCACGTTGTTGATGAATGTGCAGCTCGAGCACGGGGGTGGAGGCTGTCTCTGCGGGGAACATATCACTGTGCGTGATATGCTGGGGCACCTGGTTGAGCAAGAAGGACAGTTCACGATCCTCGATATGGAGGCATCGGTCGAGCACATGGGTCGTGGTACCCCTCGGTACGCCGATGTCCTGCTGATGGTCACCGAGCCCTACTACCGTTCTCTGGAGACGACGGGCCGCCTGGCACCGCTGGCGCGAGATATCGAAGTCAATCAGATGTATGTGGTGGCGAACAAGGTGCGAGGATCACGGGACGAAGAGGCTATTCGCCGCTACTGCGCCGAGCGGGGACTCACTGTTCTGGTCGCGCTTCCGTTCGATGAAGAGGTGGTGGAGGCGGAGCGGACTGGAACTCCAATCCTGGATGCTGATCCTGAATCGACCTATGTGGGAGTGGTCGAGCAGTTGCTAGAAAGGTTATCGGCTACACGTTGAACATGGTATTCTGGATTTGAGTTGCAAGGACAAAACAAGATTTTTCGTGGCGCATCTGGTGCTTGACATCTTACGGTGTATGCACTACAATCAGGTACATGTAAACTACATATAGAGGATGCGCTACTACTGATAGGAGGTACGCTGTTGGAACCGACTGATGCGTTCGAACCAGTGCTATCTGCAAACAGCTCACCTGCGTGCCAGTGCAATGGGGGACAGCCCAAGAATTTCCTGCAACCCTGTCTCTTGTTGCTCCTCTTTCAGCGGCCGTCGCACGGTTATGATCTACTGGATCGACTGGCTCAATCCGGACTTAGCGTGGGTGCGCCCGATCCTGCTGCCGTCTACCGCACCTTGCGTCAGATGGAGCATGATGGCTTGGTCGTTTCCCACTGGGATCCAAGTAGTCACGGGCCACGTCGGCGTACCTATGAATTAAGTCCCGAAGGCGAAGATCTCCTGCACACCTGGTCCCAGAGTATTCGCCAGAATCGTAAGGTGCTCGATCGCTATCTTGCGCTCTACATGACTAAAGTTGGTCGGAATACTTCCGAAGAAGACCACCTTCTGGGCGAGGATGCGTCGGTGCTTCAGTCACACAAGATGAAAGGAACGTAGACGGAGATACATGCAAAAGTGCCGATGACGCTTTCCCGTCGTGTTGCATACGCAGGAATCCGCCTCTGAAACCCTTGCTTTATCACTTCTTTCCTAACACACACTTTTGCGCCCATCTTCAACAGGTAAACTCACCGTTTACGAGAGCATTGGTGCTCTCTGGTATCCTCTGCTGTTGTTATTTTAGTACAGTGATTGTACGAGGTGAATGATGCGTATTGCAGTAGCCGGAAAAGGGGGTTCAGGCAAGACCACAACTTCGGCAACAGTGGCACGGTTGTTTGCACGCCGTGGCTACTCCGTTACCGCGATTGATGACGACCCTAATCCCAATTTGAGTGTGGCCCTTGGCCTGGGCCAGGAGCAGATCTCGCGCTTGGGACGTGTGCCGCGTGAGGACATTCTTGAAGAGGTGGAAGACGAACAGGGTGCGGCAACGTTGCATCTGAAACGTCCATTTATCGAAGTGCTGGAACACTATGGTGCATGTGGGCCAGACGGAGTGAACGTGCTGGTCATGACCGGTTTGCTTGGCGCGGGACGTGGTTGACTGTGTGGCCAACATGCCACAGTTCGTGGCCTGGTTGGAGAGCTTGGCAGTGAGCGAGAAAAAGACATCACGATGCTCGATATGGAAGCTTCCATAGAGCATCTCAGTCGTGGAACCTTGCGTCATGTGGATATCTTGTTGCTCATCACGGAGCCGTACTATCGTTCCTTAGAAACACTGGGCCGTATGGCACCGCTGGCGCGAGAACTTGGCATCAAGCACATCTATGTCGTAGCGAACAAAGTGCGAGGACCGCGCGATAAAGAGGCCATTCGTCGCTACTGTACCGAGCGAGAACTTGAGATGCTTGCTGAACTCCCCTTTGATGAGGCAGTGCTTGAGGCAGATCAGTCAGGTGTGCCTGTGCTGGATGCCCATCCTGAAGCAACGTATGTCAAAGTAGTTGAGCAGTTAGTAGATAGATTAGCTGCCGTTGAGGTGCATTAAGCGAACGTATGAACGATGAAACGGCGGCAAGATCATTGTGGTGAATTCAACGGGATGCTTATGAAAGGAGCGGCACGATGCAAGAACTCACAATCCCACCTTCTTCCCTTGAGAAGGAGACCGTAGCAAAGCGCGTGGAACCAATAGATTTGCTGACCTCCAGTGCCGAGAGAGAACTGAAGAAAGATCCTGCGGTAGGACGTACAGGTGCTCTGCTGGGTCCGGTTAAGGTCGTACACGCGTACTGGCTGGCTGGCATGAGCTGCGATGGCTGCAGTGTCGCTGTGACTGGCGCAACCGCGCCAAGCGTCGAGGACCTCTTGATTGGGCGTCTGCCAGGTGTACCCCGCCTCGTCCTGCACCACCCGGTCCTTTCGACCGAGTCAGGCGAGGAGTTTGTGAAAAATTACGAACTTGCCGCTGAGGGGAAGCTCAACGCCCCCTACGTCGTGATCTACGAGGGATCGATTGCCAACGAGGACCTGGCGAAGGAAACGGGAGGTTACTGGTGCGCCATGGGTGTCAAGGTCATCAATGATGCCTACGATAGCACGCCGACAACCACGGCGGATTGGTTAAAACGGTTGGCACCGGGTGCTGCCGCCGTCATTGCCATCGGCACCTGCGCCACCTGGGGCGGCATTCCTGCCGCTATTGGCAACCCCACTGGTTCCATGAGCGTCATGGACTTTCTGGGCGAAGATTATCGCAGCGCTCTCGGCCTCCCTGTAGTGAATGTTCCCGGCTGTTCACCCGTCGGCGACAACTTTACCGAGACGGTCGCCACCGTCCTGCTCTTCTTGAATGGCCTGGGTCCACTGCCGGAGTTCGACGAGTTGGGCCGCCCCGCCTGGCTCTTCAACGAAACGGTCCATCTCAAATGCGTGCGTGCTGGCTACTACGAAGAAGGTGTCTTCGCTCAAGAATACGGCGATAAAGAGTGCCTGGTGGAGATCGGCTGCTGGGGCCCGGTCGTGCAATGCAACATCACTTCACGCGGCGCGATCAACCATCTTGGCGGCTGCATGAATACTGGCGGTATCTGCATTGGCTGTACCATGCCTGGCTTCCCCGACCGCTTTGCACCATTCTACAAGAAGGCACCTGGCTCAACCGTATCTACGAGTGCCTCCCGCACCGTCGGCTCGTTCATTCGCCCGCTTCGTCGCATGACGATGCAGTTTCAGAACCGCGAACCGCTCTGGGATAAAAAGCACCATGTACCCAGCGGCTGGGGCAATGTTTCAGAACCTGGACTGTTGAAGAAGGGCGTTCACTACTTCTACGAAAAGTTGCAATCTGTTGGTGCTGAGATGCCGGGCCGGACCAAGCCTGAAGAAAAGTATCGTGGGAATTATGAGGTGCCTGGAGTGCGGGACGAGGAAATTCAGTCTTCTTAAGAAGGAGGGGGTATGACGAAAAAGCAGTTTCTCACCTACTGGTTGAGTGGCATGGGTATCGGAGCGGCAGTGGTTGCCGTCGTCGCTGCCCTCGTGCTGACCATCATTACGACCGCAAGGAGCATCCTCTCTCACGCTACCCATGCTCTGAACACGGCGAATGAGATCGTCACAACGACCCGCCCCATCTGGCAACTGGAGCATACCAACGCAGCCGCGGCTCAGCTTCTAACGGAAGCCCAGGCAATCGAGCGACATGCCACCCAGGTGGCCGATACGCTTGAGAAGCCTGGCATAGGGCAGTGATAGGGGGGTCGGTTGGGTGTTCCCGCGTTTGCAGGGCTACCAGATCTGGAGGGCCCCGGTATCGAACCGGCGGCCAGCAATAGTGTCCTATGGGAGAAGTTTTGATGAAAACTATGTTGAAGCAACCGCAACAGGTCCCGGAAGATACCGTTAACACGTACTGGCGGATCAGCCTGGCGACTGGAGGCGTGGTGATTGCCGTCGTCGCGCTCTTGCTGACTCTTCTCGCGCGTACAGCTGAGCAAATCGAGGCGGGGGTTGGGCAAATCTGGCAAGTCGGCCAACTGATCGCCAATAACACTGTTCACATCTCGCTCCTCGTTCGTACCAATCAGATTGTGACACAAATTTATCAGGCAGCGGGTGGCATCAAGCGGTCGACCGAGCGCATTGAGCGAGCCGTTGTCGGCGATGCGAAGAAATGAGGAGGTGAATCTGTGATGAAGACCATCCGACTTACCATTATTTCGGCCATGGAGGTGCTCACCTTCGCGGGAGCATTGGTCTACTTCCTTAATCGGATTGCCTCCACGCTGGAGCGCATCGGTGGCTCGCCCACCAGCTACCTGGCTAAGCTCAGCTTTGGTCTGAGTGCCATTGAGAAAGAGACGAGTCACCTGGCTCCGCAGGTCACCCAGCTGAACCAGGGTTTGGTGGCACTTGCTGGTGAGCTGGGCACCAGCGACGAACACCTCAAGTCGGTCGTCGAGGCACTCACGGAGGAAAAGGAGGTATCGCTGTGAATCGGGGCGTTGCTACTATCTGGGGTGGTATGCTTATCGCCACCTGCCTGGGAGTCGTACCGATTGTCGTGGTACTCCTGGGTCGAACGCTGAACGCTGCTCGCAATATTGAGCAGTACACCGCGGAAATGCTGAACAGCGGCGTTGGTATTGCCAACAACACGGCCAATGTGGCGGCTCTCAAAGACACTATTTCGGCTGTGCCACAACTGGTGGATGGTGCCGAGTCGATTGCACTCCATATCACCACCATCGAGAGTGTCCTTGCCGCTGACGCCGCACACAATGGTCAGGGCAAAGAGCAGGGGGCGCAGTCATGAAAACGCTCTTGACCCGGCTCACATTGCTGGTCATCGCGGCTGTCGTCGCTGTCCTGGCCGTCCACCTGATTCTGATTGCCGCCTCTCTGCTCCGGGCCAATCGCAATCTGGCCAAGTTGGTTGCAGGCCTCGAGGCTATCCGCGACAACACGACGCCGCTCGACCAGGACCTCTCGACCATCAACGGAGCGGCGAGCACATTGAAAAATCGGCTCGTGACTGTGGACGAGCATTTGCGCGGTATCATCCAACTCGTCCGTGGTTAACGTTAGGAGAAAAATGGCATGTGCTTCAAGAATTTGCCCATTGAGTTCGATGAACAGGGGCGGGCACACCTCAAGGAAGGTGTGCGGGATCCATACGAGTACCAGACGCGGTCGCTCGATGAACAGGCTGACCGCATAAAGGATTTGTTGGCCCGCAATGGCCATATCAAATCGGTTGACTTTGACCCGGTAACCCGCGTGGCTGGTGCGCTGGCATTCCACAGTGTGGTCGATCTGAAAGAGGGCCGTGTCCTGGAAACGAGCTCGATGGCGACGCTATTCCGTGGTTATGAGGTCATCCTCAAAGGTCGGGACCCGCGCGATGCGGCCTTCATCAGCAGTCGGGCGTGTGGGGTGTGCGGCGGCGTGCATTCCTCGACCTCGGCACTGACCTTAGAGATGGCCTTCCCAGTCGTACCACCCCCACTGGGCATCGCTGTGCGCAACCTGCTGCTGGCACTGGAATTCTGGTACGACAACCCGCTGCACCTGTTCTTGCTGGCTGGGCCGGATTACTCGCAGTCCATTGTTGAGACGACTAATCCTGAGATATGGGAAAAAGCCAAGAGGACTCCTGCTCCACACGGCAACGTTCATGGCTATAAAACGATCGGCGAGATCATGGTCGAACTCAATCCCTTGACCGGCACCTTGTACTTGGAGGGATTACAAATGACCCGCGTGGCACGTGAAGCCTACGTCGTCATCGGTGCCAAGTACCCGCACCCGGAGACCGTCATTCCAGGCGGTATGAGTACGACGGTCAGCCTCTCCACCTTTAACGAAATATATTCACGGCTGCGGCAGTTGTTCGACTACGCCAAGAAAACGGTGGGCATCTGGGACGACCTGGTTGATTTCTTCTACGACGTCAACCCAGAGTACAAGAAGGTTGGATTCCGGCCAGCCAACCTGATCGATAGTGGTATCTGGGATGACCCGTTCGCTTACGACGGCTCGTACGAACATTGCAACGAGTGGGGCGAGCGCCGCTGGGCGACACCAGGCGTGATCGTGGACGGCCAACTGGTCACTACCAAGCTCCAGGCACTCAACATGGGTCTTGAGGAGTTCGTCGATCACTCGTTCTATGAAGCCTGGGACGGCCCGCGCTTTACGACCGATCCCGCTGGCAACCCCATCAGTCCGTACCATATGTGGAACAAGGAGACCAAGCCTCGGCCTGCTGGTCAGAACTGGCGCGAGAAGTACTCCTGGTCAACTGCGCCACGCTGGGACCGCCGGGCCATGGAAGGGGAGTGTTCAGCACGGCTATGGAACATAGCCGCCGCGAACATTCTCCCTCACAGACGCTTCCTTGAGCCAAACGGCAGGAGCTTGAAGATACACGTACCCGAAAGCACGCTGCCTGCCATGGATTTGGAGTGGAAGATTCCGGATGTATGGAATGCCTTTGAGCGCAACCGCGGTCGGGCCTACCATCTCGCTTTGACCACGGTTGTTGCCCTGGACAACTGGCTCATTGGGATGGATCTGTTAAAGCAGGGTAAAGACAAGATCCACACCCCGTTTGAGACCCCGCGCAAGGGTACGCAAATTGGTGTTGGCTTCTGGGGTGCTGGGCGTGGCTACCTGACGCACCATGCAGTCATCGATAACGGGGCACTCAGTAACTACCAGATTCTGACACCTTCGACCTGGAACGCCTGCCCGAAGGACCCGTGGGGCAACCCGGGGCCATACGAGGAAGCAGTACTCAACACTCCCATCCTGGAGAATTTTTCCAGCGCGGAGACGTACAAGGGTATCGATATCTTGCGCACCATTCGCAGCTTCGATCCCTGCATGCCCTGCACCACCCATATTCATGTCGATGGGACGGACCGCGTGATCTCGCGGGAAGTCAACACCTGCGCCTGTGGTATCGATGATTGAGATGAGGCGTGTTTTTATCGGTGGCGTCGGCTACACCAACCTGCGTGATCTGTCGGTCGGACCAGTGGTCGTGCCGGAACTTCAGCAGTTGGACTGGCCCGGTGGAGTTGAGATCGACGACCTCAGCCTCGGTGGCCCTATCGCCGCCGTTCACCGCTTTCGTGAGGCTCCGCCCTATGAGCGGGTGGTCCTGGTCGGCGCGGTTGGACGGAGTCGCCAACCCGGGCAGATCTACTGCTACCACTGGGACGGATGCCTCCCTGATCGCGACGAGATTCAGGCGCGTGTCGCTGAAGCAGTCACAGGGGTGATCAGCCTGGACAATTTGCTGATCGTCGGCGGCTTCTTCGGCATCTGGCCGCCGAACGTCGTAGTCGTGGAAATCGAACCACGCGATGAAGATTGGGGGCCGGAGTTCAGTGAACTCATCAAGGCCGCCATCGTCCCGCTGAAACATGCGGTTCGCTGGGCATCGCAGGCACCGTTCGAGCGGCTTTCAACCAGCCCTGATGTTGCCTGGGACCCTGAGCCGCCCTTGAGCAAAGTTTAGGAGGGGAAGCGGGAGGCACCCGCACAAGAGGATGCCTTCCTTAGCCATTCGCCCACCCTATCACGCTGTACACTGTACGCGGTGGAGGAAAAATGACAGAGCAGTCGAACGATCAGGTGAGCCAGATGCAGCCACTTGACGAGCTTTACTGGCGCGATGAGATCTTGCAGGTCATGTACTGGTACTGTGGAGAGGGCTTCGGCGAGACCCTCACTGTTCGTGACCTGCAGACCTTTCTGCCGGCCGATGAACACTTGCTGAGTACACAAATGGAAGGGATGGTCCATGAAGGTTACCTGATGCATGATGGAGAGGCTTCCCCCCCACGTTACGCTTTCACCGCGTATGGTGCGGAAGAAGGAGCGCGCCGTTTCGCCGACGAATTCGCCGGTCTCACCGGTCAGGCACATGGCGAGTGTGGCCCGGACTGCCCACATTGCAAGGGCATCCCACGCGACCGCTGTGTACATTGCAGTGCTGCGTAGATTGTAGCATGTAGTTTCTAGATTGCGCAAAGACTGTTTTGTTCGAAGGAAGAAATGATGACAGGTCAACCCTCAGCAGATCAAGTGCCAGATGAATCCTTGAACCAGGTGACCCAGCAGCTAGATAATCTGATCCAGACCTTCGAGCAGCATCCGATCATCCAGGTGCGCGATCAGGTGATGGAGATGCTGAGCCTGATTGATGCACTTCACCGGAATGGGCTTCAACGGCTGGTTGAAGCCCTGCGTTCCCAGGGGTCAACGCTACTCGATCAGGTGCTGGAAGACCCGGCAGTCCGTACTCTGCTGATGCTCTACGATCTCATGCCACCTGGGCCTCGTGAGCAGGTAGAGCTCGCGCTTGAGACGCTAGGTCCATACGTTGCCGCACAAGGAGTTTCGCTCGAAGTGCTCGAAGTCGCTGATGGCGTAGTACACCTGTGTTTGAGCGGCCTTCACGATGACAACTCGATGACACTTCAGCATACTATCGAGACGGCACTTCGCGAGATCTTCCCTGGCTTCCGCTCCATTGAAGTGCGTGGTCAGGGCAAAACTCCCGCGCCAATACGATCTGAAAAATTTATTCCCTTGCAGCAGATTCGCACGGTCAAGCGTCCAGTCTTCACTTCAGTTGCACCTGTCGAATCCCTGCCGTCAGGCACCTTGAAGGGTGTCGAGGCCGAGGGGAGACGCATTCTGCTCTGCAACCTGGATGGGGATGTCTACGCGTATCGCAACCACTGTTCAGGCTCGGCCTTACCACTTGATGGAGGCCAGTTGAAGGGTTACACTCTCCTCTGCCCCTGGCACAACTGCCTCTACGATGTACGTACTGGCAAGCGCCTGGATGGCGGTAGCGGTCACTTGCCAGTAATACCCGTGGCACTTCGCGATGGAATGATCCAGCTTGCGCTTAATGTCGAGCCTGTGGCACTGCGCGTAGCACCAGCAAAGCAGGGCGGAGGGTGAGCGAATGGCGATGGTGAGACAACATACGAAAGGAGACAACGAGTGCTACATACTGGTTGCTGGCGTGGGCAACGTGCTCCGCGGTGATGATGGCTTCGGGATCACGGTAGTGCAACAGCTTGCCCAACGGCATGACCTTCCCCCCACCGTCAAAGTAGTGGAGGTAGGCATCGGCGGCATCAGTCTGGTCCAGGAGCTGCTTGATGGCTATGATGTGCTGCTGATCGTAGATGCCGTGGATCGCGGTGGCGTACCAGGAACCATCTATCTGTTGGAGCCGGAGGTACCGGATCTGGCGCAGTGGCCCTTCGAGCAACGCCAGGATTTCCTGGCCGATATGCACATGACAACGCCTGCTCGGGCGCTCATCCTGGCCAAGGCTCTGGGCGTGTTCCCCCCCTCCGCCTACATGCTGGGTTGTCAACCAACGACATGCGACGACCTGGTGATCGGGCTGAGTGATCCGGTCGAGCGCGCGGTGGTGCCAAGCGTCGAGCGGCTGGTCGGCGAGATTCGTAAGCTCACAGGCGTGCTGCATATGGCGAGTGAGACGAGCCCACCAGAAAGGGAATGAGCGGTGATGAGGAAGCTATTCACTCAGGCACGCAAACCATTAGAGCAGAAGCCCGCAGTAGACACGACGAAGTGCTACTCTTGCGGGGGAAAGGCAACGGCCAAGTGTACTACCTGCAAGGTAGGCGTATGTGATGAGCACCAGCGCGAGGCACACGGGTGTGGATACTTCAGTGAAACGATCACTACCGCGTGCATTAGGATGAGCAACTGAAGCAATCTGGACAGCAAGTTGCTGCTCGTGTCTCACAAACAGCCAGCTAGTTGAAAGGCACTACACAACAGGCAGCAACAAAGGTGCGGGAAACTGGAAGTGCTCCGGGTGACCTGGCACAGCAATCTGCCGGTAAGGTGAAGCAAACAGGGCAAGACGTTGCCAGGACCATACAGCAGACAGCAAAATCGGCGGAGCAAAGCGAGCAGCCAAGTACAACGATCCCCTGATGAAGGACTGGTAGATCTGACTTCGTAGTCAGCGATAGCTGCCGAATATTCACAGCAACCGAGTAGGTGTACACAAAAAGGAAGGCAGGACACGATGGAGTTCATTGAAGATACAGTTCGGCACCAGCAAGGCGTTGGAGCAACGGCGGAGGCTCGTCTGATCCCCCTGACACCGTTGATCGAATACTATGAGCGCGAGATGGGCGAACTGCCTGGGAGACTGATGATCGCGACGTCCTTTCTGGGCGATGTGCAGCTCATGCGTGATTGGTCGGAGCTTTCGCCCGAGTTTCGTCAAGCGGTCGAGCAGGCCCAGGCACTGGTCGTCTCAGCGATGATCCGCCTCCTGAATAAGCAGGAGGGAGAGGGTTGTGGCTGCGGGGGTGGTGGGGACGACAGCGGCGGCACGGCTGCTGACCTGCAGCGCCTCCTCGATCAACTCTAGAGAAGGAGTCAGGAGTAGCATGCTGGCTGTCACGACGCGCAACAAGCTCCATCACTGGCGCTTCTGCCTGCCAATGCTGCGGGCGAGGCGACACGTCCGGGAGCAACTGGCGACAACGCCTGGACTCATCCGCTACGTCAGCGCTCTCGCCAGCCCAACGGAGTTCATGACGATGACTGTCTGGGAGAATCGGCAGGCCATGTTCAACTTCATGAGTTCGGGTGCCCACGAAACGTTTCTGTGGATGTTCACGCGTTGGTCGGCATCGTTCTGGAGCATGCGCTGGATACCGACATCGGCGGAGGAGGGCGTGTGGGAGGGATTGTCGCTCGCCAATCTGGAAGAGCCGGGTTATCAGATTTCGCGTGACGCGCGTCCTCAGGCCCCCCAATTGCCGTTGACGGAGCAACGGTCAGGGAGAGCCCTCGGCAGGCGATCGGTTGACCCCGGTGGGAGTGGCGTCTACGCCGTCACGGCGTTGGTGGAGGCCGCCAGTCCCAGGCACCTTTGGGCTCTGCTGAGTGCAGTGCGCGAGTTCCGCCGCGAGACCAGCCATTCCCGGCTCCTGCGCTGGAGCATCGGCACCGTCGAGCCTCGACGCTTCTGGGTCCTGACGGTGTGGCAAGACGCCTCCGATGGGGCTGCTGAAGCAGTTTGCGTGCTGCGCCAGCGACTGGGTGCGAGCTGGACGATGTGCTGGGCCGCTGGTGAGTACGAGATCGGCCACTGGAACGGCCTGCGTCTGCGCCAAATAGCCTCGGCACGCAATCGAAAGTCCCGTACGAATCCTGAGACCATCGAGCACACCGGCTCTGATCTTGAATAACACGCAGAAATTGTTGGCACGAAACGAGAGCAAACGAGAGGCGTTATGGTGAACCTTGACTACCACAACCATTGAGCGACAGCGAATGATCGTCCAGGGCATTGTCCAGGGCGTGGGCTTCCGTCCCTTCGTCTACGGGCAGGCGTTGCGCCTGGGCCTGGTTGGCTTTGTGCTGAATGATAGTATGGGGGTGACCATCGAGATCGAGGGCACTTCCGAGGCCCTTGCTGGCTTCCAGCGTGCGCTGCGCGAGGAGGCTCCTCCCCTGGCACGGATCGATTCTCTCGTCACCGAACAGATACCGCTCTGCCATGATGCCACCTTCACCATCGCCCAGAGCCGAATTGGTGCTGGACGCCAGGCCCTCATCTCGCCTGATACTGCCACCTGTGACGACTGTCTGCGTGAACTCCTCGATCCTACAGACCGACGCTACGGTTATTCTTTCATCAACTGCACCAACTGTGGGCCGCGCTTCTCGATTGTCCAGGATGTTCCCTACGACCGCGAGAAGACGACCATGCGCGTCTTCCCGATGTGCCCTTCATGTCGGAGTGAGTACGCCGATCCCCTCAATCGGCGCTTTCACGTCCAGCCCAACGCCTGTGCAATGTGTGGCCCGCGCGTACGCCTGCTCTCTTGGACAAACCTCGCGGTAGAGGGTACTGACCCAATCGTCACTGCGGGGCAGTGGTTCGCTGAAGGAGCGATACTTGCCATCAAGGGATTAGGAGGCTACCACCTGGCATGTGATGCGTTGAACACGGAAGCTGTGCAGCGGCTGCGACACAAGAAACACCGCGAGGCCAAACCTTTCGCGCTTATGGTACCAGACCTGGAGATAGCCCGGCAGCTCTGCCCGGTGAGCGATGCCGAGGCGGCACTCCTCCAGTCACGGCAGCGTCCCATCGTGCTGTTGAACCGGCGTCCCGATTGCCCGGTGGCAGACTCTGTCGCATCGGCTCACAACACGCTGGGAGTGATGTTGCCTTACACGCCACTGCACCATCTGCTGCTGCACGCTTTCACTGCGGCAATACAAACAGATCGATCGGCGGTGCTGGTGATGACCAGCGGCAACCTGAGCGATGAACCTATCGCTTACCGGGATGATGAGGCACAAGAGCGATTGGCAACGATCGCCGACGGTATAGTGATCCACAACCGCGACAGCCACATGCGGTGCGATGACTCTGTGATGCGCATGATTGCTGGCGAACAGCAGTTTTTGCGCCGCTCACGCGGCTATGCGCCGGAACCGATTCCCCTCTCGTTCGACTTCCCTGTGCCGCTCCTGGCTTGCGGCGCTCATCTCAAGAACACCTTTTGCCTGGGCAAGGGGCGGCAGGCCTTTGTCAGCCACCACATTGGCGACCTGGAGACGTTGACCTCGTTCCGCGAGGGGGTCAAGCACTTCGGACGTCTCTTCGATATCCATCCCGAGGCGGTCACCTATGACCTGCACCCGGAATACCTGGCGACAAAATACGCCCTCGACACACACATGCAGCAGAAAATTGGTGTGCAGCATCACCATGCCCATATCGCCAGCGTGTTGGCTGAGCATGGACTGAAGGACCCGGTGATCGGCGTCGCCGCCGATGGCACAGGTTACGGGGAGGATGGAGCCATATGGGGCTGCGAGATTATGGCGGTTTCCCTCCGAGAGTTCGAACGATTGGCCCATCTCGCCTACGTGCCGCTCCCCGGAGGTGAGCAGGCGGTGCGCCAGCCCTGGCGGATGGCGGCTGCTTACCTGGCTCAGGCTTATGGCGAGGCATTTCTGGAATTGGATATTCCCTTTGTACGCGGGTTGGATCGCGCGAAGTGGCACACACTGTCACAGATGATCACACGAGGCATCAACAGTCCGCCGACATCTAGCCTGGGGCGCTTATTTGATGCCGTTGCTGCTCTGGTCGATCTGCGCGGCGAAGTGCTCTACGAGGGTCAGGCAGCCATAGAGCTAGAGATGCAGGCAACACTGGCTGAAAGAACTGAACAAGCCGGTATTTACCCATTCGCCTTTGGAGACCAGGTGCCAGCGACACTGGATGTGGCACCGATGATTCGAGCCATCGTACGGGATATTCAGCAAGGGGTATCAATCCCACAGATCGCCGCTCGTTTTCATCGCTCAATTGCCGGGCTGCTGGCGACGGCTTGTTTTGAGGCACGCGAGCGGACGGGACGAAACGGCGTAGCTCTCAGCGGCGGAGTATTTCAGAACCGATTGCTGCTTGAGCAATTAGTGGCGCGCCTGGAAGAAATGAGCTTCCAGGTCTATATCAATCGACGTGTGCCGCCCAATGATGGAGGCGTAAGTCTTGGTCAGTTAGCCGTTGTTGCGGCACGACTGCAGAGAGGATAAACGAATATGTGTCTTGGTATTCCGGGTCAGATCTTAGACATCGTGGACGACGCGAATTCCATCGCCAAAGTCGATGTTTCAGGTGTAAGGCGCAACGTCAACATCGCGCTGGTGCGTCCTGAGGGCATTGAGCGAGGTGACTGGGTATTGATCCATGTCGGCTTTGCCATGAGCAAGATCGATGAAAGCGAGGCCCAGGAGACGATGAAGGTTCTCCGTACGATGGGCGAGGTCTATACCGATGAACTCAAAATGCTCCAAGACAGCCAGATTGAATGACGAGAGATCGCGATGATGTTATTCAACGATGTGAACCTTGGTAGGGGCATTCCGTCTGAGAGGCAAGGAACGTCTTGGAGATACCCAATGAATGACGAGGTGGATCGATGACGGCGATGGAAGGGAAAGAGCCAGACCTGCAAGCATTGGTTGCGGCGCGTTTTGAGCAAAGCATGTCCGTGCCCGAAGCGTTCTTCACTGCCGAGGCAGGACGGATAGCCGAAACCTGTTGGGCGATGGCACGCCGCTTCCACCAGGGGGGACGACTCCTTGCTTTCGGCAATGGGGCCTGGGCGACTGATGCTCAACACGTCTCGGTCGAGTTCGTGCATCCTGTAATAGTTGGCAAGCGGGCGTTGCCCGCTCTGGCCTTGACCAACGATAGTGCTACGCTCAGTGGTCTGATGGCTCGAGGAGATGCCGACATGCCGTTTGTACGCCAGGTCGAAGTTCTGGCTCGACCTCAAGATATCGCGATGGGCTTCTCGCCAGATGGGCATTGTGCCAACGTAGTGGCGGCCCTGTCTTTGGCCCGGCGAAAGGGCTTGCTCACGCTCGGCCTGACGGGTGGGGATGGTGGGATACTCTCGCGGACAACGCTCGATTTCTGTTTCGTCGTCCAGGCACAGGATCCGATGGTGATACAAGAGACTCACGAAACGCTCTACCACATCTTATGGGAGTTGGTGCATATTTTCTTTGAGCATGAAGGATTATTGAAATGAAAGATGATGGAGAGGTCACAAGCACTACCCAACACAGTGTGTCCCCCTCTCACCTGGCGACTCCGGCACAGGGCGCAATGTATTGCGTCCCTTCAGCCGAGGGGCACTGCGTGTCATGTTCCGACGAAGCGTTACAGGCCCGCGTGCTGCGCGTCGATCAGGAAACCGGATTAGCACTGGTAACAGTGAATGACGTTACAGAAGAAATAGATATTACGCTTGTAGAAAGTGTTGGCCTTGGGGATTTGGTGCTGGTACATGGTGGGGTGGCAATTACCCGCGTAGGTGAGACAAACGATGAATGATTCAGAAGGATCAGAGTATGATCGGCTCTTTTATCCTTTTCTCTTCGAGGGAGGGAAGGCCAGCGTAGAGGATGTATTGGAGCAGGTGCGCTACTCAACACTAGAGAAGTGCCGGGAGGTGATAGCGCTGCGCTGTGCAACGCTCGCACAATCGGCTGAAAAGATTGTTGTCGCTGGTCAGGCAATGGCACGAGCCTTTTCCGAGGGTGCTACCCTGCTGGCCTTTGGCAATGGGGGGAGCACCACGGATGCTCAGGACCTGGTGACCGAACTGCTCAACCCGCCTTTTCCTGACTGGCAACCTCTCCCGGCAATTGCACTGACCAACGATATTGCAGTGGTCACAGCGGTGGGAAACGACGTCGGATTCGACAATATCTTTGCGCGCCAGGTGATTGCCTTTGGGCGGCGAGGTGATATCGCTCTGGGTATCTCGACGAGCGGCAATTCGACCAATGTCCTGGTAGCTCTTGCACAGGCAAAGAAGCAGGGGCTACTCACAGTAGGGTTAGCCGGGTACGACGGCGGGAAGATGATGCACTCTCACAGCGTAGATTTTTGCATCAACTCTCCAAGCGATCACATTCCTCGCATCCAGGAGGCACAGGCAACGGTCTACCACGCTCTTCTGGAAGTTATCCATGCTATATTGAAGAGATCGTAAGACACAATGGTGTTGAAACGCAAGTGGTGGGCATCCGCCGGGAATGGAAAGCCCCCAGAGTTTAAAACTATGGAGGACGCACATGGACATGAAATATGTTGATGAATACCGCAACCCTGAACTCGCGAAGCGTATCTCGGCAGAGATTGCGAAATTGAGCGGTGACCAGCCTCTCAAGCTGATGGAGGTCTGTGGCGGTCATACCCATACTATTTACAAACATGGGATCGAGGACGTGCTGCCGCGCAACATTGATCTTATCCACGGGCCGGGATGCCCCGTCTGTGTCCTGCCCATGGGCCGCATCGATGATGCCATTGCCATCGCCCGGACCGATGGGCTAATTTTTACCACGTTCGGTGATATGATGCGCGTGCCAGGCTCCAGGGGCAGCCTCCTCGATGCCAAGGCGGATGGGGCCGATGTGCGCTTCGTCTACTCGCCCCTCGATGCTCTCAAGCTCGCTCGCCAGTATCCCGATCGCCAAGTGGTCTTTTTTGCCATCGGCTTTGAGACCACTGCGCCCTCGACGGCAGTCACTCTCCTGCGGGCGCGGGCTGAAGGGATCAAGAACTTTTCGGTCTTCTGCAACCATGTGACCATCATACCGGCGATGAAAGCTATTCTTGACTCACCCGACCTGCGCCTGGATGGTTTCATTGGCGCGGGTCACGTCAGCATGGTGATTGGCTTGAGACCATACAACTTTGTGGCACGCCACCATCACAAGCCGGTCGTGATCGCGGGTTTCGAGCCGCTCGATATCATCCAGTCAGTGTATATGATCGTGAAGCAGATAGCCGAGGGTCGGGCGGAGGTGGAGAACCAGTACGCGCGAGTCGTACGCCCGGAGGGCAATGTTAAGGCCCTGCAGACGATGGCGCAGACAATGGAATTGCGACCCTTCTTTGAGTGGCGCGGCCTGGGCTTTATTACCCACAGCGCGTTGAAGTTACGTTCGGAGTACGCCGACTGGGATGCCGAGTTGCGCTTTGAGGTCCCAGGATTACGGGTGGCCGATCCCAAGGCTTGCCAGTGCGGAGAGGTGCTCAAGGGGGTTATCAAGCCCTGGGAATGCAAAGTCTTCGGGACGGCTTGCACGCCAGAAACGCCAATTGGCACTTGCATGGTCTCGCCAGAGGGGGCCTGTGCTGCATACTACAGCTACGGTCGTTTCTCTATGGCATCCGAGCGGTCTCGCTTGAATGTTCTTCCGCTGGGAAACGTCAAAGAGTGAAGAAGAGGTAGCTATGGACACACCTAAACAGCCCGACCCATCCCGTGTTGACGATGTCCTGAAGAAGATCGAACGCACGAGGCAGGCTCGTCGTCATAAGTTCTATTTGCGTGATGAGAAGATCACACTCAGCCATGGCAGCGGTGGCAAGGCTACACACAACTTGATTGAAGGCGTCTTTGCGCCCGCCTTCTCGAACCCACTGCTCGACGGTATGGATGACGCAGCAGTATTTCGGGTCGACGGTTCAGGCCAACGCCTGGCCTTCACGACGGACACCTACGTGGTCAGCCCGCTTTTCTTTCCAGGTGGAGATATTGGGAAGCTGGCTGTTCATGGCACCATCAATGACTTGGCGATGGCGGGAGCAGAGCCCTTATATCTCTCGGCAGGCTTTATCCTGGAGGAGGGCTTTCCAATCAGCGATTTGCGTCGTATCGTAGCGTCGATGGCCGCGGCGGCGACAGAGGCGGGAGTTGCTATCGTCACCGGCGATACGAAGGTTGTCCAGCGTGGTAAAGCTGACGGGGTGTTCGTCAATACTACGGGTGTGGGAGTCGTTCGCGCCGACTGGCCGCTTGGGCAGACGCAGTTGCAGCCGGGAGACAAGGTGCTGCTAAGCGGGCCCATCGGAGATCATGGCATTGCAATCATGCTCGCTCGTGAGGTACTCGAAATCGAAAACGAGGTCCAGAGCGATACCGCGCCACTCCATACGCTGGTTGCCACGTTGCTGGCTGCGGCAGGTGACGGTGTACATTGCCTGAAGGACCCCACTCGCGGCGGTGTAGCGACGACGCTGAACGAGATGGCGTTAGGTTCGGAGGTTTCAATCGCGCTCGATGAACCCTCTATTCCTGTGCATCCTGAGGTGCGGGGAGCCTGTGAACTGCTGGGCCTCGATCCTCTCACCATTGCCAATGAAGGGAAGCTACTGGCAATCGTCGCCCCTGAGAGAGTAGAGGTCACGTTGGCTGCCATGCGTACCCATCCACTGGGGCGAGAGACGAGAGTGATTGGGACAGTGCAGGCTGAGCCGCCGGGCATGGTCTTCTTACGTACCGACATTGGCGGGATGCGGGTGCTAGATATGCTGGTTGGCGATCCTCTGCCACGCATATGCTGAGCGAGAGGTAGGGCCAGGAGTGCGCCTGTTCACGTATTGAGGAGTTGCTTGAAGAGCCGTATTTGAGTAGTGGTACGAGGGGTGAGCGGCCTGCGTCCAGCAGCGGCACTGCTGGGGGTGGGAAGCCCGCTGACAATGTATCGGGTGGGCCTAGCCGAAAGGAACCATCCGGCTACCCCTGTGGTCTATGCTGACGAATGGGGCGTTGCCCCGCGAAGAAACCTGCGGAAGTGTCGTTACTACCGAAGGGGGAAATGGCTGATACCCCTAGCCAAAAGGCATGGCGGCTGGCTCATTGGATTCCTGGTCTAATGAGTGCTACTTCATCGTCCGCTCGGCGTAAAGCAGGCAGCTACGGATTGCTCACACCGCCATTGCTCGCAAGAGCCGCGAGAATGCCAGCGGGCGGGAGAGCGGACGGAGGCGGCGTAGTATTGCGCCCATGTGGCATAGAAGTCTCAGCCTCGGAAGAGGCATCAGACCTCCAACCCAGATCCAGAGCACGCTGGTGCAAGGCGTACTGCAGACGCAGGCTCTCTTGATTGGAGAGCACCTGATGCGGAGTGGACTGTCGGATGTAGATGAGTGCCTTGCGTTGCAGGTGCTGGGGACTCACCAGTTCGGATCTGCTCGATACGAGTACCTCCTGCAGGATTGACGAGAGTTCGTTGCTGATGTGGCGTTGCAGTTCTGGAGGGAGACGCTTCCAGATCTGGTCTGGGTGAAAGGGCATTGAGGGCCTCACAGTCCTCGGCAATGGTCATGAGTTCCTTGATCGCATCAGATGTCAGCTTAGTAGAGGTGACGGGCCGAGATGATGCCAGTGTAGTTGAGCTCACAGGCAGTCGCAAGACCATATACTCTCGATAGGAGACGAACACAGAGCTTGGCCCATGCAACGGTGAACTCACTGAGATCTGCGGGAAGCGACGCCCAAACAGAGGATGCGTTGGGTCACTGACTTCGATCTCCGTTCTGTGCTCTTCATCTGGGTTGTTGAATAGGGTAGTGAGTTGTGGGATCGCTCGACACAATCGACCATGGCATCCTCGTGAAATTGCTTCGCAAGAAGATACAAGACGAACGATTTCTCAATCTCATTTGGAAACTCCTTCGAGCAGGATATCTGGACCTGCAAGGAGCGAGACAGGAGAGTCTGGCAGGTACGCCACAAGGCGCGTTAGCCACGCCCCCCACAATGTTGCAAACTTTGGGGATGATGATCTGAGGGAGTGGATGGGGTAGTCGGTCCGATACGAAAAATCACGTTCACGTGCTCCTGTTTCCAGGGCAGTTACTACTCTTTCCCTCAATTTGGAGTCACGACAACGGCGAAGCCTGCCCAATACTTGAGAAACGTCTGGCGGGGCATAACCCTCATGTTGAGGCGAGATGAGTCTGCGAGGTACACGCTGTTACTATCACCACCAACGGTAATGAGAATGTGCCCTCCTGACCACTTGTGGGGAGGAAAGCCTATGATGACAGGTCTCCCATGATTGCCAATGGTAACGACATCGTCAAGCGAAGGCTTATTCGGCCAGGTCGCCTTAAATCCGAAACGAGCAGCGGTACGATCTATACCCACAGGCTCTACCAAACCAATATTTGGGCTGATTTCACCGATACGTGACTCAACAGATAAGACGTCAGTGATTCGGTAGTTCTTACCGTAGGCATTGAAAATTTCAGTCAGGGTGGCAGCAGAGCAGGCAGAGTATGCCCACTTGTCGTATTCTTGAGAAGAGCTATACTGACTTGTATCCAACTGGCTTATGCGTGTGAGTGCTTTTGATGCCCCTGACACGCCGGGGAAGAGTTGCGTTTGACCAGGTATACCTGGAGTTGGGGAAGCAGTGGTGTTGGCAGCATTAGCCCATGCTGCAACAATGAGACCGGAACGAGGAAGCAGTGTATTCAGGGAGTAGATTCCGAAAGCGAAGAGCGAGAGTAAGACCAAAACAATGCCTAGCCAGGGAGTCTGCTGACCTGCCTGCCGTCCAAAAATACTTCCAACATTAAGTGATGCTACAATGTTTGCCCAAGCGCGACGTTCAACTTCTATCCGAGAACGATGTACGCTCACGCGCCTGTTTGCACTGACACGGCGGGGTCCATCATGTCTATGAGTAACATGCGCTGTTCTTCGCCGCTGAGATGATTGAGGTCTTGGAGAAAGTAAGAACCCGGCAAGCATAATAGTAAGGGCAATGGCGAACAGTACGATCAGGACAATGGACATGTGAACACCTCAACCTCTCTTGTCAATCTCAAATAAAAGGTCCATCACTCATCACACACGTAGAACGACGTTTGCCTATTCACGTCCAGGGTTTCTCGGCCTGAAATAGACCATTACGTCTCATGCTATTACAACTTAGAGTGACGCCTGGATTATACGATCAAGCATACCACCATCCACTGCGCCGACAGACTTACTCACGACACTGCCAGATCGGTCTATGAGAACGGTCTCTGGCACACCGATGTTTGTAACCAGATATGCTTTTGAGATCGTACCCGTTGTATCAGGGCCGTTCAAATAGGTAATGTGGTATTGTCGGAGAAAACTCATTATCCTCAAAGGCTATCCCTATGAAGACGACATCGCGAGATCGATACTTCTGCCATCCAGCTTCCAATATCGGTGCTTCTATACGACAGGCTTCGCACCATGATGCCCAAAAGTTCAAAACAATCAACTTCCCTTTCAACGATGCCAGATGCACCGCCTGTCGTGGCGAGCTGTTCCATGTCCCAATGGTGAAATTCGGTGCGGAATGACCCACCAACGGAGAGCTTACCATACTGCCTGGCACAACACTTGGAGCCTGTAGCAAAACAAAGAGTGCCGCAGAAATACTCACCGCAAGGGCAAGTACGATGATATTTCGTCTCGGTCGCTTCTTTGGTTGTACCTGCATATGCCCCTCGACATCCTTCAGTACCATTGCGAACAATATTCACAAACATGCTCCACTTGAGTAAAAGCGTTTCACAAGAGGCTTGAGCAACACCTAATAGATCACTACAGCTAGCCCATATCCAGTGTTTGCATACATCCAAGCAGCGTCAGCGGGAGACATATTGATACATCCGTGACTGCCATTGCCTGCGAACGACTCGTCGCCGCCCGTGTCATAGTGTGGAAAGTTGGTACCGACACCATAGTTGACGCGCCACGAGCTATCATGAAAGAAGTATCCCCCATCGTGGTACTCCATCGCGTAATTGATCGGAGTATTGGGATACCAGAACGCCGATCCCTTTGGCTCACTCGATTTGAACACTGTCGGAGACTGACGCAGGAAGACGTGCCAGAAGCCAGGAGGGGTAGGCCGCTCGTATTGCCCGGAAGTGACCTGAACCGCTTTCACCAGTTTCCCGTCTTGGTAGAGCCGCCACGACTGCTCAATGAGCGACACGACAACCACCTGACCCGAACCGAGATGGTAGTAGTTCAGTAACTGGAGATCGGTGGCATGTGCTTGATTCCAGGGTGTCTTATCGTTGTTGTCAGCTTCCATCGCCTTGAGATGAACAAGAGCATCCTTGATAAGCTGAATGGCGGCCTGATAATCGTCTGGTGTTTGCGCTGACTGAACAGCGTTATCCAGGTCTGAACCAATCCCCTGTTGGTCGTATGCAAAATCCTGATTGTACGCTTTTCCATCAAACGTGTCCTGGTATTTGTGCGACTTGCCCCAACTAATAACCTCTTGATGAAATTGCTTCAGCAGGAAACTCGCCTGACCTCGAACCATGGGAAGCTGAATGGCGACAATATCATTCGCGATTTGTGCTGAGACTGAGAGGTAGTCGTTCATGGACCTGGCTTGCGCAAGTGCTGCTTGATCGGCTTTGAGACGCCGCTGGAACGTAGACACATCTTGTCCAGACTGACCGGTCAGATCAATATCTCTACCGAACTCTTGAAGCTTGACCTTGCCAATGTAGGGAATGGTCTGGGCAGAGAAAGCCTCCATTTCCTGCAACTGTACATTGGTCTGATCGAAAAGCTGCGTGAAATCTTCTGATGTACTGGCACTGCGGAAACGCTGTAGATCGTCTTGTACCTCCTGGTCGAGAACTGTGGTATCCAAATGCGCCGTTTTCATTTGCGTGATGGCCTGCCGCAGTGCCACGACATCGTTGTAGACAGATTCCATAAGATGCAATGCTTGAGTAGAGTGCTTGGCCCTGTTACTGATTTGGATGTAGTCTTTGGGATAGTGAGCCTTCGTCAGTAAATCCTGATCCTGGGTAAGCTGATCTGCAAAGGTTTTTGCCTCAATGAAGCCCTGTGCTTGTCGCTGAGCCAGGGCACTCTCAAAATTCTGGAGATCAAGTGTCGCTTGATAGTCAAGTTGCTGCGTAGCCTGAGACTCCAGGCCACGCACTTGAACGCTGAGCATCTGATACCGTAGCGTTATGTTCGAGTAGTAGTCAGTTGCGGACTGATCATCGAACACCGTGATAGGAGCACTACTCGCGTTCAGTTGCTCTACTTGATGCACAATAGGTTGCAATAGCGTGTCGGGTACGCCTATACTCTGTGCGTGAGCAAGTTGCTTGTCTAGTTCGGCTTTACTTGAAATCGCTTTTTGCTGTGTCTGGGGAGTGCCACAAGCACTCAGCAAGAGCACAAACAGTAGTAGTGATGTTGGTGCAAGTATTCCTTTGTTGGCATACCACCGAGAAGTAGGGAAACGTATCATAGCGGAACGAGCCTCTTTACACTTTGAGCCATGAGCAGGAAACCAATTGTACACCCTCCTTCTTTCAAATGAGTTTTTCGAGGAGTGCAATGGGGTTGCAACCCATCAGGGCCAACACGATGATGATGTTTGCGCCCTGCACCACCGTAAGTATGCTAAGAGCCAGTATCCTCGTACGAAGAATGACAGCACGAGAAGGCTGGGTTGTTGTCTTTGATGCAGGTGGAGCAAGTAACCTCTCGATTCGTCCATGAATCGACTCTTCTCCCTTTACGAGTGGCTGTGCTGCACCAAACGTGGCAAACCTCGGTTCAGCGACCGCGTTCTGCCAGACCTTCGCGAGTGCACTCGCCAATGCGAGAGGCCGTCGCGTCACTCCAACCGCCAGATCATCGCACGCCAACTCTTTTTCGTGCTGAAGTTGGCGGTATGCTGTACGGCACATTGGCAAGTAAAAGAAGGCATCGCGCAGTACCATCGCCAGCCAGACCACAAGGTAGTCGCGTCGTGCCACATGTTCCAGTTCATGGACCAGAACCGCCTCACGTTCGCGTGGATCGAGGTGCTCAATCATCCATGTTGAGAGCAAGATGGTTGATCGGAAGATGCCACAGGTGAATGCTATCGGTCGATCATAGGGGCAGAGGAGCACGCGAGAACGCTTGGCATGAAGTCGCTGCGCCAGTTCGTCGGCGAGTGCCTGGAGATCGGGGCGGGCAAAGACACCATTGCGGGCCACGACCCTTGCCATGAGCATGAGCCGTATCAGCCCCAACCCGAATGCACCAAGTGCAACCACTCCCATTCCAAGAGGTAACACGACACCAAACAGGATATCCCAGAGCGGAGCACCCATAAAGCAGATGCGACCCATAAAGTGATGGAGTCCACTGAGGCCCAAACCGACGATCACGCTTGGCATCGCCAGCACGGAAAACTGCACCGCTTGCCGTTGTGACCAGTCGCTGATGTGGCGAAGGAGACCGAGAAGCAGGGAACTCCCAAGAACGATCAGGAGCATACTTGAGAGACTGAGCAACACGTGCACTACTCGCCCTCCTCCGTAATGCGACGGCGAGCAATCTCGTCGATCAACTGCTGTGCATGTGCTGTAGCCTGCTGGTCTGGGAGGGCGTTGATCCCCTCAAGCGTGGCGTCAGAGAAACTGACGAACAAATCCTCGAGAATGCGACCGACAAAACGTGAGACGAACTCCTGTTGGGTAAAGTTCGGGTAATAGATGTAGGCTTGATCCTCCTTCTCTACCCGAAGGAGGTTCTTCTTTGCCAGGCGTGTCATAGTATTCATAACCGTCGTATAGGCAATTCGTCGTCGCTCATAGAGAGCTTCAAAGACATCACGGACCATCGTCCCTTGACCGACAGGACGCGTCCAGATGAGCTCCATGATCTCAGCTTCCAGGTCTCCAAGAACCTTACGAATACCCGGACGGTCGGGCCGGAAGGTACTAATATCGGGTTCAGAATTCATCGTGCAACTTCTCCTCTGGTATGAGACCTGGCTTTGTTCGATGCAGTACCATGTTGGAAACGATTCATGTAGGTAGCAACAAAACGCAGGATACTCATTATAATGATCGTACGCTGATGCGTTGCCCACCAATCATATTACGTGTGTCGATATTTTTCATTCCTCTTAGTTACAGTATAATGAACACTAGTACAATTGTCAAAGGTACTATCGTCGATGGTATAATGTAAGATAAGCAGAGAGCATGTGTGTGAAAGAAAATAAACGCCTACGAGAGGCGAATACACTCATTAACCTCTACAAAATAGAGAATGAAAAAAACATGTTTCGTTCCTTCGGTTCCAAATGCTGTTCATCACAGTACCCAATTGAACGAACTCGTAGAGAGATGATGTGTGTAAGGAGGGAAAGCAATGAATTTCTGGCAATACATTTTGCAGCCAACGAATGCATCACTGGGGCCTGCCGCAATGACAGCCATTCTGGTGAGTGTGCTAGGGCTTATTCTGGGCATCGCTCTTCTTGTATTACCTAGAGAGCTAGCACAACTATTTGCCTCACGCAGTGCTCAGCACTCAAAAGGGAGGCAGAAAGAGGTTGGTCTAGAGGAACGTCGGTTGCGAGCAGAATTACGTGTAAAAGCGGGTGCTGGAATAGTTGTATGGTGCACCGCCTTCATCCTTGCGTTGCTGCTACGCCTCTTGGGGACTCCTGGTCTCGACACCCGTCTGCTCCCCTCACTCGTAGTCCTGACCCTCCCCTTCCTGGTTGGTTATGTCGTTGTGTATCGCTTGTTCCTCTACCCACGCTACCTAGAGGGAAGCCGTCGCATCGATATCAACAGATCGTACAGCTCTTCAGCGAAGAAGAGCAAAAAGGCCGCCGTTGAGAAACCTGGCAAGGAAAAGATTAGCCTCGCGCCAGGGAAGGCCATGATTGGGTTAGCCGCTGCTCCCTTCATCTATTACATTGTCATGGTTGCGGTCAGCGTTCCGCCAGGCGTTCAGCCTCAAAACCACGATCACTTGCTGCATCAACTGGGTATGCCCGTTATTGCCTTACTCGGCTATCTCATTGGATTGATGGTCAGCTTAGGGGAAGAGATACGCTCACTCCTGCCCTGGTTGAAACTATCGCGGAAGTAAACCGGCGTGCGTACTTAAGCCAAGAGAGAGTATGCAAAACTGCACTACATCGCAGAAGGTCTACACTGTTTGTCACTCTCTACCTCAGGTTCATTCTTCTGTAAAAGCACACCTGGGAAATGAAGGAAGAGAAAGAACTATATCTATGAATATCAGAGAAGTCACGGGAGCCTTTCCCGTCCTTGCCTATCTTTTTGATTGGGGATGGCTGCGTATTGGTCCTCCGTACATCTATATCAATATTGATCCCGTCATCGTCCATCTCGGTCCGTTGGCCTTACGCTGGTATGGACTGATGTATGTGGTAGGTATCATTATGGGCCTATGGGCTATTCGAGGCTATACCACCCGTAAAGGGATACACGAGTATCTGGTGTATCGCGTTCTCTGGTGGTGCATCGGTGCCGGTCTTCTCGGTGGACGCCTGTATTTCGTGATCCAGCAGCCAAACTTCTTCTCGTACTATCTTGTGCAGCCGCAACATATCCTTGCAACGTGGGAAGGAGGTATGGCCTTCTTCGGGGCCATCTTCCTGGTTATTCCCACACTAGTATGGCGGGCGTGGATTGAACGTGTCAATCCGTTGGTACTCATCGACGCTGGGGTACTACTTGCAGCAGTGGGGCAGATCTTTGGACGCATCGGCAATCTGATTAACGGCGATATCATTGGCTACCGCAGTACCCTTCCCTGGTCTACAGTCTATCAACATCCCGCCAGTTGGGCGTGTTTGAACCCCACAACGTGCAATGTTCCCGTTCAACCTGCGGCAGCCTATGAACTGCTTACGAACATCTTCTTGCTGGTGCTGATGTTCTCCCTCGCCCGCTCTCTACGCTGTCCAGGGATACTGATGCTAGTGTACCTATATGGCTATGCGGTCACACAGTTCTTCCTCTTCTTCGCCAGAGACAATCTCATCGTCAACTTCTTGGGTTTGAACTGGGGACTGAAGCAGGCTCAGTGGACTGCACTTGTTTTGTTTATTGCTCTTCTTCCCATCAGCTATCTGATAGTCCGCTCCTCAAAACCTGTGCCCGTTGGCAAGGTAGCTGCAACATATGCCATCCCACAGAGTCCACGATCAGAGAGAACGGATGTCGGTAACGACGAGGCGAAACCTGGCTCGAAATCCGCAGAGAAGAGGAGATCAGTAGGCATGCAGAGGGCAGAAGGAAAAGAACGCTAATTGTTGCCTTCAAGTTCTCTTCCTACTAAGTAAGCGTCGGCAATGGATCATGAAGAAGCTATGAGTCAGAATTATGGTGCGCTGCGAGTGGTACATGTTAGCTTGCCCACTTCTGTGACAACAACGTTCGTACCTCCTGAGGAGCAACCGATACACCTGCTCACGTGCCGTGAAGTAACGGTTGGACGGGCACTGAGTAACGATCTTGTGTTGATAGACCCTACGGTGTCGCGTGAGCATGCTCGACTTGTGCTGGATCAATCTGGCTGGCACATTATCAACGTGACCAAAAAGAATGTCGTGCGTGTGAATGGCCGACTCGTACCGAGTGGCGGTAGTCTTCCAATACAGTCTCAAGATATCTTTGTCCTGGGGAGTACGCTCCTGCAACTGATTGACCAGTACCCTTTCCAGCCTATTGGCATAGAGGAGGGGAAGGCCTTGGAGGTGAGGATGATACGCCAATGCGCATTGTCTTCCTATCGAGATGGACGGATGAATCGCCTTGTTGCTGGTATCGGAGGAGCAATTCTTGCTAGCAGTATACTTGTTATCGTGTTGCTTGGCAGTATGATGAGACTTTCTACGTTGACTGTGAATGGAGCAATGAACATCTTCGTCGCGCTGATTATTCCACTCGTGCCTACTCTTGGAATTGTACTGCTAACGAGCGTCATCAATCGCTTTGAGCCGAAGCCAAGGCTCTTGCGTCTGGCAGCATTTTTATGGGGAGCGGTTGTCGCTGTTCCGATGGCTTTTTTTCTAGAACCGTATATGGGGACAATGTTGCAGGGTGTTCTGGGGCAAGGGACAAGCGGGATATTATGGTACGCGGTACAGGCATTCAATCCTGGAGCGGTCGAGGAGAGTATCAAGGGGCTGGGGCTCTTCCTGCTCTTTCTTCTTCGACGCGATGAATTTGACAATGTCATTGACGGTGCTGTCTATGGAATCCTGATTGGGGCTGGCTTTGCCTTGGTTGAGAACTTTTGGTATTTTGTACACAGTACTGAGGCAACTTTTTCCGGTCTTGTTATTGGAAGAGTACTTCTTGGCTGGTTGCTCCATTCGACGTTTACCGCTTGCTCTGGTATAGCACTTGGATACGCACGACATGTACGAGTGCGTTGGAGGGAAATAACGATTCTCCTCGTAGGATATCTGCTTGCAGTAGGGCTTCATGCTATCTTTAACTTCGTTGTATTGCTGGCAGATGCTTTGCTGTTCGCATCTCCTGTTAATAGTCGGAGTTCGCTCTTCTCACTGCTTGCGACTATTGGCGGCTATATTCCCCCCTATGTAGCACAAATTGGCATCTTGTATGTTCTTATGAAAGCTATTGGAGCACGAGCAGGGAGTAGTCGGAAAAGTTTTAGCGCCAAAGGTGAGTAACGGAACGATCCTACCGTATTTGATTGTGCATGGTCTCTAACTCAGTCCTGTCTTGATGAGCGTCAGGATTTCGGTTGTGGTAAAGACTCGATCCGGCCCCAGACGCACTGCACGCACACTGCCCTTCGCGTCAATGACGATGATGGCATTGGCGTCAACTGGTGCTGCATTGTTTTGTGCAATGTGATAGACCCCGTGGGCTGAACCCACTGGATGCTGACCCACTGTGGGTTCCTCCGACAAGAGGGGCTACTGGAGATCTAGACGAGCTGCGACCGTACGCTGAACTGCCAGGGTATCCGTCGAAACGGCAAGCACAACGATGCCGCATGCGTGCAGTTCAGGAAGAAGCCGCTGAATGGCCTGTAATTGTTGTTGGCAGAAGCTACATAGAACTGATGGCACAAATACTAACAGCACTGGGTGACCACGAACGTTTGCGGGCGATTCCACGGTTCCATTGGTCGATGGTAATGCAAATGTCGGTGCTCGTTGCCCTGACTGAATGGTAGGGGTCCGCGTTGTCCGTTCTATTCCCACACTATTGATGGTTAAGGTGGCCAGGGTAAGGGCGATGCGAAGAGAACCACTGGAAGCTGACGACGGTGATGCAGGGGCTGAAGCATACCCATGTGTGTTCGTTCTGACTCGAAGGGTTTTCCTGCTTGTCCTTCCTGCGAACTGAGTGTTCTCGCTCGAAACAACAGATATCCCAAGAGGAGCGCAGTCCACAGGACAATGAGGGTCGGGAGCGCGAACGGGAGGGTCTCGTCAAGGGAGGCGTGGAAAAGAAAGAGGTCCATCCAGTCGCGGTGGAAGGAACCAAATCGGTAGATGAAGTCAGGAGCCAGTGTATAGACTGCCAAACCGAGGGGCAAGAGGCCATCGAAGCCAGACAAAGAACGCCCAAGAGCCGTTGCTCCCAGCATCACCACAAGAGCGACATCCCAGCCGACCAAGGTATATAGGAAGAAGTGAGGAGTTCCCTCGAAGGTGATATAGAGGGCAAGGACAGGGAAGAGGAGCACCGAAGGGCCGAGCAGCAACACGACCAATTTCCACCACGGTGGGCCTTTATAGAAAGGCGAGCCTCTCGGCTTGATTGAGGCGTAGCGTCTCGCGTGTGTAGAAAAAAGAAGGACTATGATGCAATATCTTCCTTACCTGCTGTGTATGCTCGCGTGTCCCATTGGGATGGGCATGATGTTGTGGATGGCGATGCGCTCTGGCAAAGAGCAGACACGCCCTGATGAGAACGCTGAAGCACGAGTGGCAGCTCGTTCTGCGCTTCCAGGTAGCCCTTCGCAGGCCTTCTCGCCACTGAAGATGATCGTGGACTGCGTCAAGATGTGCCTCAACTGGAAGGTTGTTGGGGTCCTGGTACTGGTAGCACTCGTCATAGCCATCGTGGCTCCACAGTGGCTATGGGGAGCAATTCCGTTGCTCCTCGTGGCAGCCTGTCCTCTTTCCATGCTGGTGATGCTCTTCTCGATGCATGCCTCTCACACGAGTCAGAGACACGGAACGGAGATACCAGGATGTGTCTCATGTGAGACACAGCAGCCCTCACCCACATGGATGGGGAAACCAGTGGAGCATGCACAGGAAGCGGAGGAACCTGTGGCCTCTGGAGTGCGAAAGCGAGTAAACCGATCACACTCACTCCCTTCTCTGTAGGTGGAGGAATGGAAAACAAGGAAAGACACCAGATGAACATGGAAGAATTAGCATCTCACGCCCGGGCATCGTCTCATGATGAGCACCTGAGTACATCAACACGACCTGTACGCGCGAAGCGAAGACGGCGCATCGTCGTCTTTCTCCTGGTCAGCCTGCTCAACATTGGACTGCTCACGCTGCTTGCCTCTCAGATATTGAACCCAGCTCAGGGAACTCCATCAGGGGGAGGGACGAGTTCGCTCATTGGAAAGCTCGCGCCCGATTTCATCTTGCCGCGCCTCGGTGCCTCGACGGCCTCGACCATTCACCTCTCGGCCCTCAAAGGCAAGCCCGTGATCCTCAATTTCTGGGCGTCGTGGTGTGATGCGTGTAAGGAAGAAGCACCGCTCTTACAGAAGACCTGGCAACAGGTCTCTCAGCAAGGGGTGATGCTGGTCGGTATCGACTCGGGAGACACATCTGCTCCGGCCAAGCGCTTTGTCGAGGACTATGGCATCACCTACCCGAATGTCGTTGATAGTGCCAATGGCACGACGGCGATCAACTATGGCGTGACGGGATTTCCAGAGACCTTTTTCCTTGATCGCCACGGTATCATCATCCACAAGGAAATCGGGGCCTTGTCTTCACAGATGATGCAACAGGACCTTCGCCAGCTTGGAGCTTTGGCTTCGCCTCGCAGTAGTGTTCTTTTCGATTCGCTTGACGCAAGGGGGAGGATGGACGAAGCTCTCTCAACGAGCAGAAGGGAAGGAAGCGTGTGAACCAGCGAATGCCTCGACGGAGACGGCACCTTCTGCTCGGAGCCTTCCTGTTGGCAACTTTCCTCTTCCTCGTCTTTCCAGCCAGGAGCTTCGCCCATGCCGAATTGCTTCGCTCTGACCCAGCAGACAATGCACTCCTGCGCGTGGCACCGACACAGGTCCGTATGTGGTTCAGTGAAGCCGTAGCTCGCTCCTCAACGCTTAGTACGGCGGTCATCGTCGATGCCGCCAACCAGGGGGTGGACAAAGGTGATGCGCGGGTCGTCTCTGGTGACGCACGCGAACTGGATGTGACCTTGAAAGATCATCTCCTTCCAGGAATGTATATCGTGGCATGGAGCGTTGCCTCCGAGGACGACGGCCATCTCACCTTCAGGAACCCTCCGCTTTACGGTGACGCGACCTGACGGTTCCCTTCCTCCTCAAGGAGCGACTTCAGGCGATCAGACAGCGAGCTCGAATCCTGGGCAGTATGATGGCGCGCCCCTCTTTTCCTTTCTCACGATCACGCTGCTGGAACTGGCGGCGATCTTTTGGGTGGGAGCACACTTCTTTCAGCACTTTGTGTTACCGCCCGTTACAGAAGAGAACAAGGCCCAAGGCGCGATGACGTATCAGGTTCAGCGTCGTTTTGAGCGGCGTCTGGCCGTTCCAACGGTCCTGCTCCTGCTGCTCGCCAATAGCGGGATACTGCTCGGACAAGTCGTCACGGTCGCAGACGGGAACGGAGCACGGGTGTTGGACCCATCGTTGTGGATGACCCTGCTCACTAGCGGACGCTTTGGTCTCTTCTGGTTCATCCGGGAACTGCTCCTTGTCCTGGCACTGCGCCTCGCCTTCCTCCCATTCCAAATGAAACAATTCCCACAGATGATCGCCACCATCCTTGCCTGGGCGAACCTGTTGCTCGGTCTGGCTCTCTTTGTCACCATGGCATCCACCAGTCATGCGGCGGCAACCACGTCCTCGCTCGGCGTGTATGCCGTGTTCGCAGACTTCCTGCATTTGCTTGCAGCAGCCTTCTGGATCGGTGGTATCCTCTTCATCGGATGCTGCTATCTCCCCATCCTCCGCACGTATCCACCCGTTGAGCAAGCAGGGTCTCTGGTCACCATCCTGTCCTCCTACTCACCTTGGGCACTGGTCGGTGTCGTCCTCATGGCGATCACCGACCCCTTTACCGCCACGCTCCGCTTGAACGGATGGAACCAGTTCGTGACTACCCTGTATGGTCAGGTACTCACCATCAAAATCCTGCTGGTGGGTGTCCTCCTCCTCACGAGCGGGATGCACATCTTCCTGCTTTGCCCTCGTCTCAAGAAGACGTATCTGGCGTCTTTCGACCCTAAGACACACATACCAGGGACGGCAGCAGAGCGAGAGACGAGTGCGCTTCGCAGAGCAGAACAGGTGAAACAGGGCGAGGAGCAATTGGCAGGACAAGCACGATGGCTCATGCGCATCCTCTCATGGGAGGCGAGCGTTGGAATACTCATCCTAATCTGCGTTGGCGTGATGAACGTCGTTGCCGGAACCCTGTGAAAGGATGCTCTCCTTTGCTCCTCTTGCCTTCTCATGGTATAATGAGGAATATCAAGATATATGTATATACATGCAGATGTACATATGGAGAAGTGCTAGCTATGGGAACTCATCATCTTTCTGAAGGAATGAACGTTCCCGCACAAACGTCAGATGTCTGTCGAGGACGCTGCATTCACCCAGAGCATGTCGTGGCCGTGAGAGAACGCATGTTGCCTTCTATAGAGTCTATGGAACTCTCAGCTCTCTTCACGGTTCTCAGTGATCCGACTCGTCTTCAGGTCCTCTACGCACTCCTGCACGCCCCAACAGGAGAATTGTGTGTCTGCGATCTCGCCGCAGGGTTAGGTCGTGACGAGACCACAATGTCACATCAGCTTCGCGTTTTGCGTAACCAGCGGATCGTGGCGATGCGGAAAGCGGGCCGCGTCGTCTACTACCGCTTGATTGACGAGCATATTCGCAAGATGCTGGTGCTTGGCCTCACCCATGCGAATGAAGTTCCGATCCCTCAAGAAACGGAGCAATCAGCATGAGCCATGACCACGCAGGACATGACCATACGCATGGCATGGCGAAGCAAACGCTCCGCGTAGCCTTTTTCCTGAGCCTCATAATTCTCGCGGCGGAACTTGCTGGCGGCATCATCTCGCACTCGCTGGCGTTGCTCTCGGATGCAGGTCATGTGCTCACCGACATCTTTGCGCTCAGCCTCGCCTGGTTTGCCACAGGACAGGCAGAACGCCCTGCCAACGCCCGCAAGACCTTTGGCTACCACCGGGTCGGCATCATCGCGGCACTCGTCAACGCGTTGACGCTCATTCTCATTGCGCTGTGGATTCTGTGGGAGGCCGTGCAACGCTTCCAGCATCCCGAACCCATTCAACCGCTGGTGATGTTCCTGTCGGCGGGCATCGGCATTGCGGTCAACCTCTATATCGGCTTTGGCTTGCAAAAAGAGGGCGACAATTTGAATGTACGAGCGGCTGCTTTGCATGTCTTTGGCGATGTGGGAGCCTCCGTTGCTGTCATCGTCGCGGGCCTCATCATCCTGCTGACTGGTTGGACCCCAGCGGATCCCTTGCTCTCCGTTGGCATTGCGGGCCTGATCGCCGTGGGAGCCTGGCGCATCTTGCGGGAAACAATGGATATCCTACTCGAAGCCTCGCCCAAAGAGATCAGCGTGCCGGAGTTGGTGCGGGACATGAAAACGGTTTCTGGCATTCAAGATGTGCATGATTTGCATGTCTGGTGTATTACCAGTGGGATGAACGCCCTCTCCTGCCATGCTATGATCCGCGATATGCCTGCTAGCGAAAGTGCTTCAATCCTGCATGATCTGGAAACGATGCTGGCGGAGAAGTACCGAATTGGACACGCCACCATTCAATTTGAGTGCCATGCTCACCAGGAACAGTATTGCTCGGTGAATGGCCTCTACTGCCAGATGGAAGCAGGCAACCACGACGACCATCACGATCATGAGCATACTCATTCCGAGGGTGTCCCGGCTGAACAGAAAGAACAACGCTAATGGCAAGACAGCTTCCCGTTTTGGGTGCATCCACCAAGGTCGCATCCTCTCCTCGAAAAGAACACGTCCGCCTAGGGATGTGGATTGAACTCGTGACGATTCTGTGGATGACGATTGAGGCCAGTGTTGCCATCACTGTTGGCTTTGCCACCCGCAGCGTCTCGCTGCAAGGCTTTGGCATTGATAGCATTGTCGAGCTGATTGCAGGTGGTATTCTGCTGTGGCGATTGTTGATTGAGCAGCGTGGCGGCTCTGTCGAGCGGATCGAGCAAGCCGAACGGCGGGCCTCATGGGTCACGGCCATCAGCTTGTTTGCCCTCGCCGTCTACATTGTCGGCGACAGTGCCTTCACCTTTCTCACAAGAACCAGGCCAGAATCGTCCTGGTGGGGCGTGGGCTTGGCCGCCGCTGCTACCATCATCATGCCCATCTTATGGCAGGGCAAGCTTCGAGTCGCCAAACGGATTGGGAGTGCTGCCCTCAAGGCCGATGCTGCCTGTAGTGTGACGTGTGCTTATATGTCTCTGACCTTGCTGGTTGGCCTCCTGCTCAATCGTGTCTTTAGCTGGTGGTGGGCTGATCCCTTTGCAGCCCTGGTGCTCATTTACTTCCTGGTGCAAGAGGGACGTGAGGCGTTACACGAAGCCCGAACTGGAGAAACGTGCAGTTGTGGGTCGGATGACTGTTGTGATTGAAAATGGACGGAAAGGACGCCCTCTCTCCAGAATAAGCGTCCTCTCACTCCTCTTGACCAGAATGCTGAATCCTGAAGGGAAACAGCGATGCTGAAGACCCTCGCGTCCATCCTGCTCTATGTCTTATTTCCGGTGTGCGCCATGATCGTTGGCGCACTCATCGCGACCTTTCGTTCGCCCGGACCAAAGATTGGGAGCGCGATTCAACACTTTGCGGCAGGGACCGTGTTTGCCGCAGTTGCGGTTGAACTGTTGCCAGACGTAGTACGCAAACATGCGGTTGTTTCAACCATTGTGGGCTTTGCGGCAGGCGTTGCCCTCATGCTGGTGATCCGACAGCTCAGTACACATGCAGAAGCACGGAGTAAGGACAAAAGCGGGGTGAGTACAGGACTGGTGGTCGCCGTTGGCGTGGACATCACCATTGATGGGTTCCTCATCGGCATCAGTTTTGCCGCAGGAGCCAGGCAAGGGCTTCTCCTCACCATCGCGCTTTCCCTGGAACTGCTCTCGCTTGGACTTGCCACCGTGACGACCTTGCACCAAGCAGGCGCATCACGCGGACGAAGTGTTGGCATCGCAGCAGGGCTTGCCCTCTTGGTGCTCGTTGGTGCAACAGTGGGAACGACCCTGCTTGTAGGAGTGACAGGACCCCTGCTGAATGCGGTGCTCGCCTTTGGGGTCGCTGCCCTGTTGTACCTGGTCACGGAGGAATTGCTGGTGGAAGCCCATGAGGTGCCGGAGACGAACATCGTCACCAGTATTTTCTTTGTGGGGTTTTTGGTCGTGTTGCTCATCGATCTGCTCGTCTGAACGCGCAATGCCTTTAAAAAGAGGGTGATCGTGCGTCGAACAGCGGTGAGCGTGTCCATCCCTCTAAACCTCATTTTCCCTGCATTGTAGAGTTATATGAAGGGAGGTGGAACCATGGTGAGAACGAGACGATGCTGGCACAGACAACTTCTGATTGCACTTCTGTTCAGTGCAGAACTCCTGGTCCTACCTGCCTCGACAGCCTTTGCTCACGCCAACCATGCCAAAGTCATCAGTGCTACTCCTAGCATCGGTTCGACAATTGCGACAGCACCAACGACGGTCACGGTAGTCTGTGCCGAGAACCTCACTGCTGGGGTTGTGTTGCAAAAATTATGAAGGAAACGAAGCGAGCATGAGTAACCCTCTTCATTCCTCTTAAGCCACTATTCCAAACAGCTTTGCAACCAATGCAACTTGCCTTCCCACTTCTCCTTTTGCTACTCCTTGCACTTGTCCCTTCCTCATCATGTTCATCATCTCAAATCCTTGTAAGGTTCGCCACGCTGTCCCAATCGAGAAAAAGCCCATCCTAGGTTTTGTGAGCCGTTTGATAAACCGATGATCCTGCTCAACCAGATTATTGAGATATTTGACTTGTCGCAGTTCGCAGCTTTCGGGAATGTGCCCTTCCGTTTTTAATTCATTGAACGCTTTTGGATAGGCGGCATTTTTGTCCACGTTGATAACTCGTGGCTCACTGGTATGGGAGGCAGTAAGCGTTTTGAGGAAGAAATGCTTGGCAGCTTGCGCATCTCTCGTCAGGCTGAAGAAGAAATCCAGTGTGTTTCCCTGCGAATCAACGGCTCGATAGAGATAGACCCACTCCTTTTTCACTTTGATGGACGTCTCATCGACCCGCCGGGAGTCGGTTGTGGGCTTCAAATGGGGACGGCAACGCCGTTCAAACTCAGGAGCATAGTGCTGAACCCAGCGATAAATTGTCGTATGATCCACATGCATTCCCCGCTCCAGCATCATCTCTTCGAGATCTCGATAGCTCAAAGCATAGCGCAAGTACCAGCGCACGCACAGAAGAATGATGTCGGCTTGGAAATGACGCCATTTGAACGGATGCTGCTCTGTAATGGTGAGTCCTCTTTTGCTCTTTTCTCTCTACTCTAGCAGATCAGCTTATTTCTTGCAACACAGCCCTCAAAGCCGCGTTCCAGAAACATTTCAGCCAGGTCACGCAGACTCAATGCGTACCGAAGCCGCCACAACAAGACGAGGAGGACAATCTCGGTGGGATATTCCAGAAAGTTAAACGGGGTTCCTGTACGCTCATTAAAGATTCGCTTGCACCCTAAGCAGCGGAACGTTTGATAGCCGAGCGACGTTTGCTTGGTCTGTTCCTTGGTTGCCGTTAAAGCACAGTGCGGGCAGTTCATGGGTCACTCCTCATTCAGATGGTTGCTTCCCACAAGCATACCCCACAAGCGATCTCCATACCAAGTCCTCTTCTGAACTCTGACGCTTCCCGTTGCGTTCCATACTGATTTTTTGCAACACAACCCCCCCGTTTCATTTCGTGAGATTATGATGATCTTCAGGGTATTGAATGCTAATCTTTTGAATACGTCGTATGCGTATGTCTAGTTCTTGAGCTTCATTTTCTCGTCCCATTTTTCGTAACAAGGACATGTAATTTCTGAGTACCAGCATTACTCGAGGGTGCATCTCTCCCACAGCGTTTTCCACGATCGCCTGTGCTTGCTTGTAAAACGATTCTGCTTCTTCATACTGTTCTCGACCCTCATGTAATGCTCCTAGATTAGTAAGCGACTCAGCCACTTCTGTATGGGCTCCCCCCAGAAGCTTTTCGCAAATCTGCAACGATCGCCAGAGCAGTGGTTCCGCTTGATCGTACTTCCGTTGACAACTATAAACCTCGGCCAATGCAGTGAGGGCATGAGCTACTGTGAGATGCTCTTTCCCCATCGTCCTCTCAAAAAGCTCCAATGCCTGCTGGCACAGTGGTTCCGCTTCGTCGTACCTCCTTTGGTATATATAGTTCCCCGCTAAGTTCATATAGCTGACAGCTAAATCAGGATCTTTAGGATCCAATCGCCGTTGGCGAATTCTCAGGGCCTGACTGAAGAGTGGCTCCGCCTGATCGTACTTTCCTTGGTCCCGATACAAGTTTGCTAAACCATTTAAGCTGACCGCTATATCCGGATGATCAGCTTCCAGTGCATTCCGCCGCATGTCTAATGCGCGTTGGTAGTATGCCTCTGCCCTCTCATAGTTACCTTGCAATCTGGCGAGGTGTGCTAATTCATGCAGGCAGCTCGCAACATTATAATGCTGCTCTCCCCACACTTTCTCACTGATGGCTAGTGCAACCTTATACCTTGCTTCGGCCTTATCGTACTTCTCCTGTGATAGATAGATTATTGCCAACCTATTTTCACAGAAGACCATGGCGTCGCTTTCCGCCCCGAATACATGCTCACAGATCTTCTCAGCCTGTTTGAAACACTGTTCGGCGAGATCATACCAAGCGCATTCGCTGAAATAGCTGCCTATAGCAAGGAGAAGCGCGGCGACCTCATCAGATACAAGCCTCCATTGCTCGATCAGCTTTGTACAAGCTTGCAACTGGGGAACATATCTTTCAAGATCTGGAAGGGTTTCGGCCTGGGTCCTTATCAAAGCGAGATATATAGCGCCTACCGTTCTCTCGACCCACTCAAACTGCGTTTTCACATCCATCTTGTCTCTGAATACCGCCTGCACCAATCGATGGATGTTCACGGTCTGGGTCTTCGTATTCCGATGTATCAATGAATATCGCCGCAGCTCAGCAATGACTTGATTGAACGAAAACTCATCTTGTACATGTTGGAGGTTGGGACCGAGTCTGGACGATCCATCGATCACAATCTCTTCAGGAATGGTGTCTGGAGAAAGGAACGCGTAGATGCGAAGTAAATCTACAGCAGCCTGACTCGACTGTGCCACTTTGTCAAACGAGAGAGACCAGGTTGTCGCAACTGAATGCGGATAAGAAAATTCTCCGTTAGCGCTAGCCGAACCGCGCCATTTCAACACATCCATTTGTCGTCGCTCGTACAGTTGCGTATAAGCAGCGAGGTTACACTCTACTTCCTTGATATAAGCTCCTGCATAAACAAGGGCTAGAGGGAGGCCACTCATCAGGTACGATAAGCGAATGGCATGCTCGCGATCATGATCATCAGCGTCTTTCAGCGGAGCGTCAGCATCTAGCAATTCTGCCTTTCTCAATAGCTGCAAGGCTCCTTCTTCTGCGGTCAGATCATCCAGTTCGACATTCACTACAGAAGTGCCCGTTGCCTGGGTCCTCGTCGTAAGCAAGACATGACCCCTTCTTGACGTTGGAAGGATACCATTGTCGTAGATCAGAGCTACATCGTCAACATTATCGAGGATGAGCAGCCAATGGGCTGTGTCCCTCATCCACTGTCCAACAACACGAAGAGCGTGCTGTGAATCAGCCAGCTTGCTGATAGGCACTTTGCTCACTTTATACGCGAGTTGAGTTAGCCCTGCAATCAAACTTTCTCGGGTCGAGGCGTCAACCCACCACACAGCTTCATGATACTCGCCTCGATACTGGTACGCATATTGCAATGCGGTATATGTCTTGCCAATACCCCCCAATCCGCTAATCGCCTGGGTGAGTGAAGGTGTTTTACCTGCCAGAAGTGCCTCATGTAGCTTCTGCAAGACTTCTTGACGACCTACAAATAGAGAGAGACGGAAAGGAACATTCCAAATATGAGGGTAAGGCAGTTCTTGTTCGTGCAATGTTCGCGGAGGAATGTGTTCTTGAGGTTCTTCGCTCTCGTCGTTCGGGCCTTTCCAGGCTTCAACTGGAATTCTGAGAAATTTGTAGAGTTTACTGCGAGAGAGGCGGCCTGGTTTCCTTCTTTTCGATCTTTCCCATCGACTGACCGCGGTTAAACCGACATCAAGGATTGCTGCAACTTCTTCTTGTGTCAGGTTTAGCTTTTGACGCAGCCGCTTTATCTGTACATCTGGCGGTGTTTCTTCCGTGATCCCAACCTGTTCACGCAAATGCTTTATATATGCGTTCCAAGAAACTTCTTCTTTTAAGTGGAGCCTTTTATACAACTGCCGTATATGTTCCCGAAAATGTTCATCGAAAGATGTATCTTCCATCCTGTCGGAGACTTTCTGTTGTCGGTTCGAAGCTACGCACTTATAACATAACAGCTGACCTTTGCTCTCTGGATTGTACCCAATTCTCTTTAGTACTGCAAGAGCGACCAATTTGGCCTGATGGCAAGTTGTGGCAAATTGTGGCAAGTTCTGGCCTTAGACAGGCAACGAAAAGGATATTAAACTTGTCCCAGAAGCGATGCAAGATACAGATGCATTGATAGATGGAGGATGAGACGAGTAACTAATATCGCTGGAGAATGATACAGCTGCATACAGGTATCCTAAATATCGCTTTCTTGAGGAGCGTGGACATCCTCCAAGAGGATGTGTCAGAGCACAAAGAAAGGCAAGAAAAGTTTCATGGGCAAATCGACATCTCTATTAAAGAAGAAGCTCACTACCATTGCTCATCTCATTGAGCAGGAAAAACAACGGGGTGTTCCCAATGGACGTGACGCTATCGAAGCGCGTTACAAAAAAAACGAAACTATTGAGAGTCTCATTGATGAAGTTGAAAAGGAATACTTCAAAGGAAGCAACAACGACATGATCTCGGTCCAGAAGACGTTGCACGAATTGAAGATCCGCCTCAACCAAATTGCTCAGGTTCCTTCCATCAAGAAGATCAAACGAGCGCAGAACCTTCTCAACTTTCAGAATCTGCGCATTCTTGAAATAGACGAGCATGAGCATGAGGAGAGCGGCGAGCGCGATCTCATCCATGCGCTCGTGCTGGATGGCGCTGGAGTCAGCCTGTTTGATCGTTTCATCAGACCTCGCCAGCAAATCACAGCACAAACGAGCTATAAAACGGGTGTCACATCTCAGGATCTTGAAAATGCTCCAACGACCTCGCAGGTTTGGACGGAACTCCTCTCTGTTCTGTCTGGCGGATACGTTGTGTCATTCGATTTGCTCCTTTACTACCTAGCCTTGGAAGAAGCTGCTAGTCATCACCACCTGGAGGCTCCCGTACTAATTGGAGAGTCCTTGCGAGAGCAGTTTCGCTCTTACTTCCGCACTCCACAGCGAAACCTGTGGGGATGGACGCAACATCCATCTCTTGAAGAGCTCTGCAAGCTCGTTGGAACTCCTCTCCCAGAACCTCCAAAACAAACAGCATATGATCGTGCAATGGGACTACTCTGTGTCTTGCAAGCCATGGCTCAAGGCTTTTTTGCTGAGGCAGAAGGAGCGACGATGACAGATTTCTCCCCTTTGGAGAGCGATTTTGATGAAATGGAGTTTGAAAGAGACACCTTTAATGAAAATCTCTTCTAATAGAAAGAAGCGGCGTCGTGATGTATTGTCTTCGATGCAATCCTTATTCTTGACAATATCCGGGGCCGCGAGAAGCCATGGTCGTTCCGTATGTTTGTATCATGCTATGCGTACATCCTGTCATATTGACGTATAGCTCTCATTACTTCGTCTTGCTTCTAGATTGCAGCGGAAAGGAAAGAACATTTTATGGAACACCATTTGGAGGAACAGTACTCTTCCCATTTGGATAACGTCTTGTCTCGTCTGAAGGGAGTGCGCAAGTCTTCACACGGCTGGGTTGCCTGTTGCCCGGCCCACCATGATCGCAATCCTAGCCTGAGTATTGCTGTTGGAAACGAAGGGCGCATCCTGCTCAAGTGTTTTGCGGGATGTGAATTGAAGAGCATCGTCGAAGCAATGGGCCTGACCGTTTCTAATCTGTTTTTGTCTACGTCATTCACACAGAAAAAGCGTTCTCACAGGGGGATAAGCTTGCTTGATTTTGCAGAGAACAAACTCATTCCCTGGAAGTTTCTCTTCAATCTTGGTATTAGCGAAGAGCCATCAGGCGGTTTGCGCATTCCATACCACCTGCCTGATGGGACCCTTGCACCTCGTTATCGTATCAGAACCGCACTTGTCGCGAAAGAGGGGTCACGATGGAGTAAAGGGCCATGGGAGATTGTTCCCTATGGGTTAGAACGTCTCACTGAGGCGCGTAAAGATGGCTACTTGATCGTCGTCGAAGGCGAAAGTGATTCGATTACCCTCTGGCTACACCACTTTCAGGCACTCGGACTTCCAGGAGCAGACATGGGTGACAAACTGAAAGAAGAGTATCTTGAGGGGATAAATCGTCTCTACATCTACAAGGAACCCGACTCCTCAGGAACCATGTTCGTCTCCAGAATTGAACACCTGTTACAACAATGGAAGTGGCCCGGTGCCGCATATGCTGTATCGCTTTCCGATGTCAAAGACTCTAACGATCTGCACAAACGTGATTGGAAGAGCTTCCAGGAGACTTTTCAGCTTGCTCTAGATACATCTAAGCAGATCTATCCTGTTCCTGGAACAGCAGCGCCTTCAGTATCTACTGAAGTTATCAGTGCTCCTCTTCCTTTGCAAGTGCTCCTGGAAAAGAATGTAATCCCTGCTCAGTGGGCAATAAAGGGCATCTTACCAGAAGGATTGATTCTGTTGGCAGGAAAGCCAAAACAGGGGAAGAGTTGGTTGGCGCTTGAGATGGCTCTCGCTGTTAGTACTGGAACGCAAGCACTTGGTACATACAATGTCACGCAGGGAGGGGGGCTTTACCTGGCTCTGGAAGATAACGAGCGACGGCTGCAAGCACGAACACAGTTGCTTCTCGGCTCAATGGAGCGACCACCAACCGAACTGGCCTTTGCTGTTGAATGGCCCCGACTGGACCAGGGTGGTTTTACCCACCTTGATGCATACCTGAAGGCACATCCACAGACACGTCTTGTGGTGATCGATACCTGGGCAAAGATCGCGCCACATTCCGCTGGACGAGCTCGCTCTTCATATGAGGTCGATTATCTGGCACTCACACCCCTCAAACGCCTGGCCGATGCCTACCATGTGTCTATCGTCCTTGTCCACCACTTACGCAAAACGCAGGCAAAGGATGTGCTGGACGAAATTACCGGTTCGACAGGACTGGTAGGTGCCGTCGATGCGGTCCTGGTGCTGAAACGAGAGCGGAGCCAGGAGCAGGCTACCTTGTTTCTCACTGGACGCGACATCGAACAGGAGCGCACCCTCTCACTCATCTTCGATCCTACGACCGTCTGGTGGAAATTGGATGAGATGTACCAGAAAGGAGATCACAATGACATCCAAGAGTAAACAACGTTTGGAGATGTTCATCTCCCTGGCATGGTATGAAGTGCTCTTACGCTTCATTGCCAATTTTATCGCCAAAACCTCGGAGTTGCTTCTTGCAGCTGGACTCGTCGTTAGTACCGCTAATTTTCTAACTGATGGAAGCATTCTGAAAACGCATGATAATCTATCGGTTGCCTGGGCATGGGCCCAAGCCCTCGCAATCGACTCCAGCCTGGGGATCAGTTTTTATTCCATTCTTCAATGCCTCAAACAACGAGATTGGACCAAGTGTGTTCTCTACAGCATATTAACAGCTCTGCTAGCTCTGGTGGCTGGTACCATTACCAACATTGACATTTTCAGTCATGCGATACATACATCCATGGGCGACGCAATGACGAAAATTGGCCTCGACATCCAGGTTTTGAGTGCACTACGCTCAGTGGCCGTGGTTGGTTTTGTCCTAATGAGTCGCTTAAGAGATGTCTCATTTAAAGATCTCTATGCCTCTGCGGAGGTGGAGCAACCTCGTGAGCCTGAGACGTCTCTTGTGAAGTCGTCTCAGGAGCATCACATACTCAGCGCAGAAAGTCATCTGTTCACATTTCAGGAAGTGGCACTGTTGATGCAGGCTGTTAGCCAAAAAGGGGAAACGAGAGTAACCGAAGCTCCCAAGGAAGCTAGCTTGCCTCAAGTAGCTCATCATTCAAGAGTCACTGGTCAGGACCAGCAGTCAAATGCTCCACATGATACACAGAAAGTAGTACCGGAAACGCTGCTGCCTGGGACCTCTCTTCAACAGCATAGAACGGCACCGAGCGCTGTGGCACCAGAGCCAGTTCAAGACACACGTACAGCGCCAAAGCAGAGTGGCACTACATTGACACCAGTGGAGCCGCAGATCCAGCAGGAGCTACCGCGTCACGCATCGGAAGAACCAGAAGTGGAGCCGCAGATCCAGCAGCAAGAGATTTCAGCGCCTCAGAAGTCACCTGATCGAGGGCTAGACACTGCTCTGGCCCTCCAGGAAGATGGTATGCAGGAACGCGAGGAGCGACTGGAGCAGGCCTATCAAGCGCTGAGTGCGGAGGGGAAAAAGATTTCTGCTCGTGCTCTCGCTGAACGCGCCCATATCCATCGCACAACATGTCATCGCTGGCTCCAAAATCGCAAACAACATGGGGTGTCAGAGTAATGCATTCTTATGCCAGGGGGAAATACTTGCTACCTTTTCGCGCTGTTGTGAGATCACCTCCTTCTCCGGAATGCGCTTGTGAAGCTTACCCAGCCTACTATTCGGGTTGCCTTTCCAATCAGAAAAGTTCGTTTTTATATATCTTGTTTTGGCCTTCTGCAAGAGTGAGAGGCCAACACTAGAGAAAGGATCGCATTATGAAGAAGTATGCTCCATTGAGAAAAGCTACTGCAAGCAGAAGAGCACAAAAAGGCAAAAGGAAACGACAATGGACCGGGCGCGATTACTATTGCCTGAGCTGGATTGGAGAGCAGCGAGCCATCAGGTATGATCAACTCCAACGACTCCTGGCACGTGAGTCAGACTTGGAAACAGTTGTCCCAGGCTGGCTCTCCGAATCGCGTACCAATCATCTCATTGACCGCTGGGAACAAGCAGGGCTGGTCATCTACGTTAAACCCTATGTGCGTCGCCCTGGATGGCTCTGGCTGACACGACGTGGCCTTCGCTTTGCTGAGTTGAAGTACCGCTACAATGCACCATCGGAGTCAACGTTCACCCACCTCTACTACATCAATCAGGCCCGGCTTCAATTGGAAGAGGAATACGACGACGACGAGATGGAATGGATCAGCGAACGCACTATCTTGGCGGAGCAAAAGCGCCGCCAGAAAGATCAGCGGCTCAAGCATATCCCAGATGCCATTATCATTTTTGATCCAGAGGGAACAGCGGAAAAACTGGATCTCGAAATTGAACTCTCACGCAAGTCTGAGGCCAAGCTCTATGAAATTCTGCGCGGAGGGGACGATGCACTGGATGAGATCCACCCAGTGCGGTATTACGTCTCACAAAAAGCTAGAGCCGGGGTCATGAAGGCGTACCACAGTGTCATGAATACCAATGATACTTTTAGAGCGTTTATTGATATTCACGACCTGAAAGAACTAGAAGAGTAAGACGTAATCTTGGTATGCATTGTGGAAATGAGAGAACTCGAGCGTTCGATGAGCAATGAACGAACTACGAATATTGACGGTCGGTCTACAAGCAGAAAGGGGTGTAGTGCTGCTTCTGAATAGAGGTCGTTGCACTACTGTTTCGAGATGGATACCACAACTTCTATAACTAAAACTTTAGCTGACTCTTATACCGTCTCTACAATATCGCAAGAATTACCAAAGGATGATATACTCTTTCCTGTCCTTGCTGCACTGCACCGAAGTGCTGTAGTAAATCGCCATGAGAGGAAAGCGAGACGACATGAGTCCAAAAAAGTCCGCGCCGAAGTTGCGTGATGGTTCAAAGGAAAAACCTTTGCTTCTCGATGCTTATATGCGTGTATCCTCACGTGAGCAGGCGGAGGGATACTCACTCGAAGCACAGGAACGCGCCTTTCGGGAATGGCAGAGCGAAGAAGAACGACACGGGCGGTATTGGCAAATTCGTTATCACATCGAACCGGGTGCTTCGGCACATACGGAATTGCTCGAAAAGCGTCCTGTATTCAAGGTGCTACTAGAGGGCATAGAAAATGGAACCGTAGATACGGATGGTTTTGGAGTGCATAAACTGGACCGAGCATCTCGAAATAATCGTGTTTCTGTTCGCCTCTTCGATGCACTGGTAAAGCGTAATATCGGGTTTATCAGTCTCTCTGAACGTGGGCTTGATCTTACCACGCCCTCTGGTAGGCTCGTATTGTCTGTTCTGGCAATGGTTGCACAATTTTTCAGCGACAATCTTGGTTCGGAAGTTGCCAAAGGGAAGAAAGAACGAGCCTTGGGAGATGGATTGAGTAATGCGTGCCGTGAGCCGTGGGGTTATAAGCGTACGGATACTAAGTCTCCGTTTGCTTTAGAGGAGAAGAATACGGAAGGATACCGTCTTGCACTTGCATTATGGTTAAGTGGACATACGGATGCGGAAGTAGCTGATCGTCTCAATGCCGCGGGGTATCAGGTCTGGGGAACGTATAATAAAAAGCCTCGTGGTGATGGAGAACGTGCGTATGAACTGAAGCCATTTTCTGGAGCTTCTGTCTCGGCTATTCGTACGAATGCTTGGTACCGTCAATTCGCACCGGGAAGCCCGTATGGAACTGTGAGGTACAAAGATGAGTTACGTGAAGGGCGACACCCCTGGTTATGCCCATATGATGATTAGTTCTTCCTACAGGAGCGAGCCAAAGAAAAATTTCGAAGGTCTGGAAACCGTCGCTCGGATATACCTATGGAGTTCAAAAAGCGACTCATCTGTGCTCATTGTTATCGCGTGATGGCAGTCTTCTATAGCGGTCGCTTTAAGGACCGCTCAAACGAGGGACGGCGACAGTTCCAAACTGGTTATCGCTGTCGCTGCCAAGAGTTGAATGATCCTTGCCCTTGTAAGTCTCGCATCCTTCCGTCATGGAAAATTATTGCTCAATTCGGGGAATGGTTAAAGCTGCATGTGTGTCTTCCCGATGATTGGCAAGAGAAAATTAAAAATACGCTTGTAGAGCAAGCAACAACTGCTCTCGCTGATACAGAACTCTCTGACGTACTAGCACTGATTCGACGCAAGGAAGCTGAAATAGAGCGTATAAAAGATATGTACCAAATGGGTGATGTAGATCGAGGCGAATATCAGACACGACTACGCGATGTTCAGGCTGTTTTGAGCCGATTACATCAGCAGGCGCAGTTAGAGAATATTGAGGCGCAAGCAGAGGTACTGATTAAAGCGGGCAATGAACTCATTGACCTTGCATCGGATTGGTGTGATGCAAGTGCCCAGGAACGAACTGAGGCGACGCAAATGTTAGTAGAGTCTGTTTTCTACGATCCACTCAGTCAGCAAATTGTTGAAGTATCAATTCGTCAAAAATATCGCGCTGTCGTAGTTTCTGTTTCGGGCGAAATGCCTTCAGGGCAGCCAGACGACAAATCTCTCCACTAAACCTTGTGATGCATGAACACAAATACTTTAAACATATCTCATCATGCTGCTAGGCAATTTCTCACTACCATGAAGCATCCTGGCCGCTTATGCGGCCAGGATGCGCATTTTCCACTCCTTTGTGTCCCACATAGAGAGGAGTTTCTGCTCTTGTGAAGTATGCAAGAGTGAGAGATGGTGCAAGCGTTAGACTGGGAATTCCAGCGTAACTCCGAAATGAAATGAGCACGAAGTGTCCAAAAAGCTGATTCGAAACTTCGAAATATTCCACGATAACTCTGAAAAAAGTAAGCGATTCCAGCGTAACTCCGAAAAAAGTATATGCTTGTTTCGTGTATTAATACATCTATTTCATGGCCACTCTCTTGATGGCATTGTGATGAAGGCAAGCAAAAATTGGCTTAGTTGAGAACAGATTGTCTTTCCCAAAGCCCAAAGAGGACAGGAACGGGTATCTGTTCTCAAAATGTTTTCTTACAGATATCTCCCTCTCACCCCAATCATACACTACAAAAAGGATTCCCGGCCACGTTCTGCCTGATTTTTGCACGGATCGTGCCAGGAATTGTCGTTATGGAAGGGGTGTTATTCTGGCCGTATGAGCGTGAACATTTCTGAGCGCGGCCAGGTTATGCCATTTTTGGTGGCCAATGTATTCAATGAGTGACACTTCCCTGTTTTTCCGTCCTTGCTTCTAGCGTGCTATATGCTATACTGTAGCTCATCTACCAGAGAGCTTCAGGTGGGAGTGGGCTTTGTGCTGTGCAGAAACCCTCGTTTTGGGAGATCGTCCACTATATGTAGAGTCGTTTCACAGGCATGAATACGTCTCATACCTACGAAAACAGGAGGCATTATGCACTTTTCAGAGTATATTGAGTACGATGCGGTTGGTCTCGCACATTTGATAAAGAGCGGACAGGTTTCGGCTCAGGAGGTGCAACAACTCGCTCGGCAGGCCATTTTGGCCGTGAATCCGACCCTGAACGCTCTCGTCGGAGAGCTGTTTGAGGAAGCGCTGCCCTCCTCGACCACTGGACCTTTTGCTGGGGTTCCCTTCGTTATCAAAGATCTTGTGCTTCACGCGGCAGGAGTCAAGACAGGCATGGGAACACGGCTGACTGGTGAAGGGATCGTCTTTCCCCATGATACCGATATGATGACACGTTTCAAGCAGGCGGGTCTGGTAACGCTGGGTCGGACTGCGACCCCGGAGTTCGGCTTCAACGTGACCACTGAGCCCGTCTCAAATGGACCCACACGCAACCCCTGGGATCCCTCTCGCAGTACAGGAGGATCAAGTGGAGGATCAGCGGCCCTGGTGGCGGCCCGGTCGATCCCGGTGGCCCATGGGACCGATGCAGCCGGCTCGATTCGTATTCCTGCTGCCTGGTGCGGACTGGTTGGGCTCAAGCCAACACGGGGACGTACCCCCCATGGACCGGATTCCGATGAACGCCTCTCAGGTCTTGGCGTTGAGTTTGCTCTGGCTCGGACGGTGCGAGATACTGCGGCCTTGCTCGATGTTGTGAGTGGTCCGGGTATTGGAGACAAATATTTCGCCGCCCCGCCTGAGCGTCCCTATGCTCAAGAAGTTGGTACTCCTCCAGGACGATTACGCATAGCGACGACTACGCAGGCCTGGTCAGGAGTGCCTGTTGACAAAGAGTATGCAGACACCGTCTCGATGGTCTGCCACGAACTAGTCGCGATAGGTCACGATGTAGAGGAATCCAGCCCACAAGTGGATTGGGAATGCTTCGTCGATGCCAACCTCCCGATCTGGACGGCATCGGTCGCTGATGGTGCTCTTGGCCTCGCTCACGCCCGTGGGATTGATGTCGGCCCGGATGTGTTAGAGGCGGTGACGCTTGCCAGCATGGAATACGGACGCCGACTCACGGCAGTGGATCTGCTTCGGGCGCTGCGACTCTGCAATACCATCACCAGAAGCGTGGGCGCGTTCTTCCGCTCCTACGATGTGCTGGTGACTCCGACTGTCGCTACCCCACCCCCTCTGCTGGGATCTCTCAACCAGAACGATCCGAGCCTTGATCCAAGAGGCTGGCTCAACAAAATGTTCGCGCTGATCCCCTTTACTCCACTCTTCAACGTGACAGGGCAGCCAGCAATAAGCCTGCCTCTGGGACAATCGAGCGAGGGGCTGCCCATCGGCGTGCAACTGGTGGCACGCTACGGCGAAGAGGCGACCCTCTTGCGGTTGGCAGCACAGCTTGAACAGGCGTTGCCCTGGGCTCTTCGCTATCCCTCAATCTAACTGAGAAACGAGGAAGGCTTCGTCAGTAATTTGTCGTGGAGCCATACCCCCGGAAACCCGGTCCCATGAGAAGTGGGCAGGCTGACAGCGACCATCGCTGTCAGCCTGCCCACTTCTGGCGAAAGTAGACAATCACATTACCCGACTACGCAAACCTCCGGGTCCGTTCGCGAAAAAAGGGAAATCGCTCCCAGGCGTCGGCTATCACTTCACGAACTAGCTCCCACTCTGACTTTATGGATGGCCTGCCAGACATTGTGCGACGTCAACGGGACATCCAGGGATGTGACTCCCAGGGGAACCAGCGCGTCGAGAACGGCATTGGCAACAGCAGCAGGAGCGGCTACCGTGCCTGCCTCACCAGCTCCTTTCACTCCGAGAATGTTGAGCGGACTTGGTGTCTCGGTCAGGGTAAGCTCGAAGGGAGGCAACTCTTTGGCAAGGGGGACAGCATAGTCCATCAGGGTTGCGCTGAGCACCTGCCCGCTCACGTCGTAGGCCATCTGTTCATAGAGGGCCTGACCGATGCCCTGAGTAATGGCCCCATGGGTCTGACCCTCTACCAGCGTGGGTACAAGGACATGACCGTAATCATCTACCGCAACATAGCGTTGGAGATTCACTTCGCCGGTCTCAGGGTCTACCTGGACGACAGCCAGATGTGCGCCAAAGGGATACGATAAGTCTGCTGGCTCGAAGCCCTGCAAGCTGCACAGCCCCTTGAGCAGTTCTTTCTGGAGATCCTCGGGGAACTGCTCTTTCTGTACGGGGTTCTCGGCAATACTCGCCAGTTGGACGAAGGTGTACGCTTTGCCGGGAACACCGGAGACCTGCACACATCCCTCGCGCAGTTCGAGATCGCTCTCGCCCACTTCGAGCAGATGCGAGGCTAATTTGAACATCTGCGCTTTGACAGCTTGAGCTGAGAGCTTGAGCGCGACGCCTCCGACTCCCATACTGCGGCTGCCAAAGGTAGCAAGCGAATGGCTATTGGGGGTGTCTCCGATGTAGACTTCAACCTGCTCAAGAGGAACCGCAAACTCCTGGGCGACAATTGTGGCAAATGAAGTGGCATGACCTTGCCCACTATCAACCGAAGCACTCTCGACGAGAATCTTGCCTTCAGGAGTAATGCGTACCTGCCCGCTATCAGCCTGGCCGCTCAAGCCCTGTCCTCCCATCGCGGTGCTCTCGATATAGACGCAGAGCCCGACACCAACATACTGACCCTGTGTACGCAGGCGAGCCTGTTCGGCGCGGAGTTGCTCATAGTTTGCGGCGGTCAACAGCGTATCCAGGGCATGGCTGTATGCGCCGGAATCATAGGTCGTATTGGTGGCGGTCGTGTAGGGGAACGCCTCCTTGGGGATCAGGTTTCGCCTGCGCACGTCAATGGGGTCTAGAGAGAGTTCATGAGCAATAGCATCCATAGTGCGCTCGATACAATAGCAGGCTTCTGGTCGTCCAGCTCCTCGATAGGGGCCAGTGGGGACAGCGTTGGTCTTCACAGCGTTGACAATAGTGGTAATCGCTGGGATAGCATACGTGCCAGAGATCATCCCGGCAGTCGAATCAACGCTGAGGATGCTATAATCACCAGGATAGCCACCCAGGTCGGCAAAAAACTCGGCCTTGAGTGCCAGAACAGTCCCGTCCTTGCGAACAGCGGCTTGCACACTGGCATGGAGACCCCGGCCATGATTCATCGAGACGATATTGTCCTCGCGACTCTCCAGCCATCGTACAGGTCGTTGCAGCTTTTGCGCCAGGAATGCCGTCACGACCTCTTCACCACAGAGTCGGGTCTTGCCGCCAAAGGCTCCCCCTACATGCGGCACAGTGATCTTGATATCTGTTGGTGCCATGTGCAGCGTCATCGTCAGCTGGAGACGAGCCAACCAGATCGACTGACTGGAGATCCAGACCGAGAGAGTCCCATCAGCATGCCCTTCAGCAACAATGCCTCGCGGTTCCATAGGTACCAGTGCCAGACGTGGTTGCCGCATGTACAACGAGACAATCTTATCAGCTTGGGCGAACCCTGCTTCTACATCGCCAACCGTCTTTTCTTTGGTCAGAGCAATATTGCTCTGCTCATTGAAGATTTTCGGCCCGTCCTTCTGGAGCGCGGCATCGAGTCCTCCTACAGAGGGCAACACCTCGTAATCAACATCAACGAGTTCGGCAGCTTCGAATGCTGCTGTCTCACTCTCGGCCACCACTGCGGCCACTGGTTCACCGGCATAGTTGACCTCCTCACGCGCCATGGCTGGCTGCGGCACCCATGCTGAACCCGGAAATAAATTCGTGAGCAACTCACCCAAATGTGCTGTGTCGGCTCCTGTCACCACCGTCACCACGCCCGGATGGGTCTGCGCCTGTTGTACATTAATCGCAACAATGCGGGCATGGGGATAAAGATTACGCACAAAACTGATATAGAGCATTCCCGGACGACGAATATCGCCCACATACTGCCCACTGCCAGTGATTAACACCAGGTCTTCACGGCGCCGTATCTTCTGCTCCGGTGCAGCTGGCTGTTGAGAACGACCACTTGCTGTTGTTGCTTCGCTCATGTTGTCCTTCCTCTTCTGATTCCAGATACGTGGATGATCTTTCTCTGCTTGCTTACTGCTCCCATCCCCTTCTTTCTAATATCTGAAGATTACGCACAGAACCGTCTTCATGTCAATTCTGGTCGAAGAGAGCACAGTGTAAATGTTCCTCTGAAAACCTCGAGCGAGAAAGACAAAACGCCTCCTAAGAGCCAGCTTGCATATAAGATCGACATCATAAGGTGGCAGAGCAATAAAATTCAACAGCGCGACTAGGCCAGGTTGTCCAGAAGGCTTTGCTAAGGTATGAGGGCGTGAGAGCCTGGCACACAATTCATTGACGAAAAGAAGATTTGCTCAACGAAGATAGATGGGGGAGTAGCAATGAGAGACCAATGGCTAAATTCAATTATTTGTTAAAATAAAATAGGAAGCATAGTTTTGGCAGATTCTGCAAGACCATGGTATTAATGACAAGCACACATACTTGAGAATTCTATTGTATCGCCGAAATGAAATGAGCACAAGGTGACCAAAAAGCTCTTTAAAAACTCCGAAATATTCCAGCCTAACTCCGAAAAAAGTAGTTGCTCGTTTAGTACGCTAGTACAGCTATCTCACACTTGTTCATTTGATAACATTTTGACGAAGCGAACAAGGAATGGCTTATTTTAGAACGGATAACCGAAGTAGCCAGCACAGGGTAAAAATTGGCCTATTTGAGAACGGATGAGCGAAGTAGCCAGTACAAGAGTTTTCTTATGTTAGAGAGGCAATGGAATTTGTAACCAAAAAAACAGAGGGGGTTCTTAATTCGCTCTTTTCTCCTCTTGAAGGAATTAATATATTGCAATTGCTCTCTGTTAGTAACCATCTCTTACTAATGCTGTAATTCGGATATCGCATTTCGGAGTTACGATGGAAAATTTTGATCTCCGTTTCATACTTTTTTCGGAGTTACAATGGAATGAGCTTGAGCCTGTGACACCCCCATCACTCGGCTTGGGGATGCAGTATTGACATTCCCCACTATGCTCGGTGGCACTCCCTTTCCGGTGGCATAGCATTTCCTTCCTACCGAAGATTTGAGCGCACATGCGCGATTGCGCGACCTCTAGAGGGCCTTCACCCTCTTTTTTGCTATGACCTCCCCCACTACGGTCAGTGTGAGAATTCCAGCGTAACTCCGAAATGAAATGAGCACTAAATAACCAAAATTTCTCATTTCATTTCCGAATTATTCCATTGTAACCCCGAAAAAAGTATGCTATTCCAGCGTAACTCCGAAAAAAGTAAGTGCTCGTATAATATACAAATACGGCTATCTCATGGTTGTTCCTCTGATAACACTTTGACGTAAGTGAGCAAAGATTGACTTATTGTAGAACAGATAACCGAAGTAGCCAGGGCAGTACTTTCTGCATGTGCCCATTCAATACATCTATTTACAACCCTTGTGATGAGATATTTACAAATGGAGATTGTGGGAATAAAATATCTAAGATTGACATGCTCGGCCAATGCGAGCCTCAACTTGAAAGGTATTGGAAATTTATGTACAACCTACTTGTAACACATGACTCTGAAGCCTGGAATGGCGATCCTTTTGTCCTTGAGGTTGACCGTTGCATTCGTGAGTATACTGATCAAAAAATAACAGAAAAATACGGCGACCTTTTACAAGCTCAGATAAATGAGCTTATTCGATTTCCTTGTATATTTGCTTGTGAAGCCGTATGTGAAAAAGATCCAAAGTTTGGGTTAATTCGTGAAATAGTAAAAAGGTTAGGGCGAGTTAAAATAAATTATGAGATTATTAATTTAAACAAATTTCTAACCCATTCTGATCTCTTAGAAATGCTATTTGATCTTGATATTTCTGATTGGGAAATCAACAGAACCCACTGGGCAATAAAGGATGTCAATTTACCAAAAGAATTAATTGCAAAGGGTATAAAATTACCTCAATGGATCACCAGAGATTCAAAAGCTGTTAATATAACAAAACATCACTTTGATGTCTCAATATCGTTTCCAGGTGAAATTAGAAACGATATTGAACCTATTATTGCTGCCCTGGAAAGTGAGATCGGACCTGATGCATATTTTTATGATAATAATTATAGAGCTCAATTAGCTCGACCTTCTTTGGATGTTCTCCTTCAAGATATTTATGGACAAAGATCAAAATTAATTGTTGTATTTTTATGTGAAAAATATCAAGAAAAAGAATGGTGTGGAATAGAGTTCCGCGCGATTAAGGAAATAATTATGGAGCGTAAAAACGAAAAGATTATGTATGTCAAAATGGAGAATGGAAAAGTGGACGGAGTGCTCAAAACAGATGGATACATTGATGGAAGGACTCATAGCCCAAAAGAAATAGCTAAGTTTATTAAAGAACGAATTGACTTAATTGTATGAAAATGCGCACCTTTTGAGAATTCCAGCGTAACCCCGAAATGATCGGTAGTTTAGGTATTGCGTTTCGGAGTTATGGTGGAAAAATTTGGACCTCAATTCTTACTTTTTTCGGAGTTACAATGGAATGAGCTTCCATTTCGGAGTTACGCTGGAATTCTCATAGACTACGCACGCATACGCTTTGCTGTCACGTATTGAAATGGGACAAATGGCCCGCTATGGTTGGTGGGTATGTGTCCACGGAGGTGCGTCCCGGCCTCCTCGTATTCTTCGCTTTCGATGGTGCCGTATTGGTGGAACAAGGCCACTAACTCGCCATGTTGATAGGGAATGAGCACGTCGAGGGCGACGAAGTTGAGCCGCAAGTTTTCGCTGATGCAGCGCAGCAAGGCTTCGATGCCTGTTCCTTGGATCGCTGAAACGTGTACCGAGGGGAGCTGGGCCGCTAATCCCTGCAAGTGCAACAAGGTGTCCTGTGGCAAGAGGTCAACCTTGTTGAGTGCTATAATCATGGGTCGGCCACCAGCGCCGATCTCCTCTAAGACCTGCTCGACGGCTTCGATCTGACTATAAACTGACGCATGCGAAGCATCGATGACGTGTATGAGCAGGTCAGCTTCCGCCACTTCTTCCAAAGTAGCGCGAAAAGCTGCAATCAGCACCATTGGCAGACGTTGTACGAACCCTACTGTGTCGGTCAGAAGAATCTCTTGGCCCCCTGTCAGCCGTACACGTCGAGTTGTAGGGTCGAGTGTGGCAAAGAGCTTATCCTCAGCAAAACTTTGTGCATCGGCAAGTCGATTAAGCAGCGTCGATTTTCCTGCATTCGTATAGCCAACAAGTGCTACTACCGGTGCTCCCACATCTTTGCGGCGTTCGCGGTGCAGTTGACGTTGGTTACGTACTTGCTCCAGGTCTTCTAGGAGGCTCTCCTTTTGACGACGAAGCAAGCGGCGGTCTACTTCGATCTGTTTTTCACCTTCGCCGCGTTGTTGCGTGCCACCGCGCTGACGTGACAGGTGCGACCACTGCCGTGCAAGACGGGGAAGATCATACTCAACCTGGGCCAGTTCTACTTGTAATCGCCCTTCTCGCGTCCGGGCTCTCTGGCCGAAAATGATAAGAATCAGTGCAGTTCTGTCGAGTACCTGTGTCTCAAGTGCTTGTTCTAGGTTACGATGTTGCCCAGGGGTTAATTCAAGGTCGAAGATAACAGCATCACAATTGTGAAAGCGTGCCAAATCCGCGATCTCTTGAATCTTGCCGGAACCAAGTAGCGTTCCCGGGTGTGGGCGGCCAAGACGTTGGACAACTCGATCAACAGAGGTAATCCCTGCTGTTGTCGTCAAGCTGGCTAACTCGCCCAGTGATTGTGCCACAGACCAAGTCACTTCAGGCATGTCCACTCCGACGAGGATAGCTCGCTCTGGGGCATTGGAAAGCAAACCGTTCACTGGTTTCTCTTCGCCAACCTTGGACGTAGAATATTCTGCCATATTGAAACTCCTTACTGGCTGAAGTATACGCAATTGTATCTGCCAGTGAATGATATAGAAGGAAGTTGTAACTTCTTAAAAACCTCAAGAGAGGGGGAAAACGTTCGTACAGCTTACGGCATTATTAGGATGAGCGCGGTGCGGTCGATCACCTGCGTCTCAAGCTCTCGCTCCAGATTACGGTGCTGCCTTGGGGTGAGTTCGAGATCAAAGATGACCGCGTCACAGTTATGGTAGCGAACAAGATCCGCTACCTCCTGCACTTTCCCTGTGCCGAGCATCATACCAGGATGAGGGTGTGCCAGGCGTTGGACGACACGATCAACACAGGTCACACCTGCCGTTGTTGCTAACTGAGTCAGTTCGTCCAATGACTCCTCAGTGGGCCAATCATTATCGGGCATTTCGACACCAACAAGGAGAGCGCGCTCGGGTGCCTGCGAGAGTAAACCGCTCATTGGTCGCTCTTCGCCTAGATTAGGAATATATTGTTCTGACAAAAGACGCTCCTTTTACTTACCAGCTTGAATAATGCTGTGGAAATTGGTTCCGGCGCGGAAAATGGAATATGAGACCGAACCGTTATGAATGAAAATAGCTGCTTCTACAGTGGGAGGTGAGACTCTCGTTGAAGAGGTGAAGTATTGCAAGAAACGTCGTAGGTCAGTGGTCAGCAACAGCAATAGACTTTCTCATCTCACCATGTACTGTAAGTAGCATATACCATGAACAATATAGCCATATTGTTGCTTCCAGAGGAAGTATTTATATGGATAATGAAGCATGTCATACTACGGTTGGTACAGGTTAGTTGAAAACTATCACTCGCTGCATCTCCTGAGAGGTATTTGATATCTATAAGGTACATGAGTTATACTCAAAAGTCAAGAGAGGCAAGATGATGGGGGTGGAAGACAACGTGAGCGTCTGCCAACGTTGTCCCCACCCCCATCTTTGGGCGCGATACATCGGGGCCCTACTTTTGTGCGGTTTACCAGCGGGAACGGCGCTCGCTTGAGCGGCCATATCCCGATGATGGAGACTGTGCCTGGTAGCAGTCGCGGCAGTAGACGGGCTTGTCACCGCGAGGCTGGAAGGGAACCTGTGCCTCATTACCACAGCTTGCGCATGTTGCGGTATACATCTGGCGTGCTTCGCGTGAACCGCCGTTGCTGCGGCCACCGTAGCCACCACCACCCTGGCGGTCACCCATCTGAGCCTTGCGTGCTGAGCGACACGAAGGACAGCGACTAGGAGCATTCGTTAGCCCACGGCTGGCATAGAACTCCTGCTCACCTGCGGTAAATGTGAACTCCTGGTTACAATCGCGACAATACAATGTCTGGTCAGTTGCCATGTTTTTCTTTCTCGATTCCTGGGCCAAAGCCCTAACAAAAAAACTCTCGTGTATCGCGCGGCTTGTAATAGACGGTCTACTCATAGCATCGGTGCACTCTACAACGTTCTCTCATTATAACATATCTTTGCCAAAATGTATTCCTTCTACAGAGCAATTTTCGCGGAATCTGAAAATTGGTTTAAATTTCCTACCCGTCATCCGTAGTTTATGTGTCGCCAGAGACCCATAAGAGTGCTGCCGGAGACCCACAAGAGGTCTCCCTACGTATTATGCGCGTTCCAGCATTGCATCGTACTTGGGGTCATAGGGCAGTATCTTGCCCTCGGGCATAAGGAGCAAGGTGTTGGGCTTGAGGTGCCGCACGAACTCGATGTCGTGGGTGACGGCGATGATGGTGCCGTTGTAGTTGCCCAATGCCTCACCAATGATGTTGCGCGACATGGCGTCGAGGTGAGTGGTCGGCTCGTCCAGTACCAGCAGGTTGGGCCCGTCGAGCACCATCTTTGCCAGGGCGAGACGCGTCTTCTCACCACCGCTGAGAGTACCGACGTGCTGATACACGCGATCACCATTGAATAGAAAGCGACCCAGGACGCCGCGCACTCGCTTATTGTCCTGCGGTAGGACCTCAGTTGCCTCGTCGAGGACGACATTCTCGTAGTCAAGTCCCTCGTTTTCCTGGGCATAGTAGCCTATGCGCACGCGGTCGCCCATTATCACTTTACCGGAGTTGAGCGGTGTGTGTCCGAGCATAGTACGCAGAAGCGTAGTTTTACCTGCGCCGTTGAGTCCCACGATGACCAGGCGTTGTCCGCGTTCGATCTGGAAGTTGATATCACGGAATACCTCCTTTGTGTCATACCGCTTGCTGAGATGCTCGGCCCGTGCGACGAGCTGGCTACTGGACTGGCGCACGGGAAAGTCAATCTTGATTTTGCGGCTATTCTGCGGTATTTGTGGCTTGCTCGACTCAAGAGTGGCGATGCGTTTATCCACAGCGATACGCTGGCTTACGCGGGTCGCACCATAGCCACGCAGTTTCTGCGAGGTCTTGCGCAGACGTGCGATATCGCGTTCCTGCTGTGCCTTCGTCCGCTCCATCAAGGCCAGAGCGTCGCCCGTCACTGTGAGGTAGTTCGAGTAGGTGCCACGGTACTCCTCAAGCTTATGCGTGAACTCGTTGAGGCGTAACACTTTGTTGATGCCGCGGTCGAGCAGGTCCAGATCGTGCGAGATGATGAGCAGCGCACCACTATAGCTGTCGAGAAAGTCCATGAACCAGGCTGTCGCCTCGACATCCAGGAAGTTCGTTGGCTCGTCTAGCAGCAAGAGGTCGGGTGCCTGGAAGAGGAGTCGTACGAGGGCGAGCTTTGTCTTTTGACCACCGCTCAGCGTGGAGACGTGGCGATCCAGCGTTACCCCTCCAATGTTTAATCCGGCGATGAACTGTTCAATGCGGGCGTCGGCATCATAATAACCGAGCCGTTCGAGAGCGTCCTGCGCTTGTGCAAACCGCTCCAGGAGTGCGGGAAGGTTGCCGTTCTGCGACTCCGCGATCTTCACAGAGAGCGTTTCATAGTCTTGCAGAGCCTTGTCAAGCCCTGTGCTGCTGAATACGAAGTCGCGGACGGTGCTTCCCTCTGTTACAGGTGTCTCGTGAGCCACATCCTGCGAGAGATAGCCGTAGGTCCGTGGCAGCGTCACATTGCCGCCATCGGACTCCTGAACGCCTGCAACGATTTTGAGCAGTGAGCTTTTGCCCGCGCCATTGACTCCGATCAGCCCCGCTTTTTCTCCTGGTGCCACTGTGAAAGAGATGTCGTCGAGCACCAGGCGCGGTCCATACGATAGACGAATATGATGAACTTGTAACATGTATGATTAATCCTCTACGTGTGCTTTCAAATTGGATATGTCAACAGAATAAAAAGAGTGATTTGGGGGCACACTCTCGCGCATGGATGTGGTGGAAAGCACACGGTGTCGCGCAACATGCAGCAGCGAGAGAGTCGTTGCCTGACGACACACGCCATGAGAAGAGAGTCAAGGGAGGAGAGAAGACCAGGAGATGCTGAAATCTACGCTGAATATGACTTGCTTGTTGTTCAAGCAAGTTATTGCATCAATATGGTGCCACTTCCTGCCGCATAAGCCCGGCGCGGTCGCTCATGCGGCTGAATAAACTGCTAGCAGTAGTGCCCATTTCATATGTGTCTCTTTTCGACAATGGAATGATATATAAATCCTATGAGATGGTATCATCATGGGCCCGGTATGTCAAGTAAAAATAGGAGACCCACAAGAGGTCTCGCTACTGGTGTGAGGGGTTGTAGTAAAAGTAGGGAGACCCACAAGGGGTCTCGCTACTGGTGTGAGGGGTTCTAGCATCTCGCTTGGATAGCTTCTTGTGAAAGATGATATATTATTCTATAGTGTTAGTAGGCTCTCTCAAGGACACTTCTATTCGTTTAGCCGTCTCTGCTCGCAAAGACAGTTAAATACAAGTGCTTGTTCAGGTGATCGTATGATGGAGAACACATCTGGCTCTTCTACATTCTTACCAAGCGAGTTTCTTTCCAGGCTTATTACCGAGTTGGACGATGATACCGTTACGGCCATTATTTTGCATGGAAGTTATGCTCGTGGTGATGCAATGCCCCCTTATAGTGATGTTGACCTTGTTCGGATTTTACAAGAAACGCCTGATCGGAAACAGCAGAAACGATTTATTTGGTACGATGGCTATCTCATCACTATTTCTAGCCGACCGCTTTCTGTCTATCGAGAATGGTTCGCTCTACCAGAACGGGCTATTTTTGTTGTACCTGGGGTACGAGAAGCTCGCATACTCCTCGATAAAGATTGCGTATTCAGCACACTTCAACAAGAAGCAGAGGCGTTCCGATGGGAACTATTGCAAGTAGCGGCTAACGCGTATGCAGACCAACTTTTGATGGAGCAAACTGAGATCGTCCTCAAGATATTGAGAGCACTCATATTGCACGATCTAGTGGCACTCTCAGACATGATGCTTGACCTTTTCTCGGCAGTAACAGAGGCAATAGCTGTTCAACGTGGCATTTTGGTACTCAGTGGAAACACGTACTTTCACCAAGTACAGGAAGCTGTTGGACGAGACTCGATGTGGACACACTATCATCTACATGCTGCTGGAATAGCTACGAACACTGAACCTGTTCCTTCCATTACAACCAGAGGTATTGCAACTCTCCGCTTGTACCAGGAAACGGCTCGACTCCTGCGTCCCTACGTACATCCTGAGCATTGGGAAGTGATAGATGAATCAATCAGAGTGATTGAGCATGCATTATCGAACGAAGAGATCACGTAATTCTTGTACCTGTGTCTCGTTGGGCCATACGTTCTGCATCTGCTGAAAGAGAGCAAAAGACTCCTGGAAGCGTCTCTCACTCCCAACGACAAGAGATGCTTTTGCTGCTGCTTCAAGATAGGTACATGCTTGTTCCATGTATTTCAAGACGGTAAAAACTTCTATTTGGTAATTCAGTAATTCAATGCGAACTCGTTCTGGTATCTGTATTTTTGGTTGTAGGCCGTCTATTCGTGCCAAGACTTTTTCAGCTTCATGAGATTGGCCGAGGTCGAGGTGATTAAGACCATCAAAAAAGATGAGTGTAGAGTATCGACAAATGATATGAAGAAAACTTGGCTCATGCTCAGGATGTGTAGGAAAGTGCTCATAAGCCAGATCTATGAAGCGGAGTGCTTCTTGTTTCTGTTTTAACTGTGCATAAGCTCCTGAGACTCCCGCATAGATACAAGCCCGTAAGAGCGGAGAAATTTCGTTGATGTATGGAAACGTTTGTTGATAGATTTGCAATACTTTGTCAGGGCACTCCAGGTAATCAAAGGTGATAGATAACTGCCTCAAGGCTGCGATTTGCAGGTTACGGTCTTGCGCCAGTTTCCCATAGAGCAATGCCTGCTCGCTCAATTGATGCCTCGCCTGGAGATTATTGTGATGCCCTGCTAGGGAAGCAGCTAGCAGATAGCTTTGTGAAACAATATCCGCCGCCTTTCTTTGATCTTTAAAAGAGAGTTTTGCAATGGATTCAACACGCGGAAGATAGGACCAGAGGATACGTTCAGTAGTCTTGAGTTCGCTTCCTTCGCTGAGTTGGCGGCAAATCTCTGTCAATGTTGCGAAGCTCTCCAATGTTTCTGGCGTTGTCTCGTCGATACTGAATAATTGAACAGGATCATATGAGAGACGATTTAATCCATCACGGTTGGCTATAAAAGTCGGTGAGATGGCTACTGCACCTACGAAACTGAGCATTTGCTGAAGCAGGTCACGACGTAACGTATCCAAATCTATACCCCCTGGCTCACTTATTGATGTGCTTCTATCCTGGAATGTGAATTGAGGGAGTGAAAGAAGCATTTCTTGTATTTCGTTGCTCTGTTTCAGCGGTGATGGAGAGGGCTGTTCTGGTATACTTGCTCTCTCTGTGTCAGTCCGTGATTCCTCTTCTGTCGTCTTCTGCGGCTCACCCATGAAACCAAGTTCATCGGCACGTTTCCCAAAAAGCTGGCACAGGTGTGTTTGAAAATGCCGATTGGGTTTGTGGTGTCCACTTTCCCATCGATTTACGACTTGTTCAGTTGTATCAAGACGTTCTGCCAGTGTCCGTTGAGACCAGCCCTTCAACTCTCGTTCACGCTGCAGATGGGGATTGGGCCTCTTCTCTTTTTCTTGCATGCTGCTGATGTCCGTCTGTACTCTCTCACTCACGCTTCACTCAGTTATCCTTGAGGTTCCTTTAGCATAACATGCTGTCATCTCTCCCGCAAGCGTTTGGCAAGAGGATGACATTCTTTTGCCTGAGTTCGACAGGTAGAGTACATCACGAGAAGGGATTTCTGCATGAAAGCTTTAGAGGAAGATGGAAGACGCCGCAGGGGGATGCAGCCTATTTGCAGCCAAAAGATGACAAAGAAATCCAAGACAGAAAGAGGGAAACACGTATGAGCAAAATGAGATGGTATGCCGGACGCGGCAGCTACTGCGACAGCCCGAAGGGGCATCACTTTGTCCGTTTAGAGGATGGGACCCAGATCGAGGTGCATGCTGACACCTACGAGCAACAATTTCATGCCTACCTTGAGCGCATGAGCGTGCAGCCGACAACGTGGTCCGAGATCATGCACAAGGCCGACAACGAGTGGAAGGAGTATTGTCGGGTCGGGGATGCCTTTGCGGCGAACTATCAGCAATGGCTCGACTATCGCGGCTTCGGCGTCCGCATCCAACGGCCTCAAGTGCTGACGCAAAAGAGTTAGAAGAGAAAAAGCACAATGACCAGACGAAACCACCGCAATCCAGACAAGGAGAGGGGTGGCTTCTGGTCGTCACGTTGGCAGGTGGGTAAGTCCCTCCTCACAATATGCGTAACCTCCATGCGTATTTCTTTACAGAACGAACGGCGAAATACGATTGTAGTAAGGAGATTTCTCATGGATTCGTTTCAGCGTTCTGCTCACAGACGATGCTTGTGGATCGCCTTGTTGTTGGCAACAGCAGCAACGCTGCTCCTGGTTGCGTGCGGAGAAACAACGGGTACTTCTCCAAGCCCAACGACAGTGGCGACCTTACAACCGAGTCCAACAACCGCATCGTCTCCGACCTCGACCAAGGTGGTTCAGGTGAAAATTGTCGAGAAGAACGGGGCGTACTCCTTTGAACCTGCTACGCTTACGCTTCCAAAGGGAGCGCAGGTCGTATGGACCAATAGCTCGGATGCACCCCATACGGTTACCAGTGATACCAATGCCTTCGGAACCACCAGCAACCTCACAGAAAATAAAACCTTTATGGCGGTTTTTAACACGGCTGGAACCTACACGTATCACTGTAGTATTCACTCATATATGAAAGGGACGATTACAGTGGCATCCTGAGGGGAAGAGATCATCACTACCCATACAAATTCATCCATGCCACTGCTTTGCATATTGCTGTGTGAGGCTGAGGTACTGGTTTCCGTAGGTGACGCTCGGCTCGATCATTGCCCCCTCGAACCATTCGTTATAGCTGGTGATGGTGATCCAGTCGGGCTGGCTGGATAGCGCTCCTGCCCAACTTTGCTGATAGGTTGCTCCATTGTTGCGTGGCACTATATAGGTGCCGGTTCGTCCTGGTACCCGTGTATCGTCGTAGCCTGGAATGACGCCTGCCGCCCATATTTTATGTGCCTTGTTCGCAGTGTTGTATGCGTCGATCTTCGCGCGGAAACCTTGATCGACCGTTGGCATGTCGTTGTATTGAATACCCCAGTATCCCCCGCTGAAGAGGTGAATACCGTCGAAGACGCTGAGCAAAGTGGTATCAACGCCTTCCGCCGACCAGATCATTTGATTGTTTGGGTCGATCTGGCTACGGATGGATGCCCATTGGGCAAGAGTGCGTCCGCTCCCCAGTGGATCCCAGAAGAAGAGCACGGGCTTGCCCTGCCAGTGGAAGAAATGCGGGTCGTTGCTGTAATGACTCACCATATAGCGCAGTGCGATGACCATATTGGTTGTGCTATTCAATGCGGGCGCGTTGCTCTCAACGTAGATGGATGAAGCGAAGTGGTAGCGGGTCTGGCTTTCGAGAGTTGCTGAATGGGCCAGGAGTTTTGCAAAGTTTGTGTCCGTCACGTCGCCCGGACCCCACCACGAACTGATAAAGCCTGTGATGCCTGCATTCGCCGCCTCTGTCACCTGGCGATTCATCGTCGCGTCATCGCTGGAGTTATACTGAGTAGTGGGCAGATCAGACATGCGACAACTACACCATGTCGAGGGCGTGTACCACGTATAGTAGAACGCCAGGAGTGGACGATTGGTGTCTTTTGGCGGTGTGGGCGTGTTGGGCTGATACGTTCCCTGTGTCGGCCCTGCTGTAGGCGTTGTTGAGGGGACTGTCGGTTCAGCAGTTGGTTGAGGAATGGGCTGAAAAGGTATTATTCCTGTGTTGGACCCTTGTGTCGGTGTCGCTGTAGGCGATTGTAGTGACGGTGTTGGCTGTGCAGCATGCTTTGTAGGAGTAGCCGTGCCGCTCTGACATGCAGTCGTGCAAACGAGCAGAGCGATGCAGAGCAACGCTGCACAGGTACTTCTCCATTTGTACAAAATTTGTGTCCCCATAAGCTACCTCTATTGATATGGCCTTTTCCCCCGATATCAATAAGTATATACGCAATAGCCATGTTGTAGTTGTATTGTTCTGTCCCTAGCGGAGAGCATTATGTCATCATTTATAAAAGTCGTCGTAGCGAGTATTACAGGAGTAGTTCTGCTTGCCGCGACTCTTGCACAGGTCAGTCCCATTCCTATTCCTCATGCCTATGCTCGTGCTGCTGCGGCAACAAATCTACCGTATAGCGCAACTGCCAATGGCCCTTACAGTGTGAGTGGCAACAAGATTATGGATGCCAACGGTCAGCAGTATATTTTTCATGGAATCGGGCGCGATGGCCTGGAATATAACTGTTCTGGCGAAGGGCCACTTGATCAGCAGCACCTTGCATACATGGGGTCTGGCGTTAATACTCCGACTGCGACTTACTGGGGGGCAAATACGGTACGCCTCCCGCTTTCAGAGGGCTTCTGGTTAAAGGGCGCACCTGGTTATCCCTGTACGGCGGCCCAATATCACGCGACCGTCAAGCAGGTCGTCGATACGCTTACCGCGCTCAAACTGAATGTCATTCTTGATCTGCATTGGACCGATGCCGATGGACAATCTGGGCAAGGCGGTGGTCCATGGGCCATGCCGGATGCAGATAGCATCGCCTTCTGGCAGCAGGTTGCTCCCATATATAGCAGCTATTCCAATGTCTTGTTCGAGGTCGCTAACGAGCCGCATCCCTCGTCGTGGTCATGCTGGAAAGATGGATGTCAGATAACCAACGACAGTGAATACTCAGATGATTGTCAGTGTGCAAAAACCTTTACCTATTCTGGTGTTGGTATGCAGGCCCTTGTCACCGCTGTCCGTAACACGGGGGCGAACAATCTGATACTGGTTGGTGGTATGGTATGGGGCTATGATTTGAGCCAACTAGATACGTATAAGCTCTCAGGAGCTAATATCGTCTATGACACGCATCCCTATCCGTATGCGGGTAAACAACCAAGCACGTGGGATAATGCCTTTGGCAATCCAAGTGCGACTTATCCTGTCATCTCTGCGGAAAACGGAGAGTACGATTGTGACAGTACCTATATGGCCCAACTGCTCTCGTACTTCGACGCGCACCAGATCGGCTGGGTAGGCTGGGCATGGGCGACGCGTGGTAGTGTGTGTACGTATCCATCACTCGTAACCGATTACAACGGAACACCAGCGGCTGGTACAGGGCTATATATCTATCAACATCTCCGTAGATATGCACCTACATCGGCTCCAGTCAACACAGTATGGTATTTTGCGGAGGGCCGTGTAGGTGCCTCATTTACGGAATACCTGACTCTCGACAATCCCGACCCGATCAACGACTGCCCGGTCACTATTCAATACCTTCCCGAAACGGGAAGTCCCGTCACCAGGACGATTACGGTAGCGCATACCGCACGCTGGACCGAGTTGGTGAATAAGGACCTTGGCATTCCCTCTACACGGACAACCGGACTTTCTGTATCAACCATTGTCACCGTGAACCCCTCAAGCTCTTGTCGCGGTGTTGTTGCCGAGCGTCCAATGTACTTTTCCTGGAATGGCATCAGGAGTGGCAGTGATGCGCTGGGTGCAACGCATCTTGGTCAGAGCTTCTACTTTGCTGACATACCGACGAGTGGTGGCTTTACCTCATTCCTGACCGCGCTCAATCCTCCCAATAGTGAAGCTGCAACGGTTACAGCCACCTACTACGTGGGTGGAAAGAGTGTCGGGAACAAGAGCATCTCGTTACAACCGGGGCAACGCGGGACGCTGTTTCCAAGTAGTAGTGGACTTCCTGCTCATGTCACTGCCGTTGTAACCTCGACGCAGCCTATTGTGGCGGAACGGCCCGACTACTTCAGCAATGTGAGCGCGGGCAATGCGGGTACGGTTTCTGGTGCGTCGTCGGTCGTCGGTGTACAGGCGCTATCGCATGACTGGCTCTTCGCGGAGGGCTACACAGGCGGCAAGTTCCAGGAATACCTGGTTATTGCCAACCTGGATACCACGAATAATACGACAGCGAATGTCACGATCAAGCTTCAACTTGGCGATGGTTCAACAAAAACCTTTGCTCTGCCTGTCAAGACGCTCGATCAGGTTAGCTGGAATGTCAATCAAAACATCGCTGCTAACACGGTCTCTGCAGAGGTAACATCCTCGAATGCCGCGGTAGTCGTTGAGCGAGAAATGTTTTTCCAGTACATCAATACCATCCCAGGGCGCAATGGCTTCAGCGTGGCTGCTGCAGGCGGCACTGATGTCATGGGTCAAGTTGGGCCTGCAACCGTCAACTCGTACTCATTCTCCGAAGGGTACAGCAATGTTGGCTACAACGAGTGGCTCTCCTTGCAGAACCCGACAAATACCGATGAGACAATCAACCTTACATTAGTGAATGGCTACGGTCGTACCTACTCGCCAGCGGCGGTTATGGTTAAGGCGCACAGCCGCTCCACAGTCGATGTAAGTTCACTTGTAAGACAATACTTGATTCAGGCAGGAGGAAACGATCCCACAATATCCTGCGCGGTGTCTGTGTCTATGCAAGCCGCTCCTGGCGTCTTCTTTGTCGCCGAGCGACCGATGTACTGGAACACTGGCACGGGTGGAACCCAGGGTGGCTCTGATGTGATTGGGTATGCGGGAGCATAACGTCTACTAATTTGTAGGAGAGGAATAGGTGAGAATGGTCATACACCATTCTCACCTATTCCTCTCCTACAAATTATCTATTGCGCTCACTTCTCACAAACACTGTCGTTCCAATGAAGAGGAAGATTGCGAACAGGACACCTATGATAACCAGATTTCCAAGTGGTCCGGTGAATGGTCCTGTCAGCACGACCTTGTTATACTCAGGAGAACCCGCGTAGTAGATATCTCGGCACAGGTCAACCGTGTAGCGCAAGGGCGAGATACGCGAGAGGATTTCCAGGTAGAAGGGCAGTTTCTGGATTGGGGTGAAGACACCTGCCAGGAAGAACTGAGGAAAGATCAGGAACGGCAGTATCTGGTTGGCCGCGCGCTGGCTACCGAAGCCTGAGAGCAAGATCAGGCCGAACGCGCCCCCAAGTAAGCAGCCTATAACTCCCGCGAACAACAGCCCAAGAATATTTATGGGTGTGAAAGGAATGCGAATAACTATGCCGAAGGCAAGAACGGCTATGGCTTGCGTGAGCGCGACGAGCGACTCCCCGAAAATCTTGCCGAAGACAATTGAGTAGCGCGAGATGGGCGAGATGAATATCTCCTGGCTAAAATCGTTCTCGCGGTCCTCGATCAGAGAAATGATACCAAAGGCCGTCGATTGAAACAGCGTTTGCGCGAAGATGCCTGTAAAGGTGAAGGTGAGGTAATTGAATCCGATCTGCGTGCCTAAATTGGCTTGCAGACTGCCACCAAGGGCACCGACGAAGATGATCGGTAGTATGAGTGTACCGATGAGCCTGGACGGGTCGCGGAAGAACCTGAGCAGGTCGCGATACGCGATGGTCAGAATAGCGTTTACTTCTCTTGTTACGCCGATCATTTTTCGCCCACAATCTCAAGATAGGCATCTTCAAGAGTTGGCGTGTGTGTCTCTACCAACGTCAGCGGCGTCTCAATAGCCTTGAGCGTCTGATGTATCTTGTCACTATCTATGGTAAGCTTGAAGAGCGGGGTCTCCGTGAATGGTAGGTTGAGGCGCGTCAGTTCGTCGCGCAGGCTTGAGCGGTCGTCGGCATCAATAAGCAGATACTCCTCGACCAGTTCTGCCTTAATCTGAACTGGCGTACCATAAGAGACGATACTGCCTTTGTTGATAATGCAGATTGTGTCAGCCTGTTCCGCCTCTTCCAGATAATGAGTGGTAAGGAAGATGGTTGTACCATGCTCCTGGCGCACTTGCCGCAGATACTCCCACAGGCTGCGACGACTATTGGGGTCGAGGCCAGAGGTTGGCTCATCAAGAAACAATACTTTTGGACGATGCAGCAGACTGCGCAGAATTTCTAGTTTGCGCTTCATGCCGCCTGAATATTTCTTGACGGCTCGGAAGAGGTCATCTTCTATGCCCAGCACGGCAGCAAGCTGGTGAACCTGCTGCTGGTATTCCTTAGGCATCGTCGAATACGAGGGCCGGAACGGATAGAGGCCGTAGAGCGTGGCATGGAAGCGTACATTCTCCTCGGCGGTCAGATTCAGGTCGAGGCTGGGTTTCTGGAAGATAATGCCGATGTTATCGCGTACCGCGCTGGCCTGTTTCGCAACATCATAGCCCGCAATCGTGACCGAACCGGACGTGGGCAGGAGCGTTGTCGTCAGAATAGAGATGGTCGTCGTTTTACCTGCGCCGTTCGGCCCTAGTAGTGCGAACAGTGAGCCAGGAGCAACCGCGAACGAAATATCGTCTACCGCATTGGTTGTCGCCCGTTTATACCGCTTTGCAAGATGCTCTACTTTGATAATGGGTGCTGAATTTGCGTACTGTCCATCGAGTCGTGTCTGTATCGTATCGGCTCTCTCACTGTCGTCTCCATGTTGACGAGTCGTAAGCGTGCCACCGTGTTGTCGCATAGATTCCTCTTTGTCAGGTTAATTATATTGCCAGCGCATTCATTATACGCCAGGCAAGATTGCGGAGTTGCAATGTCGCGCCGCAAAGCCATAAGGCTGATAATAAGACGTGGTGAAAGTTGACATGGGGTATGGGTAAAGTATACACAAAGAGAAACTTATAGGGAAACAAAGGCAAAAAGCGTTGACAATCTTACATATGCATGGTATATATTTGTCAATGCAACTACAACTGAATAGAAAAAGCCTTGAAGAGACGAGTAACAGGTATCGGTTGCGTCCAGAGAATGGGCGGCTGGTGGAAAGCCCATACGTTCAACTCCTGTGAAAAAGACTCAGAAGCTGCGAGAAGAAATCGTGTAAGCGAAAGTAGACCTCTGCCGGAAACCTCCGTGATCGGGCGCGAGTACAGAGTGTACTCAACGAGGTTGATACCGTGAGGTATCAGCACATGAAGGTGGTACCACGAGAGCTAGTTGCTCTTCGTCCTTTCCAGTGAGGAGGATGAAGGGCTTTTTTATTTGTCCCGCCGCCTCAAAAGCAAGAAAGTACACAATCGAATAGAGAAAAGCCTTGAAGGGACGAGTAACGGACTCCGGCGCATCCAGAGAGTGGGCAATTGGTGGAAAGCCTATATGTTGACCGACCGTGAAAAAGACCCCGAAGCTGCGAGAAGAAATCGTGTAAGCGAAAGTAGACCTCTGCCGGAAGCCCCCGTGATCGGGTATGCAGTGTTAAGAACGACGCGAAACGGCGAGTGGGACTTAATCGTCATTCTACACTCAACGAGGTTGATGCCGTGAGGCATCAACGAATGAAGGTGGCACCACAAGAGCTAAACATAATGTAACGCTCTTTGTCCTTCTCCTGAATGGAGGACAAAGAGCGTTTTTGTTTGTCTAACACAGAACTTGAGGAGGAATATAAACAATGGACGCAACGAATGCAACAAACACTATAGCTCACTGCCCGGAGTGCGAAGCAGATGTTGACCTGCGAGGTCTGATGGTTGGCGAGATTCTCTATTGCCCTGATTGTAATGCGGAACTAGAGGTGCTGAGTTTGGAACAACCTACGGTTGGGCTGGCTCCTCAGGTTGAAGAGGATTGGGGAGAATAAGATGACGCGTATAGCTATTCTCACATCGCGTATCCGCGTGGAAGAGAAGTTATTGATCGAGGCGTTGAATCGGCGTGGCATCGACTTCACTATTCTTGATGATGGCGAATTGCTGCTCGACCTGGCACGTCCAGACGAGCGATGGCGCGACTATGATGCAGTCCTCTGTCGCAGCATGAGTCAGACGCGTGGGCTTGCGGTCCAGCATGTTCTAGAGCACTGGGGTATTCCCGTCTACAACTCGGCAACAGTGACGGCGACCTGCAATGATAAACTGCTCACCACGCTGGCACTGCTTCGCGCAGGTGTCCCGACTCCACGAACTTTGCTCGCCTTCGATGAGCAGACAACCGTTCGCGGCATTGAAACAATGGGGTATCCGGTCGTACTCAAGCCTGTTACCGGTTCATGGGGTCGTCTACTTGCACGTGTCAACGACCGAGACGCTGCCGAGGCTATTATCGAGCACCAGGAGACGCTTGGCTCCTATCAGCACCATGTTCATTATGTGCAGGAGTATATCGCCAAGCCGCAGCGTGACATTCGCGCCTTTGTGGTAGGAGGACAGACCATTTGTGCGATCTATCGCAGTAGTGAACACTGGGTGACGAATACGGCTCGTGGTGCTGTCACCAGCAATTGTCCCATCACATCTGAACTTGACAGCCTTTGCATCAATGCCGCACAAGCCGTTGGCGGAGGCATTCTGGCAATTGACGTGCTGGAAGATGCCGAGCGAGGTCTGCTGGTTAACGAAATCAACGCCACGATGGAATTTCGCAACAGTATTGCTCCTACAGGTGTGAATATTCCCGACCTGATGCTTGATTACGTGTTGAGTAACATGCGAGAGGAAGCTGTGCGATGAGTAGAGTACGTGTCGCCATTGTCGGTGGGTCCGGTTATACAGGAGGCGAATTGATTCGGCTGTTGCTCTTCCATCCGCAGGTCGAGATAACACAAGTCGCTTCAAGTAGTCACGCGGGTCAATATGTACACAGCGTTCACCCGAATCTACGCAAAATATGCTCGCTGCGTTTTTGTCATCCCGATGACCTGACATCATGCAACATCCTGTTTCTCTGCTTGCCACATGGTGTCTCCTCAAGGGAGATTGAACGTTATCAAGGGCTGGCACCTAGAGTGATAGACCTATCAGCGGATTTCAGGTTGCGCTCTTCCGCACTTTACGAGCGATGGTATGGTGAGGCGCACCATACTCCACAACTCTTGACTGAGGCTGCCTATGGTCTGCCTGAACTGCATCGAGAGGAATTATCGGAGGCAACGTTGGTGAGCGGTACAGGATGTATGGCGACCGCTGCTATTTTGGGCCTTGCTCCGCTCTATCGAGCCGGACTGGTGAATGACGCGATACCTCTGGTTGTAGAGGCAAAGGTTGGCTCATCTGCTGCTGGTGCTACTCCGGGTATGGGGAGCCATCATCCCGATAGAAGTGGGGCTGTACGCTCGTTCCAACCGACACGGCATCGGCATACTGCTGAATTGATTCAGGAACTTGGGGGCGTTGCGGGCGCGATAAATCGAGCCCCTACATCAGATGGGGGCGCGATAAATCGAGCCTCTGCATCGGATGGGGGCGCGATAAATCGAGCCTCTGCATCGGATGGGGGCGCGATAAATCGAGCCCCTACAGGGGCGACAGGTGATGGTGAGTTGCGTCAACAGGTTGCATTTTCGGCTACAGCGATTGAACTGGTGCGCGGCGTTCTCATCACGGCTCATGTCTTTACGCGCGAGGCGATAGATGAGCGGACTCTATGGCGACTCTACCGAGAAGCCTACCAGCGTGAGCCATTTATTCGCATCGTCAAAGAGCGTCAGGGTGTCTACCGTTATCCAGAACCGAAAATCCTGGCTGGCAGCAACTATTGCGATGTTAGCTTTGAACTTGATGCCGATTTCCAACGAGTCGTGGTCATGGCCGCGCTGGATAACCTGATGAAGGGAGCCGCAGGCAACGCGGTACAGGTCCTTAATTGTATGTACGGGTGGGACGAGACGACTGGCTTGACCTTTCCAGGTCTTCATCCAGCTTAGAAAAGAGGACGTATTATGACGCTCGTGGTCAAGATTGGTGGCGCTGCAGGTATCGCTACAATAAACATTGTTAACGAGATTGCACAGTGTGTCGTCGGTGGACAACGTATAGTCTTGCTGCATGGCGGGTCCGACCTTACCAACACGCTTTCACAGCAGGTTGGGCAGCCGGTACGCATGATTACGTCGCCTAGTGGCATGGTTAGCCGCTATACGGATGGCGAGACGCTGCGTCTCTACGCGATGGCGGTTGCTGGTCAGATCAATACGGAGCTCGTTGCCCTTCTCCAGCAGCAAGGCGTCAACGCACTTGGTTTAGCAGGTGTCGATGGGCGGCTATTGCTGGCGAGACGCAAAGCTGTTGTGCGCTCAGTTTCACCAGAGGGACGTGTTCAAGTTTTGCGTGACGACTACACAGGACAGGTTGAGCAGGTCAATAGGGCCTTGCTGTTCCAATTACTCGACGCTGGTTACACACCTGTGATCGCGCCACTGGCACTGAGCCACGAGGGTGAGCGATTGAATGTTGACGGTGATAGAGCAGCGGCAGCCGTTGCCTCAGCACTGCACGCGGAAGCACTGGTTCTCATGACCAACGTTCCCGGACTGCTCAGCAACGTAGATGACCCTACAACGCTTATTTCCACTATTCCTGCTGAGAACCTGGGCAATTACATGGAATATGCACAAGGGAGAATGCGCAAGAAACTACTCGGTGCGCGAGAAGCATTGAACGGAGGCGTTCCACGAGTTTGCATCGGCAGTGACTCGTTGTTCGCTGTACTCGATGGGGCAGGAACAACGATTGAAACAGCATATATTCCAGCGGAGAGGAGCCACGTATGATTTCGACTATCGACTTAGAAAACACTTACACGAGCGGTGTCTACGGCAAACGCCGAGTTGTTATCACGCGTGGCAGTGGAGCATCCCTTTGGGACGAAGAGGGACGCGAGTATATCGACTGCACAGCAGGATATGGCGTAGCTACTATTGGACATGGGCGAAGCGAGATAGCGGCGGCAATCTCGGCACAGGCGCTGCGTCTGATTACCTGTCCCGAAATTCTCTATAATGACATGCGTGCCCATTTTCTTGAGCGACTCGCCCATCTCACGCCTGAAGGACTTGACCACAGCTTCCTCTGTAACAGCGGGACCGAGGCGATTGAGGGTGCGCTGAAATTTGCTCGACTTGCAACGGGGCGCACGGGTGTTGTTGCTACACTGCGCGGCTTTCATGGTCGCACGATGGGAGCACTCTCCGCGACATGGGAGCCGCACTATCGAGAGCCATTCGCGCCGCTCGTTCCTGGCGTAAACCATATTCGCTACAACGATCTTGCGGCAGCGGAGGTAGCAATCGGTGAGGAGACAGCGGCGGTCATCATCGAACTGGTGCAAGGCGAGGGCGGCGTACATGTGCCGAGTGATGAGTATGTGCATGGGCTCGCGTCACTTTGTCGAGAACGCGGTGCTCTGCTCATTGTCGATGAGGTGCAGACGGGCTTTGGAAGAACAGGCCGTCTCTTTGCGTGCAATCATTATGACCTCCAACCCGACATATTGTGTCTTGCCAAGTCGATTGCTGGTGGCGTTCCAATGGGTGCTGTTTGTTTGGGATCGCGTGTCATGGAGAGCGGTCGAATCATAAAGGGTGTACATGGCAGCACCTTCGGCGGTAACCCGTTAGCCTGTGCTGCTGCGTTAGCAACGTTGGACATCCTGGAACAAGAGGCTCTGCCGGAGCGGGCTGCTACTCTTGGCGCACATGCCCTTGAGCGACTGCGTGCCATTTCCTCACCGCTTATCCGCGAGGTGCGAGGTCGTGGTCTGCTACTCGGCATTGAACTGACACGTCGCGCGCAGCCCTATCTCGAAGCACTGTTTGAACGTGGTATCCTCGCTTTACAGGCCGGACCAACCGTGATACGGCTGCTGCCGCCACTTGTGATTACAGAGGAGCAACTGGATTGTGTGTTGGATGTGATGGAAGACGTGTTGGTGGGGGGACAATTGCAGAGTAAAGCGTCAGGCGTACAGGGCAATCCCGCACAGGGCGACCCGACGCAGGGCGACCGCAAGGGATCGCCCCTACCATACACGGCCTCGACGCCGCAGCGTCGTATAGTAGGGGCGATCCCTTGCGGTCGCCCTGCCGATGGGGACGAGGTGCGCTTGCTTCAGAACATGCTCACCATACCCAGTTACTCACGTGAGGAGCGTGCTCTGGCCCTCTATCTGGTTGAGCAGGCGCAACAGATGGGTCTGTATGCTTCTGTGGACGCCGTGGGTAACTTCGTTGCCAGCACGCATGCTCATATAGAGCAACAACCTATTGTTCTGCTCGGTCATATGGATACTGTGGGTGGCAATATTCCAGTGAGGCTTGAGGATGGACTGCTGTATGGGCGTGGTGCGGTAGATGCGAAAGGGCCGCTGGCAGCATTTCTTGCTGCTAGTGCCCGGCTTGTGGGTTCAGGCAGTGTGCAGCGCCCGATAGTCATAATCGGTGCTGTTGAGGAGGAGAGCGCGACGTCACGGGGGGCGCATGCTGTGGCGGAACGCTACCAACCGTCAGCCTGCATTATTGGTGAGCCGAGCGGTAGTCAGGCTGTGACGATTGGTTACAAAGGAAGACTGCTGGTAGAGTGTCGAGTTACGTGTCCATCGAGTCACAGTGCTGGCCCTCTTCGCAATAGCAGCGAGATAGCGGTGGCCTTCTGGGAGCGCGTGCGTACTCATGCTGCTGAGTGGAATACACAATGTGCGGCGAATTCATCATTTGCCGCACTCATGCCCTCTTTACGCAGTATCGCTAGCGAGCAGGATGGTTTGGAGGAGCAAACACATTTCCTGATAGGCTACCGTTTACCGCCTGACTACGATATAGCGAGTTTGCGTACACAACTGGAGCAATGGGCGTTGGAAGACGAGATCCAACTGAAGTTTTCTGGTGAAGAGGTGGCTTTCCAGAGCACACGCACAACACCTGTAGCAAGAGCGTTTCTCTCGGCTATTCGTTCAACTGGAAAACAACCAAGCTTTAAGCATAAAACGGGAACGTCGGATATGAACGTGGTAGGGCCAGTTTGGGGACAAAACATTGTTGCCTATGGCCCCGGCGATTCGCGCCTCGATCATACGCCACAAGAACATATTAGCGTTGATGAGTATATTCACGCCATCGACGTGCTTGAAAGAGTACTACAAGAGCTTTCACGGCAAGGGGAAGGAACACGATGAGACAACTCGCTATTCTCGACTCGACATTGCGCGAGGGCGAACAATTTACCAGGGCATGTTTTACCCTGGAACAGCGGCTCACGATAGCACGTCTCCTTGACACTATCGGGGTAACATTCATTGAGGTTCCATCGCCCATTGCCTCACCTGAGATGCGGCAGGCTATTCATACGTTGTGCAACCTCGACCTGCGTGCGCACATTGTCGCGCATGTGCGTTGTGTCGAGGCCGATGTACAGGCCGCGTTGGATACGCATGTCTTTGGGCTAAATCTCTTTTATGGCACATCGACAGCACTGCGCACATTTAGCCACGGTCGCCGTATCGAGCAAATGATCGCTGATGCCGTGCCGCTGATTCGTCGTATACGTGCTGCCGGACGCTATGTTCGCTTTTCCGCTGAGGATGCGTTTCGTAGCGATCTAGTTGATCTGCTCCATGTCTTTGATGCTGTTGTCGATGCGGGTGTGCAGCGCATTGGCTTACCGGATACCGTCGGGATCGCTACACCGCGCCAGGTAGAACAGTTGGTGCGGCTCTGTAAAGAACGTTATCCGCATATCGGTATCGAATTTCATGGGCATAACGATACAGGTTGTGCTATTGCCAATACGATAACCGCTTTTGAAGCTGATGCAGATTGCCTGGACGTAACGGCGTTAGGTATCGGGGAGCGTAACGGGATTGCAGCCCTTAGCGGTCTGATCGCGCAAATCTACATTCATTATCCCGAGCTATTGTCGTCGTATGACCTCACACAGGTGGCATCCCTCGATCAATTTGTCGCGGACTGTCTCAACATGACCATTCCTTTTAATACACCGATCACAGCTCCAAGTGCCTTCACACACAAGGCAGGGGTGCACACCAAAGCTGTGTTGCGCAACCCTCACGCCTATGAGGTGCTTAATCCCGCCGACTTTGGCCTGATACGGCATGTTGATGTTGGTTCGCGCATTACGGGCCGTTATGCCATTGGGCATCGGGCCGCCGCTCTTGGCTTAAACTTGAGCAACGATGAAGTGAGTCGCCTCACTATCGCGCTCAAAGAGAGAGCTGAGCATGGTTCACTGAGTCAAGAGGGAGTTGATGAGTTTATTCTGTCATGGCATTTGATGGAGAGCCAGGATGTTCGGGAAGGGATATCCGCTCTATGATGATTAGGGGCGCAATCAATTGCGCCCCTGCGAAAGTCCATCAACATTTGAAAATCTCTGTTTTCAAGAGGAAGGAACACTGCAATGGGAACGTTAACTGAAGAAATCTTTAGTCACAAGCTTGGTCGCGCGGTCGAGCAGGGCGAGACCGTGGTCGTAGAGGTTGACCGAATAATGAGTCACGATACCACGAGTCCTTTAGCAATTCAGGCATTTCGCAAGTTGACGCAAGAGAGTGGAGGTCGTGTCTACAATCCGCGACGGTCACATATCGTGTTCGATCATATCATTCCTGCCGCTACGATTGCGGCTGCGACGTTGCAACGTGATATTCGCACCTTCGCACGGGAGCAAGATATTACCATTCTGCAAGAGGGTATCTGTCACCAGGTTATGCCGGAGCGCGGCTATGTCGTCCCTGGCAGTATCATCGTCGGAGCCGATAGCCACACCTGCACCTATGGTGCGCTTGGAGCATTCGCAACGGGCATGGGTTCGACGGATATTGGAGTTGCCTATGCGACGGGGCGCACCTGGTTTCGCGTCCCCACGACAATCAATGTCAACATCACGGGAACGCTTCCCTTTGGTGTCTATGCGAAAGACATAACATTTGAGATGGTGCGCCAGGTAGGTGTCGATGGAGCCAATTATCGCGCTATCGAGTATACTGGTGATCTCGTCGAACGGCTTTCGGTAAGTGAACGCTTCACCTTTTGCAACATGGCGATTGAGATGGGCGGCAAGGCTGGACTGGTCGCACCTGACGCCATTACTCAGGAGTGGCTGCGAGGGCGAACCGAGCAGGAATATCCTCTGCTTGCGCCGCGCAGCCCGCGCTACGAACGCGTTTTTGAGATCGACGCATTGAGTCTACAACCTCTGATCGCCTGTCCACCGGATGTGAACAACGTCGTACCTGTGCAAGATGTCTCGAATGTACAGATTGACCAGGTCTTTCTAGGAACCTGTACCAATGGACGCCTGGATGATCTCGCCATCGCCGCGAATATTCTGCGTGACAAGAGAATTCATCCTCATACGCGTATGGTTGTCGTCCCTGCCTCACGCGAGGTCTACCTTGCGGCGATGCGTCTCGGCTACCTGGAAACCTTTGTAGAGGCAGGCGCGACGGTGGAAAATCCCGGTTGTGGTCCTTGTATTGGACGACACCAGGGTGTTCTGGCTCCTAGCGAACGCGCACTCACAACCATGAACCGCAACTTCACAGGACGCATGGGCGATCCAACTGCCGAAATCTATCTTGGCAGTCCCGCGACCGTTGCCGCAACAGCATTGACCGGACACATTACTGATCCACGAGAATTTCTGTAGGGGTCTCATTCATTTACATACGAAAGGAAACACACAATCATGGGCCGTATCTGGACACTTGGTGACAACATAAACACGGACGTAATTATCCCTGGACGCTATAACGTGACGACTAACCGTGCGGAACTGGCACGGCACTGCCTGTGCGAGATACTGCCGGAGTTCGCGCAGCAGGTGCAAGCTGGTGATGTAATAATGGGAGGGCACAACTTTGGTTGTGGTTCGTCACGCGAACATGCTCCGTCTGCTATTCTTGGATGTGGCGTGAAGGTTGTGATTGCACGCAGTTTCGCACGCATCTTTTACAGGAATGCGGTGAATATTGGTCTACCCGTGCTTGTCTGTGAAGAGGCGGTTTTGGCGAGCCATGATGGACAGCGAGTGGAGGTAGATCTGACAACGGGGGTCATTCACAATATAGATGCCGAGCAGACGTTTCAGTCCGAGCCTTTGAATCCCTTCGTGGCGCGTATCGTAGCCGCTGGCGGCATCATTGAATATATCCGCCAGGAAGGGACGCTGCGATGAGCTTTATGCAGCACGAACGTACTCAATCGCCAACAGTGTGCGTTATCGCAGGCGATGATGCCGCGCCTGAGGTGATGCGCTCCACCGTCGAGGTACTGCGCTCACTGGCTCCGACTATTCGTTTCGTCGAGGCTGCATGTGGACGCGAGGCCCAGGAATGCTATGGTGAGACCTTTCCTGCCGAGACACGACAGGCGATAGACACCGCGGACTGCACGCTTTTTGGGGCGAGTGGAGGACCAAGCCGACCTATTCTGTGGTATCTGCGCTGGGGCAAGGAAACCTATGTCAATATTCGCCCTGTGCGCTGGCATCCTGGCTATCGCAGTCCAATGCGCAATCCCGAGTTGATCGACTATGTAATTGTGCGCGACAACCTGGAAGGGATGTACCCACCAAGAGAAGGAAATATCTCAGAGCTGAGTACGTTGTACAGCAGTACTTTGTGGTGGCAGGCTCCTCCAGTAGAAAAGGAGGGTGCTTATGCCGTGCGTGTTTCCACTGATGAGCAGATGCGACGTGTTGCCGCTGCTGCCTGCGGGCTTGCACTACGTCGGCAAGAGGCAGGCTATCCCGGTCATGTAACACTCGGTGCTAAATACTCGATATTGCCGCGCACGGATGGTCGCTTCCGTGCGCTGGTTCGCGATGCTGTACGTGAGCATCCCAGCCTGAGTTATGAGGAGTTCCTGATCGATGATCTGGGGCGACGCATGATCGCCTCACCAGAGACTCTCGATGTGGTAGTGCTCTCTAACGAGCACGGCGACATTCTCGCGGATGTCGCCAGCGGCAGCATTGGTGGCCTTGGCCTCTCGCCCAGCGCTTGTTATGGTGAGCAGTATGCCTACTTCGAGCCGGTGCATGGTTCCGCGCCCGACCTTGTTGGCAGGGGGATTATTAATCCTACTGCTATGCTGTTATCGGGAGCTATGATGCTTGACTATCTTGGCTACGGCGAACAGGCACGAAATCTGGAGAGTGCGGTAGGGCAGACCTATCGCGAGGAAGTTACGTTGCCTGTAGATCAAGGTGGTAATGCTAGCACATCAGAGTTTGTGCAAGTTGTTAGAGAGCATTTGGCTGAACTTGTTGTGCCGATGGGTTAGTGCGTGTAAGCTAGCAGGTGCGGGAAGCAAGCATGGCGGGGGGCTTGCCCCCGCCATGCTTGCTTCTGTTACCATATACCATTTTCCTCCGTACAGGAAGCAGACGTATATTTTATTAGGAGGGATACACATAATGACGCAAAGCACATCACAGACGACGGAGAGCTGGATCGATGTCTCTGTCGGACTGCATACGGGTATGGCTCACTGGCCCGATAATCCACCTATCGAGATTGAGCGGGTGATGGATATCAATCGTGGAGATGTTGCCAACGTCTCGAAGCTGTCGATGGGGGTGCATTCGGCTACGCATATGGATGCTCCGCTCCACTTTTTTAAGGATGGCATCAGCATCGACAAGGTGCCTTTCTCTGCTGTAATGGGTAGGGCGCGAGTGATCGAGCTTCACGATACCGAGTCGATAAAGCCTGCGGAATTGGAGTCACAAAATATCCAACAGGGGGAGCGTCTGCTTTTCAAGACGATTAATTCTAGCAGGGCTTGGCAGAGCAATGACTTTGTGAAGGATTTCGTGTATATCTCACATGAGGCCGCACAATATCTCGCGGAGTTTCAGGTACAGACGGTTGGCGTTGATTATCTCTCGGTTGGTGGCTTCTTTAAAGATGGGCCTGAGACGCATCACGCGCTGCTTGGTGCTGGCATCTGGATCATCGAAGGGTTGAATCTCTCGTCAGTACAAGCGGGTATCTATGACCTTATCTGTTTGCCGATCAAGCTTGTTGGAAGTGAGGGAGCACCAGCGAGGGCGATTGTAAGACCAGTATAGGACTTGAGCAGAACGATCACAAGGGATTATTGCTTGTGATCGTTCTGCCTTTGGAATTTACTCGACGCGCAGCACCGCTTTACCCGTGATGCGGCGGTTCTGCAATTGCTGCGCGACCTCCCCTATTTTTGTCCATGATTCCTCTACGTCGATTTGGGGATGAAGTTTTCCGTCGGCGATCATCTGTGCTAGACTTGTCAGGTCCTCGGCCCCTGGTCTACGAGCGAGTTCGTGGAAGATGATGAAACCGTAAAGGCTGGCACCTCCCGTTCCATAGAACTGTCGTGCGTCGAATGTAACCTCATATCCATTAGAGGTGCCGAAATTCACGCAAACTCCGTCCTGAGCGAGCATCGTCAGGGCATTGGCAAGCGATTGACCACCAACCGAATCCAGGATAAGGTTGTAGGGACCGAACTCACGTGCCGTTTCCAGGTCATCACCGACAACGACACGATTGGCTCCTAACTCTTTGACTGCCTGTACACGTTCTTGACGCCGCACGCCGCCGACGACATGCGCTCCCGCGTGATGAGCGAGTTGACAGGCGAAATGTCCGACGCCGCCAGAGGCTCCCGTAATCAATACGTTCCGTTCGAGCAGCAAGCCACCCTTTTGCAGTGCTCGTAGTGCCGTCAAGCCTGCAATGGGCAGCGTTGATGCCTGTGCAAAGGTGACTCCTTCAGGAAGCTCTCCAAGATTATTAGTAGGGACGGCAACTAGCTCTGCCCATGCTCCTGAACCAACCGTCCCGACGACGCGTGCGCCTTTGCGCGGACCAGAACTATCAGCCGCCTGCTGTTCGACAACTCCCGCGAGGTCCCAGCCGGGTCGCCACCCTGCCTCCGCGCTGGCAGACCTGCGTACCTCACCCAGATTAAGCGACACCGCCGAGACGCGCACAAGAGCCTGGGATGGCGTGGGTGACGGAGCATTAACCTCTTGTAGTGTCAGACGCCCTGGTGCGTTAGGATCGACGACAACGGCACGAACTGAACTCATGTGTACACTCCTGTTTCAAAATAAAGGTCAAGCTATTTCTACGGCTATCATACAACAGAAAATAAAACCATGGAATTGACGTTCTCATCAACAACGCAGATAATGGAGAGATAGAAAGAGAGAGATCTGAAACACCTCTCATCAATCAAAACTGTTTTTGAAAGATGTGCTGCATGCGGAATATAAAATTGATCTTGATCGAAGGGATACCTGGTTCTGGTAAGTCTACTTTGGCACAATTCATTACACATTCTCTCACACACCACAGCATACCCTGCCAATGGTGGTATGAGGAAGAAAAAGATCACCCACTCTACGTCTTCCACGATCAAACGTCCCAGCAGCACGTCATTGATGCTTTGTCTAATGGACGCTACCATGAGGTCATTGATGCCGTACTAGAGAAGTGGAGGCTGTTCTCAGAGAAACTCCAGTCCTCGGAGACGGTTGTGATTCTCGATGGGTGTCTGTTTGGCTATCTCACGTGGAGCCTGTTCCCACTACATATTCCCGCAGTGGAAATCCAGACCTATCTCTCTCAGGTTGAACAGATCATACGGCCCACCCATCCCTGTCTCATCTACTTGTATCAGCAGAATCTTGCACACGCTCTTGAGAAGATTTGCGAACGCAGGGGTGGTGAAACGCAACCTCGGTTCGTTGCTCGGGCAACTCAGTCATCATACGGAAGACAGCGAGGACTCCAGGGATTTGATGGAATGGTAAGATACTGGAAGGACTTTCGTGTCTTCATAGAGGCCGCGTTTTCTCGTTTCGATGCCTCTAAGCTGGCCCTGGAGAATTCGACCGGAGACTGGGCAAGATATGAGCGAAAGGTCTTAGACTTCCTTGAACTCCCTGAGCAGGAAGAAGTAGCTGTCTTTCCCTCCTTCTTAGCACGCTTTGTCGGAACATACCACTTCAAGGAAGGCGACATCCAACAAGTCTGTCTCGTACTGCTCGAAAACGAGCATCTCATTGTGGATGGCATACCACAGGTCTGGCCGAGAACCAGGCTCATCCCACAACGGGGCAATATGTTCGCCGTCGAGTCATTGCCATTTGAGGCAACCTTTGAAGAAGATGCACGCGGAGTAGTCACTAAGATGAGAGTGACAGGGCCAGAATTGTTGTTTGGGACAGTTAATCGTCTTTTTGTTCGAGAGCATGAAAGGGCTTGATAGGTATGAGAGATTTCCCCCACCCATCAAGCCTTTTCACGATACTTTTCTCGCTATCCCGTGACAGCACCCTCCGAGGCAGAAGCAACCAGTTTCACATATTTTGCCAGGACACCCTTCGTGTATTTGGGTGCGGGTGCCTGCCACTGCTGTAGTCGCTGAGCGATCTCTTCATCGTTCAAGTCAATTGACAGCACGCCGTGGTCGGCATCGATGGTAATCATGTCGCCATCTTTGACGATGGCAATTGGACCACCAACCTGTGCCTCTGGCGCGATGTGGCCCACGACCATGCCATGTGTGCCGCCGGAGAAACGTCCATCGGTAATCAAGCCGACCGTTTCGCCGTAGCCCTGGCCGACGAGCGCGGAGGTGACTGCCAGCATTTCGCGCATTCCTGGTCCGCCCTTCGGTCCCTCGTAGCGGATCACTAACACATCGCCGTGAGTGATATTGTGGTTCATGATCGCATCAAAGGTCTCTTCCTCTGAGTTAAAAACCTTCGCGGGTCCACGATGACTGGTGGATTTGAGTCCCGCGATTTTGCAGACAGCACCTTCAGGAGCAAGGTTCCCCTTGAGGATGACCAGCGGCGCACTCGGATGTAGTGGCTTGTCGAGCGGCATAACGATCTGCTGTCCCTCAGCCAGATCGGAAGCGGTTTCCAGATTCTCTGCCAGCGTCTTGCCTGTCACGGTCAACACGTCACCTTTCAGGAAACCTGCTTTGAGTAAGACTCTCATCACAGCCTGAACACCACCAACGCGGTCGAGATCAACCATGGCATACCTGCCTCCAGGTTTCAGGTCGGCGAGATGTGGAACTCTTCCGCCCGCGCGTGTGAAGTCGTCGATGTTGAGCGGAATGTCCAGTTGACGTGCTATAGCGATCAGGTGGAGTACGGCATTTGTGGAGCCGCCAAGTGCCATCACAACGGTGATCGCGTTTTCAAAAGCGGCCTGTGTGAGAATATGGCGCGGCGTGATCTGCTGCTCAATCAAGCGCACCACAACCTGGCCTGCATTGTAGCAATCCAACGCCTTTCGTGCGGTCACGGCTGGCATGGATGCGCCACCGGGAAGGCTCATGCCAAGCGCCTCAATCGCAGATGCCATTGTGTTGGCGGTGTACATGCCGCCACAGGAACCGGCTCCTGGAATTGCGTTATCCTCAACCTCTTTGAGTTGCTCGCGGCTGATCTTGCCCGCGCTGTATTGTCCGACCGCCTCAAAGACGCTCACGATATCGACATCCTGACCTCGACAGATGCCTGGTAAAATGGTTCCACCATAGACAAATAAGCTGGGAATGTTCAAGCGGGCCAGGGCCATGAGGCAGCCGGGCATGTTCTTGTCGCAGCCACCGATGGCAACCACACCATCGAACCGTTGGGCGTTTGCTACCAACTCAATGGAGTCGGCGATGACCTCGCGGCTCGGCAGTGAAAACTTCATGCCCTCGGTCCCCATCGAAATACCGTCGCTCACCGTGATGGTCCCGAAGATTTGTGGTACTCCTCCGCCAACGCGTACGCCCTCTTTTACCTTGTCGGCAAGTCGATTGATATGTGAGTTGCAAGGAGTGATCTCGCTCCATGTGCTTGCCACACCGATGAGCGGCTTGTCAAAATCCTCGTCGGTCAGGCCGACCGCGCGCAGCATAGAGCGATTAGGGGCACGGACATCGCCCTCTGTGATCATTTTGCTGCGACTATTGTACGCAGGGTGTGCTACGTGTGTACCGTTTTGGGATTCATTCGTTTCGGGCATGATGGCATCGCTTCCTTTCTTGCGCTGAAACATATTTCATTCGATGTTGAGAGTTTACCAACGCTGGTAAATAGCGATTGCACCTCGTTGTGGTCCTGGCTAAGTGTTGCCATTATACACGAATGGAGTCATGGGTAGAAGGGGTTTGAGGGGATCCACCTGGCCCCTTGGTACCATTGTCACGGGTTGCGCTTATCAAACGTGTCCTAAGTGTATACTCGTGAATACTGGAAGAACTTCATATAGACATTGAAAAGGAATGCGTTATGGATATCGTGGAGAACGTTAATCCCCTGGTTATCCCTTCAGATAGTGAGAGGGTCGATACTGCGCGTGGTTCGCTCTTCTTTATTGGAAATGCGACGCTCCTTCTACGTTACGCAGGCTTCACAATTTTGACGGACCCAAACTTTATACATCGGGGCGACCATGTTCATCTTGGATATGGTCTGCAGTCTGCGCGCTTGACCAATCCTGCTATAGACATGGAGCAGTTGCCATCATTTGATCTGGTCGTTCTCTCACATATGCATGAGGATCACTTTGATCGTCTCGTTGAGCAGAAGCTCGACAAGGGGACAATCATTGTGACCAATCCCCAGGCTGCCACTGCTTTGAGAAGAAAGTGCTTTACTGCCCTGGAGCCACTGAACACGTGGGAGACGCTTACCGTTGCGAAAGGCGACTATCGGCTTCGTATTACTTCTATGCCAGGAAAACATGGGCCGGGCGCTCTCGATGCATTGATGCCAGTCGTGATGGGGAGCATGCTAGAGTTCCAGAGCAGTGCAGGTAAGACGATGATGCGGCTCTACATTTCTGGGGACACGCTCCTTCACGAGGATCTCCAGGAAGTTCCGCGGCGCTATCCCGACATCGACCTTGGCTTATTTCACCTTGGTGGAACGAGAATTTTTGGGGTCCTGCTCACGATGGATGCTAAACAGGGTGTAGAGGCAATTCGGTTAATCAATCCCCGTGAAGCCATTCCCGTTCACTATGAAGAGTATACCGTTATGAAGTCGCCACTTGCAGACTTCAAGCAACTTGTTGTGATGACGGGGCTTGAAGATCGTGTACGGTATTTGAGCCATGGTGATACTTACACGTTTGAGGTACCTGAGAGTCGCGGTTAAGAGAGAATACATATTGTGAAATGCGTCAGGTATGAGAGAGCATGCTCTCTCATACCTGACGCATTTCACAACATGGAAGAATATTTACTTGGGAGCCATACGAATAGCACCATCCAGACGAATAACCTCACCATTGAGCATGGGATTCTCGATGATGTGTTTTGCCAGGGCTGCGTACTCGCTTGGATTGCCAAGTCGTGGCGGGAAGGGAACCTGTTGACCGAGCGATTGACGGGCAGGTTCTGGCAGGCCACCTAGCAGAGGGGTATCGAAGAGGCCAGGGGCGATGGTCATGACGCGAATACCGTTGCGTGACAGATCGCGTGCAATCGGGAGCGTCATACCGACGATGCCCCCTTTCGATGCGGAATAGGCAGCCTGTCCAATTTGTCCGTCGAAGGCTGCGACCGAGGCGGTGTTGATGATAACGCCGCGCTCGCCCTCCTCGTTCGCCTGATTCTCTACCATCGCTGCTGCCGCGAGCCGAATAACATTGAAGGTGCCAATCAGGTTCACATTGATAACTTTGGTGAAGGAGGCAAGGCTGGCTGGTCCGCTCTTTCCTAAAACTCTCTCGGCTATGCCAATGCCAGCGCAGTTAATTGTTACATGGAGTCCACCAAAGTTGTCCACCGCAGCTTTCACGGCGGCCTGAGTGCTCTCTTCCTCTACAACGTTTGTCTTCACGAAGAGAGCCGACGAGCCTAGTTCTGTCGCTAATGCCTCCCCTTGCTCGCTATTCAGGTCCGCGATGACCACCTTAGCACCTGATTGTGTCAGGAGCCGCACGCAGGCTGCACCGAGACCAGAGGCACCGCCAGAGACTAAAACACCCTTGTTTGTTAATTCCATGAAATTACACTCCCTTTTTCTCTAGGTTGTTCTGTATTGTCATGATACGCTTTTGGAGGAGGTTGGTGCCACATCGGACCCCCGCTCGGCACTCAATTTGCCTTTTACCTAATCAAACAGGTATCATTGTGGCGTAGATAGTGTTATTTATTAAGGATTATAGCGTGGATATCAAACAGGAGCGCATGGAGGCGCTTGAACGGCAAATACAGCGTCTCAAGAGACGTATGACTATACTGAATGTTCGCAGCAACCGCTATTCATGGACGCGGGTTGCTATTTTCTTTGGTGGCATTGCGCTAGCTATCGCGGGTTTTTTTCTCGTAGGCTGGTGGCTAAGCTTGCTACTCGCGGTACTTGCGCTGGTCGTGTTCTCAATCGCCGCGTACTTTCAGAGCAAGATAGATAGAAGCATCACGAGGCATAAAATTTGGTCGAGTATAAAAGCGACACATATTGCACGGATGCAGCTCAACTGGGATGCGATTCCGTCGGTCTTTCCCTCTCCTCCTCAAGTGGATCATCCCTTCGAGACCGATCTTGACATAACTGGTGAGCATTCTCTACATCGACTGATGAACACTGCTGTATCGCTTGAAGGGAGTAAGCGATTACAATTCTGGCTGTTAAACACGGTACCTGATCTGGATATTATTCGCGGAAGACAGATGCTTGTGCGTGAACTGACTCCGTTAACCCTGTTCCGTGACAAGCTTATTCTTAAATCGTTGCTCTCTTCAAGACGGGTGGCAGAGCAATTAGAAGGGGACAGGCTCGCTACGTGGCTCGGTCGAGAGAGTGGGACAGGTGCGTTGCTACTCTTACTAGGGGTTTCTACTGTGCTGTGTGTCCTCACGCTGCTGCTATTGGTGCTCAACATTGTGGGAATACTGGCAGAATTGTGGATAATCCCGCTGCTTTGCTCCTTGTTTCTTTTCCTCATGACCAAGAAAACGCGCGGAGACCTCTTCGACGATGCCTATGAGTTGAGAAATTCGTTTGCGACTCTGAACGTCGTTTTCGAGTACCTGGAGAAGTACCCATATGGGGGGCATCAACATCTTAAAAAGCTGTGTGAGCCGTTCTTCCTGAATCGTGAGCATCGTCCCTCTGTACTACTTAAACAGGTTGCCAGTATTGCCTCGGCTGCGACGTTACGAAAGAATCCGTATTTGTGGCTTCCTGTGAATGCTCTTGTACCATGGGATAACTACTGTGCATATCGTTTGAAACAGTACAAAGGGCAGGTGGCGGCGCGCCTTCCTACCTGGCTCGACGTGTGGTTTGAATTAGAGGCTCTTAGTTCGCTTGCTTCCTTTGCATACCTAAATCCTGAATATATCCTGCCAGATGTGGTGCCGAATGATGCGCGAAGAGGGGAAGATGCTTTGTTTCGAGGTGAGGGTTTAGGTCATCCACTGCTTTTGGGCAGTCAGAAGGTGACAAACGATTTCACGATGTGTGAGCGAGGTGAGGTTGTTATCATTACAGGCTCAAATATGTCGGGTAAAAGTACATTTTTACGCACGCTCGGCATCAATCTTTGCCTGGCTTACGCAGGCGGTTCTGTAAATGCGCAGTCGTTTCAGACAACGCTGTTCAGGATATTCACCTGTATCAAGGTGAGCGACTCAGTGACGGATGGCTATTCGTACTTCTACGCTGAGGTGAGGCGGCTCAAGGCACTGCTATCGGAATTAAAACAAGATAGTTTTGCGTTGTTCTTTCTTATAGACGAAATATTCAAGGGAACGAACAACCGTGAACGGCTTATTGGGAGTCGCTCCTATGTTCGTGTGCTCGCAGGGCGTAACTGTCTTGGCTGTATCTCGACGCACGACCTTGAGCTTGTGACGCTGGCAGACACGCTTCCTGGCGTCAAGAACTATCACTTCAGGGAAGAGGTGATCGATGGGGAGATGGTCTTTGACTACCGACTGCGTCCCGGCCCCAGTCCCACAACAAACGCGCTCAAGATCATGCAGATGGAGGGCTTGCCTGTGGATGAGATAGGAGAGCGCGTGTAAGGCAAATATAAAGAGAGTATAAGATGAATCACAACGATCATGTACGCTTATTGCGCAAAGGTGTGCTTGAACCTGGTGGTGTCTGGGCCGATCTTGGCTCAGGAACCGGAGCATTTACGCTGGCATTGGCTGATCTAATCGGGCAAAAGGGGAGTATCTATTCGGTAGATAAAGATGGAGGTGCGTTGAGACAGCAAGCGCAGGCCATGCGCAGTTTCTCTTCCCACGTAACCTATCTCACAGCCGACTTTACGCGCCGCCTCGACCTGCCGCTCCTTGATGGCGTCGTGATGGCGAACTCGCTGCACTATGTGCGCAAGAAGGACGAGGAACTGCAACTGGTCTACAGCTATCTGCGTCCAGGTGGGAGACTCATTCTAGTCGAATATAACGTTGATAGGGGCAATATGTGGGTCCCCTATCCGCTCTCGTATGGGACGTGGGAAGCGCTAGCGCGTCAGAATGGTTTTATAGAGACCAAACTCCTAGAGAAGGTGCCGAGCCGCTTTTTGAACGAGATGTATTCGGCGCTGGCGCTGCGGCCCCAGGTTTAATTCATCATCGCCATGATTTGCTGCGTCAATCTGATGTGATTTTGAATCTCGTAGCGATCTTCTGCCCTGGGTTCGAGTTCCAGGTAGGCTTTCATATCGTGTAGGGCGCGGGCGTAGTGCTTTAATTGCAGATGAATGGTGCCGCGATCTCTTAGCTCTCGTGCAGAGTCAGGAATAAGAAGTAGGATATAGTCACAGATCGTGAGAGCATTATTATAGTCTTCATTACGCAGGTAGATATGTTTGAGGTTGCCTAGGAGACGAACCAGTAGTTGCCTGTTGCTGACTGGCTCGAATATGTGGCGTGGTAGGCGTGTTTTGCCACCTGACATGATGCGAATGCGGTCGCGGCAATCCTGTTCTGTAAGCAATAAGCCTCGCTCGAATGGATCGATATAGAGAATTTCCGTCGGCAAGCTATAGCGTACCACGAAGTGAAACGGAAGGCCAATACCGTCAATATGTAGACCGATGCGCTTTCCCACTTCCATGTAGAGCAATGAGAGAGAGATGGGAATACCTATATGGTCCTCTAACACTTTATTCAAGAAACTGTTTGCCTGGTTATAGTAGTCACTTTCGTTGCCGCGAAAATGCTCCTCTTCAAAAAGCACCCTATTCATCGCATCAATTACTGAAAGAGGTGCAATCTCTTCTAAAATATGCGTATTTGATGTTTGCAGACCGAGTACACCACGTACCCGATGCGCCAGCGCATCGAGTTGTGCTAAGTAGTGAGTCGCATCGAGATCGGGATACTCAATAGTCGCAATAAGCAAAGCTGCTTTTGCTATGTCAATGGCAGTATCTTCCCCTGCAACGAGTGTCTCGAATGCTCGATAGGTGCGTTGTTGTGTTGTCTCTTTTGGAAATTCCTCTGTCATATTGGGGCATTTAACCATAGAATGACCGCAATATGCAAGCTTTTGGCGGAAAATGTCTATATCCCTCGTATTATACATAGCTAAGGAAGCACTATATAGCTCCGCAGGAGATGCGAAGAGTATTTTCGCATCTCCTGCGGAGCTATATGTTCTACGCTGGTAGGGCTGGAGCTTTAAGCAGTTCATCAAGAGTAGACTGTTTAACGCGATATCCACGACGCTTGCCACTGTGAGGGAGTGTGATTGCCTCAAGGATACCATTATTGATCCAACGGCGTACAGTTGTGTCATCAACGCGTAGGCGGCGAGCAACCTCATGAACCGTTAATAATTCATCTGTCTGGATTGACTGAGCACTCGCCACTCCGTTATTTGTCTCGTTTGCGCGTCCTTCCGTATTGTTACGACGAGCCACTAGCATACCTGCCTTTCAAAATGTGTTCAAACGTTGATCTTGAGATGATAGATTGTCATTGTCGCTTTTGGTTGTTCCCACGCATTCTTTCATATAGAAAAACTGGTTACGTATAATGTACACACAATGTATATCGTATGTCAAGAGAAAAAGCCGATAAGCATCCCTAAAATAGTTATTATGGGCTAACAGCAACTAATAGGAGACACTAGTGTGAGATAGCATTTTTCTACAACAACCTGATGGACGATGGGATAAGAATTTTTGCTGTCAAAATGTAATTGTGTTTTAAATGATGAGGTAGATGCAAATAAAGGATATACGTTGGTTTCAAACTCTAAAAATACAAGAAGCGATCATCTGAGCATCTAAAAACTTTAGATGCTCAGATGATCGCTTCTTGTATTTGTATGTCACATATGAATTATGTTCTTTACCTCAATTTTGTCGAACGCTTCACCAGTCACACAACTACATTAGATTATAAGAGACTGCAAAAGTGTGAAACAGAGGAACAAGCGTGAAATTATCATCGTGAAGAGAAAACCAGAGTCAGAGACAAGCCGTACGATCATTAGGGCCGCTTCACTGCACCTGTTACCAGGCGTGCATGCGCGGTCTATCCACCAGGTACTCTCTCTGGGATCTTAGCTCTCTTGCCAGAGAGCGGGAAGACTCATCTTGGGAGCGGCTTCGCGCTTAGATGCTGTCAGCGCTTCTCCTTTCTCGACCTAGCTATCCAGCTCTGGAGTGGGCAC
>JAABUZ0100000138.1_pt1 | contig 183805 bp, 183 predicted proteins | sample 5562091 | NCBI WGS metagenome assembly JAABUZ01 (sample SAMN12813069, study PRJNA571459) | rock metagenome | isolation source: Antarctica rocks | place: Antarctica: Victoria Land, Linnaeus Terrace sud | collected 2015-12-21
CGCTCTTCGCCCACTGGCACCTGCTCCCTGTCACTCAAGGCCGACCTGTGGGAGCCGTATGACGGGAGACTGTCACGTACGGTTCTGCGAGAGCCGGGGGGTGAGATTCCCCCCGGCTACTCACCCCGCCGGCTCCCGGCGCCCAAGGCCAGCAGCGCGGTGTGGTCGAAGACCACCGCAACGAGCGGCCTGCTCAACGGGGGTGCGGGCCACGCGGGGTGCTGTTTAGCGAACTCGGTGTGCGCCCTGCCTCCAGCTCGCGCCAGAGCTCCTCCGCCGCCGTCTGATCGTCGTCGGTGAGCCCCGGGCACAGGTGCTCACGGAGGTAGGCGGTGGCTGCGGCATGCCGCTCGTCGAGCTCTTCGCGGGTGGGGGTCGCCCGTGCAAGCTCAGTGACCAGCTCGCGGATGCTCGATCCGCGCTGCGCCGCGAGCACCGCCAACCGATCCCGCACCGCTTTGTGGACCTTGATGGTGGTGTCGGACATGGCCGCAGTATTCCATGTGAATACCGCCGGGGGCGCGGCGCACACCGATCGGCACCCCAACCGCGCGGAGGCGGGCGACGTCGCGCTCGACGGTCCGGGCCCGGACCGCGAGCTCGACCGCGAGGACCTCCGCGGTCACCGGTCGGCCGCGGCGGACCCGCAGGGCCTCGATTGTCGGCTCCTGCTCCTATCGTCGTGACTGCCGGGTCAGGACCCGAAGGGGGTAGCGATGGGCGTGAACTACGTGGACTACAACGCTGAGCTGTGTGAGCAGCTCGAGTGGCACTGGAACCACCAACTCCGGCCGCGGCTGGTGGGGCTGAGCGACCAGGAATACCACTGGGAACCGGTACCCGGCGCGTGGGGCGTTCGTCCCCGAGCCGAGGCACGTACACCCATGGCGACCGGCGGGGGCCATCTCGTCATCGACTTCGCGCTCCCGGAGCCGACACCGGCGCCGGTGACCACGGTCTCTTGGCGCAACGCCCACCTCGTCGTCGGCGTCCTCGGCGGGCGAGTCGCTGTCCACTTCGGGGGCCCGCCCATCGGCTACGACAGCCACGTCTACGCAGGGTCGGCCGCGGAGGCGCTCGACCAGCTCGACCGTGGACACGCCGCTTGGATCGCCGGGGTCCGCGAGCTCGGAGAAGCCGGGTTGGCCCAGCACTGCGGTCCGACCGAGGGACCCTTCGCCGACCGCGCCATGGCCACCCTGGTCCTACACGTCCACCGGGAGGTAATCCACCACGGCACCGAGATCGCCCTGCTGCGCGACCTTGACGCCAACCGTGCAGCATGATCATTTGATGACATCGCCAGGGTGATCCCTGATGGGCCGACGCCCTCGGACGTGCTGGGCTGGCCGGCATGAGCGCCGAGCCCGCGGGTCCCCGACGGCCGGGCCGCGCGGTGACCGTGGTCACGGCACTGGCCGCGGCCGGAGCGGTGACGGTCGCTGTCCTGGCCGGAGCCGTCATGCTGCTGGCCGCGGCGATGGCCACGCCGACCCCGACGGTGTTCGTGGCCGCCGGGGCGGCAACGTTCCTGGTCGTCGACGCGCTGGGTGCGGCTCTGGTCGCGCGGCGCACCGAGCCTCGCCGGCGGCGAATGGCGGGGTGGAGCCTGTTCGCTTCCAGCGTCGGACTGGCGCTGGTGGCGTCCTTCGTCGTGGCCCTGGCGCCGGCGCCGTGGGCGCCGGCCGCCGGTCCGGCAGGCTCCCGCGAGGTCGGGCTCGCCGACGGGTCCTGGTTGAGCGTGCTTCGGCTGCCTGCGCGCGGAGCAGCACACGGGCCGCCGATCGTGGTCCTGCACGGTGGACCAGGCATCCCTGACCTCGCGGCGAACACCGCTGCGCTCGCTCCCCTGACCGCGCAGGGCCGCGACGTGTACGTGTACGCGCAGCGGGGCAGCGACGGCTCTGCGCGCCTGCCCGACCCGCGCGGCTACAGCCGCGACCGGGATGTGATCGACCTGGAGACACTGCGCAGCACGCTCGCCCTGGACCGGATGGTCCTGCTGGGGCACTCCCACGGGGCCGACGTCGCCGCGGCCTACACCGCGGCCCATCGCGAGCACGTGGAGCGCCTGGTGCTGGTCTCGCCCGGCCCGCTCGATCCTGCCGACACCAGTCCCACTCGCGCCACCGCCGACCTGGACCTCCGGCGCAAGATCCAGCAGTACGCGCACGTCCTGGCTCCGCGGCCGCTCCTGGGCTACCTGCTACTCCAGGTGAACCCACGAGCAGCGCACGCATTCCTCGGAGACAAGGAGGCCGACGCCCGCAACGACGCGGTCCTCACCCTCGCCGAACCGGCACTGTTCTGCCACGGCCCGCCGCCCGGGCTGCCACCGGTCACCGGAAGCGGCTTCTACGCCCTGCAGTACCCACAGTCGACCACCGCGTTCGCCCCGATCGACATCCGTCCCGCCCTGACCGGATTGCCGACGCCCACCCTGATCGTCAAGGGCGGCTGCGACTACCAGTCCTGGCGCTCGGCCATCGACTATCGCAATCGGCTGCCCCACGCCGACCTGCTGTATCTGCCGGACGCCGGGCACAACGCGCAGCAGGACCAACCCGCCGCCTTCCTCGCTGCGGTCACCGCGTTCCTCCACGACCAGGCCGTGCCCGGCGACCTGATCACCAACGACGCCGTACCCCCTGGCTACCGCGGACCGCCCTGACCGGCTCGGGAACGACGCGTCCAGAGCCGTCGCCGCGGCCGGGCGCAGCGGTAGGTGGCGAACAGGAACGCGGCCCCGCCGAGGATGAACCACGGGTTCCAGAGCAGCAGGCTCCAGCGGGCTTGCGCCGGCCCCACCGACGAGGCGATTCCGCCGGCGTCGAGAAGGAGAACGATGTCGACGACGACGCCGCGGACGAGCAGGGTGATCCCGACGAGCAGGCCGGCGAGGATCGCAAGGCGTCGCGGCCGGCCGCCCGGCCGGGTGTGGACGAGTGCCCCACCGAGGGCAGCCCCGAGCATCAGCAGGCCCGCCATCCCCCACAGGCCGACCAGGACGAACGACGCGGGGCGGCGGGTGGCGAGATCGACGCCGGCGGATTCGGCCAACCCCATCTCCCCGCCGAGGGCCCAGAAGACGTGCAGGAGGGCGAAGGCAACGCACCACGCACTCGCGAGGTACGCCCACCGGGTGCTCGACCCGGCGGCGACGTGGAGGGGCATCACGATCCAACGTCCCATGTTCGGGCGCCGCCCCGGTGACCCGAGGCCGGGGCCGGGGCCGGCTCAGGGATGGCGGGTGCGGGCCAGGGTGTGCAGGGCCAGCGCGGCGATGACGGTGTATGTCACGACTCCTCCTGCGGCCATCCGCAGAGACATCGCCGCGGCGGTGGGGTCGGCGAGGAGGGCTTCGAGCCCGACGCCGGCGGCGATGCAGGCGATGGTCCACGCGCGTGCCCGGCGAGTGTGGAAGTGGCGGGCCAGGACGAGACAGGCGATGGCGAAGGCGTCGACCCCGAGTGCGCCCACGCCGTGCAGGATCCCGTGCCAGCTCGGCGTCATCTCATCCGGGGTGCCGAGGGGGAACCCGTTCGCGGGGTCGGCGACGAACACCCCGGACACGATCAGCCCTACTCCGAAGATCGTGAGCAGTCGTGGTCCCCACGTGCCGCCCCCTCGGCCGTGGAGTGTGCGGCGCAGGCCGGCGGCGAACGCGATCACCAGCGATCCTGTGAGCACGAAGTTCGCGATCTGGATCCAGCCGAGGTCGCCGTTGGCGAGGAGGCTGATCGGGTGGCGGGTCAGGTCGAATCCGGTGCGGGTGAGGATCTGCGCGGCAGCAACTCCGAGGAACACCGGCCCGGCGGCGAGGCCGCAGCGCAGGAGCCGGCGAGTGACGACGGGGTCGCTCGGCCTGGTCGGGTCGGTGCTGGATGTGACGGTCATGGTGGTCATGGCGGGTCCTCCGATGTCGGTCAGCGGGTGGATGCGGCGCCCGGGACGTCGGAGTCCACCCGACCGGATCGACAGGAGCGGGCGGGTCTGCTGTGGAGATTTCTCAGTCGGGTTCGAGGCGGACGGCTCGGGCGTGCAGGTAGCGCTGCTCCGGCGTGGAGGTCGCACGGCGCGCGGCCTCGCGGTAGTGCCGGGCGGCCTGCGCGGTGCGCCCCGCCCGTTCGTGGAGGTGGGCGCGCACGGCGTCGATCCGGTGGGTGCGATCCAGTCGCGGGTCGGTGGCGATCCGCTCGACCACGGCGAGCCCGTGCTCGGGGCCGTGCACCATGGCCACCGCGACCGCCCGGTTGAGGGTGACCACCGGGCTGTCGGTGAGGTGCTCGAGCAGCCCGTAGAGGGCGAGGATCTGGGTCCAGTCGGTGTCGTCGGCGTGCTCGGCCTCGTCGTGGAGCGCGGCGATCGCCGCTTGCAGCTGGTACGGACCGGCGGGGTGGCGGGCCATGGTGGCGGTCAGCAGCGTTGTTCCTTCGGCGACGGCCTCCCGGTCCCAGCGGTCGCGGTCCTGCTGGTCGAGAGGGATAGGGACGGCGTCGTCACCGGTACGGGCCTCGCGCCGGGCCTCGGTGAGCAGGATCAGCGCGAGTAGCCCGGCGACCTCGCCCTCGTCGGGCATCAGCCGGTGCGCCAGCCGGGTCAGTCGCAGAGCCTCCGCGCCGAGCTCGACGCGCGTGAAATCCGGTCCCGAACTGGCGACGTAGCCCTCGTTGAAGATCAGGTACAGGACCTGCAGCACGGCCGCCAACCGGGCGGGTCGCTGCTCGGGGGTCGGGAGCCGGAAAGGGACGCCGGAGCGGCGCACGGTCTGCTTGGCTCGGGTGATCCGTTGGGCCATGGTGGTCTCGGGTACGAGGAACGCGGCAGCGATCTCCGAGGTCGTGAGCCCACCGACGGCGCGCAGGGTCAGCGCCACCTGCGCGGGACGGGCCAGCGCCGGGTGGACGCACAGGAACAGCAGGACCAGCGAGTCGTCCGCCGGCTCCGGGGACTCCGACCTCGCATCGTCGACCGAGAGAAGACGGGCGTCGGCTTCTTCCCGTGCTCGCCGGGACGCGTCGCTGCGCAGCGCGTCCACCAGCCGCCGCGCGCCGACCTGGATCAGCCAGGCCCGAGGATCGTCGGGGCGACCCTGATCGGGCCACTGCCCGGGCCGCGGCGAGCAGTGCGTCCTGGACCGCGTCCTCGGCGGTGTCGAAGTGCCCGTAGCGTCGCACCAGCGCGCCGAGGACCTGCGGCGCCAGGATGCGCAGCAGGTCCTCGGTCTCGCCGTCCCACCTGGTCACCGGTCGGGCAGTCCCTCCTCCGACGGGCCGTCCATGATCGGGCGCAGCTCGATGGCGTCACCGACCCCGGCCACGACGCGGGCGGCGATCGCCAGGGCGCGGTCGTGGTCGGTGACGTCGATGATCGAGAAGCTGACCAGGACCTCTTTGGCTTCGGCGAATGGTCCGTCGCTGACCAGCGGGCCGTCCGCGCTCGGGCGGATCGTGCGGGACAGCGACGGTGCCCCAGGCCCTCGGTCGACACCAGCTCCCCGGAGGCGGCCAGCTCCTGGCTGAGGTCGACGTAGACCGCGCAGGCGGCCTGGAACTCCTCGCTGGTGACATCCATCGTGTCCCAGGCGTCCCGCGGGGTGTAGGCGAGCAGCATGTACTTCACGGTTCCTCCCTCGAGCGCTGCGTCGGGACGCCGGTCAGTCCGTCCGGATCATGGTCGCGTCGTAGCCGCCGCCCGGCCACACCCAGGATCCGCGCAGCCGGCGGCCCTCGGGGTCGAACGTGCCGCGGAAGTACGCCGGGGAGCCCTTCTCGCCGCCCCAGATCGTCAGCGAGTCACCGTCGAGCTCGTAGACGTAGTCCAGCGTGTCGCCCTCGCTTCCGTAGAACCGTGAGTGCAGGTGCTCGCTGCGCTCGCCCATGAACGGGTGCAGGTGACCGATCACCTCGAGCCCCCGGACCCGGTGACCGGCGTGGTCGAGGTCGACGTGCTGGAGCAGGAAATGCCGGCCCGGCATCCACTCGTAGGTGACGGTGCCGCTGGCCTCGCCGCAGAGCTGCCAGGTACCGACCAGACGGTCCAGGCGACGCACCGGTTCGTGGCCGGACTCCTCGTCGATCGCGGCCGCGTCCGTGCTGGTGTGGGTGATGCTCATCGGAAATCCCCTCGCTTCTCGGATCACTCCGGGGGTCGGTCCCCCGGTGCAACCGAGACGTCGGAGCCGCTCCCGTCGTCACGACACCCCAGCCATCAGTGGTCACCCTTCGTCATCGCCGGGCCACGTCCACCGCGGCACGTGTCGCAGAGGGTGCAGCTCGTCGTCGCTCTCGGCGTGGGAGTTCTGCATCGCGACCCGGGAACCGAACTCGACGTGTTCACGCACGGCCTCGCGGAACTCCAGGTCGGTGGGCATCTCGGCGTCGTCGAGTGCGGTCATGTAGAGCTCGACGAACCGGCGGCGCTGCGCCTCGGTGACCTCGAGCCCGCGGTGCACGGAGATGAGGTGGTCGAAGCCCAGGTCGCGGGAGAAGCGGTCCGGTCCGCCGAAGGACTCGGCGGTGAACGCAGTCAGGTGATCGACGTGCTCGGGACGCCCCGCTCCGAACAGGGGCTGCAGGAGCGGGTCGGTGACGACGCTGGCGTAGAAGACCTGCTCGAGGCGGTGGATGGCCTCTGCACCGCCGGCGTACTCGAACAACGTGGGCATCAGGGGCTCCCATTCTATCGTGGCGTGAACGGCGGTCGTCACCGGGCAGTCGCCGCGGCAGTGTCCGCAGACCGAAGGATCGCAGAGGCGACAGATGCGCCGCGCCGAGTTGCGACCGCGCAGGCGTGCCAAAGCGTAGGAGGGCGGGCCCGCTCGAGGGTCTCCTTCTGGTCCAGACGAGCGTGCACCGGTCGGCGGTGAGCGCGACGGCCTCGAACGTCGCTTGGTGGTGCCGTAACCGCTCCTCGGATCGCCGATCTTCGGTGTCGGGGGCGCGCTGCTCGTCGACGGCCTGCGGCGCGATGACGGTCCGGTGGTCGTCACCTTCGGCCATCGCCCGGGGCGGGGGTGGCCGCGGACACCGTCCGGCCCCTACCGTCAGCCGCGATGGCTCACCTCGCGCTCCTCGCCACGGGCGGCACGATCGCCACCCGCGCGTCGCAGGCCGGGCGCAGCGTCGCCCTCGGGGCCGCGGAGCTGCTCGCGTCCGCCGAGACCGTCGGCCTGCCCGAGGGGGTCCGGGTCGAGGCGATCGACGCCGCGGGACGGCTGAGCTTCGCGGCCGGTCTCGACGACCTCGCCGACCTCGCCCGGGACGTGCGGTCGGCCGCCGCCGACCATGACGGCGTCGTCGTCACGCAGGGCACGGACACGCTCGAGGAGACCGCGTTCCTCCTCGCCCTCACCCACGACGCGGGCACGCCGGTCACCGTCACCGGCGCCCAACGACCCGCCGACGACGCCGCACCCGACGGCCCGCACAACCTCGCCGCCGCGCTCCGCTGGGCCGCGCACGGCGTCCCGGGGGTCACCGTCACCTTCGCCGGGCACGTCCTTCCCGCGGTGGGCGTGCGCAAGGTGCACAGCGCCCGGCTCGAGGCGTTCGCGGCGTCCGACCGCGGGCCGCTGGCCGGCGTCGACCGGGCCGGGGTGCGGGTGCACGCCGCCTCCGTCGTGCCACCGCTCGCCGACCCGCCGTCGGTCCTGCCGCGCGTCGACGTCGTCGCCCAGTACGTGGGGGCCGACGCCCACGCGCTCGACGCCGCCCTCGAGCGGGGGGCGGCCGGAATCGTCGTCGCCGCCTTCGGGGCGGGTAACGCGACGCCCGCGGTCACCGACGCCGCGCTGCGCCTGTGCGCGCGGGGCGTCCCGGTCGCCGTCGCGAGCCGCGCCGGTGCCGGCCCCGTCGAGGGCCTCTACGCCGGCGGCGGGGCCGACCTGGCGCGCGCCGGCGCCCTGTTCGCCGGCGACCTCAGCCCGTGGCAGACGCGGTTGTTGCTGTCGGTCGCCATCGCCACCCGCCCGTCCGATCCCCTCGACGCCGCCCGCGGGTGGCTGAGAAGTGCAGGAGTGACGCCATGACAGAGGTCCTGATCGCCTACGGCGTGGACGTGGACGCCGTGGGCGGCTGGCTCGGCTCGTACGGCGGTGAGAACTCGCCCTGCGACATCTCCCGCGGCATGTTCGCCGGCGAGGTCGGCGTCCCGCGGCTGCTGGAGCTCTTCCGCCGCGAGGGCATCGACACGACGTGGTTCTGGCCCGGGCATTCCATCGAGACGTTCGGAGTGCAGTTCGACGCCTGCGTCGGCGCGGGCCACGAGATCGGGGTCCACGGGTACAGCCACGAGAACCCGCTGTCGATGAGCCGCAGCCAGGAGGAGGCCATTCTCGATCGATGCATCGGGCTCATCGCGGACCGCTCCGGGAAGCGCCCCACCGGATACGTGGCGCCGTGGTGGGAGTTCTCGTCGAACACCGCCGAGCTGCTCGTCGAGCGCGGGATCGGCTACGACCACTCGCTCATGCATCACGACCACGAGCCGCACTGGGTCCGCGTCGGCGACTCGTGGACGAAGATCGACTACGAGGCGACGGCCGAGAGCTGGATGAAGCCCCTGGTGCGCGGCGAGCTCGCCGACCTCGTCGAGATCCCGGCGTCCTGGTATCTCGACGACCTGCCCCCGCTGATGTTCGTCAAGGCCAGCCCGAACAGCCACGGCTTCGTCAACCCGCGGGACATCGAGGAGCTCTGGCGCGACCAGTTCGACTGGGTCTACCGCGAGGCCGGGTCGATGACGGACGGCACCGCGATCTTCCCCATGACGATCCATCCCGACGTCTCCGGGCGCCCACAGACGCTGCTCATGCACGAGCGGCTCATCGCCCACTTCCGGTCCCACAAGAGCGTGCGGTTCGTGCGGTTCGACGAGATCGCTACCGACTTCCGGCGACGCTCCCCGCGCTGACGTGGCGGGGCATGCGCCCGCCAGCGCATGAGAAGGTGACGCCCGTGCGTCGCCTGTGGCCGCTCGCCACCACCCTCACCGCCGCCGCCCTCGTGGTCACGGGCTGCGCGGCCGGCCCTTCCGCGCCTCCGTCCGCCACCGGCGACGTCGCCGCGACCGTCGGCGACCGGACCGTCCCGGTGTCGCTGATCCAGGAACGGGTGCGCACCTCCGCGCCCGACCTGCGGGCCGCGATCGAGCAGCAGAACGCCTCCCAGGGCTCGACCGTCGGCCGGCTCGACGCCGAGACCCTCGCCGCGCGGTCGCGCACGCTGCTCACCCAGGCGGTGCTGCACGAGCTGATCGCCGAGCAGAGCCGCGCCGACGGCATCGTCGTCACGCCGGCCGACGTCGACTCCCGCCTGACCCGCGCGGGCGGCGCCGAGGCGCTCGCGGCGGGCAGCGGGTACGACGCGGCGACGGTGCGCGAGCTCGTGGCCGACCAGGTCGCCACCGCCGAGATCGGACGCCGCGTCTTCGACCGGCTCACGGTCACCATCGACTACGCCACCGTGCCCGACCGCGCCGCCGCCGACGCCCTCGCCGCGCGGGTCGCCGCCGACCCCGCCGGTCCGGTGTTCGCGACGCTGCCGCCGGACACGGCCTTCACCGACGCCGTCCTGCGCCCGGGCACCGATCAGGGTGCCGGCCTGCGGGTCGCGGCGACGTCGCTGCTGTTCGGGCTGCCGGAGAACACGGTGACCGTGACGTCGTCGGCGCGGCGCGGCCAGCCCGGGACCGACCAGCCCGAGCCCACCACCCAGCCGTGGAGCGTGGTGCACGTGCGCAGGCGTGCGCTCGACGCGGGCCCGCCCGCTCCCGGCGTGCTGCCCGCGGCGCAGGTGGACGACCAGACGATGATCGAATTCGGGCTCCGGATGCTCCAGCCGCTCGCCGGGCGCCTCGGGGTGTCGGTGAACCCGCGTTTCGGCACCTGGGACACCACGCAGCTGCGGGTGGTCGCGCCGCCGTCGGCCGCGGGGGCGATCGTTCCGGTCGCCCCGGTACCCGCCTCGGTGCGGACCCTCGTTCCCGTTCCCGCCCCGGCCCGGTGAGCCGCGGCACCGTCACCCCCGGCTGCGGGGTCTCTCGCGTCGTCGTCGACCCCCGGCTCGGCGCGGTGCTGCCCGCGGCCGCGGTCCGGAGCGTCGCGGCGGCGTCGGTGGTGCTGCTCGATCCGTCGCTGCCCGCGACCACGGCGGCCGCGTTCGCCCGTGACCTCGGGGCGGTCCCAGCCGGCTCCCCGAGCACCTCCCCCGGCGACGCGGTCCTGCTCGTCGCCGGCCGTGACCCGGCCGCCCCGGAGGGCGTCGAGCTCGTCGAGGCGGTGGCGGTCATGGACCGGTTGCGCTCGCCCGGCGGTTGCCCGTGGGACGCCGAGCAGACCCACGCGTCGCTGATGCACTACCTCGTCGAGGAGACCTACGAGCTCTACGACGCCCTCGCGGCCGCCGACACCGTCGCCGTCCGCGAGGAGCTCGGCGACGTCCTGCTCCAGGTCCTCTTCCACGCCCGGCTGGCCCGCGAGGAGCCCGGCGGGTTCGGCGTCGACGACGTGGCGACCGACCTCGTCGCGAAGCTCGTCGGTCGTCACCCGCACGTCTTCGGGGTCCAGGGGTCGGAGGCCGTCGCCACGGCCACCGACCAGGAGCGGCGCTGGGAGGAGCTCAAGGCCGTGGAGAAGCGGCGCGACTCCGTGCTCGACGGTGTCGCCCTCGCGCAGCCCGGGGCCGCCCTGCTGGCCAAGTACGTCTCCCGAGCGCGACGCGCCGGTGTCCCGGACGAGCTGCTCACCGACGGCGGGGCCGGGGGGCCGTGGGTGCGCCTCGCCGTGGACGTCGCGGTCGCGGGCCGCGACCCCGAGGGGGAGCTGCGCGCCGCCGCGATCGCGCTCGCGGGCCGGATCCGGGCCGTCGAGGTCGTCGCGGCAGCGGCCGGCGAGGACGTCCGGAACGGATCGGAGGTGTGGCGGCGGCACTGGACCGCCCCGGGGCTCGCGCGTTCGTCGAACGAAGGCTAACCTCACCTGCTGTCAGGTGAGGCGACCCTCAGGAGGACGCATGCTGGGCAACGCGCTGATCGGCCTTCGTGAGGGACTCGAGGCCTCGCTGGTGGTGAGCATTCTCGTCGCCTTCCTGGTGCGCACCGACCGACGCCGCGAGCTCCCGCGCGTGTGGCTCGGCGTCGGGCTGGCCGTCGCGGTCAGCATCGGGGTCACCCTCGGGCTGACGCTCGCGGAGCAGGCGCTGACGTTCGAGGCGCAGGAGACCTTCGGGGGCACGCTCTCCATCATCGCGGTCGGCTTCGTCACCTGGATGATCTTCTGGATGCGGCGCGCGGGGCGGACCATCGCCGCCGAGCTGCAGGGCGGGATGGAACGGGCGGTGGCCGTGGGGTCGGCGGCCGTCGTGGTCATGGCCGCGCTCGCCGTCGGCCGCGAGGGCCTCGAGACCGCTGTGTTCTTCTTCGCCGCCGTGCAGGCCGCCGGCGAGACGACGGGGCCGCTGGCCGGCTTCCTCGCCGGGATCGCCGTCTCGATCGTGCTCGCCTACCTGGTCTACCGCGGCGCGCTCCGGCTGAACATGGGGCGCTTCTTCACCGTGACCGGTGCCCTGCTCGTGCTCGTCGCCGGCGGAATCCTCGCCTACGGCGTCCACGACCTGCAGGAGGCCGGCATCCTCCCCGGCCTGCGGACCCTCGCCTTCGACGTGAGCGCCGCCGTCCCCGCGGACTCCTGGTACGGGGTCCTGCTCAAGGGCATCTTCAACTTCTCCCCGCAGACGACGCTGCTCCAGGCCGTCGTGTGGATCCTCTACGTCGGCGTCGTCGGCACGCTCTTCCTCCGGCCGCGCCGACGCCCCGCCCGCTCCGACCGGCCTCAGGAGTCCGCCGTCACGGCCTGAGCCACGTCCCTCCCACTGCGCCCGTCCCGCTGCGCCCGTCCCGCTGCGTCCGTCCCACTCGGCCCGTCCCGCACCGCCCGCCCGCTCCCCAGCACGTCGTCGAGGAGAACCCGTTGCGCCCCTTCGTCCCCTTCGTCCCCGTTGTCCGCGGCGCCGCCGCCGCCGCCGTCCTCGCCGCGGGTGCCCTGCTCGCCGGCTGCACGAGCACCGCCCCGGTCGCGGGCGGGGGCGGGGGCAGCGGGGGCGGGCCCGTCACGGTCTCCGCCGGCGACACCTCCTGCACGCTCTCGACGACCACGGCGCCCGCCGGGAACGTGGCGTTCTCGGTGGTCAACTCCGGGAGCACGGTCACCGAGTTCTACGTCTACGGCCCGGGCGACCGGATCCTCGGCGAGGTCGAGAACGTCGGGCCCGGGCTGACCCGCCAGCTCCTCGTGGAGATCCCGCAGGGCGGGACCTACACCACCGCCTGCAAGCCGGGCATGGTCGGCGACGGCATCCGTGCCCCCTTCACCGTGACCGGTGCCGTCCCGGGCTCGGCGGGCGCCGACACCGGCCTCGCCTCGGCCGTCGCGGGCTACAAGCGCTACACGACGTCGCAGGTCGAGGCACTCGTCCCGCGCACGCAGGAGTTCGCCGAGGCCGTCAAGCGCGGCGACGTCGCGGGCGCGAAGGCGCTCTACCCGGTCAGCCGCACCTACTGGGAGCGCGTCGAGCCGGTGGCGGAGTCGTTCGGCGACATCGACCCCAGGATCGACGGCCGTGAGGACGACGAGCGCGACCCGGGCGTGGGGTTCACCGGCTACCACCGCCTCGAGCGCGACCTGTGGGCGACCGGTCTCCAGCCCGACTCCGGGGCGATCGCCGACCGCCTCGTCGCCGACGTCCGGGACCTGCAGACGCGGGTGGCGAGCGTCGAGCTGACCCCCGTGCAGATGGCGAACGGCGCCAAGGAGCTCCTCGACGAGGTCTCCACCGGGAAGATCACCGGTGAGGAGGACCGCTACTCGCACACCGATCTGTGGGACTTCAAAGCCAACATCGACGGCTCGCAGGCCGCCGTCTCCGCGCTGCGCCCGGCCCTCGACCAGCGCGATCCCGCGCTCGGCCCCGCGCTCGACCAGCGCTTCGCCGACGTCGACCGGCTGCTCGAGACCTACCGCGTGGGCGACGGGTTCAGGCTCTACACCGAGCTCACCCCCGAGGACACCCGTCGCATGAGCGAGGCCGTCGACGCCCTGGGTGAGCCCGTGAGCCAGGTCGCCGGAGTCGTCTCGGCATGAGCGGCGGCGCCCTCTCGCGACGCCGGCTCCTCGGGTGGGGAGGGGCCGGGGCCGCGCTCGTCGGTGCCGGTGCCGTCGGGGGTCTCGCCGTCGCCGGCGGGGTGGGCGCCGAGCCACTGCCGGACGGGATCGTCCCGTTCCGCGGCGAGCACCAGGCCGGCGTCGTCACCCCCGCGCAGGACCGGTTGCACTTCGTCGCCCTCGACGTCACCACCGCCGACCGCGCCGCGGTCGCGGCGCTGCTCCAGCGCTGGACCCTCGCGGCGGAGCGGATGACCGCCGGCGCGGAGGCGGCGCCGGGCGGCGCGGTCAACCGCAACCCGGAAGCGCCCCCCACCGACACCGGCGAGGCGCTCGGGCTGCCCGCGGCGTCACTGACGCTGACCTTCGGCGTCGGGGCGACCCTGCTCGACAAGCTCGGCATCCCCCGCCCGCTCGCGCTCGCCGACCTGCCCGCGTTCACCGGGGACCAGATCGACCCGGCCGTCTCGGGCGGCGACCTGTGCATCCAGGCGTGCGCCGACGATCCGCAGGTGGGGGTGCACGCCGTGCGCAACCTGGTCCGCATGGGCTTCGGCACCACCGCGGTCCGCTGGTCGCAGCTCGGGTTCGGCCGGACATCGTCGACCTCCACGACGCAGGCGACCCACCGCAACCTCTTCGGGTTCAAGGACGGCACCAACAACCTCAAGGCTGAGGACGCCGCCAGCCTGCGCGAGCACGTGTGGATCGACCCCGCCGACGGGCCGGCCTGGCTGTCCGGCGGGACCTACCTCGTCGCCCGGCGCATCCGGATGCACGTCGAGACGTGGGACCGCACCTCCCGCGCCGAGCAGGAGGACCTGACCGGACGCACCAAGGGCGAGGGCGCGCCGATCGGGGCCGCGGCGGAGTTCGACCCCGTCGACCTCGCCGCCCGCGGAGCGGGGGGGAAACCGCTCGTCGCCCGCGACGCCCACATCCGGCTCGCGTCCGCCGACAACTTCGGCGGGGTGAAGATCCTGCGGAGAGGCTACAACTTCGTCGACGGCAGCGACGGGGCCGGTCACCTCGACGTCGGTCTGTTCTTCGTCGCGTTCATGCGCGACCCGCAGCGGCAGTTCGTGCCCATGCAGAGCGCGCTGGCCCGCAACGACCGGTTGATGGAGTACATCGAGCACACGGGCTCGGCGGTGTTCGCCTGCCCCGGGGGACTCGGACCCGACACGTGGTGGGGCCAGGAGCTCCTGGGCGCGTGAATCCGGTGTACCCCGGACACCTACCCGGCCGTAACCTGGCCCGACGATGAGCGCATTCACCGATCCCTCCCCGACGCAGTCGCCGGGCCCGGGGCAGTCCGAGGATTCGCCCGCGCCGGCATCGCCGTCCCCTCCACCGGGTCCCCCCCGCCCACCGCGCCCACCGCGCCCACCGCGCCCATCGCGGCGTCGCCTCGCCCTCGCCGGCCGGCTCGGGCTGGTCCTCGTCCTGCTTGCCGTGGTCGTCGGCGCCGTGGTGGTGACCGCGCAGCGCTCCGACTACGGCCGCGACGACGCCGCGCGGGAGGAGATCCCGGCGCTGGAGGTCGAGCCCGCCCCGGTCGAGCTCGGGACGGTGGCGCAGCCGGCCGGCCTCGCACCGCCCGCGTCCGCCCTCCTGCCCGGCAACACACCCGATTCCGCGGGCCCCGCGTCCTCGTCCGGGCGCGCCACGCTCGCGAGCTGGGCGACCTCCCTCGCCCGGAACATCGACGTCCCGGCCCGGGCGCTGCAGGCCTACGGCATCGCCGACCTCGCGCTCCGCCAGCAGCAGCCGGGCTGCAAGCTCTCCTGGGTCACCGTCGCCGGCCTCGCCCGCATCGAGTCCAACCACGGCCGCTACCGGGGCGCGCAGATCGCCGGCGACGGGGACGTCACCCCCCGCATCGTCGGGGTCCCCCTCGACGGCACGAGCGGCAACCGGACCATCTCCGACACCGACGGCGGCGTCCTCGACGGCGACCCCTCCCTGGACCGCGCGGTCGGACCACTGCAGTTCATCCCGTCGAGCTGGGCGCGGTGGCGCTCCGACGGCAACGGCGACGGCGTGGCCGACCCCAACAACATCGACGACGCCGCCCTCGCCGCCGGCCGGTACCTCTGCGCCGGGGGACGCGACCTCTCGACCGGTCCGGGATGGCGGGCGGCGGTGCTGTCGTACAACGACTCCGACGCATACGGACGCCGCGTCTACGCCGCTGCGGACGCCTACGCGAACGGGTCGCGCATCGGCTGAGTGGCAGCGGCACGCGACGGATAAGTTGGCCTGGTCTGATCATGAGCTGTCGAGCTGGCTGAGGCTGTCGCGGTGAACGCGGATGCGTACGGCTCGGCGCGGTCCCAGACCGAGCTGGGGCGAGCGGCTGGCGGCGCCGGGACGCCGACGCGGTCGGCGGCTTGTGGACGTCGTCCGCCGCCTCGACGAGGGGACACTGATGGCGCTGGACATTGAGGACCGGCCGTCCGACTCGCCCTACGTCGTCCGCGTCTGGCGCAGCTACAGCTCGGGCGTCGAGCAGATGACGTCCGTGGCGACGTCGCACTGGGAACTCGTGGTCTGGGAGCACCGGGGATCGATCAACGTCGCCGTCCGCGGCCCGGAGACCGCGGCGAGCCTCGCTGACGTGCCCGACGACTCAGCATCCTTCGGGATCACGTTCGCGCACGGCGCGTCGATGGCGCACCTTCCGGTCTCCCTCCTGGTCGACTCATATCTGGAGACGCCGCACGCGACTCCTCGCTCGTTCGTCCTCGGCGGCCAGGAGTGGGAGCTTCCCGAGTTCGACAACGCCGAGGTGTTCGTGGACCGGCTGGTGCGCGAGGGCGTGCTCATCCGCGACCCGCTCGTCCACGACGTCGTCGCGGCCGGCGGGGTGCAGGGCATCGGCACCCGATCGGTGCAGCGACGTGTCGCCGCCACCACGGGCCTCACCCAGGGGGCGATCCGCCAGATCGAGCGCGCGCGCCAGGCCGCGATCCTGCTTGGTGAGGGAGTCCCAACAATCGACGTTGTCCACCGGCTGGGGTACTACGACCAGCCCCACCTCTCACGGTCGCTCATGCACTTCGTCGGGCGAACCGCCACGCAGCTTCGGCGACAGGACGGCCCGGAGCCCCTGTCGCTCCTATACAAGACCGGCGACTGACCGCATTTCTAGCCTGCTCGCATCGCGGCAACGCGCCGCTGGGACGGCCTCCCGAGAGGCTCACTCACAGGAAGCGAGCACGACCATGGGCAGGATCATCGCCAACTTCTTCATCTCCCTCGACGGCGTCGTCGAGTCCCCCGACCAATGGCACTTCCCCTACTTCAACGACGAGATGGGCGCGGTCGTCGGCGCCGGCATGGAGACCAACAAGGCCTTCCTCATGGGCCGCACCGGCTACGACGAGTGGGCCGCCTACTGGCCGACCAGCACCGACGAGCCGTTCGCCAGCTACTTCAACACCATCCCCAAGTTTGTCATCTCCAGCGCGCTGACGGAGCCCGAGTGGAACAACACCACCACCGTTCCCGGCGACCCCACTGCCGTCCAACGGGTCAAGGACGGCCTCGACGGCGATATCGGCATGTCCGGCAGCGCGACTACCGTCCGCTGGCTCCTCGACCATGACCTTCTCGACGAGCTGAAGCTGCTCGTCCACCCCATCGCCGTCGGTCAGGGCCGCCGGCTCTTCGAGGACGCCACCACCTACAAGCTCCGGCTCCTCCAGAGCAACACGCTCTCCACCGGCGTCCTCGACCTGACCTACGCCCCCGACGACTCGTCCTGAGCCGGGTCGCGACGGCTTACGCCCTGATCAAGTGCACTCCGATGCAGGCTACGGATTCATACCTCGGTCTCCTGGGTGCGGGGTTCTCACTCGGGGCGAGGTCTGCTCAGAGCGGACCAAACCCGGCCGCCCGTCGCGGTGCAACGACGCTACTGGTTAGCGGCAGGGCGCACTCGAGAGGGCGAGGGGCTGAGAGGGCGAGGGTCAGCGCAGCGCGATCGTGGCGCTGACCTCGCCGAGGGCCTCCTGGTACTCCGGGCGCGGGTCCATCGCCGCCGCCATGCGCAGCTGCGCTCGCGCCTCCACCAACCGGCTCTGGCGCTGGAGCGTGCGGCCGAGCGCGAACCGGGCGTAGTGGTCGGCCGGGTCGAGATCGAGGACCCGCAGGAAGCCCTCCTCGGCCCGCCGGAACTGCGCCGACGCCAGGTACGCTCGAGCGGCCAGCAGGTGCACCGACGCCGCCGCCTGCGCCGCCCCCAGCAGGGGGTCGAGGACCTTCAGCGCCTCCAACGGCCGCCGCTGCTCCAGCAACGCCTCCGCCCGCCGGAACGCGCTCACCGCCGCGGCCCCCTCCGCGGCGGCGTCGCCGTCCTGCGACAGGGGCTCGCGCCCGGGCGACTCTGGCGACTCCGCGGGCGTGGGGGACATTCGCGTCACGGTAGGTCCGTCCGGGGCTCCGCGCGAGGGGGCCGAGAGCCTCGGGTCGGGCGTCCGGACGGGGAATGGCTGCGTGGCGTGACGTCGGTCCTGGTGCCGCCCTCTACGATCGTGCGAGATCACGAGATCGGAGGAGGTCGGAGTCCGTGGCGGTCATCGAGCAGGTCGGTGCGCGAGAGATCCTCGACTCGCGGGGCACGCCGACCGTCGAGGTCGAGGTCGCCCTCGACGACGGCACTCTCACCCGGGCCGCGGTGCCCTCCGGGGCGTCCACCGGGGAGCACGAAGCGGTGGAGCTGCGCGACGGCGACGCCGACCGCTACGGGGGCAAGGGCGTGGAGAAGGCTGTCGCGGGAGTGCTCGACGAGATCGGGCCCGGTCTGGTCGGCATCGACGCCCAGGAGCAGCGCGTCGTCGACCAGAAGCTCATCGACCTCGACGGCACGTCCGACAAGTCCCGGCTCGGCGCGAACGCGCTACTCGGAGTGTCGCTGGCGGTGGCCCGGGCGGCCGCGGAGTCCGCGGAGCTCGAGCTCTTCCGCTACATCGGCGGGCCGAACGCCCACGTGCTGCCAGTCCCCATGCTGAACATCCTCAACGGCGGCGCCCACGCCGACTCCGGGGTCGACATCCAGGAGTTCATGATCGCTCCCACCGGGGCCGAGTCGTTCCGGGAAGCCCTGCGCTGGGGCGCGGAGGTCTACCAGGCCCTCAAGTCAGTGCTCAAGCAGAAGGGCTACTCCACCGGGCTCGGCGACGAGGGCGGGTTCGCCCCCTCGTTGCCCAGCAACCGCGACGCGCTCGACCTCATCGTCGAGGCCATCGGGAAGGCCGGCTACACGGCGGGGCGCGACATCGTGCTCGCCCTCGACGTCGCCGCCAGCGAGTTCTTCTCCGACGACGTCTACACCTTCGAGAACACCACCCGCAGCGCGTCGCAGATGAGCTCGTACTACGGCGAGCTGCTCGACGCCTACCCGCTGGTGTCCATCGAGGACCCGCTCTCGGAGAACGACTGGGAGGGCTGGAGCAAGCTCACCGGCGACATCGGCGACCGCGTCCAGATCGTCGGCGACGACCTCTTCGTCACCTCCATCGAGCGGCTCGAGGAGGGCATCGAGCGCCGCGCGGCGAACGCGCTGCTCGTCAAGGTCAACCAGATCGGCACGCTCTCGGAGACCCTCGACGCGGTGAGTCTCGCCCAGCAGTACGGCTACCGCGCCATGATGAGCCACCGCTCGGGAGAGACCGAGGACACCACCATCGCCGACCTCGCCGTCGCCACCAACTGCGGCCAGATCAAGACCGGCGCGCCCGCCCGGTCGGAGCGGGTCGCGAAGTACAACCAGCTCCTGCGCATCGAGGAGGCCCTCGGCGACGCCGCGCGCTACGCGGGTGACCTCGCCTTCCCACGCTACGACCCCGAGAGCTGATCCGCAGGGTGTCCGCAGCGTCTCGCGAGCCCGCGAAGAACGGTACGACCGGACGGAGCACCCCGGCCCGCACGGGAGCGGGCGCCGGGTCCGGGCGGGGGGCATCGACCCGGGGCGGTGCGGTGCGGGCCCCCCGCGTCCGGACCCGGGCACGGCAGGGTCCGCGGCGCGACCCACAGCGCACCACGCGGCGCCGCCACCCGCTGCGCGCCGGGGCGGACGGCGCGCGCGGTCCCCGCGGCGCCGCGGCGCGTGCGGCGCGTGCGGCCCGGGCCACCGGCGGGGCCCTCGGTCTGTCCACCGCACGTCGGGCGGCTCTGCTCGCGGTCGTGGTGTGCGCGCTGGCGCTCACCGTGGCCGTACCGCTGCGCAACTACGTGACGCAGCGCCACGAGATCGCCGCGGTGTCCGACGAGCGCGAACGACTCGGCCGCGAGGTGGCGACGCTGACCGCCGAGCGCGGCGCCCTCGACGACCCGGCCCACGTCGAGGTGCTCGCCCGCGAGCGCCTCGGTTACGCCCGCCCCGGGGAGACGCCCTACCGGGTGCAGCTCCCGGGTGCGAGCGGGACGCCGGAGACCTCGGGGGCCGCGGAGACCTCAGGGGGCGCGGTGACGGGCGCGACCGGCGCTCCCGTCGAGGCCGAGCTGCCCTGGTACACCCGCCTCGGGCGGGAGACGCTGGGCACCCGAGGGTGACCGCCTCGGTGCGCGGCGGGGCGCCGGACGCGGGCACTCTGCGCGAGGGTGACCGGGACGCGGTCGCCGCCCAGATCGGCCGCCGCCCTCGGGGGCTGCGGGGCGTCGCGCACCGCTGCCCGTGCGGACTGCCCGCCGTGGTGGAGACCGCCCCGCGGCTCGAGGACGGCACCCCGTTCCCCACCGTGTACTACGCGACCTGCCCGCGCCTGACCTCGCGGATCGGCACGCTGGAGGCGGAGGGCCTGATGGCCGAGCAGACCGACCGCCTCGCCACCGACCCGGACTTCGCCGCGGCCTACGCGCGGGCCCACGCCGACTACCTCGCCGACCGCGACGCGATCGACCCCCTCCCGACCACGGTCAGCGCCGGCGGCATGCCGGTGCGGGTGAAGTGCCTGCACGTGCACGTCGCCCACACCCTGGCCCGCGGGCCGGGGATCAACCCCGTCGGGGACGACGCCCTCTCCCGCCTCTCGCCGTGGTGGACGGCGGGCCCGTGCGTCGACGCCGAACCGTCCTGACCCTCCAGCCCGAAGGAGCGCCCATGCCGCGCGTCGCGGCCATCGATTGCGGGACCAACTCGATCCGCCTGCTCGTCGCCGACGTCACCATCCGCGAGGACGGGTCGCAGTGGCTGCGTGACGTGCACCGCGAGATGCGGGTCAACCGGCTCGGGCAGGGCGTCGACGCCACCGGGCGCCTCGCGCCCGACTCGCTCTCGCGCACCAAGGAGGCGCTCTACGCCTACGCGGAGATGCTGCGGCGCACCACGACCGAGATTGTCCGGCTCTGCGCCACCTCGGCGACCCGCGAGGCCGAGAACCGGGACGAGTTCTTCGCGATGGTCTCCGACATCGTCGGCGTCGACGCCGACGTGATCACCGGTGAGGAGGAGGCGTCGCTCTCCTTCGCCGGCGCGGTGGCCGACCTCGACCCCGACGAGGGCCCGTTCGTCGTCGCCGACGTCGGCGGCGGGTCCACCGAGCTGGTCACCGGGACGTGGGACGCGGTGCTGGCCGACGTCGCCGCCGCCTACTCCGCCGACGTCGGCTGCGTCCGGCTCGCCGAGAAGTGCCTGCACGATGACCCGCCCACCGACGCGCAGGTCACCGGCGCCGAGGAGTTCACCCGCGAGCAGTTGCGCGCGGCCTTCGACGCCGTCGACGTGGAGTCGTCGCAGACCTGGATCTCGGTGGCGGGGACGGCCACCACTCTGGCCGCGGTGAGCATGGGCCTGACCACCTACGACGCCGACCGCATCCATCTCTCCCGCCTCGGGCTCGACGACGTCCGGGCGACCGCCCGCCGTCTCGAGGCCATGCCGCGGGCCGAACGCGCCGAGCTCGGACCCATGCACCCGGGTCGGGTGGACGTCATCGGCGCCGGCTCCCTGGTGATGCGGGTGCTCGCGGAGGAACTCTCCGATCGGGCGGGGATCACCGAGCTCGTGATCTCCGAGCACGACATCCTCGACGGCATCGCCCGCCGCCTCGCCGCCGGCTCGTGACGGCCCCGCCGATCGACCCCGAGGACGTGGTCCGCGCGGCGTCGGGGTCGGATGACCTCGCGACGCTCGACGCCGCGGTCACCGGCTGTCGCGCATGTCCGCGGCTGGTGGCCTGGCGCGAGCGGATCGCGGTGGAGAAACGGGCCGCGTTCCGCGACGAGACCTACTGGGGCCGGCCAGTGCCCGGGTTCGGTCCGGCCGACGCCCGCCTGCTCGTGGTCGGCCTCGCTCCCGCCGCCCACGGCGCCAACCGCACCGGCCGCATGTTCACCGGCGACCGCAGCGGGGACGTGCTGTTCGCGGCGATGCACGAGGCGGGACTGGCCACCCGGAGTGTCGCGGTCGCCCGTGGCGACGGTCTCGAGCTCCTCGGCGCCCGCCTCGCCGCCCCGGTGCGCTGCGCCCCGCCGGCGAACAAACCCACCCCGACCGAGCGCGACACCTGCCGACCGTGGCTGGCCCGCGAGCTGGCGCTGCTGCGACCCACGGTCCGGGCGGTCGTCGTGCTCGGCGCCTTCGGCTGGCAGGCGCTCCTGCCGGTGCTGGCCGAGCCCGACCCCGCCGGCACGCACGGGGGCTGGGTCGTCCCCCGACCCCGTCCGCGGTTCGGTCACGGCGCCCGGGTCCGGCTCGAGCCGCGCACCACCGGGGCACCGCTCGAGGTCCTCGGCTGCTACCACGTCAGCCAGCAGAACACCTTCACCGGCCGGCTCACCCCCGCGATGGTCGTCGACGTCCTGCGGCACGCGGCGGTGGCGGCCGGTCTCGCCGAGTAAGGTCCACGCCGGCCCGGTCCTGCCCCCGTGGCCCAATCGGCAGAGGCAGGCGACTTAAAATCGCCACAGTGTGGGTTCGAACCCCACCGGGGGTACGAAGCGCCCAGACCCGTGCACACCGTGGCGGACCGCTCGGACTCCTGGTCTGACCGTTCGGCGAGAACGGTCCGGCACGGGAGGTGAGCAGCGTGGCTGGCTGAGCCCGGGCCCGCGAGGGCCCCCGACCCCTCCGCGGCAGCCGCCGAGGTGTCGTGGATTGGAGGGTTCTTCCCGGGCCGCTCGGACCCCTGGTAAAACGGCGATTACCCGGGGAACCCCCGAGGTCCCACGCACGTTGGGACAGATGGACGGCCCCGTTCGGGATCGCTCCGCACGTGGAGGAGGACGAGTGCGCACCAGCAGCAACCCGGCGTTCCGCAACCTGCCCACCTCGCCGGGTGGGTACGCGCGGTTCGGCGACGCACCGGCGGCGTTCGGAGGAGCCGGAGGGCCCCGCGGGCCGATTCCCGGAGCCCCCCTCCCGACGGGTGCCGCCGACCGCCCCATCACCGTCGACGACGTCGTGCAGAAGACGGCGCTCAACGCCGCGCTCGCGATCGGCGTCGGTATCGTCAGCGCGATCCTCGGCTTCGGCTGGGTGGGCGTCATCGGCGGGCTCGTCGTGGGCCTCGTCCTCGCGCTGGTCATCATCTTCCGGCGGAGCGCGAACCCGGCCCTCGTCCTGGCGTACTCGGTCGCCGAGGGTGTGGGCCTCGGGTCGCTGACCGGGGCGCTCGAGTCGATCGACCCGAAGTTCGCCGGGATCGGCTTCCAGGCCATCCTCGGCGTGGTCGGGATCTTCATCGGCATGCTCGTGGTCTACAAGACCGGCGCGATCCGGGTGACCCCCCGCCTGACCCGGATGGTCATCGGGGCCGCGATCGGTCTCCTCGTCCTCATGATCGCGAACCTCATCGTCGGGTTCTTCGTCGGTGGCGGGCTCGGCCTCCGCGACGGCGGTTGGCTGTCGATCGTGTTCAGCCTGGTCTGCATCGGGGTCGGCGCGTTCATGCTGCTGCTCGACTTCGACCAGGCTGACCAGGCGGTCCAGGCCGGGGTGCCGGCGAGGTTCGCCTGGTACCTCGCGTTCGGCTTCATGACGACGCTGGTCTGGCTGTACATCGAGATCCTGCGCCTGCTCAGCTACTTCCGCCAGTAGCTCCGCACCGCGACCCTCGATCGACGGTCAGCTCAGGCGCTCGAGCACCATCGCCATGCCCTGGCCCCCGCCGACGCACATGGTCTCCAGGCCGATCGAGGCGTCGCGGGTCCGCAGGCCGTTGATCAGCGTCGTGGCGATACGGGCCCCGGTCATGCCGAACGGGTGACCCACCGCGATCGACCCGCCGTGCACGTTGAGCTTCTGCTCCATCGCGTCGTCGCTCATCCCGAGCCCGCGGGCCGAGGGGATGACCTGGGCGGCGAACGCCTCGTTGATCTCCACGAGATCCACGTCGTCGATCGTCATGCCCGCCCGGGCGAGGGCGCGGCCCGACGCCTCGATCGGACCGAGGCCCATGATCTCCGGCGAGAGCGCGGAGACGCCGGTGGAGACGATCCGGGCCAGCGGGATGATGCCGAGGGCCTCGGCCCGTGACGCCGACATGATCACCAGGGTCGCGGCCCCGTCGTTGAGCGGGCAGGCGTTGCCCGCGGTGACGCGGCCGTCGGGCCGGAACACCGGCTCGAGCGAGGCGACCGCGTCGTAGGTGGTGCCGGGGCGCGGGGAGTCGTCGGTGTCGGCGATCGAGCCGTCTCCCAGCGTGATCGGGGTGATCTCGCGGGCCCAGAACCCGTCGGCGAGCGAGGTCCCGGCGCGGTTCTGCGACCGCACCGCGAATTGGTCCATCTCCTCGCGGGTCACGCCCTCGCGCAGGGCCACGTTCTCCGCGGTCTGGCCCATGGCGATGTAGGCGTCGGGGACGGCGCCGTCCGCGCGCGGGTCGTGCCAGGAGTCGGCGCCCTCGGCCGCGACCCGCTCGGTGCGGGCCTCGGCGTCGGCGAAGGAGGGGTTGTGCGTGCCGGGCAGTCCGTCCGACGAGCCCTTGTCGAAGCGCGACACCGTCTCCACCCCGGCGGCGAGGAAGACATCGCCCTCCCCGGCGCGGATCGCGTGCGCGGCCATCCGGGCCGTCTGCAGCGACGACGAGCAGTACCGCGTGACGGTGACGCCGGGCAGCGTGTCCAGGCCGAGCTCGACGGCGACGATGCGGGCGAGGTTGTGGCCCTGCTCGCCCCCGGGCAGCCCGCACCCGAGCAGGAGGTCCTCGATCTCCGTTGGGTCGAGCTGGGGCACCGCGTCCAGTGCGGCCCGCACCACCTGCGTCGTGAGGTCGTCGGGCCGCATCCCGGCGAGGGAGCCCTTGCGGGCGCGCCCGATGGGGGAGCGGACGGCGGAGACGATGACGGCGTCGGGCATCTCGGGGCGGGCAGCGCTGCTCATGTCCGCACCCTACGACCGGTGCGGGCCCATGATCGGGGTGCGGAGGCAGGGCAGGATGGAGCCATGCGCTACGCCTCGCACGTCGCCGACCTCGTCGGCAACACCCCGCTGGTGAAGCTGAACCAGGTGGTGCCGACCGGCCCCGACGCCCCCCTCGTCCTCGCCAAGGTCGAGTACTTCAACCCCGGCGGCAGCGTGAAGGACCGCATCGCGGAGAAGATGATCGACGCGGCCGAGGCGTCCGGCGAGCTCCTGCCCGGCGGCACCATCGTCGAACCGACCTCGGGCAACACCGGCATCGGGCTCGCGATCGTCGCCCAGCAGCGCGGCTACCGGTGCGTCTTCGTCTGCCCCGACAAGGTGAGCCCCGCCAAGCGGGACGCGCTCAAGGCCTACGGCGCCGAGGTCGTCGTGTGCCCCGGCGCCGTCTCCCCCGACCACCCCGACTCCTACTACTCGGTGTCCCAGCGCCTCGTCGGCGAGACCGAGGGCGGCTGGAAGCCCAACCAGTACACCAACCCCGCCAACCCGCAGTCGCACGTGGAGTCGACGGGCCCGGAGATCTGGGAGCAGACCGAGGGGCGGATCACCCATTTCGTCGCCGGCGTCGGCACCGGCGGGACGATCTCGGGGACCGGGAGCTACCTCAAGGAAGTCTCCGGTGGTCGCGTCCAGGTGATCGGGGCCGACCCCGTGGGCTCGGTGTACTCCGGCGGGGACGGGCGTCCCTACCTCGTCGAGGGCGTCGGCGAGGACTTCTGGCCCACCACCTACGACCGCGACGTCGCCGACCGGATCCTCGCGGTCTCCGACGCCGACTCCTTCCACATGACCCGGCGCATGGCCCGGGAGGAGGCCCTGCTGGTCGGGGGTTCCTGCGGGATGGCGACGGTGGCGGCGTCGCGGGTGGCCGAGGACGCGGGTCCCGACGCCGTGATCGTGGTGCTGCTGCCCGACGGCGGGCGCGGCTACCTCTCGACGGTGTTCAACGACGGCTGGATGGCCTCCTACGGCTTCCTCACCCCCGACTCCGGGGAGTGGACCGTCGGTGACGTGCTGCGGCGCAAGGACGGCTCGCTGCCGGACCTGGTGCACGGCCACCCCAACGAGACGGTCTCCGACGCCGTGTCCATCATGCGCGAGTTCGGCGTCTCCCAGATGCCGATCGTCATGGCCGAGCCGCCCGTGATGCTCGCCGAGGTGCGCGGGGCGGTGACCGAGCGCGACCTGCTCGACAAGCTCTTCACCGGGAAGGCCGTGCTCACCGACCGCGTCGAGGACCACCTGGCCCCCGCGCTGCCCAAGCTCGGGACCGCCGAGCCCCTGTCCAAGGCGATGACGGTCCTGCAGGAGGCCGACGGCGCCCTGGTCATCTCCGACGGTCGCCCCGCCGGCGTCCTCACGCGCGCCGACGTGCTCACGTTCCTCGCGCTGGGCCGCTGAGAGACGACGACTACGCTCGATCCGTGACCGAGCAGTCGAGGGGGCAGGGCTTCTCCACCCGGGCCATCCATGCGGGGCAGGACCCCGACCCGACGACGGGGTCGGTGGTCGTCCCGGTCCACGCCACATCGACCTTCGCCCAGGACGGAGTGGGGGCGCCGCGCTCGGGCTACGAGTACGCGCGCACCGGTAACCCCACGCGCACCGCGCTCGAGGCGTGCCTGGCCGCGCTCGAGGGGGCGCGGTTCTGCCGCGCGTTCGCCTCGGGGATGGCGGCCGAGGACACCCTGCTGCGGTCCGTGATGCGCCCCGGCGACCACATGATCATCCCGGTGGACGCCTACGGCGGGACGTTCCGGCTCGTCTCCACGGTGCTGGCCGACTGGGGCGTGCACTACTCCGCGGTCGATCTGTCCGACCCCGACGCCGTCCGCGCGGCCGTTCATCCGGAGACGACGATCCTCTGGTGCGAGACGCCGACCAACCCGCTGCTCTCCATCGCCGACATCAGCGGGCTCGCCACCATCGCCGACGAGCACGGACTGCTCCTCGTGGTCGACAACACCTTCGCCTCGCCCTACCTGCAGACGCCGCTCGCCCTCGGCGCGCACGCGGTGGTCCACTCCACGACGAAGTACCTCGGGGGGCACTCCGACGTCGTCGGCGGCGCCGTGGTGACCTCGTCGGAGTCACTCGATGCCGACCTCGCCCGCCTGCAGAACGGGATGGGTGCCGTGCCCGGGCCCTTCGACAGCTTCCTCGTCCAGCGCGGGATCAAGACCTTGGCGGTGCGCATGGAACGGCACTGCGACAACGCCGAGCGGGTCGTCGAGGCCCTCGACGCGCACCCGGCGATCTCCTCCGTGCTCTACCCGGGACTCGCGTCGCACCCCGGCCACGAGACCGCGGCCAAGCAGATGCACCGCTTCGGGGGAATGGTGTCGGTCCGGCTGCGTGGTCGGGGGGGACGATCCGGCGAGCACGCCGCGCGGACGCTGTGCGCGTCGACGCAGGTCTTCACGCTCGCGGAGTCCCTCGGCGGGGTCGAGTCGCTCATCGAGCACCCCGGCGCGATGACCCACGCCTCCACCGCCGGGTCCCCGTTGGAGGTGCCGACCGACCTGGTGCGGCTGTCGGTGGGCATCGAGGACGGCTCGGACCTCGTCGACGATCTCCTCGGCGCGCTCGAGCGGGACTGAGTCAGCCGCGCCGGGCGTACGCGCCCGCTGCGCGGTCCCCGTCCGGGTCGCCGTGCGGGAGCTCGCCGGGGAGCAGGCACCCGGACACGTAGGCGACGCCCTGCGTCCCCACCTCGTAGCGGCCCGGCGTCTCGCAGCCCGCGCGTTCGACGGTCGCGACCGCGGCCCCGGCCAGCGCGGCCGCGAGGACGAGGGGGGCCACCAGGCGGGCCGCGACGAAGCGCGAGCCTGCTGTCATCGCTTCCACCTTCCCCGCTCGCCCGCCCGGTGCGCCCCGCGTGCCCGCGCGCTCACACCCAGGCTACCGACCGCGGTCGTGGGAGGATCCGGCACCGTGCCGGCCGACCGATTGCTGACCCGGTCCGACGTCGAGGACGCCCGGCGAGCCCTCGCGGGCGTCGTGCGGCGTACGCCGATGGAGCCCTCGCGGGTGCTGTCGGAGGCCGTCGGAGGGCCGGTGCACCTCAAGTGCGAGAACCTCCAGCGGGCCGGCAGCTTCAAGATTCGTGGCGCGTACCGGCGGATCCAACGCCTCGACGACGCCGAGCGCGCCCGCGGAGTCGTCGCGGCCAGCGCCGGCAACCACGCGCAGGGCGTGGCCCTCGCCGCCCGGATGCTCGGCGCGCGGGCCACGGTGTTCATGCCGGCCGGGGCGCCGCTCCCCAAGCTCGCGGCCACCCGCGACTACGGCGCCCACGTCGAGCTCGTCGACACCCTCGACGCGACGTTCCCCGCGGCGCAGGACTACGCCGACCGCACCGGCGCGGTGCTCATCCACCCCTTCGACCACCCCGACGTCGTGGCCGGACAGGGCACGGTCGGGCTGGAGATCCTCGAGCAGGTGCCCGACGTCGCCACCGTCGTCGTGTGCACCGGGGGCGGCGGGTTGCTCGCGGGGATCGCGACGGCACTGGAGGGCACCGGGGTGGGGGTGGTCGGGGCGCAGGCCGCCGGCCTCGCGGCCTGGCCGGCGTCGCTGGAGGCGGGCCACCCGATCGCCGCGACGGGGACCACCATCGCCGACGGTATCGCCGTGGGACGCCCCGGCGACCTGACGTTCGCCCTCGTCGCCGCCCGCGTGCAGGAGGTCGTGACGGTGTCGGAGGAGGCCCTCGCGCGCGCCGTCCTGCAGTGCCTCGAGCGGGCCAAGCTGGTGGTCGAACCGGCGGGCGCGGCGGCGGTGGCGGCCGTTGCCGAGAACCCACGTCGGTGGCCGACGCCGATCGTCGCGCTGGTGTCCGGCGGGAACACCGACCCGCTCGTGCTCGTCGACCTCGTCCGCCGCGGCATGGTCGCGGCGGGGCGGTACGCGACGCTGCACGTCCGCGTCCCGGATCGGCCGGGATACCTCGCCGACCTGCTGCGCCGCGTCGGCGACCTCGGCGGCAACATCGTCGACGTCGCCCACGACCGACTGGCGGGCTCGCCCGGACTCGGGCCGATCGGCATCGGAGCGGTGGAGGTCACCCTCACCCTCGAGGCGCGGGGTCACGACCACCGCGCGAGGATGACCGCCGCGCTCACCGAGGCGGGCTACGCCGTGCGCGCCGCCGAGGGTCAGGGGCTGTAGGGCTCGGCCGAGACCAGGGTGACCCGCATGGAGCCCCCGTCGGGGAGGGCGTAGCTGCGGGTCTCCCCGACGGTGGCGCCGATGAGCGCCGACCCGAGCGGCGAGTGGGGGGAGTAGACCTCGAGGTCGCCGTGGGCGCCCTCCTCGCGCGACCCCAGGAGGAAGCTCTCGGTGTCGTCCTCGTCCTCGTACCGCACCTCGAGCACGGTGCCGGGCTGGGCGACGCCGCTCTGGGTGGGCGTCTCGCCGACCTGCGCGGTGTGCAGCAGCTCCTGGAGGTGGCGGATGCGCGCCTCCATGACGCCCTGCTCCTCGCGCGCGGCGTGGTACCCGCCGTTCTCCTTGAGGTCGCCCTCCTCGCGGGCGGCGTTGATCTTCGCGGCGATCACCGGGCGGCTGGCGACGAGGTCGTCGAGCTCGGCCTTGAGCCGGTCGTACGCGTCCTGCGTCAGCCAGGTCACCTGCGTCTGGGTCTCGGTCACGGTGATCACTCCTCGGAGGTCCGGGCCCGCGCTGCGTGGGTCGGTGGTCCGCGGCGAACGGTGACCGCAGACGAGAAAACACGACCCGCGGCATGCGGGCCGTGTCGGCCGACACTAACACGGACCGGCCCGCCCTCGGGTCTCCGAGCGGGACTCCCGCCACCCTCAGGGCCTGCGCCACCTGGGGCTTCACGCTCCGCACACCGGGAATGAACCGACCTCGTCGGCACGCTGTCGGGGGTGCGGGGGAGAATGGTGGGCGTGGTGGAGGCTGACGAGCGGTTGCGAATGATGACGGTGCACGCGCACCCCGACGACGAGGCGAGCAAGGGCGCGGCGACCTGTGCGCGCTACGTGTCCGAGGGTGCCGAGGTCATGGTGGTCACCTGTACCGGGGGCGAGGCGGGCAGCATCCTCAACCCGGGGATGGACCGGCCCGAGGTGCGGGCGGACATGGTCGGCGTGCGGCGCGCCGAGATGGCCGCGGCGGCGGCGATCCTTGGCGTCGAGCACCGGTGGCTCGGCTTCGTCGACTCCGGGTTGCCCGAGGGCGACCCGAGACCGCCGCTGCCGCCGGGCTGCTTCGCCCTCGAACCGCTCGAGGTGCCCACCGAGGCGCTGGTGCGCGGGATGCGCGAGTTCCGGCCCCACGTCGTGGTCACCTACGACGAGAACGGCGGCTACCCCCATCCCGACCACGTCCGCTGCCACGAGGTGTCGATGGCTGCGTTCGACGCCGCGGGCGATCCCGACCGGTTCCCCCTGGCCGGCGAGCCGTGGCAACCGCTGAAGCTCTACTACTCGCACGGGTTCTCCAAGGGTCGCGTCGTCGCCTTCCACGAGGCGCTGCTCGCGCGGGGTCTCGAGTCGCCCTACGCCGAGTGGCTGGAGAAGTGGGACGATTCGCGGCCCGACAACGGCGCGCGCGTCACCACCCGCGTCGTCTGCGGGGACTGGTTCTCCGTCCGCGACGACGCGCTGCGCGCCCACGCCACGCAGATCGACCCGACGAGCCGCTGGTTCGCCGTGCCGCTGGAGGTCCAGCAGGAGATCTGGCCCACCGAGGACTACGAGCTCGCCCGTTCCCTGGTCGGGGAGGTGGGCCCGGAGGAGGAGGGTGACCTCTTCGGTGGGGTGCGCGAGCGGGTCGGAGCCTGATGCTCGCCACCCCGGGCTTCCTGCTGCCGCTCGCGGCCTCGGTGATCGCCCAGGCGCCATCCGCGCCACCGGTCCAGCCGCCCGGTGCCGAGCGGGGCGAGGAGTTCGGCAAGACGTCACCGATCGCCCTCGTGGTCATCCTGTTGCTGCTCGTGGCGACAGTGCTGCTCATCCGGTCGATGTCGAAGCGGCTGCGCAACGTCCCCGCCTCGTTCGACGAGCCCGCGGAGGGCGCCGCCACCGCCGACCGCACCGACGACGGGACCGACGAGAGGGAGCCGGGGGAGGAGCGCCGCCCGGGCGCGTGATCACACGGGGTTCCCCCGCCGGTCCGTGGGACCATGGACCCATGGCCAACCGGCTCGCCGACGCGACCAGCCCGTACCTGCGCCAGCACGCCGACAACCCGGTGGACTGGCGCCCCTGGGAGCCCGCGGCCTTCGAGGACGCGCGGCGCCGTGACGTGCCGGTGCTGCTCTCGGTGGGCTACGCGGCCTGCCACTGGTGTCACGTGATGGCCCACGAGTCCTTCGAGGACCCGACGCTCGCGGCCTACCTCAACGAGCACTTCGTCCCGATCAAGGTCGACCGCGAGGAACGCCCCGACGTCGACGCCGTCTACATGGAGGCCACACAGGCCATGACCGGCCAGGGCGGCTGGCCGATGACGTGCTTTCTCACCGCCGACGGCGACCCGTTCCACTGCGGCACCTACTACCCGTCGTCCCCGCGCGGCCCCATGCCGTCCTTCACCCAGCTGTTACAGGCCGTCGTCCGCGCGTGGAGTTCCGACGGCGAGCGCGTGCGTGCCGCCGCCCGCGACGTCACGGGCCGGCTGTCGGCGGTGTCCCGCGCGCTGCCCGCCGCCGACGTCGACCCCGCCGCCCTCGGCGCCGCGGTCGCCCGCCTCGGCGAGGACTTCGACGCCCGGGCCGGCGGGTTCGGTGGCGCGCCCAAGTTCCCGCCGTCGGCGGTGTGCGAGTTCCTGCTGCGCCACTACGAGCGCACGGACTCGGTCGAGGCGCTGACCATGGTCGCCACCACCCACGAGCGGATGGCCCGCGGGGGACTGTTCGACCAGCTCGCCGGCGGGTTCGCCCGCTACTCGGTCGACGGCTCCTGGGTCGTCCCGCACTTCGAGAAGATGCTCTACGACAACGCGCACCTGCTGCGCTCCTACGCCCACGAGGCGCGCCTGACCGGCACCGTCCCGGCCCACCGGGTCGCGGAGGCGACCGCGATGTTCCTCCTGCGCGACCTGCGGACCACCGAGGGCGGGTTCGCCTCGGCGCTCGACGCGGACGCTGCCGGGGTGGAGGGCTCGACCTACGTCTGGACGCCGTCGCAGCTGGTGGAGGTGCTCGGCGAACAGGACGGGGCGTGGGCGGCCGAGCTGCTCATGGTGACGCCGCGGGGGACCTTCGAGGAGGGCGCGTCGACGCTGCAGATGCCGGTGGAACCCGACGGGGACGAGGAGGCCGCGCGCTGGTCCCGGGTGCGCAAGGCGCTGCTCGCGGCGCGGGCCGGGCGCCCGCAGCCCGAGCGCGACGAGAAGGTCGTCGCGGCGTGGAACGGACTCGCGATCACCGCGCTGGCCGAGGCCGCCGGCGCGTTCGGCCGCACCGACTGGCTCGCCGCCGCCCGCCGCGCGGCCGCGATGGTGCTGCGGGTGCACGTCGTCGACGGTCGCCTCCGCCGCACCTCCCGCGACGGAGCCGCCGGTAACGCCCCCGGGGTCCTCGAGGACCACGCGGCCCTCGCCGAGGGCCTGCTCGCGCTGCACCAGGCGACCGGCGAGGCCCGGTGGCTCGACTCCGCCTGCGCGCTGCTCGACCTCGCGCTCACCCACTTCGCCGACGCCGACCCCGGGGTGTTCTGGGACACCGCCGACGACGCCGAGACGCTGGTGACGCGCCCGCGCGAGATCACCGACGGGGCGTCGCCGTGCGGGTCGTCGCTGCTCGCGGGCGCCCTGCTCACCGCGTCGGTCCTCGTCGACGCCGGCCGCTCCGGCCGCTACCGCGACGCCGCCGAGGCCGCCCTGCGCTCCGCCGGGACGCTGCTCGCGCGGCACGCCCGCTTCGCCGGGGGCTGGCTGGCCACCGCCGAGGCCGCCGCGCGCGGCCCGCTGCAGGTGGCGGTGTCCGGTCCCGCCGACGGGCCCGGGCGCGCCGACCGCGACCGGCTCGAGTCCGCCGCCCGCCGCACCGCACCCGGCGGCACGGTCGTCGTCGCCGGCGAGCCCGACGCCGCCGGCGTCCCGCTCCTCGCCGACCGGCCGCTGGTCGACGGCGCCGCCGCGGCCTACCTGTGCCGCGGGTTCGTGTGCGAGCGGCCCACCGTCTCGTCCGACGATCTCGCCGCGGCGCTCGCCCGCTCCTGACCCGGCGCGTCCTCCCTCGGTGAACAAGCGTGCTCCCGACGCCGTGTAATGCTGTAATGACAGCAACGACGAGCTGAGGAGAACGACATGATGGTGGGACGAGGACATCGGGGACGCCCCGGCGGCGGCGGGCGTGTGGGACGTGGCGGACGCGCGGCGGGCGAGCAGCCCTCCGTCGACGACCTCGGCGCGTGGCTCGCGGGCCGGCTCCCCGACGATTGGTTCGTGGGCCAGCCGGAGGTGTCGGTGGACCGGGAGGAGATCATCGTCGTCGGGGAGCTGCCGCCGCCGGCCACGTCGGACACGGACACCGACGCAGCCTCGATGGCGGCCGCGTCGGCCGGCCGGATCAGCCGCTTCCGCGACCAGACCCGCGACGAGCGCATCGAGATCGCCCGGCAGGCCGAGCACCGCTACGGGCGCAAGGTCGCGTGGGGAGCCCGGATCGGCGGTGCCGAGGAGCTCTTCACGACCCTGTCGGTTCCGGTGATGACGCGACTGCGCCAGTCGGAGCGTCGCGTGCTCGACACGCTGGTCGACGCCGGCGTGGCCCGGTCCCGCTCGGAGGCGCTCGCGTGGGCCGTCGCGCTGGTTGGTGAGCACACCGAGTCGTGGTTGGCCGAGTTGCGCGAGGCGATGAGCTCGGTGGACCGGCTCCGGTCCCAGGGACCGCGCCGGGACACCCCCGACGACGCCGCTCCGCAAGATCAGGCGGACGGACCGGAGGATCAGGCGTAGAGCACGAGCCAGATGGCCACGTAGTGGCAGATCGCCGCGATCACCGTCGCCGCGTGGAAGAACTCGTGGTACCCAAACGTGGCGGGCCAGCCCACCGGGCGGCGGAAGGCGTAGCAGAGCGCGCCGAGACTGTAGAACCCGCCGCCCACGAGGAGCAGGACGAGGGCGGCGACGCCGCCGCGCTCGAGCAGGTCCGGTAGCACGAAGACCGCGACCCAGCCCAGCGCGAGGTAGAACGGGACGCCGACCCACCGGGGAGCGTGCGGGCGGGCCACCTTGAGCACGACGCCGCCCAGCGCCCCGGTCCACACCACCGCGAGGATGACGAGCCCCGTCGTCGGTGGCAGGGCCAGGACGGCGAACGGCGTGTACGTGCCGGCGATGAACAGGAAGATCATCGCGTGGTCGAGGCGCTTCATCAGGGTGCGCGCGCGCACCGTGGACCAGGAGCGACGGTGGTAGAGCGCGCTGATCCCGAACAGGCCCAGGACGGTGCCCGAGTACACCCCGCACGCCGCGGCGGCCTCGCCGGAGACCATGGAACCGGCGAGTGAGACGAGGGTCGCGCCGGCGGCGAGGGCGACGACGAAGGTCCAGAGGTGCAGCCACCCGCGCAGGCGGGGCTTGACCGACGGCGGCACCGAGCCGGGGAGGGAGTCGGTGAGGCTCACGGCCCCAGGGTAGGGGCAGCGCGCACGGATTCCGAACGGGCGGGGCGTAGCGTCGTCGGCCGTGACCGTCCGGGACCTCGTCTACTCGGTCTACGAGCGACGCCTACGCCGCCGGGTCGCCGCCCTGCGACCGCCGCGCCACGTCGGCGTCATCCTCGACGGCAACCGTCGCTGGGCGCGGGAGGTCGGTCTGGCCGACCCCAGCGACGGGCACCGCGTCGGCGCCCGCAAGATCGTCGACCTGCTCGACTGGAGTGAGGACGCGGGCGTCGAGGTCGTCACGCTCTTCCTGCTCTCCACCGACAACCTCGGCCGCCCCCCGGACGAGCTCGATGCCCTCCTGGAGATCATCGCGCTCGCGGTCGAGGACCTCGCCGCCCCCGACCGCGACTGGGCGCTGCGCATCGTCGGTGCCCCCGACCTGCTGCCCGAGGCCTTCTCCGACCGCCTCGCGGGCGCCGCCGCGCGCACCGCCGGCCGCACCGGGATGCAGGTCAACGCGGCGGTGGGCTACGGCGGGCGCCAGGAGATCGCCGACGCCGTGCGCAAGCTGCTGCTGCGCCACGCCGAGGCGGGGACCTCGATCGAGGAGCTCGCCGAGGTCCTCGACGTCGACCACATCGCCGAGCACCTCTACACCACCGGCCAGCCCGATCCCGACCTCGTCATCCGCACCTCCGGCGAGCAGCGGCTCTCCGGGTTCCTCATGTGGCAGTCGGTGCACTCGGAGTTCTACTTCACCGAGGCGCTCTGGCCGCAGTTCCGGCGCATCGACTTCCTGCGCGCGCTGCGCGACTACTCCGACCGCCACCGCCGCTTCGGCGGATGAGCGTTCCGGGCTGGTGCGACGGTGGCGGACCAGGATGACCCGACGGGTCTCGTGCGCCGCTACGTCCGGCTCGGCCTGCGGCTCGACCGCGTCGCCCCGGGTCTCGTCGACGCACACCTGGGCGATCCCGCCGTCGCCCGCGCGGTGGCCGCCGAGCCCCGCCCCGACCCCGCGGTCCTGCGCCGCGACGCCGCGGCCCTGCGCCGGGAGCTCCCGACCGCCGGGCTGGACCCGGCGCGCACCGCGTTCCTCGACGCCCAGCTCGGCGCCCTCGAGGTCGTCGCCGCGCGCGCCGACGGGCACCGGATCGGCGTCGTCGACGAGGTGCGGGCGTGCCTCGGCGTCCGAATCGGGCCCGGCGATCCCGACGCCTACCGGGAGGCCCATCGGGCCCTCGCCGACCTGCTACCCGGCCACGGCTCCCTCGCCGAGCGCCTCGGGGCCTTCCGTGCCCGCGAGGTCGTGGCCCCCCAGCGGCTCGCCGGCGCCGTGGAGGCGCTGGGCGCGGCACTGCGCGCGCGGACGGCGTCGGCGATCGGGCTGCCCGACGGCGAGGCGGTGCGCTTCGAGGTCGTCGACACCGCGCCCTGGAGCGGGTTCAGCCACCGCACGGGGCCGCTGGGTTCCACCGTCTCGGTCAACGCGGGCGTGCCGCAGCGGGCCGCGCAGCTGGCCCTGCTCGTCGCGCACGAGGCCTACCCCGGGCATCACACCGACGCCTCGCGCATCGAGGCCGCCCTGCGGGACGGCACCGCCCGATTCCCCGAGCGGGAGCTCCTGCTGGCCCGGACCCCGCAGAGCCTCGTCGCCGAGGGTGCCGCCGAGCTGGGGCTGGAGGTCCTGCTCGGGCGGGGCTGGGGGCCCTGGAGCGCGGAAGCCCTGCGCGCCGCCGGCGCTGGGCCCGCGGACGGGGCCGACGGCGCGCTCGCCGAGGCGGTGGAGGCGGCCATGGAAGGGCTCGCCGAGGTCCGGCAGGACGCCGTGCTCCTCCTGCACGGGCGCGGGGCGGGTGTCGACGCCGAGGAGCGGGCGCTCGCCCACCTGCGGCGCTGGCTGCTCGTGGACGACGACCGCGCCCGCCGGATGCTCGCCTTCGTCGCCCACCCCCGGTGGCGCATCCACACCACCACCTACGTTGAGGGGGTCCGGCTGCTCCGCCCGTGGCTGGCCGCGCGCCCGTCGGGCGAGTCGGCGACGGTCCGGTTCGCCCGGCTCCTCGACGAACCCTGGACCCCGGGCACCCTGCGTCCCGTCGACCGCGCGTCACCTGTTCGTCACGCTCGTCGCGTGACGACGACCGTCCGGCGGCGGTAACGTCCGCGCGTCGGTCCGCTGCGGAGGCGGCCGTCCGGGAGGTCGGGATGACGGAACGCGGACGGGGGCCGGCCTCCGGTCCCCCCGCTCCGGCCTGACGGACCTGCACCACCGAGACGGTGGCCGCGGGTGCCGCGGCCGCCACGAGGGAGTAGCCGTGATCGGTTCGCCGGACCCCCGCACGTTCGTACTCGACACCTCGGTCCTGCTCTCCGACCCGTGGGCGCCCACCCGGTTCGCCGAGCACGAGGTGGTCGTCCCGCTGGTCGTCATCTCCGAGCTGGAGGGCAAGCGCCACCACCCCGAGCTCGGGTGGTTCGCCCGGGAGGCCCTGCGCCTGCTCGACGACCTGCGCGTCGCCTACGGGCGGCTCGACCGGCCGATCGCCATGACACCTGAGGGCGGCACGCTGCGGGTGGAGCTGAACCACACCGACCCCTCGGTGCTCCCGGCGGGCTTCCGGACCGGGGAGAACGACGCCCGGATCCTCGCCTGCGCCATGAACCTCGCCGCGGACTCGCACGCGGTCACCCTCGTCACCAAGGACATGCCGCTGCGGGTGAAGGCGGCGTCGGTCGGCCTGCGGGCCGACGAGTACCACGCCCAGGACGTCGCGTCGTCGGGCTGGACCGGGACCGCCGAGGTCAGCGCGACGCCGCAGGAGGTGGCGACGCTGTTCGCCGACGGCCTGGCCGACGTCGAGTCCGCGCGCGAGCTGCCGTGCCACACCGGGCTGCGGCTGCTCGGTGGCGCGTCCTCGGCGCTGGGGCGGGTGACCGCGGACAAGCAGGTCCGGCTCGTCCGTGGCGACCGGGAGGCGTTCGGCCTGCACGGGCGCTCGGCGGAGCAGCGGATCGCGCTGGACCTGCTCAGCGACCCCGAGGTCGGCATCGTCTCGCTCGGCGGGCGGGCCGGCACCGGGAAGTCCGCGCTCGCCCTCTGCGCCGGGCTGGACGCCGTCCTCGAGCGCCAGCAGCACCGCAGGGTGGTGGTCTTCCGTCCGGTCTATTCCGTCGGCGGCCAGGACCTCGGCTACCTGCCCGGCGGCGAGGGCGACAAGATGGCGCCCTGGGCGCAGGCGGTGTTCGACACGCTCGGGGCCCTCGTCTCCCCGGCGGTGGTCGAGGAGATCCTCGCCCGCGGCATGCTCGAGGTGCTGCCGCTCACGCACATCCGCGGCCGCTCGCTGCACGACGCGTTCATCATCGTCGACGAGGCGCAGTCGCTGGAGCGCAACGTGCTCCTCACCGTGCTCTCCCGGCTGGGGACGAACTCGCGGGTGGTGCTCACCCACGACGTCGCCCAGCGCGACAACCTGCGGGTCGGCCGGCACGACGGCGTCGCCGCGGTGATCGAGAAGCTCAAGGGCCACCCGCTGTTCGCGCACGTGACCCTGACCCGCTCCGAGCGCTCGCCGATTGCCGCGCTGGTCACCGAGATGCTGGAGGGCGACCGGTAGCTCATCAGCCCGGCCCTCACCACCCGGCGGGCAACGGGCGACCCTCGGCGAAGCCGGACGCCGACTGCACGCCGATCCTCGCCCGGGCGTGGAACTCCTCGAGGGTGGACGCCCCGGTGTAGGTGCACGCGGAGCGGACCCCGGCGCAGATCGCATCGACCAGGTCCTCGACGCCGGGCCGCGTCGGGTCCAGCCGCATCCGCGACGACGAGATGCCCTCCTCGAACAGGCCCTTGCGCGCCCGGTCGAATAGGGACTCGCCACGGGTGCGGGCGGTGACCGCCCGCTTGGAGGCCATCCCGAACGACTCCTTGTACGCCGCCCCGGTCTCGTCGCGCTGCAGGTCGCCCGGCGACTCGTAGGTGCCCGCGAACCACGAGCCGATCATCACCGCCGACGCCCCCGCCGCGAGAGCGAGGGCCACGTCGCGCGGGTGCCGCACCCCGCCGTCGGCCCACACCGAGGCCCCGAGGGCCCGGGCAGCGGCGGCGCACTCGGCGACCGCGGAGAACTGCGGGCGCCCCACGCCGGTGGCCATCCGCGTCGTGCACATCGCGCCCGGCCCGACCCCGACCTTGACGACGTCGGCCCCGGCCCGCACCAGGTCGGTGGTCCCCTCGGCGGTGACGACGTTGCCGGCCACCAGCACGGCGCCGGGCGCGGCGGCCTGTGCCGCGGCGAGGGCGGTGAGCATCTTCTCCTGGTGTCCGTGCGCGGTGTCGACCACGAGGACGTCGACCCCCGCGGCGTCGAGCTCCTTGCTGCGGGTCGCGACGTCGCCGTTCACGCCGAGCGCCGCGGCCACCCGCAGCCGCCCGGACACGTCGAGCGCGGGCGTGTAGACCTCGGCGCGCAGCGCCCCGGTGGCGGTGAGGATGCCGGTGTGGCGTCCGTCCTCGTCGACGCCCAGGGCGACGGAGCCCGCCCCGGGCCGCGACAGCGCGTCGAAGACCTCCCGCGGCGGTGTCGACAGCGGCAGCGTCACGGCGGGGACGAGGACGTCGCCGAGGCGGGTGAAGCGGTCGACCCCGGAGCAGGCCGACTCGGCGACCACGCCGAGTGGCCGGCCCGCGTCGTCGACCACCGCGACGGCGCCGTGCGCCCGTTTGCCCACGAGGTTGAGCGCGTCGGCCACGGCGTCGTGCGGCCGCAGCACCACGGGGGTGTCCCACACCGGGTGCCGCGACTTCACGGCGGCGACGATGTCGGCGACGGCCGATGGATCCACGTCCTGGGACAGCACTGCGAGCCCGCCGCGGCGGGCCAGCGTCTCGGCCATCCGCCGGCCGCTCACCGACGTCATGTTCGCGGCGACGACCGGGATGGTCGCGCCCGAGCCGTCGGCGACCGCGAGGTCGACGTCGAAGCGGCTCACCACGTGCGACCGCGTCCGGACGAGGAAGACGTCGTCGTAGGTCAGGTCGTGCGCGGGCGCGTGGCCGGTGAGGAACTGCACGCCCCGCTACGTTACCGGGCGGGTGTCCTGCCGGGACTCCGTGCGGGTGTCAGTCTGGTCGGTCGATCGATCACTGCGGCGCCTACGCTGGCGCGGTGATCACGGGCGAGCTGAAGAGCAAGATCGACCGGGTCTGGGACGCGTCCCAGCAGCTCGTGCTGCTCGACGAGGTGGCGAGCGAGGGGTGGTGGGTCGACGTGACCCTGCCGATGCTCGAACTCGCCCGGCTGCGGATCCGTGGTCTCGTGCGGTTCACCGATCGGGCATCCGCCGGCGTGGACTCGTTCTTCCCTCGAGCGGACGTCGACGTCATCGTCTAGCGTCGAACACACGTTCGATTCGCCAACACGCCCGCCCGTCGCCTCAGCGACGGCGGGTACAGCTCGTACCCTGGCGCGATGAGCCCCGTGCCGGCCCACGCGGTCCTGGCCGCCCTGCGCGCAAGGTCACCGGGCCTCGGAGTCAAGAATTCGCCGAGCCCCTGTTCGCCGAGAGAGTCTCGGCCTGGGACATGGGCCCGGTCGTCGGCCAGGTCTGGTACACCGAGAAGAATCGGGCAGGCCCCGGTCGACCTCCCCGAGCTCGACGAGGCGGCGCTCAACACGGTGGGCTACGTGGTGAGCCGCTACGGGGCGCTGTCGGGGGGCGACCTCGAACGCCTCACCCATCACGAGCCCCCCCTGGGAGGAGGCCGATCAGGGTCGTGCGGCGGGGACCAGTGCGCCGATCGCGCAATCGGCGATCGAGAGGTTCTTCCGCGCGGCCCCGGTCGTGGACGACGACGAAGCTCCCGCGCTCGAACCGGACGCCGTGAGCGAACTCGTCGAGGGCGCAATCGAGCGACGCGGCGCGCCGTCGTCGCCTGATGACCTGGACCGGTTGCGGGCACGCATCGAGGGGCTCCGCGAGGTAGGACGGCGTGCCGGCTGACGAAGGCTGGCGGCTGGATCGGTTCGAGGTCGAGCTCGACGCCTGGGCGGATCGGGAGGGCGTTCCTCCCGATCTGTTGCACACGAAGTCCGTGCGCTGCGACAACTTCGGTCTCCAACGACCCTGACACCGCTGCGCGATGCGTCAGCCCGGCAGCAAGGCGCGGACAGTATCGAGCGTGTCGGCCTCGGCCGCGGGCTTGTCGTCGCGGTAGCGCACGACGCGGGCGAAGCGGAGGGCGACGCCGCCGGGGTAGCGGGTCGAGGTCTGGACGCCGTCGAGCTCGATCTCGACGACGATCTCCGGGCGCAGGTGCAGGGTGTGTGCGGACCGGTGGGTCTCGTACCGCGGGAACGTGTCGGTCTGCCAGGCCAGGGTCGCGTCGGTCATGCCCTTGAAGGTCTTGCCGATCATGACGAAGCCGTCGCCGGCCGGGTCGCGGGCGCCGAGGTGGATGTTGGAGAGGAGCCCGGAGCGCCGGCCGGAGCCCGACTCCACGGCGAGGACGACGAGGTCGAGGGTGTGCGCCGACTTCACCTTCTGCCAGGCGCGCCCGCGGCGCCCGGCCGCGTAGACGGAGTCGAGGGCCTTGACCATCGAGCCCTCGTGCCCGGCGGTGAGCGACTCCTCGACGGCCTCCGCGGCCTCCTCGGGCGTGGGCCGCTCCACCCCGGGCATCAGCCGGTCGGGGGCGACCTCGGCCAGGATCGCCCGGCGGACCGACAGCGGCTCGTCGACGAGGTCGACGCCGTCACGGTGGAGGCAGTCGAAGAACCAGGGCCGCAGCCCGCCGTCGCCCATCGCCCGCATGGACTCCTGGAAGGGCCGGGGCCGCCCGTCCTCGCGCACGGCGAGCGACTCGCCGTCGAGGACGACGGTGTCGACGGCGAGGTCCCGCACGAGGGCGACGACCTCGGGCACCGACGACGTGATGTCCCGCAGCGAGCGGGTGAACACCCGCACCTCGTCCCTGCGACGGTGCACCTGGATGCGCGCGCCGTCCATCTTATGCTCGATCACCACGTCGTCGCCGAGCTCGGCGAGCACGGCGTCGAGGGAGTCGCCCGGCGAGGCGAGCATGGGGCGCACGGCGCGGCCGACCTCCAGACCGACGCGGGCCAGCTCGGCCGCCCCGGCCTCGGGGTCGCCCGGGGCCAGCGCGGTCGCGGCGGTCTCCGGGAGGCGCCCGGAGAGCATGAAGGCCCGGCGCACGGCGTCGGCCGGCACCGCCGCGGCCGACGCCACGGCCTCGACCATCAGGCCCTCGAGCGCCCCCTGGCGCAGCTCGCCGCCCAGCAGGCGCACGAGGAAACGGGCCTCGTCGACGGTGGCGGCACCGAGCAGCGCGGTGAGCTCCGCGGTCCGCCGGGCACCCACCCCGGTGCCGGACCCGGCGAGCCCGGCCAGCCGGTCGAGGGCGGCGTCGACGCCGCCGACGGCGAGGGTCGCCGCGTCGGCCGGGGGCACGTCGAGGCCGGTGAGCGTGCGCCACCCGATCCCGGTGCGGCCCTGCAGCATCTCCCCGGCGAGCCACGCGGCGACCGGGCGAACCTCGTCGGGCGCGGCGTCGGCGAGCACCGCGGCGAGGGCCGCGGTCTTCCGCAGGCGCGAACGGGTGGACGCCACCTCGGCGGAGGTGGCGACGACCCGTTCCAGCAGCACCGGTGCTCCTACCGGTCCACCCGCGTCATCGACAGCACGTCCAGCGCCTCGTCCAGCTGCTCCTGGGTGATCTTCCCGTCCTTCACGTAGCCCTCGGCGTCGATCACCTCGCGGATCGTCCTCCGCTCCTTCATCGCCTGCTTGGTGATCTTCGAGGACTCCTCGTAGCCGAGGTGGCGGTTGAGCGGGGTGACGATGGCCGACGACGACTCGGCGTAGCGGCGGCACGCCTCCTCGTCGGCCTCGGCGCCCTCGAGCACGCGGTCGGCCAGCAGGCGCGCGACCGCGGCGAGCAGACGCGCCGACTCGAGCACGTTGCGCGCCATCACCGGCATCATGACGTTGAGCTCGAGGTTGCCCTGGGTGCCGGAGAACGCGACGGTCGTGTCGTTGCCGATCACCTGCGCGGCGACCATCATCGTCGCCTCGCAGATCACCGGGTTGACCTTGCCCGGCATGATCGACGACCCGGGCTGCAGGTCGGGCAGGTGGATCTCGGCGAGTCCGGTGGCCGGGCCCGAGCTCATCCACCGCAGATCGTTGGCGATCTTGTACAGGCTGACGGCGACGGTGCGCAACGCGCCCGATGCCTCGACCAGCCCGTCGCGCGCGCCCTGGGCCTCGATGTGGTCGCGGGCCTCGGTGAGCTCTCCGATCCCGGTGGCCTGACGCAGCTCCTCGACCACCTTTGAGCCGAAGCCCTCCGGCGTGTTGATCCCGGTGCCGACGGCGGTGCCGCCGATGGGCAGCTCGCCCAGGCGCGGCAGCACGGCCCGCAGGCGCTCGGTGCCGTGGCTGCACTGCGTGGCCCAACCGCCGGCCTCCTGGCCGAGGGTGATCGGTACCGCGTCCATGAGGTGGGTGCGCCCGGCCTTGACCACGTGCCGCCAGTCCTGGGCGCGGCGGTTGAGCACGGCGCCGAGGTGGTCGAGCCCGGGGATGGTGTCCCGGACGATCGTCTCGGTGACGGCCAGGTGGATCGTCGTGGGGAACACGTCGTTGGACGACTGCGAGGCGTTGACGTCGTCGTTGGGGTGCACCTTCCGGCCCACGGCGCGCGAGGCGAGGGTGGCGACGACCTCGTTGGCGTTCATGTTCGAGCTGGTGCCCGAGCCGGTCTGGAACACGTCGATGGGGAACTCGGCGTCGTGCGCCCCGGAGGCGACCTCGTCGGCGGCGGCGGCGACCGCGGTGGCGAGCTCGCCGTCGAGCACGCCGAGTGCGGCGTTGACCCGGGCGCAGGCGCCTTTGACCAGCCCGAGCGCCCGGATCTGGGCGGGCTCGACGGGCCGGCCGGAGATGGGGAAGTTCTCGACGGCGCGCTGTGTCTGCGCCGCCCACAGCGCATGCGCGGGGACCTGGACCTCGCCCATCGTGTCGTGCTCGGTGCGGTTCTCGTCGGCCATGGGAGCGAGTCTCCCTCACCAGTACGTGGCGTCGACGTCCTCGTCCTCGGACCCGAAGTCGATCGCGGAGTACTGGCGCAGCTTCGAGAGGCGGTGGTAGCCGTCGATCTCCCGGACCGTCCCCGACTTCGACCGCATGACCAGCGACTGCGTCGACGCCCCGCCGGCCCGGTAGCGCACGCCGCGCAACAGGTCGCCGTCGGTGACGCCGGTGGCGCAGAAGAAGATGTTCTCGCCGCCCACCAGGTCGCCCGAGTGCAGCACGCGGTCGAGGTCGTGGCCCGCGGCCTGCGCCTTCTCGCGCTCCTCGTCGTCCTTGGGCCACAGTGTGGCCTGCATGACGCCGCCCATGCAGGCCAGCGCGCACGCCGAGATGATGCCCTCGGGGGTGCCGCCGATGCCGAGGAGCATGTCGACGCCGCTGGCGGGCCGCGCCGCCGCGATGGCGCCCGCGACGTCCCCGTCGGAGATGAAGCGGATGCGGGCCCCGGCGTCGCGGATCTCCTGGACGAGCTGCTCGTGGCGCGGGCGGTCGAGCACGACCACCGACACGTCGGACACGCGGACGCCCTTCGCCTTCGCGACCGCCCGCAGGTTGTCGCGGACCGGGCGCTCGATGTCGACGACGTCGGCGCAGTCCGGGCCGACGGCGAGCTTGCGCATGTAGAAGACCGCGGAGGGGTCGAACATCGCGCCGCGCTCGGCGACGGCGAGCACGGCGAGCGCGTTGGGCATGCCCTTGGCCATCAGCGTCGTGCCGTCGACGGGGTCGACGGCGACGTCGCACTCCGGACCGTCGCCGTTGCCGACCTCCTCGCCGTTGAACAGCATCGGCGCCTCGTCCTTCTCGCCCTCGCCGATCACCACAACGCCGCGCATCGATACCGAGCCGATGAGCTTGCGCATCGCGTCGACGGCGGCGCCGTCGCCGCCGTTCTTGTCCCCGCGCCCGACGAAGCGGCCCGCCGCCATCGCGGCGGCCTCGGTGACCCGGACGAGCTCCAGGGCCAGATTGCGGTCGGGGGCCTCGGGGCGTCGGGCCGGATGCCGGGTCTCCTGGGACGTCACGCCGTCATCCTCCCAGACCAGGGCCCCACCCGTCCGACCTGACGGAACCGCCGGAGCCCGGCGCGCTCACCCGCGCCCCGGGCCGTAGCCATGGCGCGTCCGCCGCCGCGGACGAAGGGTGTCCCGCCTCCACCTCGCCTCTCGGCGGGGTCGCGGTGGTGGTCGCGTCGGTGGTGCGGGGAGCGGCGACCGGTCCCGTGGCGAGCACGGCCGCCTCGCGGGCGAGCGAGTGGACGGCCTCCCGCAGCGCGCGCGTCGAGGCGGCGCGCAGCTCGGCCGAGAACCGTGGACCGGACCCCACCCGCCCGAAGGTGTCGCGGAGGAAATGCACCAGCAGCAGCGCGGGGGAGCGGGAGCGCCACATCGTCCACCCGATGTAGAGGTCGGCGCCGTAGGGCTGTACCAGCAGCATCGCCCGCTCCGCGTGCTGGCGGAACTCGAGGACCTGCACCCCGCCGACGTCGCGGACCGCGAGCCCGACGGGGAGCCGACGGGCGGCGGCCGACTCCCGGACCCACCGGCCCGCGCCCTCGGCGGCCCCCGCGGCCCCCTCGAGCAAGCGGGCGTGCTCGGCGATCGGCTCGCGCGCCGGGGCGAAGAACGCGGCGACGCCGAGCAGGAAGAGCACGACGATCCCGAACCCGAGCAGGCCCTGGATCACCTCGCCCGACCGGCTGGGGCTCGACATCGCGGCGAGGTAGCCGAGCAGCAGCCAGAGCAGCGTCAGCACGGTGGGCGTCACCAGGAAGAGCAGGACCCGCACGAGGTGCGGGGCGAGCATGCGGTGGGTCACGGAGTCGTCGACGAGCACGTCCGGTTCCCGGTGGTCCTGGGTCCCGCCGTGGTAGCCCGCGTGGGCACGGGCGATCCGGGAATCGTTCATGACCGGGGAGTCTGCGCCGTCCGGTGCCCCGATCGGGGGCACCGCGCCGGGTCACCCCGAGTCGGTGTCGGCCTGCCCCTCGGCCTGCCCGTCGGCCTCGGCCAGGACCGACTCGACCCGTTCCCGGGCCCCGGCGAGGTGGCGCTCGCAGATCCGCGCCAGCGCCTCCCCCCGCTCCCACAGGGCGAGCGAGTCCTCCAGACCCAGCCCGCCGGACTCGAGGTCGGCGACGACGCGGGCGAGCTCGTCGCGGGCCTGTTCGTACCCCGGCTCGGGTCCGCCCGTCACGGCCGCCATCCCATCATGGGGCCGGGCGCGCGTCGGCGTCGCCGGTGCTGCCGGCGTCGTGGTCGGGGGAGGCCGCGACGACCGCCGGCACGGCCCCGTCGGCGAGGCGCACGCGCAACCGATCCCCGGCGGCGGCGTCGCGCGCGGAGCGGAGCACCGGCGAGGACACGTCCCCGCCGCGCTGCACGATGGCGTACCCGCGGGCCAGGGTGGCCGCCGGACCGAGGGCGGTGAGTGAGGCCGTGAGGTGACGCAGGTCGGCGCGCCGCTCGGCGAGGCCGAGCTCCACCACGCGGCGTCCGCGTGCCCGGAGGGCGTGCAAGGCGTCGGCGTGCGCCGTCAGCGGGCCGAGCGGGTCGGCGAGCACCGGCCGCCGGCGCAGGTGGGCGACGGTCGTTTCCTCCCGCTCGACCCACGCCAGCAGCGCCCGCCGTGCCCGGGCCCGCAGCGCCGCGAGCAGCGCGCTCTCCTCGGCGAGATCGGGGACGATGCGCTTCGCAGCGTCGGTGGGGGTGGCCGCGCGGACGTCGGCGACGTGGTCGACCAGCGGGGTGTCGGGCTCGTGCCCGATCGCGGTCACCACCGGTGTCCGGCACCGGGCGATCCCGCGGCACAGCGCCTCGTCGGAGAACGGCAGCAGGTCCTCGACGCTGCCGCCCCCGCGGGCCAGCACGATCACCTCGATCGTGGGGTCGGCGTCGAGGGCCGCGAGCGCGTCGAGGATCTGCGGCACCGCCTGCACGCCCTGGGTGGCCACGGCGAGCGTCCGGAAGCGCACCGCGGGCCACCGACCGCTCGCGACGCTGGTCACGTCGCGCTCGGCGGCACTGGCCCGGCCGGTGATCAGGCCAACGCGCCCCGGCAGGCGGGGGAGCGGGCGCTTGCGGGCGGCGTCGAAGAGACCCTCCGCCGCGAGCAGGGCCCGGAGCCGCTCGATCCGGGCGAGGAGCTCCCCGACACCGACGGCGCGCACCTCGTCCACCCGCAGCGAGAGCGTGCCCCGGCCGAGGTAGAACGACGGGCGGCCGTGGACGACGACGCGGTGGCCCTCGGCGAGCGGGGGCGTGGTCCCGCGGACCAGGGAGGTGGGCGCGGTGAGGGTGAGCGAGACGTCAGCGGCGGGGTCGCGCAGCACGAGGAACGCGGTTCCGGTCCCGGGGCGGGCGCTGACCTGCGTCAGCTGCCCTTCGACCCACACCGCGCCGAGTCGGTCGACCCAGGCGGCGATCTTGCGGGCGACGGTGCGGACCGGCCAGGGCTGCTCCGGGGTGGTGGGAGGGCCGGCCGGGGCGGTCACGACTCCGCGGTGATCGTGGCGATGCGGTTGGTGAGCATCGTGACGAACGCCGGCCGGTCGGCGTGCGCGGACTCCCAGGCCAGGAGCTCGGTGAGCTCGTCGACGTCGAGCGAGCGCAGCTTCCCGCGCAGCTGCGCGATGGTCATCGTCTCGTAACCCGGCAGCGCGTCGGGGGTCAGGCTCGAGGTGTCGGTGGCGACGCCGCGGGCGGGCGCCGGTGTGGTGTCGCTCGCGGGCGAGTGGCCGTTGGTCCGCTCGCGGGCCGCGGGGGTGCGGGACCGCGGCTCGTCATCGAACCGCGCCCAGGACGGCGCGTCCTCCACCGGACGCGCCCCGTCCAGGGCGGTGTCGCCGCGGATGGCGAGCTCGGTGATCAGCTGCTGGGCCCGCATCGTCAGCTGCAGGACCCGGCTCACGGCCGTGATCGGGAGACCGACCACGGTGCGCGGGAGGTCGCGCACCTCCTCCACCGCGGTGACGACCAGACCAGCGGCAACGCGCACGGGGAGCGGCAGCGAACTCATCCCTCCAGGGTGCCAGGACCCGGGCGGCGTGTGCGAATCCGCACTCCGACCGGACGGCCCGCCGTCGTCGGGTCCGTATCCTCGGGAGCATGACGGACCCGACCCGACGCGTCCTGCTCGCCAAGCCCCGCGGCTACTGCGCCGGGGTGGACCGCGCGGTGGTGGCGGTGGAGAAGGCCCTCGAGACGTACGGCGCTCCCGTCTACGTCCGCAAGGAGATCGTGCACAACCGGCACGTCGTCACCACGCTCGCCGATCGGGGCGCGGTGTTCGTCGACGAGACCGACGAGGTGCCCGAGGGGGCGACCGTCGTCTTCTCCGCCCACGGCGTCTCGCCCGCGGTGCATGCCCAGGCCATCGCGCGCGACCTGCGGACCGTCGACGCGACGTGCCCGCTGGTGACCAAGGTGCACCAGGAGGCGAAGCGGTTCGCCCGCGACGACTACGACATCCTCCTGATCGGTCACGAGGGCCACGAGGAGGTCGAGGGCACCTCGGGGGAGGCCCCGGAGCACATCCAGATCGTCGACGGGCCGGGGTCGGTCGCCGCGGTGACGGTGCGCGATCCGGAGAAGGTCATCTGGCTCTCGCAGACGACGCTCTCGGTCGACGAGACCCTCGAGACGGTGGCCGCGCTCAAGCAGCGCTTCCCGTTGCTGACCGACCCGCCCTCGGACGACATCTGCTACGCCACCCAGAATCGCCAGGTCGCGGTGAAGGCGATGGCCCCGCAGTGTGACCTCGTGATCGTGGTCGGCTCGCGGAACTCGTCGAACTCGGTGCGGCTGGTGGAGGTCGCCCTCCAGAACGGTGCCGCCGACGCGCACCTCGTCGACGTGGCGGCAGAGATCGACGAGGCCTGGCTCGAGGGTGTCGGCACGGTCGGGCTGACCAGCGGGGCGTCGGTGCCGGAGATCCTCGTCGGGGACGTCCTGCACTGGCTCGCCGCGCGCGGATGGGGCGAGGTCGAGGAGATCACCACCGCGAACGAGAAGCTGACCTTCTCGCTGCCGCGGGAGCTCAAGCGCGACATGCGGCCCGGCGCGGTGCGCTGACCGACTGCGCTGACCGACGGAGTCGTCCGGGCTCGGTCAGCGGTCCGGGCGGTCCGGGCGCCGTCGCGGGCCCCAGGTGCCGCGGTCCTCGCGCCGGTCCGCGCCCCGGGACTCCTCCTCGCGGGCACCCCCGCCGCGCCGCCGATCCTCCCGTCGGCGTTCCTCGCGCATGCGGTCGACCCGCATCCGCTCCTCACGCACCCGCCGTCGGCGTTCGTCGTCCCCCCCACCCGGAGCCCGCGGTGGGCGGGAACGAGGAGCGTCGTCGTCCTCGGGGGGCAGGACGAGCGGTGAGCGTCGGGCCGGCTCCTCGTCCGACCCGGCGACGGGTGCGCGCGGTGCGGGCTCGGTCGGCATCGAAGCCGCTGCGGGCGGAACCGGTCGGGTCGCCGCACGGCCGGGCCCGGACCCTCCGGGCGGCGTCCCGGGTCGGTCCCGGTCCCGGTCCCCAGCACGCGCGGCGCGTGTCGCGTCGAGCCGGCGGGTCGGCCGGTGACCCGGGGGCGGTTGCGCCGCCCGTTGCAGCGCGATGCGCGCGCCGCCCAGCGCCAGGCACGCCGTCGTCGTCACGGCCATGGCGGGGAAACCGCTGATGAGCGGGCCGGCGACGGCGAGCACCGACGCGAGGCCACCGGACGAGGGCAGCGAACCCGTGGCCGCGACCACGGCGGGAACCACGAGCGCGACCACCAGCGGCGGCTGCACCATCGGGACGAACAGCTCGTCGCGACGGGCCGCGGCCGCGGCGAGCAGAGAGCCGAGGGGGTAGGCGATGAGGAACGCGATCCCGACCGTGCCGAGGTCCAGCACGTCGATCGTCGTCCCGACCGCGGTGGCGACGAGTGCCACCAGGACGCAGTACCACCACCGGATTCCCCGCACGGACGGCAGCACGGAGCGCTCGGCGGGCCGGGCGCGCGGCGCCCGGCCCACCGCCACGCCGTCCCGAGGGCTCGTCACGTGATCCACGGTAGCGCTCGTTGGACGACGAACCGGTCGCCCTCTCGGAGCGCAGGTCATCCGGTCAGTCGGTCGTCGTCCTCCCAGGTGTCGTCGGAGAGCTCCGGCGCGCCCACCGACCGCGGACGGCGCTCGACCTGCTCCGGACTGTCGAGGGCGGCACCGGTCACCGACAGCTCAGAGAAGCGGCGCGCGCTCACCAGCACGCGCGACTCCAGCGACCCGACCGTCTCGTTGAACGCCTTCACCCCCGCATCGAGCGAGCGGCCCAGCTTCCCCAGGTGCCCGCCGAGCGTCGCCAGGCGCGCGTGCAGGTCGCGACCGAGGGCGTGGATCTCGGCGGTGTTGCGCGCGAGGGCCTCCTGTCGCCAGGTGTGCGCGACGGTGCGCAACAGCGCAATCAGGGTGGTCGGCGTGGTGATCACGACGTCGGCGGCGAAGGCGTGCTCCAGCAGCCCCGGGTCGGCCTCGAGGGCGGCGGAGAGGAACACCTCGCCGGGCACGAACATCACGACGAACTCCGGTGACGGGTCGAGGGCCCGCCAGTAGGTCTTCGCCGAGAGCGCGTCGACGTGGGTCCGGACCTGACGGGCGTGGGCACGGGACCGCTCGCGGCGGGCGGTGTCGTCTGTCGCCTCGGTCGACTCGAGATACGCCGCGAACGGCACCTTCGCGTCGACGACGATCTGCTTCCCGCCGGCGAGGTGCACGACGAGGTCGGGACGGCACGCCCGACCGTCGGCGCCACCCGAGCCGTCCCCGCCCCGGTGGGCCTGGCGGGTGAAGTCGACGTGCTCCACCATCCCGGCGAGCGCGACCACCCGCTCGAGCTGGACCTCTCCCCAGCGGCCCCGCACGTGCGGCGCGCGCAGCGCCGTGGTCAGCGCCCTCGTCTCGCCGGCCACCCCGCGAGCGCCCTCGGCGACCGCGGTCACCTGCTCGCGCAGCCCGGCGAACGCCGCCTCCCGCTCCCGTTCGGCGCTGCGCAGCTGACCCTCCACCCGCGTCAGCGTGGCCGCCACCGGGTCCAGCGCGGCCGACAACGCCTGCGCGCGGGCCGCGTCCTCGGCGCGGGTGGAGGCGGTGAGCGACGCGGTGACCTCCCGGAGCCGGGCCTCGGCACGGCGGGCGACGTCCTCCCCGCTCGTGCTCAGCGCCTCGGCGGAGAGGGCCCGGAATGAGTCCCGCATCGCGGCGTCCCGCCCCGTCGCCGCCCGCTCGCGCTCCCGCGTCGCCCGCCGCTCGGCCTCCAGCTCCGCCCGCGCGGCCGCGAGCTCCGACGCCCCGCGGCGCCCGGCCTCGGCCATCGCCGCCTCCCGGCGCGCCCCCGCGAGCCGCAGCGCCACGCTCGCGGCCCCCGCCCCGCCGAGGAGCGCACCGAGCAGCAGGCCGAGCAGCAGGCCCTCCGCCGTGATCGTCATGGCGGGGATGGTGCATCGGGGGTCCGACAGTCAGGCGTCGACGGGCGCGGCGCGCCGGGCCTCCATCGCAATCAGCGCCTCCTTGAGCGCCAGTCCCCACCGGAACCCGCCGAGCCCGCCACCGCGGCGCACGACCCGGTGGCAGGGGACGAACAACGCCGCCGCGTTGCGCGCACAGCCCGCCGCCGCGCCCCGGATCGCGGCGGGCCGCCCCGCCCGTTCGGCGAGCACGCTGTAGGTCACCGGCGCGCCCGCCTCGATCTCCCGCATGCGCGCCCACACCTCGAGCAGGAACGGTCCGCCGTGCTGGCGCACCGGAACCGCCGCGGCGGGCGCGGGGTCTTCGGCGTGGAACGCGGCGACGGCCTCGCCGACCACGCCGAGGTCGTCGGTCTCGTCGAGGTCGGCGGGCCGCAGATCGGGGTGGACCAGCGGCGCGAGCTCGGAGATCTCGGCCGTCCAGCCCGAAGCGAGCACGGCGCCGTCGCCCGCGACGAGCGCGGTGAACGGCCCGAACGGGGTGTCGACGGTGCCGTGGCGGGCGGTGTTCATGGGTCTCCTCCGACTGCTCGGGGTACTGCGTTCTCGCCCTCTCCGACGCACGCCGCACCGTCGGGGATCCCTCGATCCCTAGACTGGACCGTCGTGAGCTTGACCCTCGGCATCGTCGGACTCCCCAACGTCGGGAAGTCGACGATGTTCAACGCCCTGACCCGCAACGATGTCCTCGCCGCGAACTATCCCTTCGCCACCATCGAGTCCAATGTCGGGGTGGTCCCGCTGCGTGACCCCCGGCTCGACCGCCTCGCGCAGATGTTCTCGTCGGACAAGGTCGTCCCCGCGACGGTGTCCTTCGTCGACATCGCCGGGATCGTCGCCGGTGCGAGCAAGGGGGCCGGGCTGGGCAACAAGTTCCTCGCCACCATCCGCGAGGCCGACGCGATCTGCCAGGTCGTCCGGGTCTTCACCGACGACGACGTCGTCCACGTCGACGGCCGCGTCGACGCTGCCGCCGACATCGAGACCATCGCGACCGAGCTCGTCCTCGCCGACCTGCAGACCGTCGAGAAGGCGGTCCCGCGCCTCGAGAAGGAGTCGCGGATGCAGAAGGACCGCCGCCCGGTCCTCGAGGAGGTCCAGCGCGCAGCGGAGGTCCTCGACGAGGGCCGGACCCTCTACTCCGCCGGGATGGATTCGCCCGGCCTGCGCGAGCTCACCCTGCTCACGGTGAAGCCGTTCCTCTACGTCTTCAACGCCGACGAGGGCGTGCTCACCGACGAGGCCCGGCGCAAGGAGCTCGTGGACCTGGTCGCCCCCGCCGACGCCGTGTTCCTTGACGCCAAGGTCGAGCAGGAGCTCCTGGAACTCGACGACGACTCCGCGGGCGAGCTCCTGGAGTCGATCGGCCAGGACGAGCCGGGTCTCGACGCGCTCGCGCGCGCCGGGTTCCGCACGCTGGGCCTGCAGACCTACCTCACGGCCGGCCCCAAGGAGTCGCGCGCCTGGACGATCCGGGCCGGCGCGACCGCGCCGGAGGCCGCCGGGGTCATCCACACCGACTTTCAGCGCGGGTTCATCAAGGCCGAGATCGTCGGTTACGACGACCTCGTCGCCGCGGGCTCGATGGCCGCCGCGAAGAGCGCGGGCAAGGTGCGCATGGAGGGCAAGGACTACGTGATGCGCGACGGCGACGTCGTGGAGTTCCGTCACGGATCACACTCCCGCTCCTGACGAGCGCGGCGGCAGTCGCGGCCGTCCACCGGGGTGGCCGGAAGCGGTCGCGACGACGGTCCGCCGGGTGCCGGGCGTCGGAGCTGCTCGGCTGTCGGCGGCGATCGCTCGCACGCTCCCACTCCCACAGCAACTCGACGTCGTCGGCGCGATAGGTCTGGACGGCGTCTCGTGTCGGCCACGCCTCCGAGGAGGCGCCGGGCAGCTGAAGGCGGGTCGCCTACTGATCTTGGACCGCGTCGAAGGCGCGTCATCCACGATGGGCTCCCACGGACCCGGCCGCTCGGTCGCGCGAGCCGAGGTGGAGCACAAGAGCGCCCGACAGAAGGCAGCCGCGGCGCAGCGCGCCGACCACGGCCGGGCACCGCGCGGAGTACGCCCCACCGGCTACACCGTGACCGGCGAGCTCGTTCCCGAGGAGGCGAGCTGGCCGAGCCACCGGGCCTTGATCACCGGAACCCGGCCGAAGGGCCGACGTCGTACAGGGCCCGCAATGTGTGTGACACACGGTCACCATTACCGGGCGGTGGGCGGGCGGCCGGCTGGCGCGGTCGGAACGCGCCCCGCGGCTCGGCATCAGCCCGTTCGGGGTCGATATGCGCCCGAACGGATGTTCCCGACGAGATTGTCGGAACTCAGAGACATCGAGACCGACCCGGACCGCGTACATCCACCTGACCGGGTGACGACAACTCCCACGACGTGCCTACGCTGTCGATGTGCGCTCCGAACGGTGGTCGTCACGGACTGGCGAACTGACGCTCCCCGAACGGGTGGCGTGGGTCCTGGGCAACGAGGACGGGCGTCCGCTGTCCAGCCTCACCGAGCCCGCCGGCCTGCTGGTGGCCGCGGCCATCGTCGAGCTGATGCTCGACGCGTCGCTGCTGGACGCGGGCAGCTACTACCGCCGGGGCCCCGTCGAGGCGGTCGACCCGCTGCTCTGCTGGGTAGCCGACGGCCTGCTCGCACACCAGGGCGCGAAGGACGACCTGGGCCACGCCGTCACCGGGCAGCGCGGGGCACAGATGATCCGCCGGACGATGGACCGCCTGGTCGAGCGGGGCCTCGCGCACCGTCAGCCGCGTCGGGTGTTCGGCTACCTGGCGATGCCCGTCTTCGGGTCCTCGCTGCGGGTGCACGAGACGCTCGCGCTGTACCACGACCGCGCCGTGGTCCGCGACGTGCTCGACGGGGCCGCGCCGGACGAGGACATCGCCATGCTTGCGGTCCTTCTCCACCACGGACACCGCATCGCCGCGCTCGATCCGCGCGAGCCCCTCGCCGCGGAGAACCGGGCCCGGGCCTTTGCCGACGGGCACGACGTCGGGCTGGGCGTCGGCGACGACATCCGGCGCCTCGTGTCCCCCACGATCACCACGGTCCTCGCCGCGCTCACGACGAGCACGGTGCTCAGCCCCGGAGCCTAGAAGCGTTGTTGGCGAGGCCCTTCGCCACCCCGCTGGCTGACCGATGCCCACGGCCCGGCCCCATGCGGCGGGGCTGTGGAACTCTGGGGGCGACAGGCGGGCAGTGGAGGGGGACGTGGTGGGGTCCGGGTCCGTGACGTGGTGTTCGTGGGCGTGATGGTCGTTCTGCTCGTCGGGTTGGTCGGGTTGGGCGTGTGGGGGGCGGCGGCCGGGCCGCTGCGCGCCTCGGCGCACTCAGGCGGCCAGGGGACCGCGACCACTCCCGCGGCGCCGGTGTCCCTGTCGCTCGCCCCGGCCGATTCCGCCCGCGACGTCGCCCCGAACCAGCCCGTTACGGTCACCGTCGCGCACGGGCGGATCGTGGGCGCGGCGCTCACTGGCCCGGCCGGCATCATCGCCGGTACCGCAGCCCCAGATGGGCGCACCTGGACCAGCACCCAGCCGTTGGCCTACGCCGCGAGCTACGCCTACACCGGCTCCGCCGTAGGCGACGACGGCCGAACGGTCCCACTGACCGGTACGTTCGCCACGGTCGCCCCCGCCCAGACCACCCGAGCGAACCTGAACATCAACGACGGCGAGACGGTCGGGGTCGCCGCCCCGATCATCGTCCAGTTCGACCACCACGTTGTCGACAAGGCCGCCGCCCAACGGTCATTGCAGGTCCAGACCTCGGTTCCGACGAACGGGTCGTGGGCGTGGTTGGACGACGACAACGGCGGCTCGCGCGCGCACTGGCGCCCCCAGAACTACTGGACCCCCGGCACCCAGGTGACCGTGACCGCGAACCAGCTCGGAGTCAACGAGGGTGCCGGCGTGTGGGGCCGCGACGACATCAGCAGCCACTTCACCATCGGCCGCTCCCAGATCGTCAAAGCCGACGTCACCAGCCACCAGATGATCGTCCTCCGCGACGGGGTCCAGGTCATGGACCTTCCCGCCAGCTACGGCCTCGGGTCGGACCCCAACCGCAACACCACCAACGGCATCCATGTGGTCATGAGCAAGTCGCAGACCGTCCTCATGTCCAACCCCGCCTACGGCTACCACGACGTCCCCGAGCACTGGGCCGTGCGGATCGCCAACAACGGCGAGTTCATCCACGCCAACCCCGACACCACCGGCGATCAGGGCTCGTCCAACGTCACCCACGGCTGCGTCAACCTCTCCACCGACGACGCCCACGCCTACTTCGACACCGTGCTGTTCGGGGACCCGGTCGAGGTCACCGGCAGCCCGATCCCGCTGACCGCGGCTGACGGCGACATCTCCGACTGGACCGTCCCCTGGAACCAATGGACCCGGCAGTCAGCCACCACGCCCTGACAGCCCCACCTCTGGGTCCTCTCGGCCAGCGACTCCCGCCCCGCTCCCTACATGACCGCGACCGGGGTCCTGGGGGCGCCGCCGCTGCGGGCCTGCTCGACGATCCCGGGCCACCGGTCGTGCCATGGTCGAGCCGTCTCGAATGCCGCGGACGCGCCGAGCACCGCGGCGTCGCCGAGGTGCGGCCCGACGATGTGCAGGCCGACCGGGCGGCCGTCGGCAGTGAACCCGGCGGGGCAGCTGGCCGCCGGCTGGCCCGTCATGTTGATCGGGAAGGTGAAGCCGAGCCAGGCCGACGGCGGGACCATGCGCCCGTCGACGATCTCCGGCCCCTGCATCCCCAGCGCGAACGGCGGCACGGTGAGCGTCGGGGTGACCAGCAGGTCGTAGTCGGCCATGAACCGCCACATCCGGTTCACCAGGGCCTTGCGGGTGGTCGCCGCGTCGGTGAAGTCCTCGGCGGTCCACGGCCTGGTGAGCAGGTCGACCAGGTGCGGCGACATCTCCGACCCGTACCGCGCGACAAGCGCCCGCATTCCGGCCAGGTCGGAGTCGGCGGCCACGAGGGCCCAGAAGGTCGCGTACGGGTCGTCCCACCCCGGGTCGGCCTCGACCACGGTGGCGCCGAGCTCGGTGAAGGCGTCGGCGGCGTCGGCCACCACCCGGCGGACCTCCGGGTCGACGCTGAGGTAGCCGAGGTCCGCGCTGAACGCGATGCGGTGTCCCCGCAGGTCGCCGACCGCCCCGGCGGCCCGCCAGTCGACGTCCCCGCCGGGCAGGGAGTGGCGGTCGCGCGGGTCCGGACCGGCCAGGACGTCCATCATCAGGGCCGCGTCGGCGACGGTGCGGCTCAGCGGCCCGATGCACTCGAGCGTCTCCCAGCTCGAGACCCCGGGATAGTGCTCGTCGCGACACCCCGGGTAAAGGGGCACCCGGCCCATCGAGGCCTTGAAGCCGTAGATCCCACAGTGCGCCGCGGGGATGCGAATCGACCCGCCGCCGTCGCTCGCGAGCGCGACGGGCGACATCCCGGTGGCGACGGCGATGCCCGATCCAGCGCTCGACCCGCCCGGGGTCGTCGCGGGCTCCCACGGGTGGCGGGCGGTGGGGGAGACCGGGCTGTGCCCGACCCCGCTGTAGCCGAACTCGGGGACGTCCGCGGCGCCCGCGACGAGCAGCGCGCGGCTCTCGCCTGTCATCGGGGGACCGCCGTGGTCACCGGTGAGGCGGGAGGCGAGGTCGAGCGCGACGTGGTCGGAGAATGCGGGCGCGAGGACCATGACCCCGAACGGACCGCCGTCGGCGACGCCGAGCGGCACCGCCATCGCCGTCATGTCGAGCAGGTTGGCAAAGTTGGTGTACGTCCCGAGGCGCCGGTTGACCCCGACGGGGTCCGCCCGCACGGCCTCGACCGTCGGGTGCTCGACAGTGACCGGGAGCAGGAGTCCGTCGAACCCCGGAGGGCATGCTCGGTGTGGGCACGGACCCGGGCGATCCAGTCGAGGTCGGCGGCGAAGTCGGTCCCGCGGACCCCGCCGGGGGCCCGGATGATCTCCGACACCACCGGGTCGGCCCCCTCGGGCGAGCCTGAGGCGTCACGCTAGGCAGGTCGCGAGGGTCCTGGGGAGGCTCTCGCCGGGTCCGCAACACGGACTCCACAGCTGTTCGCCGCCCCGCCGGGAACGCGCGACCTGGCACCGTCGTGGGGTGGTTGGGCTCGCCTGCGCACGCCAGGAACGGAACCGTTGCTCCAGTCGAGCTGGCTATGCTAGCGGCGCGCGGGCTCCCCCGAGGCGCGGGATCCGCGTTACTGTCGTGCTCACCCCGGGGGCCGCTCGCCCCCGGAGCCGACCGGTACCCGGGAGGGGAGATCATGTCGCGCTCCGCCACCACCGCACCGCTCGACCCGGCGGCGGCCGCCCCCGACGGCCTGCCCGTCCTGTCGCTGGGCGCCCACCGCGACGCCCGCGCCGGGAGCTGCGTCATGGAGTACGTCTCCGTGCTCGCCGGGGAGCGGTTCTCCGACCGTCCGTGCTGTACCCATCCGGCCGTCGCCGCCCTCGCCTGGCAGGTCAACGACGCCGCTACGCACGACGTGCGTCAGGAACTCGTGCTGCGCGCGCCGGCGCTCATCGGTGCAGGTGTCGACGCCGGCACGGAGGTCCGGCCGATCGTCCTCGCGGCGATCGTGCGGGCGGGCCTCGCCCTCGACCCCGACCACCGCTTCTTCCGTCGCCTCGAGCGCCGGCTGGCCCGCCTCGCACACGACACCCGGCGCAGCGCAGCGCCGCCTGGCGCGTCGGGGAGTCCCGGTGATCGCCGGCCGGGCCGCCTCGCGACGCTGCTGCACGTCGGCCCCGTCAACCACGCGTGCGCGCACCTCATGGTCGCCGCCCGCGCCGTCGGGCTCGACGACGCGGGACGCAGCCGCCTCGCCGTGGCGCTGCTCGACGACTGCCTGGCGGCGGTCCGCGCGCTGCCCGCCGATACGTCGCCCGGTGCCGGGGTCACCGCCCCCGCGCTCCTGCGCTGACCAGGGCGACGGGGAGCGCGCAGACGCAGGCCGTCCCGGCCACCACGAACGCGGCGGGTCCTCCGGCGGCGCCGAGGACCGCGCCGAACACGGTGGCCCCGACTCCGGTGCCGCTGTCGTAGGCCGTGTTCCAGACGCTGCTGGCCGTCCCGCTGCGCCCCGGGCCCGCCCGGGCGAAGAGCGTCACCAGCGTGTCGTTCTGCACCGCACCGAAGCCGCCGCCCACGAGCGCGGCGCCTCCCACCACGAGCACGGTCGCCGGGTCCGGACCGACACCGAGCGCGACGAGCCCGGCGCCGACGGCCACCGTGGCGAGCGCGATCGGAGTGACGTGCCCGGGCCGCGCGGACCGGTCGACGATCTCGCCCGCCACCGCCCGCCCGGCGAGCTGGGCGGCGGTGAGGGCGAGGAGCGCGAGGGCGGCGAGGGTCGCCGTCCCGATGAGGGGCAGGACCGTGATGACGCCTCCCGCGCCCGCGGCGCACACCACCATCCCCGTCCACGGCCCGCGACCCCCGTGCACCCCGAGCCGCGGCGACCCGGTGGGCGGCATCGGGGGAGTAGGAGGGGCCGACGCCACCCGCCGCGGGAGCAGGCGCAGCGCCGGGATCGCGAGCAGCGGCAGGACCGCCCCGGCGAGCAGCACCGTGGTGGGCCCGAGCGTCGACCACAGCGACACCCCGCCGGGCAGCAGCACCAGCTGGGGAGCGCCGACCGCCGCGCCGTAGACCCCGGTGGCCCGGCCCCGCAGCGCCACGGGAACGAGGTCGGCCACGAGGGCCGCGGCGGTCACGGTGAGGATCCCGAATCCGACGCCGCGCAGCACGGCCACCACCGCCAGCAGTGTCCACGACGCCGAGAGCGGCAGCACCGCGGCGGGCAGGCCGAGGGCGAGACAGCCGAGGACCAGCGCCGCGCGGTGCCCGAGGGCCGTCAACAGGCGGGGAACGAGCAGCTGCGAGGCCACCGTCGCGGCCATGAAGACCCCGGTCACCGCGCCGGCCGCGCCGGGGCCCGACCCGCCCTCGGTCGCCCGGAGCGGCAGGACCGGCAGCAGCAGCGCGTAGCCACCGAAGGCGGCGACGGTCGCGGCGAGGACGGCCAGGAACGCCCGCGACCGCAGCGGGGAGGGCGAGCTCGCCGTCAGCTCGTGCGCCCGTCGACCACGGTCGAGATCCGGCCGGCGAGATCGGTGTCCTTGGCGGTCAGTCCGCCTTCGGAGTGCGTGGAGAGCCGGAACTTCAGGCTGTTGTAGCGGATGTCGATGTCGGGATGATGGTCGTGGGTCTCCGCGAGCTCCGCGACCTCGTCGACAGCGGCGATCGCCTCGGGGAACGTCGGCAGCTTCGCGAAGCGCACGATGGAGTCACCGTCGCGCTCCCATCCGGGCAGCCCCTCGAGGGCTTCGGCAATGGACGCGTCGTCGAGCAGCTCGGCCATCGGAGCATCGTGGCACGAGGACCGGGCCGACCACACCGCCGTGCGTCACCCCGGCCCGGCACACTGGGACCGGTGCGGGTGGTCGTGGGGGCGGCGGTGGTCCGGGACGGGCGGGTTCTCGCAGCACGGCGGAGCCGGCCACCGGCGGCCGCCGGTCACTGGGAGCTCCCCGGAGGTGGGGTGGAAGCGGGCGAGTCCGAGGCCGAGGCGCTCGTGCGCGAGTGCGCGGAGGAGCTGGCCCTGCCGGTGACCGTGCAGCACCGGCTCGGGCCGGACGTGGTCGTCGACGCCGAGCGCGTGCTGCGGGTCCATGTCTGCACCACCGACGCCCAGCCGACGGCGCTGGAGCACACCGCGCTGCGATGGGTCTCCGCCGCCGAGCTCGACGCGCTGGACTGGCTCCCCACCGACCGGGAGCTGCTCCCGGCCCTCGCCGCGCTGCTCGGGGAATAGCCGAGCCTCAGGCGGCGCGGGCTTTCTTGATGGCCTTCTTGAGGTTCTTGCCGGACAGTCCGGACTCGGCGAGGCGCGCGGTCCGCATGGCCACGACCGGGCAGCCCTTGCATCGCGGCATGGATCGGCAGCACTTCTTGTCGAGGTCGACGACCTCGGCCGGAGCCTTCTTCCTGCCCTTGCCCACGGCGGGTGAGGCTAGCCTTCCCATCCTCTCGGGGAAACCCCCGCCCGGGAACGGCGTGCGCAGCGTGCCACGATGGCCACTCGGTGGGAGGGCGGCGGAGGGGTCGGCGAGGACGCAGTGGTCACCGTGGTCACCGGGCGTCGTCGGAGGGGGCCCCGCCGTGCGGAGCCCCACTCGAGCCCGCCCCACCCGAGCCCGCCGACCGGAGCTCGCCACGCACCTGCGGTCCGGACCGCCCTCGCCGTCGCGGTCCTGCTCGTGCTCACCCTGGTGACCTCCTGCTCGAACGCTCCGCCACCGGTCGTCGGGCAGGCACCGGTGGTGGCGCCGGCCCCGCAGTTCGAGCCCGACCCGACACAGCTGCGGATCGGCGTCGACGACCTGGGAGTCGGCTTCAACCCCCACCGCACCGCCGAGCTGACGCCCACGAGCCGTGCGGCCGCGTCGCTGGTGCTCCCGTCGGCGTTCCGGATCGGGGCCGACGGGCTGCCGCAGCTCGACACCACCGTCGTCACCTCGGCGCGGGTCTCCGCCACGGCCCCGTTCACGGTGTCCTACGAGATCGCGCCCGCGGCGACGTGGTCGGACAACGCGCCGATCGCCGCGGAGGACTTCGTCTTCCTCTGGCAGCAGATGCGCAGCCAACCCGCGGTGGTCTCGGCGGCGGGCTACCGCGCGATCTCCGACGTCCGGTCGCGCGCGGGCGGCAAGGCGGTCGACGTCGTGTTCGACCGGCCCTACCCGGCGTGGCCGAGGCTCTTCGACAACCTGCTGCCCGCCCACCTGCTCAAGGACGCGCCCGGGGCGTGGGGCGGCGCGTTGCAGGACAGCATCCCGGTCTCGGGCGGGCCGTTCGCGGTGCGCGTCGTCGACCGCATCCGCGGCCAGGTGACCCTCGCCCGCAACGACCGCTACTGGGCCACCCCGGCCGTCACCGACGAGGTCGTCCTCCAGGCGGCCCCGGCCGCGTCGCTCGTCGACCGGGTCCGTACGGGCGATGTGCAGGCCACCCAGTTTCGCGCCGACGGCTCCGCGCTCACCGGGGCCGGGCCCGGGCTGGTCGTGCGCCGCGTGCCGGAGCCGCAGCTCGTGCAGCTCGGGCTGCGCAGCGACGCCGGTCCGCTCGCCGACGTGCGGGTGCGCCGCGCCGTCGCCGCGGCCCTCGACCGCGACGCGCTGATCGCGGACGGGACCGACGCGGGCCCCGCGTCCGACCTGCGCGCCGACGCGTTCTCCGTGGCCCCGTCCGACCCGGGCTACCGCTCCACCATGCCCGCGGATTCGCCCGCCCGCGCGCCCGACCCGGAGCGGGTGCGCCGCGAGCTCACGGCCGCGGGCTGGACCCGCGGCGACGACGGTCGCTGGTCCCGGGACGGCCGCCCCCTGACCTTGCGGGTGGCGGCCCCCCCGCAGGCCTCGCCCTACGGGCGGCTGCTGCCGGCCCTGGTGCAGCAGCTGGACGCCGCGGGCATCGGGGCCGTCGTCGTCGCCGACGGCGGGACCACCGACTTCCCGCCCGGCCGCGGGCCGATCCCGACCACGACGGCCGCCGCCACCGGCTCCGGGGACGCCTCGGGCGGGCCCGTGACGAGCCGTCCCGTGGGGGGCGGGACGAGCCGGACGCCGACCGTGCCGACCACCACGCCGACCACCACGGCGACCAGCGAGCCCCCGACGGGCACGACGACCCCCACGACGACCTCCACGACGACGTCGGTGCCGCCGATCCCCGACTCCCCCTCGGACATGGTCCTCGCGGATCTCACCCTCCTCGCCCTGCCGGTCGGGGGCGATCCGGTCGCCGACCTGGACTCGGTCCTCGGGTGCCCGAGCGGGCGCGCACCGACCTCGTCGGGAACACCCGCGACGGTCGTCGCGTCGACCGCCACCCCGGCGATCGCCACCCCGACCCCCTCCACCACCCCCACCGCGCCACCCACCCCGTCGACCGGCTCGTCGACCAGCTCGTCGACGACACCGCCGGTGCCGACCGAGCTCAGCACCCCGCGCGCGTCCGAGGCGCTCTCGCCGTCGGGCTTCTGCGACCCCACGCTCCAAGCCGTGCTCGACGCCGCGTCCTCGGGGGCGATGGGGCAGGAGACCGCCCTGGCGCTCGCCGAGCCGCTCCTGTGGCGGGCACTGCCCGTCGTCCCGCTCTTCCAGGCCGCCTCCGTGCTCATCAGCCCGGTGGACCGGCGCGACGTGGTGGTCGGGCCGCTGGGCACCAGCCCGCTCGCCGGGGCCGACCGGTGGCCGCCCCCACCGCGCCTCGCCCGAGCGAACGGGGATCCGAACTGAGAAGGCGACACCACCTGATCGTGCACGTTGCGTGAGGGGCACTCGGCCGTCTCGTGACCGAGAGGCGACCGTCGACGGGGCGTGAACTCCGGGAGGTGTGGTGACGAGGTACTCGAGGCGTGGTCATCCGCGCTGGCTCATGGGCGCGGCGGTGGCGGCGGTGGCCGTCCTGCTCGCGGGCTGTGGCGGCGGGGGCGGCGACGACCAGGCGGCGCAGACGGTCACGGTCGAGTGGGGTGAACCGGAGAACCCGCTCATCCCGGGACAGACCACCGAGCAGAACGGCGGCGACGTGATCGACGCCCTGTTCGCCGGGCTCGTGCAGTACGACCCGAACACCGGCGCGCCGTCCTTGGAGAACGCCGAGTCCATCACCACGACCGACAACCGGACCTTCACCATCCGGATCAAGCCGGGCTGGACGTTCCACGACGGCACCCCGGTGACGTCCCAGAGCTACGTCGACTCCTGGAACTGGACCGCCAACGGCGCCAACGCCGCCGAGGCCCAGTCGTTCATGGAGAAGATCGAGGGCTACGACGCCGTCAGCGCCGAGCAGCCCACCGCACCGACCATGTCGGGTCTGCGCGTGGTCGACTCGCAGACCTTCACCGTCACGCTGAAGCAGCCCTTCGCCATCTTCCCCGTCACGCTCGGCTACACGGCGTACTACCCGCTGCCCCCGAGGTTCTTCACCGACCGCGCGGGCTACGAGGCCGCTCCGGTGGGCGACGGCGAGTTCCGCTTCGAGTCCCGGTCGCCGAACCAGCAGCTCACGCTGGTGCGCAACGACCGGTTCGCGGGCCCCGACAAGGCGCAGGTCCAGCGCGTCGTCTTCCGGGTCTACTCCGACCTGCAGACCGCCTACGACGACGTCGTCTCCGGCAACCTCGACCACATCCGGCAGATCCCGAGCGCGGCGCTGGCCGGCAACCGCTGGAAGACCGACCTCGGGGCCGGCGCCAAGCAGAAGGCCGGCCTGGTCACCACCTCGCTCGGGTTCCCGCTCTACGACCCGCGCTTCGCGAACCCGCAGGTGCGCAAGGCGTTCTCGATGGCCATCGACCGGCCGACGATCATCGCGCAGCTGTTCAACGGGGTCTACACGCCCGCGGACGGCTACGGGACGTCGGCGGCCGAGGGCTACGTGCCGAACCAGTGCGGCGCGTCGTGCACGTTCGACCCGCAGCGGGCGCGCGAGCTCCTGGCCCAGGCCGGGGGGTTCCGGGGGCCGCTCACCCTCACCGCCAACGCCGACGGCGCCAACAACGAGTGGATGCAGGCGGTCGCCACCAACCTGCGCCAGAACCTCGGCGTCGACGCGCAGTACATGCCGGTGCCGTCCGCCCGGGAGGCGGGCCGGCTCGCGTCGGCGAAGCAGTACACGGGCCTGTTCCGCAACGCCTGGCAGGGCGACTACCCCAACATCGAGACGTTCCTGACGCAGCTCTACCGCACGGGTGCGTCGTCGAACTACTACGGGTACTCGAACCCGGCCGTCGACCAGGCCTTCGCCCGGGCGGACGCGGCGCCGACGGTGCCGGCCGCCGAGGCGGGCTACGCGGAGGCCGAGCGGCTCGTCCTGGGCGACATGCCGAACATCCCGCTCTGGAGCCGCCCCGTGCTCTGGGGCGACGGCCCTCGCCTGACGGCGGGGGAACAGAGCCCGCTCAACCGCGTCGTCTCGACGTCGTTCAGGCTGCCGCAGGGCTGACCCGCCCGACGTCCCGTCCGGTGGGAGGACCCGTGGGCCGCTACGCGCTGCGGCGACTGCTGCAGCTGATCCCCGTGCTCGTGGGGACCACGTTCATCGTCTACGTCCTGGTCTGGGGTCTCTCCGACGATCCGTTCGCCGGCAAGTGCGGCCAACGCGCCTGCTCGCCCTCCTACGTCGCGACCATGACCGAGCGCTACAACCTCGGCGACCCCCTCGTCGTGCAGTACGTGAAGTACCTGGGGAACCTCCTCTCCGGCGACTTCGGTCAGACCTTCGCGGGCACCGAGGTCTCCACCCTCATCGCCGGGGCCTACCCGGTCACGGTCCGCCTGGCCCTGGTCGCCCTGGCCGTCGAGGCCGTCATCGGACTGCTCGGGGGGCTGGTGGCGGGCCTGCGGGGGCGCGGCGTCGTCGACTCCGTCGTGCTGGTGTCGACGCTGTTCCTCATCTCGCTGCCCGTCTTCGTCACCGGCCTCGTGCTCAAGCAGCTGCTCGGCGTCGAGCTCGGCCTCATCCGCACGTCGGTCCCGACGAACGCCTCGGTGGCCGACCTGCTCCTGCCCGGGTTCGTGCTCGGCAGCCTGTCGATGGCCTACGTCGCACGGCTCACCCGCACCAGCCTGATGGAGAACGCACGGGCCGACTTCGTCCGCACCGCGGTGGCCAAGGGGCTCACGCGGCGTCGGGTGGTGGGGGTGCACATGCTGCGCAACTCGCTCATCCCCGTCGTCACGTTCCTCGGGGTCGACCTCGGCGGCCTCATGGGTGGGGCCATCGTCACCGAGGGCGTGTTCAACATCCGCGGGATCGGCGGGCTGGTGTTCCGGGGCGTCCTGCAGCAGGACGGGGCGACCGTCGTCGGCATCGTCGTGCTGCTCGTCATCGTCTACCTGGTGATGAACCTGATCGTCGACCTGCTCTACGCCGCGCTCGACCCGAGGATCCGCTATGACTGAGTGGGCCGAAGCGTGGGTCGCGCTGCGCTCGCGCCCGCTGTTCTGGGTCTCCGTCGCCGTCCTCGTCGTGCTGCTCGTGATGGCGTTCTTCCCGTCGCTGTTCACCTCGGTGGACCCGCGCTTCGCGGTGCAGACGGCGTCGGGTGCGGGTCCGTCGGCCGCCGCTCCGTTCGGGCGTGACGTGCAGGGTCGTGACGTGTACGCGCGGACGATCCACGGGGCGGCCCCGTCGCTGGCGGTCGGGGTGCTGGCGATGCTCGGCACCGTGGTCGTCGGATCGGTGGCCGGCCTGGTCGGCGGCTACGTGGGCGGCTGGTTCGACGGTCTGCTCTCGCGCGTGGGTGAGGTCTTCGCGGGCCTGCCGTTCGTGCTCGGCAGCATCGTCATCCTCACCACCGTCAACCCGCCGGGCCTGGTCACCAGCGGCCCCCGGCTCGTCACCCAAGTGGTCGTGACCATCACGGTGCTCTCCTGGCCGATCGTCATGCGGCTCATGCGGGCCGCGACGATCTCGGCCAAGCAGCAGGACTACGTGCGGGCGGCGCGGGCCCTCGGGGCCGGACCGGTGCGGATCATGCGCCGCCACATCCTGCCGAACACCCTCGGCCCCGTGCTGGTGTACGCGACGATCGCGCTGGGCGGGTTCATCGGGGCGGAGGCGACACTGTCGTTCCTCGGTATCGGCCTCGAGGACCCCGTGGTGTCGTGGGGGGTGATGATCGCCGAGTCGCGGGACCGGGTCGCCCAGATCCCGCACGCGCTGGTGTTCCCTGCGGCGCTCCTCGTCGTCACCGTGCTGGCCTTCGTCATGCTGGGTGACGCCCTGCGCGATGCCCTCGACCCGAGAGGACGGTGATGGCCGTGGCGGCGTCGGAGCCCGGCACCGCAGGGGCGCCCGATCCCCGGTCGGAGGACTCCCCACTGCTCGAGGTCGAGGACCTGCGGGTCGAGTTCGGCCGCGGCGCGGGGCGCTCCACGGTGCTCCACGGCGTCAGCTTCCGCGTCCGCGCGGGGGAGACCCTCGCGGTGCTCGGGGAGTCCGGCTCGGGCAAGAGCGTCGCCGCGCACGCGGTGATGGGGATCCTGGACAGCCCGCCGGGGCGGGTCACGGGCGGGTCGGTGCGCTTGCGCGGCGAGGAGCTGCTCACCGCCGACCCGGAGCGTCGCCGGCTGCTGCGGGGCGAGTCGATGGCCATGATCTTCCAGGACGCGCTGTCGGCGCTCAACCCCGTCTACTCCGTCGGCTTCCAGATCGCCGAGCAGTTCCGCTTCCGTCGGGGCATGTCCCGCCGGGATGCGATGCGGAAGGCGGCCGAGCTGCTTGACGCGATGCGGATCCCCGACGCCCGTCGGCGGGTCAGGCAGTACCCCCACCAGTTCTCCGGCGGGATGCGCCAGCGGGCGATGATCGCGATGTCGCTCGCGCTCGACCCGGAGCTGCTCATCGCGGACGAGCCCACCACCGCCCTCGACGTCACCGTCCAGGCGCAGATCATGGAGCTTCTCGACGAGCTGCGTCGCGAGCGCGGAATGGGGATGGTCCTCATCACCCACGACCTCGGCGTCGTGGCGCAGGTGGCCGACCGGATCGCGGTGATGTACGCGGGTCGCCTCGTCGAGGAGGCCGACGCGGCCACCCTCTACGCCCGGCCCGCGCACCCCTACACCCGCGGTCTCCTGGCGTCGGTCCCGCGCCTCGACGACGTGCGCGGCCGCCTCGACCCGATCCCCGGCCTTCCCCCGAGCCTCTCCGCGATCCCGCCGGGCTGCCCGTTCCACCCGCGCTGCGCGTACGTCCGGGAACGGTGCCGCACCGAGGTCCCCGCGCTGCGGGAGCTGACCGGAGGTGCGGAGGACCAGGACGCTCGGGGAGGTCACCGGGCCGCCTGCCACGTCGCCGAGGACGTCCTCGACGCCGCGCAGCGGGTCGCGCCGTGAGCTCCCCGTCGTCCTCTCCGACGTCCTTCGCCGGGCCGATCCTGAGCGCCCGCGACCTGGTCAAGACCTTCCCCGTCACGCGGGGGGTGCTGTTCCGCCGCAGGGTGGGGCAGGTCCGGGCCGTCGACGGCGTGTCGTTCGACCTGCACGCGGGCGAGACCCTCGGCGTCGTCGGCGAGTCCGGGTGCGGGAAGTCGACCCTCGCGCAGCTGCTCATGCGGCTCGAGCCGGCGACGTCGGGCTCGGTCACCTTCGAGGGCGAGGATGTCTTCGCCAAGCGCGGGGCGGCGCTCACGGCGTGGCGGCGCGACATGCAGATCGTCCTGCAGGACCCCTACACGTCGCTGAACCCCCGCAGGACCGTCGCCGACATCGTCGGCGAACCGTTCGAGATCCACCCCGAGGTGGCCCCGAAGGGTGATCGCCGACGCCGCGTGCAGGAGCTGCTGGAGCGCGTCGGCCTCGACCCCGAGCACGACCGGCGCTACCCGCACCAGTTCTCCGGAGGGCAGCGACAGCGCATCGGCATCGCCCGCGCGCTCGCCCTGCGCCCCAAGGTGATCGTCTGTGACGAGCCCGTCTCCGCGCTCGACGTGTCGATCCAGGCGCAGGTGATGAACCTGCTCGACGAGCTGCAGGACGAGCTCGGCCTCTCCTACCTGTTCATCGCCCACGACCTCGGCGTCGTGCGCCACCTCTCCGACCGGGTCGCCGTGATGTACCTGGGCACGATCGTGGAGACGGGAACCGTCGAGGAGATCTACACGCGCGCGACCCACCCGTACGCGCAGGCGCTGCTGGCCTCCGTACCCGTGCTCGATCCGGCGGCGCGCGGACGACGTGCCCTCGCCCGTCTCGACAGCGACGTGCCCGGTCACCCAGGCACCGGCCCTGCCGACCCGCCCTCGGGCTGCCGGTTCCGCACGCGCTGCCCCGAGGCCGCGGACCTCTGCGCGCGGGAGGAACCGAGGCTCGTCGACCGGCCAGGGTCGGATCACCCCTCGGCCTGCCACTTCGCCGAGGTCCGCCCCCCCGTCACCACACCCTGACCATGCGGTTGGGTGGTGCGTCGTGGACGGGATCGAGGAGTGGAGCCGAGCGCAGGAGCGCGTGATCGCGCTGGTGGAGGAACTGACCGACGAGCTCCTCGGCCGGCGCGTGCCCGCGTGCCCGGACTGGACGGTGCGGGACCTGTTCTCGCACATGGTCGGACTCGGGGCCGACGTCGCCGCCGGCGACGAGCCCGACGATCACAACGAGGAGTGGACGGCGCGGCAGGTGGAGCGCCGGCGCGACGACGACGTGGCGACCCTCGTGGCCGAGTGGCGCGCGGTCACCGGGCCGCTGCGCGCGTGGATGCTCGAGCACGGCGCCCGTCCCCTCGGTGACGTGATCATCCACGAGCAGGACCTCCGCGGCGCGGTCGGCGTGTCGGGCGCGAAGGACACCGAGGGACTCGCGGCGATCCGGGACCGGTTCGCCCGGCGCCTCGCTGCCCGCCTCGGGGAGATGCCCCCGATCGCCCTGATCGGGGAGGGCTGGCAGTGGACGTCGGGCGGGGATCGGGAGGACGCCCACCTGGTCCTGCGCGCCCCCGACTTCGAGCTCGCCCGTGCGCTGGTGACGCGCCGCTCGGCCGGCCAGCTCCGGAGCTGGACCACCCGCGGCGACGTCGGGCCCTACCTCGACGCCTTTGCCACCCTCGGCCCGCTGCCCGCGGCCGACCTCACCGAGTAGACCCGTGACCTCCTCACGGATGGTCCTCGTCCACGCCCACCCCGACGACGAGACGATCACCTGCGGCGGCGTGATGTCCCTGGCCGCCGCGGCCGGCGTCGGCGTCACCCTCGTGACCTGCACGCTCGGCGAGCGGGGCGAGGCCATCCCCCCGGAGCTGGCCCACCTCGAGGGCACCGCCGCGCTCGCCGACCATCGCGCGGGTGAGCTCGACGGGGCCTGCGCGGCGCTCGGCGTCACCGACCACCGCCTCCTCGGAGGGCGGCGCCGCTGGCTCGACTCGGGCATGCTCGCCACCGGCGAGGGCATCCGCGCCGCCGCGCCGGCCGAGCTGGACGAGCTGAGCCCCGGCGCGTTCGCTCGCCGCGACGCCGTCGACGAGCAGGTGGCGCAGCTCGTGGCGGTGCTCCGCGAGGTCCGGCCCTCGGTGGTGATCAGCTACGACGCCTCGGGCGGGTACGGACACCCCGACCACGTGCGTGCCCACGAGATCACCGGGGGCGCCGTCGAGGAGCTCGACCCGCGCGCCGAGGAGATCGCCCTGTACGCCTGCGCGGCCCCGCACGACGCCGTGGAGGCCGGCCTCGCCGGGCTGCGCCGCCCCTGGTTCCCGCTCCCGGTCCCGACGGTCGACGACGTCCCGACGGTGCCGGACGCCGACATCACGACCCGGATCGCGCTCGGTGCGGGCCGCGTCGCCAAGCTCGCCGCGCTGCGTGCGCACGCCACCCAGGTCGTCGTCGTGGACGACGGGCGTGAGCCGCCCGGGTACGCCCTCTCCCACGGCCTCGCCCAGCCCGTCCTGCGCGAGGAGTGCTTCGTGCTTCTGCGCGGCCCGGGCGGCGCCCCCGACGACCTGTTCCCCGGCACCGGAGTCTGACGGGTGCGCACCGTCGTCGTCGTGGTGCTCGCCGTCGACGCGGCGCTGCTCGCGCTCACCGAGCTGGCCTGGCTCACCCTGCGCGTGGGCGGCACCGCCCTGCCGGTGGCCGCGGCGGTGGCCGCGGTGTCGACGCCGCTGCTGGTCCGCGCCGCCGACCACGCCCGTCCCGGCACCCGCGCGCCGTTCGTGCCCCTCGCCGGATGGCTGGTGCCCGTGCTCGTGGTCGGCCTGTGGAGCCCCGCCGGGGCCGGCGTCCTGCCCCCCGACGGACGGGCCCTGCTGCTGATCGCCGCCGGTCTGCTGCCTGCGGTGTTCGTGGCAGTCCGGCCGGTCCACCGGGGCCGGGGCCGGGGTCACGCCGGGGGCCCGGCCCCGCGCGTGGAGCCCGACACACCGGGGCGGCCGCGCTACTGAGGATCGGTCGCGGGAGGTTGGGGGAGGCCCGCACCGGGAACCGACCGGCCATGGCCACGATCCCCGACGAGCGCATCGTCGGCGTCCTGCGCCCCTTCGTCGCCGCGACCGGTCCGGTGCTCGCGGGGCTCCGCGACGCCGACCCGTTCCGCCTCGGCCACCTCGCCCGGCGCCGGGCCCTGGAGCTCGACGCCGGACCCGAGGCGGCCGGCCGGGCCGCGGGGCCGCCGCCCACCGGGCGACGCGGCCGGGCGCGGCACCTCCTTGCCGGGGCCCGCGCGCGGGCGCTGGACCGACTGGCCACCTCGCGCCTGCCCGGCACCCCGCGCTGGGATGTGATGACCGCCGAGGAGCGCGACGCCTGGTGGGTCGGGCGCGTCGGCCGGTTCACCTCGGCGGTGGCGTCGGTCCCCGGCATCGGCGGCGCCCTCGCCCGGCGCCTGCCCGTGTCGGACATCCTCGGCCTGGCCGCCCAGGGGCTCGTCCTCTGCGCGATCGCCGGGGAGCACGGCGTCGACGGGCGCGACGACCAGGTGCGGCTGCTCGCCGCGGTGCTCTTCGGGCGCGACGTGCGGCCCGAGAGTCACGGCGACCCCTACGACGCCGACGTCGACCGGGCCGCCGGCGAGCTGACCGCCGACCTGCCGGCCCCCGGCTCCGGCGAGCCCGCCGCGGGGACGAAGAGTGCGCGTGACGGGCGCCTGCGCGGGCTCGCCCGATCCGTCTGGCGGATGGGGCGGACGTTGTTCGCCCTGTCCGACGAGCTCGACCGGCGACCCCAGGGGCGTCGGATCTGGCGTATCCTGGCCAACGTCCCCGTCCTGGGTGCCGTGGCCAACTACAAGAGCGAGCGGTCGGCGCTGCGCCGGGCGGCCCGCCGGGCCGTCTCCTGGCTCGGGGCCGAGCGCGGGGGGCCGCCCACCACACGGTTCGGGCGCTGACCCGGACGTCCCTACCGGGGACGAGCCGGTGTGGCGGGACCCACCCGTCGACGGTCGGCCCCGGCCGGGCGTGCGGGTCGGACGAGCGGGATACTTCGGGACGGTTGCCTCACGACGACGCCGGAGCCGGCATCGTCGACGACCGGATGCGAGGAGCAGGAGCCCAGTGACGTACGTGATCGCCGAACCGTGTGTCGACGTGCTCGACAAGGGTTGCATCGAGGAATGCCCGGTCGACTGCATCTACGAGGGCGGGCGGATGATGTACATCCACCCCGACGAGTGCGTCGACTGCGGAGCCTGCGAGCCGGTGTGCCCGGTGGAGGCCATCTACTACGAGGACGACGTCCCCGACCAGTGGACGGCCTACACCAAGGCCAACGTCGACTTCTTCGACGAGCTGGGATCGCCGGGCGGCGCCGCCAAGGTCGGCAAGGTCGACCGCGACGTGGGCCCGGTGCCCGACCTCCCTCCCCAGGGAGAGTGACCCTCCCGGACTTCCCCTGGGACAGCCTCGCCCAGGAGGCGGCCACCGCCCGGGCGCACCCCGACGGCATCATCGACCTGTCGATCGGCACCCCCGTCGACCCGGTGCCCGACCCGGTGGCCACCGCCCTGCGGGAGGCGTGGAACTCCCCGGGTTACCCGCAGACCTGGGGGACGCCCGCGCTGCGGTCCGCCGTGGTCGACGCCCTGGTGCGTCGGCACGGGGCCGACTCCTCGACGGGGTCCGGCCTGTCGCCCGACGCGGTGCTGCCGACGATCGGCTCGAAGGAGTTCGTCGCCTGGGCGCCCACCCTGCTGGGGCTGGGGGCGGGGGACGTGGTCGCGATCCCCGACCTCGCGTACCCGACCTACGAGGTCGGGGCGCGGCTCGTCGGGGCCACTGCGGTCCGGGTGGCCGACGCCGACCCGCTGCCGCCGTTCACCCGCCTGCTCTGGCTCAACTCGCCCTCCAACCCCACCGGCCGGGTCCTGCCCGCCAAGGCGTTGGCCGCACGGGTGGCCGAGGCCCGGTCGATCGGCGCCGTCGTCGCCTCCGACGAGTGCTACCTCGCGCTGCCCGGACCCGACGCCCATCCGGTGACGGTCCTCGACCCCCGCGTGCACGGCGGGACCCTCGACGGGCTGCTCGCGGTGCATTCGCTGTCGAAGTCGTCGAACCTCGCCGGCTACCGCGCCGCGTTCGTCGCGGGCGACTCGGCGCTGATCGGGCAGCTGCTGGCGATCCGCAAGCACGCCGGCATGATCGTCCCGCGACCGGTGCAGGAGGCGATGACCGCGGCTCTGCGGGACGACGCGCACGTCGCCGACACCCGGGCCCGCTACAACGCACGCCGCGCCGTGCTCGCCCCCGCTCTGGAGTCCGCGGGGCTGCGCATCGACCATTCCGAGGCCGGGCTCTACCTCTGGGCGACCGCGGACGAGGGGTGCCGCGCCACCGTCGGGTGGCTCGCCGCCCGCGGGATCCTCGTGGCGCCGGGTGAGTTCTACGGACCCGACGGTGCCCGGCACGTCCGGATCGCGCTGACCGCCACCGACGAGCGGATCGCCACGGCCGTCCGGCGTCTGTCGGCGTGAGCCGGTGACGACCCGGGCGGCGCAGGGGGTGCGGCCGGCCGTGGTCCTGCTCGCGGTCCTCGCGCTCGGGGTCAACCTGCGCGCGGCGCTCTCGGCCTACCCGCCGCTGCTCGCCCGGATCCGGACCGACCTCGGCGTCTCCGCCGCGGTCGCGGGCGTCGTGCAGTCCGGCGTCGTAGTGTGTATGGGACTGGGGTCGTTCGCCGCGCCCGCCCTCGCCCGCCGCCACGGCCGGGAACGGGCGGCCGCCATCGCGATGGTCGCGATTGCCGTCGGCAACCTCACCCGCGGCCTGCCCGCAGTGGTGACCCTCGTGGTGGGCAGCGTCCTCATCGGGCTCGGCATCGGCGTCACCGGCGTCGCCATCACCGGCGTCGTCCGGGACCACCTGCCCGAGCGCGCCGGAGCCGCCACCGGGCTCTACACCGTCTCCATGATGGCCGGGGCGACCGTGGCGTCGCTGACGGCGCTGCCGCTGGCCGACGGGGTGGGCGGCTGGTCGGGGGCGCTCGCGGTGTGGGCGGTGCCCGCGGCGCTCGCGCTCGTGGTCTGGGCGCCGGTGACCCGGCGGCTCGGCCCGGACCGCGCCGGCGCCGGCGCCGCCATCGCCCTGCCCTGGCGCAACCGGTTCGCGCGGCTCGCGGTGGCGTTCCAGGCGACGTCGTCGTTGCAGTTCTACGCCTGGCTCACCTGGCTCGCGCCCTTCTACTCCGACCGCGGGTTCACCCCGGGGCAGGCGGCGCTCGTGCTCTCGGTGTGGAACGTCGTGCAGATCCCCGCGGCCCTCGGGGTCCCCGCGATCGCCGAACGACGCCGGTCGTGGGCGCTGTGGGCGTCGTTCTCCGCGGTCTGCGGCGGACTCGGGGTCGGTGGCCTGCTCGTGGCCCCGGTCCTGCCGCTCCTGGGCCCGTGGCCGTGGGTGGTCCTGACATCGGTGGCCGTCGGGGCGGGCTTCCCCCTCGGGCTCGCCGTCGTCGCCTGGCGGACCCCGGACGGCGCGACCTCGGCGTCGGTGTCGGCGCTCTCGCTCGGGTCGGCCTACCTCGTCGCGGGCGTCGCGCCGCTGCTCATGGGCGTGCTCATCGACGCCGCCGGGTTCTCCGTGGCCCTATGGGTCGTGGTCGCGGCGGTGCTCGCGCAGGGTGCGGTGATCGTCCGGCTCGGCCCGCGGCGCGTGGTCTTTTCGCCGGAGGGACGCGAGCCTCGTCCCGCGCACGGGTCGTCGGAGATCTAGCCGGCCGCCCGCGCCGTCCACGCGGCGACCGCGCCGACGAACTCCTCGAGGTCCGACAGGTCATCCAGCCGGGCGAGCACGACGGCGTCGTCGACCTGCACGTACTCGTGCACGAGGACGTTGCGGAATCCGACGGCCCGCGCGAGGCGTTGCGCGTGCCCGGTGTCGAGGTCGTGGCGTCCGAGCAGGCGGACGGCATCCGCGTTGTCCCGGGCCGGCCCCCACCCCTCGCTCGCCCCAGGTGCTGAGCGACGTCGACGCACGCCTCGATCGCAGTGACGAAGGTGTACTTGACCCCGCGGAGCCAGAGGAGGTCGGCACGACGATCCGCCGGCGCGGCCGCCCTGCGCTACTCAGTCGTTCGCATGCAGCGCGGCGTTGAGCTCGACGCGGGCGCCCTCGGTGCGGGGCAGGCCCTCGACCGCGCCGGTGGTGGAGTTGCGGCGCAGGAGCAGCCCGCTGCGCCCCGACAGCTCCCTGGCCGACATCACGGACCCGTCGTCGAGGGTCACCTTCGTGCCCGCGGTGACGTAGAGGCCGGCTTCGACGACGCAGTCGTCACCCAGGGAGATGCCAATGCCGCCGTTGGCGCCGACGAGGCAGCGCTGGCCCAGGGACACGACCTCCGTGCCGCCCCCCGACAGCGTTCCCATGATCGACGCCCCGCCGCCCACGTCGGAGCCGTCGCCGACCACGACGCCCGCCGAGATCCGCCCCTCGACCATCGACGCGCCGAGGGTCCCGGCGTTGTAGTTGACGAAGCCCTCGTGCATGACGGTCGTGCCGGACGCCAGGTGCGCACCCAGGCGGACCCGGTCGGCGTCGGCGATCCGGACCCCGGACGGGACCACGTAGTCCACCATCCGCGGGAACTTGTCGACCGCGTACACGGTCACCGGTCCGCGGGCGCGCAACCGCGCGCGAACGCGCTCGAACTCCGGTACCGGGCAGGGCCCGTGGTTGGTCCACACCACGGTGCTGAGGAGGGAGAAGATCCCGGTCAGGTCGACCTCGTGGGGCCGGACGAGCCGGTGTGAGAGCAGATGCAGCCGCAGGTAGACGTCATAGCCCGACGCCGGCGGCGCCGCGAGGTCGGCGACGGTGCGGACCGCGATCACCTCGACGCCCCGGGCCTCGTCGGACCCCAGCACGCCGACCAGCGACGGCTCGAGCTCGTCCGCTCCGACCATGACCGTGCCCGGATCGTCGGGGACCGGATCGGTCTGGGTGGCCACCTCGGGCAGCGGGAACCAGGTGTCGAGGACGGTGCCGTCGGTGGCGACGGTGGCGATGCCCAGACCGAAGGCCCGCGTCGCGCGTGCTGAGGTGCTCATCGCCGACCAGGCTAGCCTCGGTGCCATGAGTTCCGGCCGGGTGAGCGCCCCTGCGGCCGGCCCGGCCGCGACGGGTCTGGACCTGCTGGCCGACCCCGCGTCCCTGACCGCCGCCCTGGTCGACGTCCCCAGCGTCTCCGGCTCCGAGGACGCCCTCGCCGACGCCGTGGAGGCGGCGCTGCGCGCGCAGGCCCCGCATCTCGAGCTCCTGCGTTCCGGCAACGCGGTGCTCGCCCGCACCCGGCTCGGCCGCGACCGCCGGGTGCTGCTCGCCGGGCACCTCGACACCGTGCCGATCGCCGACAACGTCCCCTCCCGTCGCGACGGCGACGTGCTCTGGGGCTGCGGCACCGCCGACATGAAGGCCGGTATCGCGGCGATGACCCACCTTGCGGCCACCCTCGCCGAGCCCGCCCACGACCTCACCCTCGTGCTCTACGACTGCGAGGAGGTGGATGCCGCGCGCAACGGGCTCGGGCGCATCGAGCGGGAGCACCGCGACTGGCTCCACGCCGACCTCGCGCTGCTCGGCGAGCCCACATCGGGGCAGGTGGAGGGCGGGTGCCAGGGGACGATGCGCGTCGTCGTCACCTGCCGCGGACGCCGCGCGCACTCGGCGCGGTCCTGGCTCGGGGCGAACGCGGTCCACGCGGCGGCACCGGTCCTCGTGCGGCTGGCGGAGTACGTCTCCCGCGACGTCGACCTCGACGGCTGCGTCTACCGGGAAGGCCTGCAGGCGGTGCGGATCGCGGGCGGCGTCGCGGGCAACGTTGTCCCCGACGAGTGCACCGTGACGGTCAACTTCCGGTTCGCCCCCGACCGGTCGGTCGCCGACGCCGAGGCGCACGTCCGTGCGGTGTTCGACGCCTACGAGCTCGAAGTGACCGACGCCGCACCGGGGGCGCTGCCGGGGCTCACCGCGTCCGCGGCGGCGGAGTTCGTGGCGGCGACGGGCACGACCCCGGTGGCCAAGTACGGCTGGACGGACGTCGCGCGCTTCTCCGCGCTCGGCATCCCGGCGCTGAACTTCGGCCCCGGCGACCCGAATCTCGCCCACACCCGCGAGGAGCACGTCAGCATCGCGGCCGTCCGTTCCGGGACCGAGACGCTGAGGCGCTACCTCGCGGGGTGAGCGCCGCCCCACCGCCGCCGCCACCGCCGCCACCGGCCGTGTCCGCCGTACGAACGGCACGTCCGTACCGGAAGACCGGTACGAACGTGCCGTTCGCTCCGAGCGTCCGGGCGGGGGAGGCAGGGGGGCGCAAACGCTTCCCTACCCTGGCGCGTATGCCCGGCCCCACGAGCGACACCGGCCCGACCGCTCGCCGGCCGACCACCATCGACCGCCGCCGGGCCGAGCACCGCGACCCGCAGCGGCTCAGCTCCACCACCGACCAGCGCCTGCTCGACTCCCGGGGCCCCGCCGAGTGGGTGCACTCCGACGCCTGGCGCGTGCAGCGCATCCAGGCCGAGTTCGTCGAGGGCTTCAGCGTCCTCGCCGAGCTCCCGCGCGCGGTGACGGTATTCGGGTCGGCTCGCAGCCTGCCCGACAGCCCCGAGTACGCCCTCGGCGTCGCCCTCGGGGCGGCGCTGGCGCGCGCCGGGTACGCGGTGATCACCGGTGGCGGACCCGGGACGATGGAGGCGGCGAATCGTGGTGCGTCCGAGGCGGGCGGGCTGTCGGTCGGCCTCGGGATCGAGCTGCCGTTCGAGCAGGGCCTCAACCCGTGGGTCGACCTCGGCGTCGGCTTCCGCTACTTCTTCGCCCGCAAGACGATGTTCGTGAAGTACGCGCAGGCCTTCGTGTGCCTGCCCGGCGGCTTCGGGACCCTCGACGAGCTCTTCGAGGCGCTCGTGCTCGTCCAGACCGGCAAGGTCACGCGCTTCCCGGTCATCCTGCTCGGACGCGACTACTGGGGCGGCCTGGTCGACTGGCTCTCCGACGCCGCGCTCGGCGCCGGCGCCGTGAGCCGCCCCGACGTCGCCCTCATGCACCTCACCGACTCCCTGGAGGAGGTCGTGGAGATCGTCGAGGCGGGGTTCCGGGAGATGGTCGAGCAGTGACCCCGAACGCGGTGACCCGTCCGCTGCTGCCCGAGCACGGCGGCCCGGCGGTGATGGCGATCGTCAACCGCACCCCGGACTCCTTCTACGACCGGGGCGCCGCGTGGGAGCCGGACCGGGCCGCCGACGCGGTGGACCGCGCCGTCGCCGACGGCGCCGACATCGTCGACGTGGGCGGGGTGAAGGCCGGGCCCGGCGAGGAGGTCGACGTCGCCGAGGAGCTCCGGCGTGTCCTCCCCACGATCACCGCGATCCGCAACCGGCACCCCGACGTGCGTCTGTCCGTGGACACCTGGCGCTCCGAGGTGGCCCGCGAGGTGTGCGCGGTGGGGATCGACCTGATCAACGACACGTGGGCCGGGGTCGACCCGCGCCTGGGGGAGGTCGCGGCGGAGTTCGGCGTCGGGATCGTCTGCTCGCACACCGGCGGCGCCGTCCCCCGCACGCGCCCCCACCGCGTCCGGTACACCGACGTGGTGGCCGACGTCGTCGGCGAGGTCACGCGCCAGGCGCAGCGGCACGTGGTCGCCGGCGTCGACCCCGCGCGCATCCTGGTCGACCCCACCCACGACTTCGGTAAGAACACCTTCCACGGCCTCGAGCTGCTGCGCCGCGTCGACGAGCTCGTCGCCACCGGGTGGCCGGTGCTCATGGCCCTGTCGAACAAGGACTTCGTCGGCGAGACCCTGGGCACCGGCGAGGTCACCGAGCGGCTCGAGGGCACCCTCGCCGCCACCGCGATCGCCGCCCGGGCCGGCGCGGCGATGTTCCGGGTCCACGAGGTCGCGGCGACGCGGCGCGTCGTCGACATGGCGGCGAGCATCCGCGGGACCCGCCGCCCCGCGCGGACGGTGCGGGCGCTCGCGTGAGGGACGGGGCCCGCGCCGACCAAGAGGTGTCGGCGGTCCGTGCCACGATCGCCCCATGGGCAGTGCGCTGATCTACGTCCTCGTCGTGGGGCTGGTCGCCGCCGTGGTCTACCTCGCGGCCGCCGCGCTCGCCGGTCGCGGCGAGGAGCTGGCCCCGATGCCGCCGGGGTCGACGCCGACGCGGCTCCCCGCCGCCGACCTCTGCGGGGCCGACGTGCGCGAACTGCGGTTCCAACAGGCCCTACGCGGATACCGGATGAGCGAGGTCGACTGGGCGCTCCACCGCCTCGCCGGCGAGATCGACACGCTGCGGGCCCGCCTCGAGGAGGCCGAGCGGCGCACCGGACCCCAGGAGGCTGGCCGTGGCCCTACGTGACATCACGATCTCCGTCGACGTCCGGGCCCCGGCGCCGACAGTGTGGCGGGTCGTCACCGACTGGGAGGGCCAGGGCGAATGGATGCTCGGCACGACGGTGCACGTCACCCGCGGTGACGGGGCGAGCCTCGGCTCCGAGCTCGCCGCCGTCACCGGGGTGGGCCCCCTCGCCGTCACCGACCTGATGACGATCGTCGGCTGGGACCCGCCGACCCGCGCCACCGTCGCGCACACCGGCGCGGTCGTCCGCGGCAGCGGCACCTTCACCGTGGTGGAGCGCGAGCCCGACGCCTCGTCGACCTTCCACTGGACCGAGCAGCTCGAGCTGCCCCTCGGGCCGCTCGGTGCGCTCGGGTGGCCGCTGGTGCGCCCCGCTTTCGCCGCCGGCCTCCGGTACTCCCTGGCCCGGATGGCCCGGTACTGCGAGGCGCTGCACCGCGGCGAGGCCCCGCTCGCATGAGCGGGGTCTGGTGAGCGGGGTCTCGTGACGGGGGCGATCGAGGGTGCGGACGGGGTCCTGCGCTGTCCGTGGGCGGTCGGGCACGACCTGCTCGGCGCGTACCACGACGCGGAGTGGGGCCACGAGCTCCGCGGGCGCGACGCGCTCTTCGAGCGCATCAGTCTCGAGGCGTTCCAGTCGGGGTTGTCGTGGCTGGTGGTGCTGCGCAAGCGTCCCGCGTTCCGGGCGGCGTTCGCCGGGTTCGATGCCGAGGCCGTCGCCGCCGTCGACGAGGCCGACGTCGAGCGCCTGCTCGCCGACGCCTCCATCGTCCGCAACCGCGCCAAGATCCTGGCGACCCGCGACAACGCCCGCGCCGTCCTGGCGTGCGAGCGCGACGGCCCGGGGCTCGAGGCCCTGCTCTGGTCGTTCGCCCCGACACCCGCGCCGCCGCGTCCTTGCACCGTCGCCGACGTGCCGGCCACCTCGGAGCGCTCCCGGGCGATGGCCGCGGAGCTGCGTCGACGCGGGTTCCGGTTCGTCGGTCCCACCACCTGCTACGCGCTCATGCAGGCCACCGGGATGGTCGACGACCACCTCGTCGGGTGCGAACGCGGCCGATGATCGCTCCGGTGTCACGCGCCGCGGACCGATAGGGAAGAATCTCCCTGGTCGCGCACGCCACCGACCGGTGGCCGAGGCCGACGCCAGCTCGCGGAGGGAGCAACGTTATGGCGGCCATGAAGCCCCGGACCGGAGACGGTCCCCTCGAGGTCACCAAGGAGGGGCGCGGCATCGTGATGCGCGTTCCCCTCGAGGGTGGGGGGCGGCTCGTCGTCGAGATGACGGCGGACGAGGCGGGCGACCTGCGGGAGGCCCTGCAGTCGATCGTCAGCTGAGTGGGCCGACTCGGGTGACCCGGTTCCTGGTGCGCCAGGTGCCGCGATGACGGCCCATCCCTCCGGCGGGGTGCACGCCGAGCCGGAGCTGCCGACGCCGCTCGCGGTGCCCGTCACCGACGACGACGCCCCGCCGGCCCCGGACGAGGCCGAGGTCCGCTGGCGCCGGCTCCCCGGCGATCCCGACGCCGCCGGGCCGGCCCCGGATGAGCCCTCGCCGACGGCCGACGCCCCCAGCGGATGGACGCCGACGCCGGGTTCCCTCGGGGCCCTCGTACCCGTGGAGGGCGCCGGACGCTGGCTCGCCGGAGCGGGCGCCGGCACGACGCCGACGGACTGGCGAGCGCTCGGTGCCGCTGCGGTCCGGGCGGCGGCGGGACGCGACGCGTCGGGCGATCCCGACCCGGGAGCGGGGGAGACCGAGGTCGACAACGGGACGGGTTCGCGGGTCCTGCTGCGGGCCGACCGCGAAACCGACATGCCCGACGCGTCCGACGCGTCGGCGTCGTGGGCTGCGCTCGCGACCGGCGTCGTGCTCGGTTCCTACCACTTCTCGCTGCGCCGCAGGGGTCGCCGCCCGGTCCCGCGGGTCCGGCTCCCCGTGCCCCCCGCGCACCGCGCCGCGGTGCAGCGCGCCGCCGTCCTCGCCCGGGCGACCGCGCTCGCGCGCGACCTCGCCGACACCCCCTCCGGGGTGAAGTCGCCGGACTGGTTCGCCCGGACCGCCGACCGTGTCCTCGACGAGTCCGGACTCGGGGTGACGATCCGCGACGAGCACTGGCTCGCGGAGCACGGATTCGGCGGGGTCCTGGCCGTGGGCGGCGGGTCCGCCCGCCCGCCGCGGCTCCTGGAGCTCAGATGGACCCCCCCGGAGGCCCCCCGCGGCACCTGCGACGCCGACCACGTCGTGCTCGTCGGCAAGGGCATCACCTTCGACACCGGCGGGATCTCGATCAAGCCCACGTCCGCGATGGTCGACATGCGGACCGACTGCTCCGGCGGGGCCGCGGTGGTCGCCGCGATGCGCGCGGTTGCCGAGCTGGGCGCCCCGCTCCGCGTCACCGGGCTGGTCCCGCTGGCCGAGAACCACGTCTCGGGGTCGGCCTACCGTCCCGGTGACGTCGTCCGCCACCGCGACGGCACCACCTCGGAGGTCACCAACACCGACGCCGAGGGCCGGATGGTCCTCGCCGACGCGCTCGGCCACGCCGTGGAGCTCCTGGACCCCGACCTCGTCGTCGACGCCGCCACCCTCACCGGCGCGGCCAAAGTGGCCCTCGGCGTGCGGACGGGCGGGGTGTTCGCCACCTCCGACGCGCTCGCCCACCGCGTCGTCGACGCCGGGGCCCGCGTGGGCGAGGCCTGGTGGCCGTTGCCCCTGGTGGCGGCGCACGACGAGGCCGTGACCAGCACGATCGCCGACGTCCGGCAGGCGCCGACCGGACCGGGCGCGATCATGGCGGCGCTGTTCCTGCGCCGGTTCACCGGCGGACTCCCGTGGGTGCACCTCGACATCGCCGGTCCCGCGCGGTGCGACTCCCCGCACGAGGAGGTCGCCCGGGGCGCCACCGGCTTCGCGGCCCGGACCCTCACCGAACTCTGCGCGCCGGCTCCCTGAGCAGAGAACCCGGGGCAGTGATCCATCGGGCGGTGGGGTCCCGGGCCTCAGCGCACCGCCGCGCAGAGCAGCCCCTCGGAGAGCGGCAGCATGACCGGGACCAGCCGGTCGTCCCCGCGCACGGCGCGGGCGGTGTCGCGCAGCGCGCCCCTCTCGGCGTCGCGGGCGGTCGCCGTCGGGGCCGCGGCCCTCGGGGGGGCGCCCGTGATGTGTCGGTCGTCGGCCACCAGTCCGGCCAGCACCCCGGCCAGGACGATCACGCCGCCGGAACGCAGCAGTCGGACCGCCTCGTCGAGGTACCGGGGGTACTCGAGGGCCGCGGCGTCGGCCACGTCGACGACGACGAGGTCGTAGGCGGCGTCGGAGAGCCGGGGCAGCACCTCCAGCGCTCGTCCGGTGATCATGCGGACCCGGCCCGGTGAGAACCCCGCGGCGACCGCCGCGGTGCGGGCGGCGCGCTGGTGGTCGACCTCGACGTCGATCGTGGTGAGCAGCCCGTCCGCGGGCATCCCGCGCAGCAGGCTCACGGTGCCCACGCCGAGCCCGGTCCCGATCTCGACGACGCAGCGGGTGCGCACCGCCGCGGCCAGGAACGACAGGGCTCCCGCGGCCCCCGTCCCGAGGACCGGGACCCCGCGCTCGGCGGCCCGGATCCGGACCTGGGCCAGCACCGAGTCCTCACCGACGAACCCCTCGGCCCGGATCCGCATCCGCTCCGCCGCGGCGTAGGCCGCCGGGTGCGTCACCCCAGGTCCGGTCGGGGCGGTCCGTCCCGCGGGCCGGGACCCCCCGCTCGGCGGGGTGCGCGGTGTGCGGGGAGGCCGGACCCCGGGCCCGGCCGGCCGGGCGGGCACCGAAATCCGGGGCCCGTCCGACACCGTGCGGGTGGGGATCGTGGCCGGACCGGTGGCCGGGCGCGCCGGCATCCCAGGGGTGGGCGGCCCGGCGGGCGCAGGGGGCGGTGGTGTCGGGCCCGACCCCCCGGCCCCCGATCCCCCGGCCCCCGGGTCGTCGACCGGGTCGGCGTCCTCCCGCGGCGGCGACGGGGGCAGGCCGTCCGGCCCCACCAGCTGCAGGCCCTGCTGGCTCTGCGTTCCGCGGCCCGGGGACCTCCCCCGTCGTGTCGTCACGGAGAGCAGGCTAGATCGACACCGCGGCGGGGAATCCACGCCGCGCCGGGCCCGGATCCTCAGCCCCCTCTCAGTCGACCCTCACCCGCGTGACATGCCCGGGGGAGAGGGTCCGGGGGTACGTCGAGGACGTGGATTCTCGTCCGGCCGCCCGACCGAAGAGGTGCACGCTCCCCATGACCGACCGTTCCGCCCCGGACGGCACCGCCGCCCCCGTCGCCGCGCAGGCCCCGGAGAGCTGGGACGAGGTCGTGCGTCTGCACGCCGACCGGGTCTACCGGTTGGCCTACCGGCTCACGGGGGACAAGCACGACGCCGAGGACCTCACGCAGGACACGTTCATCCGGGTGTTCCGGTCGCTCGCCTCCTACAAGCCGGGGACCTTCGAGGGCTGGCTGCACCGCATCACGACCAACCTCTTCCTCGACATGGTCCGTCGACGCGGCCGGCTGCGGCTGGAGGGCCTGCCCGAGGACACCGACCGGCTGCCCGACGGCGGTCCCGACCCCGAGCAGATCTTCGCCGACACCCACCTCGACCCCGACCTGCAGGACGCCCTGGACGCTCTCGCCCCCGAGTTCCGGGCGGCCGTGGTGCTCTGCGATGTGGAAGGGCTCTCCTACGAGGAGATCGCGGCCACGTTGGATGTCAAACTGGGAACCGTGCGCAGCCGAATCCACCGGGGACGTCAGTCGCTGCGCGCGGCGCTCGAACACCGCCGCGCGTCAGTCGCAGCCGTTCCCGTCGAGTCCGCCGACCGCCGGGTCGGGGCGATCCCACCCTCCCTGATCGGGACCGCGTCGTGATCGGCCCCGCCCCGCGCGACGCCCCGGGGTCGACGGGGGCCCCGGCGTCGGGCCGGCCCTGGTCCCGCTGGGCGGACTCGGTGTCGGACGCCCTGCCGGACGGGCACGTCTCGCTCGAGGCGATCGTCGCCTTCGTCGACGACGAGCTCCCCCCGGTGCCGGCCCGCCGCGCGGCCGAGCACGTGGGGCGCTGCCTGAGCTGTGCGGTGGAGGTCGCGAACCAGCGGCAGGCCCGGCACCGCCTGCGGGACGCCGACGCGCCCGGGGCCCCGTCGTCGTTGCTGTCGACGCTGCGCGCCATCCCCGAGCTCCCTGATCTCCCCGGCACGACCGACCCGGGCGCGCGCGGGTCGGCGGCGGCCCCGTCGTCGTTCCCGGACCGGCTGCGGCGCCTCCGTCGTCCCGGCCCCTGACCGGTCCTTCACCCCCGGTCGTGGATCCTCGGGTGGTGTCGCCGAGCCGTCGCTCCCGCTCTACGGTGGGTCGTCGATGAGCAGTGACCCCTGGGCGCGTCCCGACCCGGCCGCCGGCGACGCGGACCCCCGCAGCGCCGGCGACGGCGGCGCACCCGAGAACGGATCCGGCTCCCGTCCCGACAACGGCCACGCACCGGACCCGGAGCTGCGTGAGCTCGCCGCGGCGTTCGGACGCCCCTCCGGGATCGCGACGTCCTTCGTCGTCTCCGGCTCCGGCGGGTCCACCGCGCCGGCACCGCCGCCCGCGCCGCCCTCGACGGCGCTCGTCGCCGCCTTCGGCCGCCCCGACGCCGACGCGCGCGGGCTGCAGCGCCCCGAGCCGGCCGGGGGGAGCACCGACCCGTGGCCGACCGAGGACGAGGCGTTCTGGGAGGGCCGGGCGGCCGCGCGCGACCCGTGGCGCGACCCGGGCGCGACGGTGGCCCTCGGGGGGCCAGCGTACGCCGAGTCGGAGCCGTCCGAGGACACGCGGGGCGCGGGACCGCGCCTGTCGGTACGCGACGTCCTGCTCGGTGGCCGGATCGCCCCGACGGCGCTCGTGGTGCTCGGGCTGGTGGCGCTGCTGATCGGGTCCGCGGGCGGCGTCCTCGGGTGGGTGGTCGCGGGCGGCGCCGACCGCCTGACCGACCCCGGCGCGAGCCTGGCCCAGGTCGCGCCGGGTATCGAGCGTCCCGTCGGGTCGGTTGCCGCCATCGCGGGCCGCACGGTCCCGGCCGTGGTGTCCATCGAGGTGCGCTCGGGGACCACCGGCGGCACCGGCTCCGGCGTCGTCCTCGACGAGCGCGGCGACATCGTCACCAACAACCACGTCGTGGCGCTCGCGGCGACCGACCCGCGGGCCACGCTCGAGGCAGTGTTCGCGTCCGGGGCCCGCGCCCCGGCGCGGGTCGTCGGGCGGGACCCGCAGACCGACCTGGCCGTGGTCAAGGTCGACCTGGCCAATCCCGTCGTCGCCCAGCTCGGACGGTCCGGGACGCTGCAGGTGGGGGACGGCGTGATCGCGATCGGGTCCCCCCTCGGGCTGGCGGGGACGGTCACCGAGGGCATCGTCAGCTCCCTGCGGCGTCCGGTCCGTCTCGACGCGGAGTCCAGCGACGCGAACCCCGTGATCGACGCCATCCAGACCGACGCCGCCATCAATCCCGGCAACTCCGGGGGCGCCCTCGTCGACTCCACCGGCGCCGTCGTCGGGATCAACACCGCCATCCGGACCCTCGGCGGGGGCGGTGAGGGCGGCTCCATCGGTCTCGGCTTCGCCATCCCGATCGACGATGTCCGCGAGATCGCCGAGTCCCTCATCCGCACCGGGGGCTACGCCCACCCCGACCTCGGGGTGAACGCGAAGTCGGTCACCGACGGCACCTCCGACGGCGCGCAGGTGCTCAACGTGCGTCAGGGTGGGGTGGCGTCCCGCGCCGGCGTCGTCGAAGGCGACGTGGTCACCCGCGTCGACGACCGGTCGATCGGGTCGGCTGACGAGCTGGTGGTGGCGGTGCGGGGGCACCGACCGGGGGACCAGGTCACGCTCACGGTGATACGCCAGGGCCGGCCCCTGACGCTGCAGGTCACGCTCTAGGCGGAGGCAGCATGTTCGAGAGCGTCGGATGGGGCGAGATCCTCGTGCTCGCGCTGGTGGGGCTCTTTGTGCTCGGGCCGGAACGGCTGCCCGGGGCGATCGGGTGGGTGGCCTCGACGCTGCGCACCGTCCGCGACTACGCGGTCGGCGCCCGCGACCAGCTGCGCGACGAGCTCGGTCCCGAGTTCGAGGACCTGCGCAAGCCGCTGGAGGACCTGCGCAAGCCGCTGGAGGACCTGCGGTCGGTGCGGAACATGGACCCGCGGCGCGCGGTGCGCCAGCACCTGTTCGACCCGCCCGTCGACGGCTCGTGGAGCGGCGCCCCCACTCCCGCGGCGCCGGACCCCGCCGTCGCCGCCGCGACCGCGGCCGCGGCCGCGGACACCGCCACCTCCGGGGTCCCGGCGGCCGGGTCGGGCAAGCTGATCAAGGGCCGATCCGCGGTGCCTGACAAGCTGGTCGCGGGCGAGGCGGCCCCCTTCGACTCCGACGCCACCTGACCGCGCCTGCCGGGGAGTGTCATGACCGCGTACGCCACGGCCACGCCGGGCGCCGCCTTCGACCGGTTCGTCGGGCCGGCCCGCGCCGCCGCTCGCGAGCGACGCCCCTGGACCCCCGAGGACGGGCCGATACCCGCGCTCTACCTCAGCCACGGCGCCCCGCCCCTGTTCGACGACGCGGGGTGGATGGACGACCTGTTCGGGTGGGCGCAACCCTGCCGACACCGCGGGCGATCGTCATCGTCTCCGCGCACTGGGAGTCCACGCCGCTGACGCTGTCCTCGGCCGGGGCGGGGACCCCGCTCGTCTACGACTTCGGCGGGTTCGCCGCCCGCTACTACACGATGACCTACCCGACGCCGGAGGCGTCGTCGCTCACCGCCGCGATCACCGCCCGGCTCTCCGACACCGAGACCGTGCAGAGCTCCAGCCGCGGTCTCGACCACGGCGCATGGGTGCCGCTGTCGGTGATGTACCCCCTCGCCGACGTGCCGGTCGCCCAGCTGAGCATGCCGAGCGAGGACCCGGCACGGCTGCGGCGCATCGGTGAGCGTCTGCGGGACCTGCGCGCCGAGGGTGTGCTGGTGATCGGCTCGGGGTTCATGACGCACGGGCTGCCGTTCCTCACCCGCGCGATGCTCTCCGGCGGCCCGGCCCCGAGCTGGAGCGGCGACTTCGACGACTGGGCGGCCGACGCCCTGCGGCGCGGCGACCTGGACACGCTGGCCGACTTCCCCCGGGCGCCCGGCATGCCCTACGCGCACCCGACCGCCGAGCACTACATGCCGCTGTTCGTCACCCTCGGCGCCGCGACCGACCCCACCGCTGGGGTCACCACGAGGATCGAGGGCCACATGTGGGGCCTCTCGCGCCGGTCGTTCCAGGTGGCGTAGGGCCGTCGCCCAGCGCTCCTAGCGCGCGGCGGGGGTGATGTTGAGGCTCATCCCCGCGAGGCCGCGGGACCGGACGGTCAACTTCTCGGCGATGCCTCGCAGCGCCGCACCGGCCGGGGAGGCGGGGGCGGTGAGGACGAGGGGGACCCCCGCGTCCCCGCTCTCGCGCAGGCGGGCGTCGATGGGGATCTGCCCGAGCAGCGGGACCGGGGAGCCGACGGTCGTCGACAGCGTGTCGGCCACGGACTGCCCGCCCCCGGAGCCGAAGAGATCCATGCGCGACCCGTCGGGCATGTCCATCCACGACATGTTCTCCACGACGCCCGCGATGCGCTGCCGGGTCTGCACCGTGATCGCCCCGGCCCGCTCGGCCACCTCGGCGGCGGCCCGCTGGGGCGTGGTGACCACGAGCAGTTCGGCGCCGGGAACGAGCTGCGCGACGGAGATCGCGATGTCCCCGGTACCCGGGGGGAGGTCGAGCAGCAGGATGTCCAGGTCGCCCCAGAACACGTCGGCGAGGAACTGCTGCAGCGCCCGGTGCAGCATCGGCCCGCGCCAGACCACGGGGGCGTTGCCGGGGGTGAACATGCCGATGGAGATGACCTTCACCCCGTGCGCCTGGGGCGGCATGATCATCTCTTCGACCTTGGTGGGCTTGTGGTCCGTGCCGAGCATGCGCGGCACCGAGTGGCCGTAGATGTCGGCGTCGACCACGCCCACCGAGAGGCCTCGGTCGGCCATCGCCGCGGCGAGGTTCACCGTCACCGACGACTTGCCGACGCCGCCCTTGCCCGACGCGACCGCGTACACGCGCGTCGTCGAGCCCGGCTGGGCGAAGGGGATGACCGCCTCGTCGGCGTCGCCCTTGACCGTCTTGCGCAGCTCCCGGCGCTGCTCGTCGCTCATGACGTCGAGCTCGACCGACACCGCCGTCACCCCGGAGACCGCCGACACCGCGGTGGTGACCCGGCTGGTGATCGTGTCCTTCATCGGGCACGCGGCGACGGTCAGGAAGACGGCGACCTCGACCTTTCCGTGGTCGAGCACGCGGATGTCCTTGACCATGCCGAGCTCGGTGATCGGACGGTGGATCTCGGGATCCTCGACGGTGGCGAGGGCCGACCGGACGGCCTCCACGGAAGGTGCGGACATCCCTCCACCATACGGGGCGTCACCGCTCGCGCCCGGGCTCCCGCCCGTTCGCCCGTTCCGCTTCCGCGGCATCGGCACGTGTCGCCGACACGTGTTCGAGGGTGCGCACCACCACCCGCTCCACCACCCGATCGACGGTCCGCTCCACGGCCCGGTCGACGGCCTTGTCGACGGCCTTGGTGAGAGCCCTCGCCATCTCGCGGTCGAGCCCGCGGTCCCCGCGCTCGCGCTCCCCGGACCGGTCCGGACGGCGCTCGAGCTCGCTGCGCAGGAAGTCACGGGTGACCATCTCGCCCACGGCCAGACGGAGACTCGCGAGCTCGCGGGCCAGGTACTCGGTCTCGGCGGAGGTTCGTGACGCGCGGGCGCGGTCCTCGTCCAGCGAGACGCGGTCGCGGTCGTCCTGGCGGTTCTGCGCCAGCAGGATCAGCGGGGCCGCGTACGCGGCCTGCGTCGAGAACGCCAGGTTGAGCAGGATGAACGGGTACGGGTCCCAGGCCAAGCTCACGGCCACGACGTTGAGGATGATCCAGACGATGACGAGGATCGTCTGCCAGAGCAGGTAGGTCCCGGTCCCGAGGAAGCGCGCCAGGCGTTCGGCGACGCGCCCGAAGGCCTCGACGTCGACGTCGACGCGGAAGCGGCGGTTGGGGCCGACCGGCTGGTCGAGGCGCCGGCGGGCGGAGCGTTCAGGCACGGCGGGCACCCCCCGCGAGGTTCCCGGCGGTCGCGGCGGTTCCGGGGGTCGCGCCCTTCGCGGGCCCGGCCTGCTCGGCGGGGATGAGGCCGCCCGTCGAGGGCTCGGGATCCAGGGAGCGCCAGTCGTCGGGCAGCAGGTGGTCGAGGACGTCGTCGACGGTGACCGCGCCGAGCAGGTGGTCGCTCTCGTCGGTCACCGGACCGCAGACGAGGTTGTAGGTGGCGAAGAACCGCGTCACCTCGGCGAGCGGGGCGTCCGGCCCGATCCGGGGGAGTTCCGAGTCGAGCAGGCCCGCGACGAGCTCCGACGGCGCCTCGCGCAGCAGGCGCTGGGCGTGCACGCAGCCCAGGTAGCGCCCCGTGGGCGTCGCCGAGGGTGGGCGGCAGACGAACACCATGCTGGCGAGCGCGGGGGTGATGTCGGGGTTGCGCACCCGCGCCAGGGCCTCGGCGATGGTGGCGCCCGGGGCGAGGACGATCGGCTCGGGCGTCATGAGCCCGCCCGCGGTGTCCGAGGAGTAGGAGAGCAACCGGCGGACCGGCTCGGAGTCCTCGGGCTCCATGAGCCCGAGCAGCTGCTCGGACTCCAGATCGGGCAGGTCGGCGAGCAGGTCGGCGGCGTCGTCGGGGTCCATCGCCTCGAGCACGTCGGCCGCGCGCTCCGACGCGAGGTGGCGCAGCAGCTCGTGCTGGTCGGTGGTCGGGAGCTCCTCGAGCACGTCGGCGAGGCGCTCGTCGTCGAGACCGTCGGCGACGTCGTGGCGGCGGCGCAGCGGCAGGTCGAGCAGCGCGTGGGCGACGTCGGCGGGACGCATGCCCTCGAAGGTGGCCAGCAGCTGCTCGGCACCCTGGCCCTCCTCGGTCAGCGACAGCCCCGACACCGCCTGCCAGGGCAGCACCTGCACGGGCCCGCGGCGCCCGAGCCGGCCGACGCGTTCGCGGACCGCGAGGCGGGTGATGAGCCAGTCGCGGCTGCGGGTGTGCTCCATGTAGACGTCGGCGACGTCGGCGGTCCGGTCGTGGTCGACGACGCGGACGCGTGCGTCCAGCATCTCCCCGACCACCAGCACCTCGTTCGGCCGCTGCGCGAACGGGCGCATGTTGACCTGGCCCGTGGTCAGGGTGACCGCACCGGCGTCGATGCCGGTGACCCGCAGCATGGGCACAAAGATGCGGCGCCGGGAGCCGACGCCGACGACGAGGCCCAGCACCCGGGGCGGGCGCGGGCCGACCGCGACCGCCGACACGGCGTCGCGGACCCGTCCGATGCTCTCCCCGTCCGGACCGAGGACGGGCAGGCCGACCATCCGGGCGACGAACACCCTGGTCATCGCAGCACTCACGGCACGAGGTTAGCGAGGGCGTCACCCCCGCGGGCCGGTGAGAGCGTCTTCACCTGAATCGGCACAGGGTCGGCGGCCCGTGTCACCATCCTGGGCAACCGGAGGGCGCCGTCGCCGCGCCCGCGAACAGGAGGTCGAGAGAGCTCGTGAGTGTCGCCCAGCGTCCGCGGCGGTCGTGCCTGGCCGTGCCCGGCTCCAGCCAGAAGTTCATCGACAAGGCGAGAACGCTGCCGGCCGACCAGGTCTTCCTCGATCTCGAGGACGCCTGCGCGCCGCTGGCCAAGCCCGGCGCCCGCAAGACGATCGCGGCCGCGCTCAACGAGGGCGGCTGGGAGGGCAAGGCGCGCGTCGTGCGCGTCAACGACTGGACCACCGAGTGGACCTACCGCGACGTCACCGAGGTGGTCGAGGGGGCGGGGGCCAACCTCGACGCGATCATGCTGCCCAAGGTGCAGACCGCCGCGCAGGTGCACGCGCTGGAGTTGCTGCTCACCCAGATCGAGAAGACGATGGGGTACGAGGTCGGGCGTATCGGCATCGAGGCGCAGATCGAGAACGCGCTGGGGCTCATCAACGTCAACGAGATCGCCGCCGCGTCGCCGCGCATGGAGACCATCGTCTTCGGACCGGCCGACTTCATGGCCTCGATCAACATGCGCTCCCTCGTCGTGGGCGAGCAGCCCCCCGGCTACGACACCGGCGACGCCTACCACTACATCCTCATGCGGATCCTCATGGCCGCCCGCGCCCACGACCTCCAGGCCATTGACGGGCCCTACCTCCAGATCCGCGACCTCGACGCCTTCCGCCGCGTCGCCGGCCGTGCGGCCGCGCTGGGCTTCGACGGCAAGTGGGTGCTGCACCCGGGCCAGATCGACGCCGCGAACGAGACGTTCTCGCCGTCCCAGGAGAACTACGACCACGCCGAGAGCATCCTCGACGCCTACGAGTGGTTCACCTCCGAGGCGGGCGGCACGAAGGGTTCGGCGATGCTGGGCGACGAGATGATCGACGAGGCGTCGCGCAAGATGGCACTGGTGATCGCAAGCAAGGGCCGGGCCGCCGGGATGACCCGCGGCGAGCGCTGGACGCCGCCGGAGGGCTGAGCCGGATCCCGGCCGGTCACCACACTCGAACACTCAGGCCGACGAAGGAGCACCACGCATGGCACGCCTCGCCCGGACCGCCGGCCTCACCGAGGTGCAGAAGGAGATCCTCTCCACCGTCCGCGACTACGTGGACAAGGAGATCATCCCGACGGCCCAGGAGCTCGAGCACTCCGACACCTACCCACAGGAGATCGTCGACGGGATGAAGGATATGGGCCTGTTCGGGCTCATGATCCCGGAGGAGTACGGCGGCCTGGGGGAGTCGCTCCTGACCTACGTGCTCGTGGTGGAGCAGGTCGCGCGCGGGTGGATGAGCGTCTCCGGCGTTATCAACACCCACTTCATCGTCGCGTACATGATCATTCACCACGGCACCGACGAGCAGAAGGCGTATTACCTGCCGAGGATGGCCACCGGCGAGATCACCGGCTCGTTCTCCATGTCCGAGCCCGAGCTCGGCTCCGACGTCGCGGCGATCAAGACCCGCGCCACCGCCGACGGCGACGACTACGTGGTCCACGGCGCCAAGATGTGGCTGACCAACGGCGGCACGTCGAACCTCACCGCGGTGCTGGTCAAGACCGACGAGGGCGCCGAGAAGCCCTACCAGAACCTCACCGCCATCCTCGTCGACAAGCCGCGCGGCTACGGCAAGGTCGCCGAGGGGCTCTCGGTGCCGGGCAAGCTCGAGAAGATGGGCTACAAAGGCGTCGACACCACCGAGATGGTGTTCGACGGCTTCCGCATCCCGCGGACCCAGGTCCTGGGCGGGGTGTCCGGGAAGGGCTTCGCGCACATGATGGACGGCGTCGAGGTGGGCCGCGTCAACGTCGCCGCCCGCGCCTGTGGCATCGCCATCCGCGCCTTCGAGCTGGGCATCGAGTACGCCCAGCAGCGCTCGACGTTCGGCAAGCCGATCGCGGCGCACCAGGCCATCGCGTTCAAGCTCGCCGAGATGGCCACCAAGGTCGAGGCCGCCCACCTCATGATGGTCAACGCGGCGCGCCTCAAGGACTCGGGCGAGCGCAATGACGTTGAGGCCGGGATGGCCAAGATGCTGGCGTCCGAGTACTGCAAGGAGGTTACCGACGAGTCGTTCCGCATCCACGGCGGCTACGGCTACTCCAAGGAGTACGAGATCGAGCGCCTCATGCGGGAGGCCCCGTTCCTGCTCATCGGCGAGGGTACCTCGGAGATCCAGAAGACGATCATCAGCCGCGGCCTGCTCAAGGAGTACAAGCTGCGCTGACGCGGGCCCGTTCGGCGGTACCGTCCTCTCTCGCACCGTTCGCCCGGTCCGGCCACTCCCGGACCGGGGACGACGGTGACAGGGTGACCGAACACCGAGGAAGAGGGACACCGTGACCACGCCGTTGCCCGGAAACCGCATGGGTGGCCAGCCCGGCCTACCCCATCTCCCGGAGCCGCCCACCGGCTGGCCGGTCGGCTCCTACGCGAAATACGAGGAGGCGCAGCGCGCGGTGGACCACCTCGCCGACCACGACTTCCCGGTGGCCGACGTGACCATCGTCGGCGTCGACCTCATGCTCGTGGAACGGGTCATCGGTCGCCTGACCTGGGGTCGCGTGCTCGTCACCGGCGCCGCGTCGGGGGCGTGGCTGGGTCTGTTCGTTGGTGTGGTGCTCTCGCTGTTCTCCCAGGGTGGCGCCGCGTTCGGCGCGATCCTCACCGGGCTCGGCATCGGCATCGTGTTCGGTGTGGTTTCGGGGGCGATCACCTACGGCGCCTCGCGGGGCCGGCGTGACTTCACGTCGTCGAGCCAGATGGTGGCTGGGCGCTACGACGTGCTGTGCCAGCCGCGCAACGCCGAGCGCGCCCGCGACATGCTGGCCAAGCTCGCCATCGGCACCGAGCAGACCTAGCCTCCGCCGTACACCTCGGCGCGGACCGATGTGGGCGATGAAGACAACGCGGGACTCGTCGTCGACCGGTAGATCGGCCGATGGCCACCTCGGCGGGCTGCAATGGGCCTTCCCAGCGGCCCCGTCGAGGTCTCGGCGGGCACGGAAGGAGAACCGCACGCGATAGGGGTCAGGTCTCACCACGTCGGAGATTGAGATCGGCGAGGACGTCGTCCTGGTCGTAGGTCCGGCCGGTGTCGATGTCGGCGATCCCCTGGTCGACCGCCGACGCCTCGTCGGGGTTCCGCAACATCTCGAGCGTGTCCTCCAGGCCGGCCAGCTCGGCGGCGCTGATCACCACGGCGACGGGCTCGCCGTTCCGCGTCAAGGTCAGGCGCTCGAGGGAGCGCTCGACCTGGGCGGCAAGGCGGCCAAGGTCGGGATCGCGTTCGCGCGGCATGGCGGACACGTCCTCGTGATGCCGCGCAACGGCGGCGGCGACGAGAGGTTCCGGCGACGGGAGGGTGGACGGGGACGCGTAGGCGACGAGCCCGGCTCAGGCGACGGACTCGGCGCCGACGACCGGCGTGCTCGGCATGCTGGTCGACCAGGCGAGGGCGACCATGGCCTGGTCCAGGAGTCGCTGGACCGACGTCGGGATGCCGGTGGTCTCGCTCTCAATCTTGATGGCGCTCTTCTGGATCCCACTCGCGAGCTTCTTGACCGCGTCCAGCTTCTCCAGCTGAGCGACGGCGTCGGCGATGCGCTCCTCGGCGGTGGCAACCTCGGCGGCACCGGTTCGCACCAAGGCGGCGAGCGCAACGGTGCGCAGGAGCATGACGACGGTCCGCAGCACCTCGGGGTCGTCCTCGTCGGGACGGAAGGCGATCACGTCGCCCCATCCCGTGCGCGGGGAGTCGGCGGGCCGAGACCATCCGCAGCTGTCGGACCTCGTGCGCCAGCGCGCCTTCTCCGAGCGACTCAAGGCGCTGATGAAGCGCTACACCAATTGGCAGCTCACCTCCGCCGAGGTCATCGCCGAGCTGGTCAAGATGGCCCAGGAGGTCGCGGCCGAGGACGATCGTGGCAAGAGCTTCTCGCCGCCCCTGTCGGAGGACGAGCTGGCGTTCTACGACGCGGTGAGCACCAACGAATCCGCGGTCGAGGTCCAGGGCGAAGACGTCCTGGCGCAGATCGCTCGCGAACTGGTGGCCGTTATGCGTCGCTACGTCAAGACGGAGGATGGTGCGTGACGATGTCCGCGCCAAGCTGCGGTCGTCGATCAAGCGGCTGCTGGTCAAGTACAAGTACCCGCCCGACAAGCAGCCCGGGGCGATCCGACTGGTGATCGAGCAGATGGAAGCGATGGCGCCCCGGTACACGACGTGAGCCGCGGTCGAGGACCGTCCCCTTCAGCGTCCCGGCCTCGGTCGCGCTGCTGCCGGAGTCCGGGTGGCGCGCAAGTCGGGGCGGGGAGCCGGCCGGCGTGCCCCGACTGTGCACCGGATCAAGGTGGGGTTGCGGGGCGCGAAGCCGCCGATCTGGCGGCGGCTGGAGGTGCCGTCCACCGTTGACCCTCGACCGCCTCCACGACGCGATCCAGAAGGCGTTCGAGTGGCACGACGGCCACTTGTGGGTCTTCACCACCGCCGACTCCGAGTACGGGATGCCCGACCCCGAGCTCGGGCATCTCAGCGCGAGCTCTGTGCGGCTCCGGGATGTCGCGGGCTCGCCAGGAGACCGCATCCGCTACACCTACGACTTCGGGGACGACTGGGACCACGACATCTCCGTCGAGAAGGTGACGCCGGCGGAGCGAGGCGCCGCGTACCCGCGATGCACCGGTGGACGCCGCGCGGGCCCGCCGGAGGACTGTGCCGGGATCTGGGGCTACGAGAACCTGTTGGCTGCCCTCGCCTCGCCCGAGGACCCGCAGCACGTCGACATGCTCGAGGGGCTCGGCCTCGAGACCGGGGACCAGCTGGACCCGTCGTCCTTCGATCGAGACGAGGTGACCGAGCGGCTGTTGCGGCAGGCCGAGGTGCTCGTGCGGTAGGTCTCCCAGTCAGCGTCCGGGGTCGAACCAGTCCAGCCCAGGGTAACGAGCGAAGCCGCGGTCCGCGGTGGCCAGCCGGGCCCCGTGGGAGCAGGCGAGGGCGGCCAGCCAAGCGTCGGGTACCAGGTTCGCCCGCAGCTGTGGGTCGCCCGCTGACCACGTCGACATCAACGCCCACGTCGCGTCGGTCGCTGCGAGCCTGCGGGCTCGGGTCGCCGCCCGAAGGGACGCGACGAAGCGCAGGGCGTCCGGTGTCGGCGCGGGATCGACCATGATCCTCGGGTGGGTCACGATCCGGACGAAGCCGGTCAGCGCGGCCTCGGCCAGAGCGAGCTCCTCAGCTCCGCCGACCACGTCAGTGAGCCACTCGGCATACCGCTCGTGTCGCTCGGCCTCGCGGCGATAGGCGTACGCCAGGACGTTGACGTCGGGGAGGATCACCGTGGTCCGTCCGCATCGAGGATCTCCCAGATCGCCTCCCGGTCTGCGGGGTCGACCAGGAAGCGACCATCTGGGTCGCCGAAGGCGGCCAGTGTCACCGCCTCGGCGCGGGGCGCGGGGAGTGCGAGGGTCGCCCGCAGCCCTTCCTCCACGACGCTGGTGAACGTCCTGCCCTCGGCAGCGGCCTTGGTCTTGGCGGCTTCTACGAGCGCGTCCGGGAGGTTGATCGTCGTCCTCATGCAGTCGAGCATACGAGGTGATCTGCTGATCTGCACGAGAGCGCCCGGTTTGGCCTCCTCGCTAGTGCAGCGCCGCGGAAGTTCTGCTGGGTCTGGATCATGCGGCTTTGAGGGGGTTCCGTCGTTTGGCGGTGCGGTCGTGGACCTCGAATGGCGCCGCGGCACCTGGCAGTGACAGTCAGGCGAGACCAGGCTGCGAGTCGGTCAGATCGCCCGAAGGCGTCGTCCGTGCGACCCGACGAAGAGGTCGTTGGCTGAGGCGGACGAGAAGCCGGCGAACTCCGCCACCTCCTCGTCGCCGAGGCCGCGTTCCCGGAGCGAGTCCGCGATGACCGTCGTCAACCGAGCTTCCTCGAGGGGGAGGTCCTCACTGCCCGGCTCCCGGGTCCGCCACCCGCGCGCGCTCAGCAGTTTGTACAGGCTGGTCCTGGTCCGCGCGTCGATCATCGTGAGCGACGCGGCACGCTCGATCAGCGCCTGCATGCTGACGCCCCACTGCCGCTTGAGGTCGACGAGAGACCCCATCGAGAGGCGATGCAGTTGACTCTCGATGACAGCCGCAGGCATGAGGAACTCGGCTGCGAACTCGTTGGCCTCGCGCTCGACATCGTCGCCGGGCCCGTTGGCGTGCAGGCAGAGGTGCCCCAGTTCGTGGGCCGCCGTGAGACGCAGGCGGTCCACCGGGCTGTCTGCGTTCAGCATGAGGACCGGGTGGTCCTCGATCCACTGCGACAGGCCATCGACCCGGCGGGTGGGGAACTGCTCCTGGACGACGACGCATCCCGCCGACTCGAGCCACGCGAGCAACTGACGGACGGGGTGGGTCGGCATCTTCCATTGCATGCGCACCATGCGGGCGGCGTCGGCAGGAGTGGTGTCGAGCGGGTCGAAGGTCGGGACGATCTGGGACGACCGGATCGACACCTCCTCGAAGAGCTGGCGGGCGTGAAAGCGGATGACGTTCAGGCGAGCCTCGAGCATGCGCCAATCCGTAGCCTTCGCGGTGGCCCGGCGGCGCATGTGCGCGTCGATCGCCATCGCCCCGCGCTCCTGACCGGAACGCTGAATGAACCGGACAGTCACGTCGAGCGCTGCCGCGATCGCCGCCACCGTCTCCGAGTCGGGGCTACGGAGTTCCTGCTCGTAGCGGGAGAGCGCCGCCTGAGTAACTCCCGCGCGTTGGGCGAGCTGCGCCTGCGTCAGGCCCCGCGATCTCCGGAGGGTCATGATGACCTCACCGCGCGCGGTCATCGGTCCTCCGTGCCCTCCGCTTCGTCGTCGTCCTCCACGAGCTCGATGACCGGCATCTGGGGCTGGTCCACCTCTGGCCGGAGCGGCTCGGCGACCTCGGGCTCCACCGCGCCCAGCGCTTCGTACCAGACCACGTCTGCACCGTGGGGCAACGACATCACAGGCCTCGAGATGCTGCGCGTCTCCTCGTCCCACCCGTAGCCGACGTTGAGTCGGACCTCAGCCATGCCGGGGAACATGAGCTGCGCGCCCTGGAGCTGGAAGTCGAGGAAGGTCGGAGTCGGGTAGCTGCGGACGCGACGGTCCCGGTGGCGTTTCACGCGGAGCCGGTACTCCAGCCCGACGCCGATCTCGCGGGTCGGCTCCCGGTCGTTCAGCGCCACGTGTGCCACCGGGTCAAGGCTGCGGTGGATCGACGCCCAGAGCCAGTCATTGATCATGTTGGCCAGGCCGCGCTGTGAGTGCTCGGCTGCGTGATCCGGCAGCACACGTCGATAGATTGCGAGCCGCTCCTTCGCATCGGCGACGCTGAGCGATACGGCGCCCATCACCTATACCAGTCGCCGCAGGGCATTGTATGCGTCAGGGCCCCGACGCGCCGGTCGCCCGGACCATCGACAGCGGGGTGGCCACGTCCTCGAGCGACTTGCGCTCGGCGTCGACGCCGAGGATCGCGGCGACGATCCCGCCCGCCATCATGACCGCCGCGCCGATGATGTACGCCGCGAAGAGCCCGGGACGGCTCGGGGCCTCCTTGCTGCCGATGAGCAGCGCGTAGAGCAGCGGGGCGACCGAGCCGAAGATCTGCGCAATGGCGAAGAACACGGCGATCGCCTTCGCGCGGACCTCCATCGGGAAGATCTCGCTCACCGTCAGGTACGCCGCGCTCGCGCCCGCCGAGGCGAAGAAGAAGATCACGCACCAGGCGGCGGTCTGCGTCGTCGCGGTGAGCACGTCGGCGCGGAAGAGGAACGCGGTGATCACGAGGAGGGACCCCGACAGCAGGTAGGTGCCCGCGATCATCTTGCGGCGGCCGACGCTGTCGAACAGCGGACCGAGCACGAGGGGCCCGATGAAGTTCCCGACGGCGAACGGAATGTAGTAGAGCGAGGTGTCCGCGTTCGGGCCGAGGTAAAAGTTCGACAGCACGATGGCGTAGGAGAAGAAGATCGCGTTGTAGAGGAACGACTGCGTGATCATCAGCGACGCGCCCAGCGTGGAGCGGCCCGGGTAGGTCCGGAACAGCACGCGCAGCAGCGTCAGGTAGCCCGCCGGGGGCGTCGGACGGAGCGTGATCGCCTGCGCCTCGTCCACGGGTTCGACGGTCCGGCCGGACACCGCGACCTCGCGCTCGATGTAGGCGATCGAGGACTCGGCCGCCTCGGCCCGCCCGTGCATGATCTGCCAGCGCGGGCTCTCGGGCACGGCCCGGCGCAGGAAGACGATGACGATCGCGAGCACCGGGCCCACGAGGAAGGCGATGCGCCAGTCGTAGGCTGGGTCGATCGCGCCGGAGAGCAGCGGGACCTGGATGCCCGCCGCGATCGCGGCTCCCGCCCAGTAGGTGCCGTTGACCGCGATGTCGGTGCGCCCCCGGTACTGCGCCGGGATGAGCTCGTCGATCGCCGAGTTGATCGCCGCGTACTCGCCGCCGATCCCGGCCCCGGCGATGAATCGGGTGAGGTAGAGGAACGCCAGCGAGAACGCGCCGGATCCGAGGGTGAGCGCGGTGAGCGCGCTCCCACCGAAGTAGATGCTCAGGGTGATGAAGAACAGGCGTCGACGCCCGAGGCGGTCGGAGACGTTGCCGAAGTACAGGGCACCGACGACCTGCCCGAGGAGGTAGACCGTGGCCAGGAACCCGATCGCGGTCGTCGAGATGCCCAGCCGGGAGTTGTCGGAGAGCTTCTCGCCGACGTTGCTGGCGATGGTGATCTCGAGGCCGTCGAGGATCCAGCAGGAACCCAGCGCCAGCACCATCCGCGTGTGAAACGGCGACCAGGGGAGCCGGTCGATCCGCGCCGGGATCAGGCTCGACACCGAGTCCTCCGGCGACGGGGCCGACAGGGGTGACGACGTGGCCATGGGCACCTCCACAACGACGCTCTCCGGTGAGCCGGGGGTGAGCGTAGCCACAGGAAGCCCCGCGCGGGGGGCGCAGACGGCGCAGTTCGCTACAACCAGCGATTGCGCCGGAAGGTGCGGAACATCCACGCGCAGATCGCGACGATCACGCCGATGACCAGCGGATAGCCGTACGTCCAGTGCAACTCGGGCATCACGTCGAAGTTCATCCCGTAGATCCCGGCGACCATCGTCGGGACGGCGAACAACGCGGCGTACGAGGTGATCTTGCGCATGTCGTTGTTCTGCTGGAGCGTGATCTTGGCGAGCACGGCGTCGACGAGCGAGGTGAGCAGCTCGTCGAACGCGGCGACGCGCTCGGCCACCGTCGCGAGGTGGTCGTCGACGTCGCGGAAGTAGGAGCGCACCTCGTCGGGAACCAGCGCGGAGCGGTCCTCGGTGAGCCGGCGCAGTGGCCGCACGAGCGGCGCGATGGCCCGGCGCATCTCGAGCACCTCGCGCTTCATCAGGTAGATCTGCTCGGCACCGATCCGGGAACCGGGGGCGAAGACCTCGGTCTCCATGATGTCGAGGTCGCCCTCGACGGCCTCGGAGACCTCGAGGTAGGCGTCCACGATGTGGTCGGCCACGGCGTGCAGCACCGTCGACGGCCCGAGGGCAAGGTGCTCGGGGTCGCGCTCGAGGAGCCGTCGCACCCGGCGCAGGCCCGAGTGCTGTCCGTGGCGCACGGTCACGACGAAGTCGCGACCGGTGAACACCATGAGCTCGCCGGATTCGACGATCTCGTTGGCCGTGGTCGGCGAGGCGTGCGCGACGTAGCGGACGGTCTTGAACACCGAGAACAGCATGTCGTCGTAGCGCTCGATCTTCGGCCGCTGGTGGGCGTGCACGGCATCCTCGACGGCGAGCGGGTGCAGGCCGAACGCCTCGGCGATGTCGGTGATCTGCTCGGCGTCGGGCTCGTGCAGCCCGATCCACACGAAGCCCTCCTCGCGGCGGCGCACCTCGGCGATGGCCTCCCGATGGTTCCACCGCCCGTCGAGGCGCACGCCGCCGACGTAGACCGCGCAGTCGACGACGAAGGCGGACAGGGGCACGTGCGGGGCGGCGACGCCGGCGCCGGGGCGCGCGGGACGGCGGACCCGGGCCCCGGCGGAGCGCAGGGAGGGGAGGGCGGGAAGTGCGGGCACGGGGAACTCCAACGCGGCTGGGAGGGACGGTCGGTGGCCGCGTCGTCTCTTCCGGCGGAGGGGCTGTGTCCGTCGGGAGCAGAGTCCGTCAGGAGCAGGGGCCGGGGGAGTCGACGCGGCCGGTACTTCCGCCGGGCTCGTCTCGCGCCGAATCCGTCGAGTCGTCCACGTCTCACCTCCCCGGGCACGACAGCATGTGTGCAATCAGCGATCCTATCGCCCGCCGGACCGTGTCCGGCCTCCCGGGTCCGGGTCGTGTGACGGGGCGGTGGAGCGGGCACCGGTGGTCGAGGAGGCGTCGTCGTGCAGTTCGGTCGCTATTTCGAGGAGTTCGAGGTCGGTGCGGTGTACAAGCACTGGCCCGGGAAGACGGTGACCGAGTACGACGACCACCTCTTCTGCCTGATCACCATGAACCACCATCCGCTGCACCTCGACGCCCACTACGCCGAGGGCACGCAGCAGGGCCGCAACGTTGTCGTCGGCAACTATGTCTACTCGCTGCTGCTGGGGATGTCGGTGGCCGACGTGTCCGGCAAGGCGATCGCGAACCTCGAGGTGGAGTCGCTGCGGCACGTGAAGCCGGTCTTCCACGGCGACACCGTCTACGGCGAGTCGACGGTGCTGGACAAGAAGGAGTCGTCGTCGAAGAACGACCGCGGCGTCGTGTCGGTGGAGACGATCGGCTACAACCAGGACGGCACGGTCGTGTGCATCTACCGCCGCAAGGTCATGGTGCCCAAGCGCCCCGCCGCGGACGACGCCGACGCCGAGCAGCCCCGCCGGCCGGTCCCGGTGCGCTGACCGGACACGGCCCAACTGCTGGCCGCGAACACCGGCGCGTCGTCGGCGGGGACACCACCACCCGATCGTAGTATCCGGGCCCGTGGACACCTGCGTCGGCGCACAGCGCGGCACCCGGTGAGCGTCCGGCGGCTCGTCGTCGGTCTGGTCGTGCTGCTGGCGCTGTTCTTCGTCCTCACCCGGCCCCAGGGCTCGGCCGATTTCGTGCTGGCGATCCTCGGTCGACTCCGCGATGCGGGTGACGCGATCGTCACGTTCCTGCAGTCGCTCTTCTAGAGCGCTCCCGTTCCCGTCGGGCCGGGTACGGTCACCGGAGGACCCGGAGGAGGGCGCCCCGTTGCTGGCTCCACGCGAGGTCGACGAGTACGTCCTGCCCACCGAGCGCAGGGTCATCCGTTTCCGCAGGCACTGGGCGGTCATCGTCAGCGAAGTGCTGCAGGCGGTGGTGCTCTTCGTGCTGCTCGCCCTCGGGGCCGGGTTCCTGCCGCAGAACGTCGTGCTCGACAACCTGTTCTGGTACGGCGCGCTGCTGGTGCTGCTGAAGGCCAGCTACAAGGTCGCCGAGTGGTGGGTGGAGAAGGTCGTCATCACCGACAAGCGCGTGATGCGCACCCAGGGGATCTTCACCCACAAGGTCGGGATGATGCCGCTGACCAAGGTCACCGACCTGACGTTCGAGCGCTCCTTCAACGGTCGCCTGCTCGGCTACGGCACCATCGTCATCGAGTCGGCCGGCCAGGTCCAGGCGCTCAACCGGCTCGACTACCTCCCCGACCCCGAAGAGGTCTACGAGGCGATCTCCGAGCTCGTGTTCGGCGAGAAGCGCCAGACGCGTTCGCACATGACGATGCGGGGACGCCGCCGCTGACGGTCCGGGAGGATCGACCTGCGCGCCCAACGGCCACGTCTCCAGCGGCGCGGTCTCGAGCAGCGCGAGCACCGCCTCGACGAGCCGGTCCTGCGCCCTGGTCGGTTCATCGCCCCGGGTCGGCCCGGGGCGGCGCCGGGGGCGGTGGCGGTGGCGGCGGGTCGTCGAAGGTGACCTGGACGTTCTGATAGGACTTCTGCCGCTCGGTGGTGACGTAGGCGGTGAGGGCCAGGCGGTCGGCTGGGGTCAGCGCGGTGTCGTCGGGCATCGCGGACAAGAGGCTGCGCGGATACAGACCCAGCACGCGCACCGTGTTGATCTCGGCGCAGAACAGGGCGACCACCGTAGAAAAGTAGATCCAGGCGAGCAGGCCCAGCACGATGCCGAACAGCCCGTAGCTGGCCGAGGTGCCCGCGAGCTCGGTGCGGACCAGGTAGCCGCCCAACGTCTGCAGGATCTGCCAGGCCACCGCGGCCACGATCGTGCCGGGCAGGAGCTGGCGGACCGTCACGGCCTTCGCCGTCAGCACCCGGAATCCGAGGAGGATCACCGTGGCGTTGATGGCGACGGCCAGGGCGATCGACACCACGCGCACCGGGGCGACCACGGCGGGGGGGAGGATGCCGTGCAGGGTGGCGCCCAGCCCGGACGCCGCGGTGGCGGCGAGGACACCGCCGCCGAGCACCACGACCGAGAGGGCCCCGCGGGCGTAGGCCGCGGGGAGCCCGGGCCGCGCCGCCTTGGGCACCGCCCACATCCGGTTCAGCGCGTTCTGCACGGCCTGGGTGACGCCGAGGCCTCCGTAAACACTGATCAGGACGCCAGCGACGAGGGCCCCGACGCTGCCGTGCAGCGAGTGCACGTTCGCCCCGATCTGGTCGCCGACGACCGGGAAGTTACGCAACGCCGAGTTGAGCACCGCCTGTTGGGCGGCGGGGTCGCCCTGCAGGACGAACCCGAGCACGGTCACCGCGAGCAGCAGCAGCGGGAACAGCGACACGAACCCGTAGTAGGTGATCAGCGCCGCGAGGTAGGTGCCCTCGTCGTCGAGGAACTTCCACAGCACCGCCAGGGGCAGCCCCATCCATCGGTGCCGGCGTTGCACGTCGTCCACCCGCTGTAGCAGAGTCACCCCTCGCCCCTCCCCGTCGCCTCGTGGTGCCGTCGTCGGGTCAAGCCCGTGGGACGTGCCGATGATGCGCGCTCGGTCGTGCTGGTGTCGCCGTAGACGGTGGAGACAATGGGCATGAAGTCCTGGGTGACCCAGGCCTCCCGCGACGAGTGGAGGTGTCGCGCTCGTCGTGTTCGCTGCGCAGCGCTCGTCTACGCCTCGGCGCGCTGGTGTGGACGGCCACCGAAGAAGACATCGTTCTCCTGCTGCCTTCCGCCGCGGTCAGCGCCGCGTGGGCAGCGCTGAGCCGCTCCGATCATCCTCGCTACGCCGGCGTGGTCGAGACCATCACGCACCGTGATCTGTGCGGTCCGCATCGGTAGCTTTCACCCGCCCACCGGCAGATCTAAAAGAGAGAGTTCGAGGCCACAGGTGCGGTCGGTGCGCTGAGCCATTCAAGGATTCGCTCAGCGGGGACGGGGCGGGAGAACAGATGGCCTTGCGCGGTCGAACAACCCATGTTGAGCAACGTCTGGGCCGCGACTTCGGTCTCTACACCCTCGGCGACCAGATCCAGTCCGAACGACTCTGCGAGGCCGGCGATCGAGCGGACGATGGATAGGTCGTCGGCGTTCGTCCCCAGGTCACGGACAAACCCGCGATCGATTTTCAAGATGTTGACCGGGAGTGCCTTGAGCTGGGCGAGGGAGCTGTAGCCGGTGCCGAAGTCGTCGATGGCGATGGACACGCCGAGTTCGCGGAGACCGTGCATCGTCGTGAGCGCCGCCGCCACGTCACTGACCACTGCGTGCTCTGTGACCTCCAGTGTCAGGTTGGAACCTGCGAGCCTGTGGCGGGTCAACGCGCTCGCCACGGTGTCGACGAAGTCGATGGCGATGAGCTGGACGGGTGAGACGTTGACCGAGATGGTGAAGTCCGCCGGGAGGGTTGCGGGCCTCAGGGTGTCCCGCCACGCCGCGTACTGGCGGCACGCTTCGCCGAGCACCCACTGTCCGAGCTCTCCGGCCAGGTTCGTGGCCTCGGCTACTCCCACGAATAGCTCGGGTGGGACCGGTCCGAGCGTGGGGTGGTTCCAGCGGAGGAGGGCTTCGGCCCCGACCATGCCGCGCGTGCGCAGGTCGACGATCGGTTGGAAGTGCACGGCGAGCAACCCGGCGCGGATCGCGGAGAGCAGGTTCATCTCCACGGCGACGCGCACCTGTTCGCGGGCCTGCATCTCGGCGGTGAACGCGACGACAGCGTTGCCGCCGCGATCTTTCGCGGCGAGCACGGCTTGGTCGGCGCTGCGTAGCCACTCGGCCACGCTCGAGATGTCTGGGTCCGCCACCGCGATGCCGACGCTGACGGTTCGGCCTAGTGTTTGCCCACCAAGCCGAATCGGCTCGGCGATCGCTCGCTGTATCCGGGCCGCCGCCGTGGCGGCCTGCGCCTCGTCCGAGAAGCCAGCGATTGAGACGACGAACTCGTCTCCCCCGAGCCGGGCGACCAGGTCGTTCGGGCCAACGGCGCCGCGCAGTCGGTCAGCGACCGCGACGATGAAGCGGTCACCGGCCTCGTGGCCGAGGAAGTCGTTCATCGCCTTGAGCCGGTCGACGTCGATGAAGAGCAAAGCCCGCTGCCCGGACTCACCAGAATCCAGCGTGGCCTGCAGGTGTGCGAGCAGAGCTCGACGGTTGGGTAACCCAGTGAGCTCGTCGTGGTGGGCGATGTGGCGGAGTTGGTCCTCGGCGAGCAGCCGGGCTTGCATCTGAGCGAGAAGGACCGCAATGGTCTTCAGGGCCCGGATCTCGTCGTCGTCCCAACCGCGGTCTCCGTGCTTGATGAACCCGAGCGTTCCTGTGGTGCTCCCCCGGGACCGCAACGGAACGGTGGCGACCGAGGTGGCCGCGACACCCGACCCGTCACGTACCCGCCGTTGGTAGGCAGCCGAGTCGGCGTCGGGTCGGATGATCATGACGTCGGCCATGTGCTCGCTCGCCGCGAAGGCGGGTTCCGCGGTCTCGAAGAAGATCACCCCCAGCGGATCCGGGTCGGGCACCACGGTCCGCCGTGGCCACTCGGCGACGAGTACGGTCGCCCGCCGGACGGGGTCGTGGAACCGCAGGAAGCTCAGGTCGACCTGGAAGTGATCGACCAGTAACCGCAACACCGACTCGGCCGCCGCCGTCAGCGCCACCGAGTCGACGCCCATCAGCTGGGTCGCGACGGCCGTGACGAGCTCGTCAAGATTGGCCGGGGCGGTCTCACCCACTGTATGCTGCACGCCACGGAGGGTAGCCGCGCGGTGGTCGTTCAGGTAGTGCGGTGGATCCCTGCGAGGGGGAGTCGCTGACTGCGAACCGGTGTGGCGTCGCTATGGCTGAGGCGAAGGACGAGTGCGACGGTCTCGGTAGCGGCCAGTCCGACCGCTGAGCGAAAAGACGCCTGCAAGCGGGCGAGCTCGCCGGCGAACCGGTCGGACAACGTCTGCAGGTCATCCGGGCTCACCGCGAAGAGGAACACCGGGGAGACGGGGTGGACGGAGAGACCGTGGTCCTCCGCGCCCAGCCACACCGACTCGACGGCCGAGCCGCCCCGCACGAAGTCGGCCGGCGCGGATCCCGCCACGGTGACCACGGCGAGCGCAGAGCTCGACGCCACGCGGTCACGGGTGTCCTCCGCCAGCGCGTTGCCGGCGTCCCAGTCCGCGAGCAGGGCCATCACCTCGGGGCGCTGCGCGATCGCGAGCTTGGCCAGGTCCGCGGCGTCCAGCCCGAGGGTGCGCACGTCGATGCCGACGTCGAGCCGGTCAGTACCGGGCCAGACCAGCTCGGCGAACATCTCCTTGTGGAGTGTCGCCGTGAGGTAACGCACCCGATCGGCGGCTGCCAGTGCCTCACCGGCGGCGGCCAGGTCAGCGCCGGGTTCGATGAGGTGCAGTCGCCCGCCCTCGTTGAGGGCGGCCTCGCGCAACGCCTCCCTCGATGCCGCCGTGAGCGGGCGTGGCCGCCCGAGCGTGCGGTTGGTACCACGTTTCAGCACCCGGGCGTAGCACCGGGTCAGACGGTCGTCGCTCCCCTGTCCGAAGCGAAGCGTGGCGGCCAGGTGCGGGGTGGTGGCATCGGGGAACAGAGCGACCGGACCGAGCGCGGTCGCTGCCGAGGCCGCCGTCCGAGCGTTGAACAGCGCGGCACCGAGAGCGACATAGCTGCCGCGGTGATCTACGTCCATCGTCGTTGTGCGCTCGCGGTCGAGGTAGAGCCGTACCCCGGTGGGGTCTGATTCGACACGCCACGGCTGGATGTTGCCGCCCGAGGGCGCACGCCGAATGGCCTCGAGGACCGCACTCGTCGCGGGGTGCTCGGTCGCCGCGGTGGCGGGCACCGTCGATGCCGGCTCAGCGGCTTCCGGTTCAGCGGCCACAAGGCCGACCGCCGGGGGCGCGGGTGGGGTGTCGAGTGCTTCGAAGTGCTCCTCGAGGTCGATCCTGATGCGGCCGGACGCGAGCCCCTGCCCCAGCCCGAGACGCCGAACCGCGGCGGCGATGACCGCACCTCCCAGCGCAACGTCGCTGCCGAGCTGGGGCCAGGTGGTGAGGGACTGGCTGACCTCGACCATCGAGGCCGCCATCCGCGCGGACAGCTCCGTGGCGCCGAGGATCCGCAGGACGTGGGGGACTTTCTCCTTGGTGGACAGTCCGCGCAGAGCGTCCGAGTCGACGTCGCCCAGCAAACCGTGGAACAAGGGCCGGTGGGGCTCCAGGTCGAAGCGCTCCACGTCGAGAAGTCCGCGGTCGCTGGTCTCCATCAGCACCGGGATACCGCGACGGCGCGCACTCTCGCGCAGCATGACCTTGAGGTCGAGCGAATCGCACTCTTCGATCAGGATGTCCAGCCCGTCGAGAAAGCGTGACAGGCTCTGGTGCGTCACACCGTCCCGGAACACGGTCACGTCCAGGTAGGGGTCGAGCTCGGCAATCCGACGGGCAGCGACTACTGCCTTGTTGAGGCCGAGGTCAAGGAGGGTGGCCGGGATCCGATTGAGGTTCGACGCCTCGATCGCGTCGAAATCGGCCAATCGGAGCTCGCCGCACAACCCTTCCAAGGCAAGGGTGTGCGCCACTGCGTGTCCCACGCTGAGCCCGACCACGCCGATCCGCAGCCTGCCCAGCCGCTCCTGCTCGTGCCGCGTGATCTTGTTCCGGTTGCGGTCGAGCCGCAGCATCCGGAAGGCGTCCTCCCCGAGGACGCCGACCAGCGTCCGCCGCCACGGGTAGTACACCCAGCAACCGGGATGGGCCACCACATCGCCGGGCACCAGGGACACGACATCCGCCAGATCGGCTCGCTGGGCCGAACGACCGTCCACGACCACGACGGCCGGGTCGGCGGTGAGCTCCCGCAGGGCTTCGACATCCTCGTTGTTGGACTCGTCGTACAACACCGGCCGACACAGCTCGCCGGCGGCGTCGGACGCCCCAGGGAGCGGTCCGATGCTCATCGTCCATGCACCAGCGCCGGCGACACAGGATCGAGCAGCTGCGCGGCTTCGGTATCGATAGCCACCTTCTCGCTCTCCGCGACCGTTGCGGGCAACGCCCACCGGTCCCACCACAGCAGACTGGTGCGATAACGCTCGTCGGGATAGCAGACCGGGGCCAAGCCGGGGGCTACGACAGCGCCCGTCGCCGTCCACAATGCCAGGGTATGGGCAGCAGACGTACCCAGCGCGAAGCGGGCCCCCAACACCATCGCAGCGTGCAGCGGGGCACGCGAGAGGCACTCGACCAACCCACGGCGTCGCCCGGCGCCGTCGGCCACCCACGCCGTTTTTGTCTCCACCACACCGAAAGACAACCGTTCATTGATCATGGCGCGTACCACTGGCTGCCCCGGGTCGCACTCCCATTCAACGACGGCGTGCGCCTGGTCAGCCGTGGTGTAAGGCCCCTGCGCACGCATACCACCGACCATGTCGCCGCCGGATGTGAGCGCGACGAAGAACAGCGACGTTGATCGTCCGTCCCGGACCTGATCGAGGTCAAGGACGCTCTCCACGTCGTGAGCGCGGTAGCTGCGCCAGGCCCCCGCGAGGTAGCGCTGCCACAGCTCCGCCTCGGCGGAGGGAGTGGTGACTACGATCAGGTAACCAGACCGTGCGTCGCGGTAGCTCAGCCGCTCGATTCCGGTGTCGGGCCTGTCACCGGCGGTGATCGCTGCGGTCATCCCACCTCCTCATCCGTCGAGGCCGGGATCACGAGGTCACCGTCCAGGGCACGAGAGCGAGCGTGGTCGAACCTGTAGACCGCTGAAACCGCCGTTGAGGTATCCCTGAGCGTCTGTCCCGGTGGCGCCGCGAGAACCGCCCGGATGGCCGCGCGGGCTGACGCGTTTGCGCCCCTGGGCTGCACCGGACGCAGGTGATGCTCTACTCCGGACCGCGAGTGATGGTCGACCTTGGACGGCGGGCGGTACTTCGATGCCGCCCGTGGGGTTCTGGCGAGGCGTCGTGCGTGACGCCGTCAACTGGCGCCCGGAACGGAACACTGCCCGCGAGACCGCCGGGGCGGTGATCTCCGGCGGGCTGGCATCATTCTCTCGGCATGCTGGTCACCCTCGTCCTCCTCGTCCAGGACTGGACGCACCCTGCGAACGCAGGGCGCTCAGCTTGGCGGAGCGGCCCGTGCTTGCGGTTCGCCGAAGCCAGCGAGGCGGGTGAGGCGGGTGAGGGGCTGGCCTCGGCGGTATGGGTCCCGCCCCGGCTCGGCGTTCGGCCACCGGCTGCGGACCGAGGCCGAGGAGGTCGAGACCGTCGACGCACAGAAGGCACGGAGGCTGCGCGAGCGCGACGCGGCCATCGCGTTGGGGCCACCGGCCGCGCCGGCGCCAGTGCCGTGAGCGAACGTCCGCCCGCGATTGACCCCGCGCCTCCCGACGGCCGCGACCGTCGACCAGCTGGTCCGCCGGTGTCGGAGGTCGCGCGTCGCCACGGCCTGTTGACCGAACAGCCGCACGCGTACGCCCGCGGCTCGCGGGCCCGGTCGACGTGGGCGGCCTACGACCGTCAGTGGCGCCGGTTCGAGACCTGGTTCGCGGAGATGGGGGAGACCCCGCCGCCGGCCGAGGTGCTGACCGTGGCCCGGTTCCTGGCCGACCTGGCCCCGGGCTGGCGCCCGGCCACTCCGGCCGACCCGCACCACGGGGTGGTCGACGGGCAGGTCCGCGACCGCGACGGCCTTCGGCCCGGCTCGCGGGTTACCTGACCGCGATCTCGGTGGCCCACCGGAGCGCCGGGGATACCCAACGCTGCCGCGAGCGATGTAGTTCGACGCACCATGGCCGGCATCCGCCGCCACGCCGGCGTGGCCGCCACGGGCCGCCGCGCCGCCGCCCGCCGCGACGACCTCGCCACCTTCCTGGCCACCCTCGCCCCCGACGAGCACCCTGGCCGACGTCCGCGACGCCGCGCTGCTGCTGATCGGCTGGAAAGCCGCCCTGCGCAGTGACGACCTCGCCCGCCTGCAGATGGACGACCTGCGGGTCACCGACGAGGGCCTCGCGTTACATCTGCGCCGCTCCAAGACTGACCAAGCCAGCGACGGGTCACCATCGGCATCGCCGGAAGCCCCACCCCGCCCGCGGCGACGTCGGCCGCCGACGCCGGCCAGCTCGAGGACACCACGGAGTTGGCAGCGGTGTCGCTGGATGCGGTTACCGCGTGGGCGCGCTGGCGCAACCTGCTCGGCAGCCACGGCATCACCGCCGGCCCGGTGTGGCGGGGCGTCGACCGCTACGGGCGTCGTCCCCGCACCCGCGGGCGGACCCGCAACTCCAATCGGCTGATCATCGTCCGCCGCGCCCACGCTGCCGGGCTCGACGCGCGGATGTGGGGGGCGCACTCGCTGCGCCGCGGGTTCGCCACCGAAGCCATCCTTGTCCAGCCGCCGCTTCAGCTCCGCGATCTCCGCTCGAGGCCGTCGAGCACGGCGGCGGCCTAGGTCTCCCATGCCGCGGTGCCCGGCTGCGCGGAGTGCCCCTCATCGGCCACGATCAGCTCGGCGGTGGGGGCGCCGGCGGCGCGGTGGCGCACGATGGCGAGCAGGTCGTCTTCGGCGAACCGGCCAGCCGCGGCCGCGACGCCGAGCGCGGCGTCGACCTCGCCGCGCCCGGCCAGGGCGGCGAGCTCGACCGCGGCGGCCATCTTCGCCCGCACCCGCACCGCTCCGGCCGCGGCCGCCTCCACCAGCCACTGCCCGGCGCCGGGTCCCAACGCGAGGAACGCTGCCTCGGCGGCCCCAGGACCGCCGATCTGTCCCGCTCTGTCACCGAATCGACATTCGTCCCCTCCCAGGTGGGGATGAAAATGGCGTGTCCTCCCTTGGCTCGGGCGTCGTTGTGCACCCTCGAGCGCGGCGAGCGCTGCACGCCACCGCGCAGGACCCTGCTCACCACCCGACGGGCCGGGGAGGGACGCGGGCAGCGACCAACCCCACGACCTAGTGTGGTCGGCGATGAGCGGGCAACTGAGTCTCGACGGGATGCCCACCCGGCTCCTGCGGGTCACCCCCGCCCGTCTCGCGACGTGGGACGACTGCCGGCGTCGCTTCCGCATGACCTACGTGGACCGCCCGACGCCCCCGCGCGGCGGGCCGCGGGCGACGAGCACCCTCGGCGCCGTCGTGCACAACGCCCTGCGTGCGGTGTTCGCGCTCCCGGCGCCGCGCCGGACCCCCGCGCGCGCGGCGGCGCTCGTCGACGCCTCCTGGTCGGGCGAGGGGTTCCGCGACGACGCGCAGGCGGCCGAGTACCGGGCGCGGGCGCGGACCTGGGTGGCCGACTACGTCGCCGACGCCGACGCCGACGGCGAGGTGCTCGGGCTCGAACGGTGGGTCAGCGCGCCGGTCGGGTCGCTCGTCGTCGAGGGACGGGTCGACCGTGTCGACGCCCGGGGGGACGAGGCCGTCGTCGTGGACTACAAGACGGGGCGCGGGGTCCCCGACGGTGACGACGCCCTCCGGTCGCCGGCGCTGGCGCTCTACGCGGTCGTCACCGCGGCCACCGTGCGGCGCCGGTGCCGGCGGGTCGAGCTGCACCATCTGCCCAGCGGGACGATCGCCGGCGCCGAGCACGACGACGCGTCGCTGCGGGCCCATCGCGCTCGGGCCGAGGCGTCGGCGGCGGCGTTCACGCTCGCCGTCGAGGCCCTCGAGGCCGGCGGGGACCCCGACGCACTGTTCCCGCCCGCCCCCGCACCCCGCTGCGGTCGGTGCGACGTCCGCCGCCACTGTCCCGAGGGTCGCGCGGTGGCACCCCCCGCCGAGCCGTGGGCGGGGCTCGCCCCGTGACCGCCCCCGACCCCCGGAACGAACCCCCGCACCACAGCCGCCCCCGGTACGACCCGCGGCGCGGGACGGGCGGTGGACCCCCGGGACCGGGCCGACCCCGAGGCCGGTCCCCGACGCCGCGGTTCGGGTCGCGCGTGCCCGATCCGCCCGGCCCCGCGGCGGCGCCGAGGCCGAGCTCTCCCCGGACGCTGCGCACCGTCCGGCTGGTCCGGCCCGGGGCGAGGTCGAACGAGGCACCGCCGCCGCCCTCGCGCCTGCGTCGCGTGCTCGTCGGGCTGGCCCGGCTGCTCACCGGCGGGCTGCTGATGCTCGCGGTCGTCGTCGCGGGCCTGCCGCCGCTGCTCTCCGACCGCGGGCCGGGCCTCGGCGTGGTCGTCGGGCACATCGTGGCGGCGCTGCTGGCATTGGCGGCCACCGTCGTCGCTGCGGCCCGACGTCCCCCACCGGGTGTCGCCGTCGTCGCCGCGGCGGTGGTGCCGGTGCTGACGGTAGGGGTGCTCGCCGGGTACTGGTGGGCCTGAGCCGGTCAGCCGGCGACGGCCCGCTCGTGGGCGAGGGCGTCGCGGGCGGTGGGGCCCTGACGCCAGGTCTCGGGCAGCGTCAGCATCGCCGTGCGCAGGGCGCGCAGGGCGACCGTCGCCGCGAGGTCGGTGGTGGGCAGGCCCGGGAGTCCGTGCATCCGTCGGGCCCAGCGAGGCTGCAGCGCGAACGCCAGGCAGGCGAGCGCGGCCCACGCGGGGCGCGCGGGCGTCGCCCATGCGAACCGCGGCGCCATGGGGGGGACCAGGAGCCCCAGCGCGGCGCGCCTGCTCGTCGACGACGCCATGAGCTCGGGACGGACGGCGTCGAAGTAGGCGGTGACGTCGGCGCACGTGGTCGGCACGTCCTCGCAGCCGAGCAGGGTGGCCGCCACCTGCTGCTCGTCGAGGAAGTGGTCGGCGTCGGCCTCGGAGAGGCCCGGTCCCGCCCGCCGGACCGCCTCGAGGAAGCCCCACATCTCGGCGGTGTGTACCCACCGCAGCAGGTCCGGGTCGTCGGCGGAGTAGGTGCGCCCGGACACCGGGTCGACGCCGTGGACGAACGTGTGGGCGTGGCGGACCCGCGCGGCGAGACGGTCGGCGTCGGCGCGGGAGCCGAACGCCACCGTCATGACGTACTGGCTGGTGCGCTGCAGGCGGGGCCAGAAGTCCCCGCGGAAGTCCGAGTGCTGGTCGACACCGGCCATCGCCCTCGGGTGCAGCGCCTGCAGGAAGAGGGCCGCGAGTCCCCCGGGCCCGGCCGCCGGGTCCGAGAGCACCCGCCAGGTCATGCTGCCGGGGCCGAAGTAGCCGTCACGAGATCCGCTCACGACTCCAGGGTCGCCTCTCGGAGCCAGGTCCGCCACGTGGGGACGAGGACGTCGAGCAGCGCGGACGGGTTTTCGACGTTCGGGGCGTGGGCCGCGCCGGGAACGGCGGCGAACTCGGCCTCGAGGCGATCGGCCATCGTGCGCTGAATGCCGGGCGGCCAGGCGTCGTCGCCCGTCCCGCACACCACCAGCGGCGCGATCCGGCGCGCGCGCAGGTGCGCCGCGAGCTCGGGCACCCGGTCGGGCTCGCTGCGCAGGGCGTCACCCATGCCCAGCAGGGCGACCGGTGACGAGGTCGCGAGGCGGTGGCGCAGGAACGCGGCGACCGCCGGGTCGACGCCCACCCACTCGTCCGCGGCCTCCCGGGCGGCGAGGACGGCGTCGATCCCGCGGTGGCGCAGGATCGGCTCGAGCACGTCGAGGCGGCTCCGGCGCGGCCCCATCGGGAGCTCGCCGGGCCCGGAGTCCATGAGGGTCAGCCCGAGCACCGGTGCCCCCGCGATCGTCGCCGACCGCGCGACGAGCCCGCCGAAGGAGTGGCCCAGCAGCAGCACGGCCCGCCCGGCGTCGGCCTCGGCGCGGACCACCGCGGTGACGACCGCCCCGAGGGCCCCCGGCCGGTGGTCGACCTCGCGCGCGAGGGCGGGGGATCCCCGCTGGCCGGGCAGGTCCAACGCGAGCACGTCGATACCGGCGTCGGCGACGGCGTCGACGAGCGGCGCGAAGTCCTCCTTGGACCCCGAGTAGCCGGGGACGAGGACGGCCACGGCGTCCCAGGGCTCGTCGGCCGTGCGGGCACGGGCGGTGGCTCGCAGGGCGGCGAGCGGTCCCCGCGGACCCGGCACCTCGACGGCGACGGCCCGGTGCGGGTGCAGTTGCGCCCGGTTGTTCACGACGGTGGGCGCAGGGCGACGACGGTGGTGCCGCGCTGCTCGACGACGACGGGCCCGGACACCGCCACCCCGACGGGACCGGATCCGGCGTCGCTGCCGGAGCGGTCGACGGGCAGCGTCGTCGAGACCGCACCGGTCGCGGCGTCGGCGACCGCCAGCCCGCCCGGAACGGGGACGACGACGGTGCCCGGACCGGGCGCGGCGGTGGGGAACGCCCCCCCGGGGCCGAGGCTGCCGGCGAGGGTCCATCGGGGGGTCAGGTCGGTCGGATCCAGCGCGACGGTGCCCGTCCCGGTCCACCAGAGCAGGACCGGACCCGCGGGACGGACACCCGCGGCGAGGCCGGGCGGGTCGGTCGTCGGCCCGGCGAGGGGCCCGAGCCCGACGGCGGCGACGGGTGCGCCGTCGGCGTCGAAGGTGCGCAGGGTGCCGTCCGGGGCGGCGACGGCCGTGCGGTCCGCTCCGGCCGCGACGAGCCGACCGCCGACGATGCCGGTGAGCACGCTGGAGCGGGTCTCGGGCTTGTCCGCGTTCGCGGGGTCGGCGTCGAGGACCGAGAGGCGGTCCGACGTCTCGCCGGGGCAGCGTTCGAGCACGGCGACCAGCCCGGAGGCGACGGCGACGGAGCCGTGCGCGCAGGCGAGGCGGGGCTGCGGGTCGGACTGCACCGGGGTGGGTAGGGCGCCGTACTCGACGGTCGCGACCAGATCCGAACGCCACGTCTCCAGGTAGTTGCGCCCGGTCGCGGTGACGTGCCCGTCGTCGGCGAGCAGGCGGGTCCCCGGCCGCACGTCGGTGTTGCGGGCAGGGCGGCGTGCCCCGGTCGCGGGATCGAGCGCCGTGACGTCGGAGCACCACGTCCCGGTGGGACCGTCGGTGGCGAAGACGGCGAGCACGTCGCCGAACCCGGCGCCGACGGTGCACGGCACCTCGGGCCGGCGGTACTCCCAGCCCACGGCGCCGGTCGCGGCGTCGTGCCCGCTCACCACGCCCCCGCCCTCGGCGGTGGGTCCGGCGGTAACCACCGCGGGACCCACCGTCAACGCCGTCGCGGTCGACGGGCTCGACGCCCGCCACGCCTCGACCAACGCGGTCGGCACCGGGCCGGGCGCCCGGGCGGCCAGCGGCGGCGACGCGAGGCGCAACGACGTCCGCGCCCCGTCCCCGGCGGCGAGCACCAGCACCGTCGCCACCAGGGCCGCGACGACCAGCACCACGGCCACCACGAGGTCGGTTCGTCGTCGACGCTCCGGGCGGACACGCAGGTCCGCGAGCAGACCCCCGATCCGACCTCTCCCCGACGGGCCGGGGCGATCCGGCCCGTCGGGGTCGCCGTCGTCGGGGGGCCGTCGCGCCGTGTGGGGCGCGACCATCCGGGCTACTCCTGCGCGGCGGGGGTGGCGGACGTCTCCGACGACGCCGACGGACCGGCGCCCTCGTCGGTCCCGCCGGAGCCACTGCGGCCGCGGCCGCCGCGCCGCCGGCGGCGCCGCTTCGCGGGCGAGTCCGACGGACCGGACCCGTCGTCGGGGCCCGAGCCCTCCGGCCCGGACGGTTCCGGACCCGAGCGCGTGGGTCGGTCGTGACCTTCGCCCATCGGCGCGGAGACCACCTCGCCGCCCCGGCGGCGGGTGCGGCCCCGGGAGCGCCGAGTGCGGCTCTCGCCAGTCCCTCCCGTGCCGCCCGTGCTGTCGCGGCCCGACGTGTTGTCCGGACTCGTGGCCGCGGCGCCGGACCCACCGGTGGGCCCGTCCTCGGCCTCCTCCTCGGCCGGGCGGCGACGGCGCGCCACCCGACCGCGGGCGTCGTATGGGATCCCCAGGTCGGCGTGGAGGTGCGGGGAGTTGGAGTAGGTCTCCGGGGGGATCGGCGCGCCGAGGCCGAGGTCGTCGGAGATGAGCTTCCACTTGGGGAGGTCGTCCCAGTCGACGAGCGTGATGGCCACGCCGGCGCGCCCCGCCCGGCCGGTGCGGCCGATGCGGTGGATGTAGGTCTTGGCGTCCTCGGGGCACTGGTAGTTCAGGACGTGGGTGACGCCGGTGACGTCGATGCCCCGGGCGGCGACGTCGGTGCTCACGAGTACGTCGATGCGTCCGTTGCGGAACGCCTTCAGCGCGTGCTCGCGAGCGCCCTGACCGAGGTCACCGTGCACGGCGCCGACCTTGAAGCCGCGCTCGGCGAGCTCCTCGGAGACCTTGCTCGCGGTGCGCTTGGTCCGGGTGAACACCATCGACGCGCCGCGGCTCTCGGCCTGGAGGGTCCGCGCCAGCACCTCGATCTTGTCGAGCGCGTGGGCCCGGTAGGCGTACTGCGCGGTGCGCTCGCCGATCGCGGTGGCGTCGACCTGCTCGGCGCGGATGTGCGTCGGCTGTGTGAGGAACGTCCGGGCCAGCGTGATGATCGGTCCCGGCATGGTGGCCGAGAAGAGCATCGTCTGGCGCTTCTCGGGCAACATCCCGAGGATGCGCTCGACGTCGGGCAGGAAGCCCAGGTCGAGCATCTCGTCGGCCTCGTCGAGGACCAGGCCGTGGACCTTGGCCAGCACGAGGTGCCCCTGCTGGGCGAGGTCGAGCAGGCGCCCCGGGGTGCCGACGACGAGGTCGACCCCCGACTGGAGCGCCGCGATCTGCTGCTCGTAGGGCCGGCCGCCGTAGATCGAGAGCACGCGGGTACCGAGGTCCCGCGAGGCGCCCTCGAGGTCCTTCGCGACCTGGACGCAGAGCTCACGGGTCGGGACCACGACGAGGGCCTGCGGGGTGCCGTCGCCGGGTCGCTCGAGGCGCTGCAGCAGCGGGACGCCGAAGCCGAGCGTCTTGCCGGTCCCGGTCCGAGCCTGGCCGATGACGTCCTCGCCGCCCAGCGCCAGCGGGAGCGTCAGCTCCTGGATGGCGAACGTGCGCTCGATGCCGGCGACGGCGAGCGCGGAGACGATCTCGGGTGCGACGCCGAGCTCGGCGAAGGTGGGCGAGTCCGCACGGCCCGGGAAGCCGTCGCCCTCGGTGGCGGGGGCGAGCCCTGCGGGCTCGGCCGGCGCGTCGGTGGTGGGAGTGTCGGTGGTGGGAGTGTCGGTGGTGGTGCTCAGGGGTCTGCCTCTCTCGTGGCTCGTGCGCACGAGGTGCTCGGCCGTCCGCGGACACTGGGTCCAACGTGGCGGCGTCGGCATCGACGTCGCCGGTGGGGCCGGCGGGCTCCCGCGCGCTCTCGTCCGGGGCCTCGCGGGCCGGCTGCGGGAGCGGCCGCGCGCGGAGCGCCGGTTTCGGCCGGTGACGTTTCGGACCCGTCGGGGGCCCGAGCTCTGCTGGGGTCGTACGTCCGTGGGGATGTGCCACCGGCACGAACACCGCCATCCTACCGGTTCCGAGTCGATCGCTGGACGGCGCGCTCGGGCCCCCTAAGGTGAGCGTCCGTGACGCGACCCGCCGGCGATGACGATGACGCGGCCACCACCCCCGACGTCACCCCTGCTGACCCCGCCGGAGTCGGCGTCGACCTGCTGGGCGTCGTGGCCTACGGAGAGCTCGCCGCCTTCACCCGTCTGGCCGCCGACGCCGCCCGCGCGTCCGACCTCGCGGAGCAGGTCGAGCTCGCTGCCCGTGCGGCCGTGGAGATGGAGCACTTCGGGCGCGTCCGGGAGCGGCTGGCCACGCAGGGTGTCGACGTGATCACCGCGATGGCTCCGTTCGCGGCCACGCTCGACGCCTATCACCGGGCGGTCGCCCCGCGCGACGCGGCGGAGTCCCTGGTCGCGGCCCACCTCGGGCGTGGCCTCGTCGCGGACGTCGCCGAGGCCGTCGCCGTCCATCTCGGACCAGAGGACGCCGAGCTGGTGCGGTCGGTTCTCGCCGATCCCGATCCGGACCCCGTCGCGCGGGTCGTGCGCCGCGCGGCCGCCGACGAGCGCACCCGGGACCGGCTGGTCCTCGGAGCGCGACGCCTGCTCGGGGAGGCGCTCGTGGCCGCGACGGCCCTGCTCGACGCCCACCCCGCGCTCACCACCCTCGTCGACGGTGGCGCCGATGCGGGCGGGACCGCCGGGAAGGGCAGGCGCGCCCTGGTGAAGAGCGTGAAGTCCCGCCACGGCAAGCGGGTGGCGGCGCTGGGCCTGTAGGCCCACCCCCGCGGCGGGGCTGGACTACCCTCCGGCGACGCGGGTCGCGGACGCGACCGGCATCGTCGTCGTCAAGGAGGAGGGCCGCGTGGAGGTCAAGATCGGCGTCGCGGACAGTCCGCGGGAACTCGTGGTCTCGAGCGCGCAGACGCCCGACGAGGTGGCGGCGCTGGTCGACGAGGCGCTGGGCGGGAGCACGTCGACCCTGGCGCTCTCCGACGACAAGGGCCGCCGCTACGTGATCCCTGCGATCCGGATCGCCTACGTCGAGATCGCCCCCTCGGAGGTCCGGCGGGTGGGGTTCGGCGTCGGGACCTGATCCCGTCCGCGGGGGCGGGATCGAGGGAGGCGGAGCGGGTCAGCCGTCCTGCAGCGGAAAACCGCCGATCCCGCGCCACGCGAGGGTGGACATGAGGGCGATCGCGTCCTCGCGGGGCGGCTGCAGGCCGGCGGCGAGCCAGTAGCGCGCCGCCGTCGTCGACAGTCCGACCAGCCCGACGGCGAGCAGGCGCGCCCGTTCGGGCTCCAGGCCCGCGTCGAGGGTCACGACCTCGGTGACGGCGTCGATGCAGTCCGAGGTCGCGCGGTCGACGAGGGCGGCGACCTCCGGCGTGGCGCGGGTGTCGGTCTCGAACACCAGGCGCATCGCGCCGTCTCGGGCGGACACGACGTCGAAGTAGGCCTGCACCGCGGCGTGCACGCGTGCCTTGTTGTCGGTGGTGGACCGCATGGCGGCGCGGACGGTGCGCACCATCTCGTTCGCGGCCGTCTCCACCAGCGCGCGGTAGAGGTCGAGCTTGCCGGGGAAGTGCTGGTAGAGCACGGGCTTGGAGACGCCCGCCCGCACCGCGATCTCGTCCATCGCGGCGGCGTGGTATCCCTGCGCGCCGAACACCTCGCGCGCCGCGGCGAGCAGCTGGATCCGCCGAGCCCCGCGCGACATCCGCGCCCGCCCCCCGGTGGGCACCGTCGTGTCGCTCATCGGCTCTCCGTTCCGGTCCCAGGGCTCCCCCCAGGTGACCCTACCCATCGGCCCCGGCTCGCCGAGGTGTGGCGCGCGCATACCCCGCGGCGTCTCCTGCCGGTCGGCTGCCGGCCACCTGACGTTCACCGGCATGCTGGTCGACGTGACGATCACTCCCACCCTCCCCGACCCCGTGTGCCCGGTGCCGCTCGCGGACGCCGCGGAGGTGGGGCCCATCGGGTCCCCGACGCCCCACTGGCCGGGGCGCCGGGTCGCCGTCGGCGACGTGACGCTGCACGTGCGGGAGACCCCGGGTCCGACGAGCCCGGCCGGACCGGGCGGGACGGTCGTGTTCGTCCACGGTCTCGGCGGCTCGGCCACGAACTGGACCGACCTCGCGGCGGGGCTCTCCGGTCGCCTGCGCGGTCTCGCCGTCGACCTGCCCGGCTTCGGGCGCTCCGACCCGCCCCCGGCCGACGACTACTCGCTCGGCGCGCACGCCGACGCGGTGCTCGGCTTCCTCGCCGGGCTCGGGGAGCCCGTGCACCTGGTCGGGAACTCCCTCGGCGGCGCCGTGGCCCTCCTGGTCGCCGCCCGCCGCCCCGAGCTGGTGACCACGCTGACGCTGGTGAGCCCCGCGATGCCCGACCTGCGCCCGTCGCCGACGCGGCTCGGCGACCCGCGGGTGGCGCTGGCCTTCCTCCTCCCCGCCGTCGGGGGCGGGCGGCGCGCGGAACTCGCGGCCGAGGATGCGCGCGTGCGGCTGCGCCGCACGATGCGGCTCTGCTACGCCGACCCCGGGCAGGTGTCCGACGCCGCATTCGACCTCGCCGCGTCCGAGGCCGCCGAGCGCGCGACGCTGCCGTGGTCCGCGGCGGCGTTGCAGGGCTCTTTCACCGGGCTCGTCGGGACCTGGCTCGTACCGGGGCGCCGGTCGCTGTGGGCGACCGCGGCACGGGTCACGGCGCCCACCTTGGTGGTGTGGGGCGAGCGCGACCGGCTGGTCAGCGTGCGCAGGGCGGCCCGCACGGCCGCGGCGCTCCCCGCGGGCCGGCTACTGCGGCTGCCCGGGGTCGGACACGTCGCGCAGATGGAACGCCCGGCTCTCGTCAGCCGGGCCGTCCTGGGCCTGGTCGACGCCGCGACCGCGGGCTCCTGGGTCGTGGCCGGATCCGATGTGGGAGCGTGGCCGGGTGCCGAGATCCTTGCAGGGGCCGTCGAGGCACCGTCGTGGTGAGCCGCTGCGGGCGTCGTGGGACCCGGTCGTCGCGCGCCCTCCGTCCCGCCCGGACACCGGACGCCCGGACACCGGACGCCCCGGCCCCGTCACGGACCGGCGGCCCCCCGTCCCGCCGCCCTACGCCCGCCGGCGGGTCGTTGCCGTCCTCGCCGTCGCCCTGGTGGTCCTGACCGGGTTCGTCGTCGTGCGCCTGAGCACCGAGGCACCCGCCGAACCCGACGAGGCGTCGGCGCCCGGCGCCGTGGGCTCGACCCAGGCGCCCATCGTGGGGGAGGCGGCGCCCGGCGAGTCTGGAGTGGACATCCCCACCGCCGTCCTGCCCGACGGCGGTGCCTACCCGGTGACCGGAGCGGGCACGTGGCACGTGGTGCCCGGGACGACACCGCAGGTCGGGCAGGGGCGTGTCTTCACCTACTCCGTGGAGGTCGAGGACGGCACCACCTTCGCCGAGGGCGACAGCGCGTTCGCCACCGCGGTCGACGCCACCCTGGACGACCCGCGCAGCTGGGTGGGCTCCGGGCAGATTGCGCTGCGCCGGGTGGACACCGGGGTCCCCGACTTCCGCATCAGCCTCACCTCCCAGGCGAGCACACGCTCCATCTGCGGCTACGACATCAAGTACGAGGCGTCGTGCTGGGACACCGACCGTGGCCGGGTGGTCATCAACGGTGCGCGCTGGGTGCGGGGCGCGGGGGCCTTCGAGGGCCAGCTCGGGCTCTACCGCCAGTACGCGATCAACCATGAGGTCGGCCACGTGTTCCGCAACCCGCACGTGCCGTGCGCGGTGGCCGGCGACCTGGCGCCGGTGATGATGCAGCAGAGCTTCGGGGTGTCGGACGACTATCTCGCCGCGCTCACCGAGCGGAACCCGCAGGGGCTGCAGATCCCGCGCGACGGCAAGGTGTGCCGCGCGAACGCGTGGCCCTACCCCCGGCGCTGACCGCCGGGGTCCGCACGCCCCCGCGGGAACACGCGGCCTCGAGGGTCCGTTGCACCGGATGAGTCTCGACGAAGGAGCTGAGTGCCGACATGGCAACCCTGCCGCCCCTGGTGGAACCGGCCGCGGAGCTGACCAAGGACGAGGTCGCCCGCTACAGCCGCCACCTGATCATCCCCGACGTGGGGGTCGACGGGCAGAAGCGACTGAAGAACGCGAAGGTGCTCGTGGTCGGGGCCGGGGGGCTCGGCAGCCCGGCGCTGCTGTACCTGGCCGCCGCGGGGGTCGGGACCCTCGGCATCGTCGACTTCGACGTCGTCGACGAGTCGAACCTGCAGCGTCAGGTCATCCACGGCCAGTCCGACATCGGCAAGTCGAAGGCGCAGTCGGCCCGGGAGTCGATCGCCGAGACCAACCCGCTCGTCACCGTGATCACCCACGAGCAGCCGCTGGACTCCTCCAACGCCCTCGACGTGTTCGGTGACTACGACCTCATCCTCGACGGCACCGACAACTTCGCGACGCGCTACCTCGTGAACGACGCGGCGGTGCTCCTGGGCAAGCCCTACGTGTGGGGCTCGATCTTCCGCTTCGAGGGCCAGGCGTCGGTGTTCTGGGAGGACGCCCCGAACGGGCAGGGCCTCAACTACCGCCACCTCTACCCCGAGCCCCCGCCGCCGGGCATGGTCCCCTCGTGCGCCGAGGGCGGCGTGCTGGGCGTGCTGTGCGCGTCGATCGGCTCGATCATGGTCACCGAGGCGATCAAACTCATCACCGGGATCGGCGACACCCTGCTCGGGCGGCTCATGGTCTACGACGCCCTGGACATGGAGTACCGCCAGGTCACGATCCGGCGCGACCCGAACGCCACCCCGGTCACCGAGCTGATCGACTACGACGCGTTCTGCGGCACCGTCTCCGACGAGGCCCAGTCGGCTGCGGTCGGCAACACCATCACCGCGCCCGAGCTCAAGGAGAAGATGGACGCGGGCGACAAGTTCGAGCTCATCGACGTCCGCGAGCCGCACGAATGGGAGATCGTCCGTATTCCGGGCGCGAAGCTCATCCCCAAGGACAGGATTCTGTCGGGCGAGGCCTTCGCGGAGATCCCGCAGGACCGGCAGACGATCCTCTACTGCAAGTCCGGCGTGCGCTCCGCCGAGGCGCTCGCCGCGCTGCAGAAGGCTGGCTTCTCCAACGCCGTGCACGTCGGCGGCGGCGTCACCGGCTGGGCCCAGCAGGTCGACACTTCGCTGCCGACGTACTGAGCCGCCTCCCGCTCAGCTCCGCTCCGCCCGCCGGAGCGAACGGCACGTTCGTTCCCTTCTTCGGGAACGAACGTGCCGTTCGCGTGCTCACCGCAGCGCCGAGCCGGTCAGCAGGCGTTCCCGCTCGCCCCGGAGAACCCGGGACGGTGCTGCCACTCCTCGCGCTTCGACGGGGCGGCCGCGGACCGTTCGGAACCCGACGGCCAGCCGGAGCTGCCCTCCTGCCGCGACCAGTGACCCTCGCCGACGGTGACCTCGGCGACCTCGAACGTCGTCCGGTACGGCCCGAACTCCACGTGGTTGTTCACCGCGTAGAGCGCCTGGGGCGCGCACAGGAACAGCGCCAAGGCGTTGTCGAAGCAGTACTGGTCGATGCGCTCGGCCACCTCGACGAGACGGTCGCTGTCGAGCTGCGCCGCCATCTCGGCGAAGAGCGCGTCGAAGCCCTCGTCGACCGGGCCGGCGCGGAAGGCGCCGTCGCGGCCGAAGAACTCCCGGTGCACCGCGGCGGGCGGGGCCTCCGACGAGAGGTCGAACCAGGCGTGGACCAGCAGGTCCCAGCCCTGCTCGAGCTTCTTCTCCATGAGCCGCCGGGTCCCGGGGATCACCTCGTCGTCCCCGATCGTGATGACGTCCACGTCGACCCGGAGGGCCTCACGGATGTCGGCCGCCAGCATGTCGGCGACCCCCACGAACGACCCCGTCGCGGCGATCCGCACCGGGCGTCCCGCCGGCCAGTCGCCCTCGGCCCAGAGTGACCGGGCCTGCGCCGGGTCGTGCGGGTAGGGCGCCGCGCCGGCCGGGAAGCCCGCGCACCAGTCCGGGGTGAAGGCCGGCAGCGGCGTGGCGTAGCCGTGGAAGCCGTCGTCGACGAGCCGCTTGCGGTCGACGGCCATGTTGAGGGCCTTGCGGATGTTCACGTCGTGCAGCGGGACGTCGGTCGCGCCGCGGTTGATGATGCACGACAGGTTGCGGTTGGCGTTGATGCTCACCAGCCGCGCGTACTCGGAGGCCTTCACGCGATCCGCGTCGTCGGAACCGACCTCGGCGACGATGTCGACCTCCCCGTCGCCGTCGAGGCACTTGTCGAGCGCCTCCGCGGGTGAGAGATCGTTGCGGAACACGGCGCGGTGGATGCGCGGCCCGCGGGCCTCACGGTTCCAGTGCGAGAGATTCGCCTCGAGGACCACCTGTGGCGTGCGGTCCTCGGACTCGATGATCCAGGCCGCGGTGTACGGGTCCTGATCCATGACGACGTTGCGGGTGAGAATGGACGATGCACCCTGGACCAGGGTGAACGGGCCGGTCCCCCAGGGACCCGGCTCGTCGATCACTCACCAATGACCTTCGCCGGAGCCGTACTTCTTGTAGCCGAAGCCGGGGGCGTCGGGGCCCTCCCAGAACGCCTTCGAGGCGATGTGGAAGCCGCGCATCTTCCCCACGGCGAGGCCGTCGGGGCCGGGCAGGACGAAGCGGATGGTGTGGTCGTCGACCACGACCGCCTCGGACTCGGGCGGGAAGTTCAGCCACGTACCGGGCGGGTGCGGGGCGGCCCAGCGCTGCATCTCGTCGAAGTTCAGCTTGATGTCGTGGGCGCTGAAGGGCTGGCCGTCCTGGAACTCGACGTTCTGCCGGAGCGTCATCTCCAAGGTGTGGTCGTCGACCCATTCGGCGGACTCGGCGAGGGCGAAGACGGTCTTGCCGTCCTCGTCGATGCGGATCGGCTCCTCCATCGTGTTCCAGGTGATGAAGAGCCAGTTGAGGGGGTTCGGGTCGACGATCGACACGGTCCCCACCGGTGCTGGAGCGCTCACGGGGAGCTCCTCTCGGTTCGGTGTGACGGACTGCGCCACTCCACCACATCGATTCGGCCCTCACCTTGCGAATCCGAGATCGTCGGACTCAGGCGCGAACCGGACCGGCCGGGGCTCACCGCGACGGGCTCTCGCCGGGCGCGCTGGTGCTCGGCGTCGCGCGGCGTGGCCAGCACCGTCTCGGTGCGCGCGTCGAGCTCGGCGGGGTCGACCCCGAGACCGGTGGCCACCACCTCGAACGCCTCGAGCCAGCGCTCGTAGTAGTGCCAGTCCCGGTCCGCTCCCGGGGCGGTGTGGGCGGACTCCCATCCCTGCACCGCGTCGACGAGCCGGGTCTGGAACCGGGGCCACTCGTAGTGGCCCGCGCGGTGCGCGGCGACCGCGAGGGCGAACGCCCGCAGCTCCCACGGCGCGGTGAACCCGACGTCGGCGTCGGCCTCACCGGGCCGCTCGGCGCCGGGGGCGGTGTCGAGGTCGCTCACGCCGGCACCGACTCGGGGGAGAGGGGCAACCCGACGCCGATCATGGCGTCGCGCGTGACCAGCGCGGCCAGGGCCTCCTCGCTCATCCCGTCGGTCCCGGCGGGGCGCTGGGGGAGCACCCAGTAGCGCAGCTCGGCGCTGGAGTCCCACACCCGGATCTCGCGGTCGGTGGGGATATCGAGCCCGAAGTCGTCGCGGAGCACACCGCGCGGCTCGCGGACGATGCGTGCCCGGTAGGCCGGCGCCTTGTACCAGGTGGGGGGCAACCCGAGGACCGGCCACGGGTAGCAGGAGCAGAGCGTGCAGACGATGACGTGGTGGGTGTCGTCGGTGTTCTCCACCACGACCATGTCCTCGCCCTGCACGCCTCCGATGCCGAGCTCGGAGCAGGCGGCGACCGTGTCGGCGAGCAGCCGCTCGCGGAACGCCGGGTCGGACCATGCCTTCGCCACCACCGCCGCGCCGAGCTGCGGCCCCACCTCGTGCTCGTAGATGGCCGAGATCCGGTCGACGGCGTCGGTGGTGATGAGACCCTTCTCGATCATGATCGACTCGAGGGCCTTGACGCGGGCGGCGACGCGCGCATCGTGTTCGTGTGCGTGCTCGGTGGTCACACGGCCTCCAGGTAGGGCTCCCACACGTCGAACACGACGGTGGTGTTGGGCTCGGCGGCGGCGTCGCCCCAGAGCTCGGCGGCGGTGAAGGCGACGCTGTAGACGACCTGCGGATCCTCACCCTTCCCCCTCGAGGCGCTGTCGGGGAAGACGTAGGGCGCGTGGACGGCCTCGATCACCCCGACGTGCCCGCGGATGTAGGCCGCCTTGCGGGTGTGGTGGAGGGGGGCGTCCAGCGTCACCCGCACGGTGTCGCCGACCGCATACTCCGGGGTCGCCCCGGTGTCCCGTTCGGCGGGCAGGCCCGAGGCGCTGATCCCGGCGAACGTCTCGGCGAGCTCCGGCTTGTCGGCGCTCGGCAGGGGCTCGTCGGGTTGGGCGAGGTAGTGCTCGGTGCGCCGGTCGAGCTCGGCGGGGTCGAGCCCGCCGCCGGCCGCGACGTACCCCTCGATGCTGTGCAGCCAGTGCTCGTAGTACGTCGTGGACAGGTACTGCGCCGGGGGCATCGCCTCGATGCCGGCGCGGAACATGTCGAGGTTGAAGTACCCGCCCACGGCTCCGGCGAAGAACATGGTGAACGCCGCGCGCTCCCAGTCGGCGTGCCAGACGGGCTCGTCGGGCTCCTGGACGACCGGCCCGTAGCCGTCGTGGCCGCCCAGGTCGTGGATCCCGTTCATCGCAGGGTCTCCTCAGGGTTCGGGGTCACGCCTGAACGGCGGTGCGGACGGGCGGGCTGGGGAAGCCGCCGACGGCGGCCTCGAAGGCGCGGGCGACCTGCAGGCACGTGGCGTCCTCGAACCGCCTGCCGATGATCATCATCCCGACCGGGAGGCCGTCGCCGAGCCCGGCGGGCACCGACGTCGCCGGGTGCCCGGTGACGTCGGTGGGCGCGGTGTTGACGATCATCTCCAGTGCTCGGGCGATGCCCTCGACCCGCGGCGTCGTGGAGTCGACCAGGACACTGGGCAAGATCGGCACCGTCGGCATGATGAGCACGTCGTGGTCCTCGAGCGCCGCGTCGTAGGCGGCCCGCAGCGTGGGGACGAGATTGCGGGCCATCGCGTAGTGCCGGCCATGGTAGGCGTCGAGCGAGTGCCGGCCCGCGAGCCCGACGAGCTTGACGGTGTCGGACAGTTCCGCCCCGTGGGCGAGGCGCCCGGCGCCGTAGTGCGCGATGAGATCGGGGTCGTAGAGCCCGTCCCAGTTGAGGCCGTAGCCGTTGCCGTCGAGCATCTGCGCCGTGGCGCCGTCGGTGGCGATGACGTTCCAGATGTCCAGGCCGGTGCGGTGCCACGGCACCGACACGTCCTCGACGACCATGCCCAGCGACCGCAGTGTCTCGAACGCCGCCCGCACGGTGTCGTCGACCGGCTCCTGCGAGAGCCCCTCGTGCCCGAAGCCCTCGGTGACGACGCCGACCCGCATCCCATCGACGCCCCGTGAGAGCGCGGCGAGGTAGTCGGGGACGTCGACGTGGTCGGGCTGGCGGGGGTCGAGCCCGTCCACCCCGGCCATGACGCCCAGCATCGCGGCGGCCTCGGCGACCGTGCGCGTCATGGGGCCTACGTGGTCGATGGTGACCTCGATGGGGAACGCGCCGGTGTAGGGCACCAGCCCGTGGGTCGGCTTGTGGCCGACGATGCCGCACATGGCGGCGGGCATGCGGACCGAGCCGCCCTGGTCGCCGCCGGTGGCCAGGTCGACGTCGCCGGACGCGACGAGCGCCGCGCTCCCGCTCGAGGAGCCGCCGGTGGTGCGCGTCGGGTCCCAGGGGTTGTGCACCGGGCCGCTCGCTGAGGTGTGGGACGCCCCCGAGAAGCAGAGGTCCTCACAGACGGCCTTGCCCGCGATGGTGGCGCCCGCTCCGAGCAGCCGGGTGACGACGGTGGCGTCGGTCTTCGGGACGAAGCCCTCGACGGTCTTCGAGCCGTTCATCATCGGGATGCCGGCGACCGCGGTGTTGTCCTTGATCGCGACCCGCTGGCCCGCGAGCAGGCCCTCCGCGGGGCCCTCGATGTCGCAGGTGACGTACCAGGCGCCCCAGTGGTTCTCCTCGGCCGTGGGCGTCGACCACGCGCGGCGCGGGCCCTCGTCGGCCTGCTCGGCGTAGAGCGCCTCGACCCGGTCGTAGGAGGAGAGCAGGCCCTCGACGAGCGGGGCGAAGGTGGCGACGGCGTCGGCGTCGAGGTCGAAGCGATAGCGCTCCGCGCTCGCGGCGAGGTCCTCGTGGGTGGGCGGCTCGATGGGCACGCGGTCCTCCGGGGGTCGGGTCGGAGGACGTTACTACCCCTTGCAGGTCACAGCCAGGTGTCGTCCCCGGACTCCGCACCGGGCGGGCACCGCGTCACGCCGAGGACCTGACGCTCAGGTCGACTCTGCGTTGCACCACCTGGCGGGCGAGCTCGGTCAGCCGGATGCCGCGCCCGCGCGCGCAGGCACGCAACAGGGTGAACGCCTCGTCGGGGGATACGTCGGCCTGCTGGGCCAGCGTGCCCTTGGCCTGCTCGATCACGACCCGGCTGTCCAGCGCGCCCTGCAGCTGCTCGGAGACGGTCTCGGCGTGGCGCAGCGCGCGCTCATGCAGGAGGCCGATCGTGGCGGCGTCGGCCAGCGCCCGTCCGAGGCGCTCGTCAGCGGCGCCGAGGATGTGCGGGGCGACGTGCAGCAGGGTCAGGACCCCGACCACCTCGTCGCGTAGCCGCATCGGGAGGGCGTGTACGGCCTGGAACCCGGCCTCGGCCGCACCGGCAGCGAACCGTGGCCAGCGCTCGTACGCCTCGGTCGTCGTCAGATCGGTGCTGATGACGGCCCGTCCGGTGCGCACGCAGTCGACGCAAGGCCCGGCGTCGATAGCCACGGCGAACACCTCCAGCAGGCGCGAGCGCTCGGAGGACGCCGCCGCCACCGAGAGTCCACACTTGCCGTCGGCGAGGATGACTCCCGCCGCGGAGACACCGAGCAGCGCGGCGCTGCGCTCGGCCAGCGTGGTCAGCATCTCGATCGCGTCGAACTCGTGGACGAGGGTGTCGGTCAGGGCGAGGAACGTGTCGATGACACGGAGTTCGCGGGTCTCGTTCGAGGCGGTCATCCGTCTTTCTCTCCGGGGCGCCGGGCCCCTCGTCACGCCGGGCGTCGGGCCGGCTCGCGAGGACGAGATCGCACGAGAGAATACGCCGTGCCACCGACGGCCTCGGGCGGGGATCAGTAGTACCAGGGGTAGGGCGACCAGTCGGGCTCGCGCTTGCCGAGGAACGCCTCCTTGCCCTCGGTGGCCTCGTCGGTCATGTAGGCCAGCCGCGTGGTCTCGCCGGCGAACAACTGCTGGCCGAGCAGGCCGTCGTCGACGAGGTTGAAGGCGTACTTCAGCATGCGCTGCGCCTGCGGGGACTTGCCGAGGATCTCCCTGGCCCATTGCAGGGCCGTGGCCTCGAGCTCGACGTGCGGGACGACCTCGTTGACCGCGCCCCTGCGGTGCATCTGCTCCGCGGTGTAGGTGCGGCCGAGGAAGAAGATCTCGCGGGCGAACTTCTGGCCCACGGCGCGGGCGAGATAGGCGGAGCCGAACCCGCCGTCGAAGCTGCCGACGTCGGCGTCGGTCTGTTTGAACCGGGCGTGCTCGGCGCTCGCCAGGGTCAGGTCGGCCACGGCGTGCAGGGAGTGCCCGCCGCCCGCGGCCCAGCCGTTGACCACCGCGATCACGATCTTGGGCATGAAGCGGATGAGCCGCTGGCACTCGAGGATGTGCAGGCGCCCGGCGCGCCCGCGCTCCTCGGGCGTGGCCGCGGACTCGCCCGCCGCGTACTGGTAGCCGGTGCGGCCGCGGATGCGCTGGTCGCCGCCCGAGCAGAAGGAGTGGCCGCCGTCCCTGGGCGACGGGCCGTTGCCGGTCAGGAGCACGACGCCGACGTCGGCCGACGTGCGCGCGTGCTCGAGGGCGGTTGCGAGCTCGTCGACGGTGAGCGGACGGAAGGCGTTGCGGACCTCGGGGCGGTCGAAGGCGATCCGTACGCAGCCGAGCTCCCGGTCCCCGGAGACCTCGGTGGCACGGTGATAGGTGATGTCGGTGAAGGCGAAGCCCTCGACCTTCCGCCACGCCGAGGGGTCGAAGATCGAGCCGTCGGTGACGTCGCTGTCGGCCATGGGCGCGGAGCCTACGAGCCGGCCGGCTCGCGAGTGACGCACTCCTGACTCCTGACCCGTCACGGACTGAGGAGCGCCCGGACGGCGCCGCGGTCGGGCTTGCCGATCCCGCGGACGGGGAGGGCGTCGAGCACCGTCACCGTCCGGGGGGTGGCGCGGCCGAGGGCGGGGGCGACGGCGTCGCGGACCGCGCCGGGGTCGAGACCGGCACCCGTGACCGCCGCCACCACCCGCGCGCCCCACTCGGCGTCGGGGATCCCGACCACGCACGCCTCCCACACGCCGGGGAGGGCGAGCAACGCCCGCTCGACCAGCGCGGGCTCGATGTTCTCCCCGCCGGAGACGATCACGTCGTCGGCGCGGCCCAGCACCTCCAGGCGACCGTCGGCGGACCGGGCGCCGAGGTCGGAGGTGCGGAACCACCTCCCGGGGAGGAAGTCGTCGGACTCCGCACCCCGGTAGCCGGCGGCGACCACGGCGCCACCGAGGCGGATGCGCCCGTCGTCCTCGAGGTCGATGCCCACCCCGTCCAGCGGGACGCCGTCGTAGACGCAGCCCCCGCAGGTCTCGCTCATCCCGTAGGTCGTCACCACCGCGACGCCGAGGTCGCGGGCGCGCGCCAGCAGCGGTGCCGCCGTGGCCGCACCGCCGAGCAGCACCGCGGCGAACGAGCGCAGCGCGGCGAGCCCTTCGGCGTCGTCGAGCAGCCGCCCGAGCTGGGTCGGGACCAGCGAGGTGTACGCGGCGCCCGCCGTGCGCGTGATCGCGGCGAACCCGTCGGCGCGGAAGCCCTCCCGCAGGTCCATCACCGCGGCCGGATCACCCGCGAGCGCCGAGCGCAGCAGCACCTGGACCCCGGCCACGTGGTGGGCGGGCAGCGCCAGCAGCCAGCGGGCGGGTCCGCCGAGCCGGGAGTGGGCCGCCGACGCCGACGCGCGCAGCGCCGACCCCGGGAGCAGCACCGCCTTCGGCGTCCCGGTGGAACCCGAGGTGGCGACGAGGACGGCCACGGCGTCGTCGACCGGCTCGAGGAACGACGGGTGCGGCGCCGGGCCCCCCGCAGGGTGGGCGAGCACGGCGGCGCCCGCCGCGTCGACGGCCTCGACCGCTCCGAGCAGGGCGCGGGAGAGTGTGGACGCGGCGGCGGGGGAGCCGTCGGTCGTCGTCGTCGTCACCCGCCGCACGGCTCCTAGGGTAGGAGCCGTGACCGACGAGGCGGGCCTGCGCGCCGTCCACGTCGTCGCCCTCCCGATGCGGGTGCGGTTCCGCGGGCTCACGGTCCGGGAGCTGGCACTGGTGCGCGGGCCGCACGGTTGGGGCGAGTTCTGCCCGTTCGTGGAGTACGACGACGCCGAGTCGGTGCCGTGGGGGCGCTGCGCGCGGGAGTCGGCGGCGCTCGACTGGCCTGCTCCGGTCCGCGACACCGTCGCGGTCAACGCCACCATCCCGGCCGTCGATCCCGCCCACGCCCACCGCATCGTCGTGGAGTCGGGCGCCGCCACGGCCAAGGTCAAGGTCGCCGAGGTGGGGGGAGACCTCGCGCAGGACCAGGCGCGGGTGGAGGCGGTCCGCGACGCCCTAGGCCCGTCCGGGCGGGTGCGCGTCGACGCCAACGGCGGGTGGGACGTCGACGATGCGGTGCGGGCGATCGGCCGTCTCGACCGCGCCGCCGGGGGCCTGGAGTACGTCGAGCAGCCGTGCGCGTCGGTGGCCGAGCTCGCCGCGGTGCGCCGCCGCGTCGACGTGCCGGTCGCCGCCGACGAGTCGATCCGCCGTGCCGCCGATCCGTTCCGGGTCCTCGCGGCGGAGGCGGCCGACGTCGCCGTGCTCAAGGTGGCCCCGCTCGGCGGGGTGCGGGCGGCACTGCGGATCGCCGAGGCGATCGGGTTGCCCTGCGTGGTGTCCTCGGCGGTGGAGAGCTCGGTGGGACTCGCGGCCGGGCTCGCGCTGGCCGGGGCGCTGCCCGAGCTGCCCTACGCCTGCGGCCTGGGGACGACGAGCCTGCTCGACGCCGACGTCGTCGACCGACCCCTCGTCCCGATCGACGGCCGGTTGCCCGTGCTGCGAGGCCCACCGGACCCGGATCCCCTCCTCCTGGACGCCCACGCCGCGCCGGCGGACCGGCGGAGGTGGTGGGTCGACCGGTGGCAGCGGGTACACGCCGTGGCGGACGACGTGGTCCGCCCCTGACGCCACCACCATGAACGGAGTCCCCGATGTCCGATTCGATGGATCGCCTCGAGGCCGGTCGCGAGATCGTCGCCGCCAAGGACGCCACGGGCGTGAGCTGGCAGGAGCTCGCCGACACCCTCGACCGCTCGCTCGTGTGGACCACCTCGGCGCTGCTCGGTCAGCAGCCGCTCGACGCCGATCAGGCGAAGCTGGTCGGCAGGCAGTTGGGGCTGGACGCCGAGACGGTGAGCGCGCTCGTCCGCCCGCCCGAGCGTGGGGAGGCCGCCTTCGACCCCACCCAGCCCGTCACCTACCGCTTCCAGGAGGCGCTGCAGGTCTACGGGTCGGCGCTGCACGAGCTCGTCCGCGAGGAGTTCGGCGACGGCATCATGAGCGCCATTGACTTCTCCCTGGAGTTCGAGCGGGTCGAGGACCCGAAGGGCGACCGCGTCAAGCTCACGTGGAACGGCAAGTTCCTGCCCTACAAGGTCTGGTAGGACACGCCGATCGGGGGCGCTCGGGCGGAGACGGCCGCGCGGTAGCGTGCAGAGCGTGACCGCCGCCCCGTCGCGAGACGCGTCCCGCGCGGGGCCGGACGCGACCGGTCCGCCCCTGCACGTCCTGTCGGCGTTCGGGGTGCGCGACGCGGAACCCCGCCCGCGTGTGCACCTCCCCGGCCCGGCCTGGCTGTGCGACACGGTGGTGCTGCGGCCGGTGACCGACACCGTGGTCGCGGCGTGGTCGGCGGGTGCCCTCGAGGAGCTCGCCGCGGTCGGGGTCGACGCCGTGCGGCTCGCGCGCCCGGTCCGCGCCAGCGACGGACGCCGCGTCGTTGCGGGGTGGTCGGCCTGCCACGACCTGCCCGGACGCGTGGAGCCGCGCCATGACGACGTCGTCGCCACCTCCCTGCGGCTGCACCGCGCGACGACGGCCCTCGCCCGCCCGCGGGTCGTCGAGGACCGCGACGACATCCTCGCCCGCGCCGATCGGGCCGCGTTCGGCGAGCGGAGCACGGCGCTCGACCCCGACACAGGGGGAACGCTGTTCGCCGAGCTCGTCCGGCGGCGGCGCCCGCTCGCCGCGCCGTCCCAGCTCGTGCACGGCGACCTGTTCGGCACCGTGCTCTTCGACGAGCCGGGCGGGTCCGACGCCGCCGCCCCGCCCGCGGTGCTCGACCTCGTGCCGTTCTGGCGCCCGGTCGCCTGGGCGGCCGCCGTCGTGGTCGTCGACGCCCTCGCGTGGGGCGGCGCCGACCCGGGCCTGGTGGAACGCTGGGCGCACCTCGACGCGTGGCCGCAGGCACTGCTGCACGCGCTGCTGTTCCGGCTCGCGGTCCACGCCCAGCACCCGGCCTGCACCCGCGCGTCGCTGCAGGGTCTCGAACACGCCGCGCGGGTCGTCTCCGCCCTGCTCTGATCCCGGCCGGGGCACCGAGCGCCGGGACCCATCGTCGGCCTTCGGGGGAGCGTGACCCTCCGCTCACCCGCGTTCGCCCGCCCGAAACGTGGCGACATCGCGCGGTAACGCCGCGACCCTACCGTCCCCGGAGAGTCGTCGGGGGACGTGCCGAGAGGCCGGGAGGGCGGGACGAGATGACTGCAGCGCCGACCGGAGCGGTCCGCGGCCGGGGCCGCTGGATCGAGGACTGGCGCCCCGAGGACCCGGACTTCTGGGAGCGGAGCGGCAAGAGGATCGCCGGCCGCAACCTCTGGTTCTCGGTGTTCTCCGAGCACATCGGATTCTCGGTCTGGTCGCTGTGGGCGGTCCTCGTGCTCTTCATGCCGGAGGCGACCTACCACGTCGACACCGCCGGCAAGTTCTTCCTCGTGTCGATCCCGACGCTGTTCGGGTCGATCCTGCGGCTGCCCTACACGATGGCCGTGGCCGTGTTCGGGGGGCGCAACTGGACGATCGTCAGCGCGGGTCTGCTGCTCGTCCCCACCGTCCTCGCCGGGATCGTCATCCATCCCGGCACCTCCTACACGACGTTCATGGTCGTGGCCGCGATCGCCGGCGTGGGCGGGGGCAATTTCGCCTCCTCGATGACCAACATCAACGCCTTCTTCCCCGAGAAGCACAAGGGCGCCGCGCTGGGCGTCAACGCCGGCGGGGGCAACCTCGGCGTCGCGGTCGTCCAGCTGGTCGGCCTGCTCGTCATCGCCACCACCGGAACGAACGCCCCGCGCATCGTGCTGGGCGTCTACATCCCGCTCGTCGTTCTCGCCGTCCTCGGCGCGGTCTTCTTCATGGACAACCTGACGACGGTGCGCAACGACACCGGGGCACTCGCGGAGTCCGTCCGCGACGCGCAGACGTGGATCATCTCGTTCCTCTACATCGGCACGTTCGGGTCGTTCATCGGCTACAGCTTCGCCTTCGGCCTCGTCCTGCAGAACCAGTTCGGCCGCACCCCGTTGCAGGCCGCGGCGCTCACCTTCATCGGTCCGCTGCTCGGATCGCTCGTCCGCCCCCTGGGCGGCTCGCTGTCCGACCGCATCGGCGGCGTGAAGGTGACGTTCTGGAACTTCGTCCTCATGGCCCTCGCGACCCTCGTGTGCATCGGGGCGTCGGCGATCGATTCGCTGCCCGTTTTCGTGGTCGGGTTCGTGCTGCTGTTCGTCACCTCGGGCATCGGCAACGGCTCGGTGTACAAGATGATCCCGGCGATCTTCCGCACGAAGGCGCTCGCCGCGTCCGAGGGCACGGGCTCCGACCAGGAGGCGGCGCTGCTCTGGGCCCGCCGCATCTCCGGCGCGGTGATAGGCATCGCCGGGGCGATCGGAGCCTTCGGCGGTCTCCTGATCAACCTCGCGTTCCGGGCGTCGTTCCAGTCGACGAAGAGCGGTACCCCGGCGTTCTGGTCTTTCCTGGCCTTCTACGCCGTGTGCTTCGTCGTCACCTATCTCGTCTACATGCGGGGCGGGAAGGCGGCGACGGACCCCCGGTCGGGGAAGCGGCTCGCGTACGCCGACGTGTGAGGGCTCGTCGGTCGCCGCGGTCACCTATCCTGTGGGGGTGCGCGAGGGTCACGTCGAGGTGAGCCCGTGACCGGGCCTGCGGTGGCCGGACCGCCCGCACCGCCTGCACCGCTCGAGGGTGCCCGGGTCGGTGTCACCGCGGACCGTCGTGCCGACGACCAGATCGAGCTCCTGCGCCGCAAGGGCGCCACCGTCGTGCACGGCCCGACGATGCGGATCGTGCCGCTCGCCGACGACGCCGACCTCGCCTCGGTCACCCGTGACCTGCTGCACGCGCCGCCGTCGGTGGTGGTCGCCACCACCGGGCAGGGCTTCCGCGGCTGGCTCGAGGTGGCCGACGAGTGGGGGCTCGGCGCGGACCTCCGGGCCCGGCTGGGGGAGGCGACGGTGCTCGCCCGCGGCCCGAAGGCGCGAGGCGCGATCCGCGGCGCGGGGCTGCGCGAGGCGTGGTCGGCCGAGTCGACGGAGGCGTCCCCGGAGGTCCTCGCCCACCTGCTCGCCGGCGGCGCCGGCGGGCTGGCGGGTCGCCGGGTCGCGGTGCAGCTGCACGGCGACCCGATGACGTCGTTCCTCGCCGCGCTGCGCGGGGCGGGAGCCGACGTGGTCGAGGTGCACGTCTACCGCTGGGAGCCGCCACCGGACCTGCCCGCGGTCGACGCCCTGCTCGACGCCGTGCTGGCCCGCGACGTCGACGCCGTCACCTTCACCAGCGCCCCCGCCGTCGACGGTCTGATGCACCGCGCGCAGGTCCGGGGCGTCCTCGAGGACGTGGTCGCGGCGTTCCGCACCGGCGTCACCGCGTGCTCCGTCGGACCCGTCACCGGCGCCCCGCTCCACCGTCTCGGCCTGGGATACATCGCCCCCGACCGGTTCCGTCTCGGCGCGATGGTCCGGCGCCTCGAGGAGCACTGGGCCGGGACCGCCACCCTCGGCGCCGGCCGGTGAGGCCGCCGGCCCTGGTCCTGCTCGCGCACGGAACCGGTGATGCCGCCGGGCGCGCCACCCTCGGTCGCCTCCTCGTGCGGCTGCGGGAGGCGCTGGGGGGCGTCCCGGTGCGCCTGGCCTACGCCGGGGTCGCCCGCCCCGACCTGGCCGCGGTCCTCGCCCGGCTGCCCGGCCCGGTCGTCGTGGTGCCGGCCTTCCTCGCCGCCGGGTTCCACGTGCGCGTCGACGTCCCGGGTCAGCTCACGGCGATCGGCCGCGGGGACGTCGATCTCGCCGCACCGCTCGGCCCCGACTCCGTCCTCGTCGACGCCGCCCTCGGCCGCCTCCGGGAGGCCGGCGGCGACCCGTGGGGCGACGAGCCCGACACGGTGGTGCTCGCCGCGGCGGGCTCCACCGACGCGGTCGCACAGGCGGAGCTGACGACGGCGTCGTCGCTCCTCGCCGGGCGGCTCGGAAGCGGCGTGGCCATCGGGTACGTCGGGGGCGGCGACCCGCGGGTCGCGGACGTCGTGGCACGGTCCCGTGTACCGGGGCGTCGCGTGGTGCTGGCGACGTGGCTGCTGGCGCCGGGAGCGTTCCACCGCCGGCTCGCCGGGGCGGCCGCGGACTTGGTCGCCGAGCCCCTGGGCGAGCACGAGGGCGTCGTCGCGACCGTCCTCGAGCGCTACCGCACGGCCCCGCGATGACGTCGCGAGGTCCGACGCTCCCGGTCCATCTCTTCTCCGCCGACGGGTCCTGGATCGCGTGGTATCGGCCGTCGATGCCCTACGTGTGGAACGTGCGCAACCGGTGGATCGGCTGGTTCCCCTGGCCCGACGACCCCGAGCTGCGCCGCGAGGTGGTGGATACGGTCGGGGACTACCTGGGTACCGTCGTCGACGACCGGCTGTTCGCCCTTGGTTTCCGTATGCCCCGGCCGCTCCCGACGCGGGTGCCGGAACCCCAGCGCCCTCCGAGCCCGCCCGACGTCGAGCGCGCCGCGCCGCTGGTCCCGCCGGCCGGATTCACCGACGTCCCCCGTCGCCGCCTCGATCGGGCCTGACCGAGCGAACGGCACGTTCGTACCGTTCTTCCGGTACGAGCGTGCCGTTCGCACGCGTGCCCGCGGGCTGGCGGACTGTGACCTGGTGCCGGTCGCGGCGACGCGGACCCGTGAGCGGCCTAGATTCGGGAACCGATGAGTGCCGAGACACCGACCGCGCCCGCCGGACCCGCCCCGGGGCGGCTGGGTCGGGGCACCGTGCTGCTGCTCGCGGTGGTCTGCGGTGCCGCCGTCGCCAACATCTACTACGCGCAGCCGCTGCTCCCCGTCGTCGCGCAGGCCCTCGGGGTCACGGAGGGTTCGGCGGGCCTGCTGGTCACCGCGTCGCAGATCGGGTACGCGCTCGCGCTGGCCCTGCTCGTGCCGCTCGGCGACGTCCTCGAGCGTCGCCGGCTCGTGTCCCTGCTGCTCGCGTGCACCGCGGTCGCGCTCATCGGGGCGTCGCTGGCCCCCTCGCTCGCGGTGCTGCTCGTGGCCGTCGGAGTGGTCGGCGTGACCTCGGCGGTCGCGCAGATCGTGGTGCCGATGGCGGCGTCGTTGGCCGGGGATTCCGAGCGCGGCACCGTCGTTGGCACGGTGATGAGCGGGCTGCTCATCGGCATCCTGCTCGCCCGCACCGTCGCCGGGTTCGTCGCCGAGCTGGGCGGGTGGCGGCTCGTCTTCCAGGTCGCCGCCGTGCTCATGGTGGTGCTGGCGGTGCTCGTGCGGGTGGCCCTGCCGCCGGTGGAGCCCTCCGACCGCACCCCCTACCCGACGCTGCTGCGCTCGGTGCTCACCCTCGTGCGCACCGAGGCGCTGCTGCGGCGCCGCATGGTGCTCGGCGGCGTCGGGATGGGCTGTTTCACCATCCTCTGGACGGCGGTCTCCTTCCTCCTCGCCGGCCCGCCCTACGGCTACGGCTCGGCCACCATCGGGCTCTTCGGGCTCGCCGGTCTGGCCGGGGCGGGCGCCGCGGTGTTCGCCGGACGGTTCGCCGACCGCGGCCACGGCCGCCGCGTGGTGACCGGCGCGCTCGGGCTGCTGCTCGCCAGCTGGGTGCTGCTCGGGTTCGGCCAGGTCTCGCTGGCGGCGCTCATCGCCGGGATCGTCGCGCTCGACCTCGCCCAGCAGACGCTGCAGATCAGCCACCAGAGCGCGATCTACGCCCGCGTCCCGCACGCCCGCAGCCGCGTCACCACCGCCTACGTGGTGTCGGTGTTCATCGGCGGCGGCCTCGCGTCGGCGGCGACGTCGGTGCTCTACGCGAGCGTCGGCTGGATCGGGGTGTGCGTGCTCGGGGTGGCGGTGACGCTGCTGGGGATCGGGGTGTGGGCGCTCGAGCTCGTCCGGCCCAGCCCGTCGGCGCCGCCGCCTGCTGACGTCAGGAACGCCGCACGTTCGATCGCTCAGGAGTCGGGCGACCAACGGTAGGCGGGGTCGGCGCGGCCGTCGCTCAGCGGTACCCCCTCCGCGGCGAGGCGGCGCTGCTGCTCGGCCGCGATGTGCGGCGCCGACGTGCCGCCGGCCCGCAGCACGCGGTGCCAGGGCAGGTCCGCGCCGTCGGCGGCGAGCACCGTCCCCACGACCCGCGGCGAACGTTCCCCGGCGGCCGCCGCCACGTCGCCGTAGCCGCACCACCGGCCGTGCGGGATCGCGGCGACGACGGTGCGGATCCGCTCGTGCCGGGCCTCGTCCACGCCTCGGAGTCTCCCGGGCCGGACGACCCCGCACGGCCACGGGTCCCCATCCCTCGACGGTCCGGAGAGCGTCGCGGCCGGCCTCAGACCGTCGCGCGCTGGGCGGCCAGGAGAGCATCGAGCTGCGCGTAGCCCTCGTCCAGGCCCTGCTCCATCCCGGCGTCGATCATGGCGTCGCGGGCCTCGACCGACTGGTGGACCGCCCGGGCGAGCACCGTCGTCCGCCCGTCGGACTCGGTGAAGGTGACGTGCTCGAGCGACACGTGCCCCGGCGCGCCCTCGAACTCGAACGTCCACAGCAGGCCGTCCTCGACGGTCGGGGTGCCGTGGAAGACGCCGTGGAAGCCGTACTCGGAGCCCTCGGGGTCGGTGTGCACGAAGCGCCAGCGCCCTCCGTCCGTGACGTCCCACGAGTGCACGGTCATGGTCAGGCGGTTCGGTCCCATCCAGCGCCCGACCAGCTCGGGGTCGACGTGCGCCCGGAACACCAACTCGGGTGGCGCGTCGAAGGTGCGCGTGATCTCGACGAACGGGGTGCCGGGCTCGGCGGTGACGACGGTGGTGCCGGTCATGACGGTCCTCCTCGGTGGGGGTCGTGCTCGGGGTCGTGCTCGGTCTCGGGCGCGCTCAGCTCGGTCAGGAGGTCGGCGAGCCGGTCGTGGCTCTCCTGCCACCACTCCCGGTAGTCGGCCATCCACGTCGCCGCGTCCTTCATCGGCGACGCGTCGAGGTGGCTGAGCCGGGCCGTGGCCCGGCGGCTCCTCGTGAGCAGTCCCGCCTCCTCGAGCACCTTGAGGTGCTTGGAGACCGCGGGCTGGGAGATGGGGAAGGCCTCGGCCAGCTGGGCGACGCTCGCCTCGCCGGTCCGGAGCCGCGCCAGGATCGCCCGCCGCGTCGGGTCGGCGAGGGCGCCGAATACCCGGCTCAGGCGGTCCGTCATCCCGCTCTCCATAACCTTGTGGTTCTGAATGGCAAGGGTACTGAAACAGGACCGACCCGTCCTCGTCAAGACCCCGGGTGGATGCGACCCGAGGGCGCGCCGGGGCTAAGACCAAAGCTAGATGTCGGGGGTCCGTGATTGGCTCCCCGCATGAGTGCGGGGCCGCGCGCACGGCGCGGAGCGGGGGTCGGGCCGGAGTTGCGCCGTGCCGCGCCCCGCGGGCCTGCCGAGCTGGTGCTCGACGCCGCCGCGGGCCGGCTCCTCGCGCACGACGCCGGGTTCCTGCGGGTGCTCGGGGGCCCCGGGACGGGGAAGACGACGCTGCTCGCGGAACGCGTCGCCCGTCTCCTGCATGCGCGGCCGGACGCCCGCCAGCTCGTGCTCGTCGGTGACCGGCGGGCCGCGGCGGCCCTACGCGAGCGGATCTCCGCACGGCGTCGCGCGCTTGTCCGCGCCCGGGCCGGTGATGGGGCCGGTGCTGGTGCCGTGGAGCTCCCGCGGGCCGCGCGCGAGCCGCTCGTGCGCAGCGTCCACTCCTACGCCTTCGCGGTCCTGCGCCGGCACGCCGGGCGTCGTGCCGAGGCGCCTCCCCGGTTGCTGCCCGGTGCCCAGCAGGACGCGATGGTGCGCGAGCTGCTCGCCGGGGAGGCCGACGGCGTCGGCGCCGCCAGCGGGTGGCCTGCCCGGATGCGGCCGGCCCTCGAGGCGCCCGCGTTCGCGGGCGAGGTGCGCGATCTCCTGCTGCGCGCCGCCGAGCGCGGGCTCGGCCCGCGGGAGCTCACCGACCTCGGACGCACCCACGGGGTCGCCGTGTGGACCGCCGCGGGGCGCTTCTTCCGCACCTACGAGGAGGTGACGCTGCTGCGGGCCGCCGCGGGCAGGGCCAACCCGCTGGCCTCCGCGCCGCCGCTGGACGCCGCGGAGCTGGTCGCCGCCGTCCTCGACGCGTTCGCCGCCGACCCGGACCTGCTGGCCGAGGAGCAGGCGGCCGTCCGCCACCTCGTCGTCGACGACGCGCAGGACCTCGACCCCCAGCAGGTGGAACTGGTCCGCGCGCTCGGGGCGACCACACAGGACTGGGTGCTCGCCGGCGACCCCGACTCCTCGGTGCTCGGCTTCCGCGGCGCCGATCCCACCCTCCTGCGCGACGCCGACCCGGGCGGGCGCTCCACCGTCGTCCTCGGGGTCGACCACCGCGGTGGGCCCGCGGTGCGCGCCGCGGTCGGCCGGGTGATCGAGGCGCTCCCCGGTGCCGGGCCGGGCCGGGCTCGCGTCGGTCCCCCGGGGGAGGGTCCCGCCGACCCGCCCGGGGGCGAGCACACGGGCGCAGCCGTCAGCGTGCACGTGTTCGCCACCCCCGGCCAGCAGGCCACCGCGACCGCGGACCGGTTGCGCCGCGCCCACCTCGTCGACGGCGTGCGGTGGTCGCGGATGGCGGTGATCGTCCGCTCGGTCTCGTGGTCGCTGCCCCCGCTGCGCCGGGCGCTGCTCGCGGCCGGCGTCCCGCTCGCCGTGCCCGCCGACGACACACCGCTGGCCGCGCTGCCCGCGGTCGCGCCGCTGCTCTCGATCCTGCGCTGCGCCGCCGACCCCTCCCGCATCGATGCCGACACCACGCTGTCCCTGCTCGTGTCCCCGCTCGGCGGGGCCGACCCGCTCGGGCTGCGGCGGTTGCGGCGGGGGCTGCTGCGGCTGCACGAGGCAGGGAGCGGTGCCCGGAACGGGGCGGGCGAGCGCTCGAGCGACGAGCTGCTCGTCGACGTCCTCGTGCGGGCCGCGGCCGGCCGGCCCGATCCGCTCGTGCTCCTGCCGCCCGGGGACACCGCCCCCGTGCGGCGCGTGAGCGACCTGCTGGCGGCCGCGAGCGCGGCGATCAGCACCGACGCGAGCGTTCCCGACGTGCTGTGGGCGGTGTGGTCGGGCAGCGGGCTGCAGCGCCGATGGATCGCGGCGAGCGAGCGCGGCGGCATCACCGGTGCCCAGGCCGACCGCGACCTCGACGCCGTCGTCGCCCTCGTCGAGCGTGCCGCACGCTACGTCGAGGATCTGCCCGGCGGCACCGTCGCGGGGTTCGTCGCGCAGGCCGACGACCAACGGATCCGCGCCGACACCCTCGCTCCGCGCGCGCCCGACGGGGAAGCCGTCGCGCTGCTCACCGCCCACGCCTCCCGCGGGCGCGAGTGGGACGTCGTCGTCGTGCCCGACGTGCAGGAGGGCGTCTGGCCCGACCTGCGCCGCCGCGGCACCCTGCTCGGGGTCGAGCGGATGGTCGACGTGCTGGCCGGGGTGCCCGACGATCCGGCCCTCTCCGGGCAGGCACCGCTGCTGGCCGAGGAGCGCCGGCTCTTCGCCGTCGCGCTGTCGAGGGCACGGCGGGCGGTCCACGTGGCGGCGGTCGACGCCGAGGACCTCACCCCGTCGCGGTTCCTCGACGACGTCGACGGGGGCGGCACCGGCGCCGCGTTCCCCGGGGCCGTGCTGGAGGCCGCACGGCCGCGCAGCCGGCCCGGTCGCTCGCTCGTCCTCGCCGAGCTCGTCGGGGAGCTGCGCCGCGCCGTCACCGACGCCGCCGCGGATCCGGCCCGCCGTGCGCGGGCCGCCACCCAGCTCGCGCGCCTCGCCGATGCCGGCGTGCCCGGCGCCGCTCCCGACGACTGGTACGGGCTCCTCGGGCTGTCCACCGATGCGCCGCTGCGCGCCGCCGGTTCCGCGGTGACCGTCAGCCCGAGCGCGGTGGAGACGATCGTGACCTGCCCCCTGCGGTGGGCGCTGCAGGCCCACGGCGGCGACGACTCCGACTCCCTCGCCTCCGTCACCGGATCGCTCGTGCACGCCCTCGTCGAGCGCGCGGCCGAGGGCGCGGGGGAGCGCGAGCTCGACGAGGCGCTCGACGTCGCGTGGGCGTCGGTGAACGCGGGCGCACCCTGGTTCTCGCGTCGGGAGCTGGCCGGCACCCGCGGGATGCTGCGATCGTTCCTGGCCTGGCGCGAGAGCAGTCGCGCCGAGCTCACCGAGGCCGCCGTGGAACAGGCGATGGAGGTGGCGGTCACCGACGGCGTCGCGATCCGGGGGCGAGTGGACCGTCTGGAGGTCGACGCGCAGGGCCGCCCGGTGATCGTCGACGTGAAGACCGGAAAGAACCCGGTGACCAGGGACGAGGCCCAGGCGCACCCACAGCTCGCGGTGTACCAGCTCGCCACCGCGCTCGGCGCGTTCGCCGAGCAGCTCGCCGGGCCCGGCACGACCGATGCCCGCGCCACGCCCGGCGGCGCGCGGCTGGTCTACCTGGCGCGGGCGGGCACGGCGGCGAAGGAACGTCCCCAGCGCCCGCTGGACGCCGAGGGCCTGCGCGAGTGGCGGGACGCGGTGACGGCGGCGGCCCGTGCGACCGAGGGTCCCGGCTTCGCCGGCCGGGAGAACGCCGACTGTCCGCGCTGCCCGGTGCGCACGGCGTGCCCCGTCCACACCTCGGGCCGGCAGGTGCCCTGATGACGACGTCCACCACCCTCGTCGTGCCGCTCGTCGACCCCGCCGAGCTCGCCGAGCGACTCGGCCTCCCGCGCCCCACCGACGAGCAGGCGGCGGTGATCGCGGCTCCGTCGGTCCCGGCCCTGGTGACCGCCGGAGCCGGGTCCGGCAAGACCGAGACGATGGCCGCGCGCGTCGTCTGGCTGGTGGCCAACGGCCTGGTGCTCCCCGAGCAGGTGCTCGGCCTCACCTTCACCCGCAAGGCCGCGGGACAGCTCGCCGAACGCATCCGGCGGCGGCTGCGGGCGCTCGGGGCGTCCCCGCTGCTCGACGAGCTCGACCCCTCGGGTGAGCGGCGCTTCGCGGTCCGCGTCGGCGAGCCGACGGTGTCGACCTATCACGCCTACGCCGGTCGCCTGGTCACCGAGCACGGCCTGCGGCTGCCGGCCGACCCGGGCGCGCGGCTCCTCTCGCCCACCGCGTCGTGGCAGCTCGCGCACCGCGTCGTCGCCACCTGGGCGGCCGACCTCGACACCGACCGCGTCCCGGCCACCGTCACCGCCCTCGTGCAGGCCCTCGCCGGGGAGCTCGGCGAGCACCTCGCCGAGCCCGACGACCTCCGGGTCCACGCCGAGCGGTTCTGCCGGGCCGTGGAGTCGGCGCCGCGGGCGAAGGGCGGGAGGGCGGCGATGCCGGCCGCGCTCGGCGACCGTGTCGCCGCGCAACGGTTCCGCGTGGCGCTCCTGCCGCTCGTCGAGGAGCTCGCCGCACGCAAGCGCTCCGAGCGCTGCGTCGACTTCGCCGACCGGATGGCCTCGGCGGCCCGGCTCGCCGAAGGCCACCCCGAGGTCGGCGAGGCCGAACGCACGGCGTTCCGGGCGGTGCTGCTCGACGAGTACCAGGACACCGGCCATGCCCAGCGCGTCATGCTGCGCTCGTTGTTCGCCGATGACCCACAGACCTCGGTGACCGCGGTCGGCGACCCGTTCCAGTCCATCTACGGTTGGCGTGGGGCGAGCGCCGCCAACCTGCCGCGCTTCGTCACCGACTTCCCGCGACGGCAATCCGACGGCCAGTGGGTGGCCGCCACCCGCCACGGCCTGCTCACCAGCTTCCGCAACCCTCCGGAGGTCCTCGCCCTCGCCAACGGCATCGCGGAGCCGCTGCACGCGGCCGGGGTCCCCGTCGACCGGCTCCGCGCCCGGCCCGGGGCGCCGCCGGGCGACGTGCGGGTGGCGCTGCATCCCGACGCCGACGCCGAGCGGTCCTGGATCGCCGACGCCCTGGCCGCTCGCTGGCGCGCGGCCGCCGACCGTGGCGTCGACCCGCCGAGCAGCGCGGTGCTGGTCCGCCGCCGCGCCGACACGGCCCCGCTCGCGGCGGCCCTGCGCTCGCGCGGACTGCCCGTCGAGGTCGTCGGGCTCGGGGGGTTGCTCGACGAGCCCGAGGTGCGCGACGTCGTCTCGGCCCTGCGGCTCGTGGTCGATCCGCTCGCCGGCGGCGCCGCGGTCCGCCTCCTCACCGGCGCGCGCTGGCGCATCGGCGGCGCCGACCTCGCGGCGCTGTGGCGCCGGGCGCGCGAGCTCGCGGCCCCGCCCGGCGAGACCGCGGGGACCGCGGATGGCGGGGGGTCCGCAGGGCCGACGGTGGGTACGGTCAGCTCGGCGGTGCCCGACCCGGTGGCCGCGCTGGACCCCGTCCGGCCCCCCGACCCGGTCCTCGACGCCCTGCCCGGCGAGCACGCCGAGCGCGCGGGGCTCGTCGACGCCCTCGACGATCCGGGCCCCCCGCCGCGGTACTCGACGGCCGGGCTCGCTCGGCTGCGGCGGTTGGCCGACGAGCTCCGCGGCCTGCGCCGCCGCGTCACCGCCCCGCTGGTCGACATCGTCGCGGACGTCGAGCGCGTCCTGCTTCTCGACGTCGAGACGGCGTCGCGGCCCGGCCCCACCGGCCGCGCCCACCTCGACGCCTTCGCCGACGTCGTCGCCGACTTCGCGTCCGGGGCATCCGCTCTGGGCGGCACGGCGACCGTGACCGCGCTGCTGGCGTACCTCGACGCCGCCGAGGACGCCGAGGACGGGCTGACGCCCGGCGAGGTCGACGTGGCCGACCCCGCCACGGGAGGAACGCGGGTGCAGGTGCTCACGGTGCACGCCGCGAAGGGTTTGGAGTGGGAGCTCGTGGCGCTGCCGCACGTGTGCGACAAGATCTTTCCCGGGACCAAGAGGTCGAGCTCGTGGCTGATGACCGTCGCGTCGCTCCCGGCTGGGCTCCGGGGTGACCACCGTGACCTCCCGACCCTCGACCTCGACGGGGCCACCGACCGCAAGGACGTCACGGCGCGGCTCGACGCGCACGAGGAGGAGTTCGAGAAGCGCCGGCTGATCGAGGAGCGCCGTCTGTTCTACGTCGCGTTGACCCGCTCGGAGCGGGCACTGCTCGTGTCCGGGCACTGGTGGGGCGAGACCGGCAAGCCCCGCGGACCGTCGGATCTCCTCGCCGAGGTCGGGGAGCTCGTCGCGGGCGCGAGTGGGCGGTGCGGCGTCCTCGAGGCGTGGGCCGACGCCCCGGAGGAGGGCGAGACCAACCCGATGACCGACGCCGCGCGCGAGGCCGCGTGGCCCGTCGACCCGCTCGGTGCCCGGCGCGCCGCGGTGGACGAGGGCGCCGCGCTGGTCCGGGCCGCGCGCGAGCGGACCGCAGCACCCGACGCCGACGCCCACCCCGACCCCCACCCCGACCCCGACGGCTGGGCGACCGACGTCGACGTGCTGCTCCGCGAGCGTGCCGCCGCGCGGCGCCGGCACGCGCGGGTGCTGCTGCCCCCGCAGCTGTCGGTGAGCCAGCTCGTCGACCTCGCCTCCGACCCCGAGGCTCTGGCGCGACGGCTGCGCCGCCCCGTGCCGCGGCCGCCGAACCCGCAGGCCCGCCGCGGCACCGAGTTCCACGCGTGGCTGGAGCGGTGGTTCTCGGCGACCGAGCTGCTCGAGTTCGACGAGCTCCCGGGCGCCGCCGACGCCGACGCCGCCGACCCCGCGGGCGCCGCCGACCTCGCCGCGCTGCAGGACCGGTTCACCGCGAGCGTCTGGGCCACCCGCACCCCGGTCGCGGTCGAGGTGCCGTTCGAGACCGAGGTCCAGGGGACGCTCGTGCGTGGCCGGATCGACGCCGTGTTCGCCGATGCCGATGGCGGCGCCACCGTCGTCGACTGGAAGACCGGCGGCCTGCCCCCCGACGACGTGCTGCCCGCGCTCGCGGTGCAGCTGGCCGCCTATCGCCTCGCGTGGTCCGCGCTCGCCGACGTCCCGGTCGAGCGGGTGCGCGCGGCCCTGCACTACGTACGCCACGACCGCACCGTCGCCCCCGCCGACCTCCTCGACGCCGCGGGGTTGCGGGCGCTCGTGGCGTCGGTTCCCGTCGAGTTGCGGGACCCGGAGGGCGACCCGGCGGCTCGCGATCGCGACGCCGGCGGCTCCGACGACCGGGCCGCCGACCGGCTCGACGACCGGCTCGACGAGCGGGCCGACGAGGCCGTCGACCCGGAGCCGCGGTGAGCGCGCGGTCGGGTGGCCGCACGGCGGTAGAGTCCTGAATCCATAATGTGAGGTTGTCCGTTGACACTTTTCGGTCGAAGACGGGAAGCTCTCGGTATCACCGCTCGACGAAAGGACTCCTCATGACCACCGTGGCCGCTCCCACCCGCTCGCGCCGCAGTCCCGCCCGGATCGCGCTGTGGGTTCTCCAGGTCCTGGTCGGCGTGTTCTTCATCGTCGCGTCGGGAGCGCCGAAGCTGTTCGGCGAGGCCACCGCGGTCTCGATGTTCACCCAGATCGGGCTCGGCCAGCGGTTCCGCTACCTCGTCGGGGTGCTCGAGGTGGCGGGTGGTATCGGCCTACTGGTCCCGCGCCTCGCCGGGCTCGCGGCGCTGGGTCTGCTCGGGGTCATGGTGGGTGCGGTGATCACGACGTTCGCCGTCCTCGACACCACCTTCTGGTTCACGCCGGTGATCCTCGGGGTGCTGGTGGCGCTGATCGCGTGGGTGCGCCGGGACGACATCGCGGGCCTGCTCCGGCGCTAGCGTGACGGGGTGACGAGCACCGTCCCCGTCGGGAGCGCCCCTGCCGAACGCGCGGAGGTCCACGCCCGCGCCGACGCCTTCGTCACCGAGCTGTCGGACTGGCTGCGGATCCCGTCGATCAGCGCCGATCCCGGCCACCACGACGACGTCGCCCGGTCCGCGGCGTGGCTCGCCGAGAGGCTGCGCGCCGACGGCTGGCCGCGGGTCGAGGTGTGGGGGGCCGGGTCCGGGGACGGCACCACAGCGCTCCCGGCGGTGTGGGCGCACTGGCCCGCTACCGACCCGACTGCGCCCACCGTGCTGGTCTACGGCCACCACGACGTCCAGCCCGCCGACCTCGCCGACGGCTGGTCGTTCCCGCCCTTCGACCCGGAGGTGGTGGGGGAGGAGCTGCGGGGTCGCGGCGCCTCCGACGACAAGGGTCACGTCGCGATGGTGCTGCTCGGCGTGCGGGCCCACCTGGCGGCCACCGGCGCCGCCGCCCCCGCGGTGTCGCTGACGCTGTTGGTCGAGGGGGAGGAGGAGTCCGGGTCGGCGCACCTCGCCGAGCTCCTCGACGCCCACCGCGACGCCCTGACCTGCGACCAGGTCGTCGTCACCGACACCGGAATGGTCGACCGCTCCACCCCCACGGTGTGCACGGGCATGCGGGGGATGGTCGACACAGAGGTGACCTTCCGCGGGGCGTCGGTCGACCTGCACTCCGGGCAGTTCGGAGGCGCCGTGGCCAACCCCGTCACCGAGCTCGCCCGCCTCGTCGCCGCCCTGCACGACGCCGACGGCCACGTCCGGGTGCCGGGGTTCTACGACGATGTGCGCGAGCCCTCCGACGTCGAGCGCGCGGCCTGGGCGGCACTCCCCTTCGACGAGCCGGCGTGGCTCGCCGGCGCCGCCGCGGGGGCGGGCGCGACCGCGGGCGAGGCGGGCTGGAGCACCTACGAACGGCTCTGGGCCCGGCCGACCGCCGAGGTCAACGGGCTGCACGGTGGCTACGGGGGGCCCGGGCCCAAGACGATCGTCCCGCACTCGGCGACCGCGAAGCTGACCTTCCGTCTCGTCGCCGACCAGGATCCGCGCCGGATCGCGTCAGCCGTGGAGGAGTTCGTGCACGCCCGCACCCCCGCGGGGGTCACCGCCGAGGTCCGCCTCGGCGGGCCCGGGGTACCGCCGCTGGTGTGCGACCTGGGCTCCCCGCTCGTCGCCTCCGTCCGGGAAGCGATGGGCCTCGCACTCGGCACCGAGGTGCTGCCCGCGCGGGAGGGCGGCAGCGGGCCGGAGGCGTTGCTCGCGACCGAGCTCGACGCCCCCCTGGCCTTCCTGGGGGTCATGCTGCCCTCCGACCGCATCCACGCCCCCGACGAGCGTGCGGTCCTGCCGCTGCTGCTCTCCGGGGCCGAGGCGATCGCGCACCTCTGGCGGCTCCTCGCGCTGCGTGACGGTGCCGTGTAGGCCCATCGTGGGCGTGCTGCGGCTGGTTCAATCGACCCATGGCGGGGAAAGGCGACAGGTTCGGTGACCCTGCCCGCCCCGCCCGCCCTACCGTGTCGCGCCCCGCCGCGCACGGCCCGGTGTCGGTGCTCGTCGCGGTCGCGCTGGCCCTGCTGGTCGTCGGTGCCGTGGTCCTCGCCGCCGTGCACCTGGTGCCGTCCGCGGTGTCGCTCGCGCCCGACGCGACCTCCGCGGCGCCCGCCGTTCCCGCCGATCTCGAGGCGCTGCCCGAACCCGTCGCCCGCGCCACCGTCGTCGCCACCGCGTCCTGCGTCGTCCCCGGCGCGCGCGACACGGTGGCGGTCGACGTCGCGGGCACGCGGCGGGAACTGCCCGTCGAGTCGTGCGGCAACCGGGTCGGCAGCGTCCTCGACGTCGAGGTCCCGCCGAACGGAGCCGTCCGCGTGCACGGGACGGGCGCCACCTCGAGCGCCACCACCGACGAGGGGGGACAGGTCTCCGGGCCGACGACGCGGATCGCGGTCGTCCTCACCGTGCTCGCCGCCCTCGGCACCGGGGCCCTGTTCGTCGCCGTTGCGCGTGAGCGGCGTCGTCGGTCCGCCGCCCCGCGCCGAGCGGCCGGGACCCCCCGTCGCGGTTAGGGTCGCGCGGGTGAGCTCCGGACCGACGACGAGCAGCGCCAGCCCTGCCCCCACCGCCCCCGCGGCCCGCGCCGCCGGCTCCGTCCCGGACGAGCGACACCGCTCGGTCCTCGACAACGGCCTGCGCGTGCTCCTCGCGCCGGACCGCGCGAACCCCGTCGTGGGTGTCGCCGTGCACGTCGATGTGGGCTTCCGGTCCGAGCCCGAGGGACGCACCGGTTTCGCGCACCTCTTCGAGCACCTGATGTTCCAGGGCTCGGAGAGTCTGGAGAAGCTCGCGCACTTCCGCCACGTGCAGTCGTCGGGCGGGGTGTTCAACGGCTCCACCCACCAGGACTACACCGACTACTTCGAGATCCTCCCGGCGGCGGCGCTGGAGCGGGCGCTGTTCCTCGAGGCCGACCGGCTGCGCGCGCCGACGCTGACACCCGAGAACCTCCGCAACCAGATCGACGTGGTCAAGGAGGAGATCCGGCTCAACGTGCTCAACCGGCCCTACGGCGGGTTCCCCTGGATCCTGCTGCCGCCGGTCCTCTACGACACCTTCGCCAACGCGCACAACGGCTACGGCGACTTCACCGACCTCGAGTGCTCCGACCTCGACGACGCCGCCGCGTTCTTCGACGCCTACTACGCGCCGGGTAACGCCGTCCTCACCGTCGTCGGGGACTTCGACGTCGCCGACGCAGCCGACCTCGTGGAACGCCACTTCGGGGACATCCCCGCCCGGGCCGTCCCGCGGCGGCCGTCGTTCGGCGAGCCCCCGCCCCACGGCGAGCGCCACGCGTCGGTGATCGACGCGCACGCCCCGCTGCCCGCCCTCGCCCTCGGTTACCGGCTGCCCGACCCGGGCGCCGACCTCGACGCCTACCTCGCCCACGCCGTCCTCGCGAGCCTGCTCACCGACGGCGAGGCCGCCCGCCTCACGCAGCGTCTGGTCTACGGCGACGGGCTGGTGACCGACGTGTCCGCCTCGGCGGGCCTCATGGGGGGACCGCTGGACGCGCGCGACCCCGACACGTTCACCGTGACCGCGGTGCACCCCGACGGCGTCGACCCCCGCCGCGTCGTCGACGGGGTGGACGCCGAGCTGGCGGCCCTCGCCTCGCAGGGGCCCGATCCCGAGGAGCTCCGCCGGGTCACCGCGCGGTGGGCGGCGAGCCTGCACCGCGAGCACGACCGGCTCATGAACCGGCTGCTGGCCCTCGGCTCGGCCGAGCTGCTCCACGGCCGCGCCGAGCTCTCCGACGAGCTGCCGGGCGCGATCGCCGCGGTCACCCCGCAGGCCGTGGCGGGCGCGGCCGCCGCGCTGCGACCCGACGCCCGCGCCCTCCTGACCCTCACGCCCGGCCGGACCTCGGGCGAGGCGGCGTGAGCGCGCCCGTGCGCTCGACGCACGGCTCGGCTGCCCGCCGGTCGGGCACCCACCGCTCGGCGGCGGAGATCGCCCGCACCCCGGCGGGCCCACGCCCGCTGCCGCCGCTGCGCCCGCAGCCCGAGGTGCCCGCCCCCGACGAGCTCGACACCGTCCTCGACTCCGGGCTGCGCGTGATCGCGGTCCGGCGGCCCGGGGTGCCGATGGTGGAGGCGCGGCTGCGGATCCCGTTCTCCGACCCGGCGCACCCGCACGCCGCGCAGTCCGAGCTGCTGGCCGACACCCTGCTCTCCGGCACGGCGCGGCGGTCGCGGGTCTCCCTCGACGACGACCTCGCCGGAGTGGGCGGCGAGCTCGGGTTCTCGGTCGATCCGGAGCGTCTGGTGGCCTCCGGTCACGTGCTCGCCGAGGGCCTGCCCACGCTGCTCGACGTCCTCGCCGATGTGCTCACCGAGGCGGCCCACCCCGACGACGAGCTCATCCGCGAGCGCGAACTGCTCGTCGACCGGATCGCTGTTGCCTCGGCGCAGCCGTCGGTGATCGCACGGCGGGCGCTGCAACGCCACCGCTACGGCGACCACCCCGTCACGCGGGAGATGCCCGACGCCCTGGGTCCCGACGGCGTCGCGGAGGTCACCGCCGAGGCGGTCCGGGCGCTGCACCGGCGGATGGTGCTCCCCCGCGGGGCGGTGTTCGTCCTCGTCGGCGACCTCGACCCCAGCCGCACCGTCGACGCCGTCGCCGCCACCCTCGCCCCGTGGGACGCGCCGGAGGAGGCGGGTGTGCTTCCGCCGCTGCCCCCGCTGGTCGGAGGTCCGCTCGCGCTGGTCGACCGGCCCGGCGCCGTGCAGTCGCAGCTTCGTCTGTCCGCGCACGCCATCGGACGGACCGATCCCCGCTACGCCGCGCTGCAGCTCGCGAACCTCGCGTTCGGCGGCTACTTCTCATCGCGGCTTGTGGAGAACCTGCGCGAGGACAAGGGCTACACCTATCACGCCTCCTCGTCGCTGGAGTTCGACCCGTACGGCGCCGCGCTGCTGGTGGAGACCGACTGCGCCTCCGAGGTGACCGCCGCCGCGCTCTGGGAGATGCGCTACGAGATCGGCCGGGTCACGGTGGTGCCGCCGACCACGGAGGAGGTCGAGTCGGCGCGGCGCTACGCCATCGGGTCATTGCTGATCTCGATGAACACCCAGGCGGGGCTGGCGTCGACGCTGGCCGGGCTGGCCGGAGTCGGGCTCTCCTCGTCGTGGGTCCGAGCGCACCCCGCGCGACTGGAGGCGGCGACGACCGCGGAGGTGGCCGAGGCGGCCGCGACGTTCCTCGCGCCCATCGCGTTCACCGGGGTCGTGGTCGGCGACGCGGCAGGCTCGGAGGATGCGTTGCGTGCGCTGGGTGGGATGGTGTGAGCGCCTCACCCTCAACGCAACCCTCCACGTCGGGTCCGGACCTGCGCGGGGTCTTCCACCTCGACGAGCTGCCCCGGCTCTCGCGCTCCACGGTCGACCGCCGCGAGCAGCTGCGCGAGGATCCGGAGCACGTGGCCGCGACCTGGCCGGACGCGCGGGTGGTGCGCGTCGACCCGCGGGGACGGACGCCCGTCGAGGACGCCGGGGACGGCACCCTGCGTCTGGCCGACATCGCTTCCTCGACGGTGGGCGTCGAGGTACCCGAGGGCGCGGTCCTGCTCGGCGAGGAGGACGGGACGGTGTACTGGGCCGTGCGCGTGCCCGACCCCGACGCCTCGAACGACGGGGGCTCGGGCTTCGAGGGTCACGAGTTGTGGCGTGACCTCCGCACCTCGGGCGCGGACCTCGACGCCCGTGGGGCCGGGCTTCTCACGACGGCGGTGGCGTTGCTCAACTGGCAGAACCGCGCCCCGTTCTGTGCCCGCGACGGCTCCCCGATGCGGACGATCCGCGCCGGCTGGGTCCAGGTGTGCGAGGCGCACGAGCACGAGGAGTACCCCCGCACCGACCCCTCGATGATCTGCCTGGTGCACGACGGCGCCGACCGGGTGCTGCTCGCGCGCCAAGCGGTCTGGCCGCAGGGGCGCTACTCGGTGCTCGCCGGCTTCGTCGAGGCCGGGGAGTCGCTCGAGGCGTGCGTGGCGCGCGAGTGCGCCGAGGAGGTCGGGGTCGCGGTCTCGGACATCACCTACCTGGGCTCGCAGCCCTGGCCGTTCCCGCGGTCGTTGATGATCGGGTTTTCCGCGATCGCCGATCCGGCGCAGCCGCTGAAGCTCCAGGAGGGCGAGATCGAGGACGCTCGCTGGGTGTCGCGGGCCGAGCTCGTCGCCGCCCTCGACGCGGGAGAGTGGTCGCACCGCGACGGCGACCCCCGCGGCGCCCAGGGCGTCGGCGGCACCGCGTTCGAGGCCGGACACGGCCGGGAGCTCATCCTCCCCGGCGGCGTCTCCATCGCCCGCTCTATGCTCGAGGCGTGGGCCGCCGCGGGATGACGCTGGTGGGCGTCAGCGATGCGCCTCCGCTGACGCTGGACGTCAGGAGCGCCGCGTTACTGGCAGCAGGGTGACGCCGCGCTCGGTCAGACACCGGGGGCGGCCTCGGCGCGAGCGAGGGCGTCCTTGACCTCGGCGAAGCTCGGGTTGGTGGCCGCGGAACCGTCCGGGAAGACCACCGTCGGCACCGTGCGGTTCCCCCGGTTGACCTCCTCCACGTACGACGCGGCGTCAGGGGTGCGCTCGATGTCGACCTCGCGGTACCCGATTCCCTCCCGGTCGAGCTGCGTCTTCAGGCGCCGGCAGAAGCCGCACCAGCTGGTCGTGTACATCGTCATCTCGCCCACGCCCTGCCCAACACCCGGCGTCCCGTCGCTCTTCCCGGGCACCAATCCTGCGGCCGACATCTCGCGGACCACCGCATACCGCTACTTCCCCAACCAGCGGTCGCTGCTCGCGGCGGCCCACCCCGAGACCACCGCGGCATCGCTGCTCCCGCCCGATCCGCCCGACGACCCCGCCCTGCGATTGACGACGGTTGTCGAGGCGTTCACACAGATCATCATCGACACCGAGGCCCAGCAGCGGACGATGCTGCGGCTCTCCCTGGAGGCCGATCCCGTCGAGCGGAAGGACCTACCGCTGCGCCAGGGCAGGGCCATCGGCTGGATCGAGGAGGCCCTCCTGCCATTGCGCGGCGAGCTCCCGGACCGGGCCATCCATGAGCTGGTGCTCGCGATTCGCAGTGCGACCGGTATCGAGACGCTCGCCTGGCTGACCGATGTCGCGGGACTCCCGCGCGGGGACGCGGTCAACCTCATGCGGTGGTCGGCGCAGGCGCTGCTGCACGCGGCGTTGACCGGGTTCCCGCCGACTGGGGGTCAGTGTTCCCGGGGGGCGAGTGGCGACTAGCTCTCCTCGACGTGTCCGAACCGGTGACGCGTGCGGCTGATCGCCTGCTCGCGCAGCACGGTGAGCATCTCCCGGCGCCCGTCGCGCACCACGGGTGCGTCGACCAGCGTCGCCCCCGCCGACGCCGCCTCCTCCCGCAACCCGGGCGGCGGGGTGCCGATTACCCGGATGCGCTCCCCGGGCTGCGGAGGCGTCCGCGGCGCGATCCCGGTCGTGCAGCCACCCGTCGACGCCGGATCGGGGCGCCAGAACGTCGACACCGGCACGCCCGCGCGCGCTCCCGCGAGGTGCACCCGCAGCACGTCGCGCCGCGCGGCGCCGTCGCCGATCACCAGCCGGAGCGAGGGCAGCGGCCGGTAGCGGAAGACGTTGGCCTCCACGCGCAGGCCGGTCGGGTCGTGCTCGAGCGAGAACTCGTCGCGCCAGGCCGCCGCATCCGAGGCCGCGGCATCGCGCAGCCACTGCAGGTCCTGCGCCGGGAGCGGGGGGGTCGACGCCGTCGCGGTCGCGAGGAGCTCCGACGCGGCCGCTCCGATCGGTGCCGCCGACCGCGGGCCCGCGTCGGGTGCGTCCGACCACGTCCCGAACTGGGCGACGTAGTTCGGCCCGCCCGGCTTCGCCCCCGGACCGATCACCGAACCCTTCCAGCCCCCGAACGATTGGCGCCGGACGATCGCCCCCGTGATGTGGCGGTTGACGTAGGCGTTACCGACCTCGACCCGCTCGCTCCAGTGGTCGATCTCGTCCTCATCGAGGGAGTGGATCCCGCCGGTGAGGCCGTAGCCGGTGGCGTTCTGCCAGCGCAGCGCCTCGTCGAGGTCCCGCGCCCGCATGATGCCGAGGACCGGGCCGAAGCACTCCGTGCGGTGGAACCACGAGCCCGGAGCCACCCCGTCGCGCACCCCGGGCGACCACCGACCCTCGCCCAGCCGCCGCGGCTCGACCAGCCACCGCTCGCCGGACTCCAGCGTCGTCAGCGCTCGGAGGAGCTTCTCCGGGGGCTCGCCGACCAGCGGTCCCATCGTCGACGACAGCTCCCACCCGGGCCCGACCCGCAGCGTCCGCACGGCGTCGACGAGCTGGCGCAGGAAGCGGCGCCCGGTCGCCGAGCGCGTTCCCACCGACCCGACGAGGATCGCCAGCGACGCGGCCGAGCACTTCTGTCCGGCGTGGGAGAACGCCGAGCGCACGAGGTCGGCGACGGCGAGGTCGGGGTCGGCGGCCGGAGTGACGAGCAGCGCGTTCTTGCCGCTGCTTTCGGCGGCGAGGCGCAGGTCCGCCCGCCACGACCGGAAGAGCGCCGCGGTATCCGACGACCCGGTGAGCACCACGTGATCGACGCTCGGGTGGGTCACGAGACGCCGCCCCGCGTCGCCCTCGTCGGTGTGCACGAGCTGTAGCGCGTCGGCGGGGACGCCGCCGCGGTGCAGGGCGGCGACACCGACCTCGGCGCACGCCCGCACCTGCGGCGCCGGCTTGATGACCACCGCTGCCCCGGCGGCGAGCGCCGCGAGGCACCCGCCGAGCGGGATGGCGACGGGGAAGTTCCACGGCGGGGTCACGACAACCACGCGGTCGGGCGTGAACGGCGCTCCGAGGAGGTCCTCGGCGCGGTCGGCGTAGTACGCGGCGAAGTCGATCGCCTCGGAGATCTCCGGGTCGGCCTCGGCGACGGTCTTGGCCGCCTCGCCGACCATCACCGTCAGCAGGTCGCCCCGCGCCGACTCCAGCGCCCGGGCCGCCTCCCGGAGCACCGTCGCCCGCTCCGCGCCGGGCCGGGCCGACCACGCCGCCGCGGCGGCGCGCTCGACCACGGCGTCGACCGCGCCCGGGTCGGTGCTCTCGGCCACGACCGGCGACGGGGCGGGGCGCGTGACGGCCGCTCGGGCCCACTCGCGGTTGGCCGGGAGCGACGGGTCGGTGTCGGGCTGGTTGCCGAACCGGGGCCCCGGCACCGTCGGGGTCTCCCGGGCGCGGTCCTGCGTGCGCCGAGGCGCGGCCGCGACGGTGTCGCGGTCGGCCACCGACGCCCGGAAGCGGGCCTCGTAGGAGGCTGGACCCTCGTCGGAGAAGAGGGCGTAGAGGTAGTTCTGCGGCGACGCGTTCTCCTCGAGGCGCCGGACGAGGTAGGACACCGCGGCGTCGAAGTCCGCGGCGTGGACCACCGGGGTGTAGAGCACCATGCGGCCGGGGACGTCGTCCGCGACCACCCGTGCCTGCTCGGGCGCCATCCCCTGCAACATCTCGACGTCGAGCTGCGCCTCGGCGCCACGGGCCGCGGCCAGCTCCACCGCGAGCGCGACGTGGTGGAGGTGATGGCTCGCGACGCCGACGCGCAGGGCGTCGGTGAGGTCGCCGCCGATCGCGTGGTCGAGCAGGCGGACGTAGTTCGCGTCGACCTCGGCCTTGGTCGCGTACGGCGCCTGCGGCCAGCCGTGCAGCTCGGCGTCGACCTGCTCCATGGCGAGGTTCGCGCCCTTCACTAGGCGCACCTTGATCGCGGCGCCCCCATCGGCGACCCGCTGCCGGGCGAAGGCGGCGAGGGAGTCGAGGGCGCCGAGCGCGTCGGGCAGGTAGGCCTGTAGGACGATCCCGGCCTCGAGCTCCCGGAACCCCGGACGGTCCAGCAGCGTGGTGAACAGCGCGACCGTGAGGTCGAGGTCCTTGTACTCTTCCATGTCGAGGTTGACGAAGACGCCGTGCTCCGCCGCCGCGGCGAAGAGCGGCGTCAGGCGCTCGACGAGCCGGTCGCGGCTGCCCTCAAGGTCCCACGGTACGAGCTGGCTCGCGACCGACGACGCCTTCACCGACACGTAGTCGACGTCGTCGCGGCGCAGCAGGGCGAGGGTGCGCTCCAGGCGGCGGTCGGCCTCGTCGTCGCCGAGGACGGCCTCCCCGAGCAGGTTGAGGTTGAGCCGGAACCCCTCCTTCCGGGCCGCCGCGAGGCGCCGGCGCAGCCCACGTCCACCCGCGAGGACGACCAGGTGCGCGACGAGCTGCCGTAGCCGGCGGCGTGCGAGCGGCACGACCACCCGGGGCAGCCGGGGCGCGAGGACGCCGCCCGCGCGCAGGAGCAGCCGGTCGAGGCCGGAGACGAAGTCCGGGAGACTCGCCTCGGAGCCCGCCAGGCGGGCCAGCTCCCGCGCCGCCACGTGGTCATCGGTCGGGCGGGCGACACGGTCGACGAAGCGCATCGTGAAGTCGACGCCGGCCGGGTCGTGCATCAGCGCCGCGAGCTGGGCGGACGGTCCGGTGCTCGTCCCGCTGCTCCGGGCCCAGCGCCCGGCACGGGCGACCGCCCGGTCCACCAGGGTGGAGTCGATGACGAGTTCGGTCGCGAGCCGTTCGCTCATCACCCGATGATGGACGAACCGTCCGTCGACAGCAGCCCCGGCGACCACTCGTTCCGCGTTCCGGGCTCGGGTTGAGACGATGACCGGGTGGCAGCGACCGACGGGCTCGACCCCGAGCAGCGTCAGGCGGTCCTCGCTCCCCGGGGGCCGGTGTGCGTGCTCGCCGGGGCGGGCACCGGCAAGACCCGCACGATCACCCGGCGCATCGCCCACCTCGCACAGGCCGGTCACGTGCGGCCGGGGCAGGTCCTCGCGGTCACCTTCACCGCCCGGGCGGCGGGGGAGATGCGCACGAGGCTGCGCGCGCTCGGCGTCGGTGGCGTGCAGGCCCGCACGTTCCATGCCGCGGCGCTGCGTCAGCTGCGCTACTTCTGGCCTCGCGTGGTGGGGGGCGACCCGTGGGGGGTGCTCGAGGGAAAGCTGCGGATCGTCGGGCAGGCCGCCCAGCGGGTCGGGGCGTCCACCACCCGGGAGTCGCTGCGCGACCTCGCCTCGGAGATCGAGTGGGCCAAGGCCTGCCTGGTCCCGCCCGACGGGTACGCCACGGCCGCCGCTCGCACGCACCGCGACGCCCCGGCCCCGGTCGACGAGGTGACGAAGGTCTACGAGACCTACGAATCGCTGAAGAACCGGGCCGAGGTGCTCGACTTCGACGACCTGCTCCTGCACACCGCCGCCGCCCTCGAGGAGCACGACGCCGTCGCCCACGAGTTCCGCGAGCGTTACCGCTGCTTCGTCGTCGACGAGTACCAGGACGTCACCCCGGCCCAGCAGCGCCTCCTCACCGCGTGGCTCGGCGGGCGCGACGACCTCACCGTCGTCGGCGACGCCAACCAGACGATCTATTCGTTCGCGGGCGCGAGCCCGGGCTACCTGCTCGACTTCCCGCGTACCCACTCCGACGCGACGGTGGTCCGTCTGGTCCGCGACTACCGCTCGACGCCGCAGGTGGTGGGTGCGGCGAACACCGTCATCGGTGCCGCCCGTGGTCGTGCCGCAGGCTCGCGGCTGCGGCTGGAGGGCCAGCGCCCTCCCGGTCCGGCGCCCGACTTCGCCGAGCACGACGACGAGCCCGCGGAGGCCGCCGCGGTCGCCGCGGCGATCGCGGAGTTGATCGAGGACGGGGTGCCGCCCGCCGAGATCGCGGTGCTCTACCGCGTGAACGCCCAGTCCGAAGCCTACGAGCAGGCGCTCGGCGACGCCGGGATCGCCTACCAGGTCCGCGGCGGGGAACGGTTCTTCCAGCGGGCCGAGGTGCGCTCGGCGATCGCGGCGCTGCGCACCTTCGCCGGGCGGGCGCCCGCGGACACCACCGGCGATGCCCTGCTGACGACGGTGCGCGCCGTGCTCGGCGAGCAGGGGCTGACCGCCGAGCCACCCGCGGGCGGCACGGCCGGCGCGCAGCGCCAGAAGTGGGAGTCGCTGCACGCCCTCGACGAGCTCGCCGCCGAGCTCGTGGCCACCGTCGGGGGCATCGACCTCACCGGGTTCCTCGCCGAGCTCGCGGCCCGGGCGCAGGCCCAGCACCCACCGACCGTGCAGGGCGTCACCCTCGCGTCGCTGCACGCGGCGAAGGGCCTGGAGTGGGACGCGGTGTTCCTCGTCGGGCTCGTCGACGGCACGCTGCCCATCCAGCACGCCGACGGAGACGACGCCGCGGTGGAGGAGGAGCGGCGGCTGTTCTACGTCGGCGTCACCCGGGCCCGCGTGCACCTGCGCTGCAGCTGGGCCCTCTCCCGGGCGGCGGGCGGGCGGCGCTCGCGGCGTCGCAGCCGTTTCCTCTACGGACTGGTGCCCGACGCGCATCCGGCGGCGCGGGTGCCGGGCACGAGCGTCGCCGGGGGTCCCAAGCGGGGGAAGCCGACGTGCCGCGTCTGCGGGAAGGCCCTCACCGAGTCGTCGTCGACCTCACTCGGCCGCTGCGCCGAGCACCCCTCCGACGTCGACGTGGAGCTCCTCGGCGCCCTCAAGACGTGGCGGGCGCAGGAGGCGAGGTCCCGCTCGGTGCCCGCCTACGTCGTGTTCACCGACGCCACCCTCGTCGCGCTCGCCGAGCAGCGGCCCGCCGACGCGAGCGGGCTGGTGACCATTCCCGGCATCGGGGCGTCGAAGCTCGACCGCTACGGGACCGAGGTGCTCGAACTGCTGCGCGAGCACGCGGGGCGACGGATGACGACCGGGTGATCCGCGGAAAACACGTTGCCCCGGACCGGTACGGGCTGGCACGGTTCCGGTCGAGGGCCCACGAGCGCGGGAGGTGCGTACGATGAAGATCATGGTCATCGGCACGCGCCTGCGCGCCGAGCGGTTCGCCTCGCCGTGCGTCTCCGGACTCCGACCGCTCCACGAGCAGTGCGTCCCGAGCGCGTACAGCGCCGGCGCCCGTGATGCCGACCCCTCGCGTCCGTACCTCTTTGCGGCGATGCCGATGATCGATACGCCCTGATCACCATCGCCTGACGACACCGTCACCCGAGGCCGCGGACCCCCGGATCCGCGGCCTTCGTCGTCTCCGACGTCCTGCGCCGCGGCCGGCTCGCCCCCACCGCTGCAGGAGGAAGCCGTGCTCGCCGCCATCGCCCTCGCGCCCGACACCCGCGACGACGACCTCATCGACCGGGACACGCCGCCGTGCCGGCTCGTGTCCGACGACCTCTGGTTCTCCGACGACCCCACCGAGCTCGAGCGAGCCAAGGCGCTCTGCACCGGATGTCCGCTGCGGCAGGCGTGCCTGGCCGGTGCGCTGGCCCGGCGCGAGTACTGCGGAGTGTGGGGCGGCGAGATCTTCGACCGCGGCTCCGTGATCGCCCGGAAACGGCCGCGTGGCCGCCCGAGCAAGGCGACCCTCGCGCGCGACGCCGAGATCGCGGCGGCGCGCGCGGCCGCCGGTGTGGCGTGAGGCCCGGTCTACCGAGGCCGCCCCTCAGACGTCGAAGCCGGGCTGCCACCGCCGGAAGATGCCGCGCAGGGCCACCTTGGCGTCCAGCTGGCACAGCACCGCGACCGAGGCCAGCGTCACGCGGTGGATCAGCAGGTACTGCGGCGGCAAGTTGAGCCCCAGTCCCGTCTCGAACTCCGGACGGCGCAGGTCGCCCAGCCGCTCGGCCTGCCCGCGGATCCAGTCGCGGGTGAAGTGGAACGCCTCCTCGCGCAGCGGGTCCACCAGCGGACCGAGGTAGGTCATCGCCCGCTCGGCGGTCATGTCGGTACCGGGGAGGACGAACTGGAGGTCCCGCATCAGGGTCAGCAGGTCCTCGGCCCGGTCGGTCACCGCGAGCGCCAGCATCCGCCCGAGCTCCTCCGGGAGCCCGCCGGGCAGCCGCGCCACCGCACCGAAGTCGATCACGCAGAGACGTCCGTCGGGCAGGATCTGGAAGTTGCCCGGATGCGGGTCGGCGTGCAGCAGACCGGTGCGGGCGGGCGCGGAGAAGTGGAAGCGCGCCAGCAGGGTCCCCACCCGGTCCCGCTCCTCGGGCTCGCCGACGCGGATCACCTGCGAGAGCGGCGTCCCCGTCACCCACTCGGACACCATGGCCTTCGGCGCCGACGCCACCACGCGCGGCACCACCACGAACTCGTCGCCCTCGAAGGCGGCGGCGAACGTGCGCTGCGCCTCGGCCTCGTCGCGGTAGTCGAGCTCCTCGGCCATGCGGTCGCGCAGCTCGTCGAGCAGGGGTTTGATCTCCATGCCCGGGACCATCGGCTGGATGACGCGGCTGAAGCGCTGCAGCTGGCGCAGGTCGGCCATGATGGCCTCTTCCGCACCGGGGTACTGCACCTTCACCGCGACCTCACGGCCGTCGCCCCAGACGGCCCGGTGCACCTGCCCGATGCTGGCGGCGGCGGCCGGGGTGTCGTCGAACTCCCGGAACCGTTCCCGCCACCCGCGCCCGAACTGTTCGGCGAGGACCCGGTGCGTGCGCTGCATCGGCATCGGCGGGGCGGCGGTCTGCAGCCGGGTCAGCGCCTCGCGGTACGGCTCCGCGAGCTCCGGGGGGACCGCCGCCTCGAACACCGACAGCGCCTGCCCGAACTTCATCGCCCCGCCCTTCAGCTCGCCGAGGACCGCGAAGAGCTGCTCGGCTCCCCGGCGTGCGACGTCGGCGGTGATCTCTCCCCGATCCCCTCCGGCAAGGCGCTTGCCCCATCCCGCGGCGGTGCGGGAGGCGAAGCCGAGCGGCAGCGACGCCAACCGGGCCGACCGCTGGACCGAATGTCGGGGGATCTCATCGGGCACGTCCCCGATTCTCCCCCGTCCGCCGACCCCGGGCGCGGTCAGGTCACGCGGGACGGGCCTCGTGAGCCGACCGCCACTGGGGGGCGGCACAGGGGCAGTCCGGCCGAGCCGGGGCGGGTTTGCGCCGCACTCGGGCGCGGCGCGTGTCGATCTCCACCACGGCCCCCAGGGAGGGTGGCGACGCCCACTCGGCCCCGGCGGGGGCGGCTGGGGCGTCGAGGAGGGCGAGCACCTGATCGGCGGCCAGGGCCGCCGTCGCGGCGGCGACGGTGACCGGGGCGGGCGCGTCTCGCAGCGTGAGCTGCGCGGCCACCAGGGGCCAGTCCGGATCGCTCTGGGCGTGGTCGCGTTCCAGGCAGCGCAGGCAGCCCGACCGTCCCGGCAGCACCAGCGGGCCGACGAGGCCGATTCCCTCGCGCACCCGCACCGGCAGGTGCGCGTGCCCGCTCGTCACGAGCCGCCAGGCGAGCGCGGGGTCGACGACCTCGGCGCCGGCCAGGACCACGAGGTCGGGGTGGAGGCGGGGACGGGCGCGGCTGCGCACCCCGGGAGCCGCTCGGGCCACCGCCTCGGCGGCGGCCTCGGCACGCGGGCGGCCGACGTCGGACCGCAGCAGCCCCGTCCCGGTGTCGATACCCGCCACCAGGCCGTCCGCGAGGACCGGGACGCACCCGACGCCCCCCGCCGCGAGCAGGCACGCGAGGGCGACGCCGACGCGACCCGCCCCGCGGACCAGGACCGTCGCCTGCGCCCGGAGCGCAAGGGCGCGGTCGGCGTTCCCGGCCCCGGTCACGGAGGACCCACTCGTGGCCTCCGCCGCAAGGTGGGGTTCGGAGGGCTCGGGGGTGCTGAGCAGGCCCGCGACCTGAAGGTCGTGCAGGAGGTCGGTGACGATCGCGGGGTCCGCGCCGCGCGCGATGGCCTCGGACACCAGGTCCTCGGCGCGCCGCGACCCGTCGAGCCCACGGAAGAGGGCTGCCGTCGCGGGGTCGAGCCGGTCGAGGACGACGGCCGCGGCGGGATCGGAACCCAGCTGGACCGCGGACGCAGACCGCCACAGCACGGCACGGTCGGGGCGCAACCGCGGTCGCAGGGGGAGGGCGGCACCGGGGTGGGACGGCTGGGGTGCGGCGGGTCGGTCGGGCACCAGGCGCAGCGGAAGCGTCATACCGGTTCGACGCGCCACGGGCACGCCCGGATCCACGGCGGCGGCTGCCTATCGTGGCGCCGTGACTGAACCCCCGCCGGCGAGCTCCCGGCCGACGGTGCGGGTCCGCCGTAGCGCGCGACGCCGCCGCACCGTCGACGCGCACCGGGAGGGCGACGTGGTCGTCGTGTCGATCCCCGCGTCGATGAGCGCGGCGCAGGAGAAGCGCTGGGTCGCGGAGATGCTCCGACGCCTCGAGCGGTCCGAGACGCGCCGACGCCCGGGACGGCGGACGGGGGACGCCGCGCTCGCCGCGCGGGCCGACGCACTGGCCGCCGAGCACCTCGACGCCGCCGCGCCGGATCGCCGGTGGCCGCGCCCGGCGTCGGTGCGGTGGACCCGGCCGATGCGGACGCGGTGGGCGTCGTGCACCCCCGCGGACGGGTCCATCCGCATCGACGAGCGGCTGCGCGAGGTCCCGGGCTGGGTGCTCGACCACGTCCTCGTCCACGAGCTGGTCCACCTGCGTGAGCCCGGGCACGGGCCCGCGTTCCGGAGCGCCGAGGACCGCTACCCCCGCAGCGAGCGGGCGATCGGCTACCTCGAGGGCTTCGCGGCGGGCGCCGGGACGGGCGGGGACGGGGCCGTGGACGGCGATTCCCCCGACTACTGAGCGGGACCGCTGTCCTTGCCGTCGGTCTCGTCGGGGGCGGCGTCCTCGGGGATGGCGGGGTCCTCGGGGATGGTGGGGTCCGTGCCCTCTCCGCGCTCCGCCCGCATCTCGGCCTCGAGCCGCGCCAGCGGGTCGTCGGAGTCGGACGAGCCCTCGGCGTCGGCCACCGGGGCGGACACCTCGCGGCGGGACACGTAGCCGGTCGGGTCGTCGAGGTCCTCGGCGGTGGGCATGAGGTCGGGGTGCTCCCACACGGCGTCGCGGCCGGTGCTCCCGCGCTCGGCGCCGAGCCGACGCCAGAGCTCGGCGGCGTCGCGCAGGCGCCGCGGACGCAGCTCCAGGCCCACCAGCGTGGCGAAGGTCTGCTCGGCCGGCCCTCCGGAGGCGCGGCGGCGGCGCAGCGTCTCACCGAGTGCGGAGGCCCCAGGCAGCCGCTCGCCCACGGCCTCGGCCACGACGACGTCCACCCAGCCCTCCACGAGGGCGAGCAGCGTCTCCAGGCGGCGCAGCGCCCCCTTCTGCTCCTCGGTGGTCTGCGGCTCGAAGAGCCCCGAGGACATGGCCTGCTCCAGACCCGCCGGGTTGGTCGGGTCGAGCTCGCGTGCCATCTCCTCGATGCGCGAGGTGTCGATGGTGATACCGCGGGCGAACTCCTCCACGGTCGCGAGGAGACGCTGGCGCAGCCACGGCACATGCCCGAAGAGCCGGTGGTGCGCAGCCTCGCGGGCGGCGAGGAACACCATGACCTCGCTGGTCGGCCGGTCGAGCCCGGCGGTGAAGCGGGCGACGGCGGCGGGCATGAGCACGGCGGTGGCCTCGGGGCCGAGCGGGAGGCCCACGTCGGTGGAGGAGAGGACCTCGGCGGCGAGCTGGCCGAGGCCCGAGCCGAGTTGGGACCCGAAGGCCATTCCCCCGACCTGCGTGATCATCCCGAGCATCGGGCCCGCCATGTCCCGGGCCTCGACCGGCAGTCCGTCGACCCACGCCGACGCGACCCGCTGGGCGACGGGGTCGCAGAGGCGTCGCCACGTGGGCATCGTCGCGTCGATCCACTCGACCGGGGACCACGCCGTCACCGCCCGGACGCCGGAGGGAAGGGGCGTGGCCTCGTCGAGCCACAGCTCCGCGAGGCGCACCGCGTCGTCGACGGCGCTGCGCTGCTCGGTGGTGGGCGCCGTGGTCCCGGCCGCGCCGAGCTGCTGGTGGGCCATCTGGGCCGCGAGCTGGTAGTTGACCGGGCCCGAACCGCCGCCCTGCGATTGGCTCAGCATCTGCCCGAGCTGGGTCAGCATCTGCCCGAGCTGGCCCATGTCGAACGCGCCGGGACCACCGGCGCCGCCGCCCGGCAGGCCCATGCCGGGCGGCCCGAAGCCGCCGAAGCCACCCCCGGGGCCGTCCCCGGACGACCGCTCGCCACGCGGGTCGTCGGGGTCGGAGGGCCCGAAGCCGAACGGCACGTCGCTCATGGGTCCCACGGTACGCGCGCGGGGGGACCGATCAGCGCCGTCGAGGGCGGCGGTGCTCGCCGCCGGGGCACCTCCCGCGCCGGGGCCCGGCCCCGCCGCAGCGCGCCCGGCCACTAGATTGACCTGCCGTGACCAGGCTTCGCGCGACCCTGCTGGTGGGTCTCGTGCTGGCCGCCGCGCTGGGCCTCGCGGGGGCGACGGTGCGGGTGCCGTTCGTCGCGCTCGGGGACGGCCCGACCTTCGACGTCCTCGGCCAGCAGGGGGGCCGCACGATCGTCGACGTCACCGGCCCGGTCCCGGTGTTCCCCACCGGGGGCCAGCTCCGGATGACGACGGTGTCGGTGACCAGTCAGGTGACCCTGCTCGGGGCGATGGCGCTGTGGGTCGGGGGCGACCGGCAGGTGGTGCCGCGCGAGTCGGTCTACCCGACGGGGCAGACCCGCCAGGAAGTCGACGCCGAGAACACTCGGGCGTTCTCCCAGTCCGAGACCAACGCGCAGGACGCCGCGCTCCGGTTCCTCGGCTACCCCTCGACCGTGGCGATCGGCGACGTGGTGCCCGGTGGTCCGGCGGCCGACCGGCTGCTGCGGGGGGACCGGGTGCTCGCCGTGGACGGCCGCCCGGTCGCCACCCCGCAGAACGTCGTCGACGCCGTCGCACCGACCGCGCCGGGGCAGACGGTGACGGTGCGGGTGGCTCGTGGAGGCGTCCCGCTCGACGTCCCGGTGGTCGCCGCTCCGCGGCCGAGCGACGCCGCCCGCGGCTATCTCGGCGTCGTCCCCACCGACCAGGTCGACTCCCCCGCCCGGATCAGCATCAGCCTCGGCGACGTGGGCGGGCCGTCGGCGGGCCTCGTCTTCGCCACCGCCATCGTGGACAAGCTGACCCCAGGTGACCTCACCGCCGGGCGCACCGTCGCCGGTACCGGGACCATCGACGCGACCGGGATGGTCGGGCCGATCGGCGGGATCCGCTTCAAGTTGGACGCCGCCCGCAGGGACGGGGCCACCGCGTTCCTCGTCCCCGCCGGCAACTGCGAGGAGGCGGTGGCCGAAGCCCCGGACGGCCTGACGCTGGCGCGGGTGGCCGACCTGGGGCAGGGCGTCGCGGCGCTCGAGGCGCTCCGCGCGGGCCGGGCGCCGACGCCGTGCTGACTCCAACCGTCATCCCGCGGCGACCCTCTACCGGAGCCACACCTATTCCACATCCGCTCCGTAGAGTAGTAACCCCGAGTGGCGACCGATCTCGCCCCGCCGGACGCCCCGTCCGGCCCCCGACGCGACCTGGAGAGTGACGACCGTGGCCAACCGGTCGGTGAGCGGGACCCCGCAGTTGTCCCGCCGGACGAAGACGCTGCTGGTGCTGGGCGCGGTGGTCCTGGTCGTGCTGTTCGGCGGGGCCCGCCTGGTCGCCCTCTACGTCGACTGGGCCTGGTTCGGCGAGGTCGGCTACCGGGGCGTGTTCACCACGGTCCTGGGGACCCGGATCGTGCAGTTCCTCGTGGCGGCGATCTTCCTCGGCGGGTTGCTGGCGATCAACCTCGTCGTCGCCTATCGGGTCCGTCCGGTGTTCGTGCCGATCGCGGGGCCCGAGGATCCGGTGGCCCGCTACCGGACCCTGGTCCTCTCGCGGCCCCGGCTCTTCGCGATCGGGATCCCGGCCGTGGTCGCCCTCATCGCCGGCCTCTCGGCGCAGGGGGAGTGGGAGACGACGCAGCTCTTCCTCAACGCGGTGCCGTTCGGCCAGGTCGATCCCGTGTTCGGCATCGACATCGGCTTCTACGTCTTCTCGCTGCCGTTCTACCGCGCCGTCCTCGGATGGATCTTCGTCGCGATCGGGATCGCGTTCATCGGCGCCCTCGTCGCGCACTACCTGTTCGGCGGCATCCGCCTGGCGGGTCGCAACGGCAGCGTCGCGCCGGCGGCCCGGGCGCACCTCGCGATCCTCGCCGGGTCGTTCGTGCTGTTCAAGGCCGTCGCGTACTTCTTCGACCGCTACGACCTGCTCTTCTCCGACCGCAAGGCGGCCGTCGGAGGCGCGAACTTCTACGGGGCCAGCTACACCGACCTCTACGCGGCCATGCCCGCAAAGCTGATCCTGCTCATCATCGCGGTGATCTGCGCGGGCGCCTTCTTCGCCGCGGTGGTCCTGCGCAACCTGCAGATCCCGGCCATCGCCCTCGTGTTGCTCGTGCTCTCGAGCATCCTCGTCGGCGCGGCCTGGCCCGCGGTCCTCGAGCAGTTCTCCGTGCGCCCCAACGCGAACGACCGCGAGGCCGTGTCGATCGAGCGCAACATCGCCGCGACGCGGAACGCCTTCGGGCTCACCGACGTCAACATCCAGCCCTACGCCGGCATCACCGATCTCGGCGCGGCGCAGGTGCAGACCGCCATCGCCACCGACCAGGCGACGGTGCCCAACATCCGCCTGCTCGACCCCGGGCGCCTCTCGCGGACCTTCACCCAGCTCGAGCAGCGCCGTAACTTCTACGGCTTCCAGAACCAGCTCGACGTCGACCGCTACACGGTCAACGGTCGCCTGCAGGACTACATCGTGGCCGCCCGCGAGATCGCGCCCAACAACCTCACGGGCAACCAGCAGGACTGGATCAACCGCCACCTCGTCTACACGCACGGCAACGGGTTCGTCGCGGCCCCCGCGAACACCGTGAACGCCCCGCTGGACCAGAACGGAGGGCAGGGCGGCTATCCGCAGTTCCAGGTCGCCGACACCGACAACCCCGGCCCGTTCGGGCTGCGGCAGGCCCGCATCTACTTCGGCGAGCTGGTAGACGGCCAGGACGATTACGCCATCGTGGGGGCCGACCCCGGAGCCGCGCCGCGCGAGTACGACACCGACTCCCGGCAGTACACCTACACCGGTCCGGGCGGGGTGTCGCTCGGCAACTACGCCCAACGCCTGATCTTCGCCGCCTACTACGGCGAGCGGAACATCCTGTTCAACGGTTCGATCGGCGACAACTCCAAGGTGCTGTACAACCGTAGCCCTCTGGAGCGCGTGCAGAAGGTCGCCCCCTGGCTCGAGACCGACAACGACCCCTACGCGGCGGTGATCGACGGGAGCATCAAGTACGTCGTCGACGGCTACACGACGCTGCCGCGCTACCCCTACGCCCAGCAGGTCGCCCTCGGTAACGCGACGCGCGACTCGGCGAACGCCGCGACCCTCTCCGCGCGCACCGCGGGCTACATGCGCAACTCGGTCAAGGCCACCGTCGACGCCTACACCGGCGAGGTCCGGCTGTACGCGGTCGACGAGACCGACCCGGTGCTGCGGACGTGGATGAACGCCTTCCCCGGCGTCGTGCAGCCCGCGGCGGCGGTGTCGCCCGACCTGCGAGCGCACTTCCGCTACCCGGAGGGCATCTTCAAGGTCCAGCGCGACCTGCTCACGCGCTACCACGTGGCCGACCCGCGCGAGTTCTACTCGACGGTGTCGTTCTGGGACGTCCCGTCCGACCCCACCAGCGACGTCGCGGCCGCCGCGGGCGACCCGCAGCCGCCGTACTATCTCGTCGCCGACAATCCGGCTTCCGGCGCCCCGCAGGCTCCGCAGTTCCAGCTCACGAGCGCGCTGGTCAGTCTCCGGCGGGAGTTCCTGTCGGCGTACATGTCGGTCAGTTCCGATCCGGGGTCGTACGGCAAGATCACGGTCCTGCAGCTGCCACCGGACACGCAGACGCGTGGCCCGCAACAGGTGCAGTCGCAGTTCCTGTCGTCCCCGACCGTCTCCACCGAGCTCAACCTGCTGCGCCAGCAGGGAACGCAGGTGTTGTACGGCAACCTTCTGACGCTGCCCGTCGCGGGCGGCCTGCTCTACGTCGAGCCGGTCTACATCGAGCGCAGCAACCAGGAGTCGTCGTTCCCTCAGCTATCCCGGGTGCTCGTGAACTTCGGCGGACGCACCGGCTACGCCCCGACGCTGCCCGAGGCGCTGTCCCAGGTGTTCGGCGCCGCCGGCGCGGCCACCGGCACGCCGGCCGGTCAGGCACCGGCCCAGAGCGGCGGCGCACCGCCGACGACGCAGACCGGAGCGGCGCCGGGCGGGCAGGCCGGCGCGCAGGCGTCGAGCCCGCAGGTCACCCAGGCGGTGACCGCGATGAACGCGGCGCTCGACCGCTTGCGGACCTCGCAGCAGAGCGGCGACTTCGCAGGCATCGGGCAGGCCCAGGCCGACCTCGCCACCGCGATCGGGCAGTACCGCACCGCGACGGGAGGGGCCCCCGGCTGATCGCCCGACCCCGCGCCGTGTAGGGTTCCCGGTGCGACGCGGGGTGGAGCAGCTCGGTAGCTCGCTGGGCTCATAACCCAGAGGTCACAGGTTCGAATCCTGTCCCCGCTACCACACGAGGGCCCCCGACCGGACACCGGTCGGGGGCCCTCGCCGTTCTCGCAGCGGTAGCCTCGGCGCACGTGAGCACCACGGTGGGCCTCGAGACCCCTCAGGGGCGACCTGCCGACCCCGAGCGGGTCCCACACGCGGACCCTCGCCCCGTCCGCGGTGTCGGCGCGGTCCTTCTGAGCGGCGGGCTCATGGGTGCGGTGGCCGCGGTGGTCCTGCTCCTCGAGAAGCTCGCCCTGCTGTCCGACCCCGGCTACGTGCCGTCGTGCAGCATCGACCCGGTGCTGTCCTGCGGCACGATCATGCGGACGGCGCAGGCCTCGGCGTTCGGCTTCCCCAACCCGCTCCTCGGCGTGGCGACCTTCCCGGTCGTGGCCGCGCTCGGCGCGCTCGTCGTCTCGGGGGTCGCGCTGCCCCGGTGGACGTGGCTGGCGTTGCAGTTCGGGTCGACGGCCGGGCTGGGGTTCGTGGTGTGGCTGATGGGCGAGAGCATGCTGGTGATCCGTGCGCTGTGCCCCTACTGCATCGTCGTATGGGTGATCGTGATCACAATCTGCTGGGCGGTGACCGTCCACAACATGAACGCGGGTCACCTCGGTGGCGGCCCGGTGGCGCGGGCGCTGGTCCGCCGACGCGGGGTCGTGGTGGCTCTTGTCCTCCTCGCGCTCGTGGCCGCGGTCCTGCTCGCCTTCGGGGACCACTGGGCCACGGTGGTGGGCCTGAACCCGGGCGGGTGAGGCATCCTGGGGTCATGACGCTCCCGGAGCCCGAGTTCACGATCCGGCTCGTCGGCTACTACATCGTGTTCGGGTTCTACCTGTTCGTCATCGGACGGCTCGTGGTGGAGATCGTGCGGAGCTTCGCCCGCGCGTGGAAACCCGCGGGCGGGGTCGCCGTCGGGCTCGAGCTGATGTACCGCGTCACCGACCCGCCCGTGAAGCTTCTGCGGCGTCTCATCCCGACCGTGCGCGTAGGGTCCGTGGAGCTCGACCTGTCGATGATGGTCCTGTTGTTCGCGACCTATATCGTCATGATCCTTCTCAGCCCACGCTGATGCCGGCCCCGGCCGTCCGGACTCCCCCGACTGGTCCCGGGCCCCCGCACCTGCCACTGTGTCGCCCGTGACCGGCGCGCGTGACCTCAAGGCCTTCGTCTCCTCCGCGGTCCGCTCCCCGGGGGTGATCGGGGCGATCGCGCCGAGCGGGCGTGCGCTCTCCGATCTGCTGGCGTCGGTGGTGTCCGCGAGCGAACCGTCGACCGTGGTGGAGCTGGGCCCGGGAACCGGAGTGGTGTCGGCGGCGCTACGACGCCGGCTGCCCCCCGAGGCGCGGCACGTCGCGGTCGAGCTGGATCCCGGCATGGTGATGCACCTGCGCGCCACGTTGCCATGGCTCGAGGTCCTGCAGGGCAACGCCATCGACCTGCAGAAGCTCCTCGCCGACGCCGGGATCACCCGAGCGGACGCGGTGGTCAGCGGGCTCCCGTGGACGCTCTTCCCGGCGACGGCCCAGGAAGGGATCATCGAGCAGGTCACGCGGGTCCTCGCCCCCGGTGCCCTGTTCACCACCTTCGCCTACAGCCATGTGACCCGGTTGTCGGGCCAACGGCGGTTCCGCGCGCTGCTCGAGCGCTCGTTCGACGAGGTGACGGTGACGCCGACGGTATGGCGCAACGTCCCGCCCGCACTGGCCTACCGGTGCCGACACCGGGTGGGGTGACATCGGCCGGCGTGCGGATCACTCCCCGCCGGCGGCGAGCCGCGGCCCGATCTCCGCGGCCTCGAGGCGTGCCGGCTCGGTGGCGTCGCAGAACCGGGTGAGCAGCTCGGCGAAGCGCGCCGGCTCATCGCAGTGCGGGAAGTGCCCCGCCGCCTCGAACACCTCGAACCAGGCGTGGGGCATGAGGGAGCGGGCGCGCTCGGCGTGGCCGAACGGGATGATCGGGTCCCGACGGCCCCACACCACCATGGTGGGCATTCCCGCCGTGAGGTAGAGGCGGTCGGTCCCGCTGATGCGCTGTCCCCGAGGTCCGATCACCGAGCGGACGGTGTCGACGAACGCCTCGTGGTGGGCGCGCTCGGTGAGGCTCTCGAGGTGGCGGGCGTACTCGTGCAGCGACACCGAGTCCCCGGCGAGGAACGGCACGGATGCCGCCGTGTCGAGCGCGGCGACGCCGAGGCCAAGGAGCCCGGTGCGGGCGAGCAGCGGTAGCACCACGCCCGCCCCGGGCAGCGAGGCGAGGCGCAGGGCGGGGCTCACGGCCCGGCCGAGGCCGCCGCTCGAGACGAGCACGAGTCGCTCGCACATCTGTGGGAACTGGTAGGCGAACTGCATGGCCACGCCGCCACCGAGGGAGTGGCCGACGACGGTCACCCGGCGGTGCCCCAGGGAGGCCAGGAGATCGCGCAGACCGTTGGCGTAGGCCCCGAGGGAGAAGTCGTTGCCGACCCCCGCCGACTCGCCGTGCCCGAGCATGTCGGGCGCGATGATCAGCCGCCGGCACCCGGTGCGCTCGAAGGCGGCCAGCACGCCGTCCCAGGTGGCGGAGCTGCCGGCGATGCCGTGGATGAGGACCAGGACCTCGTCGTCGCCCGGGCCGGGGAAGCTCGGGGTGGTCGGACAGACCTCGACGTAGGCCATCCGCTGGCCGTGCAGGGTGCGGGTGCGCCGAGTGGTGCTCACGGCGCGCATCGTCGCCCACCAGGCCGCGCCCCGCCGGGTGGCGTGGCCCCGGGACACGCCGTCGAGGGGGCAGGCCATCGAGCGCGGCCGCGACCGGGTCCCGGCCGCCGTCGCCCGGTCCCTATGCTCCGGTGGCGATGCTCCCCGGCCCGCACCCCCGGCACCGTCACCCCCGGCACCGTCGCCGTGCTCTCGTCGCGACGGCGCTGCCGGTGGTCCTCGCGGTCCTCGCCGCCCTCGCGGGCTGCGGCGCAGGGTCGCACGCCCCGCAGGCCTCGCCGCTCGCCGTGCAGGGCGGCTCCCCGGCGTCACCCGACGGCTCGTCGGGCACGGTCGGCGACCTCCCCGCCCCCCTCCTCGCGGGCGGACCGTCGTGCGTGGACACTGTCCTGGCTCGGCTGGGACCACGACGCTACGGCCAGCTGGTCATGGCCGGGGTGCCGGCGGCCGGGCTCGGGAGCGCGTCGACCGCGGCGCTGACGCGGGGCGCCGGCGGGATCATCGTCACCGACGGCGCGGGCGTGCCGTCCCGCACCGTCATCGCCACCGTGACCGCCGCCCAACGTCTCGCCGGGACCACCCCCGAACTGCTGGTGTCCACCGACCAGGAGGGCGGCCAGGTCCAGGAGCTCGACGGCGCCGGGTTCAGCACGATCCCGGCCGCGGTGGAGCAGGGGCGCGACCCCGGCCCGTTGCGGTCCGCGGCCCGCCGCTGGGGCGCGGAGCTGCGGACGGCGCGCGTCAACGTCGACCTCGCGCCCGTCGCCGACGTCGTGGACCCGGCGCTCGGGACGGCGAACGCCCCGGTCGGGCGGTTCGGGCGCCAGTACGGCACCGACGCCGGCACGGCGGGCGCCGGCGTGGCCCAGTTCGTCGGCGGGATGCAGGCCGCGGGCGTCGCCGCGACGCTCAAGCACTTCCCCGGGCTGGGCAAGGTGCGTCAGAACACCGACTTCGCCGGCGGCGTCGTCGACTCCACCACCACCGCCGACGACGCGGACCTGCAACCCTTCCGCGACGGCATCGCGGCGCGCGCACCGCTGGTGATGATGTCGTCGGCCCGCTACACCCGGATCGACGGCGCCGACCTCGCCCTCTTCTCCCCGACGATCATGAACGACGTCCTGCGCGGGAAGCTCGGCTTCCGGGGGGTGATCATGACCGACGACGTCGGTGCCGCCGCCGCCCTCGCCGACATCCCCGTCGGGGACCGCGCCGTGCGTTTCCTCGCCGCGGGCGGGGACCTCGTCCTCACCGTCCGGCCGGCCGACGTCCCGCCGATGCTGCAGGCGATCGGGGAGCGGGCCGAGCGCGACGAGGCGTTCCGGGCCCGCGCCGACGACGCGGTCCGCCGTGTCCTGGTCCTCAAGCAGGCCCAGGGACTGGCGTGCCGCTGACCGCGCCCTCCCCGGCGCACATCTGAGAGGGTGACGGCCGTGGACCTGACCTTCACCGCGGACGAGGAGTCCTTCCGCACGGAGCTGCGGACCTGGCTCGCCGGGAACATCCCGGCGGAGTGGACCGATCCCGGCTTCTGGGCCGGGCTCGACTCCGAGGAGTCGTTCCGCCTGCGCCGCGACTGGGAGGCCGAGAAGACCGCGGCCGGCTTCTCGGGTATCCAGTGGCCGGTGGAGTACGGCGGCCGCGGCGGCACGCCGGGGATGAAGGCGATCTACGACGAGGAGACGGTCCGGGCCCACGCGCCGCAGACGGTCAACGTCCTCGGCCTGACCTTCCTCGCCCCCACGATCATGGCCATCGGGACGCCGGAGCAACGCTCGGAGATCATCGGGCCGCTGCTGCGCAACGAGGTCATCTGGTGTCAGGGCTTCTCCGAGCCCGGCGCCGGCTCCGACCTCGCCGCCGTCGCCACCCGTGGTGTCCGGGACGGCGACGAGTTCGTGGTCAACGGGCAGAAGATCTGGACCACCAACGCGGTGCACGGCGACAGGATCTTCGCGATCGTCCGGACCGAGCCCGGGTCGGCACGGCACAAGGGCCTGTCGATGCTGCTCATCGACATGGACCAGCCGGGGGTCGACGCCCGCCCGCTCAAGCAGATGAGCGGGGCCAGCGAGTTCGGCGAGGTGTTCTTCACCGACGCCCGGGTGAAGGTCACCGACTGCCTCGGCGAGATCGGCCAGGGCTGGCGGACGGCGATGCTGTTGCTCTCGTTCGAGCGCGGCGCCTCAGGGGTGGGCCAGTACACCGAGTTCCGCCGCCAGTACGACGAGATCGTCGAGCAGGCACGGATGTTCGGCCGCTCCGACGACCCTGTCGCGCGCCAGCGGCTCGCCTCCTGTCTCGTCGACCTGGAGTGCCTGCGCTACCACGCGATGCACGTCCTGACCCAGACCGAGCGGGGTCGCGACCTGGGGGCCGAGTCGTCGATGACCAAGTTGCAGTGGTCGGAGACGTTCCAGCGCCTCTGGGAGGCCTTCGACACCGTGCTCGGGGCGGAGGCCGCGCTCGCCGCACCACGGCCCGACGTCGACCTCACGCCCTTCCAGGCCCAGGCCATGTGGTCGCGGTCGGTGACCATCTGGGGCGGCTCGTCCCAGGTACAGCGCAACATCGTCGCCGAGCGCGTGCTCGGCCTGCCCCGTTGACGGGAGTCACGTGTACTTCGCCCTCACCGAGGAGCAGCAGGCCTTCGCCGACACCGTCCGGGAGTTCCTGGCCGACCGCTTCGACCTCGACGCGGTGCGCGGCGTGGTCGAGGACCCCGACTCCGACGGCCACCCCCTGACGCTGTGGAACGGCCTCGCCGAGCAGGGTGCGCTTGCCGTCGGAGTCCCCGAGGAACACGACGGGCTCGGCCTGGGCATGGTCGACGCCCAGGTGATCGCCCGCCAGCTCGGTGCGGGGGTCGCGCCCGGGCCCTGGACGGGCACCGTCCTCGCCGCCGAGGCGCTGCGTCTGGGTGGGAACGACGAGCAACGGGCCCGCCTGCTGCCGGCGGTCGCCGCGGGAGAGACGGTGGGCGCGGTGGCGCTGCGCGGCGAGGGCGGATCGTGGGACGCCCGGGGCATCACCGTCGACTCCACCGGCGAGGCGCGGCTCTCAGGTTCGGCCTCCCCGGTGGACTACGTCGGCGTCGCGGGCCTGCTCGTCGTGGCGGCCACCGACCCCACCGGCGCCCCGGGGCTGTACCTGGTCGAGGCCGGAGCGGAGGGGCTCTCGGTCCGCGACCAGCGCACCTACGACGGCACTGCCCGTGTCGGCGCGCTCGAGCTCACCGACGTCGCCGCGGAGGCCCTCGAGGGCGGAGCGCTCGCGGACTCCGACCTCGTGACCGCCGTGCTCGCCCGCGGGGCCGTGCTCACGGCGGCCGACCTGGTCGGCGTCGCGCGCGAGGCGCTGACCCGCACCGTCGCCTACGACCGGGACCGCAAGCAGTTCGGCGTGCCGGTCGGCTCGTTCCAGGCGATCAAGCACACGATGGCGGACCTGCACGTCGCGATCACCATGGCCGAGCACGCCGTGCTCTTCGCTGCCCACGCCCTCGACACCGACGACGCCGGGGTGGAGCTGGCCGTCGCGGTGGCCAAGGCCAAGGCGACCGACGCCGCCTGGTCCACCACCGGCGCGATGATTCAGTTCTTCGGCGGGATCGGGTTCACCTGGGAGCACGAGGCGCACTTCTTCTACAAGCGCGCCCGCCGCCGCACGCCGCTGTTCGGCTCCGCCGACGAGCACCGTGAGCGGGTAGCCGCGCTGACCATCGACTGACCATCAGCGGAGGTCGGAGGGGCACGGGTCGGTCCGACGTCGCGCCGCACCGGAGCGCTGCGGCCGCGGTCGCCGCCCGGACTACCCTGGGTCCCGTGGACGACTCGACCGCGACCGAACTCAAGGCCCTCGCCGCCTCCCTCGACAGCGTCGAGGCGGCGATGGACCTCGAGGGTCTGCGGCGCGAGGTCGCCGAGCTCGAGACCCAGGTCGGCGCGCCCGACCTGTGGAACGACGTCGAGACGGCGCAGAAGCTGACCTCGGACTTCACCCACAAGCAGGCCGATCTCCGCCGGGCGGAATCGCTGCGCTCGCGTCTCGACGACCTGGGCACGCTCTACGAGATGACCGACGAGGAGTCGGGCTCCGACTCCGCCGACCTCCTGGTGGAGGCCGACGCCGAGCGGGCGGCGCTGCACGCGGACATCGACGCCTTCGAGGTCCGTACCCTGCTCTCGGGTGAGTACGACGGGCGCGACGCGCTGGTCACGGTGCGCGCCGAGGCCGGCGGGGTGGACGCCGCCGACTTCGCCGAGATGCTCCTGCGCATGTACCTGCGCTGGGCCGAGCGCCACGGCTACCCCACCGAGGTCTACGACACCTCCTACTCGGAGGAGGCGGGGATCAAGTCGGCCACCTTCAAGGTGTCCGCGCCGTTCGCCTACGGCACCCTCTCGGTCGAGCAGGGGACCCACCGGCTGGTGCGCATCTCGCCGTTCGACAATCAGGGCCGCCGCCAGACCTCCTTCGCCGGGGTCGAGGTCGCGCCCGTGGTGGAGTCGACCGACCACGTCGAGATCGACGAGAAGGACCTGCGGGTCGACGTCTACCGTTCCTCGGGTCCCGGCGGGCAGGGCGTCAACACCACCGACTCCGCGGTCCGACTCACGCACCTGCCCACCGGCATCGTCGTCTCCTGTCAGAACGAGCGCTCGCAGCTGCAGAACAAGGCGAGCGCGATGAGCGTGCTGGCCGCGAAGCTCCTCGAGCGCCGCCGCGCGGAGGAGCGGGCCCTGCTCGACTCGCTCAAGGACTCGGGCTCGAGTTGGGGCAACCAGATGCGCTCCTACGTGCTGCACCCGTACCAGATGGTCAAGGATCTCCGGACCAACCAGGAGACCTCACAGACGTCGCAGGTGCTCGACGGCTTCATCGACGGTTTCCTCGACGCCGGCATCCGCTGGCGCCGCCAGACCGAGGCCGCCGCCTGACCCGGGCCCGTCCGCTGGCCGGGGCCCGTCGCCTCACTTCCGTCGCCGACGCCGGGCAGTAGCATCCCCGCGTGATCCGGCTCGAGAACGTCACCAAGATCTATCCGACGTCCACGCGGCCGGCTCTCGACGACGTCTCGATCGCCGTCGACCACGGCGAGTTCGTGTTCCTCATCGGACCCTCGGGCTCGGGGAAGTCGACGCTGCTGCGGCTGCTGCTCCGCGAGGAGGTCCCGACCAGCGGGGACGTCTACGTCGCCAACTGGAACGTCGCGCGCCTCCCACGCCGGCGGGTGCCGCGGCTGCGCCAGCGCATGGGGTGCGTCTTCCAGGACTTCCGGCTGCTGCCCACCAAGACCGTGGCCGAGAACGTCGCGTTCGCGCTGGAGGTGATCGGCAAGTCGGCGCACGCGATCAACACCGTGGTGCCCGAGGTGCTCGAGCTCGTCGACCTCGACGGCAAGGCCGACCGGATGCCGAGCGAGCTCTCCGGCGGTGAGGCCCAGCGCGTCGCCATCGCCCGGGCATTCGTCAACCGGCCGCTCGTGCTGCTCGCCGACGAGCCCACGGGCAACCTCGACCCCGAGACCTCCGACGACATCATGTCCCTGCTCGAGCGCATCAACCGCACCGGCACCACCGTCGTGATGGCCACCCACGACCGCCACATCGTCGACGCCAAGCGCCGGCGCGTCGTCGAGCTCTCCCTCGGCGCGCTCGCCCGCGACGATGCCCGTGGCGTGTACGGGTCGCGGTAGTGCGGTTCGTCTGGCGTGAGGCCGCCATCGGCCTCCGGCGCAACATCACGATGTCCCTGGCGATGGTCCTCACGACGGCGATCTCGCTCGGCCTGCTCGGCGCGGGGCTCCTCGCCGTGCGCACCATCGATCGCACGCAGGATCTCTACTACTCCCAGCTAGCGGTGCAGGTCGCGCTCGACGAGCCCACCAGCGTCTCCGACGCCGACTGCTCCAGCCCGGTCTGCGCCGGGTTGCGGGCGCAGCTGCAGGCCTCGCCGCTGGTGTCGGCGGTCTCCTACGAGAGCAGGGACCAGGCCTTCCAACGCTTCCTGCGGATCTACGCGGGTCAGTCGATCCTGCAGCTCGTGCGCCCGCAGAGCCTGCCCGCGACGCTGCGGGTGACCATGAACGACCCGCGCCGGGGAGACGCGGTGGTCAGCGAGTTCACCGGGAGGCCCGGCGTGCGCAACGTCGTCGACCAGCGGAGCCTCGTCGACGACCTCTTCACCTTCCTCGGCAGCGTCCGCAACGCGACGTTCGGACTCGCGCTGGTGCAGGCGCTCGCCGCGCTGCTCCTCATCTCCAACACCATCCAGGTGTCCGCGTTCACGCGGCGTACCGAGGTCGGGATCATGCGCATGGTCGGCGCGACCCGGTGGTACACCCAGATGCCGTTCCTCATCGAAGCCGTGGTCACGGGTGTCGTCGGGGCGATCGTCGCCACCGGGGGACTGGCGGCGGGGAAGCTGCTCTTCCTCGACCGCGTCCTGTCCGGGCGGCTGATCGCCAACGCGATCCCGCCGGTGGGGATGAGCGATGTCCTGCTCTACGTTGCACCCATCCTGGTGGTCGTCGGCGCGGCGATCGCCACGGCGACGGGGTACGTCACCCTCCGCCTGTACGTCCGCACCTGAGGCGAGGAGGCACCGATGGCCCCGAAGACGGCGGCGCCCCAGCGCACGGGGAGCAGCAACCGCCCCGAGGAGCGGCGCAAGGTCGTCGCCACCAACCGCAAGGCCCGCTACGACTACACCATCCTCGACGTCTACGAGGCCGGCATCGCGCTGCAGGGCACCGAGGTCAAGAGCCTGCGCGCGGGCCACGTGTCGCTGGTCGACGCGTTCGCCCACGTCGTCGACGGCGAGGTGTGGCTGCGCGGCCTGCACATCCAGGAGTACACCTTCGGCTCCTGGACCAACCACGAACCGCGTCGCGTCCGCAAGCTCCTGCTGCACCGGGGCGAGATCGCGCGGCTCGTGGGCAAGACGCGGGAGGGTGGGCTGACCCTCGTGCCGCTCTCGCTGTACTTCTCCGGGGGCCTGTGCAAGGTCGAGCTGGCCCTCGTGAAGGGCAAGGCCAAGCACGACAAGCGGGAGGCGATGGCCGAGCGCGACGCCAAGCGTGAGGCGGAGCGCATCGTCGGGCGCCGCATCAAGGGCTGGTGAGCGACGCCGTGACCGCAGCACCGCGGCGCGATCCCCTGGCGACGCCACCGGTGTCCGACGCCGACGTCCCGTCCTGGGTGGCCTCGACGGGCGTCGACGGGCTGGTCGACCTGCACGTGCATTTCCTGCCCGACCGCATGCTGCAGAAGGTCTGGGCCTTCTTCGACCGCGCCACCGAGCACTACGGCCGCGAGTGGCCGGTGCACTACCGCGAGCCGGAGGACGTACGCCTCGCGCGTCTGCGCGGTCTCGGGGTGCGGACGTTCGCGCCGCTGGTCTACCCGCACAAGCCCGGCATGGCCGAGTGGCTGACGTCCTGGGTGCTGGACTGGGCGGCCGACGTCCCCGAGGCCTTGCCCACGGCGACGCTCTTCCCCGAGCCGTCCGTCGAGGGGTACCTGGGCGCGGCGCTCGGGGCAGGGGCCCGCGCGGTCAAGGTGCACGTGCAGGTCGGGGGGTACGACCCGCGTGACCCGTTGCTCCGGGGCGCCTGGGGGATGCTCGCCGACGCCGGCGTCCCCGTGATCGCGCACTGCGGCGACGGCCCGATCCCCGGCGCGTACACCGGGCTCGACGTCTTCGGCGAGGTCCTCGCCGCGCACCCGCGCCTCACCGTCGTCCTCGCCCACGCGGGCCTGCCCGACTACACGGGCGCGCTCGCGCTGCTGGACCGCTTCGAGAACGTCCACCTCGACACCACGATGGTGGGGACGACCTACACCGAGCAGTTCGCGCCGGTGCCGCGCGACTGGCCCGCCCGCCTCGCCGACGTGGCCGACCGCGTGGCCCTGGGCACCGACTTCCCCAACATCCCCTACCCGTACTGGCACCAGCTCGAGGCGATCGCGTCGTGGGCGGCCGCCGACGACCGGCTCGGCGCGGCGTTCCTGCGGTCGGTCCTGCACGACACCCCGGCGCGGCTCCTCCGGGCCGGGTGACCGCTCGAGCGCGGGGATGATCCACGTCGCCGCGGGCGTTATGCTGGACGTTCCGCCACGGACGACGGCGGAGAAGGGGGTGACTGGTTTCGACTCCGAGCGGTTGATCAGGGGAAGCGTGCCGAGGAAGGCGACGATGATCTCGAAAACCACCCGTCGCAAAGTATGAAGCGCCGAGAACAGTACTCAGCGCGAGTTCCAGCTCGCTGCCTAGCAGCTAGCCGCAGGAACTCTGTCGGCCCGGGCTCGTTCCCGACCCGGGTACCGGCATCAGCCAGGGGACTCACCGTCAGACCCGGTCACGGGGTCCGGCGGGACATCGCACAGGGACTGGGGTCGTCACACCGGCGTGTCTGCGCGACCGGTGGACCCGAGCAGAGGCGGAGCAGACTGCGCACGGAGAAGCCCTGACGGTTGGTCGGAGGACCCGGGTTCGATTCCCGGCACCTCCACAGCAGGACCCACGAGGCCGGGGAGCACACGCTGCCCGGTCTCGTCGGCGTTCCGGTCCCGATCGCGCATCGGTGCACGAGGCAGATGTCGCTTTCCGTCGATCGGGGCCCGAGTGTTCGCTACCGTCGGGCGGGGGCCATGAGGTCCGGGTGGGGGCCACGAGGTCGACGACGGCAGGAGGTCCGCGGTGACGCCGGACGACGCTGCTCGCAGCGGTCACCGCGCTGACGCACCGACGGCGGACGACCCGCCCGAGGGCGCACCGGCCGGGGCCGACGACGAGGCGACGCTCGGCATGGACGACGTCCTCGGTCGTGAGGTGGGCCTCGTGACGCTGCCGCCGGTCTCCGGTCCCGCGCACGGGAACCGCGTCGACCGGATCCGCCGCCTCGCACGCCTGCACCACCCGCACCTCATCGAGGTCTACGACGTCGATGGTCTCGACGGCGACTCCGAGCACGTGCTCGTACTGGAGAGCGTCGCCGGTGAGCCGCTCGACCAGCTGCTGGCCGCGGGTCCGATGCCGGCCGAGCGGGTGGCCGAGATCGGCGCCCGCGTCGCCTCCGGGCTCGCCCACGCCCATCACCACGGTGTCGTCCACGGCCGTCTCGGGCCCGCGTCCGTCCTCGTCGAGGACGACCGCCACGTCTGGCTCGTCGGGCTCACCGCGTCGTTGCAGGAGGACTCCCCGAGCGCGGGCACCGTCGCGGCCCCGACCCCCGCCGACGATCTGCGGGCGTTGGCGAGGACGCTGTCGGTGGCGGTCGAGCCGGCCGGCGCCGACGAGCTCGCGGCCGTGTTCGCCGACGCGCGGGAGGGGACGGGTACCGCCGGTGCCCTCTGCGACCAGCTCTTCCGCTTCGCCCGACGCGACGGCGAGGCTCCGACGACGCGGTTCGCCCTGCTCGTGCAGACCCCCCGCCCGGATCCGGGGCGCCCCCCGGTGGCGGCCGACGCGACGGTGCCGCACGGAGGGGTCGTCGGTACAGGTCTGGGCGCCCGGGCGCGGCTCGGGACGCTCGCCGCGGTGGCCCTCCTGCTCGCCCTCACCTCGGGACTGGTCATCTGGGGGCAGGAGGCCCGCGGATGGTTCGGGGCCTCCAACGCCGACGTCGCGACCCCCGTCGGCCCGCCGGGTCCGGCCCCCGCACCGCCCCTGCTGCCCGTCGCGGTCCCCGACGGTGGGTCGGCCACCTCGTCGCAGCGGTCCTCCGATGCCGCGGACCCCGGTAGCGGGGCGTCGCCGCCGCGTCGACGGGCGACGCCGAGCGCGTCCGCCTCGCCGGTTCCGGCCGTGCCCGCACCGGTCGCGGGGTCGCCGACGAGGCGATCCGTCCCCCCACCGGCGGCGCCCCCGACGCCGACGGCTCCCCTGCCCGACGCGACGCCCTCCCCGACCCTGACGGTTCCGAACCCGACGGTCCCCACCCTGCCGTCGGTGACGAGCACGCCGACCCCGTCATCCTCCACCCCGCCGAGCGCGGGCAGCTCGCCCTCGTCCACGGGTCGGCCGCCGGCCCCCGCTCCGCTCCGGGAGCCCGCCGCGCAAGCGTGATCCCGTCCGGGCGGACGTGCGTCCCCGCCGGGGGTGGAGCACGCTGACCCGGGCCCGCCGGCGCGGTCGGGCCGGACCGGAGGAAGGGGAGCCCGCGGATGCCGGCGGCCGAGCGCCTGCCCTGGGAGGTCTGGGCGCTGCTCGCGGGCAGCTTCCTCGTCGCCGCCGGGTACGGGATCGTCGCGCCGGCCCTGCCGATCTTCGCGCGGAGCTTCGGTGTAAGCGTGACGGCCGCCGCGGCCGTGGTGAGCGCGCTGCCGGTGCTGCGGCTGCTGTTCGCGCCGGTCAGCGGTCGCCTCGTCGCCCGCGTCGGCGAGCGCGCCATGTACCTCACCGGGTTGCTCGTCGTCGCCGCGTCCACCGGGGCGTGCGCGCTGGCCACCAGCTACGTCCAGCTCCTCGTGTTCCGCGGGCTCGGCGGCGTCGGGTCGACGATGTTCACCGTCTCGGCGTTCTCCCTGCTCTTCCGGCTCGCCCCCGATGGGCGGCGCGGGCAGGTCAGCGGCCTGTTCACCGGGGCCTTCCTGCTCGGTGGCGTCAGCGGGCCGGCGCTCGGCGGGGGACTCGTCGCCGTCGACATCCGGGCGCCGTTCGTGATCTACGCGGTCGCCCTCGTCGTCGCGACGATCGTCGTCGGCGGGCTCCTCGCCCGCTCCGGCCAGGTCGGCGTCCGCCCGCGCGCCGAGGGCGAGCCCACGCTGACGCTCTCGGCCGCCCTCCGCCTCCCCACCTACCGGGCCGCGCTGGTCTCCAGCCTCGCGACGGGGTGGGCGGTGCAGGGGGTGCGGGTCGCGCTCGTGCCGCTGTTCGTGGCCGTCGCCCTCGGCCGCACGGCGCTGTGGGCGGGCATCGCGCTCACCGTCTTCGCCGTCGGCGACGGCATCGTCCTGCTGGCCACGAGCGGGCTCTCCGACCGGCGCGGGCGGCGCCCGGTGATCATCGCGGGCCTCGTGACGGTCGCCGTGGGCACCGCCGGGCTCGGCGTCGGCGACCTCGGCGGGACGGCCGGGTTGATCGTGCTGCTCATCGGCTCCCTCGTCGCGGGGGCCGGGGCCGGGCTGCTCCAGCCCGCCCAGGGCGCCGCCGTCGCCGACCTGGTCGGGTCGCGCCGATCGGGCGGCCCCGCGCTCTCCGGGTTCCAGATGGCCGCCGACGTCGGCGCCATCGTCGGCCCGATCGCGGCCGGGGCGCTGGCCGAGGGCGTCTCGTTCTCGGTGGCGTTCCTGGCGAGCGCCGCGGTCGCGATCGTGGCCCTCCTCGTCTGGGTGCGCGTTCCCGAGCCACGCGCTCCGGCCTCCGAGACGGCGGGCACCCGCGCGGCATGAGCCCGGGTGCCCTCATCGGGTGCACCTCACGGCCGTCGCGCCCGCGCCTCCTACCGTGGCGCTCATGCCGTCCGGTCCGTCCGTCACCAGGGGCCCCTCGCGGGCGCCCACCCTCGTCGCCGTCGTCTCCGTCCTCCTCGTGGCCGTCGTCGTCATCGGCGGGGTCCTCTACTTCCGGTCCCGCCCGAGCGCTCCGCTCCAGGCGGGTCCCGTCGCGGCCACCTACCCGACGACGGTGCAGGACGGGGTCATCGTCGCCGGGGCCGGAACCCGGGTGATCGACGTGTACGAGGACGCGCTGTGCCCGGCGTGCCGCCAGTTCGAGACGGTGTACGGAGACCGGATCACCGAGGGGCTCAACTCCGGACGTCTCACGCTGCGTTACCACATGGTGAACCTGCTCGACGAGCAGTCCAGCCCGCCCGGCTACTCCACCTCGGCCGGTAACGCGCTCATCTGCGCCGCCGAGAACGCCGCGTTCCCCTCCCTGCACCACGCCCTCTACGCCCAGCAGCCCGCGGAGGGCGGCCCAGGCTTCACCGTCGACCAGCTCGTCGACGCCGGCCGCCAGGTGGGCGCCGCCCCCGGCTACGAGCCGTGCGTGCGGGGCGGGCCACACGCCGCGGCCGTCGGCGCCAACCTCGCACAGGCGAGCAGCACGCCCGGTCTGCTCCAGACCATCCAGGGCAGCACCGGCTTCGCGACGCCGACGGTGGTGCTCGACGGGCGGCGGGTGGACCCCTCCGCCCCCGAGCTCATCGCCGCCCTGAGCTGACCGTCGGCGGGCCGGATCCGCCGGCCGGACGATCACCCCCCGTCGTCGTCCGGGGGCCCGGGGCGTGTAGCGTCGCCGGGCGTCAGGGGCTGTGGCGCAGCTGGTAGCGCATCACACTGGCAGTGTGAGGGTCAGGGGTTCGAGTCCCCTCAGCTCCACCCGACACGGGGGGCCCGCCGACCGCCGGTCGGTGGGCCCTCGGCGTGTCCGGTCCGTTCGGGACGCTTCCCGGCGTCCCGGGACCGCCCGGCGCCCAGGCGCCTACGACAGTTCGTCGTGGATCGGCTCACCCGCGTCGCCGGGGCGGCTCGCGCCGGTTACGATCCGGATTGTCATGGTCCCCGCCGCGGGACCGAGCAGGAGGCAGTCGTGGGCAGGAGGCAGCTGTGACGGCGGTCGCACCGAAGCCGATCACGACCACGCCGTATCCGGCGCGGGAGTCGCAGCGGGGGTCGTTCGTCGGTCGGATGGTGTCCACGACGGACCCCAAGGACATCGCGATCCTCTACCTGATCACGTCGTTCGGGTTCTTCCTCATCGGCGGGCTCATGGCGCTGCTCATGCGCGCCGAGCTGGCCCGGCCGGGCCTGCAGTTCCTCTCGGTGGAGCAGTACAACCAGCTGTTCACCATGCACGGCACGATCATGCTGCTGCTGTACGCGACGCCGATCCTGTTCGGCTTCGCCAACTACATCGTGCCGCTGCAGATCGGTGCCCCCGACGTGGCGTTCCCGCGGCTCAACGCCTTTTCGTACT